>Ga0164301_10000007_pt1 | contig 67700 bp, 71 predicted proteins | sample Whisoiple_231_MG_FD_109711 | JGI IMG/M metagenome (GOLD analysis project Ga0164301, IMG submission 109711) | Unamended control soil microbial communities from upstate New York, USA - Whitman soil sample_231_MG | ecosystem: Environmental > Terrestrial > Soil > Agricultural land ... | reverse complement strand
GTCGTTCATCGTCGAGCGCGACAACCCCGGCCTGAAGCTGGACCGGCTCGAGCACAAGCTCGGGATCCGCGCCTCCGACACGGCCAACTTCACCCTGCAGGACTGCCGGGTGCCGAAAGAGGCCCTCCTCGGCGACCCGGAGGTCAAGGAGAAGGGCTTCGCCGGGGTGATGGAAACGTTCGACAACACGCGGCCGCTGGTCGCCGCGATGGCCGTCGGCGTCACCCGCGCGGCGCTGGAGGAGACCCGCAAGCAGCTCAAAGCCGCCGGCGTGAAGATCGACTACGACGTGCCGGCCAACAACCAGCACGCCGCCGCTGCGCGGTTCCTGGAGATGGAGGCCGACTACGAGGCCGCCTGGCTGCTCACCCTCCAGGCCGCCTGGATGGCAGACAACTCGAAGCCGAACTCGCTCCAGGCCTCGATGGCCAAGGCGAAGGCGGGGCGCACCTGCGTCGACGTCACCCTCGGCTGCGTCGAGCTGTGCGGCTCGGTCGGCTACGGCGAGAACGAGCTGCTGGAGAAGTGGGCCCGGGACTCCAAGATCCTCGACATCTTCGAGGGGACCCAGCAGATCCAGCTGCTGATCATTGCTCGGCAGTTGCTGAAGAAGACGAGCGCCGAACTTCGGTAGCCAGGTAGGGAGTTAGGGGGCGGGGACCCCCTCTCCAGACACATCTCGCCAACGGCTCGATGTTGAGTGTCTGGAGAGGGGGTACCCGCCCCCCTCGTGATCGCAGTTGGCAGACTTCCCTCGGTTGGCCAGGAAGGGGACATCAAGCAGTTCCGGCAGGCTTGCGCGGAGCTACGCATGTCAGCGCGGGAACGTCAAGAAGCGAGCACCTGAAATATGGAGATCTGCTGACTTGGTTGCGACAATGGAAAGAAGAGCACTGATGGCAACTGTCGTAGCCCTAGATTCCTCCCCTGCGAATGTCCTGCGTTCCATGCGCGGGGCAATCATCGATGCGCGTTTGGGATATCCGGACGTCCTGCATGTTGAGATCAAGGACTCGGCGGGCGAGATGTGGCGACTTGCGACTCAGGATGCCGACTGGACTCCTACTGATCCGAGTGCGCTCGTGGGCCAATCAATTGAGGACGCACAGATCGATGAGATGAGCGGCGAGCTTCGCTGTCAGCTTTCAGACGGCTCACTCCTCGATGTCAAACCGGCTCGCAAAGAGGCTGACGACGATCCGCCGAATTGGGAGCTGATCACCCCAGGCGGGGTTCTCTTGGAGTTTGGCCCGGGGGTCCGTTGGCAGATCAGCAGCGCCAACGAGCCGACTTCATCTCGGCGATAACTGGCCTGAGACCGGCCGCTGGTCTGTGAACCTGATCGAGGACTTGATGGAACGATCCCCGGCCTCGCGGCTGGGGATCGTTGCTGTCGACGCGCAGGGGGACCGGCGGGATCACTACTTCGGGGAACTGGTTGCTCAGTCGGCTGGGCTTTCCGGGGCCTTTGCTGCTCGGGGGGTGCGGCGGGGGGATGTTGTGATGACCTTGGTGGGGAACCGGATCGAGTGGGTGCTTAGCTTGCTCGCCTGCTGGCGGATGGGAGCGGTGGCGCTGCCTTGCAACACGATGCTGCGCCGGCACGATCTGGAGCACCGGGTCGTTGCGGCCGATCCCAAGCTCTGCGTCGGCGAGGAAGCGCTTTTGGCCGAGCTGCCGGAGGGGGTACCGGCGATGACGATGGCTGATGTCGCCCGGGTGCTCGACGAGGACCTGCCGCAGGAGACGCCGGCGGCGGTCGAGGAGATGGGCGCCGAGGACCCGGCGCTGATCGTCTTCACCTCCGGCACCACCGGCGAGCCGCGCGGCGTCGTCCACGGCTACCGCTACCTGCTCGGCCAGCGGGCCCAGGCCGAGCACTGGTTCGGCTCGCGCAAGAGCGAGCTCGCCTGGTGCACCACCGCCCCCGGCTGGTCGAAGTCGGCCCGCAACGTCTTCCTCGCCCCCTGGATCACCGGCGCCGCCGCGGTCATCCACGACGGCCGCTTCGAGGCGGCCGAGCGGCTCGACCTCGCCGAGGCCCTTGGCGTCAACGTCCTCTGCCAGGCGCCGACCGAGTATCGGATGCTGGCCCGGCGCACCGCCCTGCGGCCGCTGCCGGCGCTGCGGCGGATGGTCTCCGCCGGCGAGCCGCTCGACCCGGAGTCGATCGCCGCCTTCCGCGAGCAGATGGGCCTGGAGCCGGCCGACGGCTACGGCCAGACCGAGACCGGCCACGTGACCGCCAACCATGTCGGCGAAGCGGTCCGCGAGGGCTCGATGGGCAAGCCGCTGCCGGGCATGGAGACCCGGATCGTCGAGGGGGAGCTGCAGCTGCGCGCCGCCTCCTCCCCCACCTTCTTCTCGCGCTACCTCGACGGCGAGCGCTTCGAGGGCGAGTGGTGGCAGACCGGCGACCTGGTCCGCGAGGACGGGGACGGCTACCTCTACTTCGAGGGCCGCGGCGACGACATCATCCTCTCCGCCGGCTACCGGATCGGCCCCACCGAGGTCGAGGCCGCCCTCCTCTCCCACCCCGCCGTCGCCGACGCCGCCGCGGTCGCGGCGCCCGATCCCGAGCGCGGCTCGGTCGTCCGCGCGATCGTCGTCCTCCGCGACGGCGGCGCCTCCGACGAGCTCGCCCGCGAGCTGCAGGAGCACTGCAAACGCGAGACCGCGCCCTACAAGTTCCCCCGCATCGTCGAGTTCGCGGCCGAGCTGCCGAAGACCAGCAGCGGCAAGGTCAAGCGGGCGCAGCTACGCAACGGGTAGCCGCGCCCAACCGAACTAAGAGGCTCCGACGTAGAACGGAGCCGGCTGTGTGAACTTGTACGTCGCTTTCCAGACGATGGTGGGGATACAGGCCAGACTTTCTTTACTTTCGCGGAAGACCGAATTGATGTCGAGTATCGGGGTGGTCCCGCCTGTGAGAAGCCCCAGCTCCCCGGGCGAAGCCGGGGTGTAGAAACATTCGCCGGCCAGGCCGGCGTATTTGAATCCGAATCCTTTCGCTGTGACTGTGCCGTTGTCGGTCCCGGCGATGTGGTGGATTTCGATTTCCCCGGACTGGGTCACGGTCACCCCGCCGGCTTCGCATCCGCTCCACGTCCAGCTGGTCGTGGAAGTCGCGAGCGTCACTGTCGCCGAAGCTCCGCCTGGACTGCTGACGGAGGTGGCAAGTGTGCCGCCGGTGCAGGACTCGAAGATGTAGCCACTTGTCAAGGTGGTCACCGACCTTCCTTCCAGGTCGGCGTCGATCAGGGAACCGTCTTTCTTGATCAGGTTCGATTCGCTGCAGGGCGATTCTGTGACTTTGCAGAGGACGGTCGCCGACGCCGATCCGGCGCCGCCGAATCCGATCACGGCCATCGCGACAACCGCCGCCAGGCCGACCAGCTTCAGGTACTTCATTTGAGCTCTCCTTGTCTCCGCGTGGGCACGCGGGTCTTTCATTCAAGAGAGCCATCTAACAAACAGCCGGACCTATAGTCAAAACTTCTTGATCAGACTGCCGACAGTTCGGCCACGTCCACCGGCCTGCCCAGGTGGTAGCCCTGGGCCATGTCGACGCCGTACTCGCGCAGCATCCGCCGCGTTTCCTCGTCCTGGACGAACTCGGCGATCGTCCGCTTGCCGAGGCCGCGGGCGATCTCGACGATCGCCTTGACCGTCAGCTGGTCGGCGTCGTTGCGCGGCAGGTCGCGGATAAAGGCGCCATCGATCTTGATCACGTCGAAGGGGATCTTCTGCAGGTAGGCGAAGGGCCCGAACCCGGCGCCGTAGTCGTCGATCGCGACTTCGCAGCCGAACTCGGTCAGCCGGTCGGCGAAGCCGGCGGCGGTCTCGTAGTCCTCGACCCGCGCCGTCTGGGTGATCTCGAAGGTGCAGCGGGCGGGGTCGGCCTCGCCTTCGTCCAGCCGCCGTTCGATGAATTCGAGCACCGAGAGATCGGTCATCGAGGCGCCGGAGATGTTCATGTGCAGGGAGACCGGGGCGCCGGCGCGCTCGCGCTCGCCGATCAGCTCCAGCGCCTGGGTCACGACCCAGCGATCGAGCTCCTGCACCATCCCCGAGCGCTCGGCGACCTCGATGAAGGAGGCCGCCGGCAGCAGCTCGCCGGCATCGCCGGTCATCCGCAGCAGCAGCTCGTAGCGCTCGATCCCGCCCGAGGCGAGGTCGCGGATCGGCTGCGTCGCCAGGCGCAGGCGGTTCTGGGTCAGCGCGTCGCGGATGCGGGCGCTGGTCGTCTGCGCCCGCTGCCCCGGCTGGCCGTCGGCGCGGGAAGCGTCGAAGAGGGCGATCCGGTTCCGCCCCTCGCCCTTCGCCTCGTACATCGCCTGGTCGGCGGCGACGAGCACCGCCTCGGCGCCGGCGGCCTCCCGGCCGCCGAACATCGCGATCCCGACGCTGATCGAGGCGTGGTCGACCTCGGCGTTCAGCGGCATCCCCTCGGCGACCTGGGCGCGCAGGTCCTCGCCCAGCTGCAGGGCGCCGGCGGTGTCGCTCTGCGGCATCAGCACCGCGAACTCGTCGCCGGAGAGGCGGGCCACCATGTCGGTCGCGCGAACCCGCTCGCGGAGGATCTCCGCGACTCGACGGATCATCCGGTCGCCCGCCTGGTGGCCGAGCCGGTCGTTGACCTCCTTCAGCCCGTCGATGTCGATCACCATCACCGCGCCGCGGCCGCCGTAGCGGGCGGCGAAGGAGACGTACTGGTCGAGCTCGGCGCGGAACCGGCGCCGGTTCAGGAGCCCCGTCAGCGAGTCGTGCTCGGCGAGGAATCGCAGTTCGGCCTCGGTCTTCTCGGCCTGCTCGAGCGCCCCGCGGACGATCGCCCGATCCTTCGGCTCGAGCTTCGCCAACACCGCGTCGAGGGCGGGGTCCGGCTGTCCTGATCGGGGTCGAGGGTTCACGAGGTTGAAGGTAGTCGGTTACCCCGCAGGGCGACCTTCCTCCCCCACAAACCGCGCTGTAGTCCCAAGTTTCAGGGAGCAGGGGCATCGAATACTCGTTTTGTCTCGCCGCGGGTAGGTTGAAGGCGATGCCGAACCGCCTCGCGCAGGAGACCAGCCCCTACCTGCTCCAGCATCGGGACAACCCGGTCGACTGGTACCCGTGGGGCACCGAGGCGCGGGCGCGGGCGCGCGAGGACGACAAGCCGATCCTGCTCTCGGTCGGCTACTCGGCCTGCCACTGGTGCCACGTGATGGAGCGCGAGTCCTTCGAGGACCCCGAGACCGCCGCTTACATGAACGAGCACTTCGTCAACGTCAAGGTCGACCGCGAGGAGCGCCCCGACGTCGACGCGATCTACATGGAGGCGGTGCAGTCGATCACCGGCCACGGCGGCTGGCCGATGACGGTCTTCCTCGACCCCGACGGGGTGCCGTTCTACGGCGGCACCTACTGCCCGCCAGACGAGAGCCGCGGGATGCCGAGCTTCCGGATGGTGATGGAAGCGGTCGTCCACGCCTTCGAGACCCAGCGCGAGGAGATCCGCGAAAATGCGCCGATCGCCCGGGCGCGGCTGGGCGCGATCGGCGAGGTCGAGCCGCGCGAGCTGCCGGGCGCGGGCCACCTCGATGAAGCTGTGGAGCGCCTGCTCGCCGCCGCCGACCGCCGCCACGGCGGCTTCGGCAGCGCCCCGAAGTTCCCGCCCGCCTCCTCGCTGGAGCTGCTGCTGGCGCGCGGCGAGAGCGGCCACGTCGAGCTCACCCTCGACCGGATGCTCGCCGGCGGCATCTACGACCAGCTCGGCGGCGGCTTCGCCCGCTACTCGGTCGACGCCGTCTGGCTGGTCCCCCACTTCGAGAAGATGCTCTACGACAACGCGCTCCTCGCCCGTACCTACCTGCACGGCTGGCAGGAGCTCGGCCACGAGCGCTACCGCCGCGTCTGCGAGGAGACGCTCGACTGGATGCTGCGCGAGATGCGCGGCCCCGAGGGCGGCTTCTACTCGGCCCTCGACGCCGACTCCGAGGGCGAGGAGGGCAAGTTCTACGTCTGGACCCCCGACCAGATCGACGAAGTCCTCGCCAACAACCCGAACTGCATCAACTTCTACACCCAGCAGAAGTACAAGTTGATGCAGTTCTGGGGGGTTGGCGAGGAGGGCAACTTCGAGGGGGCGAACGTGCTGCACCTTGCCGAGGGCGCCGAGGCGCCGGAGCCGGAAGGGCTCGCCGAGGCAAAGCGGGCGCTGTTCGAGGCGCGGGCGCAGCGGGTGCGCCCCGGCCTCGACGACAAGCGCCTGACCTCCTGGAACGCCCTGGCGATCGGCGCGTTGGCGGAGGCCGGCGCCGTCCTCGGCCGGGACGACTACCTGGACGCCGCCCGCGCCTGCGCCGAGTTCGTCCTCGGCTCGCTGCGTGACGAGGGCGGCCGCCTGCTGCGCACCTACAAGGACGGCCGCGCCCACCTCGATGCCTACCTGGAGGACCACGCCTTCCTGCTCGAGGCGCTGCTGACGCTCTACGAAACAAGCTTCGAGAGCCGCTGGTTCACGGCGGCGCGCGAGCTCGCCGACGAGACGATCGAGCGCTTCGGCGATCCCGAGCGCGGCGGCTTCTACTCGACCGCCGCCGACCACGAAGAGCTGATCGCCCGCCGCAAGGAGGTCGGCGACCACCCGATCCCCTCCGGCAACAGCTCGGCTGCGCTGGGCCTGCTTCGCCTCTCGGCGCTGAGCGGCGAGCACCGCTACGAAGAAGCCGCCGAGGGGGTCTTCGCCCTTTTCGCCGAGCCTGCCGTCCGCCATCCCGACGCCTTCGCCCACCTGCTGCGGGCGCTCGACTTCCACCTCTCCCCCACCCGCGAGGTCGCCCTCGTCGGCGATGACCTCGGCGAGCTGGCCGCGGTCGTCCGCGAGCGGCACCACCCCTACCTCGTCCTAGCCGGCGGCCCCGAGAGCAGCAACGAGCCGCCCCTCCTCGCCGACCGCACCACCGTCGAAGGCAAACCAGCCGCCTACGTCTGCGAATGCTTCACCTGCCAGCTACCAGTGACCGACCCCACCGAGCTAAGACGTCAGCTCTAACCGCTCCCCTCGCGGCGGGTGGCGCGGCTGGGGGGACCACCCCCGAGGTGTCCTCGGGGGTGGTGGGCCCCAGCCGTGACAGGACCCGCCGCGCCGAGCGCCTAGAGAATCGGCAGGAAGTTCTCGATCTCGTACGGCGTGACCTGCACCCGGTAGTCGTCCCATTCCTGCCGCTTGATCTCGACGAAGCGGCGGAAGGTGTGCTCGCCCAGCGTGCGCAAGACCAGCTCCGACTCGGCGGCGACCTCGATCGCCTCGCCGAGCGTCGCCGGCAGCTGCTCGATCCCCTGGTGCGCCAGCTCCTCCTGCGAGAGGTGGTAGAGGTTCTGCTCCATCGGCTCCGGCAGCTCGTAGCCCTTCTCGACCCCTTCCAGCCCGGCCTGCAGCATCGCCGCGAAGCACAGATATGGGTTGGCGGCAGGGTCGGGGCAGCGCAGCTCGGCCCGGGTCGCGCCCTCCTTGCCGGGGTGGTACAGCGGCACCCGGATCAGCGCCGAGCGGTTGCGGCGCGACCAGGCGAGGTAGACCGGCGCCTCGTAGCCGGGGACGAGGCGCTTGTAGGAGTTGACCCACTGGGCGAAGAGGGGCGAGATCTCACGCGCGTGCTTGAGCTGGCCGGCGATGAACGACTTCGCGGTCGGCGAGAGGTAGTAGGGGTCGTCCTCGTCGTAGAAGGCGTTCTTGCCGCCTTTGGAGAGCGACTGGTGGACGTGCATCCCGGAGCCGTTCTCGCCGAACAGCGGCTTCGGCATGAAGGTCGCGTGGTAGCCGTACTTCATCGCGTACTCCTTGACGACGATGCGGTACGTCATGCAGTCGTCCGCCATTTCCAGCGCGTTCTTGTAGCGCATGTCGACCTCGTGCTGGGAGGGGCCGACCTCGTGGTGGGTGTACTCGACGTGGATCCCCATCTTCTCCAGCGCCAGCACCGTCTCGCGGCGCAGGTCGGAGCCGGCGTCGAGCGTGGTCAGGTCGAAGTAGCCGCCCTCGTCGAGCACCTCGGGCACGCCGTTCTCCGGTTTCGCCGAGCGGAAGTAGAAGAACTCCAGCTCGGGGCCGATGTTGTAGGCGTCGAAGCCGAGCTCTTCGGCCCGCTTCAGCGCCCGCCGCATGATCCAGCGCGGGTCGCCCTCGTACGGCCCCCCGCCGGGAACCTGGACGTCGCAGAACATCCGCGCCACCGCATCCTCCTCCGGGCGCCAGGGGATCAGCGCGAAGGTCGAGGGGTCCGGCACCGCCAGCATGTCGGACTCCTCGATCGGGTTGAAGCCGGTGATCGAGGAGCCGTCGAAGCCCATCCCGCCTTCGAAGGCGTCCTCCAGCTCGGAGGCGTTGACCGAGAAGCTCTTCAGCTGGCCGAGCACGTCGGTGAACCAGAGGCGGATGAAGCGGACGTCGTGCTCCTTGACGAGCTCGATCACCTCGGCGGCGCTGCGGGGTTGCTCTGCCATGCCTGCTGCCTCCTTGCTGGGGAAGGCCGCAACGATAGGCGAATGAACCGGACGGGTGCTTAAAGCCGTAATACGGGTAGAGAAAACCGATCCGGTGGCGCTTGAAAGCGTCCCCTGGACCCGCTATAACTTACGTCAAGTAAGTAAGCGGCTAAAAGTAAAGTAAAGGCCACGTAAGGGCTCTGTAAAGCGAAGTGCCGCCCCGAGACAGAGCCAGAAGCGAGAAGCCACGTGACGGTAAAAACGGCAGTAAGCAGATTCCAGATCCACGACGAGCTGACGGCGCCTGACGAGAGCGCACCTCTCATCAAGAGCATCCAGGCCGCCGGCGGCGCGGTGACGAAGTTCGTCGGCGTGCTCGCCGGAGCCCCGGCCGTGCTCCGCGCCTACACCCGGATGCGCTCCGAGCTGCGCGGCGGCGTCCTTCCCCAGGCCACCCGCGAGCGGGTCGCCCTGGCGGTCGCCGAGTACCGCGAGGACAACTACAGCATCGCCCAGCACGCGAAGTCGGCGCGGCGGGCCGGGCTTGGCCTCGACGAGGTCTCCAAAGCCCGCAGCTTCACCTCATCCGACCCGAAGGAGGCCGCCCTCCTCGCCTTCCTCAAGGAGACCCTGGAGCCGGGCCCCCCGCCCCTCCACCTCCACGAGGAGGCGCGTGAGATCGGCTGGACCGACGAGGAGATCCTCGAGGCGGTCGGGCACCTGGCGCTGAACGAGTTCCAGAGCCTGATCGCTAGCGCGGCTGCTCTACCTCAGGACCAGGGTGGTCCTAGGGCGCTTCCCTCGGCTGCGTAATTGGCTGAGGGGGGCCGGGGTGCCCTCTCCCAGACACATCTCGCCAATGGCTCGATGTTGAGTGTCTGGGAGAGGGCACCCCGGCCCCCCTTCCACACCGTAAGAGGTTCGCAAGCGGGCCCCGAGCAGATGGATTGGAGCTACCGACCCTCTACGAGCGTTGCCGTGTAGAGGAGTCTCGCGGTGGTGTATTTGCAGCCGTAGGTCGCGCGGGTGCCTACTTTTTCCTGCGGTTCGCCCTGGCGGATGTCCGTCGCGTTCTTGCAGGCGCCCTCTTCGCGGCTGGCGCGCCAGACGTTGTCGGTGTTCAGGTCCTGGGCGAAGGCCGGCGCCCAGGTCGGCACCGTCAGCCCGACGATGTCGCCCTTTTCCGCTTTCAGGTTGGCGCTGAACTTGACCGTCTGCCCCAGGTAGGGAGAGAGCACCTTGACCGAGCCCTGGCGCCGCAGGTTGTAGCGGGGCGGATTGGTGCCCGGGACACGGCGGAGGATCGCCAGCCGCGCCTGCGGCGGCGTCCCGAAGAAGCCGTTGAAGAAGGTCCGCTGGCTGCCGGTCGGCTGGGCCAGGGTCAGCGTCCAGGACTTGATCGTGCCGTCGTGGGTGACGAGGAACGGCAGGTTCGTCTGGCCGTTGTTGACCTGGAAGCCGGTAACGCTGCCGATCGCCTGGCAGGGCAGCTCCGGGCAGGAGGGGTCGGGCTCGGTGGCGGTCTGGCCGAGGATCACGGTCGTGCGACCGCTGCGGGCCTCACCGGCGCTGGCGGCGAAGCCGACGAGGAGCATCAGGGAGCCGCCGACCAGCCCCAGGACCAACCAGTGCGCTTTCCAGACACCGGTGGGGGCCGACCATCGCGAAAACCTCGACATGAATGCTGCTCCTCTCCTCATTGGACGCTGCTAGAACACGGCAGCGTAGCCCGCGGAGCGGTTGGAGAAGCCGGCTTCAGTCGTCGCGGGCGCTGGTGGCGTCGTCGAGCGCGATCGCGTAGCGGACGCGGCCCACGCCTTCGAAGCCGAGCGCGTCGCTGGCGGCTTTGGTCAGGTCCCAGGCGCGGCCGTCGACGTAGGGACCGCGGTCGATCACCTGGGTGACCACCGACTTGCCGTGGTAGACGAACTTGACCGTGGTCCCGCAGGGAAGTTTCTTGTGGGCGACTCCGAGGGTGCCCGGACGCAGCGTCTGGCCGCAGGCGGTCTTGTTGCCCCACAGCCCCGGCCCGTACCAGCTGGCGCCGCCGTAGCGCCAGGCGCCGAAGGTGTGTTCGCCTTCGGTTTCGGTGCTGGGGGTGAAGCTCGAAGCCCCGCCGGTCGCCGCCTGGGCACCGGCAGCTACCCCGGCGAAGAGGGCGAAGAAGGCAGCCAGGGCAATAGCCCAGCGCACGGAGGTTTGGTTGATCGTCTGCATCTCTTTCCAGGCGCTTGCGGGGTTAGCTGACGGGCTCGCGCTGAAAGAGCTGCGCTACGCGGCAAGACGGCCGCGATTCGCCCCAACTGATTGGGCCCCCCGCTCCCCGCGGTATGTAGGCGGAGATTCAGCGGAAGTTGGCGGCAGATTAGCAAACGCTAAGACAGAAACTCGTGCAGCCGTCGTTTCCATCCTTTTCCCTCCTATAGGAACCCCAATCGTGGAAACGACGCAGACGGGACTCGGAAATAGAAGAGGCCCCCTTTCGGGAGCCTCTTCCGTAGCGGGCCTGTAAGCCGGATCCTGTCTTGAGCGGCCATCTATCTTTGCGGCCTACCTGGACCTCGCCGAGCCGGGTCGACGGTCCTGCTTGGCCTTGCACCGGGCGGGGTTTGCCTGGCCGTTACGTCACCGCAACGCCGGTGCGCTCTTACCGCACCATTTCACCATTGCCTGTGCGCGACGCAGCTGCAGTCGCGCCATCGGCTGTGTCTTTTCTGTGGCACTGTCCCGCGGGTTTCCCCGGGTGGGCGTTACCCACCGCCCTGCCCTGTGGTGTCCGGACTTTCCTCGAAGGGTTTTCTCTCCCCCCGCGGTCCGCTCGGCCCGCTCCTCGATGGTAGCTCGGAAGCGAGATTTCGCAACGATCCGCATCCCTTGGTGCCGACGGGCCGAAAACACGCCACATAGGCGTACTTTCGGCCCGTCGGCGAGGATGGGACGTAAACTCGCCGGCCATGCGGACCGCTGTAGTGACCGGTGCCGGCAGCGGCCTCGGCCGCGCGATCGCCGCCGAGCTGATCGAGCGTGGCTACCGCGTCCACGTCACCGACGTCGACGCCGGGGCGGCCGACCGCGCCGCTGCCGAGCTCGGCCCCGAGGCTCGGGGCTCGGCTCTAGATGTCCGCGACGAGGCGGCCTGCCGCGGCCTCGCCGACTCGATCGGCCGCACCGGTTCGCTCGACCTCTGGGTCAACAACGCCGGGGTCTTCTTCAGCGGGCCGCCCTGGGAGCAGAGCGCGGAGACGCGGCAGACAATGCTGGATGTCAACGTCACCGGCCTGATGAACGGGACGATCGCCGCCCTCGGCCCGATGCGCGTCGCCGGCCGCGGCCACGTCGTCAACGTCGTCTCCCTGGCGGGGATCGTCGCCGCGCCGGGCGAGGTCGCCTACTCGGCTTCCAAGCACGCGGCGATGGCCTTCACCCTGGGGACGCAGTTCGACCTGCGCCGCGGCGGCGAGAAGAAGATCCGCCTCTCGGCCGTGTGCCCGGACGGGATCTGGACGCCGATGCTGGAGGACAAGCTCGACGACCCCGACGCCGCGCCCTCCTTCTCCGGCCGCCTGCTGACCGCCGAGGAGGTGGCGAAGGAGGTCGGCAAGCTGACCGAGCGCCCCCGCCCGATCCTGATCGTCCCCCGCTGGCGAGGGCCGTTCCTGCGCTTCGTCGACCTCTTCCCGCGCCTCTCGCTGCGGCTGCTGCCGCTGGTGATGCGGGATGCGCGCCGGCGGCAGCGGCGCTACAAGCGCCTAATCGAATCCGGTCGATGGCCCTGACGAGGTCCAGGTGTTGCTAGGCAAGGACGCAGGGAGTCCGAATAGCAGCGCTATTTGGACTCCCGAGGACACCGCATAGCGACACCTGGGACCGTCAGCTAGACCTTGCGGAAGACCCCGACCACTTTGCCCAGCACCTTGGCCTCGGTGGTCAGGATCGGCTCCATTTCCTCATTTTCGGGCTGGAGCCGGATGTGGTCCTTCTCGCGGAAGAGCCTCTTGACGGTCGCCTCCTCGCCGATCAGGGCGACGACGATCTCGCCGTTGGCGGCATCGTCGGAGGGGCGGACGATCACGTAGTCGCCCTCGATGATCCCGGCGTCCTTCATGCTTTCGCCGCGGATCTGGAGGATGTAGTCGCCGTCCTCGCCGCCGATCACGTCCGGCACTTCGAGGTACTCCTCGATGTTCTCTTCGGCGAGGATCGGCTCGCCGGCGGCGACCTGGCCGACCAGCGGCAGCCCGCCGCCGGAGCTGATCGTCCGCTTCGCCTTTTCGTAGAGCAGCTCGATCGCCCGCGGCTTGGAGGGATCCCGCTTCACCAGCCCCAGCTTCTCCAGATTGGCTAGGTGCGCGTGGACGGTCGAAGAAGAGTGCAGGCCCACCGCTTTGCCGATCTCCCGCACGGTTGGCGGGTAGCCCGTCTTCGCCGCGTACTTGCGGATGAAGTCGAAGATCTCCTTCTGCCTTTTGGTCAGGTCAAGTTCCATCGTCGGTCGCGTTTCCTCCGCCGGGTCACCTAGGTCGTCGAACAGGCGCAAATTTCCTTCGAACACTTGTTCGCAAGGCTACCCCCTCCCCCGGACGACCGCAACCGCCGCCCTCCCCTGCACGCAAACATCTAGAATCGAGCGCCCTCAAGCGGCTGTGGCGGAACTGGTAGACGCGCAAGGTTGAGGGCCTTGTGGGCTTAACGGCCCGTGATGGTTCGACTCCATTCAGCCGCATGAGAAAGCCCCCGCAAGTCGGGGGTTTTTCCGTTTTTGCAGGTCTTTTGCGCAGGAGACCTAGACCCGTGGTGCGCCAGTCCGTGCGCCAGTCAGACAAGGACGCCGCGCTCTTGCATTTGCCCCCGGGGAGTCGTCATCCCGGACGAGTACCTTCAGGATCCGATGCAGCCTCCGATGCCCGCCTCGAAAGCGAAACCTTCGTCAGCGAAACCGCTGAAGTGCGTGAGTTGCCCCAAATGCGGGAAATGTGTGAGATGCGGGAGACAGGTCGAGGCCACCCGCAAAGCCCGCCCGGAGGAGCCCAAGGGAGGAACTATTCGGGTGGCGAGAGCCGAGGGCGATAGGGCGCAACTGACGGTCAAGCGAGGATGGCCCACCAGCGATGCCCGGATTCGGGCCCCCGCCGGACGAGCCTCAGAACCCAAAGAGGCAATGGTCCTCAAGCCGACCTCACAACCCAGTCCGGCCCTCGCCCAGCGGTCGCCCGCTCGTCGCCCTGCCTCTAGTGTTCCTGGCGCGCGGGTGCTGCCGGAGCACATAGGCATGCGCATCGCAGCCACCCGGATCGTGACGATCCGTGAGCGCGTGGTGACCTTCCTTCTGGTCGCCGACCTGCGAGACGAGGCTGCCCATTTAAACGCGATCGAGGAGCGCCTAAGCGTCGGTTCCACGCCAGCTCTTCATCATGCGGCCCTGAGCACCCGTCTCCTCCTCCAGGGCGTCGCCGACCACTGCTTCCCCGCCCGAAGCGGACATTGGCACTCTCAAGGCGGTGGCCAACACAAGGTGGGGCCACAGGACACCGGCAACCGCCTGATCGCCTTTGTCGAATCTTCCCTAGGAGCCGAGCATACGAGCGAAGAGCATCGTCTATTTATTGCGCTCTTGGACACGGTCAAGCGCTTCAGCGGTCGAGGCCCCCATCGGATCTACAACCCAGAAGAATCGAATCTCTACTTCCTTCGCGTTCTGGAAGTCATGGATCACATCGCCCGCGGATACTTCGCACAATCGTTGCGTCCAGGCATGCGAACTTCTGAGACTCGATAACCCTTTGGCGGCCCGCCCACGCGTCGTCCACAAACCCATGGACCGTTAAGCGGCGCTTAGCCCTCGGCGTCGGTCGGCAGCGACCCAAACTGGTGCTGGAACTCCTCTGGATCAAGCCGCTGCTCGCCATGACGGGCGAGGATCGCGTCGACGGAGGTGTCGCGGGGCTCGCGGGCCATCAAGCAGAGACGACCAACTCGCGTTTCGGCGTCCGCCGAGACTTCGAGCTGGGTGCCTCGTCCTGAAAGCCATAGACGAGGTGCGTGTCGAGCGCCTTCGCGAGTTTGCGCATCGTTGCGAAGCTGAAGCGGTGCTGTCCGCTCTCCAGGCGAGAGACGACAGAGTGGCTCGTCCCCATTCTCTTGGCCAACTCCTCCTGGGTGAGATCGAGTTGCATCCGCTTCTGGATCACCAGCCGCGCGAAGTCCTCATAGGGCTTCTGCTCTTCGAGGGCAGCCTTGTAAGCGGCGCTCTTGCGAGCCCGCTTCTCCATGCCCTCAGCGTGTGAGCTTCCAACCGGTGAGTCGATTTTACGAGCCATGTTCCGTCCGATTCCATTGACTACGTCAGGTAGTCAATTTAGCAAAACTGCTAAGTCCACCGGACGGAATCAAGGCGCATCCCCGCCCGCCGCGCGGGGGCGCGTGCGAGGCCGGGCCTCCATCCGACCTTTGAAGTCCTGCCAACGCTCCTTGGCGATCTCGATCTCCGTACGGGGAACGGCCTTGCTGGTCTTCCGAATCATGTGCAGCAGAACGAACAGATTCCCGGACCTTCGATAGAGCACCCGGTAGTGCGCACGGCCGTAATGGCACCGAAGCTCGCGCAGCGGGCCATCTATCTGGGAGGTATGCGGGAAGGGCAGCGGCGGGTCGTCGTTTGCCAATCCGTTCAGACGATCAATCTGAAGGTCCACCGTCACCCGCTTGGTCGCCGCCGCTTCCTGCTCACGCGCGCTCGGGTTCTTCTTTCGAGGCTCAACCGGGAACTCGTGATCGAGGAATTCGGCAACAGGCTCAGAGCCGTCAGGGGCGCGGTAGAAGACAGCCTGGGTCGGCATCAATGGAACCTATCGACGCTCGGGGCGGCGTCTCCGCACCTATGCCGCGGCGGCACTCATGTAGGCGTCGACCAACTGGCGGGCCTGATCCCGAGCACCCGGCATCAGGTGCCCGTAGCGGGAGAACGTCTCCTCGATCGTCGCGTGCCCCATGAACTCTTGAATCGCCTTCGGGTTCACCCCGGCGTCGATTAGCAGGGAGGCGAAGGTGTGCCGGCACTCGTGGAGCGTCATGGGATGAAGCGCGGGCGGAAGTCCGGCCCCGTCCCCCTCCTTTGAATTGGCTGCCCGCCATGAGCGTCTCGCTCGATCACCCACGGTCTTCGGATCAAAGGGCTGGTCCCGGCTTCGGCCAAAAACGAGATCGTCACCGCTCGGCGCACCTTCCAGGTGGGGGCGCAGAACCGCCAGCAGCGGCACCGTGCGGGTTCCCGCCTTCGACTTCGGCGGAATCGGTCCCTCCTCCTGATCCCAAGAACGCTGCACATGGATCTCCGACCGGTTCAGGTCAACGTCCGATCCCCGCAGCGCCTGCAGCTCCCCGCGCCGCAATCCTGCATAGAAGGCAGTCGCCCAAAGACCCTGATCCTCGGACTGGAGGGCTTCGATCAGCCGGGCCGCTTCAGGGGCGGTCGCGATTCGGTCGCGACGACCGCGAGCGACCGGCAGCTCCAGGTCGCGGGTCGGATTCAGCGGAGCGAGTTCCCGCCGTACGGCGTAGCGGAAGATCGCCTGGAGGGGGTTGATCGTGTTTCGAATCGTGCTGGCCGCAAGATCCCCCACGAGCATTGCGTCAACGAAGGCCTGGAGATCACCGCGCGTAATCTCGGCGAGCTGAGTTGAGCCGAATTTCGGCAGCACCCGCAGTCGCATGACACGGGCGTATTCGCGCAGGGTGGCGGGCTTGTACGTGTGGCCGGAGCGGTCGCGCACGTAGCCGGTGCGGGCAGCCTCGAGCCAAAGCCATGCGGCCTGCTCAAGCGTGAGATCCGCCCCACCCCGACGGCGCTCGGCGAGGCCGGCTCGGGTGTCGTTTCGCCAGGACCGGGCTTCCCCTTCGCGGTCGAAGGTCCGCCTGATCTTCTTGCCCTCGCTTGCGACGTATACGGATGCCTCCCAACCCGCGTTGCAGTTGCAGCGGCCACCGCTGCGAGAAAGGCAGCCGGCCGAGTGTCGCCTCCTGATCCCTTCAGCCACCGGCCGGACCCTTCTCACGAAGACGGTTGCCGCCTGACACAGCCCGGGTCACGACAGCTGCTCCAACATCGGCATTTCGGCGTTCTCGGCGACCCAGCGCTCAAGCTCGGTAACCGGCACCAGGCGCTTGCGGCCGCGCCGAATCAGACGAAGGTGCGGCGCGACGTTGGCGTCGAAGAAGTCAGGGCCGACTCCGATTGCCGCCGCAGCCTCCGACGGCGTCAAGGCGAAACGCGGGATCGGCACAGCGAGCTTCCTTGCCACGCTCATCCACCTCGACCCGACTTGCTCCAGAGCCATCTCACGCTCCCAAGACGGTCTGGCCAGCCGTTTCGACCCCCGGCCGAGCACCCATGCCCCTCTCCCCCCTGCACCTACGCTCACTCCCCAGGCCACCGCTCCCTGCCCCTCACCGGCCCAATGATCCCCAGCGCCTTCGCTTCCTTTCCTCTGCCCGCACGCGGCAGCTGACCATGCGCACTCACATCGTGAGGGTGTGTGGTCAGGTGCCGCGTGCGGGCTCATCTCCCTTTGGCAAGCGAAGGGGCTGCGGACCCGAAATCCGCAGGTTTGTCCGTAGCCCGAAGCGGCCCGGAGACCCCGCCTGCGACCCGGGCCACGACATAGGAAGCCCGCCGACCTACCCCGCCCCCCAGCGCCGGACCCGCCGCCGGTCAAGGGCGCGACAGCGCCCGACCCCGCAGGGGTTGACTGGCGGCGGGCCGGTGCTTTGCTCGCGGAAGTCGGGGGGCTGAACACGGCGTGAGGGGGTGCCGGAAACCAGCCAGCTATTCCTCGGTCCCGAGGGCATCCAGCACCTCGCGGTCTTCTTCCAAGCGCTTCCTCAAGCGCTCCTTGAACTCCCCATCGGAGACCTGCTCGGCTACGTGGTTCTCGATCGCTTGACGGAGAACCTCCGCCACCGAGATCCCATTGGCTTGGGCGATCGAGCGGAGTTGTTTTGCCACCGGCTCGGGAAGCCGCAGGCTGGAGACCTCGAGCCTCATGCCTCCCTCCTGACCACGAAGCTCCCGCCGACCGAGGAACCCGGTGGCAGCCACTCAATCCCTTCCAAGAGGCTTTCCATCGGCACTTCCAGCGCGTCGGCGAGCTTCATCAGGGTGTCTACACGCGGAAGGCGCTTGCCCCTCTCAAGCAATCCGATCTCGGTGCGGTGAAGCGAGGTCAAGACGCCGAGTGCTTCCTGGGATTGGCCCGCGCGACGGCGGGCTCTCCAGAGGTTCTTGCCGAACCGCTCGGCGGCCTCTCTGTCCACCTTTCTGCCGTCCATCAGGCGTCGAGAAGAGAGTGGGCGAGGACGGCAGCCCTCGTCGGCAGGACGAGCTTCGCGTCTTCGTGGAGGAGGCCGCCGGCAATCAGATCGCGGACTGCCCGCTGAATCAGATCCCGCTCCGCGAATCCCGGCGAAGAAGCGCCCCCGGTCATTTCGCGGATCAACTCGTCCTTGGTCAGAACCTCCGGGTAGATCGAGAGAATGTGCCTGAGGACGGCCGCCTGGTCGCGTTGGTCCTGCTCGCTGGTGGTCGTGGCGCGAGGTTCCCGTGCGCCCATAGGGTTGTCATTAGCCATTAGGAGCTAGCTCTCCTCGTGGTCAGGCCCTCGGTTGGTGGTCACGCACCGCCGGGGGCCGCTTTCTGAGGCCGGTAGCCCGCTACCGTTCCCGCTGCGGTCGGACCTGGGTAACTTGGCCGACCGCCACGGGGCCGGCGTTCCAGCGCGCGGCCCCACTTATGTTTGAAGCCGCAGCGTAGCAGCAATTCCGAACATATTATGAATCCGCGTCCAACCCCTCATCCGCAGCCCGCGCTCGGCCGGGCTATCCGTGAGTTCCGCCAGAAGCGGGAGGCCACGCTTGAGACGGTGGCAGAGGAGGCCGGGATCACGCTGAACATGCTTTCGCTGATAGAGCGCGGCGAAGGCAACCCGACCTGGGCGACGATCAAGGGAATCGCGGCGGCGTTCGATGTGCCGGTCTCGACGTTAGCGAAGGCGGCAGAGAGACTGGAAACCTAAGCGAGTGCGGATGTTGGCCAGGCAAAGGTAATTTCGCCAGATGGACTACTCGGAGTTCAACGAGCAGCGGATCAAGCACCTGGAAATGATCCAGGCGGTGATCACGCGGCTTAGCAACGAGGGGTTCGTCGTCAAAGGCTGGGCGGTGACGGTGGCTGGAGTCTTCGCCGGACTAGCGATCAACTCGGAAGAGTGGAAGCTGGCCGCAATTGCGTGCTTCCCGACTGTCGCCTTTTGGATCCTCGACACCAGCTTTCTGCGGGCCGAGCGGCTCTTCCGCGCTCTCCACGAGCATGTACGAAGGAGAACCGAACACGTCGAGCCCTTCTTTATGGCGGCAACCGCCCCCGCCTTTCTCGCCCTCGCGAAAACTGACCCTGGCGATGGAGTCGACTCCTGGTGGAGAGCATTCGCCCGCCCAGCCATCCGAAATCTCTATATAGCGATTGTCGCAGCGTTGATCGTCGTCTCAGTGGTGGCGGCGAACATGGACAACGACACCGCGCCCGAATCAGGCAAGCCCGGAACCCTCGTGCATCAAACTAGGCGCGCTGTTCGCACTCCGGTCGAATCCGGGCAAGCAGTTCCGCCCGTGCCTCGGCGGCGAGTTCCGCATCGTCTGGCCAAATCGGGCCGAGACGATCGCCCTTCGTGCGTGGGACGAGATGAAGGTGAAGGTGGAAAATCGTCTGCTCCGCGACGCTGCCGGCAGAACTGATCAGGTTCATCCCTTCCGGCGAAAGCGCTGCCTGTATTGCATTGCCGACCTTAATTACCGCTCTCATCAGCTCGGTCCCGGTCTCCTCGTCGGCCGACCAGAGATCGGGAACGTGGATACGCGGGATCACGAGCGTGTGCCCGGGAGTGGCCGGGTGCAGCGGAAAGAAGGCAACCCAGTGCCTCCCAGCGCAAACGAGGTCAGCGTTAGGGTCATCGCCAGTGGCGATCGCACAAAATGGACAATCTTTTTGCGTCTGATCCATGGATTTGCTCTTCTCCCAAACGCGATCCTAAGACAATTAAGGCCCCGCGCGAATGCCCGATAGGCGTTTCGCGAGCGCGGTTCGAGAACCCGACAGGAAGGACGCTATGGCTCGTCGAGTCTTTTTCAGCTTTCACTACGACCGAGACAATTGGCGGGTCGCCAAGGTCCGCAACAGCCAGGTCGTACAGGGCTATGACAAGAATCCCTTCTATGACAAGGCCGAGTGGGAGAAGATCAAGAAGCAGGGCAAAGCTGCGATCAAGACCTGGATCGACGGGCAGCTTAAGGGAACCTCTGTAACGGTCGTTCTCATTGGCAATGAAACCGCCAGCAGGCCTTGGGTTCAGTACGAGATCGAAAAGTCCATTGAAGACGGCAAGGGGCTGATCGGCATCGATATCAGCAAGATCAAGGACCGCGAAGGCGAGACTGACGAGACCGGAGCGAATCCCCTGCCCAACGGGTATCCGTACTATCGCTGGAACAAAGACAACGGCTACGAGAACCTCGGAAAGTGGATTGAGGATGCAGCCCCGTAGCCGGGACTAAGACAGCAGGTTCTTGAGCGTCGGCCAGCTCCACCGATACAGGCGACCAGCTCCCGCAACGGGCTTGGGGTTGGTGTCTTTGTAGCCAATCACCTGACGGACCGGCACCTTTAGATCATTGGCGATAGCTACCTCAGCCAGGACCCCAGGCGCACGGTGGGTCTCGGGTCCCACCATGACCAACACAACGTCACAACGGGCTATCCGTTTGGCAGCTTTTTCCTTCCAGGTTTTCTGCGGCGCTGGCTCATTCAAGGACCAGTTCTCGACTTCAAACGGGGAATCAGAGTTTTTTGCCTGCGCGAGCACGAACGTCTTCAACTTCTGATCGTTGTCGAAGTCGAAGCTCACGAATACTCGGGTCTTTCTCGCCATGCCATGACCCTAGCCGACACTAAGCTTTGCAATTGGTCCCCAGACCGCAAAGTGCGGCTTCCGACAGGCGCGATCAATAGCTTGAATGCATGAGCGAGCGTTACGAGGACGTGATCCTTGAGGAGGCGCGCCGGGCAATGGACTTTCAAGTTGCCGCCTTGGATGAGCTACGGGCACGCACCGGCATTCTGCTTGCTGCCGCGGCCGTGTCGGGGTCGTTCCTCGGCGCGGCCACCGCAAGGGCAAGCATCGGTTTCGGCTTTCTGGCTGGAGCGGCCGTGGTCGCCTTTGTACTAGGCGTTGCCTTCTGCATCGTCGTCCTCTGGCCTCCAGGGGAGGACGCCTGGATTTTCGTAAACAGCCCCAAGCAGCTCATCGAGGATTGGGTGAACGTCGAACAAGACGGTCAGTCGATGCTGCTGTTCCTAGCTGAATGCCTGGAGGACAACTACGACAAAAACGAGAGACGGCTACTCGACCTCTATAGGTGGTTCCAAGCCGCCGCAATTTCCGTCGGTGCCGCCGTCATACTTGGCTGCATCCAGTTGGCAGCCAGCCATTAACGATGACTTCCGACCCGAAAAACCCAGGGAAGCCCGGTACGAAGGGGCCTCAACAGGCTTCTCCGAAGCCACCTCCACCGCCCCCACAGAACCCAGGCAAGCCAACGAACGCTGGCCAGGGTCACCCATCAGGGCCTGGTCGAAAGAAGTAGATCCGCGGAGCGCGTCCTAGGGAGTCAACCTATACGGCGACGTGCTCGCCGCGGGGAACGAAGTGCTCCAGCTTCGCCTCATGCTCGAGGGCGGGGATGCCCTCTTCGGCCAGCTCCACGACCTCCGCGTAGCTGTCGCCGGCAGCAGACCAGCCATCGACGTCGGGGGACTCGGCCCACCAGCCGTCGCTTTCGTGGTGATAGATGACCCGGACGATCTTCATGATTGCTCCGATTTCAGAGTCGCTTCCGGGCCTCGTCTTGAACCCCGGTTGGAGTTGGCTATGGAGCGGAGAATCGGCTCTAGCAAACAGCCCGTGGCTCAGCCCAAGAGGAAAGCTGCACGTGGCTCTTAGATGTGGACGTAAAAACTCGGGTCAGCCAAAAAGCCAATGAGCTTCGAGAGCTCGTCCTCACAGCCGTCACGAAGATCAAGCCACATGCGCTGCCGGAGGAAGATCGGGAGCTCCGGAGCCCCACCGGCGTCGGGTAGGAGCACCGGGATGATCGGGCGATTGTTTGTGTCGAGAATTTCAAGAAAGGCTCTGATCTCTTTGACTTGCCATGGTCCATGGCCACTTCCACCTACGAAGACACATGCGCTACCCACACGAGAAATGACGGCTTCCAGCTCTGCCTGCCAGGAAGACCCAGGACGCAGCTGCTCCTCGTCAAGCCAGGTTCGGATTCCGGCGGCTTTCATTCTCTGATTGATCCGCCTCACTGCCGGCTTGTCAGCGCTGTTGTGGGACAAAAAGACGTCAAACTCACGCTCTCCGGCCCCTGCCCTGTGCACGGGCAAGTCGAGCAGGTTTGCATTTGCTCGAGAAGCGGTCGAAACGATATTGAGGAGCCGTTCTATGTCCTCAATTGCCCCGGATGGTAGACCTGCTTTGCCCCTCTTCCGTAGGCATTCGCCACAGAGAAAAGCGGCCCGCATACCCACATCCACGTCCTTCTTGTCCCACCAGTAGTCGTTGATGCAGCCGGTGTTCTCGTGGTGGGTGTCCCCAATCTCGGCCCATTGAACCAGGATCGAGGCGATGAAGTAAACGAAGCCATTGGAGATGGAGAGGTCGGTGAGCCGGTTCCAGCCAGCGAACGAGATAATCGTGTTGCTTCCTCTTGAATCAAAGAAGTGGTTGTTGTCATAAGGAACGTTCGTGGCAAGACAAGCGAGATCAAATTCCTCGGCCTCTCTGAGCAGATCCTTCGAGAGGGTAGAGTCGTCTGAAGGGGACGCAATCCTCGGTTCCAACAACCGGAATGATTTGACTCCTGCAACGAACTCGAGGCTCTCACAGCAGGAATTCAAGGTCTCGCACAAGCGGGATAGGTCGAGCGCCAGAGTGTTGTCTGCGTATAAGCCGATCTTCATGGCCCGACTGTATTACGACTACTCAGGGTCTGTAGTGACCAGTCAGGGTCGACGGGCTTCTGTCCGGCGGAAAACTGGTCCGCAGACCTCGCGTTTTGCGGCTTTCTGCGGCCCGTTTCGGAGCGGCCGGTATTCTTGGGCCATGGCGCACGCCACCAAAGCCGATAAGGCCGCTGTTGAGCGTCGAGCGGCGATAGAGCGGACCCGAGGCATGTTCGCTCACCTGGCACCAGGCGAAAGCTTGGCCGATGAGCTGATCGCAGATCGGCGCGCGGAAGCCCGCGCTGAAGATCGCGAGGCCGCCGAGGAAGCTCGGCGTCTCCGTGGCAGGTAGCGAGGCCGCGGCATCGGTTCTCGATGCCTCAGCGTTGCTTGCCCATCTCAACGAAGAGAAGGGTGCGGCCGTTGTTCGCCAGGCAATGGCGGACAGGGCAGCGATCAGCGTCGTGAACTTGATGGAGGTTCTGTCCAGGATCGCCGAGCGGGGCGAAGACCCCGAACTCGCCGCTGCTGAGATGAAGGGCGCCGGCCTGATAGGCGGGGTCGTCAGCGTCGAGGCCGTAACCGAACAAGACTCAATCGAGATTGCCCGCCTGCGCCCCCTCACCAAGGAGCAAGGACTTTCTCTCGCCGACCGCTCCTGCCTGGCTCTCGCAACCCGCCTCGGGCTTCCAGTCGTAACTGGCGATCGAGCCTGGCAGAACCTGCCTAGGGTCGATGTCACAGTCAAGCTGATTCGTTAGCGCTCGTGCGCCAGTCGTGCGCCAGTGAGGCCCCCAGACAACCGGAAACAGTCGGAGACAACCGGGTTGGATTTGGCTCTGTAGAGCGGATTCCGCTCTAGCAAGCGGACCCGTTTCAGCTTGAGGGCCTTGTGGGTGGAAACACCCGTGGAGGTTCGACTCCTCTCAGCCGCACTATTCGCCCAGGACGATGAGCCCGGCTGCGGTGCCTGCGTGGCAGAGCTGCTGGTCCCAGCTGACGAGGGCGACGTCGCGCTCGGCAAGGGAGAGGGCCGTGGCGAGATGCACGGCGTCGTAACCGCGCAGCGCGAACTCTGCCGCTATCCCCCCAGCCAAGCGGGCTAGCTGCTCGTCGACCGAGATCGAGATGAGCTGTTCGTGGGCGCGATCCAAGCAGCCGACCGCTTCGTCGTGCAGGCGGTCGCTGAGACGGCCGTTGCGGCGCCCTGCCGCCAGCGCCGCCCTGCCCTCGGCATAGACGAGGACAGACGATGCGCTTCTGTGGGAAGACGCCCAGAGCTCCTGCGCCAGTTCGGATCCCCGCTCCGCGATCACGAGCTTGATCAGAGCGGAGGTGTCGAAGTAGAGGATCACCGCCGCTGATCTTCGACGAGCTCCGAGACAACTCCCTCGGCACCCGTCAACGCGCGTCCCGCCTCCCGCGGTTTCTTCGGCCACCGCACCAAGCCACGACGCTCCAGATCCTCGAAAGGTCGCGGCGCGTTTACCTGGCTCAGGCGGGCGATCGGCTTGCCGCGCCGGGTCACCAGAACCTCGTCGCCCCGCTCGACCTTTTCGAGGTACTCGCTAAGCCGATCGTGAAGCTCGCGAACTCCGACTTCGGACTCCCCTCGATGTAGCGTCATTGGTTCGAGGCTAGCAGCTACATCATTCGGTGCCACTCCGGATTGGGCCATGCCCCCTCAAGCTCTGGAGCGGAGGAGAACTCTCCCCCCTCGGGGTCTTAGAGTCCCGCGCCTGGCGCGACGTACTAAGACTCTGATCTTCCTGGGGGCGGCGACGCTGTCCTTCAATCTGGCCCTGACCTGGATCGACTCGCGGCTGAAGGCGACGGGCGGGCCCGGGATCCTCGGGCTGGAGTTCGCCGGGAGCCTCGACCGGGTGCGGGAGATCGAGGCGGAATGGGGCGCTCACGGGGAGTACTTGGCGCGGCTCTCGCTCTGGATCGACTTCGGCTTCATGGCCTCCTACGGCGCCTTCTTCGCGCTTGCCGCCTTCGCCGTGCGCGACTTCGCCGCGGCGCGTGGGCTGAGGCGGCTCGTTGCGGTCGGGATGGTCGCCCCCGCCTGCGCCATTGCCGCCGCCCTCTTCGACGTCGCCGAAAACACGTTGTGGCTGCTGGTGTTGGGCGGGCACCTGGGCGAACCGGCGGCGCCGATCGCGACCGCCTGCGCCTGCCTCAAGTTCGGGCTGATCGCGGTCGCGATCCTCTACTCACTCGCCGGCCTGCTCGCCTGGGTGCGACTGCGGCGCTCCGGGTAGCTCCCGCTCTTAGGCGCCCCGCCCTAGATGGGGCGCAGTCAGATGGTTTCCAGCAGTGGGCCCCGCACCCTGAAGCTGAGCTTCTCGCAGGCATCGCCGACCACCTCTTCGGGGATGCCCAGTGATTGCTGACCCAAGGCAATTCCGCCCAAAGCAAACAAGGCAGATCCGAATATCAGGAGCACCGGCGCCCGCAGCAACGCGCCGGCCACCTCCCCTCCATCGGATATCGCCTGCCCACCGATCCGGACCGCCAGCGGCAGCGGCAAAAGCAAGATTGCCACGGTCGCGGCGTGGTCGGCCGAGGGGGAGGCGGCGCCGATCACGACAAGGCCAACGGCCAGGGTCAGCGCCAAGGCAGCTACGGCGAAGGCGAGAGCCAGTCTCCGGCTCAAGCTCATTCGCAGCCAGACAACCGGATTCTCCCCCGGCGCGACGTCAAATAGCGCGAGGTCGGCCGACGAGCCTGGAGATCCTATTTCCGTAAAGCCGGTGCGCCCGTCTGACTGTCCCACTCGTAAGGACGTGATTTCACCAACCGAGGGGGCCTCGAACCGGGCGTGGTTCGAGGCCGCTGGAGGCCAGTTGGAGACCTCGCCGCCTACCGTAATGCCCCCACGAAAGAGGCTGCCGGCCGCCGCCGACCACCTCGCCCGCCTCAGCGCATGGAGATCCTGTGGAGGAAACCTCAATTCAAACACCATGCGGCGCTCTTCTCCTTGGAGGATCGCGAAGACCGGCAAGCCCATTTGCGCGAGGTCAATCAGATGCCGAAGGCGTCCCTGCTGCCATTCCGGTCGCAACTCCAGAAGGTCGGCCTTGGCCTGGCGGGCCAGGTGCCTACCGCTGGTAACCACGCTGAGGAGAAGGTCTTCCTCTGCGGGCGAGGGCGTTGCTTCCTCCTCCTCGGCCGCCAACACCAGCGCCGTGAAAACAATCTCCGCCGACTCCTCGGTGGTAAGAACCGGAACACGACGTTTCGCCTGATCAAGGACAGACACAGGACCGGGGGCTGCTTTGTAGCGGAAAGCGATCGGCAGCAGAAAGGGCGTTGGTTGGGGAAGGTCGACGTCAAGGAGAACAGAGCGCTTGACGGTTCCCCGGCTGAAATCAATCGCTTCGGCCCGCCGAAGAAACCAGGAGACCTCCCCCGCAGCAACGGCGAGGAATAAGCGTGCACCCCTGACAACATCCCCGAGCCCGGCGGCGGGAAGCGAAGGGTCCCCGATCGCTTCGACCCTGGTACCGGCCTCTTCTAATTGTTGTGTCACGGAGGGAGGTCTACCATTGGAGCCCGACTGGTGATCTTTGGGTACGTAAAAGAGTCCCTAGGCACTCTTAGAGGTCATCTAGCTCCCGCTCCATTTCGTCGGCCAGCGCCGGGTGCCGGTACGGCTCCTCCTCGCGCAGCGCCGCGATCGCGTTGCGGCGGGTCTCGTCGTCTTTGTTCTGGCTCAGCTTGCGCTTCATCTCGAAGCGGTCGATCGGGATTCGCAGGCCGACCGTTCCCCTGGCGATCGGCGCCGCTTCTTCGCGGTCGAGGTAGGCCGGCGCGTCGCGGCGGCGCTCGAAGTGGGCCACCAGCCGGGTCAGGACCTCCAAGTTCTCGGCCTCGTCCAGGCGCCGGGGTGTGCCGTGCAGGTGGGCGACGGTGAAATTCCAAGTCGGGACCTTGCGCTCGCCATCCGAGTACCAGCCGGGCGAGACGTAGCCGTGGTGGCCCTGGACGATCACGAGCAGCTCGCCGCGGTCGATCTCCAGCACCTCGTCGTCGGGCCTGCCGAGGTGGGTGAGGAGCGTCAGGCCGGGGTCCTCCTCGTCGACCAGGACGGGATAGTGCGACGCGGCCAGACCCTCGCCCGTCGTCGTCACCAGGGTCGCCCAGGGGTGCTCGCGGACCAGCGCCTTGACCAGCTCCGGGTCGTCGGCGGCGAAAAGAGGGTTCGGGCGCATGCGCCATCTTCCCAGGCGCGATCAGGGCCGCACGCCACCCGCGCGGCCCCATCGCGCCTCAGCGCGGGAAAACGCTGTTGGCGATCGCCGGATCGCCGAGCTGGTCGAAGGCGACCAGCCTGCCCCCTCCGTCGTAGGTGAGGACGTCGGCCGCCTCCTCGCTGCGGCCGTCGAGCGTGACCTTGGTCAGAACCACGACTTTGTCGCCGTCGGCGACGAAGTCGTGGGGCTCGGTCCTGAGGCCTTTCTCGCCGAGCTGGGCCCACAGCCCGGCGACCTCTTGCTTGCCGGTGTAGGTGCCGCTCAGGGAGCTGTCTCCCCGAACACTCCAGACCACGCCCTCGTCCATGTTCTCCATCGCCGCGGCGGCGTCGCCGTCGGCGAAGGCACGGTATGCGGATTCGGCCGTTTCCTTGTTTGCCTGAGCGCTCATGCTGCGACCTCCTTTGCGCTTGCAACCGACGCTATCCCGCGGCGCCCCTTGCGGCAAAGGCCCTCCCGGCCCAAACAGCCGGGTTCATTTGTTCAGCGGGGCCTACGCCCCCACTCCTCCTCCAGCTGCCCGTAGACGACGCTGTCGAGGTAGCGGCCGCCGACCAGCTCCGTCTCGCGCAGGCGCGCTTCCTCGCGGAACCCGAGCCGCTCGGGGATCGCCCGGCTACGGGCGTTCTCCGGCGCGCAGTGGATCTCGACCCGGTGCAGCTCCCACTCGTAGAAGGCGTGGTCGAGGAGGGCGCTGACGACCGCGGTCATCGTCCCCTTGCCCTGCTCCCCGGCGGCGAGCCAGTAGCCGAGGCTGGTGTTGCGGTTGACCCAGTCGACCGAGTGGAAGCCGGCGACGCCGACGATCCGCCCCTCCGGCGCGATCCTCGCCTGGAAGCCGTCGTCGCGTGCGTACTGCGCCTCGGCCTCGGCGAGGAAGCGCTCGGTCCCGTCGCGATCCTGCTCCGCCGCCCAGGGCATCCAGTGCGCCAGGTGGGCGCGGTTGGCCTCGACCAGGGCGTGGAGCTCGGCCGCGTCCTCGGTCTCCAGCGGCCGGACCCCGAGGGAGTCGAGCCGCGGCGAGAGCATCACTCGACCGCGGAGCCGAGGGCCTTGTCGATGAACGGGCCCATCAGCTCGGCGACGTTGCGGGCCGCGTCCTCGACCGCCTCGCCGGGGGTGGTCACGTAGCTGATCGCCAGCCGGACCAGGCTCTCGGTCAGCACCTTGACGTCCTCCGCCGGCGCCTCCGGCCAGCCCTCTTCGATCACCGTGGTCAGCCGCGAGGCCGCCCACTGCACGATCGGCAGGCCCTGGGTGGTGACGAAGGGCAGCATCCCGCCGGTGCCGTCGTCGCTGAGCAGGATCTTGATCAGCGGGTCCTCGCCGGCGGCGCCGAGGAAGTACTCCAGCGCCGCGAGAACCGCCGCGCGGGGCTGGTCGAAGTGCTCCCGGACCGCCTTTTCGACCCCGTCCATGAACCGTTCCGCCTCGTGGATGACGAAGGCGAAGCCGAACTCGTTGCGGTTGCCGAACTCGTTGTAGAGGGTTTGGCGGCTGACCCCGGCGCCGGTGGCGATGTCCGCCATCGTGATCTCCGACCACGGTTGGCGACCGAGCTGGTCGCGCGCGGCGTCGAAGACGGTTTGCCGCAGCAGCTCCCGCGCGGCCTCCTGGTACGGGGTCCTCCCGGTGGACACGCCCCCTATCGTCGCAGCGGCGGCGGTCAGGCGTATCTCAGGCGTCGCCGGCGACCGGCTCGAAGTCGACCTTGTCGCGGACGCCGCAGTCGGGGCAAGCCCAATCGTCGGGCACCTCGGCCCAAGGCGTGCCGGGCGGGAAGCCCTCGCGCGGATGGCCCGCCTCCTCGTCGTAGACGTAGCCGCAGCTGGGGCAGCGGTAGGCGCTCACGCCACCGGCCGCCCGTAGCGCTCCAGCACCCGGCCCAGCTTGCGGGGGTGGATGTTGGCCTTGGTCACGTCGCCGTCGTAGTGGGCGAGCAGGCGCGGGTCCATCACCCGGCGCCAGAGCGGCGGGAACCAGGCGAGGACGATCATCCCCGCGTACCCGGTGGGCAGCTGCGGCGCCTCGTCGACGTGGCGCAGCGCCTGGTAGCGGCGGGTCGGGTTGGCGTGGTGGTCGGAGTGGCGCTGCAGGTGGTAGAGGAGAACGTTGGAGGCGACGTTGTTGCTGTTCCAGCTGTGCGCCGGGAGGCAGCGCTCGTAACGGCCGTCCTCACGTTTCTGCCGCAGCAGCCCGTAGTGCTCGAGGTAGTTGACGACCTCCAGCAGCGAGAACCCGATCACCGCCTGGACCAGCAGGTAGGGCAGGACGACCGGGCCGAAGGCGAGCGTCAGCCCGGCGAAGAGGACGACGGTCATCGCCCAGGCGCTGAGGATGTCGTTGTGGATGCTCCAGTGCGACTTGCCGAGGCGGTCGAGCCGCGTGGTCTCGATTCCCCAGGCCGACCGCAGGCTGCCGACGACGGTGCGCGGCAGGAAGGCCCAGAAGCCCTCCCCCAGCCGCGAGCTGGCCGGGTCCTCGGGGGTCGCGACTTTGACGTGGTGGCCGCGGTTGTGCTCGATGAAGAAGTGGCCGTAACCGGTCTGGGCGAGGGCGATGCGGCTCAGCCACTTCTCCGAGCTGGCGCGCTTGTGGCCGAGCTCGTGGGCGGTGTTGATCGCGATCCCGCCGACCACCGCCATGGTCAGCGCCAGGCCGATGTCTTCGGCCAGCGTCAGGTCGCCGTTCGCCCACATCCAGCAGGCGAAGACGAGGCCGGCGTACTGGATCGGGATGAAGACGTAGGTGCACCAGCGGTAGTAGCGGTCCTGCTCGAGGAACTTGAGGACGCTGTCGGGCGGGTTGGTCCGATCGAGGCCGATCGCCATGTCGAGCACCGGGAAGAGGCCGAAGACAAGCAGCGGGCCGAGGTACCAGAGCGCTCCGAAGCCGGTGACGGTGACCCAGAAGAAGGCGAGGAATGGTGAAAGCGGGACGATGATCCCCAGCAGCCAGGCGTAGCGCTTGCCGTCGGTCCAGGCCGCCGGATTGACGTCGACGTGCTCGTGGTGATGGTGGTGATGTGCGTGCTCCGCGTGTGCCGCCATGTCCCCTCCTCCTTGTCAAGTGGCCGCAAGTCGTCGCCCAGCTTGACAGACCATATAGATTTGTCAAGGACAGTTACACAGTTCCTTCCCTTGTCATAGAGGATTTGTCACCTCTTGTGGCCCGAGGTACACTGGCTTCGGACCAGTGTGATGGGCAAAGATCCATCTGCTGCAAAGGCCCGGCCAGCGCGCCGGGCCTTTTGCTTTCTCGGGATATGGCCCAGCCCCGCATGAAGCGGGGCTGGAGCCTTCGGTGGCTACCGGTCGCTCTGGATGAACCAGAGAAGGACCAGTGTTATGAGCAGGGAGTCCATCTGCATCACCCCCTTTCCCCTGGTCCCGGTCATTAGCCGGCGTCCCAGGAGAGAGGGGCTGGCCGGGATCCCACTCGGCCACCGGAGGAGATCCTACCTAGGTTCGAAACTTTTTGTCTGCGGTGCTCTCAACCGGCCTGCGGGCAACCACCTCGCCCGTCACGGAGTGGCCTAAGAGTGCCGTCTAGATCTTGAGGAGAAGGAACGTGTTCAGCACGAACAGCACCGAGAAGAAAACAGTCGCACGGTCCAGGTTCTGCTCGACCATCGAACCGCCGCCGACGCCGCTGCCGCCGGCGCCGCCGATGCCGAAGGCGCCGGAGAGGCCCGCGTCTTTGCCCGAGTGCAGGAGCACGAGGAAGATCAAGACGATGGCGATGATCACCTGGATGATGCTGAAGAACGTGAACACGGTCGGGAAAGTCTAGGCGATCTAGGCCCGATCCACTTTTTCCGGCTCGCGCGGGTGATGGCCGTTGCCGTTTCCATTTCCGCTGCCTGATCCGTTCTCGGCCCCGTCGAGGATCTCCAGCGCCTCGCGGCGCAGCTCGGCATCGAGGACGGCGAAGTCCTCGTCGGAGAGCTTGCCGGCGGCGTGGTCGAGCTCGGCGTCGCGGATCTCGCGGTACTTGGCTTCCTTGCGGGCGTCGGCTTCGGTGCGGACGAGGGCGCCGCGACGACGGCCGCGCGCGGGCCAGAGCGCGATCAGCGCGCCGGCGAGGGCGATGAGGCCGCCGATCCACATCCAGGTGACCAGCGGGTTGACGATCACCTTGAAGGTCGAGGCGGCGTTGGAGGTGAGGAAGGTCTTCGCCACCCTCGCGGCCGCCAGGCCCTGCAGCTTCGAGATCTGTTCGAAGGCCTGGGCGCGGAGGCTCGGGTTGGCGGCGGCGGCGCGCATCAGCGCTCCCAGCGCATTGCACTGGGGAGGCGTCCCGGGGGCTCCGCGCACGCAGGCGCGGAAGCCTTTGTCGGCCAGCCGCGCCCCCCGCTGGACGCCGGCGACGTTCGGCTGCTCGGCGATCCAGAGATCGTTGCCGAACCCGGTCCGCAGGCCCACCTCGCTGGTCGCCTCGCCGGCGAAGTAGGTGCTGATCAGTCCCGTCTCCTGCCCCGTCGGCCGGAAGAAGGCCCGGTTCGGGCGCAGGTAGCCGACGTCCCCGCCTTCTTCGACCCGCAGGACCGAGCCAATGCTCATCTTCTCGGCGTCGACCTTGACCGTCGGCTTCACGTAGGTGATGGTGCGGCCGTCGACGACGGTGCTCTCCCCCGGCCGCAGCTCGACGTCGCGGTTGGTCTGGAAGCTGGAAGAGGCAGCGATGCCGATCAGCAGGACGATGATGCCGACGTGGACGATGTAGCCGCCGTAGCGGCGCCGGTTGCGGCTGACCAGGCCGACCAGCGCCTGCGCCCCGGGCTCGCCGCTGAGCCGCTTGCGGGCCGCTGCTCCGGTCCAGAACTCCTGCGCCAGGCCGGTGAGGGCGAAGGCGGCGAAGGCGAAGAGCGCCAGCGCCCAGAGTTGTTCGGCGGCGTCGGTGAAGGCGACCAGACCCAAGGTGACGACCGCGGCGACCGCCAGCGGCACCCGGAAGACCCGCTTCGCCGACTCCCAGCTGACCCGGCGCCAGGCCAGCAGCGGCCCGACCCCGGTGAAGAGCACGAGCCCGATCGCCAGCGGCGTCGTGTAGCGGTCGAACCACGGCGCGGCGAGCGAGGCCTTCTCGCCGGTGAACAGTTCGGAGATCAGCGGGAAGAAGGTGCCCCAGAAGATCACCACGGTCATCCCGACCAGGAGCAGGTTGTTGACGAGGAAGACCGACTCGCGTGAGGCGAGCGAGTCGATCCGCTTCTCCGAGCGGAGGTCATCGAGGCGGCTGACGATCAGCGCCGTCGAGCCGACCAGGACCACCCCGATCAGGCCGAGGATGTAGGGGCCGACGGTGTTGTCGCCGAAGGCGTGGATCGACTGCAGGACCCCGGAGCGGACCAGGAAGGTGCCGAGCAGCGCCATCGAGAAGGTGCCGACAATCAGGCTCGCGTTCCAGACTTTCAGCATCCCGCGCTTCTCCTGGACCATGATCGAGTGCAGGAAGGCGGTGCCGAGCAGCCAAGGCATCAGCGCCGCGTTCTCGACCGGGTCCCAGGCCCAGTAGCCGCCCCAGCCGAGCTCGGTATAGGACCAGCGGGCGCCGAGCAGCAAGCCGAGGCCGAGGAAGGCCCAGGCGATCAGCGCGAAGCGGCGGGTGGCGCGGATCCACTCGGCGTCGAGGCGGCGGGTGACGAGCGCCCCGATCGCGAAGGCGAACGGCACCGTGAAGGCGACGTAGCCCGAGTAGAGCATCGGCGGGTGGATCATCATGCTCGGGTGCTGCAGCAGCGGGTTGAGGCCGACCCCGTCGACCGGCGCCGGGTCGAGCGTCGCGAAGGGGTTGACGTCGGGCGCGAACAGCATCAGCCCGGTGAAGAAGGCGGCGACGCCCATCATCACCGCCGTCGCCCAGGGGACGAGCTCGCGCAGCTTGTTGCGGGTCGCGTACAGCGCAGCGCTGGCGGCGATCGAGAGGACGAAGGCCCAGAGCAGCAGCGAGCCCTCCTGGCTCGACCACATCGCCGCCAGCTTGTATCCCGTCGGCGTCTCGATCGAGCTGTGCTGCTGGACGATGTTGAAGGAGAAGTTGTCGCCGAGGAAGGCGGCCTCGATGATCACCACGCAGGCGGTGAGCAGCGCGCAGAAGGCGTAGGCGGTGCGGCGCGAGTAGAGCAGCCAGCGCTCGTCGCCGTTGCGGCCGGCGAGGGCGAGGCCGCCGGCGGTCAGTGCGGCGAGGAAGGCAAGCCCCAGCAGGGCGCTGCCGAGGCTAGCCATCAGACTTGGTCGTGAACTTCGACGGGCACTTCGTGATCAGGGTTTCCGGCTCGCCGACGAAGCCGCCGTTCTCGACCTTGCCGGTGAGGACGATCTCGCGGCCGCCGCGGAAGGGGTCCGGCACGGTTCCCCGGTAGGTGACGGGGAGGCTCTGTCCGGTGCCGTCGCGGTCGACGACGCGGAAGGCGATGCCGCTGCCTTCGCGCTGGATCGAGCCTTTGACGACCTTGCCGGTCAGCTCGGCGGTCGTTCCCGGCGCCGCCGTAAGCAGCTGCGAGGGCTCCTTCGCCTCGGTCGAGGCCGAGAAGGAGGTGTAGATCAGCGCCACCGAGAGCAACACGGCGGTGCTGAGCGCGACGACGAGCCGGATCTTCCGCTTCCGCTGAGGGTCCACAGGCAAGCGGGATTATCGCAAGTGGGAGAATGCGGCCTATGGCCGACCCCGTCCTGCTCATCACCGGCGCCAGCAGCGGCATCGGCGCCGCGACCGCTCGCGCGGCCGCCGGGACGCACCGCTTGGTGCTCGCGGCGCGGCGCGAGGAGAAGCTGGAGAAGCTGGCCGAGCAGCTCGGCGGCGCCGAGCGGGCGGTCGCCGTGCGCTGCGACGTCAGCGAGTGGGACGAGGTGCAGGCGCTCGCCGCGACCGCGCTCGACCGCTTCGGCCGCATCGACGCCGTCTTCGCCAACGCCGGCTTCGGCGCCTCGCGCGGCTTCCTCGAGGAGTCCCCCGAGCACTGGCGCTCGATGGTGCTGACCAACGTCTACGGGGTGGCGCTGACGATCCGGGCGACCCTCCCCCACCTGCTCGAGCGCGGCGACGGCCACTTCCTCGTCACCAGCTCGATCGCCGGCCGCCGCGTCCTGCCTGGCTCGCTCTACTCGGCGACGAAGTGGGCGGCGACGGCGATCGGCGAGGCGCTGCGGCAGGAGCTGCGCCAGATGCACGAGAACCACGGCATCAAGGTGACCCTGATCGAGCCGGGGATGGTCGACACGCCCTTTTTCGACAACAGCCCCGGCGAGCACGCGCTCCGCGACGACGACATCGCCCGCGCGGTGATGTACGCGCTCGAGCAGCGAGAGGGCGTCGACGTCAACGAGATCCTGATCCGCCCGACGAGTCAGCCGATCTGAACGCTTCCGGCTTTCGCCACACCAGGGTGTGGTGAAAGCCGGCTACGGCAGCAGCAGGCGCACCAGGCGCCAGTAGCCGCGGAGGAGGAGACGCGCCGGCCGGGAGCGGGCGAGGGGGGAGATCAGCTCCGAGTCGAGGTCCGGGGTGAGCCAGGTAGCGAACTCGGCGGCGCCGACGGTGCGGCGGCGCTGGACGTTGCGGCGCTCGCGCAGCAGGCGGGGCAGCCAGCGGAGGACGGCGAGGTTCGCCCGCAGCTTCTGCCGGCCCCAGCCGCCGACGGCCGAGACCGCCAGCAGCGCCAGCTCGGTTGCGAGCAGCGCCGGAGCCAGCAGCGCGAGGAGGGTGCCGGGATAGGTGCGCAGGACGAAGGCCAGGCGGTTGCGCTCCAGCCAAAACCACTTCTCGGCGTTGGCGCCGAACTCGTAGTCGTGGGCGACGACCGCCTCGGGCTCGATCCCGACCGGGTGGCCGGCGGCGCGGACGCGGATCGAAAGGTCGACGTCCTCGTGGTAGAGGAAGAACTCGGGGGGGAAGCCACCCGTCTCGCGCCAGAGCCGCCGGGGGATCGCCAGGCAGGCGCCGGAGGCGACGGTCACCTCCCCCACCGGCGGGGGCGGGTCGAGCGGTCGACCGTGCCCCCCGGCCCAGGTGATCCCGGTGAAGTGCAGCGGGTTGCCGGCCGAGTTGACGCAGCGCAGCCCGCCGTCAGCGACCAGCGCCTGCCACGCCCCCCAGCCTCTCCCCTCCGTCCAAGGCCGGCGGATCGCCTCGCCGAACCCGGGCTGGGGAGCGGCGTCCGGGTTGAGGATTACCAGCAGGTCGCCGCCGGCGACCTCGGCGGCGGCATCGATCCCGGCGGCAAAGCCGGCGTTGCCGCCCATCGGCACGATCCGCGCCGCCGGGGCGAGTTCGCGGGCGAGGTCGGCGCTGCCGTCGCCGGGCTTGTTCTCGACCAGGATCAGCTCGTCGCCCTCACCGAGCTCCGGCAGCAGTGCCGGCAGGGTCTTGCGGAGATCGTCGCGGTTCTCGTAGGCGACGATCAGGACTGAGAGCGTCGGGCGCACCGGCGCGGAGGCTATTCGGCCATCCGCGCCGGTGCTTGCGACGTGCGCTGGAACGCGCCTCCTACTTCTTGCCCTTCTTCTTGCCGCAGGAGACGACGTTCAGCTTGAACTTCTTCGCGTTCTTCTTCTTGCCGTTTTGAGCCTTCATGTTCACGATCGCCCGCTGCTTCTTGGCGCAGAGGTTCTGTGAGTTGACGAGCAGGCTCTTCTTGCCGCCCTTCATGTTGAGGACGAACTTGCTGACCGGCACGTCCGGCACCGCCCGGAAGACCGTCTTCAGGCCCCCGGTGCTGCCGCTGCCGATCACGCCGCGCAGGTAGACCTCCACCTGGCCACGCAGATCGACGAGCAGGTCGGGCAATTTGTTGTTGGAGGACACGAGGTAGACCTTGCCCTTCAACTTGTCGCTCAACAGCGGCGTCTTCGCTTCCGCCGACCCGTAGACCGAAGCCTTCGGGCAGGTGTGGGAAGCGAGCTGCGGCCGCGTGCAGATGGTGCCGATGTGGCCCTGTTCGAGGAACAGGGAGCGCGGCATCGTCACCGCCGTGCGGGCGATGTTGGCATCGCCGTTACGGGCCTTGAGCGTCGCCTTCAGGCGCGGGTACTTGTTCCGCTTGGTGCCGCCGTAGAGCTGGATCGTCAGCTTCGGCTTGAAGGCGAGCTTGTTGCATTCGGTCGCCTGGAACGGATCGTTGACCGGGTAGGAGCTGAACACGGCCGGGTTGGTCGGGTCAGCGCCGCCGCCGTTGATCGCGCCGGTGGTTGCCTGCGCGGCGCAACTCGTCGGGTTGAGCATGAACTGGTTGCGATTGATGTCGAGGTCGATCACCCGCAGGTCCAGCTTCACCCCGCCGTAAACGTCGGGGATGACGTCGGAGACGGCGTGGATCTGGGCGGTTTCCGGATCGACGTTGAGTGCCACCCGGACGACCACGGTGCCGAGGTCGAACGGACCCGCCACCGCCGGCGTGATCGTCACCAGCGAGAGCGGCGCTCCCTTGTACGGACCGGCCAGGTATGCCTTGCCGCCGAGCTGCAGCGGGTTGGCGCCCGAGCCGGACTTGGTCGTGACCGTGCCGAGCTGGCTGTCGCCCGAGCAGCTCGGGCTGGCCTGCTCGGCTTTGCCGCTGCGCGCGGCGGCGGCCGCGATGGCCTCCTCGGAGCAGTAGGGGATGCCGGCCAGTTTGCCGGTCAGCCCCTTCGGCAGGGTGACGTCGACGATCTTCAGCTCCTGCTCGCCGTCCCGACGCCCGATGTTGACGTGGAAGGGCGAGTAGGCACCGCCTTTGGAGCTGTCGACTTTGGCTTTGTACAGCGGCGAGAACTTCCGCGCCGCCATCGTCGCCGGGCAAGCGCCGCCGGTCGGGTCGTTGCTGAGGGTGACGGTCGAATCGACCGGCTTGTTTTCACCCGGACGCGCCCACGGTTCGAAGTGGCTGGTGCCAGTCGCCGAACAGACCGGCGGGCTGGTAAGCACCGATTTCGAGCCGTCGATGTGAACCCGGATCTCTTTGAACGGCACCTGCGGCAAGCCCGACGGCAGCGTGCCGGCGAACGGGCCGGTTAGCTGATCGGTGATCACCGCGGTCAGGTCGCCCGTGGTCTTGTTGGCCTTGACGCGGCCGACGAGACGAGCGTTGATCCCCTCCGCCTCGCTCTTGGCTTCGAGCAGAATCCGGAACTGTTCGCCGGATTCGGGGTCGTTGCTGTTCTGGGTGCCGACGTAGACGTTGCCCTCGAGTGGCTCCGCCAGCGGTGGAGATTCCACCTCGACGGTTCCGATTTTCGAGCTCTCCGGACATTCGTTGTCCATCACCCGCACGCCCTTCTTGAACTGGGCGTCGGTGCATGCCTCGAGACCCTGCGCCCCGGAGGGGTTGATCCCCATGCCGTGAGGCAGCGAGACTTCGGCTTTCCGCACATGCGACTGCGAGATGCCTTCCGTATCGCCGTTGCGGACTTCGCCGCCTTCTTTGGCGGGATCGAAGGGCATTTTCGTGGTCACGGTCGCCGGAGCGGGCGAATCGACCTCGTTCGTACCGGGGTCGACCGCGAGCGAGGGATCGAACGGGACGGACTCGCACCCGGTCGTCCTCACCCCCGGCGGCAGATTGGCCTCCCACGGGGTCGAACCTTCGGGGAAGGTCGGGTTCGGTTCGCCGTAGGACTCGCCGCGGAAGAAGGTGGAGTAGAAGCTCGATTCTTCCGGGTCGAAGCAGGTGGTCGGCAGGGTGACGTGAGTGCCGTCGCCCGACTGACCGAAGGCGACGAGGCGGGACCTCAAGCTGGAGACCCCGACCGACGGAGCAGGGAGATGGATCGTGAAGTACTCGTGGAAATCGCTCTCCCAGGCAACGCCGCCTTCCAGAATGATTTCTTTGCTGAAACCGATATAGAAGCCCAAGCGGGCCGGTTCGCCGAATTTCGGCTCGAGGTTGTACAGGGCGACTCTGGTTCCTTTGGCTGCCTGGGGCGGGATCACAAACCCGCGCGGCAGGAAGGTCCCGGGGGATGCCGGATTCGGGACGGCATTGTCAGTGTTGACCACCAGCCACGTTTCGTTGCGGCCGACGATCGTGCTCGGATCGCATTTGGGGACGTGACCCATTTGTCCACCGGAACCGGGGATTTCACCGATGGCTTTGAAATCTTCTTCCGAGCACTTGGGGCTGCTCTGGGGATTCTCGGTGAATCCCACCGGCAGATCGACGCGCTCCGTTTTCAGCACACGGCTTTCGTAGGGTTCGATCAGCGGTTCGACCACCCCAGGCACGGTGGTTTCATGCCTGATGATGTATTGGTCGAACGCGAACGGCGGATGACCGCCTGCCTGGGTGAAAAACAGTTCCGGCGTTTCCGCCGAGCAGAACGGTTTGGTCGTGTCCGTTTTGGTCGGGTCTTCTTCGACCTGATTTTCGTAGCAGACACCAGACTGGAATCCGTCTGCGGCCGTCGGTGGTTCATGCTGCGGTTCGACCACGTCGCCGGTATCGGCTGCCACCACGGTCGGGAGAGCAAGAAGCACCCCGAGACACAAAAAAAGCAATGCGAACGAGCGCTTGCCCATCAATTTCCTCCTCGTTTTTCCCTTAACGAGGACGCCCCCTGTAGCGCCCCACGGACTGCTCTCCCACTGAAGACATTACACATCGGCAACAGCGATTCAAGTGACTGCGGGAGTTACTACCTCAGTAACCGTGTCACCAAACCGTGACACAACACTGAACGGTGTCGAGCTTTTTCAGTGACCTTTGGAGTGACCGCCGCGCTTCTGCCCCTTGCACGGGGTGCGCAGCTTCGGCTTGGTGTTGCGCTTCCTGCCGTTCTGGGCTTTGATCCGGATAATCGCCTTGACCGGCTTGGCGCAGAGGTTGGTCGAGTTGACGAGCAGGCCCTTCTTGCCGCCTGGCAAGGTCATCACGAACTTGGTGACCGGCATGTCGGGAACGCGGCCGAAGGTGGTGCGGATGCCGCCGTGGAAGCTGTCGATGCGGCCGACCAGGTCGATGTCGACCTGACCTTTGAGGTGGGCGACCATGTCCGGCAGCGTGTTGTTGGAGGAGCGCAGGTACACCGGCCCTTCCAGCGGTTTGCCAAGCAGCGGCGTGAAGGCCCGGGCCTTGCCGTAAATCGAGCGCTTCGGGCAGTTTTCGGCGGCGAACTGGACCCGGGTGCAAACCGTGGCGAGGCTGGCCTGGTGGAGGAACAGCGCGTGCGGCAGCGCCACGGAGGCCTTGCGGATATTGGCGTCTTTGCCGCGCGCCTTCAGCACCGCCCGCAGTTTCGGGTGCTTAGCTCGCTGCGTCTTGCCGAACAGGCGGATGTTCAGCTTCGGGCGGAACTTGAGCTTCTTGCAGCCGGTCGCCTGGACCGCGTCGGAGACCTTGAAGGCCGAGTAGGCGCCGGGTTCGAGCGGGTTGCTGCCGCCGCCGTTGATCGTGCCCGCGGTCGCCCCTTTGCGGCAGTTGGTGCCGTTGAGGGTGAACTCGTCGCGGTTGATGTTGAGGAAAACCGAGCGGACGTCGAGTTTGGTGCCGCCGAAGACGTCGGGGATGTCGTTCGTCTTCGGGTGGATCTGCGCCGTTTCCGGGTCGAGGAAGAGCGGCACGCGGACGACGACGTTGCCGAGGTCGAAGGGTCCTGCCAGCGCCGGGGTGACGACCGCGATCGAGAGCGGCGCGCCTTTGTAGCGACCGGCGAGATAGGCGTCGCCCTCGATCTTCAGCGGGTCGGGGCCGGTGCCGGCCTGCACGGTGGCGACGCCGACCCTGCTCTCTTTCGGGCAGACGGGGTTTTTCTTCTCGGCCGCACCGGAGCGATTGGCGGTTTTCTCCAGCTCCTCCGGCGAGCAGTACGGCACGCCTTTCAGCTTCGCGGTCGCGCCTTCGGGCAGGGTGACGTCGATCCCTTTCAGCTCCTGCTGGCCGGGCGGCCGGTTGATGAAGGCGGAAAACGGGGTGAAGGTTTTGGCGACGTCGCTTTTCGGCTTGGCGTTGAAGCCCGGGGCAAACGGCCTCTCCCCCATCGTCTTCGGACAGGCACCGCCGCCGGGCAGCGAGTCGAGATCGAATTTCGCGGTCGGCGTCGCGGCGGGATTGCCCGACCACGGCGCCAGCTGGCTGTCGGTCTGGTTCGGGCCGCAGGTCGGCGGGCTGCTGAGCGCCGCTTTCGGGCCACCGTCGATGGCGATCTTGAAGCTGGTGAACGGCACCTGCGGTAGGCCGCTCGGCAGGTTGTCGTTGTTGCCTCCGCGCAGGACGCTGGTTTTCGCCGGTTCGTCGAAGACGGCGGTCAACCGGCCCGTCTTCGCGTTGGCGACGACGTTGCCGATCAGCCGCACGGAGATCCCGTAGCGGGCCGACTCGGCGGCGACGAAGATGCGGAACTCTTCGCCGGATTCGGGGTCGCGGCTCTTCTGCTCACCGACGTAGACGTTGCCGGTCAGCGGCCCCTCCGGCAGGGGCGGGGTGGCGACGCTAACCGTGCCGACCTTCGAGGCGGGCGGGCAGGCGACCGGGTTGCGGGTCCCCTTGCCGAATTGGGCGTCGGAGCAGGCGGCGAGGCCGTTGGCGGCCGAGGGGTTGAGTCCCATCCCCAGCGGCAGCGAGACCCGGGCCGAGCGCATCGTCGAGGTTTCCTGGCCCGTCGCGCTCGCTTCGACCGGCAGTTTCAGCTCGGTCGTGGCGCCGGCGGGCGAATCCACCTGTTTGGTCCCCGGGTCGACCCCGATCGAGGGTTTGAACGGGATCGAGCCGCAATCTTTCGGGCTCGTCCCCGGCGGCAGCTTCGCCTCGACGAAGGGCGAGCCGTTGGGGAAGCTCGGGTCCGGGTTCTGCAGCGAGTCGGCCCGGGCGTAGGTGGAGTAGGTGTGCTGGAAGGCGGCGGAATTGGGGTCGAGGCAGGTGCTCGGCGTGGTGAGGAAGAAGCCGACTCCGGGGTCGGCGTGGGCGCGGCCGTTGAAGATCAGGCGGTTCTTCAGCAGTTTCACCGAGGCGACCTTGGGGACCTGGATGGTGAACCCCTCGTGGAAGTCGGACTCGTAGGCGACGTCGGCCTCGAGGTAGATGTCGCTCGGCGGCAGCAGCGGCAGGTCGGGGACCGGTTCGACCGTGAACCCGAAGCGCGCGGGCTGGCCCTGCTGCGGCTTCAGGTTGTAGACCGGGGCCGTGATCGGCACCGGCGGCACGATCGGCAGTTCCGGCGAGACGGTGACCACGCTTTCGCCGACTTTGGTGTTCGCCGGGCATTCTTTCGGGTGCGCCGCCTCGCACTGGGGAGTGGCGCCGGGGTTGACGCTGAGCCCGACCGGGAGGTCGACCCGCAGGGTCTTCATGTCGACTTCCGGTTCTTCGTGGGTCAGTTCGGTTTTGTGCCGGACGATGAACTGGGTGATGCCGAACGGCGGGTGGCCGGCGGCAATTTCGTAGAACTCGGCTTTGGCGCTGTCGGGCGCGCAGGTCGGCGTGTTGCAGGTCCCAGCCTGCCAGCCGTCGTTCGCGTTCGGCGGATTGTTCTGCGGCGAGAAGACGACTTCGCCGGCTTGGGCGACGGCGACCGTAAGCCCCCCGAACAGGGCAGCGAACACCAGCAGTCTCGTAACCCGTTTCCTCACGTGAGGGGGTCGTACCCAGGTAGACGGAGCGTTAATCGCGCCTCACCGGCTCTTCTTCTTGGCCTTGCGGCACGCCGGCGTCCGCAGCGGCAGCTTCTTCACCTTCAGCTGCTTGCCGTTCTGGGCTTTGAAGTTGAGGACCGAGCGGTTCGGCTTCAGGCAGAGGTCCCGCGAGTTGACCAGCAGCCCCTTCTTGCCGCCCTTCATGTTGATCGTGAACTTGCTCACCGGCACGTCGGGGACCGGGTAGAAGACGGTCTTCAGCCGCGCTTTGGCCGAGCTGATCACGCCGCGCAGGCGGACGTTGACCTGGCCGTGAAGGTCGGCGAGGAGGTCCGGCAGTTCGTGATCGGAAGCGACCAGGTAGACCGGGCCCTGGACTTCGTCGTCGAGCAGCGGGGTCTGCGCCCGCGCGTATCCATATACGGACCGGGCCGGGCAGGCCGCGGCGGCGAGTTGGACCCGGGTGCAGATCGTGCCGATGTGGCTCTGGTCGAGGAACTGCGAGTGCGGCAGGGTCAGCGCCGCCCGCTTGATGTTGGCGTCGCCGGCGCGGGCGACCAGCACCGCGCGGAAGGCGGGGTGCCCGTTGCGTCGCATTTTCTTGCGGGCGCCGATCAGCTTGGTGAACAGCTTTGGTTTGAAGCCGAGCCCCTCGCAGCCACCGGCCTGGAACGGGGCGCTGACGGCGAAGGAGCTGAAGGCGGCGGGATCGGCCGGGTTGCCGCCGCCGCCCAGCAGGGCGCCGCTGGTGGCGAACGGTTCGCAGCTGGTCGGGTTGAGGGTGAAGTCCGGCCGGTCCATCTTCAGGTCGACCGAGCGGATGCTGAGCAGGGCGCCGCCGAAGACGTGCGGGATCGGGTCCGAGACGGCGCGGATCTGCGCGGTGTCGGGGTCGACGAACAGGGCCACCCGCACCACGACGGTGCCGAGATCGAACGGCCCGGCCGTGGCGGGGGTGACCACTGCGAGGGAGAGAGGGGCCCCGTGGTAGGGGCCTGAGAGGAAGACCTTGCCTTCGATTTTGTACGGAGCGGGGCCGGTGCCGGCGGCGACTGCGGCGGTGCCGACCTGGCTCTCGGCCGGGCAGCTGGAGCTCGCCAGCTCCTCGGCGCCGGCGCGGGTCGCCGCGGCCGCGATCGCGCTCTCGGGGCAGTAGGGGATCCCGCGCAGCTTGCCGGTCATCCCCGGCGGCAGGACGACGTCGGCGCCTTTCAGCTCCTGCTGGCCGTCGCCGCGGTCGATGTGGACGGTGATCGGGCTGAAGGCGCCGGCCTTGGCGCTCGCCGGGGCGGCGCCGAAGGCCGGGCCGAATGGCCGCTCGGCGAGCGTTTTCGGGCATTTGCCGCCACCGGGGGCGCTGGTCATCGCGAAGCTGTCGTCGGGATGGGCCGGCGGATTCCCCGACCACGGCGTCATCGTCGCCGTCGCCTGGTTCGGGCCGCAGGTCGGCGGGCTGCTCAGCACCGCCCGGGCGCCGCCCGTGAAGCTGAGGTCGAAGGTGGTGAACGGCACCTGCGGCGTATCGGCGACCGTCGTCGTCAGCTGCCCGGTCTGCGGATCGGCCCGCACCTTGCCGATCAGCCGCACCGAGATCCCGTAACGGTCGGACTTGGCTTCGATGAAGATCCGGTACTCCTCGCCCGAGGCGGGGTCGCGGCTCAGCTGCTTGCCGACGTAGACGTTGCCTTCCAGCGCTTCTTCGGGCTGCGGGTTCGTCTGGTCTTCCAGCGGCGGCGACTCGATCCGCGCCCGGCCGATGATCGACTGCGCGGGGCAGGCGACCGGGTTGCGGGTCCCTTTGCCGAACTGCTCGTCGCTGCAGGTCTGCAGACCGTTGGCGGCCGAGGGGTTGAGCCCCATCCCCTGCGGCAGCGTCACCGTCGCCTGCTTGGTCTGGGAGCTGTCCTGGCCGTCTTCTTCTTTCAGGTGCGGAACGGTGACGGTGACGTCGGCGCCCGCCGGCGAGTTCACGTCCGCGGTGCCGGGGTCGACGGAGATCTCGGGGTCGTAGGGAATCGTGTCGCAGTCTTTCGGCGAGGTGCCGGGGCCTTCGGTTTCGCTTTTCGGCGGGATCGGCGACTCGAAGAAGGAGGAGCCGTTGGGAAAGTTGGGATCCGGTTCGCCGTAGGAGTCGGCACGGAGGAAGGTCGAGTAGACCGACCCGGAGGGCCCGCCCGGCGCTTCGCCCTCTTGCCAGTCGTCCTTGTAGGCGGGGCCGAAGCAGGTGGTCGGCGTGGTCAGGAAGGTGCCGTCGCCCGAGCGGCCGTTGAAGGCCAGCCGGTTTTTGAGGATCAGGCCTTTCTGGCCGGAGAGCAGGCCGAGGATTTCCCCCAGTTCGCTCGGCAGGGCTTCGGGAACGTGGATCGTGAACCCCTCGTGGTAGTCGGACTCCCAGGCGACGTCGCCTTCGAGGAAGACTTCGTTGCCGGCGAGCTTGAGCCCGAAGCGCGCCGCCTCTCCCTGTTCGGGCTCGACGTTGTACACGGGGACCTGGGTGACGCCGGCGACCGGGGCGATCGGTCCCAGCGGCCCCGCCGCGGTGACCAGGCTTTCGCCGACTTTCGACCCGATCGGGCAGGTGTCGGCTTCGAACTGCGAGCGTTCGCAGCGCGGCGTCGCACCGGGGTTGACGCTGAGGCCGACCGGGAGGTCGACGCGGACGGTCTTCAGTTCGCCGACCGGAGCTTCGCCGGGGGGCGGGCCGTGCTTGATGATGAACTGGGTGAAGCCGAAGTTGGGGTGGGCGCCGGCCGTTTCGAAGAAGAGGTCAGGGGTGGCGATCGAGCACGGTTCGGCTTTGCAGGTTCCCGCCTGCCAGCCGGAGTCGACCGCCGGATGGGTCGGGTCGCTCGGGGCGATGATGTCGTCGGTGTCCGCCAGCGCCGGCGCCACTGCGACCCAGATGAAAAAGGCGCAGAAGAGCGAAGCGATCAGTGCTGCGCGTGGAGCGCCAGTGCTCATCAGACATCTCCTCCCAAAAACCGTCGTTGACGACTACTAGACAGATAACCTACCCGAAAATGATGACATGAGTCAATATTTTTTGGTAATGTCGCCTCATGCCAAACCAAGACGGTGTTTCCCCCAACGGTCACTCAGCAAACGGTCATTCCCCCGCAAAACAGCCGCAAAACGCGCATAACGGCAACGGCCACTCCTCGCTGCCGGTGAACTGGGAGCGACTGGCACGGGCGACGGCCCACCCGCTACGGGTATCGATCCTCGAAATCCTCGGGATCGACGGCGGACGGGTCCTCTCCCCCAGCGATCTCAGCCGCGAGCTGCAGATCCCCCTCAGCAACACCAATTACCACGTCACCGAGTTGGCCAAATCCGGCCTGATCCAGCTCGTGCGCGAGCGCCAGGTGCGCGGCGCCACCGAGCACTTCTACCGGTTGCCAGGCGCCGTGGCGAGCAGCAAAGCGGAGGAGGAAGAAGCCGTCGAAGAGTCGGAGCCTGCCTGGGCCATGGCTTGACGCCATGGCCCAGGCACCGTTCGCCTAGACGTCGAGTTCGACCGCGACCTCGTAGCGGTCGACGCCCAACCGCTGACCCATCCCGTCGCCGGGCGGGCTCATCGAGTTGAGCGTTTCGTCCCCCTGGCGATAGTCGTCCTCGGTCTCGAAAAGGGTGATCGCCATCGAGCGACCGCTCTCCTTGTCCTGGAGGAGAAGGAATTTCTTTGCCGGCACCCCCTCAGGCGGCCCGGAATCCGCGTCCTCGCGGATGCCCGCGGCGACCTGATCCAGCGCCTCCGCGCTCGCGCCCTCCCAGCGTGCAACCCGTGCGTACATCACGACCTCCCTAGTCTCGGAGTGGATAGGTCCTTAGCGGAGCACCTATGCAGACCTAAATCAAGTCGCCCGATCTGCCGATTGAGCAGCATGTCCAGCGACCGTTCGGCCCAGCTGCGGGCGATCATCCGCACCCAGACCGAGATCGCCGCCAGCGACCTCGACCCGGCGACGATCATGCAGCTAATCGCCGAGCGCGCCCAGGAGCTGACCCGCGCCAGCGCCGGGTTGATCGAGCTGCTGGAGGACGACGAGATGGTCTACTCGGTCACCACCGGCGAGGCCACCCCTTTCCTCGGCATGAGGCTGAAGGCCGCGGCGAGCCTCTCCGGTCTCTGCATCCGGGAGGAGAGGGTCCTGCGCAGCGACGACACCAGCGACGACCCCCGGGTCGACGGCGAGGCCTGCAAGCGGGTCAGCGCCGGCTCGATGATCTGCGTCCCCCTGGCGCATCAAGGCGAGACGGTCGGGGTGCTCAAGGTCTACGCCCCCGAGGCGGAGCACTTCGACGACGGCGACGTCGAGACGCTCGAGCTCCTGACCGACCTGATCGCCGCCCATCTCTCCCATGCCAACCTGTTCGAGGCCGAGGCGCGCGAGAGCCGGCGCGACGCCCTCACCGGGCTGCCGAACCGGCGCGCCTTCGAAGAGCGCCTCCCCGTGGAGATGGCCCGCGCCGCCCGCTCCGGACCGGTCTCCCTCTGCCTGCTCGACCTCGACGGCTTCAAGGGGGTCAACGACCGCCTCGGGCACCCCGCCGGCGACGAGGTCCTGCGCCAGGTGGGGCAGATCCTTGAAGGCTCGCGGATGGCCGACGACTGCTTCCGCATCGGCGGCGACGAGTTCGCGATCCTGATGCCCGGGACGAGCGAGGAGGAGGCCGCGGTTGCGGCGACCCGCATCGTCGATGAGATCCGCGGCGGCGCCCTCGGCGCGGGCGGCATCGGCGCCTCCTTCGGGATCGGCACCAGCGTCGACCGCGACGGCGAGGCGCTGACGGCGGCCGCCGACCAGCAGCTGCTGGCGGCCAAGGACACCCTCTACAGCCGCAGCAACAGCTGGGATCAGTCGACCTGAAGCCGGCGCTCAGGCGCCGCGCAGGGTGAAACGCACCCGCGTGCCGGGCGCGCCCCGCTCCAGCCAGATGCGCCCACCGTGCGCCTCGACGATCGCCTTCGCGATCGCCAGGCCGAGGCCGGCGCCGTCCTCGCCGCGGGCGGCGTCGCCGCGGTAGAACGCCTCGAAGACGTGGGCGGCGTCGGCCTCGGAGATCCCCTCCCCCTCGTCGTCGACCTCGACCTCGACGCCCTTGCCTTGGGACCTGGCCCGCACGGTGACGCTGCCGTCGGCCGGGGTGTGGCGGATCGCGTTCTGGATCAGGTTGAAGAAGACCCGCTGCAGCTTCTCGGCGTCGGCGGAGGCGATCAGGTCGCCGCTGGGCAGCTCGGCTGCGACCGTCACCCCGCGCGCGTCGGCCTGGGCCCGCATCGCCGCCACCGTCTCGTCGATCAGGGCGCCGAGCTCCACCTGGCGGATCGACCAGGAGATCTCCCCGGCCTCGATCCGCGAGAGCTCGAAGAGGTCGTCGACGAGGTCACCGAGGACCTCGACGTGGGTGCGGATTTCCCGCAGATATCGATCGCGGGTCTCCCCCGTCGCCACCCCGTCGCCGATCGAATCGGCGAGCAGCCGCAGCGAGGCCAGCGGCGTGCGCAGGTCGTGTGAGGCAGCAGCGACCAGCTGCCGGCGGGCCTGCTCGATCTCGCGGTTGGCGCGCTCCTCCATCGCCAGGCGGGCGGCGAGGGCGCCGGCGAGGGCGATCCCGGCGGCGGCCAGCAGCGCCAGGGCGATCTGCTCGGCGCCCATCCCGTGCGGCACCGCGACCGCGGCGGCGCCGGCGAGGAAAGCGGCGCCGGCGATCGTCAGCGCGCGCCTCATCTCCGGGCTCCGGCGCTCATGCCTTGAACCTGTAGCCGACGCCCCAGACCGTCTCGATGAAGCGCGGCTCGGCCGGGTCGTCGCCGAGCTTGCCACGCAGGCGGCGGATGTGGACGGTGACGGTGCTGGTGTCGGTGAAGAAGGGGTATTCCCAGACCGCTTCCATCAGCTGGTCGCGGCTGAAGACGCGGCCGGGCCGGGCGGCGAGGTAGGCAAGGAGGTCGAACTCGCGCATCGTCAGCTCGATCTCGGCGCCGTCGAGGAAGGCGCGCCGGCTCGCCGGTTCGACCCGCAGCGGCCCGCGCTCGATCGGCGGCTCGGCCTCCTCGGCCCCCTCCGGTGGCGAGACGCGGCGCAGGACGGCCTCTACCCGAGCGACCAGCTCCGCCGGCGAGAACGGCTTCACCACATAGTCGTCGGCGCCGTGGCGGAGGCCGACGAGGCGGTCGGACTCCTCGCCGCGGGCGGTCAGCAGGATCACCGCCACCGGCTTGCCGGGGCGCTCGTGGAGGCGGCGCAGGACCTCGATCCCGTCGAGGCCGGGCAGCATCAGGTCGAGGACGACGAGGTCGGGGCGGTGCAGCTCGGCGAGGCGGAGCGCCTCGGGACCGTCCATCGCCCGCTCGACCGCGAAGCCGGCGCGCTCCAGGTAGCTGCCGACGACCTCGACGATCGTCGGCTCGTCGTCGACGACGAGGACGCTGCCGTTGCCCTGGTCCGCCATCGGCGGGATTCTCCCGCTTGCGCTAACCGAAGGTGAAGGCATAGCCCATCGTCCCCGTTTCCGGTTCGAGCCGCAGCAGGTGCTCCCCCGCCGCGGGCAGGTCGACCAGTTCGTAGAGGCGCTGCGAGCGGACGGTCACCGTGCCGCCATGGACGTCGGCGCCCGCGGCGGCGCCGATCGGCTTGCCGTCGAGCGTGACCCGGACCTTGCGCGGGCGGCCGTCGATCGTCCCCAGCACCAGGTACACCCGCCGGGCGCCGAAGTGGATCTCCAGGGAGCCGCCGGCGGCGGTCGCCGAGTCGAGTTCGATCCGCCAGCGGCCGCGATAGGCAAATTCGTTCAGCGGCACCCGGGCGGGAGCGGAGAAGTCGTGCAGCCCGGGCGAGAGCTTGGCGTTGGTGAAGCGTTCGGCGCGGGCGGCGCCGAGGTAGGTCTCCGGCGTCGTCACCCCGGCGTCGGCTTCGATCCCCTCGGCGCCGGACATCGGTTTCCCGACCCGGTCGCCGGCTTCGGCCAGGAGCTCGCGGATCACCTGCTCTTTCTCTTCGTATTCGCCCTCGCCGAAGTGGACGTAGCGGACCCGGCCGCGGGCGTCGATGAAGTACTCCGCCGGCCAGTACTGGTTGGCGTAGGCGTTCCAGGTCTGCTGTTCGTTGTCCTGGGCGACGGGATAGCGGATCCCGTTGCGCTCGATCGCGTCTTCGACGTTGCCGGGGTCGCGCTCGAAGGGGAACTCGGGGGTGTGGACGCCGACGATCGTCAGGCCGTCCTTGCGGTAGCGCTTGTCCCAGGCCTTCAGGTAGGGGAACGTGCGGATGCAGTTGATGCAGCTGTAGGTCCAGAAGTCGACGAGGACGACGCGGCCGCGCAGCTGCTTCAGGGTGAGGGGGCGGTCGCCGGGGGTGTTGAACCAGTGCTCGTTGCCGACGAATTCTGGCGCCTTGCCGAGCACCGGCAGGTCGGATGCCGTATCCCCCGCCAGCGGCCGCCCGCTGGCTTCGAACTTCACGGCGTGGCCTTGGCCACGCAGGTCGGCGAGGGCGCCCCGGGCCGAGGCGCTGTCCTCCAGCGCTTCGCTGGGGTTGACGAGGAAGCTCGGCAGGTCGGTGGCGATCGCGTTCTGGAAGCGGATGTCGTAGTTGCCGAGCATCGCCAGCCCGACGAGGACCATCACCGCCCCCATCGCGATCTGCAGCCCGACGCCGCGGCGGGCCAGGGGCGCGATCGCGCGGCGGCCGCCCAGCATCAGGAAGTAGAGGACGACCGCAGAGCCGATCCCGTAGCTGAGCGCGACGGCCAGCCGGCCGGCGCCGAAGGGCTGTGAGGCGGAGACGGTGATCACGCCGGCGAGGATCGGGCCGGCGCAGGGGGCGTAGACGAGGCCGAGGCTGAGCCCGACCACGATCCCCGACCAGAACCCGTCGCCGCCGCTGCGGGGGCCGCCGGCGAGGGCGCCGAACCGGCTCAGCCAGGCCTCGACCCGAGCCGCCAGCGGTGGCGCCATCAGGGTCAGGCCGAAGCCGATCAGGACCGCGATCGCCAGCTTGCGCAGGAAGTCGTCGGGCAGCCCCAAGGCCGCGATCACGTAGACGAGGGCGACGGTGGCGAAGGTGAAAGAGACCGCGAGCCCGGCGACGATCCCCAGCGGCCGCCGCCGGCCGCCGGTGGCGCCGGCCGAGAGGGCGATCGGCAGCACCGGCAAGACGCACGGCGAGAGCGCCGTGGCGGCGCCGGCGAGGAACCCGAAGAGGACCAGGAGGACCATCAGCCGCCGTTGTCGTCCTTCATCGCCCCGCCGTTGTCGTCGCCTTCGCCGTGCATGGCGCCATCGTCCGCGCCCTTGTCCTTCATCGCGCCGTGGCCGTCCTTCATCGCGTCTTCATGCTTCATCGCATTGTCGCTCTGCGCCTTCGCCGGCTCGGCCGAGGTGGTCGAGTCGTCTCCCCCGCCGCAACCGCCGAGGGCCAGCACCCCGCCGACCGCCAGCACCGGAACCGCATTCCTAAACCGCATCGACGCTCCCTCCAGTTGTTGACCCGACCGACGCTACGGGGGAAATGTGACGGGGAGAGAAACTCCCGAGGCCAATCCCTGGGATAGGCTCGCCGCCATGGCCGACTACTCCGATTTGAAAGCCCTGTTCGTCAACTGCACCCTGAAGCGCAGCCCCGAGCCCTCGAACACGCAGGGGCTGATGGACCTCTCGATGGAGGTGATGCGCAAGCAGGGGGTCGAGGTCGACTGCATTCGGGCGATCGACCACGAGCTGGCGATCGGCGTCTGGCCCGACATGACCGAACACGGCTGGGAGCGCGATGAGTGGCCGGCGATCTACGAGCGGGTGATGGCGGCGGACATCCTCGTCCTCGGGATGCCGATCTGGCTCGGCGAGAAGTCCTCGGTCGCGACCCACGTGATCGAGCGCCTCTACGGCAACTCGCACCTGCTCAACGACCAGGGCCAGTGGGCCTACTACGGGCGCGTCGGCGGCTGCATCGTCACCGGCAACGAGGACGGGATCAAGCACTGCGCGATGAACGTCCTCTACTCCCTGCAGCACCTCGGCTACACGATCCCACCGCAGGCCGACTCCGGCTGGATCGGCGAGGCCGGCCCCGGCCCCTCCTACCTGGACGAGGGCTCGGGCGGGCCGGAGAACGACTTCACCAACCGCAACACCACCTTCGCCGCCTGGAACCTGATGCACATGGCCCGCATCCTCAAGGACGCCGGCGGCATCCCCGCCCACGGCAACCAACCGAAAGAGTGGGAAGCCGGCTGCCACTTCGACCTCCCGAACCCCGAGCACCGGGCCTAGGGACGAGCGAACGCAGAATCATGTCGGGTCAAGTTTGAAGGTTCCAAGTTGCGAGGACGAGTCTTCAGAATCAGGTTGCCGTGAGGCCGACAAGATCGGCCGGCAGTCAGACCTCTCTCCGCCGGATGAAACCGTTCGCAAAGTAGTCCACCAGTCCGATGGCGAGGTCGAAGGCTGCTCTGGCCTGGTCGGCGGTCACCGCGGGGGGTGGTGTCCCCGACCCATGTCGCTCGTGATGCGTCTTCCAGACGATCTCCATCCGGCGTATGACATCAGAGACCGACTCCTCTCCGAGGACGACCTCCCAGCTCGATTCCTCGCCTCGCATCACTCCGATGACCCTGCCAAGGGTCGCCTGCAAGTCTTTGGGAGTCACGACAGGCTGCACCGCCGCCTCGATTGCCTTGACTGACTCTAGATAGGAGGTGCGCGGTTCTGGTTTGGGAGGACCTAGCTTCTCCAGTGCCTCGCGAAGGTGCCCGTGCGATGGGCCGGACGGGTCCAGCTCATCCAGCACAACCGCAACCGGACCGCCATGGCGAATAACGATCTTTGGTTTCTCGCCCTCTTCAAGCACTTCCCAAGTCGAGCCGGGAGCGTTCAGAATTTCAGCGAGGGCTTCGATCGCGTCCCGTCCTACCCTGGGAATGAGGAATGCGGCAAGTTGAATCGCGAAAACTTCGCTCCGCTCTAGGCGCACAATGCAGTCGCCGAGGGCATTTTCGCCCGACGACCAATCGAATGGGACTGATACCCCCAAGCCGCGCTCGACCCCCAGGAGGAGCTTGGCATCTAGCTGGTACTCGTAGCCCGTGTCGATCCAGAAGATGCCCTGCACCCAGGAACGGAGTGACGCGATTAGGTTGGGAGGAAGCGGCTTGGCGTCAAGAAGCGGTTCTTTCTCACCACGAATAGTTGCCCATTGGGTGAGGATCCGATTGCGCCTCCGGTCAACGACCATTCCACCGATCTTAAGACGTAGGTAGCAGCAAGGAGCAGATGAGCGCTGCCCAACGCTTCCGGCGCGAAACGACGACGCCGACCATCGCCCTCATCCGGCGGGCAACGGGCTGTGAAGTAAAACGAGGAAGCGGACGACGGGGGTCGAACCCGCGACCTCAAGCTTGGGAAGCTTGCGCTCTACCAACTGAGCTACGTCCGCGCGGGACTGATTCTACGTTGTGAGCGGGCGGCCGGGAGGCCGTGGGATCTAGTCTTCGCGACCCGTGAGCCTTCGCTCTGTCATCGCAGTCATCGGCGTGCTGGCCGTCGTCGGCCTGCTCGTCTTCGGCCTGGCCAGCAAAGGCTCCTCGGGCCTCGCGGTCGGGGACCCGGTGCCGACCGCGCCGCTGCCGAAGCTCGACGGCGAGGGCTCGCAGTCGCTGGCCGACTACCGGGGGCGCTGGGTGCTGGTCAACTTCTGGGCCTCGTGGTGTCCCCCCTGCCGGGCGGAGGCGCCGGCCCTGGAGGAATTCCAGCGGCGGCTGCGGGGTCCCGGCTTCACCGTGCTCGGCATCGACTCCCGCGATCTCAGCGACGACGGCCGCGCCTTCGTGCGCAGGTACGGGCTCAGCTACCCGCAGCTGCGCGACGCCGACGGCGGCGTCAGCCATGACTACGGGACGACGGGCCTGCCCGAGAGCTACCTGGTCGACCCGCGGGGGAAGGTGCGCCTGCACTCGGTCGGGCAGGTCGACGAGGAGTACCTGCGGGAAGAAGTCGAACCGCTGCTGAAGGGAGGCAAGGGGTGACGGCCCGAGCGCTGGCGATCGCGGGGCTGGCGCTGGCGCTGCTGGCACCCGCCGCCGTCGGCGCGGAGCGCGCCTCGCTGACCGAAATCGAAAAGCAGGTGATGTGCCCCGTCTGCGGCACCCTCCTGCAGCTGGCCGAATCTCCGCAGGCGCAGCGCGAGCGGGTCTTCATCGACGGCCTGATCGCCGAAGGAAAGACCGAAGCGGAGGTCAAGGACGCGCTGGTCGCCGAGTACGGCGACGAAGTGCTGGCGCTGCCGCCCGGCTCGGGCTTCAGCCTCTCCGCCTACCTGGTCCCGATCTTCGCCTTCCTGATCGCGGCGGCGGCGCTGGCGGTCGGCGTGCTGCGCTGGCGCCGGGCGGGCGGCGGCGGCGAGGACGGCCCTGGCCCAACCGAGGCCGGTCCGAGCGGCGAGGACTCCGAGCGCCTCGACGCCGACCTCGCCCGCTACGACCTCTAGCTCATCCGTCTGTTCCTTATCCGTGCAGGCCAACGAAAAGGAACAGACGAATTAGGCGCTGATGCTGATGGTGCCGATCGGGGACACCGGGAGGCGCTTGATCGCGGTGCGCAATGTGCGGCCGCCGCGGCCAGCGGTCTCGCCGGCGGCCAGGCCTGCGACCGTCGCGTCGGCCTGGGCGGCGACCGCTAGGCAGGCGGTCGGTTCGGCGAGTACGGGCGGGGAGAGGAGCACCACCTGCTCGTAGGCAGCGCGCAGCTTGACGACCATGTGGGCGAAGCTCTGCAACCCGAGCAGGGTGTCCGCCTTGGTCGCCGGCCGGCCGCCGCAGAGGCAGACCAGCTGCCCGCCAGCCGCACTCGCCGGCCCGGCCAGGGCGACCGGCTGTAACACGTCGGCCGGCTCGGCCTCCCAGCGCAGGTACTCGTGCAGGCCGGGGGCCGGGGCGAGGCCGACCTGTGCCGCCAGTCGCGGCCGCGCCAGGTCGCACTCGACGAGGATCGCCACCCGGCCGCAGGCGGCGGCTGCCGTGGCGATGGCGATGGCCGCCAGCGTCGGCTCGTCCCCCTCCCCCACCGTCGCGACCACCCGCCGCCCATCCAGCCGCGGCAGGTTCTCGCGCAGCGCCTCGAAGTCCCGACCGGTGAGCGCCCAGGCCCGCGACCCCTCGGCCGGCCCGGCGATCTCCGCCAGGACCGGGAGCCTGCTGCGGCCCCGCAGCATCACATCCGCTCGGGCGCCGAGATCCCCAACAGGCCCAGCGCCGCGGCGATCGTCCGCTTCGTCGCCAGGCAGAGCGCCAGGCGCGAGGCTTCGACCCCCTCGCCCTCGGCGCCGACCACCTGGCAGTCGCGATAGAAGGCGTGGAAGTCGGCGGCGACCGCGGTCGAGTAGGCGCAGATCCGGTGCGGCGCCCGACGGGCCGCGGCCACCCGCACCTCCTCCGGGAACTCGAGCAGGCGCTTGACGAGGACCTTCTCGCTCTCCTGCAACGCCGGCCGCCCGGCCGCCGCGGCGGGCTCGGCGCTCGTCTCGGCCGCGGCTTTGCGGAGGATGCTGGCGATCCTGGCGTGCGCGTACTGGACGTAGTAGACGGGGTTCTCGCTCGACTGGCTGCGGGCCAGTTCGAGGTCGAGGTCGACGGTGGTCTCGTGGCTGCGCCAGAGCATGAACCAGCGGGTGGCGTCGACGCCGATGTCGTCGAGCAGCTCGTCGATGGTGATGAAGTCGCCGCTGCGCTTCGACATCTGCACCCGCTCGCCGCCTTCGACGACGTGGACGAGGCTCATCAGCAGCGCCTCGAAGCGCTCCGGGTCGGCGCCGAGCGCCTCGATCGCGGCGCGCATCCGCGCCACGTAGCCGTGATGGTCGGCGCCCCAGACGTCGATCAGCCGCTCAAAGCCGCGCTGCAGCTTGTCCCAGTGGTAGGCGATGTCCGGCGTCAGGTAGGTCGCCTCGCCGTTGGAGCGGATCAGGACCCGGTCCTTGTCGTCGCCGAAATCGGTGGTCCGCAGCCAGAGCGCGTCCTCGTGCCGGTAGGTGTGGCCGCGCTTGTCGAGCTCGGCCAGCGCTTCCTCGACCTCGCCTTTGGCGTAGAGGCTGCGCTCGGAGAACCAGTTGTCGAAATGGACGCCGAAGCGCTCCAGCGTGCCCTCGACTTCCTTCAGCACCTCCTCGGTCCCCCGCTTTTCCAGCGTCTCCAGATCGGCGGGGTCGACCCCCTCGTCCTTGAGGCCAATGGCGATCGCCCTCACGTAGTCGCCGGCGTAGCCATCCTCGGGCGGCTCCTCGCCCCGCATCCGCGCCGCCAAGGATTCGGCGAAGCGGGTGATCTGGCTGCCGGCGTCGTTGACGTAGTACTCGCGCTGGACCTCGTGCCCGGCGGCCTGCAGCAGCCGCACCAGCGAGTCGCCGTAGGCGGCGTTGCGGCCGGTGCCGACGTGGATCGGGCCGGTCGGGTTGGCGGAGACGAACTCGACCTGGATCTTCTCCGGCGCCGCAGTCGGGGTCGGACCGAGGTCCCCGCCGGCGGCGAGTAGCTCGCCGAGCGCCCCCAGGTACCAGGCGTCGGCGAGGAAGAAGTTGACGAAGCCGGGACCGGCCACCTCGATCCGCTCCAGCTGCCCGGCGAGGCCCGGATCGGCCTCCAGCTCGCCCCGCAGCCGCTCGGCCACCGCCCGCGGGTTGTCGCCCAGTGGGCCGGCGAGGAGCATCGCGGCGTTGGAGCTGTAATCGCCGAGCTCGGGCTTCGGCGGGCGCTCGAGGGTGGGCGTCGGCTCGATCGGCTCACCGTCGCGCAGGGCCCGCGCGGCGCCCTCCACCGCGCCCCGCAGGGCGGCTACTGAATCGGTCGCGGTCACGGGCCAATCGTATGGACCGGGGGTCGGGCGGGGTACGCTGCCCGCTTGCGCGCAGCCGTCCTCAGCGACATCCACGCCAACCGGCAGGCCCTGGAAGCCGTCCTCGGGGCGGTCGACGAGGCCGGGGTCGACGAGATCTGGTGCCTCGGCGACCTGGTCGGCTACGGCGCCGATCCCGACGCCTGCACCGCGCTGATGCGCGAGCGCGCCTCGCTCTGCCTGGTCGGCAACCACGACCTGGCGCTGCTGGGGGCGCTCGACATCTCGACCTTCTCCGAGGCGGCGGCAGCGGCGGTCGAGTGGACGCGCCAGAACGCCGCCGAGGACACGGTTGAGTTCCTGCGCTCGCTGGAGCCGGCCGCCTCGCGAGACGGCGTGGGCCTTTTCCACGCCTCCCCCCGCGACCCGATCTGGGAGTACGTGCTCTCGACCGACCAGGCCGACGCCGGCCTCGACGCCCAGGAGGAGCGGGTCGGGCTGATCGGCCACTCCCACATCGCCCTCTTCTTCGTCCGCGCCGCCGGCCACGCGCAAGGCGCCCAGGCGCCCGGCGGCACAGAGGTCGAGTTGGGCGAGGGCGAATGGCTGCTCAACCCCGGCAGCGTCGGCCAGCCCCGCGACGGCAACCCGCACGCGGCCTGGCTGGAGCTCGACACCGAGGGCTGGCTGGCCCGCTACCACCGCCTGCCCTACGACGTCGAGGCGGCGGCGGCGGCGATCCGCGAGGCCGGCCTCCCGGAGGTCCTCGCCGAGCGCCTGGAGCTGGGTCGTTGATCCGGAAAATGCAGGGTAAATATCGCCTGCCGACCTTTGTCTAGACTCGAATCATGGCCCGCCTGAGCCCGCTCCTCCTTGCCCTGCTGCTGGGCGCCGCCAGCGCCGCGGCGCTGGCCTCCTGCGGCGGCAGCGACGCCGAGCTGCTGCCCGGGACGACGGCGGACCAGATCGAATCGAACCTCGACCGGGTCGAGGAACTGGCCGGCAACGACGACTGCATCGGCGCCGAAGACGCGGTCGCCGAGGTGACCGAAGAGGTCGAAGGCCTCGAAGGCGTCGACCTGAAGCTGAAGACCGCGCTGCAGGAAGGCACGGCGCGGCTGAGCGAAGTGGTCGCCGGCTGCGAAGAAGAAAGCAGCGAAGAAACGGAACCAAGCTTCGAATCCGATGTTGAAAACGAAGAAGTGGAAGACGAAAAGAAGCCGAAGAAGGAAAAGCCCGAAAAGGAAAAGGCTGAGCCGAAGGAAGAAGAATCCGAAGGCGAAGGCCCGAACCTGCCACCGCAGTCCAACGGCAAAGGCGAAGAAAACGGCAAAGGCGGGGGCGAAGAAACGAGCGAACCCGAAGCCGAAGAAACCCCTCCCTCCGGCGGGGTAGGCCCCAGCGAAGGAGTCGAATGATGGAGTTTGGCGCGGGCATCCTCTCTGGCCGCTACGAGACCGGCGAGAAGCTCGGCACCGGGGGAATGTCGAACGTCTACAAGGCGACCGACCGCATCCTGGAGCGGACGGTGGCGGTCAAGGTGCTCGCCGAGCACCTCTCCGACGACGAGCGCTTCGTCGCCCGCTTCCGGCGCGAGGCGCTGGCGGTGGCGAAGCTGATCCACCCCAACATCGTCCAGGTCTACGACACCGGCGTCGACGAGGGTCGCCACTACATCGTCATGGAGTACGTCGAGGGGCGCTCGGGGGCTCAGATCCTGCAGCGCTCGGGTCCGGTCGAACCGGAGATCGCGGCCGAGATCGGGATCCAGTCCTGCGCCGGGCTCGACTACGCGCACCGGCGGGGGATCATCCATCGCGACGTCAAGCCGGGGAATCTGATGATCGTCGGCGGCCCGGTCGGCGGCGGCGAGATGGTCGTCAAGCTGACCGACTTCGGCATCGCCCGGGCAATCGAGCAGACCCGCATCACCCAGGTCGGCTCGGTGGTCGGCACCGCCGCCTACCTGGCGCCCGAGCAGGTGCGGGGCGAGGAGGCGACGCCGGCGACCGACGTCTACGCGCTCGGCGTCGTCCTCTACCAGTTCCTCACCGGCCGGCTGCCCTACGAGGGCTCATCGCTGGCCGAGCTGGCGGTGCGACAGCAGAACGAGAAGCCGCTGCCGCCCGACGCCTACAACAGCGAAGTCCCGGAGACGCTCGGGGCGGCGGTGCTGCGGGCGCTGGAGGGGGACCCGAACCGGCGCTACGCCAGCGCCGACGAGCTCGCCGCCGGGCTGCGGCTGGGGATGGAAGGTGGCGACGTGACCCTGCCGATGGAAGAGAGCACCGCGGCGACCAACGTGCTCGGCGGCGACACCGCCGCCACCCGCCACATGGGCCGCGATACCGCCCAGACCGAGTACCGGCCGGCGCAGTCGCAGACCCGGCGGCCGGCGCCGCGGGTCGCGCCGGCTCCGGCCCCGGTCGCGGCCCCGCCGCGGGCGGCGCAGCCGCGCAAGCGCGGCGCCTTCTCCCGCTTCGCCCGCTTCGTCCTCGCGGCCGTGGCCCTGGTCCTGGTGGCTGGTGTAGTCGCCACCGCCGTGATCGTCACCACCGACAAGGCGGCCGGCGTCAGGGTCTCCAAGGTGGTCGGAGACAGCGTCGACAAAGTCGTCGAAGAAGTAAAAGACCTAGTTCGGAACAACACCGAATAGGAAGGCGACTTAGTCAACCATTGGTTGACAAAGTCGCCCAGGGCGCAGCGCCGCCGAGCACGGCGGCGCGGTAGGCGTCGAAGCGGCCCGCCTCGATCGCGCGGCGGGCGTGGGTGGTGAGCTCGCGCATGTAGGTGAGGTTGTGGATGACGATCAGGCGGACCGCGGTCAGCTCCTCGGCGCGGGAGAGGTAGCTGACGTAGTCGCGGTCGTGGCGCTGGCAGGTGGTGCAAGGGCAGCCCTCGACCAGGGGCTCGCGATTGCCGACCCACTTGCCCTTGCGCATGTCGAGGCGCCAGCGGGTGTCCGGCGAGGGCGCCAGGGCGACGCCGTGGCGGGAGAGCCGGGTCGGCACCGCGCAGTCGAAGACGTCGAGGCCGAGGGCGATGCCGCCGAGGAGGTCATCGACCTCGCCGATCCCGAGCAGGTGCTTGGGCGCCTCCGCGGGCAGCAGCGGCGCGGTCATCGCCAGGACCGCGGCCATCTCCTCCTTGTCGCGGCCGAGGGTGCCGCCGATCGCGAGGCCGTCGACGCCGGCCGCGGAGACCGCCTCGGCGGATTCGTGCCGCAGGTCCTCGTGGGTCCCCCCCTGGACGATCCCGAAGACTGCTTGACGCTCAGGGCCGTGCTCGGCGTGCCAGGCGAGGCAGCGGTCGAGCCAGCGGTGGGTGCGCTCGGTCGAGCGGGCGGTGTACTCGCGGTCAGCGTGGAAGGGCGTGCACTCGTCGAAGACGAGGGCGATGTCGGAGCCGAGCTGCGCCTGCACGCTCATCGAGACCTCGGGGGAGATGAACAGCTCGGCGCCGTCGCGCGGCGACTGGAACCTTGCCCCCTCCTCGCTGATCTCGACCCTGGAGCCGTGGTCGCCGGAGCGGCCCGAGCCCTTGACCTCGTTGGCGACGCCGCCGTGGGCGAGCGAGAAGACCTGGAAGCCGCCGGAGTCGGTGATGATCGCCCGCTCCCAGCCCATGAACCCGTGCAGGCCGCCGGCGGCGGCGATCCGCTCCGGTCCCGGCGAGACGAACAGGTGGTAGGTGTTGCCGAGGATCAGCTCGTAGCCGAGCCCGGCCACCTCGGCCGATTCCAGCCCCCGCACCGTCCCCTTCGTCGCCAGCGGGATGAAGGCCGGCGTCTCGATCGGCCCGTGCGCGGTGTGGATGACCCCGGCGCGGGCGGTCCCGTCGCGGGCGCCGATCTCGAACTTCAGTCTCTGCGAGTCGTTACGCACGGACGGCAGCGTATGGGGCAGGAGGTTGGGTCCGCTGTTTGCGGAGAAAGCGCCCCGCATCGGGGGGAGACTTTCTGTCCGCGAAGCCTTTACCCTCTGAAACGTGAAGTCCAGCTTGGAGCATTCCGATACTCGCCGCCAAAGCAACCCACCCGGTCGGCCCTCCCCCGGGCCGGAGAGACCTCCGCGTCGGTTGTTTGGCAATCGTTTGCGCTGGGCAGCTCAGGTCATCCGCGAAGAGCGGACCCGCAGACGGGACCGATAGCCCTCTCTCAAGGAGGGTCGGTGTCTGAAGACCTGATCCGCCTGATCACGCAGATCTGCATCTCAGGCACGCTCCTTTTCACCGGGCTTGGCATCCTCGTCCTGGAAACCGCCGAAGCGGATGTCCAAAAACTCGCCGCAGGGTGGGTTGGAGCTGTCGTTGGCTACTGGCTGCGGTAGAGAACCGCCTAGGAAATCAGCGAGCGGCCGGTCATCGCCTCCGGCTGGGGGATGCCGAGGAGGTCGAGGGCGGTCGGGGCGACGTCGGCGAGGATGCCGCTGCCGCGTAGCTCGACGCCGGAGGCGGTGACGATCAGCGGCACCGGGTTGAGCGAGTGGGCGGTGTTGGGGGAGCCGTCGGGCTCCAGCATGTGGTCGCAGTTGCCGTGGTCGGCGGTGATGATGCATGCGCCGCCTTTGGCGGTGACGGCCTCGATGACCTTGCCGAGCTGGGCGTCGACGGTCTCGACCGCCTGCACCGCGGCGGGGATCACGCCGGTGTGGCCGACCATGTCGGGGTTGGCGAAGTTGATGATCCCGAACCGGTAGTTGCCCTCCCGCCAGTGCGAGACGAAGGTCTCGGCGGCGCCCTCGGCGCTCATCTCGGGCTTGTGGTCGTAGGTCGGGACGTCGCGCGGCGATTCGACCAGCGAGCGCTCTTCCCCCTCGACCTCCTGCTCTTTGCCGCCGTTGAAGAAGTAGGTGACGTGCGCGTACTTCTCGGTCTCGGCGACGTGCAGCTGGTTGCCGCCAGCCGCGGCGATCGTCTCCGCGATGGTCGTCTTCGGCCGCTGCTCGGGGAAGGCGACCGGGTAGGGCCAGCCCTTGCGGTACTCGGTCATCGTCGTCAGGTCGAGCGGCGCCGCGCCGGCGCGCGAGAACTCTTCGAAGCCGGGCTCGGCGAGGGCGCGGCTCATCTGCCGGGCGCGGTCGGGGCGGAAGTTGATGAAGAGGGCGACGTCGCCCTCGGCGGCGCCGTCGTAGTCGCCGACCACCGTAGGTTTGACGAACTCGTCGGTCTCCTCGCGCTCGTAGGATTCGGCGATCGCCGCCGCCGCGCTCGGCGCATGCAGGCCCTGGGCGTGGACGATCGCGTCGTAGGCGAGCTTGGTCCGCTCCCAGCGGGTGTCGCGGTCCATCGCGTAGTAGCGGCCGCTGACGGTGGCGACGCGGCCGGCCGCCCGCAGCCAGCGCTCCAGTTCCTCCAGGTAGCCCTTGCCGCCGTGCGGCAGGGTGTCGCGGCCGTCGGTGAAGGCGTGGAAGACGACGTCGGGGACGCCCTCCTGGGAGGCGAGCTCGATCGCCGCCTCGATGTGCTCCCAGCCGGAGTGGACGCCGCCGTCGGAGACCAGGCCGAGCAGGTGCAGGCGGCCGCGGGGGCTGGTGCGGGCGCGCTCGCAGGCGGCGAGCAGGACCTCGTTGTCGAAGAAGCTGCCGTCGGCGACCGCGTCGTCGATCCGGGCCAGGTCCTGCTTGACGATCGCGCCGGCGCCGAGGTTCAGATGGCCGACCTCGGAGTTGCCCATCTGCCCCTCGGGCAGGCCGACGTCGGGCCCCTGGGCGGAGAGCTGGGTGTGCGGGAACTGGTCCCAGAGGCGGTCGAAGACGGGCGTCTCGGCGAGCGAGATCGCGTTGCCGGGGCCGGGCTCGGCCAACCCCCAGCCATCGAGGATGATCAGGGCCAGGGAGGGGACGAGCTTGGCCATCCTCAGCCGGCGGCGTCGACGATCGCGGCGAAGTCCTCGGCGTCGAGGCTGGCGCCGCCGACCAGGGCGCCGTCGACGTCGGGCAGCGCCAGCAGCTCGGCGGCGTTGGCCGGCTTGACCGAGCCGCCGTAGAGGACCCGGACCTCGTCGGCCGCCGCGCCCCGCGCCCGCAGCACGTCGCGGATGAAGGCGCACGCCTCCTGCGCCTGCTCGGGGGTCGCGGTGCGGCCGGTGCCGATCGCCCAGATCGGCTCGTAGGCGATGACGACGTCGGCGATCTGGCCGGCCTCGATGCCGCCGAGATCGGTCTGCAGCTGGCGCTCCAGCACCGTCTCGGTCTCGCCCCCGTCCCGCGCCTCCTCGCTCTCGCCGACGCAGAGGATCGGCTCCAGGTCGGCCGCCAGCGCCTTCGGAACCTTGCGGGCCAGCGCCTCGTCGCTCTCGTTGAAGAACTGGCGGCGCTCGGAGTGGCCGAGGACGACCGCCTCGACGTCGAGCTCGGCCAGCATCGGCGCCGAGACCTCGCCGGTGAAGGCGCCCGAGTCCTCCTCGTGCATGTTCTGGGCGGCGACCTTGACCGCGGTGCCGTAGCGCCGCTCGACCACCGCGGTCAGCGCCGTGAACGGCGCGCAGATGACGACGTCGGACTGGGTCGCGGCGATCCGCGGCAGCAGCGCGTCGACGAACTCGGCCGCCTCGGCGACGGTCTTGTGCATCTTCCAGTTGGCGGCGATGTACGGCGTGCGATCAGGCATTCGCGGTCTCCTCTTCGGCGTCGAGCAGGGCCTCCACGCCCGGCAGCTTCTTACCCTCCAGCAGCTCCAGCGATGCCCCGCCCCCGGTCGAAACCCAGTCGACCTCGTCCTCGAGGCCGAACTGGTTCAGCGCGGCGACCGAGTCGCCGCCGCCGACCACGGTCGTCCCCGGCGCTTTCGCGACCGCCTCGGCGACCGTGCGGGTGCCGGCGGCGAAGGGCTCCATCTCGAAGGCGCCCATCGGCCCGTTCCAGAGCACGGTCCCGGCTCCGGCGATCGCCTCGGCGTAGCGCTCGGCGCTGCGGGGGCCGATGTCGAGGCCCATCCAGCCGTCGGGCACCTCCACCCCGTCGCTCTCTTTGCGCTCGGTGTCGGCGGAGAACTCGCGCCCGAGGACCAGGTCGTCGGGGAGCATCAGTTCGCAGTCGGACTGCCCGGCGCGCGCCAGCGCCTCCTTCGCCTCGTCCTCGCCCTCGGCGAGCGAGTCGCCGACCGGTATCCCCTGCGCCTTGAAGAACCCGAAGCACATCGCGCCGCCGATCAGGATCTTGTCGGCGACTTCGAGGAAGCGGTCGATCACCCCGACCTTGTCGGACACCTTGGCGCCGCCGAGGACGACGACCAGCGGTCGCTCGGGCGAATAGACGACCTTTTCGAGTTCGGTCACCTCGCGCTCCAGCAGCAGCCCCGCGTAGGCGGGCAGGTAGTCGGCGACCCCGGCGGTGCTGGCGTGGGCGCGGTGGGCGGCGCCGAAGGCGTCATTGACGTAGACGCTCGCCAGCTGGCCGAGGGTTTCGGCCAAGTGGGGGTCGTTCTCCGTCTCCCCCGGCTCGAAGCGGACGTTCTCCAGCAGCAGAACGTCGCCGGGCCCGAGCGCGCCGCAGGTGAGGTCGACGTCGCCCTCGATCACCCCGGGCGCCAGCCTCACCTCGGTCCCCAGTAGCTCACCGAGCCGCTTCGCCACCGGCGCCATCGAGAGCGCCGGGTCGGGTTTGCCCTTGGGCCGCCCGAGGTGGGACACCAGGATCAGCGCCGCGCCGCGTTCGCGCAGCAGTTCGATCGTCGGCAGCGCCGCCCGGATCCGGGTGTCATCGGCGACCTCTCCCTCGGCCAGGGGGACGTTGAAGTCCACCCTGACCAGGACGCGGCGGCCTTTTACTTCGGCGTCGCGGACGCTTGCCTTGTCGAAGGCCATCGGCAGCCGAGGCGAGACGCCTAGGCGGGCAGAACCTTGCCGGCCAGCTCGACGCAGCGGTTGGAGTAGCCCCACTCGTTGTCGTACCAGCTGATCACCTTGGCCATGCGGCCGTCGCCGATCACCATCGTCGAGCCGGCGTCGACGATCGAGGAGTGCGGGTCGCCGACGATGTCGGTGGAGACGATCGCGTCGTCGGTGTAGGCGAGGATCCCCTTCAGCGGGCCCTCGGCAGCCGCCTTCAGGGCGGCGTTGATCTGCTCGGCGTCGAGCGGGTTCGGGGTCGTGAAGACGAGGTCGACGGCGGAGCCGGTGGGGACCGGGGCGCGCATCGAGAACCCGTTCAGCTTGCCGTTCAGCTCCGGCAGCACCAGGCCGACGGCCTTGGCGGCGCCGGTCGTGGTCGGGATCAGGTTGAGCGCCGCGGCGCGGGCCCGCCGCGGGTCCTTGTGCGGCATGTCCTGTAGGCGCTGGTCGGCGGTGTAGGCGTGGATCGTGGTCATCAGCCCCTGCTCGATCGTGAACGACTCGTGCAGCACCTTGGCCAGCGGCGCCAGGCAGTTGGTCGTGCAGGAGGCGTTGGAGATGACGTGGTGGTTCTCGGGGTCGTAGTCGCTCTCGAAGTTGACGCCGAGGGCGACGGTGACGTCCGGCTCCTTGGCCGGGGCGGAGATGATCACCTTCTTGGCGCCGGCCTCGAGATGCTTGGCGGCGTCGGCGCGGGCGGTGAAGAAGCCGGTCGACTCGATCACCACGTCGACGCCGAGGTCGCCCCACGGCAGCGCCGCCGGGTCGCGCTCGGAGAGGACCTTGACCTCGTCGCCGCCGGCGACGATCGTGTCGCCGTCGACCTCCACCCCACCGGGGTAGCGGCCGAGGATCGAGTCGTACTTGAGCAGGTGGGCCATCGTCGGCGTGTCGACGAGGTCGTTGACTGCGACGAAGTCGATGTCCGCGTTCGCCTCCTTGGCGGCGCGGAAGACGTTGCGCCCGATGCGGCCGAAACCGTTGATGCCGACCTTCACAGCCATGAACCCAATCCTCCTATTTGTATGTGGGGAAACCGATCCTAAGGACTCGGCGCTACGGGCTCCGGTCTAGTCGGAGCCGATGGTGATCTCGATCTCGTACCCGTCCGGGTCCTTGAGAAATGCGGAGTAGGAGCCGGACCCGTGCGAGCGCTGCTCGCCGGGGTCGGCGACGCTGGCGCCGCCGGATTTGACGCCGTTCTCCCAGGCCGCCTTGACCGCGACGATCCCCAGCGCGGAGAAGCTCAAGAGGCCGAAACCAGGCTGGGGGTCGTGCTTCGAGGAGACGAAGAAGACGGGTTTGGCGATGCCCCAGCCGATCGTCTGATCCTGCTCGAAATGGCGTCGCCAGCCCAGCGGGGCCAGCATCGAGTCGTAGAAGGCGGCGCTGCGGTCGAGGTCGCCAACCTCCAGGAGGACGTGGTGGAGCATTGAGGTGGAGAGGCTATCGGGGCGCCTCCCGGCAAGGTCGTGCGCTTCAGCCCGAGCGCGGGGTCCAGCGGAAGTAGCGAATCGCGAGCAGCAGGCCGGCGACGCCCCAGAGGGCGACGATCGCGAGGTTGTCCCAGGAGACGGCCGATCCGCCGGCCGGGACGTAGGCGTCCATGAAGGCGTCGAAGAAGTGGCGGACCGGGAAGAGGTCGGCGAAGGAGATGACCCCGTCGGGCAGCTGGTCTTCGGGGATGAAGACGCCGGAGAGGAAGTAGAGCGGAAGCAGCAGCGCGTTGACGATCGCGGCGGCGGCGTCTTGGGATGGAATCGCCGCCGTCAAGGCGATGCCGAGGCAGCAGAAGGAGGCGGCGCCGACGACGAGGGTGATGAGGATCGCCGGCAGCCGGTCCCAGGGGACGTCGGCGCCGAACAGGGCGCCGATCGCGGCCAGCAGGGCCAGCATCATCAGGGCGACGACGATCGAGTTGCCGACTCGGCCGGCGATGAAGACCCAGGGCGGCATAGGGGTGCCGCGGCCGCGCTTGAGGCGGCCGTCTTCGCGGGCGATCACCAGGGTCATCGCCAGCGTCTGCATCGTCGCCGAGATGATCGCCAGCGACATGATCGCCGGCACGTAATAGGTCGTCGCCTCGATCCCGCCGCGGACGACGACTTCTTCGCCGCTGAAGACGACCGCGAGGATGAGGAAGAGGAGCACCGGGAACATCACCGTGAAGAAGACCGACGCGGGGTTGCGCCAGAAGGCCTTCTGGTCGTAGCGGAACTGGTGGCCGACGAGGGCGAGACCGTTCACGAAAAGCGCCTCCCTTCGGTCGGCAACCCGTCGGCGCCCTCGGCGGTGAGCTCGAGGTAGACGTCCTCGAGCGAGGGGCGAGTCACTTCCAGGCCCTCGAGGTCCTCGCCCGCGGCGAGCGCGGCGGCGGTGATCTGGTGCAGCGTCTCGACCGGCGTCCTGGTCTGCACCACCACCTCCTCGCCGCCGCTGCGGTAGCGGATCGTCGTCTCGCCGCTCTCACGTTCGCCCAGGTCCTCGGGCGTGCCGCGGGCGACGATGCGGCCGGCGGCGATGATCGTCACCCGGTCGGCGAGGCGCTGCGCCTCGTCCATGTAGTGGGTGGTGAGGAAGACCGTCTTGCCGAGGTCGCGGAGGCCGGCGATCACCTCCCAGGCCTGGCGGCGGGCGGAGGGGTCGAAGCCGGTGGTCGGCTCGTCGAGGAAGAGCAGCTCGGGGTCGCCGACCAGGGCCATGCCGACGTCGAGCCGGCGCTGCTGGCCGCCGGAGAGCCGGCTGGCGCGCTCGTCGGCTTTGTCCTCCAGCCCGATCAGCGCGATCACGTCCTCGGTGGGGCGCGGCGCGCGGAAGTAGCCGGCGTAGAGGTCAAGCGACTCGCGCACGGTCAGGTAGGGGTCGAGCCGGCCGCTCTGCAGGACGATTCCGATCCGCTCGCGCCAATCGCGCCCGGCCCGCTCGGGGTCCTCGCCGAGCACCGTCACCTCTCCCCCGCTGCGCTTGCGGTAGCCCTCGAGGATCTCGACCGTCGTCGTCTTGCCCGCCCCGTTGGGGCCGAGGAAGGCGAAGATCTCGCCGCGGTTGACGTCGAGGTCGATGCCGCGGACGGCCTCGGTCGCGCCGTAGGACATCCGCAGGCCCTTGATGGAGATGACGGGGTCGGGCAAGGACGGGGAGTCTAGGCCGACCTCAGTCGAAGGCGGTGTCGCGGTGCTTCACCCTCACGATCACGTCCTCGCGGGCAGCGAGGTCGCGGCGGATGCGGTCGGCGACGGTGATCGAGCGGTGGCGGCCGCCGGTGCAGCCGACGGCGATCGTCAGGTGGCTCTTGCCCTCGGCGACGTAGGCGGGGACGAGGAACTCCAGCAGCGGCAGCAGGCGGCCGTAGAACTCGCCGGCCTGGGTGCCCTGCTCGACGTAGGCGCGGACCTCCTCGTCCATCCCGGTCATCGGCCGCAGGTCGTCGACGTAGTGCGGGTTGGGCAAGAAGCGGACGTCGAGGGTGAGGTCGGCGTCGCGCGGCGGCCCGTTCTTGAAGCCGAAGGTGAGCAGGGTGAGGGCGAGCTTGCCGGTCTCCTCCTGCCCCAGCAGCTCTTCGGTGATCTGGCGGCGCAGCTCGGCCCCGGTCAGGTCACTGGTGTCGATCACCTTGTCGGCGCGCTCGCGCAGCGGCGCCAGCAGCTGGCGCTCGGCCCGGATCCCCTCGACGATCCGCCCTTCCGGCGCCAGCGGGTGGCGGCGGCGGGTCTCCTTGTAGCGGTCGAGCAGGGTCTCCTCGCCGGCCTCGAGGAAGAGGACCATCGGCCGCAGGCCTTCGGCCTCCAAGTCCTCCAGCACCTGCAGCAGGTCGTCGAAGTACTCGCCGCCACGCACGTCGGAGACGACCGCGGCGCGCTCGACGCCGCTGCCCTCGTGGCGGAACAGCTCGCCGAGCCCGGCGATCATCCGCGGCGGCAGGTTGTCGACGCAGAAGTAGCCGCCGTCCTCGAAGGCGGCGATCGCCTCCGACTTCCCCGCCCCGGAGTGGCCGGTGATCACGACCAGCGTCACCTGCTTGGCGATCGCCACCTCAGTTGGTTCGGTTGAGCTGCTCATGGATCTCGCGACCTACTTTGCCAGGCAGGCCGGGCACTGCCTCGAGCTCCTCGCGGGTGGCGGCGAGAAACCGCTCCGGCGTGCCGAAGTGTTGCAGCAGCGCCCGCTTGCGCGCCGGGCCGATGCCCGGCAGCTCGTCGAGCACCGAGCCCTCCAGCATTCCGCGATCGCGACGGCCGCGGTGGTGCTCGATCGCGAACCGGTGCGCCTCGTCGCGGACCCGCTGCAGGAGGCGCGAGGGCTCGGAGTCGGCGGCGAGGTCAAGTGGCTCGGCGCGGCCGGGAACGTAGACCTCCTCCAGCCGCTTGGCGAGGCTGACGATCGTGGTGCCGCGCTCGGTGAACGGTGCCAGGGCCCGCACCCCGGCCGCGAGCTGACCTTTGCCGCCGTCGATCAAGATCAGCGAGGGGAGCGAGGCGAAGCTCTCGTCGCGTTTGCGATCGTGCGGCGAGAGGTCGGCCTGTTCCAGGTAGCGGGCCATCCGCCGGCTCAGGACCTCCTCCATCGAGGCGAAGTCGTCGGGGCCGCCGTTGCCGGTTCCGCCCTCGCGCAGGTCGCCGCGGACTTTGAAGCGACGGTAGTCGGACTTCTTCGTCGCCCCGCCCTCGAAGACGACCATCGAGGCGACGGTGTGCTCGCCGCCGATCGTCGAGATGTCGAAGCCCT
>Ga0164301_10000006_pt1 | contig 68388 bp, 51 predicted proteins | sample Whisoiple_231_MG_FD_109711 | JGI IMG/M metagenome (GOLD analysis project Ga0164301, IMG submission 109711) | Unamended control soil microbial communities from upstate New York, USA - Whitman soil sample_231_MG | ecosystem: Environmental > Terrestrial > Soil > Agricultural land ... | reverse complement strand
GAGGCGTCGACGCCGTAGGTGTGGAAGTGGGCGGAGACGAGCAGGTCGCCGGCCGCCTTGGTCGCCGAGTAGGGCGAGGAGGGGTCGAGCGGCGAGGTCTCGGTGGAGGAGCTGTCCTCGAACAAGCCATAGACCTCGTCGGTGGAGACCTGCAGGTAGCGCTCGACGCCGAGCTCGCGGGCCGCGTCGAGCAGCGTCCCGGTGCCGATCACGCGGGTGCGGGCGAAGGCGTCCTGGTCGTCGATCGAGCGGTCGACGTGGGACTCGGCGGCAAAGTTGACGACCGCGTCGGCCCCCTGCATCGCCTCGCGGACGACCGCCGGGTCCTCGATCGCGCCCTCGATCAGCTCGGTCCCGGCCGGCAGGTTCTCGCGCCGGCCGGCGTAGGTCAGCTTGTCGAGCACGACGACCTCGTGCTCGTCCTGCACCAGCCGCACGTAGGTGGAGCCGATGAAACCGGCGGCGCCGGTCACGAGGAGTCTCATTCCGTTCCTTCCTGCGCTTTGCGTTGAGCGAGATAGCCTGCCAGGCCGTCGCGCCAGTCGGGCAGCCGGATCGCGTGCTCTCGCTGGCTGGCCAGGGCCGAGAAGGCCGGCCGGGGGGCGGCGGCGCCGAATTCGTCGCTGGTGATCGAGAGCACCCGGCACTCGACCTCGGCCTGCTCGAAGATCTCGCGGGCGAACTCATACCAGGAGCACTGGCCGCCGGCCGCCATGTGGTGGATGCCGTACTCGATTCCCTCGATCAGGCGGACGATCCCGTAGGCGAGGTGCCAGGTGTAGGTCGGGGAGCCGACCTGGTCGCGCACCACCGTGACCTCGCTCTGCGCCTCGGAGAGCCGCAGCATGGTGTCGACGAAGTTGCGCCCGCCGATCCCGAAGAGGCCGGCCGAGCGGACGATGAAGTGGCGCTTGTTAGCGGCCGCGACCGCCTCCTCGCCGGCGAGCTTGGTGCGGCCGTAGGCCGACAGCGGCGCCGGCTGGTCGCTCTCCACGTAGGGGGCGCCCTTGACCCCGTCGAAGACGTAGTCGGTGGAGACGTGGACGATCCGCGCTTCCACCTTGGCGGCCGCGGCGGCGACGTTGCCGGCGCCGCTGCCGTTGACGGCGAAGGCGGCCTCCTCGGCGTCCTCGGCGCCGTCGACGTCGGTCCAGGCGGCGCAGTTGATGACCACGTCGGGCCGCTCGAGGTCGAGCCTGCGGTCGAGCGCGCCCGGGTCGGTGACGTCGAGCTCGGCGCGGCCGTAGCCGACGAGGTCGTGGCCGGCGTTTCCGGCGGCGAGCATCACATCGCGGCCGAGCATCCCGGCCGCTCCGGTGACGAGCAGCTTCATAGGGGTGGCAGGGTAGTGAGGCGGGTCAGGCGACGAAGGACCAGAGGACGAACTGGGCGGTGAAGACCGCCATCCCCGCGGCGAAGAGGGCGACGAGCCGGGTCGTCCAGCCCCGTTTCTCGCTCACCATGGCCAGCCAGATGAAGAGCGGGAAGAGGACGACGACGAAGCGGGCCGAGGACCAGAGCGGGATGTCCGGCTTCTGCGAGGTGAAGATCGGCACCAGCGAAACCAAGACCCAGGCGCCGTAGGCCACCGGCAGCGTCCGCAGCATCGCGATCCCGCCGACCACGGCGAAGAGGGTGAAGACCAGCTGCATCACGTTCAGGTAGTCGAAAGTGCCCTGGTAGGAGCTGGTGGCGAAGTGGCCGATTCCCCTGCCGGCCTCGCGGAACCCGGCCCAGACCCCCGAGAACGGGTCGACGGTGTGGCGGTCGAAGACCGCCTGGGCGTGGTTCCAGGCGAACCAGTCGTCGAGGGTGAAGTGCAGGTAGGCGCTGAAGGCGATCAGCCCCAGCGGCGCCAGCGCCAGCCAGGCGAGGTTGGGACGCAGCCGGTAGCGCGGTCGCCAGCCCCCTCCCTCGCGGTCTGGCTCCCGGTCGGCACGAGGCCCGTAGAGGTAGAGCAGGGCGACCGGGACGACCAGCAGCAACCCCGGAACCCGGGTCGCCGAGGCAAGCGCGATGACGATCCCGGCTTCGGCCCAGTGGCCGGTGCGGGCGGCGAGGAAGGCCGCCACAGCGAGCAGCAGGAAGAGCGACTCGCTGTAGGGGATGCCGAAGAAGAGCGCGGTCGGGAAGAAGGCGAGCAACAGCAGCGTCGTCCCGGCGTAGCGCTCGCCGACTTCGATCGTCGTCAGCCGATGCAGCAGCACGAGCGCCGCGAAGAAGCAGGCAAGGGCGACCCCATAGCCGACGATCAAGGTCAGACCGGGCGAGGTTCCAAGGCCGCTGAGGAGATGGACCAGGCCGGGGAACAGCGGGAAGAAAGCCGGACGGTTTTCGACCGGCGGCAGACCTTCAACGTTTTCCACGTAGCCGTCGTAGGCAATCGCCATGTAGTGATGGACGTCCCACTTGGTCAGCGGTGCGAAGAGGAGTTCGAAGACGCCGTGCGCGGGCCAGCTGCCAAACGGATGGGAAAAGATGGACTCCCCCACCGAGTTCGATATGAAGCCGGAGACCGTCACCCAGATGCCGACCCCGAAGACGACCAGGCGGCTGGGCCAGAAGGCGGCCCAGGCCGCGCGAACGCTCGGCCGCCAGCTCACTAGACGAGTTTGATCTCGGAGCGGTCGCCGACCAGTAGGCGCAGGGTCTTCGGCATCCCCTCGCTGCGGGTCAGCTTCACTTCCTTGCCGAGCAGGCTGGCCTCCATCCGGGTGCCGAGGTCCTCGACCACCGAGCCGGAGAGGACGATCGAGTTCTCGACTTCGGAGCGGCGCACGTGAACGTCGTCGCCGATCGAGGTGTAGGGGCCGATGAAGGCGTCCTCGACGACGGCGCCGGCGCCGATCACGGCGGGGCCGCGGACCACGGAGCGCTCGAGCCGGGCGCCGGGGCCGAGCACGACCCGGCCCTCGATCTTCGAGGCCTCGTCGACCTCGCCCTCGACCGCGGTCACCAGCTCCTCGAGCACAAGCCGGTTGGCCTCCAGCATGTCGGCAAGCTGGCCGGTGTCCTTCCACCAGCCGCGGACGACCTCGGAGCGCACGGCGCGGCCGTCGTCGATCAGCTTCTGGATCGCCTCGGTGATCTCCAGCTCGCCGCGCCAGGAGGGCTCCAGCGAGCGGGCGGCGTCGAAGATCAGGCTGCTGAAGAGGTAGACGCCGACCAGCGCCAGGTTCGAGGGCGGCTCTTTCGGCTTCTCGATCAGGCGGACGATGTGCTCCTCGTCGTCGAGCTCGGCGACGCCGTAGGACTCGGGATCGTCGACGGGGGTGAGCAGGATCAGCGCGTCGGGGCCGTGCTCCTCGAAGGTGGAGACCAGGCCGCGGAGGCCGTCGCGCAGGAGGTTGTCGCCGAGGTACATGACGAAGGGCGAGCCGCCGATGAACTCCTCCGCGGTCAGCACCGCGTGGGCGAGCCCGGCCGGCTTGTCCTGGACGATGTAGGTGATCTCGGCGCCGAACTGGGAGCCGTCGCCCGCCGCCTCGCGGATCTCCTCGCCGGTCTCGGGGGCGATGATGATCCCGATCTGGGTGACGCCGGCCTCGACCAGCGCCTCGATTCCGTAGAAGAGGACGGGCTTGTTCGCCACCGGCACCAGCTGCTTCGCCGAGGTGTGGGTGATCGGGCGCAGGCGCGTCCCGGCGCCGCCGGAGAGGATCAGTCCCTTCAGGGGCTCCATCGGGCTGGAACCCTACCTCGTCAATCCGTCTTAAGATCGTGGGTTCATGGTCGCCGCCACCGATCAGCAGCGGGACGAGCTGACGGCGCTCCGCGAGCAGCGCGAGGCGCTGCACCGCGAGCTCGTCCGCAAGACCTACCGAATCGGCGAGCTCGAACAGGAGATCGCCGAGGTCGCCCGCACCTACGAGAAGAGCCTCAGCTGGAGGCTGACCAGGCCGGTGCGGGCCCTGAAGCCGACCCTGAAGAAACTGCTGCGCTAAGCGATGCGACGCGACCTGCGGCTGCTGAAATCGATCCTTCCGGGCTGGGCGCTCGCCTTCCTGCGCCGGCTCCGCGGCCTCCTGCGCCGGGGCCGCCAGCTGCGTCTGCACACCCCCCGCGCCCGCCGCGAAGCGGCGCTGCAGGAACTCCAGGCGCTGCCGGCGCGGCCTCTGATCTCGCTGGTGATGCCGACCTACAAGACCGACCTCAAGTACCTGCGCGAGGCGGTCGACTCGGTGCTCGGCCAGCACTACCCCGAGTGGGAGCTGATCGTCGTCGACGACGCCTCCGGCGACCCAGCGCTGGAGCGGGCGCTGAGCGCCTACGACGGCGCCCACCCGCGGATCAAGTACCGACAGCTGAGCGAGAATGCCGGGATCTCCGCCGCGACCAACGCCGGCATGGAGCTGGTCGAGGGCGAGTTCGTCGGCTTCCTCGACCACGACGACACCCTCACCCCCGACGCCCTGCTGCGGGTCGCCCAGGCGCTCGCCGCCGACCCCGAGCTCGACGTCGTCTACAGCGACAGCGACAAGCTGACGATCGGCGGCGTCCGCGCCGACCCGTTCCTGAAGCCCGACTGGTCGCCGGTCTACGCCCTGGGGGCGATGTACATCGGCCACCTGCTGGTCGTCCGCACCTCGGTCGCCGAGGCCGCGGGTGGGTTCGACTCCTCCTTCGACAAGATCCAGGACTTCGAGTTCATGCTGCGGGTCTCCGAGCGCACCGACCGGATCCACCACATCCCGCAGATCCTCTACCACTGGCGGGCGATCCCCGGCAGCATCGCCGCCGGGGCCGAAGAAAAGTCGGGCGTCCCGGAGATCCAGGCGCGCGCCGTCTCCGCCCACCTGGAGCGGCTCGGGCTGCCGGCGCGGGCGGTGCCACACGCGGCGATCCCGCACCGGGCGGTGCTGGAGCCGGCCAACGGCGCGGCGCCGGAGCCGAAGGTCAGCGTCGTCGTCCACGGCCGCGGCGCCGGGGTCGAGCTGGAGCGGCTGCGGCGCTCGCTGGAGCGGACCGAGTACCCCGAGTTCGAGACGATCGTGGTCGAGGAGGGGAGCCGTGCCGAGGCGCACAACGCCGGCGCCGCGAAAGCCTCCGGCGACTATCTGGTCTTCCTCGCCCCCGATACCGAGGTCGTCGACCCGGCCTGGCTCTCGCAGCTGGTCCTCCACGCTTCGCTGCCGGGCGTCGCCGCGGTCGGCCCGAAGCTGGTCCGCCCCGACGGCAAGGTCGAGCAGGCGGGGATCGCGATCGGGCTGCGCGACCCGGCGGCGCCGATGCTGGCCGGCGTCGCCGCCGAGGGCGACGGCTACTACGGCGCCCTGCCCTGCTCGCGCGAGGTCTCCGGCCTCAGCGCCGAGTGCATGCTGGTGGCGCGGGGCGACTTCGAGCGCGAGGGCGGGTTCGTGGAGCTGTATGCCGGCGAATACGAGGACCTCGACCTCTGCCAGCGGCTCGCCCGCAGCGGCCGCAAGTGCGTCTACGCGGCCTCGGCCAGCGTCCTCACCCATCGCGGCGAAGCCGCCCGCCGCGCCGCCAGCGACATCGTCGACCGCGCCCTCTTCGTCGACACCTGGTACGACGAGCTGCTCGCCGGCGACCCCTATTTCAACCGCGGCTTCGCCCGCCAGCGCGCCGACTACGTCCCCTCCGGCTGGCTGGAGCCGGTCCACCGGGCGGTGGGGCTGGTGAGGTCGCGATGAGGGTCGTCTTCGTCATGTACGGACCGCTCGACGTCAACAGCGCGATCCAGGCCTACCACTTCGGCAACGAGCTGACCGAGCAGGGCTGGGAGGTGACGCTGGCCGGCCTCGGCGACCCGAGCCGGATCGAGGCGGTCGGCCACCCGCGCTTCGAGTGCATCTCCCACGAGACCCTGGAGGCGCGGACGCGGGCGGGCTCGATCCCACGCGAGGGGACGATCGTCTGCGGCTGGACGCCGCGCGAGCGGGTCCGGCGCCTGACCACGGGGCTGGCGGCGAAGCTGCGGGTGCCGTACGTGGTCCACCTCGAGGACAACGAGAACTACCTGGTGGAAACGATCACCGGCATGACCCTGCCGGAGCTGCAGCGGCTGCCGCTGCGGGCGCAGGACCGGATGACGACCCTCGACACGATCCACCCCACCCACCACCTGGAGTTCCTCCGCGGCGCCGCCGGTCTGACGGTTATCACCGAGGAGCTGAACGACTTCAACGCCGGCCACCGGCCCCACCACGTGGCGCGGCCGGGGATCGACGCCGAGCGCTTCAGCCCCGAGGGGCCGACGCGGAAGGCGCGCGAGCAGCTCGGGCTGCGGCCCGACGAGTTCGTCCTCGTCTACCACGGCACCATCCACTACGCCAACCAGCACGAGATGATGAGCCTCTACGTCGCGGTGCAGCTGCTGCGCCGGCGGGGCCACCCGGTGCGGCTGGTCCGGCTCGGCCACAGCGAGTTCGGCGGCGTCGACCCGCGCGCCTTCCGCGCCGTCTCCGACGGGGTCCTGGAGCTGGGCCCGATCGGCTGGCGCGAGGTGCCCGACTACCTGGCGCTGGCCGACGCCTTCGTCCAGCCGGGCGCCTGCGACGACTTCAACCGCTACCGGCTGCCCTCGAAGCTGCCGGAGTTCCTGGCCATGGGGCGCCCGGTTATCGTGCCCCACTGCAACATCGGCCACGACCTGACGCACGGAGAGAACGCACTTTTGCTCGAGCAGGGAAACGCAGTCGAGATCATGGCGCGGGTCGAGGACCTGATCGCCGACCGCGAGCTGACCGAGCGGCTCGGCCGCGGCGCCCGCAAGTTCGCGCTGGAGGAGCTGAGCTGGAGCGCCAACGCCACGGCGCTGGGCGGGTTCTACCGCGAGCTGACGAGCGCCGCCCCGGCGGGGCAGCCGGCATGAGCCGCCTCAAAGACCAGGCGGCGCGGGCGCGGGCGATGGCGGCGGGGTCGCCGACCCTGCGCAAGGCTGCGGGCAAAGTGATGGGCCGGGTGCCGGCTCCCGGCGCCGGCGCCAACGCCTCCTCCTGGACGATCAAAGACACGCCGCTGAAGACGGTCCTCGACCGCTACCAGGGCAGCTTCCCCCTGCCCCCCGCCTCTTACGGGACGGTGCAGGACTTCGCCGACAGCGTCGACAACATGCCGGGCCTCGCCGGCGCCAACTTCGACATGAAGGACCTGCAGCGCTGCTGGATGCTGAAGGCGATCCTCGGCAACGTCCCGGTCGGCGGCAAGCTGCTGGAGATCGGCGCCGGCGAACCGCTGGTCGCGGGTGCGCTCTCGCGGATCGGCTACGACGTCACCGTCGTCGACGCCTACGACGGCAGCGGCAACGGGCCGAAAGAATTCGAGACCTTCCGCAGCGCCTACAAAGACCTCACCTTCGTCCGCGAACACTTCCCGCCGCAGACGCCGCTCGGCGACGACTTCGACGCGATCTACTCGATCTCGGTCCTGGAGCACGTCCCGCTCGACGCGATCGACCCGGTGATGGAGCGCTCGCGCGAGATGCTGGCCAAGCAGAACGGGGTCTCGATCCACGCCGTCGACCACGTCCTCGCCGGCTGGGGCGCCGAGGAGCACCTGCTGAAACTGCGCCGCATCGCCACCGGCATGGGCGTCACCGCCGAGCAACTCGACGCCGCCCTCGCCGAGCTCAAGGACGACCCCGAGACCTACTTCGTCTCCGCCGAGTCCCACAACCGCTGGCGCGGCGCCCTCCCCTACGAGCAGTACAAGATGCGACGGATCGTCTCCGTCAACTTGTTCTCCGGCGCCGGCGCCTGAGTTCTACTTGGTTATACTTGCTCGGTATGACTCAGCGGGTCGGTGCCAAAGGCCAAGTCGTGATCCCAAAGGAACTGCGAGAGCAGGCCGGCCTCGGCCCAGGGGCCGATGTTGACTTCGAGGCACTCGACGACGGGGTCGCGATCCGGCGCGCAAGCGCTCGCCCCTCTCTGCGGGGTCGATTTGCCGATAGCGGCATGGCGTCGCGACTGCTTGAGGATCGTCGCCGTGAGCCACGCTGATCGTTGTCGGTGAAACGGTGCCTCGACTCCTGGGCGGTTCTAGCCTGGCTTGACGGGGACGAGCCAGCCGCGGGTGTCGTGGAGCGGGCAATCAAGCGGGAACGGCCGGCCATGAGCTGGGTGAACCTCGTCGAGGTTCACTACCGCACGATTCGAGATCACGGTCGGGCTGAAGCGGACCAGGTGCTTGCCGAGCTGCGCCCGCTCGTGACCGAGAGCCTGCCTGGAATAGCCGCGATGAGGTCGGTATCCGCCCTGAAGGCAGCGCACCCGATCGCACTTGCCGACTGCTTCGCCATCGCCCTCGCCGCCGAGGAAGAGGTCGCCCTCCTGACGGGAGACCCGGAGATCATCGACCGTGTGGATCGATTGCCCTGCAAGGTCGTGGACCTGCGCGCCGACTCCTAGCTAGAGCCGCTCGGCGATCTTCGGGGCTTCGCGCTTGAAGACCCAGACGCCGAGGATGCAGGTGGCGACGTAGATAGTGATGGCGGGGAGCATGTTGAGCCAGCCGCCGGCGACGGTGACTGCGCTAGGTGCGGCGGGGTCGATGATCCAGGCGCGCGCCTGCGTGAAGATCAGGGTCAGCGGGTTGGCGAGAAGGAGGTCCTTGAGAAAGCTCGGTTCAAGGAAGTCGATCGGGTAGATGATCGGCGTCGCGTACAGCAGCACGGTCGCTGCCACCGTCCAGATGATCGCGACGTCGCGGAAGCGGACGTTGAGCGCCGAGAGCAGCAGCGAGACGGCGCAGGTGAGGACGAAGACCAAGAACAGGATCACCGGCAAGAGCAGCCAGGTCCACATCGGGTCGACGCCGTAGATGAGGATGAACCCGAATACCGCCACCAGGTTCAGCGCCATGGTGAAGAGAGCGACCATTACCGAGGAGAGCGGGATCACCAACCTCGGGAACTGGGTCTTGCGGACGATTCCCTCTTGGGCCAGGACCGAGCTGACCGCCGCCCCGGTCCCTTCCTGGAAGAGGCCGAAGACGACGAGGTTGAAGAGCAACATCACCGGATAGTTCGCCACGTCGCCGCCGAAGCGGACGATCCGGGTGAAGACGACGAGCAGGACGCCGAACAGCATCAGCGGCCGGACCAGCGACCAGAGGTAGCCGAAGGCGGTGCCGTGGAAGCTTTTCTTGAATTCGGTCGCCGAGATCAGCCAGAGCAGGTCGAAGAAACGGCGGCGGCCGCCGCCGATCGCCGAGGGGCCGCGGACCTCGCGCAGCTCCAGCGCCGCCGGCGCCTGCGTCTCGGCGCTCACTTCTCCCTCCCGTCCGAGAGCTCCAACCGGACCTCGGTCTCGAAGAAGGCGACGCCGGGCTCGCCTTTGCCGAAGACGACGAAGTCGAGGACGTGGGGCGAGTAGAGGACGATGTCGGCGATGTTGCGGTTGCGGTGGATCCAGCAGCGGACGATGTAGCGGCCCGGCGCCAGCCGGTTTTCGATCCTGCTGCGGACCCGCAGCTTCTGGCCGGCGACGACCCGCTCGGGCAGGTCCCCCAGCGGCACCCCGAAGCCCATCACCTCGACCCCGTCGGGGTTGGCGAAGGTGAAGCCGAAGGTCGGCCCCTCGACCTCGCGCTTGGCCTCCAGCTCGGCACAGAAGTGCAGGTCCCGGCCCTTCTCGACGTTGGTCACCCGCGCCCCGGAGTCGTCCTCCAGCCAGGCGTCCTCGACGACGACGTCGGCGACCTCGCCGAGCGAGTCCTCGCCGCTGGAGGGCGCCGATTCGAAGTTCAGCCGCAGGTACTTGCGCGCCACCTCGCCCGGGTCGCCGACCGCCCGGACCTCGCCGTCGTGGAGCAGCATCGCCCGGTGGCAGTAGTGCTCGACCGCGCCCATGTCGTGGGTGACGAGGATGACCGTGCGGTCGGAGTCCCGCATCTCGTGGAAGACGTCGGCGCACTTCTGCTGGAAGGCGGCGTCGCCGACGGCGAGCACCTCGTCGATCAGGAGGATCTCGGCGTCGGACTGGATCATCACCGAGAAGGCGAGCCGGACCAACATCCCCGAGGAGTAGTTCTTCAGTTTCATGTCGACGAACTCCTCGAGCTCGGCGAACTCGAGCACGGCGCCGAGGCGGCCGCGCGCCTCGCGCCTCTCCAGGCCCATCATCACCCCGTTCAGCTCGACGTTCTCGCGCGCGGTCAGCTCCGGGTTGAAGCCGACCCCGAGCTCTATGAAGGGCGCCAGCCGGCCCGCCATCCGCACCGTGCCCTGGTCGGCGCCGTAGATGCTCGCCAGCACTTTCAGCAGCGTGCTCTTGCCGGAGCCATTGCGGCCGACGATGCCGAAGAACTCGCCGCGGCGGACCTCGAAGGAGACGTCCCGCAGCGCCCGCAGCTCTTTGTGCTCGGACTGCGAAAAGGTCGTGACCATCTCTTTGAGGGAGTTGATCTTGTTGACCGAGAGGCGGAAGGACTTGGAGACGCCGCGCGCCTCGATCACAACCGGCTGCATGCTCATCGACCGATCCCCAGGCGAGCCAGGAGGCGGCCGACGGAGCGGATGGGCTTCGTCAGCCGCCAGCTGAGAGTGCCCCGGAATGCGGCGGCGGTCCGTGCGGCCGCTTCCTCGCGCACCTCTTCCACCCGGCGCTCGAGCCGGTGGCGTTCGGCCTGCAGTCGCGCCTGCTCACCGACCAGCGCCTGGGCGTCCACCCGCGCCCGCCACTCCATCCGCACCAGCCGGGCCATCTCCTCTAGCGGGCCGCGGGGGACCGGCGCCCTACCCCGCGCAGTCTCAATCAGCTCGACCAACTCCTGAGCATGGACGTTGGCGCGATGGTGGACGATCACGAGGTCATGGTTTACGGGCCCCATCGCCGGATCGAAGCGCGCGAGATCCGCCTCGAGCGTGCGGCGGTCGGCGATCATCCAACCGCTGCGCCCGGCGAACCCACCGGCCTCGATCTCGCCGTAGCTGTCGGCGGTGACCCAGCCGTCGCTTCCGTTGCGGTCGTACACATAGGCTGCCCGGCCGCAGGCCATCGCCTCGAGGATCGAGCGACCGTAGCCGATCACGACATCAGCCTCGACCAGCTGGTTGCGTGGGTCGCTGGTCTGGCCAGCCTCGCCCCCGACTCGGACCAGCTCCATGCCCGCCGCCGCGCAGGCGAACTTCAACATCGCCAGCCGGTCAGCCACAGCGTTGTTGCTGAGCAGGAGCGCGCGTCTGGGGCGCTCCGGCAGCGGCGCCCCCGGGACGAACCTCTCGGTGTCGATAGGCTGCCGCAGCCGCATCACCGGGGCGGGAATCGCGAGCGCCCGCAGGCGCTCGGCAACCCGGTCATTGAGGGCGACGACGGCGCTCACCAACCCCTCGAGCTGAGGTGGAAGTTGCAGGTCCAGGGTCTCGCTATGGGCGATGAACACCTGGCGAGCCCCCTGGTAGCGGGCGGCGAGGTCGAGTGAGACACCGGCGTCCTGAACCAGAGCCGCGTCGCAATCATCCGGCAGCCGGCCCTCCTCGACGACGCGGAAGCCGCGCGAGCGGGCCAGGTCCGCGCCCGCGCCGAGTTCCCGCGCGTAGAGCGTCGTATCGTGCCCGAGCCGCTCGAGCTGTTCAGCGACGGTGAGCAGGTACGACTCGCTGCCGCCCAGGCCGAGGTGGTTGCTGGCGAGGATCAGTCGCACCGGCGGCAGCGTAACCGGCCTTCCCCCCGCCACGCGTCTCTATAACTTTCCCGCGTGGCGAATGGCACCGACGGCCTTCGTTCCGCCCGCGCAGGGGCTAGGCGAGGGACGGGGCCGGGCACTCCAACTCTCCTGCTCCTCGTCTGGCTCCTCGGGGCCTCGGGCTGCCTGCTGCTCTACCTCGGATCGAAGCTGACCTTCCTGCTCGACGACTGGGAGTTCCTGCTCTACCGGCGGGACTTCAGCGCCGACGCGATCCTCGACCCCCACGGCGAGCACATCGTCGCCCTGCCGGTCCTGATCTACAAGGCGCTGCTGGCGACCGCGGGGATGGGCTCGGCGCTGCCCTACCGGGTCGTCTCCACCGCTCTCTTCCTGATCAGCGCGGCGCTGCTCTTCGTCTTCCTGCGGCGCCGGGTCGGCGACTGGCCGGCGCTGGCGGCAACGGCGATCGTCCTCTTCCTCGGCGCCGCCTGGGAAGACCTCCTCTGGTCCTTCCAGATGACCTACTTCGGCTCGGCGGCGGCCGGGCTCGGCGCCCTGCTGGCGCTGGAACGCGAAGACCGCCGCGGCGAGATCGTCGCCTGCGCTCTGATCGTCGTCTCGATCCTCTTCTCCAGCCTCGGCCTCTCCTTCGCGATCGGCGCCGCCGTGCACGTCCTGCTGGGGGCCGAACGTCGTCGTCGCCTCTACGTCTTCCTCGTCCCGCTCGCCGTCTACGCGCTCTGGTGGCTCGGCTGGGGGCACGACGCCGAATCGGCGCTCAGCCTCGACAACATCGCCCGCACCCCGCTCTATGTGATCGACAGCCTCGCCAACGCGGTCGGCTCCGCCACCGGCCTCACCAACCCCGCGATCGAAGTCCACGACCGGCTGCTCTGGGCGCGGCCGGTGACCGTCGTCCTCGTCCTCCTCGCCGCCTGGCGCCTCTACAAGCGCGACCGGGTCCCGCACTGGTTCTGGGTGGTGCTGGCGACCGCCGGCTCCTTCTGGGTCCTCGCCGGCTTCAACCAGATGCCGGGGCGCGACCCCGACGCCAGCCGCTACCAGTACCTCGACGTCGTGTTCCTGTTCATGCTGGCAGCGGAGCTGCTGCGGCCCGAGCTGGAGCGCGGGCTGCGGATCGGCGCCAAGGCGCTGGCCGCGATCGGCGTCGTCACCGCGCTCTCGCTCATCGCCAACCTGGACGAACTGCACGATGCCTACAAGGGGACCTACCACCCGATCAGCCAGCTGGAGAAAGCGGGGCTGGGATCCCTCGACATCGCCGAAGCAACCGTGGAACCAGCGTTCGTGCTGAGCGAAGACGTGGTCGACACCGGCTTCGTCAACGTCGACGCCGGCTCCTACTTCTCGGCCCGCGACGAGTACGGCAGCCCCGCCTACGACGAGGCGGAAATCGCCACCAGCCCCGAGTTCGTCCGCTACGCCGCCGACAAGGTGCTGTTCGGCGCCCTGCGGATCGGGCTCGAACCACTGCCTGCGTCCGAGGTCCCGGCGACGGGCTGCGAGACGGTGCCGAGCGAAGGCGGCGCCACGCCGCTGCTCCGCCTGCCGCCGGCCGGGGTCGTCGTCCAGGCCGGCGGACAACCGATCGAGCGCTTCGAGCTGAGCCGCTTCTCGACCGGGCCGGCCCCGGTCCTGATCGCAGGGCTCGGCCCCGGCGAAGCCGGCCGGCTGGCGCTGCCGAGCGACAAGGCGAGCACCCCCTGGAAGCTGCGGCTGATCGGCGCCGGCCCGGCCAAGGTCTGCGAACTCGAGGCCGGCGGATGAAGCTCTCGGTCGTCATCCCCGCCCACAACGAGGAGGGCTCGGTCGCGGCGACGGTCGAGGGGATCGCCGAGCGACTGGAGCGCGAGGCGATCGAGTACGACGTACTGGTCGTCAACGACGCCAGCCGCGACCGCACCAAGGAGATCGTCGACGCGATCGGGGCGCAGAACCCGCGGGTCCGCTGCCTCACCTCCTATCACCCGCCCGGCTTCGGCTTCGCGGTCCGCTGCGGCCTCGAGCAGTTCGGCGGCGACGCGGTGGCGATCATGATGGCCGACGGCTCCGACAGCCCGGAGGACCTCGTCGCCTACTACCGGGTCCTGGAGGAAGGCCACGAGTGCGCCTTCGGCTCGCGCTTCATCCGCGGCGCCCGGGTGATCGACTACCCGCGCACGAAGCTGATCATGAACCGGATCGTCAACTTCGGCATCCGCGTCCTCTTCCGCCACCGCTACAACGACACCACCAACGCCTTCAAGGCCTACCGGCGCGAGGTGATCGAAGCGATCCAGCCGCTGCTCTCACACCACTTCAACCTCACGGTCGAGATTCCGCTGAAGGCGATCGTGCGGGGCTTCGACTTCGAGGTGGTGCCGATCTCCTGGACCAACCGCAAAGCCGGGGTCTCGAAGCTGGCGCTCTCTGAGATGGGCAGCCGCTACCTGTTCATCGTCCTCTACGTCTTCCTCGAGCACCACCTCAGCAGGGGCGACTACCGGCGAGGCAAACCCGCCCGATGAGCCGCCGCCCCAGCGCGACGCCGGTGCTGCTGGCGGCGATGGCGGCCGCGGCCGCCTACATCGTCTTCCTCGGCTCCAAGCTCACCTTCCTGCTCGACGACTGGGGCTACATCGTCCTGCGCCGCGGCAACGACTTCGACAACTGGGTGCGGCCTGACAACGAGCACTTCGTCGCCGCCCCGGTGACGATCTGGAAGCTCTTGATCTCGGTCTTCGGGATCGAGTCGATGCTGCCCTACAAGCTGGTCTCGACCGCGCTCTTCCTGGTCGGCGTCTGGTTCCTCTACCTCTGGTGCCGGCGCCGGGTCGGCGACTGGCCGGCGCTGATCGGGATGGTCGCGCTGCTCTTCTGCGGCGCCGCCTTCGACGACCTCCTCTGGTTCGCCTCGATCACCTTCCTCGGCTCGATGGCGGGCGGCCTGGGAATGCTGGTCGCGCTCGACCGCCGGGACCGCAGCGGCGACCGGCTCGCCTGCCTCGGGCTGACGGTCTCGCTCTGCTTCTCCAGCCTCTGGGTCGCCTTCGCCGCCGGCGCCGCCCTCGACATCCTCCTGCGCCGCCGCGAGCGGGGCCTGCTGCGCCGCGCCTTCATCGTCGCCGTGCCGGCGGCGATCTACGTCGCCTGGTGGATCGGCTGGGGCCACGAGGCCGAAAGCGCGCTCTCGCTGCACAACGTCATCGAGAGCCCGGCCTGGGTCTTCGACTCGATCTCGGCGGCGGTCGCCGCCCTGCTCGGGCTGGCGGTGCCCTCGGAAGGGATGACGACGCCGAACGGCCTCGACTGGGGCCGGCCGCTGACCGCCGCCCTGCTGCTCCTGGCGCTCTGGCGGCTGTGGAAGATGCCGCGGGTGCCGCGCTCGCTCTGGGTGGTGCTCGCCGTCGCCCTCGTCTACTGGTTCCTCGGCGGCTTCGACGTCAAGTCGGGGCGGGTCGCCTCCGCCAGCCGCTACCAGTACACCGGCGGCGCCTTCGTGCTGATGATCGCCGCCGGCCTGCTGAGCGGGGTGCGGTTCCAGCGGCGGCTCTGGATCCCGGCCCTGGTCGTGCTCGGCGCCGCGGTGCTGCCCAACGTCGTCTTCTTCCACGAAGCCTACGAGAGCTACCGCCGCACCAGCCAGATCGAGAAAGCCGACCTCGCGGCACTCGAAATCACCCGGCCCCGCCTCGAACCGGGCTTCTTCCTCGACGAAGAAATCGCCGACACCGGCTACGTGCCGCTGGAAGCGGGGGCCTGGTTCGAAACCCGCGACGAGGACGGCTCGCCCGCCTACGACGAAGCCGAACTCGCGGCGGCCCCCGAACACGCCCGCGTCCCCGCCGACAAGGTGATGGCCGCCGGCCTCGGGGTCGGCTTCGCGGCGCTTTCCGGAAACCGGGCCGGTGGATGCCGCACGGAGACGATCGAGGCCGGCACGCTGACGCTGCCGGTCCCGCGCGGCGGGGTCGCGCTGCGCTCCAGCGCCCCGGTCGAACTCGCGCTGGGCCGCTTCTCGGGCTCGTTCCCCGTCGCCCTCGGCCGCCTCGAACCGGGGACCTGGGCGGAAGTGCCGATCCAGACCGACACCTCGCCGCGGCCCTGGCAGCTGCAGGCGAGCGGCGAAGGCGAGCTGAAGCTGTGCCGGCTGGAGAAGCCGTGACCCTGCGACGGGCGACGGCAGCGGCACTGGGCGTGGCGATGCTGGTCGCCACCTGGCTGATCTTCTACGCGACCAAGGGCCAGGGCTTCGCGATCGACGAACTCCCCTACTACGCCCACATCGCCATCGACGACGGCGTCATCGTCCATTACGACGCCTCCTTCAGCCCGGACTATCTGCTGGCACCGTTCAATGGGCACCTCGTGGTGGGTGGGCGGTTCGTCTACGAGGCCGTCTTCGCCACCATAGGCGCCCACTACACCGCCTTCGTAATCGTCAACGCGCTGGCGATCTGCGCCAGCATCGGGCTCTTCTTCACCTACGCGCGGCGGCGGATCGGCGACCTGGCGGCGCTGGCGCCGGCGCTGCTGCTGCTCTTCTTCGGCATCGCCCGCGAGCAGTTCCTCTGGCCCTTCGACCTCCACGGCTCGATTGCCCTGGCCGCCGGATTGGGGGCGATCCGCAGCCTGCAGCGCGAAGGCAGGCGAGAGGACGTTCTCGCCTGCTTCCTGCTCATCGTCGCCACCTCGATGATCGAGACCGGGCTCGCCTTCGTCGTCGGCGGGGCGCTTCTCATCGCGTTCGGCGCCGATCGCTTCCGCCGAGCCTGGGTCGTGATCGCGCCAGTCGTTCTGTACGCAGTCTGGTGGGTCTGGGCCAGCCAGTTCGACCAGTCGGAAACGCAACTTTCGAACGTCTTGCAGGCGCCGAAGACCGCGTTCGACTCGATTGCCGTTGTGCTGGGCTCCCTGACCGGGACCAACTCAGTCGCGGCCGCCACTTTCGGCACCGACGTCACCACCCTGGGGAAGGTGCTGGCAATCGCGGCGCTGATCGGGCTCGCGGCGCGGATCTACCGGGGCGATCTGCCGCGAACGATCTGGGTTTGGCTCGCCGTCATCGCCTCGTTCTGGACCCTGCTCGCGGTTGGCGACAGGTCCCCTCAAAGCACTCGCTATCTGCTGGTCAGCGCCGTCCTGGTTCTGCTGATCGCCGTCGATTGCTTCCGCCGCCCCCTTTCCAACCGGGTCGGGGCGGTGCTCATCGTGCTGGCGCTATTGCCGCTGCCGGCGAACATCGACGCGATGCTGAGCGGCAAAGGGGAAAACGTCCTCCGCACCGACGTCCCCAAGAGCCGGGCGGAGTTCGCGATGCTGGAGCTCTCGAGCGACCGGGTCGAACCCGGCTACATCGCCTCTGCCGACCCCCGGGTGGCCGAAGTCGGCGGCGACCTCTTCCAGGCGATTCCCGCCGGCGCGTACCTGTCCTCCACCCGGAAGAACGGCTCGATCGCCTTCACCCTCGCCGAACTCGAAGAGCAGCCCCAGGAAGTGCGTGCCATCGCCGACGCAGCCCTGGTCGGCGCCTTGCGCCTGGAACTGGTCTCAGCCTCAGCTCCTCCGGTGGCGAGCAACTGCCGTCGATCCGTACCGCGGCAAGGGGAACCGTCCGCAGTACCGCTCGACAGCGGGAACAATTTCGTACGAACCTTCGGGCCCCGCACCCCCCTGCTCGGGCTGCGCCGCTTTGCGGACTCAGGCCCAGGCGTCCCGATCGCCCGCCTGGTGCCGGGAGGCTGGGCCAGCGTCCGAATCCCGGCGGACCGGGCAGGGGCAGAATGGGAACTGGTCGGGAAGGCTCCGCTGACCGTTTGCTCGATATCTTCGAGCGCTTCCTAGCCGACCAAGGAGATGATCACCCTGAACTACGAGCGCCTCTACGCATACCGCTTCCGCGACATCGACCAAGGCGCCCGCACCGCTGTCTGGGAGGAGATCGCCCCCCACGTCCACGGGCTGATGAGCTCTCCGAGCCGGGTCCTCGATCCGGCTGCCGGCCGGGGGGAGTTCATCGAGGCGATCCCTGCCCAGGAGAGGGTGGCGGTCGACGAGGTCGCCTACCCGGAGGCCGACCACACCTCCGGCGTACGGCGGATCACTTCGAAGATCCAGGACGCCGACCTACCTGAGGGCCATTTCGACGGAGTCTTCGTATCCAATTTCCTCGAGCACCTTCCCAGCCAGGAGTCGATCTCCCAGTTTCTCGAAAAGATGTGCTCGTCGATGGCAGCCGGTGGCCGGATAGCGGTGATGGGTCCGAACTACCGCTACTGCTCGAAGGAGTACTGGGACATGGCCGATCACATCATCGCTCTGACCCATCTGGCGATCGAGGAGCACCTCTATACCGCGGGCTTCGAGCCCGAGCGGACCATCCCGCGCTACCTGCCCTACTCCTTTCGGGGAATCCTGCCGCCCTCGCGCAGGCTGACCGCCATGTACCTGCGTACCCCACTCGCCTGGCGGCTGCTCGGCAAGCAGTTCCTCGTGATCGGCCGCAAGTAGAGCGGAGGATCCTCACCTCCTTTTTGGAGACCTCTTCCTTGGCTGATTAGGAATCAGCCATTAGATCATTGTGGCTCTCTCAGATTGCGCAACTTTTCCTTGACCAGCCGCGGGTTCTCCGCATACACTCGTGTTTACTGATCACTGGGTAGCGCTTCTCATCGCTACCTTTCTACGCTAAGGGAGATATGGACTCCACCATCTGGAGAGATAGGCGCTGCTGCCTGGCACTTGCTGCCTGCGCCTCACTCATGTGCTTGCTAATCGCAGCGGTCCCCGCGAAAGCAGGGGTACACGAAGATGCATTCTGCACTGGGCGGACTGTGACCGCGTCGTCACCATGCAATGCGTTTGAATCGGAATTGGAAGCGGTACACCGATGGTCTTATGCCATCCACGCGCGAGGTGTCGAACATTCCATCTGCATCTACGACGTGTTCAACAATCAAGAACGCCGCTGCTCTGGCGGCCCCGGTGAAGATGTTTGGTTGACTTTCACCCCAACCGAAAAGTACACGTGGCCGGTTATTTATCTCAACAATGGGAAAGCGGGTGTCAGCACGAAAGTCTATGGCTGGATCCTCTACCAGGACCCGCCGCCTCCCAGCGAACCACCACCCACGCCCCCACCCGCCCCGTCAGCACCCCTTCCGGGCCTCGACGATAATCTCGGCGGGCCACACGGCGTGGCACAAGCAAGCGGATTCGTCGACACCTTCTATCGAACTCCCACTGGTGGTCTGGGCCACACGGTGTATCTCCCGTGGGAAGGTTGGACCCAGGAGACCCTGCCAGGATCGCTGGCGAGCGGGGCTGTGCCGCACCCAATCGTCCAAGCGAACGGGATCATTGACGTGTTCTACCGAACCCCCACCGGCGGACTAGGCCATAACTGGTTCGTTCCGAACGAAGGCGGGTGGAAACAGGGCACTCTACCCGGAAGCCTCGCCTCCGATCCCCACCCGGTCGTACAAGCCAACGGGACCATCGATGTCTTCTACCGCACTCCGACGGGCGGGCTAGGCCACAATTACTGGACGACCACGTCCGGTTGGGGTCAGGAAGTGCTTGCCGGGTCGGTGGCCGGCGATCCATATCCCGTTGCATACGGAGGTACGGTCGATGTCTTCTACAGGACGCCGAGCGGGACCCTCGGACACAATTGGTACACCGGAGCAAGTTGGAACAGCAACACGCTTGCCGGAAGCATCGCGTCTGACCCGCGCCCTGTGAAGCAGTCCAACGGGACGATCGATGTCTTCTATCGAACCCCGACTGGAGGGCTAGGCCACAACTACTGGACGACCACGTCCGGTTGGGGTCAGGAAGTGCTTGCCGGGTCGGTGACCGGCGAACCGACCGCTGTCGCATGGGAAGGCGTCGTGGACGTGTTCTACCGCACCCCAAGTGGGGGGCTCGGACATAATGCTTACCTGCCTAAATCCGGCTGGAGTCAGAATTCTCTACCGGGCTCGGTTGCTGGTACCCCTTATGCGGTCAAGCAAAGGAGCGGCATAATCGATGTCTTTTACAGGATGCCGAGTGGTGGGCTGGGACACAACTACTACGCCTACGGGTCGTGGGGTTCGGGAACGTTGACGGGAAGTCTCGACACCGCAGAATCCATGGGCGTCCATGCGACGGCCCAATCGACGGGAACGGTCGACGTCTTCTACAGAACGCCGACGGGGACCTTCGGTCATAACTGGTTTACGGATATCTGGAGGCAGGACGTCCTGCCCGGTTCTATGTAGCCGGGCTTTCGGCCATTGAGCCCCGCCGACCAGACACGGACCGGTCGGCGGGGCTCGAAATTCACTTGGGGCTCCGAGCTCACTCACCGCATGCTGCCTTCGGTGTCGCACCTGGTGGTCCCGGTGCTACACTTCTCGCGTGCCTACCGCCCGGCCCCGCTACACCTTCACCGACACCGGCGCGCTCCGCGAGCAACTGGACGACGCCCAACGCCGTTGGCCCGAAGTCCGGAGTCGAAAAGAGCTGCTGCTCCGGCTTGCCGAGGCGGGAAGAGAGGCGATTGCGCGCGAGGCGGATGGACGCAGGAAGGCGATAGCGGAAACCGCTGGGATGTTTACCGACGTCTTCCCCCCGGACGCGCTCCGGCAATTGCGCGAAGACTGGCCCGAGTGATCGCCCTCGATGCCAGCGTTTTGATCGCCTTCCTAGCCGACTCCGACCCACATCAAGCCAAAGCCAGGAGCTTGCTGGAAGCCCTCAGCAACGAGCCGTGGGGGGCGAGCTCTGTCACCCTCGCCGAGACGCTGGTCTACCCTGCTCGCGCAGGGCGCCTGGAGGAAGCGGAAACGGCTCTCGTGGGTCTCGATGTTCAAGAGCTTCCGCTGGGGGCGGGCGCACCAGGGCGGATGGCCGAGATGCGCGCCGAACTGGGTCTCAAGATGCCGGACTGCTGCGTCCTGCTGGCCGCCCAGAACAACGACGCCACGGTGGCCAGCTTCGACGTCGGTCTGCTCTCGGCGGCGGGGAAGCTGGGGCTGAAAGCCGCCGGTTGACTCAGGCGCTGCGCCGCCCGAAGCGCAGCCGCGGCACCCGCCAGATCGCCTCGGCGACGATCGAGCCGTCCATCTTCGAACTGCCGGCCTGGCGGTCGCGGAAGACGATCGGGACCTCGGCGACGCGAAAGCCGGCCTGCAGGGCGCGGTAGGTCATCTCGATCTGGAAGGCGTAGCCGCGGGCGTCGACCGAGTCGAGGTCGATCGCCTCCAGCACCTCGCGACGGAAGCACTTGAAGCCGCCGGTCAGGTCCTTGACCCCGACGCCGAGGACGAGCCGCGCGTAGGTGCTGCCGCCGCGGCTGATCGCGCGCCGCAGCGCGCCCCAGTTGGAGACGCCGCCGCCCTCGACGTAACGGGAGCCGATCACCAGGTCGGCGCGCTTCGACGCCTCCAGGAGGCGGGGCAGGTAGGCCGGGTCGTGGGAGAAGTCGGCGTCCATCTCGAGGATCAGCCCGGCGCCCTCCCCCAGGGCCTTGCGGAAGCCGGCGATGTAGGCGGGGCCGAGGCCTTCCTTCTCGGTCCGGTGCAGGACCTCGATCCGCTCCTCGCCCGCGGCGAGGCGGTCGGCGATCCGCCCGGTCCCGTCGGGCGAGTTGTCGTCGACGACGAGCACCCGCGCATCGGCGGGCAGCTTCGGGAGGACGGCGGTGAGGAAGGGCTCGATGTTCTCGGCCTCCTCGTAGGTGGGCAGGACCAGCCAGGCCGGGCCCCGCGGCTCAGACGTGCTCACGGGCCTAAGGCCTGGCCCGCCCGCCCGTGATCTTCACGAAGGCGTGCCACGCCGGCTTCGGCTTGAAGCGTTCGCCTTCGCGGAAGAAGCCGACCGAGTCGCAGAAGTTGCAGAGCAGGGCCGCGTCTTTCCAGGAGAACCAGTAGACCTGCTTGAGGTTCAGTCGCCGCTGGTTTTCGATCAGGTAGCCGTAGGCGCCGCGCAGCTCGCGCACCTGCCCGCGGATGCCCTGCTCGAAGGCGACTTCCTCGAAGTTGTTCTGCGAGCCCCAGCCCATCTCGGTGACGTAGAGGCCGGGCTGGTCGTGGTTTTCGCGGCTGACTTCGTGAAATTCCTCGACCATTTCTTCCAGTTCGCCGGTGTCGATCGCATAAGGGTGGAGGGCGACCGCATCGAAGCTGCTCTTGATCCCGGGGACCCGGTAGAGCCCTTCGAGGAAGGCGGCTGCGGACATCCCCTTCTTCCCGCGCGCGTTCGGCCGGGCGAAGAGCCCGCTGAGCAGGATCTTCGCCCCCGGCTGGACCGACTTGATCGCCCGGCTGGTGATCGTCAGCAGCTTCGCGTAGTCGCGGACGGAGACCGGGAAGGCGAAGTAGAAGAAGTTCGCCTCGTTCCAGACCTGCCAGGTGCGCATTGGCTTCGGCACGGCGATCGCCGGTTCGTAGTTGATGCCTTCGGTTCGGTGTTCGCGCCAGAACTGCCCCCCGGGGCCGTAGCGTTCGACCGCCGCTTTGACGAACGCCGTCCAGGCGGCGCGCTGGCGCGCGTTGCGGACCGGCAGCTTCGTCAGTTTGCCGAGCCAGGAAGGGGTGCCGGCGAGGAAGGGAAGGATTTCGAGGCCACCGCGGGCGGCGACTTCGACCGTGGGGTCGATCGAGGACCAGTCGTAGCCGCCCTTGCGGGTCGGCTGCACCACCGACCAGGCGATCGGCATCCGCAGCGATTCGATCCCGCCGGCGCGCATGTAGCGCACGTCGGCGTCGGTCAGCCCCGTCTGCGGGGCGATGCCGAAGAAGCCGCGCGGCAGATGCGGCTTCGGCGCGGCGCTGCCGCCGCTGGCGACGGCGAGGAGGCCCAGGGCCGCCACCAGAGCAGCGGCGACGAGCAGGCGGAGCTTCACGCCTTGACCACCCAGCGATCGAGGTTCTGCTCGTACATCTCCTGCAGGATCTCCTCGATTCCGTAGCGCAGCTTCCACTCGGGGTAGTCGGCCTGGAACGGCGCGGGGTCGGAGATCCACCAGCGGTGGTCGCCGATCCGCGGCTCCTCGCCCATCTTCCACTGCAGCTGGCGGCCGGCGATCCGCTCGCAGGCGTCGATCGCCTCCAGCATCGAGCAGTTGCTGAAGCGGCCGCCGCCGATGTTGTAGACGGCCGCCGGCTTCGGGTCCCTGCGGAAGGCGTCGAAGGCGGCGATCAGGTCGGCGCTGTGGATGTTGTCGCGAACCTGCTTGCCTTCGTATCCGAAGACGGTGTACGGCGTGCCGGTGACGACGCACTTCATCAGGTAGGCGAGGAAGCCGTGCAGCTTGGCGCCGGCGTGCTGTGGGCCGGTCAGGCAGCCGCCGCGGAAGGCGACGGTGGGCATTTCGAAGTAGCGCCCGTACTCCTGGACCAGGAGGTCGGCCGCGGCCTTGGAGACACCGAAAAGGGAGTGGGTCGAGGAGTCGATCGACATCGAGGTGTCGATCCCCTTGTAGTAGGGGTGGTCCTCGGGCAGCTCGAGCCGCTTCTCCAGACTCTGCAGCGGCAGCCGGTTCGGCGTGTCGCCATAGACCTTGTTGGTCGAGCAGTGGACGAAGGGCGCCTCGGGGCAGTGGGCGCGGGCCGCCTCCAGCAGGTTGAGGGTGCCGTTGGCGTTGACGCCGAAGTCGGTCTGCGGGTCGCTGGCGGCCCAGTCGTGGGAAGGCTGGGCGGCGGTGTGGACGACCAGCTCGATCTGGCCGGCGCGCTCGCGGAAGATGCGGTCAACCGCGTCGGCGTCGCGGATGTCGGCGTTCTCCCAGCGGAACTCGCCGGGGTGGGCCTCGATCAGCCGCTGGGTGACGTGGGAGGTCGAGGACTCGGGGCCGAAGAAGCTGGCCCGCATGTCGTTCTCGATCCCGACCACGTCGAAGCCCTCGCGGACGAAGTGTTCGACGGCCTCGGACCCGATCAGGCCTCCCGCGCCCGTGATGATCGCAACCGGCATACGTTTATTCCCTTTCCTTCACTGGGGTTGAATTTGGAGGGCGGCGGCGATCCGCGCCTCGTCGGCGGCAATCCACTCGTGGATGTCCGCCAGCACCTGCTCGGCGCTGCGTCGGGGTCGCCATGCGTCGAGGCCGAAAAGCCTGGCGCAATCAGAAAGGTACACAGGGACGTCCCCGGCGCGGGTCTCAGGCGCCGCTGCAATCGGCACTTCGTTGCCGGTCAGGCGCCGGCAGATCTCGGTCGTCTCCCGCAGCGAGAGGCTGCACTCGCGGCCGCCGCCGACGTTCACGGTGCGCCCGTCCCAGGCCGCCGGGTCGAGCAGCTGCCGCTCGACCAGGTCGACGAGGTCCTCGACATGGAGAAGATCCCGCACTTGCTTGCCATGCCCCCCGAACCCGATGTAGCTGAGCGGGTTGCGGAAGTGGTGGGCGAGCATCCAGTGGGTGAAGACGCCCTGGTCGACCTTGCCCATCTGCCAGGGGCCGGCGATCACCCCGCAGCGGTCGGCGACGGCGGGCAGCCCGAAGGCCGCCCGGTACTCCTCGATCAGCAGCTCGGCGGCGAGCTTCGTAGTCCCGTAGAGGGTGCGGGCGCCCTCCAACGGGAAGTCCTCGGAGATCCCCGCCGGAGAAACGCCGGGCACGTCCTGCTCGGCGGCGATCTCGAAGCGGGTCTCCCCCTCGTCGAGGTTGAGCTCCACCTGCGGCGCGACCGGGTAGACACGGCTGGTCGAGAGGAAGACGAAGAAGGCGCCGTCGCGGCGGGCCAGCTCCAGGCAGTTGTAGGCGCCGGTGAGGTTGGTGTGGAGCAGGTAGGAGGTGTCGCCGTCGACGCCGCTCATCACCGAGGGCTCGGCCGAGCACTCGACCAGGGCCGTGAGCGGCGGCAGCGCCGCCAGGTCGTCGGGCTCGCGGACGTCGCCGCGGACGAACTCGACCCCCGCCGCCTCCAGCCGCGGCAGGTTGAGCTCCGAGCCCTTGCGGTAGAGGTTGTCGAGCGCGATCACCTTCCACTCCGGGTGGCGGGAAGCGAGCGAGACCGCAAGGTTGGAGCCGACGAAGCCGGCGCCGCCGGTGATCAGCAGCCGGGTCAAGGCTGGCGAAGCTATCACCTAGGATCGACCCGTTTGGAGTACGCGCCGGCCCCCAGCCACCCGCCTTCGCCCGCCACCGAGGTGCACGTCTGGCGCGCCCCCGCCGAGGCGGTCCCCCCGGACGAAGCGCTACAGCGCGTCCTCTCCCGCTACCTCCTCCCCGAACTGCATCAACTTCTACACCCAGCAGGAGTAGAAGTTGATGCAGTTCGGGCGGCGGTGGAGTTGGTTCGCGACGAGCATGGGAAGCCGCGGCTGGCGTCGGAGCCCGAGCGGCTGGCCTTCAACCTCAGCCACTCCGGGGGCCTGGCGCTGGTTGCGGTGACGCGCGGGCGCGAGGTCGGCGTCGACGTCGAGCGCGAAAAGCCGGGGCGCGACCTCGCCGCGCTGGCCGAGCGGGCACTCGCCCCCGAGGACGCAGCGGCGGTCCGCGCCGCCGGCGAGGAGGAGCGCGCCCCTCTCTTCTACGACCTCTGGACCCGCCACGAGGCCCGGCTCAAGTGCCTCGGCGTCGGCCTCGGCCGCCCCCCCGCCTGGCCGGCGCCGCCGGTCGCCGTCGAGGGCCTGCCGATCGACCCCGGCTACGCCGCCGCGGTCGCGGTGACTGGCGGCCCCGTCCCGCTCCGCCGTTGGACGTTGGGATGACCGCTACTCGGTGACGGGTAGTGGGTTAGTTAACTTGACGACCTTGGTTCGGGCAGCGGCAAGAGCACTGGCGGCGGTGGCGCTCCTCTCGGGGCTGTGGACCGCGAGCGCCCAGGCGCTGACGACGCAGTCGATCGGCAGCTTTGACCGGCCGATCTTCCTCACCTCCGCACCCGCCAACCCCGACCGTCTCTTCGTCGTCGAGCGCGACGGGCGGATAATCGAGGTCGAAAACGGGAACCGCACCGTCTTCGCCGACATCAGCTCGCTGGTCGACCCCACCGGAGAGGGTGGCCTGCTCTCGATCGCCCTCTCGCCGGACTTCCAGTCGAGCGGTCGGCTGTTCGTCGACTACACCGGCAAGGAAGAGGACCCGGCCGAGATCCACGTCGCCGAAATGGTCGCCAGCGGCGGCTCGGCGCCGCTCTCCAGCCTGCGCAACCTGATCACGATCTCCCACCCCAACCACACCAACCACTACGGCGGCCAGCTGCAGTTCGGCCCCGAAGGGAACCTCTTCATCTCCACCGGCGACGGCGGCGGCGAAGACGATGAGGAGCACAACGCCCAGGACCTGAGCAGCGAACTGGGCAAGATCCTCCGCATCGACCCCGACACCGACGGGGTCATCGTCTACAGCATCCCCCCCGGCAACCCCTTCCTGGAAACCCCCGGGGCCGCGCTCGGCGTCTGGAGCTACGGCCTGCGCAACCCCTTCCGCTTCTCCTTCGACCGCCTCACCGGGGCGCTCGTCATCGGCGACGTCGGCCAGGGCAAACGCGAGGAGGTCGACTACGCGCCGGCTCCCGGCCTCGGCGCCGGCGCCAACTACGGCTGGAACTGCCGCGAGGGGTTCGTCGCCGGCCCGGCGACCGACGAAGGCTGCGGCAGCGGCACCTTCACCGACCCGATCTTCGACTACCCCCACTCCGAACCGAGCGGCGACGTCGCCCACGGCTGCGCGATCATCGGCGGCTACGTCGCCCGCAACACCGGCTACGGCGACCTCTACGGGCGCTACCTCTACGGCGACCTCTGCGTCGGCGAAATCCGCTCGCTGCTGCCCGCCCTGCCGCTCGCCGGCGGCGACCGCTCCGAGGGCGTCACGATCGACTCGCTCAACTCCTTCGGCGAGGACTCCTGCGGCCGCCTCTACGCGATCTCCGGCGAAGGCCCCGTCTATCGGCTGGTCGGCCCCGGCGGCGACGGCTGCGGAGCGCCGGCTGCGGAGCCGGTGCTGAAGAGGTCCTTCGTCGGCATCCGCGCCCTGCGCCGCAAGGTGAAGCGCAACAAGCGCGCCCTGATCACCGCCTTCATCTCGCCCTGCGACGGCCGCCGCGGCCAGCGGGTCAGCCTCTGGCAGGGGAAGCGGCGGATCGGCGTCCGGCGGGCGGATCGCGTCTGCTCGGTACGGTTCAGGCCGCGGATCAAGCACCGCGTGCGCTTCCGGGCGAAGGTCCTCTCGGACGGCATCTACGCCGAAGCGACTTCGCGGCCGCTGAAGATCCGCATTCTGCGCCACAGGCGCGGGCACTAGTACCTTCTCGACGTGTCTCCGTCCCTTCGAGCGCCGCTGGCGTGCGGCGCCCTCGGCTCCTACGACCGCAGTCGAGTTGCACGCATCGCGGCACTGCTCGGCGATTTACCGCAACCGGTCCACGAAGACGACAGCTCGATCCTGATGCTGGATCGCGAGCCCTCGCGCTGGGGCAGCGGGCCCGAACGCGGCCTCGGCTGGGTAGAAGGGGATCTGCGGCAGCTCGGGCCGGGCTTGCATGACCGCCAGGCAGCCGCCAGGGCGGGCCTATGCGGTCTCGGCTTCGCCGGGCGCAAGCGCTTCCTCCACAGCGCCGCCAATGGTCTCGCGCCGCTCTACTGGACCGAGGAAGACGGCGCGATCTACTTCGCCTCGCGCATCGACCCGCTCGTCCGCGCCACCTCGCGGCTGTTCTCGATCGACTGGGACGCCTGGGCCTCGATCATCGCGATGCGCTACCCGATGGGCGAGCTCACCCCGTTTGCGGAGGTCCGGCGGTTGCCCCATTCCGCCACCTTGCTGCGGGGCTTGCGCCGAGCGCGGGTCAAGCATCACCGCTGGGCCTGGGCGGAGATCGAACCGAAGCTCGACATCGAGAGCGCCGGGGAGCAGCTTGCGGCAGCGCTGGAGGAGGTGCTGGCGCCGTTTCCGGGGAACGTTGCCTGCCCGCTCAGCGGCGGGCGCGACTCGCGGATGCTGTTCCTCGCCCTCGCCCGCGACGGCCGCGCTTCCTCGGCCGTAACGGTGAATGACGACGAGGGGGATACCCACGAGGAGGACTTGGCGGCGCCAGTGGCGGCTCACTTCGGGATCGAGCACGAGCGCTTGCTGGGATCCCCGGCGGACTATCCGGCCGAATGGGAGGAGCGGGCCAGGCGGGTCGAGTACGAGTTCGTCGACCATGCCTGGCTGACGCCGGTCGCGCGCCGGATGGAAGCCTCCCCCGCCCCCACTCCCGACGGATTTGCGCTCGACGTGTTCCTGTCGGTGGGCCACCACTTCTATTCCCCCGAGACGTTCGGTCCCGATGGGGCTGCCGCCGCGCGGGCCTTGTTCGGGACGATGCGCCGTTACGGCAAGGGGGAGGCCGCTCTCAGCGAGCGTTTCCAGGCGGCGGTGCAAGCGCGGGCGAAAGAGCAGTTCCTCGCGGCCACCGAGGACCTTCAGGGGCACCCCTCCCAACCGATGCTCTCGCTCTACGCGACCCGCTCCCTGCGCGGCGTCTCCACCTACTCGACGAAGTTGATCGGCGACGGAGCTCAAACCGCGATGCCGGGGGCAAGCGAGCCCTTCGTCAAGGTGGCCCTGTCGGTCAGACCCGAGGTCAAAGGCGAGGGACTCCTCTACCGGACCGTATTCCGGAGCCTCGCTCCCGGCGCGGCTGAGCTTCCCTCCACCGCGGAGGCGCCGCGCCAGCCGCCGCACCTGCCGCGCCGCTGGCGCTCCGCCCCGGCTCTCGGCGCGCATCGCGACCGGCTCGCAGACGGGCCGCTCGCCTCTCACGTCTCGCCGCGGCTGACGAACTGGCTGGAGAGACCGACCGGGGAGCTGGACGGCGACCTGCGCCTGGGGATGGAGGGCCTCAGCCTGCTGCACGCCTGGTGGCAGCGCTACCGCGACCGCCTGCGCGAGGTCGACGCGGGCGATCTACTCGCCTGAAGCCGTTGGAACGCTCAGTAGGTGCCGCCGAGCTTGCGGTGGTCCCAGGTCGCGGTCCGCAGCGGCCGGAAGCGGATCGCGACCCGCTTCGGCGCCTGCGCTTCCAGCGCCGCCTTGGCGTCGCCCTCGACCGAGGAGATCCCCTCCGCGTAGCGCAGCGTCAGCTCCTCGGCGAAGCCGATCACGGTCTCGAAGTCACGGTGCAGCTCGGCCTCGGCCTCGATCATCGCCCCGCGCAGCTCGCCGTACTCGTGGCCGGCCTCGACCAGCACCGTCGCCCGCGGGTCGCGTTCGAGGTTGCGGACCTTCTGCGACTTGGCGTAGGTCCAGATCCAGACCTCCCCATCGCGGGGGACGAACCACAGTGGCATCGAGTGCGGCCAGCCGCGCGGCCCGAGGCTGGAGACGACGGCGATCCGCTCGCCCTCAAGCAGCTCCGCCAGCTCGGCCTCCGAGAGCGTGATCTGGTCGCGCCGGCTCATCGCCCTCAGCCTACGGGCTGGAAGGAGCGGCGGTAGGCGCTCGGGGTGGTCGCCGTCGCCCGCCGGAAGTGCTCGCGCAGGGAGGCGGCGGTGCCGAAACCGCAGCGCCAGGCGACGTCCTCGACCGGCAGGTCGGACTCCTCGAGCAGTCGCCGCGCCTCCAGCACCCGCTGCGTCAGCAGCCATTGCAGCGGGGTCGTGCCGGTCTCCTCGCGGAAGCGGCGGGCGAAGGTGCGGGGGCTGACGCCCGCGTGCCGGGCCATCGCGGCGACGTCGAGCGGCTCGGCGAGACGGGTCAGCGCCCAGCGCCGGGTCGGCTCCAGTGAGCCGCCGAGGCTGGGCGGCTCGGGGCGGAAGAACTGCGACTGGCCGCCGTCGCGGTGCGGCGCCGCGACCATGTGGCGGGCGACGCGCTCGCCGGCGGCGGCGCCGAAGTCGCGGCGGATGACGTGGAGGCTGAGGTCGATGCCGGCGCTGAGCCCGGCCGAGGTCAGCACCGATCCTTCGTCGACGAAGAGGGCATCCGGGTCGACTTCCACCCGAGGGAACCGCGCCGCCATCTCCGCTGCCCAGGCCCAGTGGGTGGCAGCGCGGCGGCCGTCGAGGACGCCTGCGTGAGCGAGGGCGAAGGCGCCGGTGCAGACCGACATCAACCGCGCCCCACGGTCGGCGGCATCGCGGAACGCCGCCAGCACCTCCTCCGGCGGCGGGTCGAGGATCCCGGCGTAGCCCGGGACGACGACGGTGTCGGCCCGCCGCAGCGCCTCCGGGCCGACGCCGGGGCTGACCTCGAAGCCGCTGGTCGTGCGGACAGGCCGGCCGTCCGACGTGCAGACGGAGACCTCGTAGAGCGGCTCGCCGCCGGGCTGCGCGGCGACCATGAAGGCCTGCGCCGGGGCGGTGAGGTCGAAGGCGACGAGGCCGTCGAGGCAGAGGACTGCGATGCGGTGCATGGCAGGAATCTAGCGAACATTGTCATTCCTGCCTCTGGCGGGCGATCGGCCTACCCGTCACGCTTTCCCCATGGAGATCGCACTGCTGCTCTACGACGGAATGGCGACGCTCGACGCGATCGGGCCCTACGAAGTGCTGCGCAACGTCCCCGGCTGGGAGATCCGAACGGTCGCCCCGCGGAAGGGCGAGGTCCGCGACGAACGCGGCACGATCGCTCTGGTCGCCGATAAAGATCTGCCTGAGGTGACGAGCGCCGACATCGTCGTCGTCCCCGGCGGCCGCGGCAACCGCCCGCTGCTCACCGACGAGACGCTGCTCAACTGGCTGCGCGAGATCGACCGGACGACGAAATGGACGACCTCGGTCTGCACCGGCTCGCTGCTGCTCGGCGCCGCCGGCCTGCTGGAGGGAAAGAGGGCGACGTCGAACTGGCTCGAGCTCGACGAGCTGCGCGCCTTCGGAGCCGATCCGGTCGGCGGTCGCTTCGTCGAGGACGGCAAGACGATCACCGCCGCCGGCGTCACCGCCGGAATCGACATGGCCCTTCACCTGGTCTCCCGCGAGGTGGGCCCGGAGGTCGCTCAGGCGATCCAGCTGGGGATCGAGTACGACCCCGACCCGCCCTTCGACTCGGGCTCGCCGCAGAAGGCGCCGCCGGAGATCGTCGAGCTGGTCCGCTCGGTCACCGCCGCCGCGCGATCCTGACGAAGGCGTGCCAGGCGGGCTTCGGCCGGAACCGCTGCCCCTGGCGGAAGAGGCCGACCGAGTCGCAGAAGCTGCAAAGGCCGGCGGCGTCCTTCCAGCTGAACCAGACAACCTGCTGGAGGTTGAGCCGGCTGCGGTTGCCGAGCAGATAGGCGTAGGCGGCGCTCAGCTGACGGGCCTGGTCGCGCAGGCCGACCTCGAAGGAGACCGGGCTGCGCTCCTGCGAGCCCCATCCCAGCTCGGTCAGGTAGAGCCCCCCGCGGCGGTCGCCGTGGCGCAGCATCACCCGGCGCACGCCGTCGACCAGCAGCCGCAGCTCGGCCGCGTCGGCGGCGTAGGGGTGGAGGGCGACGGCGTCGAAGTCGGCCTTGACCCCGCGCACGCGGTAGAGGCGGTCGAGGAAGTCGGCCGCGTCCATCGCCGCCGGCGGGCTCTGCTTGGGATTGCCGAAGAGGCCGCCCATGACCACGTCCGCGCGCGGGTCGGCACGGTGGATCGCCCGGCTCGAGATCGCCAGCAGCTTCGCGTAGCGGGTCGGCGAGGCGGGCTTGGTGAAGTAGAAGAAGTTCTCCTCGTTCCAGATCTGCCAGGCGTGGATCGGCAGCCGCGGCAGCGGGTCCTTGGTGCCGGGCGCGTGCTCTTCCCAGAAGCTGCCGCGCGGGCCGTAGCGTTCAACCGCGGCGCGGGCGAATTCGGCCCAGGCGCGGCGCTGGCGGCCGCTGTCGACCGGCAGCCGGGTTTCGCGCCGCGAGGCCCAGCGCGGCGGCGAGCAGAGGAAGGGCAGCACTTCGAGACGACCGGCGGCAGCGGTGGCAACGGCTTCGTCGAAAGTGGTCCAGTTGAAGCCGCCCCGGGGGGTCGGCTGCACCCCTCCCCAGCGCAGCGGCATCCGGATCGTCTCGATGCCGCCGCCCCGCATCCGGGCCGTGTCCTTCGGCCCGATCCCGGTCTGCGGCGCGATCCCGAAGAACCCGCGCGGCAGCGCCTGCGCCGAGGCGGGCGCGAGCAGAGAGAGGAGGAACAGGGTCAGCGCGGTTGCGGTCTTGATCCTTGGCATTCCACGGAGAACACGGCCGCCCCGCCCGAGTCGCGCCGTCGCGCTCAAAGCGTTCCGGGCTCCGCAAGCCAGACGCTCTCGAAGCGCAAACCGGTGTGCTCGAGAATGAGGTCGTAGTCGCGGTCGTAGTGGAGGACGCCGCCACCCACCTGGTGAGCACAGGCGGCGATGATCAGGTCATTCGGCGCGAGACGGTGATGTCCAACCTCCGCGAGATCGCGCTGCGCCATATGCCCCATACGTTCAACGGCTTCGTCGACCGGGATGTGCCCAAGCCGGCGCAGGCGCTCCATTCCTTCGCTGTGTTCCGCGGCATCCCGAGCCGAGTACCCAGCCTCCAACAGAAACGGCAGGCAGGTTGCGAGCCTCCCGGCTTCTATCCATTCGAGGACGACGTTCTCGCGATCCGGAGGAACCTTGTCGGCAAGGAGCCGGGCCCAGGCGGAGTGATCGAGCAGGAGCAACCTATTCGTCTGGGTAGTTCGCTTCCAGACCCAGATACTTGACTTCCTCGGCCGCCTTGAGGTCCGGCCTCGGTCGATCGCCCGAGCGAATCCACTCGGCGATCTCCCGTCCCGCCCGCCGCGCCGCCTCGCCGCCCGGAGCCCGGAGCTCCCGAATCTTGTCCTGGGCGCCACGGATGACCAAGTCGGGGAGGTCCACCTTCTCTCCCCCCTGCACCGTGCGCAAGTCGTCCAGGACTTCCTGGACCGGCTCGGTCTCGGTGATCATGTGGCGCGGTCGGGTGGTCGGCACGGGGGCGAGTGTAGCACCGTGCAACACTCGGCTCACGCCCTCAGGGAGAAGCCGGGACCAGCTCCAGCTCCGACCAGGGGCCCTCGCCGCGCATCGGCTGCGTCCGCCCGTCGAGCCAGTCGACCTGGAGGTCGTCGTAGTGGGGGCTTGCGGGGTGGCCGGACTGGCCGGTGAAGGTCTGCCAGCGGGAGCGGTCGGGGTCGGTCGGGTCGGCGAGCATCCGCCAGCTCGGGGCCCAGACCGCGTTGTAGGGGTCGTTCGGGTCGTAGGCGATCTGGCTGACCGTCTCCTGGGCGCCGCCGGCGCGGAGGCGGCGGTTGAGCAGGCGGTCGAAGAGCGGGTTGGCGTCGCCGAGCGGGTGCGGGAACTTGAGCTCGTGGACCCGGCCCCAGCGCCAGGCCTCCGGGTCGGGGCCGAAGCGCTCGCCGAGGTCGTCGAGGGCGCCGGCCAGGGCCTCCAGCACCAGCTCGTCCCAGGGGCGGCCGATCAGCTCCTCGTCGGCTTCCTCCCAGAGCGCCATCAGGTGCGAGTGCCAGCGCCAGGGCGAGGTGACGTGGGGCAGGAAGCCGTTGTCGGCGCGGTCGAGCCAGCGCTCGCAGAGGTCGCGGTCGCCGATCGCGCAACGGGCCACTTCGCGCGCCAGCCGCAGCAGGAAGGCCTGGTAGATGGTGCCGGCGATCGAGTCGGGGTCGAGGCAGCCGTCCCAGCTGCGCAGCCGCTCGATCGCGCTGCGCTCGCGCTGGCCGCGCGGGTGCAGGCGGCTGAGCCGCGCCGCCGCCTCCAGGCCGGGGATCGAGAAGTTGTCGTTCTGGATCTCCTCGAAGCTCTCGAGGTCGTGCTTCTCGGTCGCTTCCAGCATCTGCTGGATTCGCTTGGCGCGGAACCCGTCGAGCCAGTCGCTGGTGATGTGGTGCGGGTAGTCGTCGCCGACGATGCGGTTGTTGGCGGTGATCACGAACCCGCTCTCGGGGTCGGTCACCTCCGGCAGCTCCTCATAAGGGACCGTCCCCTCCCACTCGAACTCGCCGCTCCAGCCGGGCTTCGGCAGGTCCGGGCAGCCGCCGCGGCGGATCGGCAGCCGGCCGATCAGCTTGTAGCCGATCGAGCCGCTGCTGTCGGCCCAGACCATGTTCGAGGCGGGCGCGGTGTGCCCCTCCAGCTTCGCGACCAGCTCCGGGCCGGAGCCGATGTCGAGCAGCTCGAACGCGGCTTCGAAGGCGGTCGATTCCGACAGCGCCTGCCAGGCCAACGCCAGCGGCTCGCCCTCGTCGGCGCCGAGCGCCTCGTTGACGATCGGGCCGTGGTGGGTGCAGCGGACCTCCAGCCCGACCGGCGCGGAGCGGCCCTTGACGACGATCTCCTCGTGCCGCGTCTGCAGCGGCCGCCATTCCTCTTCGAACAGGTATTCCCCGCCCTCGATCCGCTCGACGAAGAGATCCTGGACGTCGGCCATCACGTTGGTGATCGTCCAACAGACGTCGTTGTTCTGGCCCATGTAGACGCCGGGCATCCCCGGCAGCGAGGCGCCGCGGACGAAGCGCTCGCCGTGGCGGAGGCTGACCTCGTACCAGATGCCCGGCATGCTCGGGGAGAGGTGCGGGTCGCCGGCGATCAGCGGCGTGCCGGTCGCCGAGCGCTCGCCGCTGACGGCCCAGTTGTTCGAGCCCGAGGCCTCTGCCGCCAGCCCCAGCGAGCGCCGGACGGCGTCGATCTGCTCGACCAGCGGCATCCCTTCGCCGCTGAACGGAAGCTGGTCGACGACCGGGTTGTCGGCGGGATAGACCGGGTCCAGCCGCGCCGCCAGCTCCGGCCCCAGCTCGCGGACCAGGTCCGAGCGCAGCAGCTCTCGCTCCCAGTTGGTCGAGAGCCCGAAGGCGAGCAGCTTGCCGAGGCTGAGGATGTCGACCGGGCTCCAGGGGGCGAAGTCGACGCGCAGGACTTGCATCTCGAAGGGCAGCGCCCGGGCGTCGCGGGCGGCGGCGTTGACGCCGGCGCAGAAGCGCTCGAGCTTGTCCCGCAGGCCCGGCTCCATCTCCTCGACCTCGCGCTCGGCGGTCCAGCGGATGCCCAGGGTGCGCATCAGCTTGTCGACCGCGAGACCGTCCTCGCCGGCGATCTCGGCGACCCGCCCTTCGACCACCCGGCGGTAGAAGTCCATCTGGAAGAGCCGGTCCTGCCCGTGGCAGTAGCCCTGGGCGAAGAAGAGGTCCTCGCGCTCGGCCGCCTCGACGTGGGGAACGCCCCAGCGGTCGCGGCGCACCTCCACCCTGCCGCGAAGCTCCGAGACCTCGATCCTGCCGCTCACCTTAGGCAGCGGCCGCCGCGCCAGGCGGTGCCAGAGAAGGGCGACGGCGCCGCTGACGACGCCGGTCGAGGCCGCGCCGCCGATCAGGGCGTATTTACCCACGCTGCGCTTATGACGCCTTCCCATGCCGACTGTGTATCACGTTTGGCCAGCTGGCCAGTATTAGGTTCGAAACTTTTTCCGACGGCCAGGTTTCGAGGGCCATGAAGAAGATCGCGGTGCCTCTCGTCCTCGTCCTCCTCGCCGCGCTGCCCGCCGCGGCCCAGGCCCGCGGCGCCCTGGACCCCTCCTTCGGCGCAGGCGGCCGGGTGGTGCGGGTGAGCCCTACGCGCGCGATCTCCGGTCCGACTCAGGTCGTGCAGAGCCCGGACGGCACCGTGTACGCGCTCTACCGCGGATTGCTGATGGCGTTTCAGTCGAACGGCGAAACCGACCCCTCCTTCGGGACGGATGGCGTCGTCCCGCTGCTCGACCGCATTCACTTCGGATACGGCCCCCGCTTGGCGATCGACTCCCAGGGCCGCTTGGTCGTGGCCGGCCCGGTGAACGTCCATGACTACGGATACGTGACCCCGGTGATCGCCGAACAGCTGCTGGCGGTAACCCGGCTGCTTCCGGACGGCTCGCCGGACCCCGGCTTCAACGGCGGCGAGGTCCTGTTCACCGACCTCGGCCTTCCCGAAGCGTCGCCGCCGCCCGGCGCCCCTGCCAGCGTCCGCGGCGGCTTCTCCCTCACGCCGACCATGGTCGACATCGACGCCAGCGACCGGATCCTCATCGCCGGCAACCGGATCGCTGCCTACGACGCGAACAAGAACGGCCTCATCCCCTACAGCGAAGCGATCGTCGCGCGACTCGACTCCGGCGGGGGAATCGACCGCTCCTATGCCGGCGGCGGCGTCGCCCGTGGGTTCGCCCAGTACCCGCTCAGCGCGTCTGCCGCGGCGCCGGACGGGTCGGCCTACGTCTCCTACCGGGTGCCCGTAAAAGGAGGCACGACGGTCGCCAGGATCGTCCGCCTCTCCCCGAACGGGTTCCCCGGCCGAGGGTTCGGCGGAGCTGCCGGGGTAGAGGTGACGGCAGCCGGCGAAGTGGAAATGACGACCGACGGCAGGGGGCGGCCGACCATCGTCGACCCGCACATGACCCGGAAAGGTCTCACCGCGACGGTGACCCGGTTCCGCCTCGACGGTCGCCCGGCGACCGCTTTCGGCCGGGATGGGTGGCGGAATGTGGGATTCCCGCACGCGAAGACTCTTCTCGTGGGGATCGCCGGGGACAGGTCGGGCGGGGTGTTCCTCGCCACCACCGTGAACGCCTCCGGCGGCACCGTCAAGCGGTTCGCCCTGGCGCACCTGAACCGCCGTGGCAGCATCGACCGCCGGTTCGGCCGGCCCGCAACCGGATTCGGCGCCGGCACCAAGGCCTCGCTGACCTCGCTCTCCGTCGATCGGCTCGGGAGGCCGCTGCTCGGCGGCGACATCGTCAGCCCGCAGCTGCCCGGCCATCTCGGGCTGGCGATGGCTCGGTACCTGGCGCCGCGACCCTAGGAGGCAGGATGGTGTCCGCGCGGACCGATTCGCTTCAGCCATGAAGAAGCTCGCCGCCTTCCTCCTCGGCCTCGCGCTCGTTGCGGCCCTCGCCAGCCCGGCGGCGCTCGCGAAGGGGAAGCTCGACCCGAGCTTCGGCGACGGCGGGCGGGCGCTGCTGGCGACGGCGCTCAGCGGCACCGACTACACGCGTGACGGCAGCGTCGCCGAGGCGCCCGACGGCCACGTCTACGCGGTCGTCGGAGAGCGGGCCGTGTTCGGCCTCCTGCCCGACGGCCGGGTCGACCAGGGCTTCGGCACGGGCGGCGCGATCGACCCGTTCCCGCCGGGGGAGCTGGTCCACGGCCCGGTCGGCGTCGCCGTCGACCCGCTCGGCCGGATCCTGGTCGCGGCGACCGCGATGCCGATCGAACCCGCTCCCCCACCCCCGGCGGAATCCGAACCTCCCGAACCCGTGCCGGAGCCACAGCAGGCCATCGTCGTCGCCCGCTTCACCCCGGCCGGTCAGCCGGACCCGACCTTCGGCAACGGAGGCCTGCTGATGACGCGGCTGGGCTTCCCACCGCCGCAGATCCCGCCGGGTCCAGTGTTCGGCACCGACAAGGCAAGGCGAGCAAGGGTCGACGCCGCCGGGATCGCGGTCGACCCAGCAGGCCGAATCGTCCTCAGCGGCACCTACCTCGCCGGCTACGAGATCTGCCCTGACGGCCATCCGTCCTCGTCGCACCGGGAAGCCTTCCTCGCCCGCCTCGGCGACGACGGCAAACCGGATCCGAGCTTCGGCCAAAACGGCGTCTCGACGCTGAGACAAGGGCCGGTCGGACCGCCTGCTCTCGACGACCGCGGCGGTGTCTACGCCTCCGTCGGCACCCCGATGCCGAGCTGTGCGGGCGCGCCTCGCGAATCGCGCGGCTACCTCTTCCACCTCGACTCCGCAGGGATTCCGGTGGGGAGTTTCGGCGCCGGCGGTTGGCGCCCGATTCCGGAGGACACCTCGGTGAAGCTTCTGCCCGACGCACGCGGTGGGCTGATCCTGATGCCCGGGTCTGTGCAGTGGAGGAGCAAGCTGGTCCTACGCCGCCTGCGCGCGAATGGCTCGTGGGATCGCAGCTTCGGTCGCGCCAGCGTCGCCGAACCGTTCCCCGCCCCGAGGGGGACGCTGATCTTCACCGACGCCGCGCTCGGGGGCGGCGGCCAGATCTACGTCGCGGGCAGCTGGAAACGAAGGTCCCGGCCGGACGGCGCCAAGCGGCGCTTCCTCCTCTTCCGCCTCGACCGCCGCGGCCGGCTCGACCGCCGCTACGGCGTCCTGCGCACCGGCTTCGGCCAGGGCACCACCGCGCTCTCGCTCTCGCTGCTGATCGCCCCAAGCGGCGGCCCGCTGGTGATCGGCCCGTTCAGAGACCCGCGGGCCGGCTACGAAGGCCTGGCGCTGGCCCGCTACCTGCCTTAGCGGCTAAGAACCGCGGCGGCGAAATTGACCAGTTTCCCTGCCCGACGCATTACTTTTCGTACCTCGGGAACGCTCATCCGCGGGAATCCGTACTGAGCTTTGTCCTTCAAGTTCAGAAGCTCTCGAAGATCTCTGGCCGCGTCTTTGCCTCCCGGGTCGATCTGAGCGAGAAGCTGCTCGGCGTCGCGGTGATTCTCGGATCGCGAACGCTCCTGAAGAGCCTTGCAGCAAGCAGCGTCCGAGGCGGCAATGCCCGCTAGAACCGCCAAGGAAGCAGCTGAGCTTGCGTAGACAAATGAGGCGTCTTGGTACTTCTCATCGACGACCAGTTCCGCTACCTCCAGGAACTCCTTCGCTCGATCCATCCGCTGCCTCGCATCACTGGCATCACATGCTCGCGCTCGGCTCGCCTGTGCCAATTCACACCCCCCTCAGAAGCTCGCGTACTGGTATGCCAGCGAGGTCCACTGCATCAGCCCGAAGGCTTTCCACTATCGGGGCCTGGTCGCGCCCAAAGAACTCGAGCTCCCCCTCGCCCACCTCGGCTATCCCAGCGTGATTACCGGTCCAGCCAAAGACAGCGTCAGCAAGCGCCTCCACCTGTTCTCGCCATTTCCCATCCTCTTCCTCGACCCCGGCCGGACGAACCAAGAAGATGTCGATATCGCTGTCGGTGCCACCGTCACCTCGGGCGGCTGATCCGAAGACAGACAGATGAACTGGTTTGGGACGCCAGGACTGGAACACCTCGTCGCTTATGCGCCGAAAGAGCGTCCCGCGGAGGTTCGCCAACGTTGCGAAGGGTTCGGCGGCGAGGTGATCTCGATTCAAGGTGTAGAGGCGAGCGCTTCCGGCCTCTTTCATAAGAACGAGACCGTGATCAACCAGCCGAGTAAGCACGAGCTGGGTCCCTCGTTGGGAGCGATTTGCGAGGCGAGCGATGTCCCTGCCGGTCCGTGCCTTGGTCGATTCGGTGAGGACAGAGAGGACATCGCTGTCCACGCCCGGGAGCAGCGTTCGCAATGGGGACGAAAGATCCATGCCCCTACTTTGACACTAATTTTATGCAAATGAGCAATATATGTTTCACCCGACTTAAATTCTAAGCAGTCAGATCCTCCGGCAGCCGGCCCTCGCCCTCGAGCTTTTCGAGGTGGGCCTCCATCGCCATCGCCGCCATCGGCAGCAGCTCCATCGGGATGTCGTTCCAGACCGTGGCGAGCAGCTCGGCGCGGGACCGCTCCCCCTCCTCCAGGGTGGCGAGCAGGCGGCGCTCTCGCATCGTGCGGTGCTCGACGTACTCGGCCAGCTTCGCGGCCGGCTCGGTGACCCAGGGGCCGTGGCCGGGGGCGATCAGCTCGATCTCCTGCGCCTGCAGCAGGGACAGCGAATCCATGAAGGCGGCGAGGGAGTTGCCGCCGGGCGGGACGATCGTCGAGCCGAGCCCGAGGACGAGGTCGCCGCTGAAGCAGACGCCGGTCTCGGTCAGGAAGCAGACGTGGTCCTCGGCGTGGCCGGGGGTCGCCAGCGCGCGCAGCGCGAAGTGCTCCTCGCCGCCCGCCGGCAGCACCACCTCGGCGTCGAGCTGATCGGCGCCGGCGGTGTGGTCGCCGTGGGAGTGGGTGAGCAGGACCAGGCCGATGCCGCCGCGCTCGGCCGCCGCGGCGCGGATCGCCGCCAGATGCCCGCGGTTCTCGGAGCCCGGGTCGATCACCACGCAGGGATCGGAGCCGAAGAGGTAGGTGTTGGTCCCTTCCAGCGTCATCGGCCCCGGGTTGGGGGCGACGATCCTCAGGACCTCGGGGTGACCCGGCGCCTCGTTCAGTTGGAGGCTGCCTCGACTTCTTTGGCGATCGCCTCGCGCGCATCGGGCGGCTCCAGCACGACCAGGTCGCCGGCACCGCGGAGGATCTCGCGGACCAGCCACGGCTTGCCGGCGTAGGGCAGCTCGACGACGACGGCGCCGTCGGCCAGCTCCTCGACCACCGTCCGCTCCTCGCGCAGCCAGCGCGCCCGCTCGGGCGAGACCCAGACCCGGGCCACCTCGGCGGTCGGCACCTCGCCGTGGGTCATCCAGCCCTCGACCCCGGCGAACTCCTCGACTTCGGGCCGCGGCTCGAACGTCTCATCGGAGAGGCGCGCCTCCTTGACCCGGTCGAGCTTGAAGTGGCGGACCCCTTCTTTGGTCAGGTCGTAGCACTCGACGTACCAGCCCTCTTTGCCGTTCTCCAGCCGGTAGGGCTCGACCCGCCGCTCGGTGAACTGGTCCTCGTTTTCCTTGTAGTAGCTCAGCTCGAGCACCCGGCTCTCGGCGATCGCCTCGTTGACGGCGCGGGCGACCGCAGCGTCGCCACCGCCACCGGCGGCGATCTCCAACCCCTCCTCGGAGGGGTCGTGGCCGAGCGCCTTGACGATCCTCCCCCGCGCCGTCTGCAGATCGGAGTGCGGCAGGTGATCGCCGAAGAGGTCGATCGCCGCCACCAGCGCCTTCGCCTCGAGCGGCAGCAGCCGGGCGGGGCGGGCGAAGTTGTCGCCGTAGGGCTGCGAGTCGACCTCGATCTCGTCGCCGAGGATTTCGGCGTAGAGGACGTAGGTGCCGCCGCCGAAGTTGACGACGTTCAGCAGCTCGATGTCCTCGCGCAGCTCCTCCGCGGTCAGCTCCAGCCGCTCGCGGAGGTCGGCGACCTCCAGCCGCTCGCCCTTTTTCGCCGCTTCGATCAGCAAGCCGGCGAGGGTGACGAGGCGGGCGAAACGCTCGGGCCGGATCGCGGCGTCGCCGCGGCCGTTGGAGCGGGCCCGCTTCGGCTGCTCCTCCAGCGGCCGGTCGACGACGTCGGCGGGCTTGAACCCGTTGACGTGACGCTCGAGCAGCAGGCCGCGGCGCTTCTCGGCCTCCTCGCGGAGGTCGTCGGGGGCCAGCACCTGCGCGTTCTGGCGCCAGCGCAGGACCCAGGCGATCAGCTCGCGCTCGGAGGCGAAGCTGGTCTCGAAGACGCGACCTTTGCCGGGCGCGCCGTCGGACTTTTTCGCGTTGCGGAGCTCGCCGTAGGTGCCGTAGTCGCGCTCGATCAGCCAGGCGATCCGCTCGCGGATGAAGATCTTCGCCGTCCCCTTGGTCTCCCCCAGCTGCCAGTCGGCGCGGCTGCCGTAGTCGCGGCGGTCGAAGTCCTCGGGGGGTGAGAAGTCGTGCTCGGCCTTAGAGGCGTAGCCGACCTTGCCCTGGATCCGCGAGAGGCGGAAGACGCGGACCGCGTCGCGCTCGTGCGAGTGGCCGATCAGGTAGAACTGCCCGCCGCGGAAGACCAGGTGGTAGGGGTCGACCTTGCGCTTTTCGGTCTCGCCCCGCTCCATCGTGTAGTAGGTGAACTCGATCGTCTTGCGGCGGCTGATCGCGGTCTCGATCTTGGAGAGGCGCTGGGAGAGGTCGCGGTTCTCCGAGGGCGCCATCTCCACCGGCGCCCGCTCGCCCTCGGCCAGTGGGTTCGGCTGACCCCAGGCGACCTGCTGCAGCGCCAGCCGCAACGGCTCGGCGTAGGCAAAGCCGCTCTCGGTCAGCAGCATCAGCGCAGTGCTCAGCGCCGCCAGCTCGTCGTCGGAGAACTTGATCGGTTCGAGGTAGAAATTCTCCGGCGGCAGCGAGTAGAGCTCGGCCTCGAAGAACCCCTCGCCCGGCTTCTCGACCCCGAGCTGGATGCCAAGGCTCTCCAGCTCGGCGCGATCGGCGTAAAAACGGCGCGCGAAAGCGTCGTCGTTCATGTCGCTGTAGCCCTCCACCTCGCGCTTGATCTCGAGGGCCGAAACCGGCCTCCCCTGAGCCATCAGGAACGAGATCAACGAGAGCTGGCGAATTAGCTTCTCGGTGTCCTTCGCCACTGCCCGGCAGGATAGTCTCCAGGCGGCACATGGACGTCCTGCGAAACCTCTTCGGCAACCTAAGCGCGGGCATTATCCGGCTTTTGGTGACGGTCGGAATCCTTGCCGCGGTCTATTTCTTCATCGTCAAGCCAACCCTGGAGACGACCAAGGACATCAGCCACGAAGTCAACGTCAACGTCGAAAAGGGCTTCCAGCAGACCGATTTCGGCGACATCAACAAGCAGATCGAAGACGTCAACCGCCAGGTCCAGCGCGAAATCAAGCGGTCACTGCGGCAGTCGCAGAGGCAGGGGAACGCCGACAAGCTGATCGCCTGCATCCAGCGCGCCAACCAGAACGTCAACAGGATCCAGCGCTGCAGCGAACGGTTTCAGTAGCGACTAAAGCAAGGCGATCCCGGCCAGAGTCGCGATCACGCCGAGCAGGGCGGCAACGATCACAACGAAGCCCGCGATCAGCGTCTGCTGCATGCGATCGAACCGATCGTTCACCTGCGCAAACTGAACGTCCATGCGGGTTTCGAGCTGGTTGAAACGCCCTCTCATCTCGGCCTTGACGTCCAAAAATCCGCGGTCGACCTTGCTGCTGAGGTCGTCCAGCCGCTCGTCGGTCCATCTCTCCCTGGGGCTCATCATCACCGCCATGAGCATAGCGTAACTGATTGTCTACAGCAACGCTTTGTCTTCAGGCGGCGCGCTGGGCGAAGAAGGCGGACCCTGAGAGAGCGCGGTCGAAGCCCGACCAGGCCTCGCCGGCGGGGAGCTGCTTCTCGATCCGGTCGAAGCTGCCGAGGCGGCCGCCGAGGTTGTCGATCATGTGGACGAGGACGGCCTCGCGGGTGGCGGGGACGACCGGCGAGCCGTGTTCGAGCGAGCCGTGGTGGCTGAGGATGATGTGGAGGACGCACTGGGCGAGGTGGGGGTCGAACCCCGGCAGGTCCTCGATCGCCCGGCGCACGGTGTAGTAGCCGAGCGGGATCTCGCCCTGCAGGCGGCCGGCGTCGGTGAGGTCGATCGCCAGCGGGTCGTCGTTGTAGGCGACGCACTTGCCGATGTCGTGCAGCAGGGCGCCGGTGACGGCGACGTCGCGATCGATTCCAGGGAAGAAGTTGGCCGCGGCAGAGACCGCCTGGGCGACCGAGAGCGTGTGCTCGAGCAGCCCGTGGCGGTAGGCCTGGTGGTAGGTCTTTGCCGCCGGCGCCACCGAGAAGCGCCGCCAGGTCTCCGAGTCGGGGCCGAAGAAGTGATCGAGCAGCTCACGGAGATGCGGGTCCTGGACCGTCGCCAGCAGTTCGCGCAGCTCGCTCTCCAGCTGCTCCAGCGAGACCTCCGACTCGACCGCCAGGTCCTCGGTCGCGTACTCGTGCTCCTCGGCCTCGCGCAAGGCCGCGATCTTGATCTTCGCCCCCCAGCGTTCGCTGACCTCGAAGACCCCGCTGACGTGGACGGCGGAGCCGGTGCAGCAAAGGGCGTAGAGGGCCTCGGCCTCCTCCCAGCAGACCGCCTCGGCGGTACCGGTCGCGTCGCCGACCGAGAGCCGCAACCAGGGCTCGCCGTTGCGCTTGCGGCGCAGCTCCCGCTCGCGGACGGCGAAGACGGCGCTGACCCGCTGACCGTCCTCCAGGTCCCGCAGGGGGACCCGGACGGCGGGCTCCGGCGGGGTCTCGGCGACCGCGGGCTCGACCTCGGCGAACGCCTCGATCTGCGTCTGCTCGCTCATCGTTTCTCCAAGGTAGAGACGGGGGCGGACGCGCCTCGCAACGGGTTTAAGGTGCGCTCGTGGAATCGGCGATGCGAGAGGCCTGGGCCGCGACGAGCGCCCTGGGCGCCTACCTGACGACGGTCCTGCCGCGGGCCCGCCGCGAGCTGAAGCGACTCGGGCCGTTGCCTGTCGCCAAGCAGAGAAACGCCGAGGCGGTGGCGGTCTTCGCGACGCTGGCGCCGCGCTGCCACCGCGCCGCCGTGGTGCGGGCGATCGTCGCCCTCCAGGCCGCGATCGACCTTCGCGACGAGCTCGAAGAGGCCGGCGACGACGCAGCCGCGCCAGCCATCTCCAACCGGCTTCGGGACCTGGAGATCGAGTGGCGCCTGCGGCTCGCGGGACTTCCCGCCCAGGCCGCCGTGCTCCCCCATGTCAACCAAGCGGTGGAGCGCTGTCGGCAGGGGCAGCTCAACACCCACCGAGCCGCCGTTACGGGGCCCGAGGCGCTCGAGCTCTGGACACTTGAACTGGACGCCGAGTCGGGGTACCGATGGTGGGAGCTCGCCGCCGGAGCCAGCTCCTCGGTCGCCGCTCACGCCCTGATCGCGGCGGCCTCCGATCCCGGCACCACCGAAGTAATCGCCGCCGCGATCGCCGCCGCCTATTTTCCTCCGGTCGGAGCCCTGACCGTCTGCCTCGACGACCTGGTCGACCGCGAGGACGACCGCGCCGCCGGCGAGCACAACTACCTCGACTACTACAGGAGCCCCGAAGAGGCAGCGGAGCGACTGGCAACCCTCGCCGGTTGCGCCGACGTCCTGATCGGGCAACTCCCGAATGCCGACCGCCACCGGGCGATCCTCGCCGGCGTCGCCGGCTACTACCTCAGCTCGCCCGCGGCGGGGACGGCGTACGCGCGACCGATCAGGGAGCGGCTGCTGGCGGCCCTCGGACCGAGCGCCCGCTTCCTCGCCGGGTTCAGCCGACTTCGCCGCCTGGGGCAACGCAAATGGCCCGGGCAAGTGGGGAACTCGCCCGGACCATGAATTGCGTAGGCCCGTGACCGCTCAGGGTGGGCGGGACGGGGCCGAGCTGGCGCCAGTGCCGCCGCCGGACAGAGTTGCCGGCGAAGACACCCAAAATAAGAACATATACGGACCACACTTGTCAAGCCGATCGAGCTACCCGGCCACCCGATTGGCCCATTTCTGCGCCTCGCCGAAGCCCAGATACGGCAGCAGGGTGAGCAGGACCAGCTCGGGGCGCAGCTCCTCGAGCCGATCCAGGCGCCCGATTCTCAGATGGTCGCCGACGAGGCCGACCATCCCCGCCACCAGAGCCTCGTCGGTGGAGCCGGGGAACCTCTCCATCTGCGGAGCCTTGACTCGCAAAAAACCGGTTAGACGGCCGATTATGCCTTCATAACGGTTGAGGGTGTCCGACTCTCTCCGGGGCTCCAGGGCGAGCACCTCGGCGACCTCCGGATGCGCGATCGCGTAATCGACCCCGGCGCATATTCCGGCGGCGACCTGGGCGGGCCACTCCTCCTCGCCGGCGCAGGCGTTTAGCATCGCCGCTTCCAGGTTCGCAAACACGGGCGGGACCCCCATCGAATTGAGAACATTAACAGACCAACTAGTCGCTACCGGAGACTGCGAGCACGGCAGCTGCGGGCGATACCGGTGGCGATCCCACCGCCTCCGGCGAGCTTGTAGGAGGCCCGCGCAAAGGAGAAGAACCCGGCGGTCAGGGCGGGGGGCAGCGGGCACGAGGCGCTGATGAAGCTGTGCACGCGACCGCGGTAGGCGTAGCGCCGGTGGAGCGTGATCTCGAAGCTCCTCAATCGCGGCCAGGGGCCGAGCGCCGTGGCTATCCGCCCGACCAGCTCGGTGCCGAACCGGCCCACTCCCGGCCGGACCAGCATCGGCAGCACCGAGGAGGTGGGCGGGTTGCCGGCGCCTGCGTGCAGGAGGACAGCCCGCCGTCCGTGGACCCGAGAGTTGAAGGCGAGCAGGCGAGCTCTGACCGGGAACGGGGTCTGCCCCGGCAGCGCGACGACGGCGTCGAGGCGTCCCCGCCCGACCAGCGCCCCCCGGCAGGCGGCGAGGGCTTCGCCGGTCCTCGTGTCGTGCAGGCGGCGCAGCGGGCAGACCGGCAGGCCGCGGGTGGAGAGGATCCCCTGGACCGGCAGCCCGATCGCGAACTCGGTGACCCGCGGCAGCAGGGAGCCGTCCGCAGTCCTCAACCGCCCCTCCAGATGGACGGCAACCGGCGCCGGACGGTCCCGGGGCAGGGTCAACGGCCGCAGTTCCCCCTTCAGCGAGGAGACCAGCACGCCGCGCTGGGTCTGCTCCCCGATCGAGCGCTCGGCTCCGGCGGTCGCCAGCACGGCCGACGCGACGGCGATGGCCGCCGCCAGGCAGGCGACGCGGCTGAGGCTTGGCCGGCTCACCCGTACCTGGAGAACTTAAAGCTGCAGTAGTCGAACCCGAAGGCGAGCACGACGTTGTTGGCGAGGTTGCCGTTGTGGATGAAGCGGGCGGTCAGCCGCTGAGCCTTGATCCCCTTCTCGGCCCGCAGGGCGGCGGTGATCTGCCGCAGGTATTCCTCCTGGCGGTTCAGGTACCCGAACCACTTGTCGAGCCTGGTCTTGTCGGCGCTCGGTCGCGGCACGGCACCGATCTGGCTGACGGTGCCGCCGAAGATCGCGGTCGCCTTTGCGAACTTCCCGGCCGCGGCCTTGAACCGTTCCTTGCGCACGTCAGCCCGGGCTCCCTTCATCGCCTTCTGGGTCGCCAACGCGTCAGGTTGGCAGATCGCCTCCAGGCGTTCGACGTATTCCGCGCGCGTCGGCGCTTCCGCAGCGGGCGCGGGGGCGGCCAGCAACAGCGCTGCCGCGAGAATCGCGATCGGGATCGGCCTAGGCACCAGTGGAGCTCCTCTCTGAGATCAACATGTTGTGGCGGGGGAGGATGCGGTCCAGCAACGAGGGCACCCGCCAAACCCGGTCGCCAAGCAGCAACATCAGCGCCGGCAGGAGCACGATCCGGACCACCGTTGCGTCGAGCAGGATCGCCACGGTCAGCCCCACGCCCATCTGGCTCACGGTCGCGATCGGCGCAGTCGCAAAGGACACGAATACCGCCGCCATGATCGCCGCGGCGCCGGTGATCACCCCGGCGGTCTTCTCCAGCCCGAAGGCGATCGCCGCCCGGTTGTCGCCGTCGACCTCGTAGCGCTCGCGCATGCGGGCGATGAGGAAAACCGCGTAGTCGATCGAGAGCCCGAAGGTGACGCCGAAGATCGCCCCCGCCCCGACGGTGTCGACATAGGGGTGGCCTCCGAGGGGATAGCCCTCAGGGATCTGACAGACGAGCGTCATCACCCCGATCGCCGCCGCCACCGAGGCGAGGTTGAGGCAGACCGTCAGCAGCGCCAGCAGCGGCGCCCGCAGGATCACGATCAGCGCCAGCAGCGTGAACAGCACGAAGGTGCCGATCACCAGCGGCAGCCGCGCTTCGGTCGCTTCGCCGTAGGTGTTGAGGGTGGCGGCGCCGCCGGTGACGCCGGTCTCCAGGCCGCTGGCCGCCGCCAACTGCGCCGCGGCCGTCTCGAGCCGCTCGCCCACCCGGCGCGAGCCGTCGCTGTTGAAGGGGTAGTCGGAGACGACGAGCATCCGCGCCGCCTGGCCGCCGCCGTCGACGCTGATCGCCTCGCCGGCTTCCGCCCGCTTGCTTGCCGGGGCGCCGTCGAGGGCGGAGAGGACGAAGTAGCCGGAGTCGAACAGGCCCGGCGACTGGCGCCGCAGCGCTTCGGCGCCGAGCGCGAGCGGGGTCGCCACCGCGGTCACCCGCTCGCCGGCGGCGGCGAGCTTGGTCTGCAGCGGATAGGCGCGGCGCGAGCCTTCGGAGAGCCCGCTCTGCAGCGCCCCTGCACCGCCCTGGAGTTCGACCAGTCCGCTGGAGAGGCGTTCGGCGCCGCCGCCGAGCCGGTCGAGGCCGGCGCCGAGGCCATCGGTCGCTTCGGCCAGCCTGCCGACCCCCGCTTCGAGGCGCTTGCCGCCCGGCACGAGCCGGTTCATGCCGCCGTTGACCTCCTGGGCGACGTCGCGCAGGCGGCGCACTTCGTTGCGGTTGGCGGCGACAGTCCGGGCCAGGACCCGCGCCTGGTTCGCCAGCGGTTGCAGCGACGGGTCTTCGGCCGCGGCGGCTTCCAGCTCCCGCGCGAGCTTGCGCGAGCGCGCCTGCTCGCCGCCGCGCAGCCGCGGCACCAGCGAGCGCAGGCCCAGGGTCAAGCTGAGGCTGCCGACCGAGACTTCGCGCTGCCCCTTTGCGAGGCGTTCGCTGCCGTCCCGCAGCCGGCCGATCGCCGCCGTCGCTTCTTCGCCCTTGCCGGCGGCGCGCTTCAGCTCCGAGGCGATCGTCCCCGCGCCGGCGGCGGCGCGTTCGGAGCCCTCGGCGAGCAGGCCGCTGCCGGCGGCGCCTTCGTCGAGGCCGGAGCGCAGCTCGCTGACCGCGTCGGCGGCGCGGCGCAATCCCGGGCCGAGCTTCTCGATCTGCTGCGGCCCTTCGGCCCCGCCCGCGGTGAGCTTCGCCCCCAACGAGCGCAGCGGCGCCGCGCGGCGGGCGATCGGCGCCGGCCCGATCACGGTCCGCACCCCCGGCTCGGCGGCGATCCGCCGCTGCCAGCGGCTCAGCGTCGCCAGGTCCTCCCGGTCGGTGATAGGGCCACGCCCGGTCGCGGCCACGAGGACGAAGGGCGCCTCCCAACCCGGGCCGACCGCGCGGTCGATCGACTCGGCGCTCTGCCGCGCCTGGTTGGAGCTCGGCAGCTCGTCGACCCCCGGCGCCCCGGTCGCGAACCCGAGCACCGGCAGGGTGAGGAGGAGGAGCGGCACGGCGACCAGGCAGGCGGCGAGGGCAGGGTTGCGTAGCGCCGCTCCGGCTGCGGCGGCGACGGTCGAGCGCCCGCCCGGCCGCGGCGGCAGCCCGATCCGGCCGGCGTTGATTCGCGGGCCCAGCAGGCCGAGCAACGGGATCACCGCGAGGTTGGAGACGAGAACGCTGATCGTCGTCACCACCGCCGTCGCCGTCGCCAGCGAGAGCAGCAGCGAGCCCGGCTGCAGGAAGGCTGAGAAGACCAGGGCGACGATCAGGGTCACGCCGGCGAAGAGGGTCGTACGGCCAGCGCTCGACCGCGTAGCCGCAGCTGCCCGCCAAGGGTCGGAGTCCCGTTCCAGCTCCTCGCGGAAGCGGGAGACGATCAGCAGCGAGTAGTCGACGCCGAGCGCCAACCCCATCATCGTGCAGACGACCAGCGAGAGCGCGTCGATCGTCATCGCCTCGCTCAACAGCGCCAGAACGCCCCGACCGGCGAAAACCGTGAGTGCGCCGAAGGCGAGCGGGATCGCCGCCGCGACGACGGAGCGGAAGACCAGCAGCAGGACGAGGATCAGCAGCGGCGCCGCCAGCAGCTCCGCTCGCTCGGTCGAGCTCAGCGACTCCTCCTGCAGCGCCCGCGAGACGCTGGCGAAACCCGACTGCGTCGCGACCAGCGGGGGGCTGACCCGCTCCTTCAGCGTGCGTTCCAGAGACGGAACGGTGTCCCGCATCGCCTCGTCTAACGGTACGTGGAAGTCAACTAATACCAGCGCCTTCCGTGGGCTGGGGCGGAGCGCCGAAACAGACCCCCGGTCCCAGGGAGAGAGCGTCGTCGTCGTCGCGTCGCGCCGCAGAGCGGCGACCAACCGCGGCCCCTGCCGGTCGACTGCAGCGGCAGGCCCGCGGAGCAAGACTATGAACGGCGAAGACTCCCCGAAATGGCTCTGCTCCAAGGCTTCACCGTTTGCTGCAACCGTCCCCGGCACCCGCAGCGAGAGCGGCGCAAGCTTGTCCTCGACCCGGAGGCCGAGCGCCCCGAGCGTCGCGCACGAAAGCAGGACAATGACAAGGCCCACGAGGGACCGGCGGTGCATCACTACCGATGCTCCCTCCCCATTGCCCCCAGTTTACGTCAGTGGCTGAGGAGTGCGGTACGCGAATGTCTGCGGATGGCAGCGCAGTCGACGCGAGCCCGAGGGCGGATGTCGCGCTTCCTGCCGTTGTGCGCATCGAGGTCGATGACCACGCGCGGGCGCCTCTCGCAGAGGTCCCGGCTGTTGACCAGCAGGCCTTTCCCGCCACCCCACATCACCAGTTCGAGGCGAGCAAGCGGAATGTCGGGCAGGTCCGCCAAGGTGATGCGGAGGGCGCCGTGGACGCTCTCCACCCGGGCGGCGACGGAAAGCGGGAACTGGCCATCGAGATGGGCTGCCAGATCGGGGAGTCGCCGGCTGCTGGAGCGCATGTTGAGCCTACCCACGAACGGGTGGTCGACCAGGGGGCTCCAGGCTTTGACGACCCCGTAGCGCGAGCTCCGTGGGCAGTCGTCAGCCGCGAACCGGGCCTCCGTGCAGACGCCGACGATGTGGCGCTGATCGAGCAGCTCCTCGGGGGGGAGAACCACGGCGGCTCGGCTGGGGTTGGCGTCGCCCGCGCGGGGGCGGAGCACGGCCTTGAGCCTCGGATGTCCGCTGCGGCCGGTGCCGCCGCTGAGCTGGACCGCGACCCTGGGCTTGAAGCCGAGGCGACCGCAGTCCCCCACTTGGAAGCGTTCGGAGACGGGCGCGCTCGCCCCGGGCTGGGAGAAGACCGTCCCGCGAATCGCCATCTCGTCGCAGCTCGTCGGGTTGAGGATGAACCCCGGCCGATCGAGCTCGATCCGCAGCGCCCGCAGATCCAGGGGAATGCCGCGCAGGACGGGGGGCAGCGAATCGCTGACGGCGTGCAGCTGGGCGCGAGCGGGGTCGACGAAGAGGGCGGTGCGGAGCACTACGGTACCGAGGTCGAAGGGGCCGGCAAGGGCGGGCACAACCGCCGCCAGCGACAGCGGCGCCCCCTTGTACGGACCGGCAAGGTAGACCCTGCCGCCTTCGAGCTGGAGCGGCCGTTCACCGCTGCCGACGGTGGCGCTGACGATGCCGACCCTGCTATCCGCAGGGCAGGATGGAGCGCGAAGCTCGGCGGCTCCTGAGCGCCTGCGGGCGAGCTCGATCTCGGCCTCCGAGCAAAAGGGGATGCCCGCCACCCTGGCGAGAATCCCCGGCGGGAGGGTGAGGTCGAGGGCGGCGAGGTTCTGGGTTCCGTCGTCGCGGCGCAGTTCGATCGCCAGCGGGCTGGAGGCGCCGGCAATCGGCTCCAGGGTGCCGCCCCGCAGGGTCGGGGCATTCGGCAGGGCGAATTCGGTAGGCGCGCAGGGTCCGCCGCCGGCGCCCCTCACGACCTCGAAGGAGTCCGACTCGCCGGCGCCGGGTCCCGATTCGGGCGCCGACCAGGGCACGAAGTCGGCCGTGGTCCGGTAGGCGCCGCAGGTGAGCGGCGTTCGCAGCGGCGCCCGGGGACCGGAAAAGAGGGTCACCGCGAATTCTTCGAAGGGGAGTTGGGGGAGGTCGGCGAAGCGGGCGGTCAGGCGCCCCGTGACCGGGTCCGCCTCGATCCTGCCGGCCAGCTCGACCTCCACGCCCGTCTTGGCGTCGGCCGCGACGGCGTAGACCGCGAACAACGACCCGAACGGGTTGTCCTCCGGGGAGGCGACGAAGAGGCCGCCCTGAAGCGGGCGGTCGAGCAGGGGCGTCCGCGCTTCGACCCTGCCGATCTTGGACGCATCCGGGCAACCTCCGCGCAGCTGTTCGGAGGAACAGCCGATCAGGCCGGCGGCGGTGGATGGGTTGATCGTCAGCCCTGCCGGAAACGCGATGGTCAGGTCGCGAAGGTCCGCGCTTGCCGGCTTCGCCAGGTCCCCGCCCTGCGGCAGATGTAGATCTATTCGCATGCCGGTGGGGCTGGCGGCGACCGTATCCAGCAGCCGGGCGCCGAAGGTCGGCGCGAACTCGAGGCCCGCGCACCCGGTTGGCGGTGGCGCTGAAGACACCGCCGTCTGGAACACCCCCGGTTGCCGCCAGAGGTCGAAGCTCGCGAAAGCGTCGAGCGGGAGCGAGCAGGAGGACGGCAAGCGGAGGAACGGGCGCGTCGACCGAGCGACCGGGCAGGGGCCGAGCGAGAAGCGGTCGGGACTTCCTTCCGAGAGGCAGTGACCGCGCTCCGGGTCATGGCCAGGGTCGCTGGGGTCCCCCCAGAGGACCAGAGTGGCGGCCGTCAGCCGTTTGATCTCGCTGAGGTTGGCCAGCACCGCGTCGAACCCGTAATCGCTGCCGCTGCGCACCTCGGTGTTGACATAGAAGGGAAGGTTGGCGACCTGGAAGCCGAACTGGGCCGGCATCCCGGGGGGCGGCTCCAGGTTGTAGAGCGGGAGCGGCGAGATCGCGCCGTTGCCGTCGACCTGGCGCAGCAGGATCAGCCCGACTGCCGAGGCATCGGGGCAGTCGGTGCCGCCGGGGGCGCTGAACCGCTGGGCGGTGCAGCGCGAAGGGGTAAGAGGGTTGGCGAGGAGGCCCGGGGGCAGCGCCACGCGGATGTCCTTGGTGCTGCCCCCGGCCGGCGCGAAGGCGCCGGGCCCGGTCTGCCGGACGTTCAGCGCGAAGCCGAGCCTGTACTGATAGGGGTAGTAGGCCGCTTCACCGGTCGTCTGCCCGTCCTCCCCGCTGAGCGCGGCGCTGAATTCGGCGAAGGCAGAGGGCGCGGGCTGCTCGCTTGCTTCGTTGGTCCTCGTCACGGCGGCGGGCGTCGCTCCGCCCCCCTGGACTTCGACGCGATTGACCAGGGGCGTGCCGTCGCCGACCGCGGCGGTGGAGACGTGGACGAGCAGCCGGAATCCTTCGTTCGGATACAGCAGCGCCGGTTCGTCGGCCGAGGGGGCGAACGGCGGCGGGACCTGGCTGGGCACCGTGCAGGTCACCGTCTCCCCTTCCGCAGCTGCGTCCACGGCGCAGATCGAGGGGCCGAACTCGACCATCGACCCTCCATAGGCCAGCTTCAAGCTGACGCTCTCGACGGCGACGCCACTGGGAAGCGTGTCGACGATCCTCACCGGGCTGCCGTCGGTCGCCCCCCCACCGCTGTCGATCGCCGTCACTTCGTAGAAGTCTTCGCCGGAGGGATCGCCCGGGGCGAAGTTGGTCGGCATCGCCAGGGAGCTGATCGTCCAGGCGGGCGCCGGGGCGGCGGCGGCGGCGGTCGATGACCCGCAGGAGAGGGCGCAAAGGAACAATGCAACTAGGAAGAGAACGAACCGAGCCTTGGCGGGTCCCCGCCGAACAGAGGTGAAAATCGTCATTGGTAGCCCCGAGGGCGGCGCCGGACGGCGCCGCAATCCCTGATCTGCCGCGCGGACCCCTTTCCGTCGGCCTTACCCGGAGCCTACCATGACGTGCGTTCCGCCCCCAAGGGGCGGCGGCCTATTCGTAGCGCTCGGCGAACGGAGTGCTTCCGGCTTCCCAGAACGATTTCCGCGTCCAGCCGACCGCCTTGCAGGCGAGCCCGGAGGTACAGGAGATGCCGGCCAGTGCGGAGATTTTGCCGGAGGCGTTGGGGGCGGGCTGGATCGCCCACTCGGCGCCGTCCCAACGCTCGACCAGAGTCTTGCGCTCGACCGGCAGCCCTCCAAGTTCCGTCAGGCTCGGGTAATGCCCAACCGCGGTGCAGGAAGTCGCCGTCGGACAGGAGAGTCCTTCGAGGACGCTGTCTCCTTGCGCGCCGCTGGGAGTCGGAGCGGGAACCGCCAACCAGTTTTTGCCGTCCCAGCGCTGCGCCAATACCTTTCGGAAGCCGCTGCTTTCCTTATACGTGCCGACCGCCATGCAGTTGCTCGCCGAGAAGCACGCAATCCGTTGGAGCGCTGCTTCGGTTGCTGCGGGAGGGGTTGGAATCTCGCCTTCGTACAGGAACCAGCCCCCTTCTTCCCAGAGGATGGAGACGATGTTCGAGCCTTCACTGCCTACCGCCTTACACGAGGTCGCCGAGTCACAGGAGACGCCGAGCAGCTTGGCCGCGCCCAACAGTCCTTTGGGGAAACCCTGGATGGACCATGAACTGCCGTTCCAGCGCTCCGCCAGAGGTTTATCTTCTCCTCCATTCTTATAAGAGCCGACCGCGGTGCAGGCCGAAGCTGAGCTGCATGAGATATCGCTAAGGACCGCTTCGGTTGCCCCTTCCAAGGCGGGGGTGCTCTGGATTGACCTTGCCCAGAACCCTTGGCCGATGTTCGTCCACCTTTCGATCACCGGGGCGCCCGAGGCCGTCTTACCGACGACCCAGCAGGATCCGGAGGTAGGGCAGGCTACGCCGTAACGTGAACCGTCGGCGAAGCCTTCGCTCATGTCGCCAACCCCGAATCCATTTGGCGGCAGCTGCCATTCGCTGCCGTTCCACAGCTCGGCAAACGCTTTCCCTTTCACCTTGTTCCCGCCAACCGCCAAACACATCGACGCGGAAAAGCAGGAGACGTCTTGAAGCGTTGCGTCGGGGGCCGGGGTGGGGAAAGTGGTCGGGTTGGGGGTGGTGGTGATCGACCATGAGCTCCCACTCCGGCTCTCCTCAAGCGTCACGGTTTCGGCTTCGGTCGTACTCTTGCGCGCCCAGCCGACCGCCTTGCAGACGGTGGACGGGCAGGAAACGCCGCTCAGCCGAGGGAGCCTCTTTGCCAGCGGGTTCGCAGAAGACTGAACCGTCCATCCGCTGCTCCCGAGGGACTCGATCAGGGTCTGTTCGTCGACCGGAGTGCTGCCTTCGAGTTTGGTGACGTAGCGCCCGACCGCGGTGCACGCGGTAGAAGACTGACAGGAGACATCCTGCAGGTAACTGGCGAGGGCTTCGCCGGGAACGGAGATTCCGAGAACCGCCCAGGCGGTGCCGTTCCAGCGCTCCGCCAGTACGCTTCTATTGCCCATGCTGGTCTTCGAGCTGCCGACGGCGATACACCAGGTGGCCGATGAGCATGAGATCTTCTGCAGCTCGGCTTCGCCCGATTCGTTGGGGTTCGGGATCGTCGCCGTCGACCATGAGGTGCCGTTCCAGGCCAGCGCATACACGCTTGCGCCCCTTTTCCCGACCGCTCGGCACGACGTCCCCGAGTCGCAGGATACGCCGTTCAATTCCCCCGATTCTGCTTCGAGAGTAGGTGTGGTCTGGAGGGACCAGGCGCCACCGGTCGAGCGAACGGCGAGGGTTCTGGTGAGGCCTTCTTTGAGGTAGGAACCGACGGCGGTGCAAGCCGAGGCGGAGCTGCAGGACACGTCCCTGAGAACCACGTTGCTCGCGCCCGACGGGGTGGCAACCGACTGTATGGCGCGCGTCCAGGTCCCGGAGGATTCCGTCCACGTTTCGGCGATCGCGTGCCCGACGCTGTCGGCTCCCACGACCTTGCAGGCCGTCGCCGAGGTGCAGGCGACCCCGTAGCGGGAACCGCTGTCGAAGCCTTCGGAATAGCCTGCGGGCACGCTCCACGAGGTCCCGTTCCAGATCTCCGCGAAAGCCGTTCCCTTCTGCCTGTTCTCACCGACTGCGAAGCACATCGAGGCACTGACGCAGGAGATGTCTTCGAGCTTGCCCTCGGTCGGCGGCGGCGTATAGGCGGGGTTGGGAACGGTCTGCGCGGACCATTCGCCCCAAGTCGAGAAGCTTTCGTCCTGTCCGTAAATCGTACCTTCCGAGCTGGTCGCCACAACCCGATAATGGTAGGTGGTTCGCGGACTCAGACCTTCCAGAGCTTCGCTCACCAAGACGGATTTGCCCCCTGAACCGGCTGATTTCGCGCTGACGGGAACTTTCGTTCCGTAAGAATCGGTTTTGCCGTATTCGAACTGGTAGGTGGTGGGATGAAGGTTTGGGTTGACAGTCGCGTTCAGGGTTGCTTTCGTCGCTCCCACGCTCGTGGGGGCCTTCGTGGTCGCCTTGAATGCGAAGTCGTTGGTGACGCCCACCGCTTTTATCATGCCACTGGCGTCTCGCCCGCTCAATAGCCATTCGCCGGCAAAGGTGCCATTGGTAAACGTCCCATACCTTCCACACAGACTGCCTGAAAGATTGTATTCGAGGGCAGTGTTACGTACTTCGATTCTCAGTTGTTGGAAATCCCCGGAGCCTTCGGGTCGATAACTGGCGTACCCGAAGGCCTGTTCGAAGGGCAGGCGCTGCATACCCTGGGAAGGAATGGACAGGATGCAGCCACCTAGGTTAAGCGTGATAGGCCCGCAGCCGGGAGGCCCGATATCCATCGTACCCCGCTGTTCCCCCCATTCTTCTCCGCCGGGATGAAATTCCAGCCTGCAACCATTCATCGTAAGGCTGAGGCCTTCGATGTATTCGCTGGTGCAGTTGGTGAAACTGGCCGTTAGCGTCAGTGATTCGGCGGTTTCGCCGATCGGTTCGGACCCCGTGACAGGAGCATCCTCGCAGTGAAGAGGAGTTCCTTTGTAGTACTTGTGGTACGTAATGAACTCTTGCGTTCCAACCGAATCGCCGTCTATGTAGGTGGTGGGGACCCCACCGGTAAACGCCGAGCCCGTCGTCGTGAAAGTTCGGTCCCCCCCGGGATGGCTTCCTTCTCCATTGATCGCGGTAACGCGGAAGTGATAAGTCGTCAATGCTTTGAGGCCCGTCACAAGCTGATTCACCATTACGTCCGCCGTGCCGGATCCGATTGCTGCCGGCGAGACCGGGATGGATTGCCCGTATTCGGCAGATTGACCGTATTCGAAGACGTAGCTGGTGTTCTGGCCGATTGGATTGATCGTCGCTTCCAGCCTGGCCCGATGCGCGTCGGTCGCGGTCGCGGGACGGGTGATCACAGCGGGCAGAGTGGTGAAGGTTTTGTCGGCGCCATAGGTCGTGACTTTTGACTGCGAGTTCGTGGAGGCGAGACGGAAGTGGTAGGTGGTAAGCGGTTTGAGCCCGCTGACTTCCTCATTCATCCTCAAGTCGCTGCTGCCTGCCCCGGTCGATTTCGGTGAGGCGGGCACACTCTGCCCATACGCGGTAGTCGGTCCGTATTCAAAGCGATAGGTCGTTTCGACTCCGTTGGGATTGACGCCGCCGTTGAGCCGAGCGGTAGTCAGGGACACCTGCTGGGCGCGAGTCGTATAGGTGGCGGGTCCCTGCGGCCTCAGGTCTACAAGCGGCTTCTGGTTCAGGTTCCAGGTCATTTCGAAGTGTTCGCCATCGCTGTAGGACGCCGAGACCACCTCGAGCCAGTTTTGACTCCCTTCGTCGATGATCTGCTGCCGGATCGCTTCAACCCCTTTTTTGTCGCTGGGATTGTTTTTGCTGGCCAGAATTGCCGCGACCCCGGCGACATGTGGCGAGGCCATCGACGTACCGCTCAGGTACTGGTAGCCTCCGCCGGCCCAGGTCGACAACACGCAAACGCCTGGTGCGGCAACGTCGACGACGGCGCCGTAATTGCTGAACCACGCGAAGGTGTCGTCGTCTCCATAGTTAAAGATTTTGTCGACTTTTTGGCATATTTCGGGACCCCCGTTGATCAGAGGTTCTGCTTCTCCGCCCGGTTTACCGTCGTAGTCGGCCAACGCGGCCACGGTAATCGCATTGGGATTCCTAGCCGGGCTTTCGTCCGTGGCCTCATGATGGGAGTTGCCGGCGGCGACAGTGTAGATGACTCCTGCTTCCACCGAGGCGTCTATCGCGCTTTCCACCGCCGGCATCACACATCGGCATCCGAGACTCATGTTTGCGACCTCGATCTGATTCGCGTGCGCAGTCACCCAGTCGATGCCGGCCACAATCCAGGACTCGCTGCCTTCACCTTCGTTGTTCAGCGTCCGTACCGCCCAGAGGCGCACCCCAGGGGCGACGCCTACCACGCCTATCCCATTGTCGAGGGCACCGACCGTTCCGGCTACGTGGGTACCGTGCCCATCGCCGTCGGTACCACTGCCTTCGACGCATTCTTCGGTGGTCCAATTTTCACTTGCGGGGACACAGTTGACCCGTCCGACGACATTGAGATCTGGATGGGTGTAGTCGATGCCGGTGTCGATCACAGCAACGTCGGCGTCGACCCGATTCGTGTCCTGCCCGTCGATCGCTGCCACCGCATTTTCAGTGGCCCCTATACGTTTGATCCCGTTTGGGATCGTCTGGCTGAAGGTTTCGATCCTGCGATCAGGAGTGATGTATTTGACGCGAGGGTCATTGCGAAGTGCTTCCACCGCCGGTCTGGACAACTCAGCCGAGTAGCCCTTAAGCCCATAGCGGTAGACAAACCCCAGCTCGCCATTGCGCTGCCTGGTTTGTGTTTCGGCAAGATACCCAGGGTGGTCGACTGAGTCCTTCAGGACAACGATGTAATGACCTGGAATCCGGGTACCGGTACCCGGTCCGACAGGCGCAGAGTCGAACGTTTGCTTGCCCGTCGAGCTTTCCTGTTCATTCGCTGGCCGCTGCGCGGCGAGCGCCGTAGAAACGAGAACCAATAAGAAGATTGCCCCCAGTAGTGCAACCAGGCCCGCACTCCGCCCATTCGGGCGCCGTTTGTCGGATCTCTTGCTTTCGATGCCGGTGACGTCCATGCCGCTCCCTCTTGTTCCGCTTCCTTGGTGGATCTCCGGTCTGCCTGGAACCGGAATAGCGCTGCAGAACATCGCGCGGGACGGGAGGCTATGTGGTGTCAATTTGTTCGGATTGGGGGCTGTGCAGTTGCGGATTGTCTCGCCCGCGACGGCAAAACCGCGGTGGCGCCCTGCAACTCAATGAAGTGGCTCGGCACCACATTGAAACTTTTGTGGACTTCGAGGGCGGCGAGACTCGGGTAGTGGGTGCACGAGCGCCCATCAAGGCAGAACAACCGTCCCGAAATGACCGGGACGCCGACGGGAGAAGATATGACTCAGTCGATTCAACCGGCCAGCAGCGCCCTTCAGCGCTGGAAATGGGTCCTGGCCCTATTCACTCTTACCGCCGTGCTCTTCGGGCTCGCTGGCACGGCTTCGGCAGGCACCGGGCTGGTGGCGCCGCTCTATACGGCGACGGCAAGCGGCGTCTCTCTGCAGGAAGACAAATTGGGAACCAGCTACGGCAACTACACTTGCCCATCCTCGAAAGTATCGGGCAGCCTCAGCGGGCCATCGAAATCGATTGCCTTGGCTCCCGAATATGCCACTTGGTGCACGGGGCCGGTCAGCACCCTCTCGCAGTTCCATCCGAACGGGTGCAAGTTCGAACTCGACCCCGGTGCGGGCGAATACGGCAAATTTGAAGCCGAAGTCTCAATCGGGCCGGCCGGCTGTGGGCCGATATTCGTCCAGGGCCAGGGAAATATGTGCAGCATCTCGATTGCTTCCCAGTCGGGCCTCTCGGGCAATCTGGAAAACACGTACGGAAAGCTAATCGCCACGATCAACACCGAAGGCCTCGACTACACGCTGGTGTGCGGGTCGCAAGAAACTAAATACACGAACGGGACCTACAACGGAAAATGGGAAGTCTCCGGAACCATCGGCGGGGCGTCTGATCCGATTCAGGTCTCCGAAGCTTTTGAAATCGCACCGACCGCCAAAACCGGCGGAGCGTCTGGGGTGACCGCGACGGAAGGAAACCTGCTCGGCGCCGTCAACCCGAACGTTCTCGCGACTACCTACCAGTTCGAATACGGTACGACTACGTCCTATGGCTCCAAAGCACCGACCTCGCCCGCATCTGCCGGGTCCGGAGACAAGGAAGTCAACGTCAGCCAGGCGGTCAGCGGGCTGAGCGCGAGCACGGTCTACCATTACCGCTTGGTGGCAACGAACTCGCAGGGCACTACCTACGGCAGGGATCACACTCTGGTTACGACGGCGTCAGGCGCGACCGCGGCGGCGATCAACTGGCCGAGTGGAACCACCCTGGTAACGGCGGCTCAGAACGGAGCGCAGGTGTTCAAAACTGCGGTCGGCACGGTGCAATGTGACGAAGTATCGGCCAGTGCGCCGGTTTCCGGCACCAGTGCCAACAGCCTGGGGCTGGAAGAAGCCTCATTCCACGACAATGCGAAAACTACGTGCAGGGGTCCGTTCGGCACGAGCATGACCGTCAAAATGAACGGCTGCCTGCTCGACCTCCACACCGGCGCATCGACCGGCGCGGGAGAATCGCTGGGGTCAGTCGGCATCAACGGCTGCGGCGCCGAAGGCGGGATTCTGATGACCGCCCCCGGATGCTCCATCTCAATCCCCCAGAATCAGAACCTCGGTCCGGTCACCTACAAGACCGCCGGCGAAAAAGTGGAAGTGGCATTTGCGGCAACCAACATCTCCTACAGCTCTACTGGCTTCCTCTGTGGGATCGGTTCATACACCGGTGGCAGCTACACCGGCAAAATGCTGCTCGCCGGGAACAAAGGAGGGCTCTCGATCAAATAGCGGGCAAGCCCTGACGTAGGGCCTCCGCGCCCGACGTCAGGTTCGCTTCAAAATGGAGCCGGATGAGACCCTCATCCGGCTCCATTTTCTTTCACGGTCGGTTCCGTCGCCTTCCTGTCCCGGAACCCCGGAAGCCTCCAGCTCATCGAGCCGAAGCGCCGCCTCCAGCTCGATTGCACGCGAGTCGATCGTGCACCCGAGAGTCTCCTCGACCGCCCGCAGGCGCTTGGCGACGGCTTGGCGGCTGATTCGAAGCGCTGAGGCGGCGGAGGAGATGTTCCGTTCGGCGGCAAAGTAGGCGCGCAGTGTTTTCCTTGCCGCAGAGCCGGCGTCCCGTCCCCGCTCCAGCGGCGCGAGATAGTTCTTGCGCAGGGAGGCGGCGCCGAGTTCGTCCTGGACGATCGCTGCCAGCACGGCGATGTCGGCATAGCGAACCAGCTGCTCGGAACTGCGCTGCGCGATCGTCAGGGCCGCCCGGGCCTGCCGGTGGGTGAGGCGCCAACCCGCAAGGCCACACTCCGGCTCCCCCAGGGCAAGGGTCAACTGAGCCGGCCAGCCGGAGACGAGCGCGGATTCGAAGCAATCGGCGTCAAGTTCGCACCGGCCGCCAAACCAGGCGCAGGCCCCTTCCTCGCCTTCGGGAACGATGAGGCAGAGACAGTCCAGTTCGCGGCCTACGGAGTGCAGCGCCTCGGCAGCGTCGCTGCCCGTTGCTATCGCTCCCAGGTGGTGGCCCTCGAAGGGGTAGGCAAGTCCGGAGGTGTCGACCAGCTCCCCGGCAAGCAGTCGCTGCACGCGCACGGCGTGTCGCTCCTCAGAGGACTGCGGCGGTTTCGCGGTCTCCCGCATGTACTCCTCGCTGACGGCCGTCAGCAGGCGGTCGAAGATCACCGCCTGCGTTCGAAGCAGGCTCTTCAGCGATGCCGGGGGCAATTCCCCTTCTGCCTCGCCGATCAGGAAGTCCCCCAGCAGCGTGTAGCCGGCGAAGTAACGGCGCAGGACCGTGTCCAGGCTGACGCCGTTGCGAGCCGCCAGCCGCGCCTGGGAGAAAAGGGCCGGCGGCGGCGGCGGCGTGCGTTCCTCGCCGAGCTCGACCGCGGCGAGGCCATAGTCGAGGGCGACCCCGAAGGCGACCCTCAGCCCCTCCACGTACTCGGGGTCTGCGGCATCGCTCGGCTCGGCGATCGCATACATGCGCGCCACCATCGCCTGCTCGATCTCGCTGCGACGCGCGCGAAGCCGGGCCGCCACCTCCGCACGAGCTTGCTGCTCTCGTGCCGCGCCCCTCACCTGACCTGGCAGCTCCGCGTCAGCGTCGAGGTCAGCTTCCCCGCTCCGGCGAAGCGGAAGCTGGCCCGGGCCAGAGAGAAGACGGCGCCGGGGAGGGCCGCGGGGGCGGGACATCCGGAGCTGAGGAAGCTATGGCGCTCGCCCTGATACCTGAAGCGGCGGGAGAGGCGCATCTCGATCCCGGTCAGGTTCCCCCAGTTGCCGAGCGCCTTGGGCAGGGAGGCGGTGAGCGAGGTTCCGTAGGTGCCATGGGAGACGCGTCCGAGGGCGAAGACGATCACGAAGGAGGTGGCGAAGGGCCTGGGGGCGTAGATCTGGCCGAAGAGGACGGGCTTCCCGTGGCGGACCCCGTTGAAGACCAGGAGCTTGCCGCCGGTCTGGTAGGGCTCCTGCCCGGAGAGGGAGATGTCCGCCTCGAAACGACCCTGACCGACCAGAGCCGAGCGGCAGGCCCGCAGCGCCCGGGTGCTCGAAGCCGGCTGGATCAGGTGGTAGGGGCAGGTCGGCAGCCCCTCGTAGTCGAGATGGCCGTGGCGGTTCAGCTCGATCCGCAGGCCCTGCAGCTGGGGAGGAGGGCTCTGGTCGGTGGTCGTGACGCGGCCGCTGACCGAGACCGCGATCGGAGCGCGGCCCCCGCGAGGCAGCTTCCGCGGAGACAGCGAGCCGTTGAGGCTGACCCGCAGCGTTCCCTTCTGAACGATCGTGGCGGCTTCGCTCGCCGCCGCCGTCGGCCCTCCCGACCCCGCCGCCGCGGTGGCGGTCGACGGCCGGCCGTCGAGGTCGGGGAGCGCCGAGAATACGACCGGCCCGGCCCCTTCCGCGCTGCCGCCCGGACAGGCCCCGCCGGGCGCGCAGCTCCCCGGCAGGGTGGTCGCCGAGCCCGGCGCGTAGGCGTAGAGGCGGGCGTCTTCGCTGTTGCCGGAGGTGACGTAGATGCGGCCCTGGGTCGCCCCGGTGGAGTTGTCGACCGCGAGCCCGGGGGGGCGGGCGTCGACGACGTTGCGCGAGAGCCGCCCGAGGTATTCGCCGCCGGCTTTGAAGGCGCGGACGACCGCTTCGGGTCGCTCGAATCCTTCCGGCTGCAGGAGGTCGGCGACGTAGAGGAAGCCGTTGGCGCGATCGAAAGCCAGGGCCGAATCCCGCAGCGACACGAAACCGCCGCCGGGCAACTGGTCGCCGGCGATCGTCTGTACCGGGGCGACCGTGTCGAGGGCCGGGTCGTAGACCTTGACGACGTCGGCAGCGTCGTCGGCGACGAAGAGCCTGCCGGGTGCGGCCGGAGCTTCGGAGACGGCCAGGCCGTAGCCGTCCAGGAGCGTGCCCGCTCCGATCCGCAGCTCTTCGCCCCCTTCGTCGAGCACCGGCGCACCGGAGGCTTCGTAGGCGGAGATGTGGGTGCGGTGGTCAACGTAGAGGATGCCGGTGGCTCGGTCGAGTGCGATCCCGGTGGCGGGTCCGGGGTCGATCACCGTCGGCGAGCCGTAGGAGGCGCCGGCCGTAAGGGGAAAGGCGGCCGGGGTATAGCGGACGACGCCTTGGTGGTATTCGTTGACGTATAGGCGGCCGGCGGCGTCCACCGCGAGGGCACAGGGACCGTCGCCAGGGCTGACGCTCGCCAGCTGCGTCAGGTAGTTCCGGGCGGCCGAAAAGGCATCGACAGCGTGGTGGTAATAGTCGGCGACGTAGAAGGCGCCTTTGGGGTCGACGGCCACCCCACAGGGTCCTTCGAAGCCCGAGCCGGGCGGGTAGGGCGCTCCGGCGCTGCCTTCGACGGCGGGGTCGGCGAACAGTTCGAACAGCGGCGCCGGCCCGTCGGCCCGTGCCGTGGGCACGATGCAAAGCACCAGCGCGGCGACCAGGATCAGGCTTCTCACGTACCTCATCGGCTCCCCCTTTGCTTGTCCGGCTTCGAGCACTGCCCGCGCAGCCGGCTGGTGAAGATGCGGCCGAGGTTGTTCTGCCCGAGGGCTTTGACGCTCGCCAGCGGCGGCGCGGCGCAGATGTTGGCCGAGTTCGTCAGCAGGCCGTGACGCCCGCCGGCGAGGGTCATCGTGAACCGTTCGATCGGCGCGTCCGGCAGGTCTTCGAACTGGGCGCGGATGCCGTGCTTGGCGGGGCCGATCTTGCCCTCGAGGGCGATCCGCACCGCGCCGCTGCGCAGCAGGGCGACCAGGTCCGGCAGCCGGTGGCTGGAGGAGCGCAGGTAGACGTCGCCGCGCAGGGGCTCGTCGAAGAGCGGCGTGTAGGCGACGGCCTTGCCGTAGACGGAGTTCGCCGGGCAGCTCTCGGCCGCGAACTGCGGGCGGGTGCAGATGCCGGCGATGTGGTTCTGGGCGAGGAACAGCGAGTGGGGCATCGTCACCCCGATCGACTTCAGGTTCGAGTCGCGCGGCCCCCGCGAGGCGAAGGTGGCGCGCAGGGAGGGATAGGCCCCGCGGCGGGAGGGGCCGCGGAGGCGGATGCCGAGCTTGGGCTGGAAGCCGAGGGTGCGGCAGTTGAGCAGCTGGAAGTGGTTCGAGGCGCTGGCCGTGGAGTCGTCGCCGGGGTCGCCGAACCGGGCGCCGGAACCGGTCAGGGTCGAGACGACCGCGGATGGTTCGCAGCTCGACGGGTTGCGGGTGAACGCCTCCCGGTCCATCAGGACGCGGATCTCCCGCAGGTGCAGGGGGATGCCGTCGATGATGTGCGGGATCGGGTCCGAGCCGGTCGAGTCGATCGCCAGCTGGGCGGTGCGGGGGTCGACGGAGAAGGCGGAGCGGATCACCACCGTGCCGAGGTCGAACGGGCCCACCGTGGCGGCGTCGACCGCGACGATCGAGAGCGGGAAGCCGTGGTAGGGGCCTGCCAGGTACATCTTGCCCGGCGCGTAGGTGAGCGCGGCGCCGATCCCGTAGCCGACGAGCGTGCGGCCGATCTCGCTGGCCACCGGACAGGAAGGGTCGGCGGTCTCGGCGAACCCCGAACGGGTGCGGGCGGCGGCGATCGACGCCTCGGGGCAGAAGGGGATCCCCGCCAGGCGGCCGGTGATCCCCCTCGGCAGGACCGCCGAATAGGAGGTGATCTCCTGTTCGGCGTCGCCCCGGCTGAGCCGCAGGAAGAAGGGGGTGTAGGAGCCGACGTTGGAGTTGACCGATCCGGCCAGCACCTGCGGCGCGAAGGCCGGCGTGCCCGAAGGGCACGGCCCGCCGCCAATCCCGGCGTCGATCGCCGAGCTGGTGGTGGAGTGGACCGTCTGCAGCGCCCCGGCCCAGGGAACCAGCTCGATTCGCGTCGCGGCGACGCCGCAGGAGGCGGGAGTGACCAGCGGCGCCCGCTGGCCGGTCTTGAAGGACACCTCGAGCGTGGTGTACGGAAGCTGGGGAAGGTTGTCGAAGCTGGCGCTGAGACTGCCGCTGGCCGGATCCGGGATGAGCTTGCCGGCGACCTTAATCAGGACGCCGCGCTGCGCCGAGCGGGCGACGAGGTAGACGGCGAGGAGCGAATCGAAGGGGTTCTCCGCCCCGGGCGAGGAGGTCGCCCGGTCATCGGGTTGCGCAAGGTAGATCCCGCCCTCGATTTCCTTCTCGAAGAGCGGGGTGTCCACCCGGAAATCGCCGATCTTGGCGGCGTTGGGGCAGCCCGAGCCGGGAGGAGCGGTGGGGTTCTCGGCGGCCAGCTGGGCGGGGGTGCAGACCCCCAGTCCCGCTCCCAGCGAGGGGTTGATCGTGACCCCGTCGGGCAGGGTGACGAATGCCTGCTTCACCTGGGAATGGAGCCGGGCTGCGGGTTCGATCAGCGTTTCGGCTTTGTCGAAGAGGGTGAAGCGGAAACCGCTGGCGGAAGAGGCCTTCTGGTCGCTGAGCTGGCCGAAGGCGCTCGGTTCGAAGCGCAGCTGCTGGCACCCCTCCGGGGTGAGCGGTGCCCCACCCGCCGCCTCGGGCGTGTAGGTGGTCGAGACGGGGGTCGGCTGCTGCCACGCCCTGGCGCTGGCCGAAGCGGTGAGCGGCGCGCCGCAATCGGTCGGCAGGGTGAGGAAGGCGAGCGGCGCCCGCTGCGCGGGCGGGCCGACCGAGCATTTTGCCCAGGGAAAGCCAGGCTCGGCCTCGTTCAGGCAGTTGCCGCGTTCGCCGTCGTGGCTGGCCGACCACGGCGTTCCCCAGAGGGTCAGGTCGAGCCCGGTGACGGCGACGGCCTGCGAGAAGCCGGTCAGCTCGAGGCTGAGCGCGTAGTCGCCCCGGGCTCCCGGGCGCAGCCGGGCGACAAAGACGGCAGCTGCCCCGAAGGGAGCGAAGCCGAGCTCGGCCGAAGCGCCGGGGGCGGGGTCGAGATTGAAGACCCCGAACCTCCTGACCGCGCCGGAGCCGGTCCGGACGTCGACGGTTCCGACCTGGGTGTCAGCCGGGCAGCTCTCCCCCGACTTGCTCGCTTCGAATTCGGAGGCGCGGGGAAGGCCGAAATCGGAGGCGCCGCAGCGGGGCAGCGCCTGGGGGTTGGCGAGCAGGCCCGCGGGCAGCTGCAGGCGCAGGTCGCGCAGGTCGCCGTCCGGGACGCTGCCGGGCTGGCCGGCTTCGGCGGTGGTCGCGAAGGCGAGGTGGGCGCGCAGCTCATATGGATGGGAGCCGCTGAGGGTGGCGGGAGCGCCGCCTTCCAGGGCCGTCAGCCTGAAGCCTTCGCCGCCCGGGAGGAAGCCGAAGCCGGCGACGGCCGGCGCCGCGCTCGCAAGCGAGGCGCAAAAGCCGACCGCCACGAACAGGGCGAGGGCGAAAGTCGGGCTCCGCCTCATCGCCGCGACGCCCTGCTCCCAGGCCGGTTCCCGCCGTGCCCGTTCTTCTTGTGCCGACCGCGCTTGCGGCCTTTCGGGTGCCTCTTGTGCCGATGGCGTTTGCCGTAGCGGACCGGCGGGTTGCCGGGGCCGCTGACGAGGGTCCCCACCGCCGGGTCCCGCGGTTCGCTCGGCAGGACCTGGCAGGCGTCGCCCTCGCAGGCGATCGGTTCGGCCGCTTCGGCGAAGCCGCCGCCGACGCGGGCGTCGTAGAGGTCCGTTGAGCCGGGGTCGGCGCCGACCAGCGAGCGGTCGGTGAGGAAGTAGGCGTCCGCGCCGTCGGCGGAGGCGTCGGCGAAGCTGGCCCCGTCGCCTTTGCCGCTGGAGATCAGCGCCAGGCAGCCGCCGGCGCGGGAGCAGCTGCCGCTGCCCTGCGCCTCCCACTCATAGACGTCGACCCGCCGGTTGGTGTCGCCGAGGACCAGCGCGTCCCCGGACTCGAAGAAGAGCCTGCGGCCGTCGGCCGAGAGCGCGCGTGGCTTGTAGGCGTGGGTCGAGCCAGGCACGGTGCCGTTGGCGCGGGCGCCGGGGATGCTCGAGGGGCCGACCGGGCGGGCGCCGGACGGGTTGCAGGAGGCGCAGACGAGGCTTCCCGCGACCGCGTCGTAGAGATAGACCTGCGAATCGGCTTCCCCCGTCCCCTGGTCGGTGTTGTCGAAGCCGGTGAGGTCGGCCGAGGAGACGAAGGCGAGGCGGGCGCCGTCGGCGCTCAGCCGGGCGGCGCCGGTTGCGGGCGGGAAGTTGACGGCGTCGGCGGCCGCGGCGCCGGGCGCGACCTCGGTGCTGACCCCGCCGTGCCAGACCCGCAGTCCGCCGGCGGTCTGGTAATAGAGATAGGCGCCGTCGCCGGAGGCGCCGAGCACGCCCTGCGCTTCGCCGCCCGGGGTGAGGTCGGTGGCGGAATCGGTCGCCGCGTCGTAGCGGAAGAGATGCCCGCCCTTGCTGAAGAAGGCGGTTCCCCCGTCGGTGGAGGCGGCCTCGAGCGTCCCCCCGCCCCCGGCCTCGTCGTCGACCTGCCTGGTCGCGGCGGCTTCGCGCAGATACAGATTGCCGTCGGCGAGCCCTTTGAAATAGACGCGAGAGCCGTCGGCGGAGACGGCGCCGTTCTCGGCGGCGAGGACGGCGCCGGGCGTTCCCTGGCTCTGCGCCGGCAGCAGGTTGACCAGCGCGAGGCCGCCGCCCTGGCTCCACTCGTAGAGGTTCGGCTCTTTCGGATCGCAGGATCCGGCTTCTCCGCCGACCTCGAGGGCATTCGCCGTCAGCGCCGCGCAGCTGGATAGCACCACGTGACGCAGGTCGACGCCGGCGCCGGCGAAGCCGAGGTCGAAATGGGCGGCGTCGACCGAGGTGCCGAGCAGGGCGGCCGGGCCGAGCAGGGCGGCGAAGCTGACCGGGTCGCTCTCGCGCAGGTAGTAGTTCTGGTACCCGGCGGGGGCGTCGGTCCCGGCAAGCGGCGGGTTCGCGACCGGGCAACCGCTGCCGCCGTCGCGGCAGTGGCGGCCGCTGAGCAGGAGCCCGCGGCCGAGATCGGCCGCGAAGAGCTGGTAGGGGGAGCCGACCGGGCCGCTGCCGTAGGAGCCGGAGAGCAGCGGGGTCGTGATGTTCTCGCTGACCCAGCCGGCGGCGCCGCCGCGGGCGATGTACTGGGAGGCGATCGCGGCTCCGGCGGCGTCCGGACCGAAGGAGGCGCCGGAGGAGTAGGTGACCGCCGCGCCGCCCGTCGCCGCCTGCAGCACCCCGCCCCCGGCCAGGCCGCCTGGCACCGCGACCGCGCCGCCGTTCTTGTCCACCGGGGAGACCATCTCCCAGCCGCGGCCGTCGAGCAACACGCCGGCGCCGGCGAATCCCTGGGTGGTGAGGCGGAGCGGGGGCCCGCCGGCGGTGCCGGCGCTGTTGGTGGCGACGATCCGGTAGCGGTAGGCGGTTTCCGGCGTCAGGGCCGAGAGCAGCTGGGACGTCGCGACCGGGGTCGTCCCCGAGCCGACCGTGGGATTGAGGCCGGCGGGAGCCTTGGCGGCGCCGGCGAAGCCGTCTTTGCCGGCGGCGAGGTTGGCCTCGTAGGCCGTGGCCTTTATGTAGTCGAAGTGGTATGAGGTCGGCAGGCCGTTGGGATTGACCTCGCCGTGGAGGCGGGCCGAGGAGGCGTCGACGTCGGCGGCCCAGGCCTGCCCGAGCAGCGGTTCCCCCGCCGCGCTCGCCGCGGGCGCCGCGCTCAGGCAGAGGACTGCCGCGAGCAGGGCGAGGACCGCGCCCTTGAGGCAGGGGCCTGGTTGGGCACTGGACACTCCCCGCCCACCTCTCGCTAGCGCGCCGTGCGGCGCTGCTGCCGTTTCGCGTGCCGCCGTTTGCCGTGCCTGTTGACGCAGCGGGTCCTGCCGCCTTTGCGGACCGCCCGCTTGCCCTTCGGGCAGTGGCGCTTGGGCGGCGGGTCCCCGGCGCCCTTCAGGGTGCCGCTGCCGGGCGGGGTGGGAGCCGGGGGCGAGGTCGATCCTTCGCGGCAGGCTTCGCCTTCGCAGGGCGGGGGCGGCGGGGTCGGGGCGCTGCCGCCGACGCGGGCGTCATAGACGTCATAGCGCCCGTCTTCGTCGTTGAAGACGAGGCCCTGGCGGGTGGAGATG
>Ga0164301_10000005_pt1 | contig 73564 bp, 72 predicted proteins | sample Whisoiple_231_MG_FD_109711 | JGI IMG/M metagenome (GOLD analysis project Ga0164301, IMG submission 109711) | Unamended control soil microbial communities from upstate New York, USA - Whitman soil sample_231_MG | ecosystem: Environmental > Terrestrial > Soil > Agricultural land ... | reverse complement strand
GGTCGCCGAGCAGGCCGAGAAGGAGCTGCGGCGGCTCGAGCGCCAGGGCGAGCAGTCGCCGGAGAGCTCGATGATCCGCAGCTACCTCGACTGGCTGATCGCGGTGCCGTGGAGCAAACGCTCAGAGGAGCGGCTCGACCCCACGCACACCCGCGAGGTGCTGGACTCAGACCACGCCGGCCTCGACGACGTGAAGCGGCGGATCACCGAGTTCATCGCCGTGCGCAAGCTTCGCGAGGAGCGCCAGATCGAGGACGACAGCCGCGCCAACGGCGCGATCCTGACCCTGGTCGGGCCTCCCGGCACCGGCAAGACCTCGATCGGCGAGTCGATCGCCAACGCCCTCGGGCGCGAGTTCGTCCGCATCAGCCTCGGCGGCATCCGCGACGAGGCCGAGATCCGCGGCCACCGCCGCACCTACATCGGCGCCATGCCGGGGCGGATCGTCCGCGCCCTGCGCGACGCCAAGACGATGAACCCGGTGATCCTCCTCGACGAGGTCGACAAGGTCGGCGCCGACTGGCGCGGCGACCCCTCGGCGGCCCTTCTCGAGGTGCTCGACCCGGCCCAGAACGACACCTTCCGCGACCACTACCTCGACGTCGAGGTCGACCTCTCCGAGGTCGTCTTCATCGCCACCGCCAACCTGGTGGACACGATCCCGGCGCCGCTGCTGGACCGCATGGAGATCATCGCCTTCGACGGCTACACGACCGAGGAGAAGCTGGCGATCGCCCGCGGCTACCTGCTGCCACGACAGCTGAAGCGGAACGGGCTGCGGCCGGAGGAGGTCGACGTCTCCGACGGCATCCTGCACGCGGTGATCTCCGACTACACCCGCGAGGCGGGCGTGCGACGGCTGGAGCGGGAGATCGGCAAGCTGATCCGCTCGGCGGCGACGAAGATCGCCGCCGGCGAGGCGGAGGGCACCGTCGTCCTCGGGCCCGACGAGCTGCGCGAGGCGCTCGGCCGGCAGAAATTCTTCCAGGAGTCGGTCGAGCGGACCGCGATCCCCGGCGTCTCCACCGGCCTGGCCGTGACCGGGGCCGGCGGCGACATCCTCTTCATCGAGGCGACCGCGATGGACGGCGACAAGGGCCTGGTCCTGACCGGCCAGCTCGGCGACGTGATGAAGGAGTCGGCGCGGATCGCGCTCAGCTACGTGCGGGCGCACCGGGAGGAGCTGGGAATCGGGCCGGACGCGTTCCAGCGCGAGTTCCACCTCCACGTCCCCGCCGGGGCGATCCCCAAGGACGGTCCCAGCGCCGGCACGGCGATGACCACGGCGCTCGTCTCCCTGCTGACGGGGCGGCCGGTCAAGCACACGGTCGGGATGACCGGCGAGGTCACCCTCCAGGGCCGGGTGCTGCCGATCGGCGGCCTCAAGCAGAAGGTGCTGGCGGCGCACGCCGCCGGGCTGACCGAGGTGATCCTGCCCGAGCGCAACCGCGGCGACCTCGACGAGGTGCCGGAGGAGGTGCGCGAGCAGATGACCTTCCACCCGGTGATGAGCATCGACGAGGTGCTGGCGCTGGCGCTGGAGCCGGCGGAGAAGGGACACGAGGCGGCGGTGGCGTAGGAGAGCCCGTGAGCCCCCGTTGTCGCAACTGCAACCCGGTGCCGCCCGACCTGCGGGCGGCCGCCGGCCTGCTCGAGCGCCGCTGGACGATGGCGACGATCTACGCCTGCTCCAGCGGCGCCGCCCGCTTCAACGAGTTCCGCCAGTCGCTCCCCGGCGTCTCCCCCACCACCCTCTCGGACCGCCTCGAAGCGCTGGAGGCGGCCGGGATCGTCGAGCGCCGCCTGGTCCCCGGCCGCCCCCCGCACACCGAGTACACGCTGACCCCCCGCGGCGAGCAGGTAGCCCAAGCCGTAGCCGGACTACTCCAGCGCTAGGCCGCGTCAGGCGGGGAGGCGCGGGGGCAGGTCGTCTGCGGTTGGCTTCACGGGACGTTGCGCGTGGATCGCGACCAGGCGGAAGTAGAGGACCGAGGCGATCAGGGCCGAGATCGGCGCGGCCACAGTCTGGGCGAGGACGGTAAAGACGAGGTGGACGATCGCCCCGTCGAAAAGCGCCCCGGCGAGCGCGGTCAGTCCGAGGGAGGCGATGATCGCGATCAGGAAGCCGACCGTCACCGCCCCCAGGACCGGCCAGCCGCTGCCCCGGACAAGCTGGCGCGAGCGACCCAGGGCCTCGGTGACCCTGCTCCGCTCGATCACGATCACCGGCGCGATCACCGCCCACACGGTCAGCAGGTAGACGCCGGGCACAACCAGGAGCACCAGCCCGCCCACGATGCCCAGCGCGGCGAGGAAGCCGGCCCCGATCAGGCGCCAGAAGACCGGCAGGACCGAGCGCATCAGTTCCGGGACGGAGGAGTCGCGACGACCGTCCTGGAGGTCCTTGACGAGCCCGACGACCATCCCCTGATACAGCGTCCCAACCGTCAGGGTGACGACCGTCCCGATAAAGGAAAGGGCGAGGACGTTGAGCGTCGTCGCTTCGACGACCGCCGCGAAGAGGAACAGCCAGAAGGCCACCGGCAGCAACACCCCGGCCTGGTCGCGGTAGATCGCGAACGTCTCCCTCAGCGTCTCCCCGACGCTCACCTTGGACTCCATGCGCCGCATTCTTACCGCTGCGTCCCTACCTTTCCCTTTTGCAAGGGATTGGTGGGAGTATTGGTCCACCATGGAGGATTCCGACCAGCCGGCCCCCCAAGTCGACGACGACCGCTTCCGACGGCTGATCGACGTCGGCAGCAACCTCCTCTCCGAGCTGGACCTGGAGGCGGTCCTGCAGTCGGTGGTGGAGGCCGCGCGCGAGCTGACCGGCGCCCGCTACGCGGCGCTCGGCGTCCTCGACCGCGAGCGGCGCGAACTCGAACGCTTCATCAACGTCGGCATCGACGAGGAGACCCGGCGGGACATCGGCAACCTGCCCCGCGGCCGCGGCGTCCTCGGCGAGTTGATCCGCGAGCCGGCGCCGCTGCGCCTGCGCGACGTCGACGCCCACCCGCACGCCTACGGCTTCCCCCCCGGCCACCCGCCGATGCACTCCTTCCTCGGGGTGCCGATCGCGGTCCGCGGCGAGACCTACGGCAACCTCTACATGACCGAGAAGCAGGGGGCCGCCGAGTTCGACCAGGCCGACGAGGAGGCGGCGGTGACGCTGGCCAGCTGGGCCGGGATCGCGATCGAGAACGCCCGCCTCTACACCACCCTCAGCGAACGCGAGGCGGAGGTCGAGCAGGCCCTGCGGCGGGCCGAGACCTCGGTCGACATCGCCCGCACCGTCGGCGGCGAGACCGACGTCGAGCGGGTCCTCGACCTGATCGTCAAGCGGGCGCGGGCGCTGGTCGACGCGCGGGCGCTGCTGGTCCTGCTGCGCCGCGACGACCACCTCTTCGTCGCCGCCCGCGCCGGCCAGGTCTCCGACGAGGTGCGCGAGCTCGTCGTCCCGCTCGACGACGCGGTCTTCGCGGCGGCGATGGAGGACCGGGTCTCGCAGCGGCTGGAGCGCAGCTCGCCGCCGTCGAAGACGCGGCTGCGCGAGCGCCTCGGCGCCGAGGCGGCTCTGGTCGTGCCGCTGCTCTTCCGCGGCCGCTCGGTCGGCGCCCTGGTTGCGCTGGACCGCGAAGCCGGCGGGGTCGAGTTCGACCAGGAGGACCTGCGGCTGCTGCAGTCCTTCGCCGCCAGCGCCGCAACCGCGGTCGCGACCGCGCAGACGGTCGAGTCCGACCGCCTGATCCAGCAGGTCGAGTCGGCCGAGAAGGAGCGGGAGCGCTGGGCGCGGGAGCTGCACGACGACGCCCTGCAGGGGCTGGCGGCGATCCGGATCAGCCTGGCGACGGCGCTGCAGGGCAAGGGCGAGGACCGGCCGGCGCGGATCGAGGCCGCCGCCGAGGAGACCCTGGAGCGGCTGGAGGACCAGATCAACGACCTCAACCGGCTGATCAACGACCTGCGGCCGGCGGCCCTGGAGCGGCTCGGCCTGGTCGGCGCCCTGCAGGCGCTGGCCGAAGAGAGCTCGGCCCGCAGCGGGATCCCGATCGAGACCGCGATCGAGATCGGCGAGGAACCGAGCGGCGACGAGGAGCGCCTCGTCTACCGGCTGGTGCAGGAGGCGCTGACCAACGTGGTCAAGCACGCCTCCGCCTCGCGGGTCGAGGTCAGCGCCCGCGAAGACGGCGGCCGGATCGAGATCGCGATCCGCGACGACGGGGCCGGCTTCGACCCGGCGGCCTCGACCGGCCGCGGCCTGACCGGGATGCGAGAGCGGATCGAGCTGCTCGGCGGCCAGATCGACGTCAGCTCGGAACCCGGCGCGGGCACCCAGATATCTGCCAGCGTCCCGCTGCAGGAGCGCTGAGACAGCGCCCTCAGGCGCCGTCGCGCTTGGCGTCGATGACACCGTTGGCGATCGCGAAGCGGACCAGGTCCGGCCGGGACTCGAGGCCCAGCTTGTCGAGCAGCTTCGAGCGGTTGACCTCGACCGCCCGCACGCTGAGGTAGAGCTTCTCGCCGATCTCGCGGTTGGTGTGGCCGAGGGCCAACAGCCGCAGCAGCTCCAGGTCCCGCTCCCCGAGCTCCTCCAGGGGGTCGGCGCCGAGCTGCGCGACCTGGCCGCCGAGCTCCGGGTCGATGTAAGAGCCGCCCGCCGCCGCGGCCCGGATCGCCGCCGTCAGCTGCCGCTCGGCGGCCTGCTTGAGGACGTAGCCGGAGGCGCCGGCCCGCAGCATCTCCCGCGCCCGCCGCGGGTCGCTCTGCATCGTCAGGACGACGATCGCCGTCCCGGGCGTCTCCTCGCGCAGCGCCGGGACGTCGGTGGCCGGCTCGGCGCCGGGCATCTGCAGGTCGAGGACGAGGACGTCAGGGCGTCGGTCGCGGACCAGCTTGCGCGCCCCGGCCGAGTCGGGGGCCTCGCCGATAACCCGCAGGTCCTCCTCGGCCTCGAGCATTGCCCGCAGGCCGGTGCGGATGACGTTGTGGTCGTCGGCGAGGACGACCGTGATCTGTTTCCCGCCGCTCTCCATCAGCCTCTGCGGGAGTCTGTCAGGCCGGCGGAGAGCGAGATATGCCGCACCACGAATTGTGGTTTTCGGCCGATGGGAAGGTCGACGAACGGCGCGATCCTGAAGCGATGAGAATCCTGCTGGCACTGGGCGGCAACGCCCTTCTCCGCCGGGGCGAACCGGCCTCGGAGCCCAACCAGCGCCGCAACGTCGAGACCGCGGCCGCCGCCGTCGCCACCCTCGCCGCCGAGCACGAGCTGATCGTCACCCACGGCAACGGCCCGCAGGTCGGGCTGCTGGCACTGCAGAACGAGTCCTTCGCCGACGTCCCCCCCTATCCGCTCGACGTCCTCGACGCCGAGAGCGAGGGGATGGTCGGCCACATGCTGGAGCTGGCGCTGCGCAACGCGCTCCCCGACCGCGACGTCGTCAGCGTCCTCACCCAGGTCGTGGTCGCCGAAGATGACCCCGCCTTCCGCCGGCCGAGCAAGCCGATCGGGCCCGTCTACGACGAGCGCCAGGCGCGGGAGCTTCGCTTCGAGCGCGGCTGGACGATCGGCCGCGACGGCGGCGGCTACCGCCGCCTCGTGCCCTCTCCCGAGCCGCGCGCGATCGCCGAGATCCGCAGCCTGCGCGCCCTGGTCGGCTCCGGCGCCCTGGTCGTCTGCGCCGGCGGCGGCGGCATCCCGGTGGCGATGGACGGCCTGGGGACGCTGCACGGAGTCGAGGCGGTGATCGACAAGGACCTCACCGCGGCCCTGCTGGCGCGGCGGCTCGACGCCGACATGCTGCTGATGCTGACCGACGTCGACGCGGTCCACGCCGACTGGGGCGGCCCGCGACAGCACCCGCTCGCCCACGTCACCCCGCACGAGCTGCGCGAGCTTGACTTCGCCGCCGGCTCGATGGGGCCGAAGGTCGAGGCCGCCTGCCGCTTCGTCGAAGCGACCGGCAGGCAGGCCGCGATCGGCGCCCTCGGCGATGCGGTCAGGGTCGCGCGGGGCGGGGCGGGGACCCAGGTCCTGGCCTCCGTCTCCGAACCCGCCAGCGCCGCAGCTCGTCGGCTCCCCAGACGATGAACGGGAACGGCACCACGATCAGCAGGTAGTGCCAGGGCAGCGCCGCGGTGCCGAGCAGGTTCTGGAAGACCGGGACGTAGATCAGGATCGCCGCCAGCGCCAGCTCGAACCCGATCCCCCAGATCAGCAGCCGGTTGCTGAAAACGCCGATCGAGCGCAGCGAGGCGCGTTCGGTCCGCGCCGCGAAGGCGGTCCCGACCTGGCAGGCGACCATGCTGAGGAAGGTCATCGTCGTCGCCTGCTGGTAGGAGTGATGAAGGGGCGAGCCCTCGCCGGTCGGGTCGCTCGGGCTCCAGCCGGCGCGCAGCAGCACGTAGAAGAAGGCGCCCATCTCCAGCGCCGCGGAGATCAGGCCGAGGAAGAGCCAGGCGCGGACGAGCAGCGAACGGCGGATCAGCCCTTCGCTGCGCCGCCGCGGCGGCCGCTGCATGATCCCCGGCTCGGCCGCCTCCTGCCCCAGGGCCAGCGCCGGCAGGGTCTCGGTGCCGACGTCGACCGCGAGCAGCTGCAGGACGGTCAGCGGCAGCGGGATCGCGCCGCCGCCGAGCGCGAAGACGAGGTAGGGGACGATCTCCGGCGTCGCGTGGGCGAAGATGTAGAGGATGAACTTGCGGATGTTGTCGTAGATCCGCCGCCCCGCCGCGACTGCGGCGGCGATCGTCGCGAAGTTGTCGTCGGTGAGGACCATCGTCGAGGCCTCACGGGCGACGTCGGTCCCCGAGCGCCCCATCGCGATGCCGATGTCGGCCCGGCGCAGCGCCGGCGCGTCGTTGGCGCCGTCGCCGGTCATCGCCACCACGTGGCCGGCCGCGCGCAGCGCGTCGGCGATCCGCAGCTTCGCCTCCGGGGTGCTGCGGGCGAAGACGAGCTCGCCGCCGCCGGCGAGCGCCTGGTCGAGCTCGGCCTCGCTCATGCTCTCCAGCTGGTCCTCGGAGATCGCCCGCGCGTGGCCGCCGGCGATCCCGATCTGGTTGGCGATCGCGACCGCGGTGCGCGGGTGGTCGCCGGTGATGACGACGATCCGGATCCCCGCCCGGTGGCAGCGGAGGACGGCGTCGGCAACCTCCGGCCGCGGCGGATCGATCATCGCCACCAGGCCGAGCAGGGTGAGGTCGCTCTCCGCTTCCTCGCGCTGCTGCGGGACGGCGCCGGAGAGGCGGCGGTGCGCGACTGCCAGCACCCGCAGCCCTTCGTCGGCGAAGCGGTCGGTCTGCGCGTTGACCTCGCGGCGGCTTGCCTCGTCGAACAGGCGGGCGCCCTCGCCGCCGGCGATCGCCGTGCAGCGGGGCAGGAGCGACTCCGGCGCGCCCTTGGCGTGCACCCACAGCTCCCCGTCTTCCTCGTCGACGGTGGACATCAGCTTCAGGCCGGCGTCGAAGTGGAACTGGGCGCGGCGGCGGGCGGCGCGCCCATCGGCGTCGACGTCGATGCCCTGCTCGGCGGCGGCGAGGACCATCGCCGCCTCGGTTGGATCGCCCAGCCCCTTCCCGTCGGCGTCGAGCCGCGCGTTGTTGCAGGCGAACATCGCCGCGGCGAGCTCACGCTCGGAGCCCGGGGTCCAGAGGCCGGTCACCCGCATCCGGTTCTCGGTCAGGGTGCCGGTCTTGTCGGTGCAGACGACGTCGGTCGAGCCGAGCGTCTCGACCGCGCTCAGCCGCTTCACCACCGCGCCCTCGCGGACCATCCCCCGCACGCCGACGGCGAGCGCCAGGGTGATCACCGGCAGGAGGCCCTCGGGGACGTTGCCGACGATCAGACCGATCGTCAGCACCACCGCGTCGCCGAGCGGGAGCCCGGCGCCGAGGGCGGCGATCGGGACGAAGGCGATCCCCATCGCCAGCGCGATCTTGGCGATCAGCCAGGCGACCCGCCGCACCTCCCCTTCCAGCGGGCTCTCCTCGACCTCCACCCGCTGCGTGAGCGAGGCGATGCGGCCGATCTCGGTCGCCATCCCGGTCGCCTCGACCAGCGCCCGCCCCTCGCCGCCGGTGCAGGCGGTGCCGCTGAAGACGAGGTCCCGCCGTTGCAGGCGGGGAGTGTGCGGGTGCGACTCGACCGGGGCGAGCGAGACCGGGACCGACTCGCCGGTCAGGGTCGAGAGGTCGACCTCGATCGCGCCGTCGAGCAGCCGCCCGTCGGCGGAGATTCGGTCGCCCTCGCCGATCAGCAGCAGGTCCCCGGGGACGAGGTCGACGGCGTCGACCTCGGTCTCGCGGCCGTCGCGGACAACCCTCGCCCGCTGCGGGATGTAGCCCTGCAGCGCCTCGACCGCGCGCTCGGCCTGCATCTCCTGGGCGAAGGCGAAGACGGCGTTGAGGACGATCACGATCACCACCGCGACCGCAACCGGGGTGATCCCGGCGATCGCCGCCAGCGCCGCCGCGCCCCAGAGCAGCAGCGCTAGGGGGTGGGTGAACTGGCGGGCGAGCTGTTTCGGCCAGCGCCGGCCGCGGCGCCGTTCGAGCCGGTTCGGCCCCTGGCTCAGCAGCCGCCGGGCGGCCTCACGGCCCGATAGCCCGTTGGGTGCGTCCACCCGCACCCGTATTCCCTACCCCGATGCGGGGACGGGCTCGCGCTCGATCGGGCAGGACATGCAGCGCGGGCCGCCTCGGCCGCGGCCGAGCTCGGCGCCGGCGATGGTGATCACCTCGATCCCGCCGGCGCGCAGGCGGGTGTTGGTGTCGACGTTGCGCTCGTAGGCGACGACGACGCCGGGGGCAACGGCGAGGACGTTGTTGCCGTCGTCCCACTGCTCGCGCTGGGCCTCGAAGCTGTCGCCGCCGGTCTCGAACAGGCGCAGCGAGCCGACGTCCAGCGCCGCCGCGATCGCCTCGAACAACTCCCCCTCCCGCTCGACCCGGACCGCCGGAACTGCATCAACTTCTACTTCTCCTGGGTGTAGAAGTTGATTCGGTTCGACGGTGGGGCGCAGGGTGTAGCCGACCATCGCCGAGCGCAGCTCGGGGTAGACGGTGAAGGCGTCGCGGTCGACCATCGTCATCACCGTGTCGAGGTGCATGCTCGAGCGCTGGGCCGGCAGTTCGACCGCGATCGCGCGGGTGGCGGCGCCGGCGGCGAAGAGGCGGCGGGCGAGCAGCTCGACGCCGGCCGGCCTGGTCCGCTCCCCCATCCCGATCAGGACGCAGCCGTTGCCGATCACCAGCACGTCGCCGCCCTCGAGGTGCGGCGGGCCGCCGAGATCGTCGCTCCAGGTCTCGTGCGGGGTCCCGGCGAAGAGCGGGTGGTGGCGGTAGATCGCCTCCAGGTGGACCGCCTCGCGCCGGCGCGCCGGCTTCGCCATCGCGTGCACCGTCACCCCTTCGTAGACCCAGGCGGAGGTGTCACGGGTGAAGAGGTGGTTGGGCAGCGGCGCCAGGACGAAACCGTCCCGCCGCGCCACCTGGGCGACCAGCGAAAGGCTGGCAAAGGGCAGCTCCTCGTAGGTGATGCCGCCGATCAACCGTTCGGCGAGCTCGGCGCCCGGGAGCTCTCCCAGCCAATCGGCGACCGCGGCGCCCAGGGCCGGCCCGAGGTCGGCCTCGGCCAGGGTTCCGGCCAGCACCTCGGCCCGCGCCTGCGGCACTTCCAGCGTCTGCGCCAGCAGTTTCTGCAGGTAGAGGACCTCGACGCCCTCCTCGCGCAAGGTGTCGGCGAAGGCGTCGTGCTCCTGGCGGGCGCGCTTGACCCAGAGGACGTCGTCGAAGAGCAGCTCGTCCTTGTTGGCGGGGGTGAGCCGGCGCAGCTCGAGGTCGGGGCGGTGCAGCATCACCCGCCGCAGCACGCCGACCTCCGAGCCGACGTAGAGACGGGAATCGGGAAGAGCGGCCCCCGCGCCGGCAGGGGTCGGCGCGGGGGCTTGCTTGGGAGCGGTGGCCTGATTCATCAGGACCGCTCCCCCTTCATCGCGACGACCGCACCCTCGTGGACGGGAGAGCGGGGTGGCGGGGGAGTCGCGACAAGTTCTGCGGCGTGCTTTTCGGCCGCTTTGGCCTGCCACCACTTCATCAGCACGTAGACGGGGATCCCAGCCAGGAGGAGGACGAACCCCTTGGCGATGATGTCCTTGCCCGAGCCCGTGATCGCCCAGACCGAGTAGGCGAAGGCAAGCCCGGCGATCACCGTGTCGCGGGCGAAGCGGCCGCGCTCGAAGATCTCCCGTTCGGTGAAGTAGAGGTGGGCCTGGGCCGCCGCCGAGTAGGCGTAGGGAACCAGGGTCGTCAGGGTGGCGAGGAGGATGATGAAGGTGAAGGCGTCGACCAGGCCCTTGGTGTAGTTCATCAGCATCAGGCCGGTGACCAGGACCGAGGAGACGACGAGGCCGAAGACCGGCGTCCGCCGCTCGCCGTGGACCTTGGCGAATTGCTCGGGGAAGAGGCCGTCCTCGGCGGCGGCCAGCGGCACCCGCCCCTGCAGCAGGATCCAGCCGTTGAGGGCGCCGAAGGTGGAGGCCATCGCGACCAGGGCGATCACCTTGTTCCAGGAGCCGCCGAACATCACCCCGGCCGCGTCGGCGAAGGGGCTGGTCGAGTTGGCGAGCGTCTCGGTCGGGATCACGCCCATCACCGCGATCGTGCCGATGATGTAGACGACGGTGGCGGCGAGGGTGCCGTAGATCGTCGCCCGCGGGATGTTCTTCTCCGGGTCCTTGACCTCGCCGGCGGCGACGGTCGCCGACTCGAGGCCGATGAAGGCCCAGAGAGTGAGCGGGGCGGCGGCGGAGATCGCGCTCCAGCTGCCGTGCGGCGAGAACGGGGTGAGGTTGTCGCTTTCGATGAAGAAGAGGCCGATGACGCCGATCACGGCGAGCGGCACGAACTTGAGGATCGTGGTCACGACCTGGACGGCGCCGCTCTCGCGGGTGCCGAGGATGTTGACGAAGGTCAGCAGCCAGATGACGCCGATGCCGACCAGCGCGGCGAGCAGGTTGTTGGTCCCGAGGTCGCCCCAGAAGACGGCGAGGTAGCCGACGAAGGCGACGGCGATCGCGGCGTTGCCGGCCCAGGCGGCGATCCAGTAGCCCCAGGCGGTCTGGAAGCCGATGAAGTCGCCGAAGGCGCGCCGCGCGTAGGCGTACGGCCCGCCGGTCCGCGGCATCGCGCGGCCGAGGCGGGAGAAGACGAGCGCCAGCAGCATCGCGCCGATGCCGGTGAAGATCCAGCCGAAGATCGAGATCGGCCCGGCGACGGCGGCGAGCGAGGCGGGCAGCAGGAAGATTCCCGAGCCGACCATGTTCCCGATCACCAGCGCGGTGGCCATCCAGACCCCCATGCTGCGTTTCAGCTTCGGCGCCTCGGCGCCGTTGACCCCCTCTTGCGTGGCTACGCCTTCCATCGTGTCTCCCTTCGCTGGACTGGATCTGCGGAAGCTGCGCTTAAGGTTCGCCCGCGGCGGGGGTCGCGCCATCCGGGCCGCACACCACCTTCGGGTGGGGCGAAGCCGCAGGCCGAGCGGCTAGGCTCGGCCGATGAGCACGGAGGCGGAGGGGCGGATCACGGTCGCCCTGGTTGACGACCACGCGGTGGTGCGGGGGGCTCTGCGGGCGTTGCTCGAAGGCCAGGACGACCTCGAGGTGGTCGGCGAGAGCGGCGACATCGCCTCCGGGCGGGCGCTGGTCGCCGAGCAGCGGCCGCGGGTGCTGGTCCTCGACGTCAACCTGCCCGACGGCCTCGCCGTCGACGCCCTGCCGCAGCTGCTGGAGGACTCGGCGCAGACCGCAGTGGTGCTGCTGACGATGGAGCGCGACCTCAGCCTCGCCCGGCAGGCGCTCGACGCCGGCGCCAAGGGCTACCTGTTCAAGGACTCGGCCCACCTGGAGCTGATCGAGGCCGTCCGCGCCGCCGCCGCCGGCAAGCGCCACCTCGCCCCCGCTGTGGCCGCCGGCCTCGCCAAGGGGGACGAGGAGGATCGCCCGCCGCTCTCGCCGCGCGAGACCGAGGTCCTGAAGCTGATGGCGCTCGGGCACACCAACCGCGAGATCGGCGAGCAGCTCTCCCTCAGCGTCCGCACCGTCGAGACCCACAGGGCCCACATCCAGCAGAAGCTCGGGCTCGCGAGTCGCCCCGAGCTGACCCGCTACGCGCTAGCGAACGGCCTGATCGACACCGACTGACTGCCGAGACCGCAAAAACCCTTCCTCTAGGAGGGTTTTTGCGGTCTCGGCGTTTTTAGGACCAGGTGCGGGGCCAGGGCCTTGGGGGCTCCGGTGGGGCGATGCGGATGCGGGCGTCGGCGGCGATCGCGCCGCTGGGGGTGGCGAGGACCGGGTTGAGGTCGAGCTCGACGATCTCGTGGTGGGTGTCGGCGAGGGAGCCGACGCGGAGCACGAGGTCTTCGAGCGCGGCGAGGTCGGCGGGTTCGGCGCCGCGGAACCCGGTCAGCAGCGGGAAGGTCGCCAGCGAGCGGATCATCTCCGCGGCGTCGGCCGCGGTGAGGGGGCAGACCCGCAGGGCGACGTCGCCGAGCAGCTCGACCGCGGTGCCGCCGGCGCCGCAGGCGACGACGGGGCCGAAGACGGGATCGGTGGCGACGCCGACCAGCAGCTCGGTGCCGCCCTCGACCATCTCCTGGACCAGGAAGCACTCCGCCCGCAGGCCGCCCGCGGCGAGCCTCGCCTCCATCTCCCCCGCCGCCCGCTCGACCTCCTCCGCGCCGGCGAGGCCGACTGCGACGGCGCCGAGCTCGGTCTTGTGGAGGATGCCGGCGCCGTGGGCCTTCAGCGCCACCCGCCCGCCGAGCTCGGCGGCGGCCGCGCCGGCGGCCCGCGGGTCGGGGACGAGCCGGGCCCGGGGCGTCGCGATCCCGTAGCTGCCGAGCAGCCGTTCGCACTCCCCCGCCGCCAGCCACTCGCGCCCCGCCTCCAATGCTTCGGCGATCGTCGCCGCCGCCCCGTCGCGGTCGACACCCTCCGGCTCGGCGCTCGGCGGCGCCGGCCGGCGGCGCCACTCGGCGTAGCCCGCGGCGCGGCCCAGCGCCCGCGCCGCGTCCTCGGGCTGGCGGTAGGCGGGGACGCCGGCCGCGGTGGCGAGCGCGGCCCGCTCGCCGGTGGTGACGAAGACGGCGAGCACCGGGAGCTCGCGCGGCAGCTCCGCCACCACCGCCCGGATCGCCTCGGCGACCTCCTCCGAGCTCGTCGCCAGCGGCCGGATGAAGATCGCGATCAGCGCGTCGATCCCCTCCCAGCGCGCCAGCTCCGCGATCGCCCGCCGGTACTCCTCGGCGCCGGCGCTGGCGATCAGGTCGACCGGGTTCCCCAACCCCGCCTCGGCTGCGGCGAAGGACGCGAGCCGCGCGCGCACGTCGGGCGGCGTATCCGGCACCTCCAGCCCGGCCGCCTCGCAGGCGTCGGCGCACATGATCGCCGGGCCGCCCGCGTTGGTGACGATCGCGACCCGGCGGCCGGCCGGCAGCGGCTGCGAGGAGAACAGCGCCGCGGCGTCGAGCAGCTCCTCCAGGGTCTCGGTCCGCACCACCCCGGCCTGGGAGAAGAGCGCGTCGACGGTGCGGTCGGAGGCGCCGAGCAGGGCGCCGGTGTGGGAGCTGGCGGCGCGCGCGCCCGCCGCCGAGCGGCCGCTCTTGACGGCGACGATCGGCAGCCGGCGGCCGACCCGGCGCGAGACCCGGGCGAACCGGCGAGGGTCGCTGAAGGACTCGATGTAGAGGAGCGCGACCGCGGTCCGCCCGTCCTCCTCCCAGTACTCGAGGAAGTCGTTGCCGGTGACGTCGGCGCGGTTGCCGACCGAGGCGAAGGAGGAGACGCCGAGCCGCCGCTCCTCGGCGAACTCGGCCAGCGCCAGGCCGAGGGCGCCGCTCTGGCTGACGAAGCCGACGTTGCCGGGCGGCGGCGGGTGCGGGATGAAGGTCGCGTCGAGGCGGGAGCCGGGCTCGGTCTCCAGCACGCCGAGGCAGTTCGGCCCGACCAGGCGCATCCCGTTCTCGCGGCAGATCGCGAGCAGCTCGCGCTCGCGCGCCGTCCCCTCCTCCCCGGTCTCCGAGAAGCCGGCCGAGAGGACGACCAGCGCCCGGGCGCCCTTCGCCGCCGCTTCGCGGGCGACGGCGGCGACGGCCGCCGCCGGGACCGCGATCACCACCAGCTCGACCTCCCCCGGTACCGCTTCCAGGCGCGGGTGGGCCGGCAGCCCGTGCAGCGTCTCGGCCGCCGGGTTGACCGGATGGATCGGCCCCTCGAAGCCGGCCTCGACGAGGTTGCGCAGGACCTCGGCGCCGACGCTGCCGGGGCGCCGCGAGGCGCCGACCAGCGCCACCGAGCGCGGCTCCAGAACCGAGGCGACCGCGGCGCGGGCGGCGAGCCGGTCGCGGTCTTCGAAGCGCTCGCGGGCCGCCGCCGAGAAGGAGGTCGGCATCTCCACCCGCAGGACGCCCGGTTGGGCCGAGGTCCGCGTTGGTAGGCCGCTCTCGCGGAACATCTCGATCATCCGGTGGTTCTGCGGCAGGACTTCGGCGACGAAGGCGGCGAACCCGTTGGCGGCGGCGACCTCGGCGAGGTGGGCGAGCAGGATCGTCCCCAGTCCCCGTCCCTGCAGCTCCTCGCCGACGGCGAAGGCGACCTCGGCGAGGCCCTCGGGACCGCCGACGTAGAGGCCGTGGCCGACGATCCCGCGGCCGGCGCGGACGGCGACGAGCCCGTAGCGCTGGCGGTAGTCGACGTCGGCGAACGCCGTCGCCGCGCGATCGAGGTCGACCGCGCCGGAGAAGAAGCGGAAGGCCCGCGACTCGACGTCGAGCCCGGCGAGGAACTCGCGCAAGCCGGCGGCGTCGTCCCGGCGCACCGGCCGCAGGTGGACGGTCGAGCCGTCGTGGAGGACGACGTCGGCCTCGCGGTGGGCTGGGTAGCCGTCGCTCACCCACCGATCGTAGACCGGCGTTCGTCCTTTCCTAGGCATATGCCCAGGAAAGGACGAACGCCGGTCGGGTTATGGTGGCCCCGATGCGCGCGAACGTCTACTTCAGCCATCCGGCCTGCTTGGAGCACGACCCCGGCCTGGGCCTGCCCGGCCACCCGGAGTCTCCGGGGCGGCTGCGGGCGATCGAGGCGGCGCTGGCCGAGCGCGACTGGCTCGGTTGGGAGCGCCGCGAGGCGCCCGCAGCGAGCACCGAGGCGCTGGAGCTGGTCCACCCGCGCGCGCACGTCGAGCGGATCCGCGAGCTCTGCGCCGCCGGCGGCGGCGCGATCGACGCCGACACCTACGCCGGCGAGGCCTCCTGGGAGGCGGCGCTCCGCTCCGCCGGGGCGGCCTGCGAGATGACCCGCGCGCTGCTCTCAGGCGAGGCGCAGGCCGGCTTCGCCGCCGGCCGCCCGCCCGGCCACCACGCCGAGCCCGAGCGGGCGATGGGCTTCTGCCTCTTCGACAACATCGCCGTCGCCGCCGCGATGGCGCTAACCGAGGGCGGCCTCGAACGGGTGCTGATCCTCGACTGGGACGTCCACCACGGCAACGGCACCGCCGAGATCTTCCGCCGCCGCGCCGACGTCCTCTTCGCCAGCATCCACCAGGGCGGCATCTTCCCCGGCACCGGCGCCCTCGCCGACGCCGGCTCGGGCCCCGGCGAGGGGTACACGATCAACCTGCCGGTGCCGGCCGGAAGCGACGAGCACGTCTGGCTCTCGCTGCTGGAGCACGTCGTCCTCCCCGCCGCCGCCGAGTTCGAGCCGCAGCTGGTCCTCGTCTCGGCCGGGTTCGACGCCCACCTCGCCGACCCGCTCGCCGAGTGCCGGCTGGAGACCTCCACCTTCGCCCAGATGGCCTGCCAGGTGCGCGAGGCAGCGGCGGCCTGGGGCGCGCCGGTCGGCGCCGTGCTGGAGGGCGGCTACGACCTCGCCGCCCTGGCGGACTCGACGGTGGCGACGATGGCGGCCCTCGGCGGCGAGGGCGAGGCGGTCTCCGCCGCCCCCGAGCCGCTGCTCACCTCCCGCGCCGCCTCCCACGTCTCCCACTACTGGAGCCTCTAGGTGAAGCTGGTCGAAGTGGCGATCGAGCCGGCGCCGCTGGAGCGGTTCCGCCCCCTGGTCGGCGATCGCTTCGCCGAGATCGAACGGGCCGCGGCCGCCGCCCGCGAGACCTTCGCCGGGCGGCGGATCTGGCACGTCAACTCAACCTCGCAGGGCGGCGGCGTCGCCGAGATGCTGCGTGCGCTCCTGCCCTACGCGCGCGGCGCCGGGGTCGACGTCCGCTGGCTGGTCCTCAGCGAGAGCGACGGCTTCTTCGACCTGACCAAGCGCATCCACAACCGCCTCCACGGCGACGCCGGCGAGGGCGAGAAGCTCGACGACGCCGCCCGCCAGCTCTACGCGAGCGCCTCGGAGCGCTCCGCCGCCGAGCTGCGCCGCCTGGTCGCGCCGGGGGACGTGATCTACCTCCACGACCCACAGCCGGCGGGCCTGGTGCCGGCGATGAAGGAGGAGGGGCTGGCCGTCGTCTGGCGCTGCCACATCGGGGTCGACGAGCCCAACGACGCCGCCCGCGAAGCCTGGGACTTCCTCCGCCCCTACGTCGAGCCCGCCGACGCCTACGTCTTCTCCCGCCGCGCCTACCTCTGGGAGGGGCTCGACGAGGGCAGGACCTGGATCATGCCGCCGGTGATCGACCCCTTCTCGCCGAAGAACGAGGATCTCCCCGAGGACCGCGTGGCCGAGATCCTCGCCGCGGTCGAGGTGGAGGCGACGGTCCTGCAGGAGGAACCGGTCTCCGCCGACGCCACCGTCGTCACCCAGGTCTCGCGCTGGGACCGGCTCAAGGACCCCGAGGGGTTACTGGAGATCTTCGCCCGCCACCTCGACGACCCCTCGCTCCACCTCTGCCTCGTCGGCCCCGACACCGAGGGCGTCCACGACGACCCGGAGGGTGCCCAGGTCTACGAGCGGGTGGTCGAGCGCTGGCGGCAGATGGACTGCGAGCGCCGCCGGCGGGCGCACCTGATCAGCCTGCCGATGGACGATCTGGCGCGCAACGCGGCGATGGTCAACGCCCTGCAACGCCGCAGCGACCTGATCGTCCAGAAGAGCCTCGCCGAGGGCTTCGGGCTGACCGTCGCCGAGGCGATGTGGAAGGCCAGGCCGGTGATCGCCAGCCGGGTCGGCGGCATCCAGGACCAGGTGGACGACGGGCAGACGGGGATCCTGATCGACGACCCACGCGACCTGCCCGCCTTCGCCCGCGCGATCGAAGATCTCGCCGCCGACCCCGGCCGCGCCGCCGAGCTCGGGGCCGCCGGCCGCGAGCACGTCCGCGACAGCTACCTGGCGATCGACCGCCTGCGCGAATACGTGGAGCTGGTCGGCGCGCTGATCGCCGGGCCGGGCTAGCCGTTGGGGCAGATCACGGCGCGGCCGTCGAGCTCGCCGGCGCGCATCTTCTCGTAAGCGCGCGGCGCCTCGTCGAGGCCGAAGCGCTCGACGTGGGCGTGGATCCTGCCTTCGCGCGCCAGGTCCAGGCACTCCATCAGCTCCACCGCCGTCCCCCAGTAGGGGATGCAGAGGCCCGCCTCGAAGGGGACCGCGCCGAAGGCGAACTCGTATTTGCCGCCGGCGAGGCCGACGATCGTCAGGTCGCTCTCGAACTTGGCGACCGCCGCCGCTAGCGCGATCGAGTCGTCGGAGCCGACCATGTCGGCGACCAGCTCGGCGCCGCGGCCGCCGGTGATCTCGCGGATCGCCTCCGCGGCTCCCTCGCCGGCGATCACGGTCTCGTCGGCGCCGACCTCGGCCGCCAGGCGCAGCTTCTCCTCGGAGACGTCGACGGCGACGATCCGGGCCGGGCTCAGCGCCCGCAGGATCTGCACCCCCATGTGGCCGAGGCCGCCGACGCCGACCACGACCGCGGTCGAGCCGGGGACGAGCAGGTGCAGCGAGCGCTTGATCGCGTGGTAGGGGGTGAGCGCCGCGTCGGAGAGCGGCGCCGCGTCGCGCGGGTCGAGGTCGCCGAGCGGCAGCAGCAGCCGCGGGTGCGGGACCAGCATGTACTCGGCCATGCCGCCGTTGAGGCCGAGGCCGCCGCCGAAGGCGCCGATCTCCGCCTGGTGCTCGCAGTAGTTCTCGGCCGAGAGCCGGCAGGCGCGGCAGCGGCCGCAGCCCCAGGGCCCGTAGACGGAGACCGCTTCGCCGAGCTCTACGCCCTCGACCCCGGCGCCGAGCGCCTCGACCCAGCCGGCGTTCTCGTGGCCGAGCGTGAAGGGGACGTCGAACCCCAGCGTCCCCGCCGGCCATTCCATCAGGTGCAGGTCGGAGTGGCAGGCGCCGGCGCCGCCGATCTTGACCAGAACCTGGCCCGGCCCCGGCTCGGGGACCTCCGCCTCGGTCAGCTCGGCGGGGTGCTGCCATTCGGTCAGCCGGTAGGCCTTCATCGCGGTTCTCCTTCGGTTCTCGCGTTATCCAAGAGCAGCCGCCGCTCGGCGGCGGCGACGAGGCGGCGGGTGCGGTCGACCGCGTCGATGTTGACCGAGATCGCCTCGATCCCGCCGCGGACGAGCAGCTCGGCGTACTCCGGGTAGACCGAGGGCGCCTGGCCGCAGATCGAGGTCCGCAGGCCGAGCTCGTGGGCGCGGTCGAGCAGGCGGGCGATGTACTCGGTAACGGCGGCGTCGCGCTCGTCGAAGACCTCGGCGACCAGCTCGGAGTCGCGGTCGGCGCCGAGCAGCAGCTGGGTCAGGTCGTTGGAGCCGATCGAGATGCCGGCGACGCCGAGCTCGGCGTAGCGCGGCAGGTGGAAGAGGACCGAGGGCACCTCGGCCATCACCCAGAGCTCGAAGCCGGGGTGGTCGAGCAGACCGGCGCCCTGGAACATCTTCCGACAGGCCTCGACTTCGCGCGGGGTGCGGACGAAGGGCAGCATCGCGTGCAGGTTCTCGTGGCCGCCGTCCCATACCCGCGCCAGCGCCCGCAGCTCCAGCTCCAGCAGGTCGGGCTCGTGCATGTAGCGCAGGGCGCCGCGGTAGCCGATCATCGGGTTCGCCTCGACGGGCTCGAAGCGCTCGCCGCCCTCCAGGCCGCGGAACTCGTTGCTGCGGAAGTCGATCGTCCGGTAGGTGATCGGCCGCGGCGCGAAGGCGGCGGCGAACTGCTCCAGCGAGGTGGCCATGCGCTCGACCACGCGCTCGCCTTCGCCGGCCTCGATCAGCACCCGCGGGTGGACGCCGTCGAGCGCCTCGACCACCATCAGCTCCGCCCGCAGCAGCCCGACGCCGTCGACGTCGAGCGAGGCGACCCGCTGCAGCTGCGAGGGCTCGGAGAGGTTGACCAGGATCCGAGTCCCCGTCACCGGCCCCGCCCCACCCCTATCGGCGTTCGTCCTTTCCCGGTCATATGCCCCGGAAAGGACGAAAGCCGAACTGTTTTCGGCGCTCTCTGCGGATTTCGGCGCCGCCGAGTCGCCGGCGCTGACGACGCCGGCGCCGGCGTCGACGGTGACGACCTCGCCGTCGCGCAGGGTCTCGGTCGCCTTGCCGGTGCCGACGACGCAGGGGATGCCGAGCTCCCGCGAGACGATCGCGGCGTGGCAGGTCATGCCGCCGGAGTCGGTGACGATCGCCGCCGCGCGGCGCATCAGCGGCACCCAGTCGGGGGCGGTCATGTGGGTGACCAGTACCTCGCCCTCCTGCAGCTCGACCGCGTGCTCGCGCTCGGAGACGACCCGCACGGCGCCGCTGGCTTCGCCGGGCGCGGCGCCAAGGCCGTGGAGCAGCTCCTCGCCGCGCTCGCCGCCGCCGGACATCGGCTCGCCGCCGGCGGTGGTCACCGGCCGCGACTGCAGCATCCAGGCCTCGCCCTCGGCGTCGAAGGCCCACTCGGTGTCCTGCGGAGAGCCGTAGTGGCTCTCGATCCGCACCCCGAGCTCGGCCACCCGCAGCACCTCCTCGTCGCTGAGGACCGGCTTCATCCCCTCCTCCGCGCCCAGCTCCCGGGTCTCGGTGCCGCCGTCGGGCAGGGAGACGATCTCCAGCTCCTTGCGCCGGACTTCGCGCAGCTCGACCTCCATGCCCCGCTTGCGGACGACGTAGCGGTCCGGCGAGACCGAGCCGGAGACGACCGACTCGCCGAGCCCGAAGGCGCCCTCGATCACCAGCCGCTCGCGGTCGCCGCTGGCCGGATCGATCGTGAACATCACCCCCGACCGGGTCGACTGGATCTGGCGCTGGACGACGACGGCGATGTCCATCGTCGCCTGGCCGAAGCCGCGCTTGGCGCGGTAGTAGATGGTGCGGGCGCCGAACAACGAGGCCCAACAGGCGCGCACCGCGTCGAGCAGCGCCGCGCCGCCGCGGACGTTGAGAAGCGTCTCGTTCATCCCGGCGAAGGAGGCGGACTCGCTGTCCTCGGCGGTGGCCGAGGAGCGCACCGCGACCGGCGCCTCGCCCCCGGCGCCGACCAGCTTTTCGTAGGCGTCGAGGATGCGGGTCGCCAGCCAATCGGGGACCGGCTCGGCTTCGATCTCCTCCCTGACCTCGTCCGAGGCCCGCCCGAGCGCTTCGGTGTCGTCGACGTCGAGCGCGTCCAGCCGCGCGGCGATCCGCGCCCGCAGCCCGGTGTCGTCGCAGAAGGCGGCGTAGGCGGGGGCGCCGATCACAAACCCGGGCGGGACCGGCAGGCCCGCCCCGACCAGCTCGCCGAGGTTGGCTCCCTTGCCGCCGGCGAAGTCGACGTCGCCGCGCTGCAGCCGCCCGAACGGCAGCACCGACTCGACGACCGTGGTCATGGCCGCGGCACCACAAGCACCGGGCAGGGCGCCCGGTGCATCAGCTGGGTGGAGACGGAGCCGATCAGGACCCGCATCACCGGGCCGTAGCCGCGCGAGCCGGCGACCAGCAGGTCGGCGCCGACCTCTTCGCAGGCCTCGGCGATCGTCGCGGCCGGCGTTCCGGCCAGGGCGCGGCCGGTGGCGGCGAGGCGCTCGTCGACCCCCTTCACGGCCCTGGTCACGATCGGTCCCGCCTCGGGCGCGATCGCCGGCGTGTACCCGGCCGCGCCGGGGACCACCGCCGGCGGCGCCGAGACGGTGAAGACGACGATCGTCGCCCGGCAGGCGAGCGCCAGGTCTTCGGCCCGCGCCAGCGCCGCTTTCGCCTCCTTGGTGTCGTCGTAGGCGACGGCGACGGTGCGGAAGGGGCCGTGCTCCTCGCCGGCGTAGCCGCGGGGCGCGGTCACCGTCTCGCAGGGCGCTCCGTGCAGGAGGCCGTCGGCGACGCTGCCGAGCAGGACCCGGCCGACCGTCCCGCGGTGCGGCGAGCCGATCACGATCGTCTCGACCTCCTCGCGCTCGGCGAGGTCGTTGAGCACTCCGGCGGGGGTGCCGCCGCCGAAGACGCGGGTCTCGATCTCCAGCTCCCCGAGCCGCTCGCGCGCCTCGTCGAAGAGCGGTTGCGCCCGCTCGGCCTGCTCCTGCTCGAGCATCTCGTAGGGGACCGGCAGCGGCCCGTAGGGGAGGACGGCGGCGACCAGGACCGAGGCGTCGGTGGCTTCGGCCAGGACCCGGGCGAGCTCCAGCGCGTCGCGCCCGCCGTCGCTGCCGTCGTAGCCGACAAGAATCTTCATGCAGCCAATCTATGAGCGGCGCCTGGGTCTCCCATCCGCAGAACCCCACAGCCTTTGCCTCGGCCTCTCCCCTGGCCTCAGGCCGCCCAACAGGAACCCGAGCGCCGCCAGCATCGCCAGCTGCAGCGCCACCCCCAGCGGTGAGGTGAGTGCGTCGACGACGAGGTCGCCGAAGTTGCGCTCGGCCACCGAGGCGACGCCGACGTAGATCGAGTAGGAGACCAGCCGGCCGGCGAAGAAAGCGGCGGTCAGCGGCAGCAGCGCCACGGTCATCAGGCCCGCAGCGACGAAGAGCTGACCCGACGGGACCGGCGAGAGGGCGAAGAGGCCGAGCCCCGCGGCGCTGCGGCGGCGGTCGGCGAGGAGCGCCGCCTGGGCGCGGTCGAGCCGCGCCAGGCGCGCCGGCGCGAGCCGGGGCCGCAGATGCCGGGCGCCGGTGGCGAGGAGGTAGCGGCCGCAGGCGGCCGCAAGGGCTCCGCCGAGGACCAGCGGCACCGCGGGCAGGTCGAAGTCGAGGCTGAAGAAGACCAGCACCGCCCAGGTCGGCGGCCCGAAGGCGGGCAGAAGGTTGACGGCGAAGACGACCCCGAGCGCGATTGCCAGCTCTCCCGTCACCGCTCCAGCCTAGGCGCGCGGCGGGCGATCGGCTGCGGGGAACCCGCACTCGATCGCGTGGCTTTCCCCGGATGGTGGACCGGACCCGCGCCTCAACACTTTCGGCATGCACAAGGCAGCCGCTCCCGCTCCCAAGGTCTTGATCGTCGGCGGCGGCGTCGGCGCGCTCGAGGCCGCGATCGCGATCCACGACCTCGCCGGCGAGAAAGCCAGCGTCGAGATCTGCGCCGGGCGCGGCGACTTCGTCTACCGGCCCTTCGCCGTCGGCGAGCCCTACGGCGCCTCCCGCGTGCTCCGCTACGACCTCGAGCGCCTGGCCGGTCTCTGCGGGGCGGAGTTCCGGCTGGAGAACATCGCCGCGATCGACCCGGCAGGCCGCTGCGCGACCGGCCACGACGGCGCGGAGATCCCCTACGACTACCTCGTCGTCGCCTGCGGCTCGCGGCTCCTCTGGTCGGTGCCCGGCGCGGTCACCTTCTGGGGCGTCCCCGACGAGGGGGAGATGCTCGACGTGGTCAGCCGGCTGCGCGAAGGCAGGCTGCGGCGGGCGGTTTTCACCATGCCCGGTGGGCACGGCTGGGCGCTGCCCGCCTACGAGCTGGCGCTGATGGCGGCGGCGGAAGTCTCCCGCCACGGGATCGCCGGCACCCGGATCACGGTTCTCACCCCCGAAGAAGGGCCGCTGAAGATCTTCGGCCGGCGCGCCTCCGAGCAGGTCGCCGACCTGCTCGCCGACCACGACGTCGAGGTGATCGCCGGCGCCCACCCGGTCAAGTACGAGGGTGGGCTGCTCTCGATCGTCCCCGGCGAGGAGATCGAAGCCGACGCCGTCGTCAGCCTGCCGCGGCTGGAGGGGCGCCACATCGAGGGGCTGCCCTACGACGCCGAGGGCTTCATCCCGGTCGACGACCACGCCCGGATCGCCGGCCTCGCCAACGCCTACGCCGTCGGCGACGTCACCAACTTCCCGGTCAAGCAGGGCGGCATCGCCACCCAGCAGGCCGACGCCGCCGCCGAAGCGATCGCCGCCGACCTCGGCTGCGACGTCGAGGCCAACCCGCTGGACCCGGTCCTGCGCGGCGTCCTCTGGACCGGCTCCCGGCCCCGCTACCTGTTCGGCTGGCTCGGCGGCGGCCACGGCGAAACCTCGGTCGCCAGCGACCGCCCGCCCTGGCCGATCGACAACCCCAGCAAGCTGATCGGGCGCTACCTGACGCCCTTCCTCGCCGGGCTGCAGGGAGAAGCTAGCCGCCCAGCTCCTTCTTCAGCCGCAGGCTGACGGCGCGGCTGTTCGGCACCCCGCCCTGCGGGACGAAGGTCACGGTCAGCTTCAACCGCACGCTGCCGCGCCGGCTGAGGATCCGCCGCGCCTTCGGCCTGGGTGAGATCCGCAGCGTGACCCGGCCGGGGCCGTCGGCCCGCTGCTGGCGGGGCACGGCGCCGTCGACGGCGACCAGACCCGGACCGGGCACCTCGACCGCCAGGGTCGCGGTGCCGCGCCGGCGGTTGAGCCGGGCCTTGCCGAGCTCGAAGGAGTTGTCGACCGGCGCGGTCGCGTCGGGGCCGCCGCCGGTACCGGCGCCGGAGCCGGAGCCACCGCTCGACCCGTCCCCGTTCGGTTCTTCTTCTTCGAGGTCCGGCGGGGGCGGCGGGGGCGGTTCGGGTTTCGGCACGGTGTTCGCCTGGACGACGTCGCCACTGCCGGCCGAGCGCCGCCAGAGCATCGCCAGGGTCCCGTCCTCGCCCCAGGCGGCAATCGCATCGCCGGCTCCCCGCCCAGCGGCGGAAAGGGTCTCGGTCGAGCCCGGACCGCCGTCGGCGCCGAGGTCGCGCCGCTGGACGATCCAGTTGCTGCCGTCGTAGCGGCTCCACAAGAGGGTCGCGCCGCCCGCGGGAGCGGCGGCGGCCTGCGGGTCGGCGGCGTCGCGCCCCGTCGCCGAGAGGCCGACCGCAGTGCCGAGGAGCGCCCCGCCGGGGTCGATCCGTCGCGCCTGGACGACGAAGTTGCTGCCGTCGAAGCGGTCCCAGGCCACGGTCGCGAGGCCGTCGCCGTCGATCGCCAGCTGCGGCTCGGCGGCGCTGCGGCCGGCGGCCGAAAGGTCGAGCACCGCGCCTTCGGTCGCCCCCGCGGCCGAGAGGCGCCGGCCCTGGATCACCCAGTTGGCGCCGTCGAAGCGATCCCAGACCACGGTCGCATCACCCCCGGGCCCGAGCTCGACCTGGGGCTCGATCGCGCTCTCGCCGGCGGTGGAGAGGGCGGCGGTCGGCGCCAGGGTGCCGTCCGCTTCCACCCGCCGGGTCTGGACGATCGAGTCGGAGCCGTCGAAGCGGGACCAGACCACCGTGGCGGTGCCGTCGGCGGCGACCGCGACGTCGGGTTCGACCGCGTCCTGGCCCGATTCGGAGAGTCGCTGCGAGGCTTCTTCGGAGGTCCCGTCGGGGGCGATCCGCCGCACCTGGACCAAGGGGTGGAAGCCGTCGAAGCGCCGCCAGACGACCGTCGCGGTCCCGTCTGGGCCGACGTCGACCTGCGGGTCGGCGGCGTCCTGACCGGAGCCCGAGAGCGTCCGCGTCGCTTCCTCCGGCGCGCCGTCGGGGCCGATCCGCCGCTCCTGAATGCGGAAGTTGGCACCGTCCCAGCGGGTCCAGACGACGACCGCGGTGCCGTCGGGCGCCACCGCCACCTGGGGGGCGAGCGCGTCCTGGGGCTTGAGCGCGGCTTCGCCCGCCGCCGAGAGCTGCTCGATCGGCCCGCGGTCGCCGTCGGCGGCGATCCGCCGCGCGAAGACCCGGAACTCGCCGCCGCTCTTCGCGCTCCAGACCGCGGTCGCGGTCCCGTCGACGGCGACGTCGAGGTCGGGGCCGCCCGCCATCTCCGCCGCCGTCGAGAGGTCGGCGGGCGCCGCGGGATCGGCCGCGGCCGCAGCCGGCGGCTGCACCTTGGTCAGTTTCGGCAGCGAGACCGGACCCGCCACGAAGAGGCTGCTCTGGATCGCCTTGCGGAACTGCTGCTGGGCCGGCGCCGAGGTCTCGATCGGCCAGTCGGCGCGTTTTTCCCCCTTCGGGAAGTTCCAGTTGAACCACAGGTAGGCGCCGATCTCCGGGTGGTGCGGCAGGTAGGTGCCCAGCAGTTCGCGGATGTAGTCGGTCTTGTTGCCGCCGTACTCGCTCGATGCGTTCTCGGCGATCATCACCGGCTTGCCCGGCGCCGTTTCGCGGATGATCTTCAAGGTCGGGCTGATCGTCTTGTCCGGGGTCAGCCATTTGTCGGGCTGGGCCGGGTTCCGTCCCCAGTTGTAGGAGTCGAGCGCGGTCCAGTCGACGTAGGCGTCGCCGGGGTAGTAGGGCGCCGGGTTGGATTCCGGGTCCGACCAGATGCTGTTGACGATCCAGGTCCAGGTCACGTTGGTCGCGCCCTGACCGACCACGAGGTCGTGGAAGCGCTGCCAGGCCTGTTTGAACATCGGCTGGCGGCCCCAGGCGTACCAGCCGCCGTTCATCTCCCACCAGGGGGCGAAGAAGAACGGGTGGCCCCAGGCCTTCGCTTCCTGCGCCCATTTCTTGATCGCCGCGTCCTGGGTGCCGTTGGCGACGCTTTCGATCGTCACCCCTTCGCCGAGCCCCATCGTGATCAGCGGGATCGCGCCGCGGGCGTGGGTCGCTTCCACCTCGAGGCTGTCCCAGCTGGTCCATTTCTGGCCCTGGTTGAGGATCGCGACCTTCCGGCCGGCGTGGCGCTCGAACAGGTTCCAGGCTTCGACGTTGCGGGGGGCGTTGCCGGTCTGGCCGTAGGTTTCGCCGCTGATCGTCGCCCCGAAGTACATCGAGCCGCTGGCCGCGGGAGCCGCGGCGAGCAGAATCGACGCCAGCGCGCACAAGCACACGACCACCGCCTTGGCAAGACCCCCCTGGACCATTGTTCGATGCTTGCGAAGACTGGACGCCGAGTCAAGCCCCGCGGCGGCCCGCATGTGCGGGAAAACACGGATGCCGGGAACGCCGGCTGCGGCGAGAGTTTGGTTCGAGATCCCAATCCGGAGAGAGATATGACCCAGTCGCTCGAATGCCCCCACTGCCACGCCCGCACCGAGGCCCGGCGCGCCGGCTGGAGAGGCCGCTCCTGCTCGCTCTGCGGCGCCCCGATGGTCCTCGCGGCGGCGCCGGCCGAGAAGCTCGTGCGCAAGTACCTCTACGGCGATCGCCTCGCCGACCTTCCCCTGCCGCCCCGAGGGGGACGAATCTAGGCGGGCTGGTTTTCAGCCCCTTTGCCGGGACTCGAGGACGGACCCGCGGCGGGCGACTCAGCTCCCTTCGGGGGCTGCGCCTGCGGCGGCCGGGGCGGTGGACTGGGAGCCGCCCCCTGAGAAGGGTTTTCGGGTGGTTCCTTCGGTGCTGCGTCGGGAGCCGCCGATTCCGGAGTCGAAGGCTTCGTCGGCGCTTCTTCAGGCGCCCCCCCCTTTTCGGAGCCTTCCGGCTTGCTCGGCCGGGGCTGTTCGCCACCGGCAGCTTCCTGCCCGCCCGCAGCCGCCTCCGGGAGCTGCTTGTCCTGCCCGCCGGCGGCCTCGGGTGAGGCGGCGCCGGATTTCGTTTCGCTGTGTGGATTCGCGTGGGCGGCGCCCTGGCTGTGTTCCTTGCCGGCGGGGGAAGCGTTCGCCCCTGGCGGCTGGCCGCTCTCGGTGCGGTTGGCGCCCTTCGCGGCCGAACGCTCTGCGCCGTTGCCGACGCCGCCGCCCGGTGAAGATCCGTCGGCTCTGCCGGCGCTCTGGGGATCGCCGCCGGACCCCGCCGGCGCCTGCTTGGTGCTCTCCTCGCCCGGCAGACCGAGGTGGATGACGCCGCTGCGGTCGGCCGCGGTGACGCCGACCGCGGCGACCACCGCCACCGTTGCCACCCCTTTCACCATCGCCGAGGTAGCGATCGTTTTCGCCGCCCCGCCGCCGAGCGCCGCGGCGAGGCCGCCGCCGGTGGCCTGCGAGCCGCCGCCGAGCAGGCCCTGCAGCATCCCCGCCGCGGCGACCGCCGGCAGCGGCGCCAGCGCGGCGAAGTCCTGCTCGCGGCGCTTGACGTCGTCGCCGAACGCCCGGCAGGCGGCGCAGGCACGCAGGTGGGCGCGGACGTCGCGCCGGCGGGTCACCCGGCCGTCGCCGTCGGAAAGCGCCCTGGTTACCGCGTCGCAGTCCATCTCACGCCCCTCCTCCATCTGCCGCAGGCTCTGCCGCGCCTCGTAGAGCGTCTGCCGGGAGACGGCGGCCGTGGTTTCCAGCGCGACGGCGATCTCGTCGAAGTCGAGGCCCGACATCTCGCGCATCACCAGCACCTCGCGCTGCCGCTCGGGCAGTTCCCGCAGATCGGCGAGCAGGCGCCGCAGCCGTTCCCGCGTCGCCACGTCCTCCGAGAGCCCGTAGCCCGGCGCCACCTGCTCGACGTCGAGCTGCGTCGTCTCGCGGCGCCGCCGCAGCAGGTCGATCGCCTCGTTGTGGGCGATCCGGTAGAGCCACGGCTTCAGCTCGATCTGGCGCTCCTCGCCGGGCAGCGCCCGCAGCACCTTGATCATCGTGTTCTGCAGCGCGTCCTGGGCGTCCTCGGGGTTGCCGAGGATCGCCAGGCAGAAGCGGTAGAGGCTCTGGTGATAGCGGCGGAAGATCGCCGCGAAGGCGCGCTCGTCGCCGCCGACCGCGCGGCGCGTCAGGCGCTCGTCCGAGAGCAGGCGGCTGAATCCCGCCGGGGCTGCTGCTTCGCTCATACGTCGATCTTCCCATCGCGGGCCGTCCGATCAAGGGTTGAAGCGCTCTGACGCCTCATAAACGCGGCGTCCCCTCCGCTTGTCAGCGCCTTTCTCGGGTCTGCCCTGGTTTGCCCTGACAGTGGGGTTCCCACCCCGTTCGTTAAGGAAACCAGTCCAATCGCGGGTCAGGGCCGCGAGCAAATAGGAGGATGCAGATGGTTGGTGCGCTGATCGGGCTTCTCATCATCGTCGCGATCGTGCTGGTGCTGCTCAAGGTCGCGGTCGCCGGTGGAATCCTCGGCCTAATCGCGCTGATCCTGCTCGTCCTGCTCCTCCTTGGCCGGCTCTGAGCCGGCGACCGGACAAATCCGCCTTGCTTATCGCCGGGCGAGCTGGGTACGGGTGAGCCCATGAGCGACCTCGTCCTCGGTCCCCTGCTGCGCTACGTCTCCGGCACCGAGGCGACGATCTGGGTCGAGACCAGCGAGGCTTGCGAGGTCGAGATCCTCGGCCGCCGCGAGCACACCTTCCGGGTCGAGGGCCACCACTACGCGCTGGTCTGCATCGAGGGCCTCGAGCCCGCCGAGCGCTACGAGTACGAGGTCCGGCTCGACGGCGAACTGCGCTGGCCCGAGGCCGGCTCCGAGCTGCCGCCGAGCGCGATCCACACCGTCGACCCCGAGAAGGACCTCGACATCTGCTTCGGCTCCTGCCGGGTCGCAGTCCCCCACGAGGCGCCCTTCACCGAACCGAAAGACGAGACCGAAATCGGCCATGAGGTCGACGCTCTCTGGGTCCTGGCAAGGCAGATGTGCGCTGGCGACCGCGACGACTGGCCCGAGCAGCTCTTCCTGCTCGGCGACCAGGTCTACGTCGACGAGGGCTCGCCGAAGACGCGCAAGAAGATCAAGGAACGCCGCGGGACCGACTCGCCCCCCTTCGACGAGGTGACCGACTTCGAGGAGTACACCTGGCTCTACCGCGAGAGCTGGGAGGAGCCGCTGATCCGCTGGCTCTTCTCCTGCGTCTCGGTCTCGATGCTCTGGGACGACCACGACATGAGCGACGACTGGAACATCTCCCGCGACTGGCTGCTGGAGATGCAGCAGAAGTCCTGGTGGCACCGGCGCGTCGTCGGCTGCATCGCCAGCTACTGGATCTACCAGCACATCGGCAACCTCTCCCCCCGCGAGCTCGCCGAGAACGAGCTCTACCAGCGGATGCGCGGCAACCAGAAGGGCGAGGAAGAGCTGTTCCCCTGGGCGCACCGGATCCAGTCGATGGGCGACGGCACCCGCTGGAGCTTCTGCCGCGACTTCGGGCGCACCCGGGCGATCTTCATCGACGCCCGCGCGGCGCGGGTGCTGGAGGAGGACCGGCGGGCGATCGTCGACGACGAAGAGTGGGAATGGATCGTCGAACACACCGAAGGCGATTTCGACCACCTGCTGATCTGCACCACGATCCCCTGGCTCCTCTCCCCCGCCTTCGAGCGGATCGAGGCCTGGAACGAGCAGCTCTGCAACGGCGCCTGGGGTCAGCCGGCGGCCTGGCTCAGCGAGAAGCTGCGGCGCGAAGTCGACTTCGATCACTGGCCCGCCTTCGGCGAGTCGTTCGCCAAGCTGCGCGACCTCCTGCACGAGGTCGCGACCGGCCAGCGCGGCACCGCGCCGGCCTCGGTCGTCGTCCTCTCCGGCGACGTCCACCACGCCTACCTCAGCGAGGTCGCCTTCCCGAAGTCGGCCGAGGGCTCGAACGGCCGCGCCCCCGTCTACCAGGCGGTCTGCTCGCCCTACCGCAACCCGCTCGACGAAGAAGAGCGGCGCGTGGTGCGCACCGGCTTCGGCAAGCCGCTGACCGCGCTGGCCCGGCTGCTGGCCAAGGCGGCCGGCGCCCCCGACCCGGGGATCCGCTGGCGGACCCTCAACGGCCCCCACTTCGACAACCAGGTGGCGACCCTCGAAATCGACGGCCGCCGCTGCCTGATGCGCCTCGACAAGACCGTCCCCGGCGAAGACGGCACCGATGCGCTCGAAGAAAGCTTCTCCCGCCGCCTCGCCTGAGCGGACGCAGTTGTCCCCGGTATGTGGGGACAAGTGCGTCCGGTTGCCGATACCCACTAACGGGTAGAGATGGCTCGTGCGGCGGAGATCGATATTGGGCGGGGTGGTGCCTGCGTTGCTCGCAGCGCTGGTGCTTGTGCCCTCGGCCCAGGCCGACTTCCCGGCTCTCTACGGCGGCGACGTCGAATGCGCCGAGCAGAGCGGCAACGGCCACGTCCGCCTCTGCGGCGGCGAGACGACCACCTGGGACGGCGTCACCCAGATCGACGTCAACGTCGTCCTGCCGCCGGCGCCGAGCGCCGGCGACGACGGTCCCTACCCGCTGATCGGCGTCTTCCACGGTTGGGGCGGCCACAAGATCGGCCTCGAAGACGCCCGGGTGCAGGACTGGGCCGAACGCGGCTACGCCGTCTTCAGCATGAGCGACCGCGGCTGGGGGGAATCGTGCGGTGGCACCGACCCCGACCGCCTTCTCGAACCGACCGCCTGCGCCGCCGGCTACAACCATCTGATGGACACCCGCTACGAGGTCCGCGACGCCCAGTTCCTGATCTCCGTCCTCGCCGACGAAGGGGTAGCCGAGCCGAAGAAGATCGGCGCCACCGGCGTCTCCTACGGCGGCGGCATGTCGATGGCGCTGGCGGCGCTGCGCGACCGCACGATGCTCCCCGACGGCTCGCTCGTCCCCTGGAAAAGCCCGGCCGGGACGGCGATGGAACTCGCCGCCGCGGTCCCGCAGTGGCCCTGGAGCGACCTCGCCTACTCGCTGATGCCAAACGGCAGCAACCTCGACTACACCTCCGACTCGCCCTACCGCGGCCCCGACGGCAGCGCCCCGATCGGGGTCGAGAAGGCCTCCTACGTGAGCGGCCTCTATGGCCTCGGCCTGGCGAGCAGCAACTACGCCCCGCCCGGCGCCGACTCCGGCGCCGACCTGACCGGCTGGTACACGTTGATCAACGCCGGCGAGCCCTACGACTCAAACCCGCTGGCGAACTCGATCGTCGCCGAGATCGACGCCCACCACTCCTCCTATTACATAGACCACTCCCGTCAGCCGGCGCCGCTGCTGATCCAGAGCGGCTGGAACGACGACCTCTTCCCGGTCGACGAGGGGGTCCGCTTCTACAACCGCACCCGCGCCCAGTACCCCGGCGACCCGATCTCCCTCTTCTCCATGGACGACGGCCACGCCCGCAGCCAGAACAAGCCGGCCGACGAGGCGCTCTTCCTGGCCCGCCTCAACGCCTGGTTCGACCACTACCTGAAGGGCGAAGGCGCGGCACCGACCTCCAGCGCCGAAGCGCTGACCACCGTCTGCGGCGGCCCCTCCGAAGGACCGTTCACGGCCGGCGACTGGCAGAGCCTCTCGCCGGGCGAGATCCGCTTCGGCGGCGAGGCGGCCCAGACCGTCGTCCCCGGCGCCGGCGACCCCTCGATCGGCACCGCCTTCGACCCGATCGCCGGCAGCGGCGCCTGCGCCACCGCCTCAGGCGCCGACCAAGCCGGCACCGCCAACTACCGCCTCGCCGTTCCCGCCCCCGGCTTCACCCTGCTCGGCTCGCCGACCGTGATCGCCGACCTCGGCGTCACCGGCACCGACTCCGAGCTCGCCGCCCGCCTCCTCGACGTCGGCCCCGACGGCAAAGAGCGCCTCGTCGCCCGCGGCCTGCTGCGACCCGGCGACGGCGGCAGCGACATCGTCTTCCAGCTCCACCCGCAGGGCTACCGCTTCGCCGGCGGCGACACCGTGAAGCTGGAGCTGCTCCCCGCCGACGCCCCCTACTCGCGGCCGTCCAACGCCCAGGCGCCGATCACGGTCTCGAACCTGGAGCTGCGGCTGCCGGTCCGCGAGCAGCCAGGCGACCTCGGCGGTCTGGTCCAGGTTCCGGCGCCGCCCGGGCGCGCCGCCGAGCCGCAGAGCGGCGGCGGCGCCGCAGCCGGCATCGCCGGTCTGGCGGGCAAGCTGCGGGCGGGGATCCGGGCGGTCAAGGCGCCCCTGCGCTGCGCCGGCGGCGCCTGCAGCGGCCAGCTCGTCCTCCGCGCCCGCAAGCGCGTCGTCGCCCGCGACGCCTACTCGCTGCGCGACGGAACCAGGGAAGGGGTGCCGATCGAGCTGACCAAGGCCGGCAAGCGCCTGGTCCGCGCCCTGCGCCGGCACGGCAAGCGCTCCCTGCGCGTCCGCGTCCAGCTCGCCGACGCCGGCCGCCCGACGCCGGTCGATCTAACCCGTCGCCTGCGCCTCCGCTAACGAGGCCGCCGGCAGCTTCGCTTCCTGGCGCCGCTCCCACCAGCCCCAGGCCAGCATCACCGCGCCGGCGTAGAGCCAGCCGAGGAGGACGTCGAAGAAGTAGTGCTCGCCGGTCGCCATCAGGGTCAGCCCCATCGCCAGCGGATAGAGGAGCAGCAACGGCCGCAGCCACCGCCGCCGCACCCGGCTCCAGAGGAAAAGCGCGACCAGAGTGACGAAGGCGCAGTGCAGGGAGGGGACGGCGGCGGTGAGGTTGCTGCTCGCCTGCCCCTTGGAGAAGAGCGAGGCGGTGCCGACGCTGATCACTTCCCAGCCCTTGCCGGTGGTGCGGTGGACTTCGTCGATCAGCCCCATTTCCCCCGCCATCCAGGGCGGCGCCGCCGGGAAGAGGATGTAGGTCGTCAGCCCGGCCAGCGCCAGCGTCACCAGGCGCCGGGTGAAACGGTGGAAGGCACGGCGATCCCGCGCCCAGAAGTAGCCGGCGAGGGCGAAGGGGACGATGAAGTAGGAGGTGTAGACGAAGGTGAAGAGGACGTCCCACCAGTGGACGACGCCGGGGTCGTAGAGGCGGTCCTGCAGCCACTCGGTCGGCGTTTCGCCGAAGAAGACGAAGCTGTCGAAGTCGACCATCGGGTGGACGTGGACTCCGATCCCGAAAGAGTCGGCCGCCCCCCGGGTGAGGTCGTAGATCCAGAGCACGGCGACGATCGGCAGCCAGTCGATCACCAGCTGCAGGATTTCCCGCGGCGGCCGCCCGATCGAGACACAGGCGAGGGCGCCGCAGGTCCAGAGGATGACCAGCTCCCGTTGCACCGGGATCCCGTAGGTGGCGGTCCAGAGTGCAAGCGCGACGAAGTAGAGCCCGAGCGCCCAGGGGCGGAGCACGCCCCAGGAGGAGAAACGGAACTCGGCGGCGGTGTCGACCGTCGCCTCGGCTGATTTGCCGGCGGGCATCCGGTCAATCTAAGCGAAGTTCACCGGACGTTAGCCTCCGTCGGCATGAGCATCGATAACGCCCACCCCACCGCGCTGCTGATCGGCGGCGAGCTGGTCTTCGGCGAGGGCCCGGCCCTCGCGGTCGAGAACCCGTACACGACCGAGACGATCGCCGAGCCGAACGCCGCCTCGCCCGAGCAGGTCGGGGCCGCCGCCGCCGCCGCCCGCGAGGCCTGGCCCGGATGGGCGGGGACGACCGCCGGCGAGCGCTGCGAGCTGCTGCACGAGATCGCCAACCGGCTACGGCGCGACGCCGGGGAGCTGGCGCGGACGATGACCGCCGAGGGCGGCAAGCCGCTGCTGGAGAACCGCGACGAGCTGGAGTGGACCGCCGCCGCCTTCGACTACTACGCCGAGATCGGCCGCGACCACGCCGGCCGCGTGATCCCGCCGATCGAGAACACCCAGCTGGCGATGGTGCTGAAGGACCCGCTCGGCGTCGTCGGCTGCATCGTCCCCTGGAACTAGTGGTCTGCTGCTGCTGCTCGCCTGGAAGGTGCCGCGGACTCGGCGGTGCCTGGGCCGCCTTCCGGTGGGCGTCCGACGGCCAGCGCGTGCGCCTGGCGAGTGCCGGACCGAGCGGGGGTAGGACGCAGGGAGGCCTAATGGCAGAGCCATTTGGCCGACCGAGGACGACGCCCCGCGAAGTGTCCGGTGCCGCCAGGGGTGCGTGGGGGCCGTCGGACGCCCACTAATGCCGGCCAGGTGTGCACGTCCGCCGAGCGCTTCTACGTCGCCGAGGAGGTCTACGACGACTACGTCGCCGCCTTCGTCGAGCACACCCGCGGCCTCGTCCTCGGCGACCCCTTCGAGGTCGCGACCGACGTCGGCCCGATGGTCTCCGACCCGCAGCGGGCGAAGGTCGTCGCCCAGCTGGAGGCGGCCTCGGCAGCCGGCGCCGAGATCCTCACCGGCGGCGACCACGGCGGCCAGGAGCGCGGCCACTTCCTCTCCCCCGCGGTGGTCGTCGGCGCCGCCGCCGACAGCGCCCTGCTGACCGAGGAGACCTTCGGCCCGGTGGCGCCGATCGTCCCGGTCTCCTCGCTGGAGGAGGCGATCGCGCTCGCCAACGGCACCGAGTTCGGGCTCGGCGCCAACGTCTACACCGCCGACCTGGAGAGCGCCGTGCGCTGCATGCGCGAGCTGCGCGCCGGCACGGTCTGGATCAACGACCCGCTGACCGACAACGACGCCGGCCCCTTCGGCGGCTTCAAGCAGTCCGGCCTCGGCCGCGAGCTCGGCCGCGAGGGCCTGGAGGCCTTCCAGGAGACCAAGCACGTCCACATGGAGAGCCGGATCGAGCGCAAGGAATGGTGGTACCCCTACAAGGAGTACGGGGCGGGCTGAGCCGGGCCGCTATTCGAGCTCGAAGCTGGTCAGGTCCTGGCCGTAGATCGGGCTGACGACGAGCTTGTCGAGATCGACGTTGTCGGCGACGAAGGTGCCGAGCGTCAAGGTCCCGAACGGCGCCCACGGCGCCTGCACCATCACTTCGCGGTCGAGCGCCGCGTATTCGGCTTCCTGCCGCGGGCCCAGCTGCTGGCGCTCCAGCCGATTGATCTTCGCGTCGATCTGCGGGTCGCCGAAGCGGGCCCAGTTGGTGTTCCCGGCGGAGGCGATGCTTTCGCTGGAGAGCTGCGGCTGGAAGTAGTCGCTCGGGTGCGGGTAGTCGAGGAACCAGTTCGCCCAGCCGGTGTCGAGGTCGGGCGTGGTGGCGTTACCGATCACGGTGAAGTAGTTGGCGGCGTCGACGGTCTTCAGCTTCGCGTCGAGGCCGATCTCGTTCAGCACCTGCTGGTAATACTCACCGGCTTCGTCGTTGGGCGTCAGGTTGTTGGTCCAGACGGTGACCTCGCGATCCTTCGGGTCGGCCCGCCGCACCAGCGCCTTCGCCCGCGCCAGGTCATGCGGGTAGAGCTCGAACTGGCGGTAGCCCGGCATCTGCGCGGGCAGCACCTGCTGGGTTCGCTTCAGGGTGCCGGCGTAGATCCGTTCCAGCGCCGCCGGATCGATCGCGTAGTTGACCGCGCGCCGCACCCGCACGTCGTCGAAGGGCGGCTGGCGGGTGTTCATCCAGAAGTAGTAGGTGCTGATCGTCGGCTCCTCGCGGAACTGGGTGCCCTCGTAGCGCCGCTTGACCTCCGGGTAGCGGTCGACCGGCGGCGGGTTCTTCATCCAGTCGACCTTGCCGCGTTCGACCTCCTCCAGCTGGGTGATCGGGTTGGTCCGCACTTCGAAGCTGATCCGGTCGACGTGGCCGTCGGGGAGCTGCGGCATCGCCGGCCCGTCGTCCGACGCCCAGTAGGGATTGCGCCGGTAATCCCAGCCGCGGCCCGGATCGACGGCGGTGATCATGTACTGGCCGGTCGCCGGCGGCGGGCTCGCGGTCTCGTCTTCGACCGGCGTGTCCGGCGGCAGCAGCGCCGCGAAGGGCAGCGCCAGCGCGTAGCTGAAGGTGCCGCTCGGCTCGGTCAGCCGGATCACGATCCTGCCGCTGGCGTCGTCGGCTTCGATCCCGGCGATGCCGCCGCTCTTCGTCTTCGCGAATTCTTCGGCGCCGACGATCCCGGTGTAGAAGGTCGAGCCCGGCGAGTTGAGGCGGAAGAGGCGCTCGATCGCGAAGCGGAAGTCGGAGGCGCGGACCGGGCGGCCGTCGGAGTACTTCAGCCCCGGCCGCAGCCGCAGCGTGTAGCGGCGCCCACCGCGGTCAATCCTCGGCAGCGCCTGCGCCAGGCCCGGGATCAGCTCGGTGCCCGCCCTGCCGTTCGCCGGCGCGTAGGTGAGCAGCGGGATGTAGGTGTCGTGCAGGGCGGTGGCGGCTTCGAGGCTGAAGGCGAGCCCCGGATCGAGGGCATCGGGGAAGGACGAGTAGGTCCCGGTGAGGGTTCCGCCCTCGTCCGCTCCGCCGCTCGACCCGCAGCCCGCCAGGGCCGCGCAGATCAAAAGGACCATCCCCAAGCGGCCGGGCAACAACCGCAGCTTCTTCAAGAGTCGTTCACTCCCCGTAGAGCGGAGTCAAGAACATAGACGGAGACGTCACCCGCCGCCACTAAGAGCGCAGCTGGCCGTGTTCGGACTGGTAGTGCTCCAGCGTGTCGCCGGTGCTCTCGCCCGGCATCCGCAGCCGCTTGCGCAGGGTTTCGGCGAAGTCGTCGATCGCCATCCGCAGGATTTCCGCCCGCACCCGCAGCGCCTGCGGGCGGTCGTCCTCCACCGCCTCGTCGGCCAGGGAGCTGAGGAAGGGCAGCAGCCCGGCCAGCGCCCGCTCCTCGTCCTCGGTGCGGAAGTAGTGGGTGATCGGGAAGTGGATGACGTCGCGGCGGGCGCGGATCAGCTGCTCGGCGAACCCGGCGAGGAGCGATTCCAGCAGCGCCGGGTCGGCGTCCGCCAGCTTCTCCCCCAGCCGCTCCTCGGTCTCCTTCGCCAGGTGCACCTCGTGGGCGAGCGAGTCCCGGCGGGCGATCGCCCCGTAGATCGAGATCAGCCAGGAGATGCTGGCGGTGAGCAGGCCGAGCCCGAAGATGGTCTCCACCGGCCCCAGCACCCGCAGCAGCGGCGCCGCCGGTGAGATGTCGCCGTAACCGAGGCTGGTGAGGTTGACGAGCGAGACGTAGAGGGCGTCGATGAAGCCGGAGTGCTCGGCCGGGTTGAGGGCCGGGTCGAAGTTGAACCCGTCCGGCATCTGGGGCATGAAGACCAGCGCCCAGCCGACCGCCAGCAGCCCGGCCCAGGTCGCGACCACCGCGACGTAGCTGAGCGGGCCGGCCAGCAGCCCGACCGTGCCGCTGCGCGGCAGCTTCCTCGCCACCCAGGCGACCGCGCGGACGACCCTCCGCGCCACCATCCCGCGGCCGAGCGGGTGGAAGAGGACGTCGAAGATGTCGCGCAGTGCGACCAGAACCAGGGCGACGCCGAGCACGGTCCAGACGATGTCCACCTCGGGGAAGCTAGTCGACGGCCCCGCGGTGGCGGGCGGGCGCCGCGGCGGCGGCGTCCCGGACTACCGCCGCCAGCTCGCCGCCGAGCCGAGACCAGGAGAAGCGCTCGACCGCCCGCTCGCGCGCCCGCTCGCCCCGGCGCCGCCGCTCGTCCCCGTCGGCCACGGCCGCGACGATCGCGCCGGCGAGGGCCTCGACCTCGTCGGGCCCGACCAGCCAACCGGTTTCCGGCTCGACGATCGTCGCCGGGCCGCCGCGGTCGACCGCGATCACCGGCAGGCCGCAGGCCATCGCCTCGACCAGGACCTGGCCGAACGCCTCCCAGACCGAGGCGTGGACGAGGAGGTCCCCGGCCCGCAGGAAGGGCGGCAGCTCGTCGTGCCGGTGCCAGCCGGCGAGGAAGACGTCGCGGGCGCCGGTGCGCTCGATCGCCTCGCAGGGATGCTCGCCCTCCCACTCGTCCAGATGGCCACCGATCAGGACCAGCGCCGCCCGCTCGCCCAGCTGCCCCTGCGCCTGGGCGAAGGCTTCGATCAGCAACGGCAGGCGCTTGACCTCGGTGAAGCGGCCGACGGCGAGCAGCACCACCCCCTCGAGCGCCTGCAGGTCGCGCTCTTCATAGGAGACGCTCCCCGGCGGCTCGCCCGGTCGCCAGCCGCGCGGCTCCTCGACCAGGTGCCGGCGCCAGTGCGCGCGCCGGTCGACCTCGCCGGGGTGGAAGATCGGGTCGAAGCCGTTGGGGATGCAGGCGAAGCGCTCCCGGTCGAGGTCCAGCAGCTCGGCCGCCCGGTCGAGACCGCTGCGGTCGTTGACCACGATCCGGCTGCAGGCGGCGGCCCAGGCGCAGATCCGCCGCCGCCACTCCTCGGCATAGGCCCAGCCCGCCGGCGCGCCGGCGGCGATCCGTTCCAGCATCAGCAGCTCGGTGCCGTGGACGTGGCCGACGACCGGCACCTCCGGAAGCACCCGCGCGGCCGCCTCGTTGAGCGGGGTGAGGTGGTGCAGGTAGAGGACGTCGACTGCGGTCTCCGCGGCAGCCGCGAACGCCGCCGCCCAGGCCTCGACCTGAAGCTCGAAAGCCTCGTCGTCGAGGCCGGCGAGGACGCGGTCGGGCGCGCCGGGCCGGTCCTCGTATGAGCCGTGGATCGGAGCCGTCCCCGCCGTCCCGCGGTAGCGCAGCGGGTCCGGGGAGGCGATCGCGGGGGCGAAGTCGAGCGGGCGCAGGTCGAGGCCGGCGTAGAAGCTCTCCGCCGCGGCCTCGCCGCCGAGATCGGACCGCGATCCCGACAGCAGGGTCACGTCGAGGTCGTTCTTTCCCAGCTCGCGGGCAAGCGAGCGGCAGGAGTGGGCAGAGCCGCCGCGAGGATAGAAGTACATCCCCATCAGCACCCTCTTGTTTGCGGCAGCCACGGCCGCCGAGGCTAGCGGTCGGGTTTCGTCAGGCCGGGCGGCGCGGCGCGAAGTGCAGGACGGTGGCGACCTCGCGGCCCCCCTCCAGCTCCAACCCGTGCTCCTCGCGCGGGGTATTGACGAGGGCGCCGCCGACGACCAGCGAGGCAGAGCCGCCGCCGTCGAGGTTGATCGCCTTCTCCGCCCCCAGCTCGACCATCGCAGCCGCCAGCTCGGCCATCGTCAGCCCGGCGTCGGTGTCGGCACGGCCCTCGCAGACGACCGCGATCATCTCCTCGGCGGCGAGACCGAGCGCGGCACGCGGATAGCGACCGGCGGTGATGTCGGAGTCGAACTGGCGCGAGCCGGCCGAGAACCCCTCGGCGTCGACCCCGTCGCGGATCAGCGAGCCGCCGCCGGCGACCAGCATCGGGCCGGCCTGCAGGAGGTCGCCGTGGGGAACGTCCCCCAGCTCCTCCCGCGCCGCCATCCGCACCTCGCCGCCGGCGACGTGGACGCAGGCCCGCTGGCGGTGCCAGGGTGGGTCGAAGGGCTCGGTCGCCAGCTCACGGCTGTCGATCCAGAGGTCGCCGAGGGCCGGGCCGCCCGGTCTCATGTAGAAGCCGCCGACGATCGCGTGCTGGGCGCCGCTGCTTCGGCACCACTCCCGCACCGTCGAGCACGGCTGCAGCGCGACCACCCGCAGCCCGAACTCCGAACGGGCGAAGCGGGCGACGTGGAGGGTGGTCAGGACGCCGTCGGCGAGGCGGAGATGCCGGCGCTCTAGCGTCGGGCGCGGGAGCGCGAGTCCCGCAGTTGCAGCCGTTGGAGAGGAGGTCGGCATCGGAGGACCTAAACCGCTTGGCCCCGAATGGAACAGGACGCGGTGGACGAACCCGGCTTAGATCGCGCTTGGTGGCGGCGAGATCCCCCGCTGCGAGGGGACGGCGGCGGCGATCGCGGTGCCCTCGCCAGCCGCGGCGCGGAGCCGGAACGATCCCCCCAGGGCCTCGACCCGCTCGCGCATCCACCGCAGGCCCCCACCCTCCTCCACGTTTGCCGGGTCGAAGCCGTCGCCGTCGTCGCTGACGGTGACGAGCACCTCGGCGCCTCCGGGTCGTTCCACTACCTCGACGACGACGCGGCTGGCGTCGGCGTGCCTGGCGGTGTTGTCGAGCGCGGCCTGGACGATCCGGTAGACGGTGGCCTCGCACTCCTCGTCGAAGCGCACCGCCCCGGGCCCTTCTGCCGGGTCCAGCTCAACCCTGGTCATTACTTCCAGCTTCGGCTTTTCGACCCGGTCGGCGAGCAGTTCGATCGCCGGCCCGATCCCCTCTCGCTCAAGCGCCGGCGGCCGCAGGTCGACGATCAGCGAGTGCAGCCTCTCGGCCTCGCGCTCGACGTCGGCGATCGCCCGCTGCAGCAACTCCTGGACCGCGAACGGGTCGGCCCCTTCCATCGCCGCCAGCGACATACGCAGCTTTGCCAACCCCTGCAGCGTCCCGTCGTGCAACTGCCGCGCCCACTGCGCCAGCTCGGCCTCGGCCGCCGCGAAACGCCGGCGCGCGCTGTTTGACAGCTCTGAGCAATCGGTCCGGGACACACGTTCTCCCTGCTCGACGGGGAGAGCCCGGCGGAGGGCCGTTACCAGCCCTGCGGGTGCTCGTCCCTGAGACCAGCGACGGCGCGAACCTGCCGGAAACGCCGTTGCCGGGGCGGAAGGATACTGCGGAATACTCCTTTAAGCGATTGACCGTCATCTAATCGAAACGGTCCTGTTTACTACCCACCGGAGTTGCCGGTAGAGTGGCCGACCGATCCTGGAGTCCCCGAGCAGGGGCGCGCCGGGGTTGGCCGATGGACGATGGGTGCGGTTGGGCTTTTGAGGCACGGCTCGACTCGTCGTGACGCTCGATCGAGCTCGGAGCCGAACCGCCTGTGCATGTCTGACCCACAACCGCTCAGCGGCGGGGAGCTGAACGCCGCAGTCACCCGCGAGGTGATCCGCGTCCAGAACGAGAGCCACGGACGCGGGCCGAAGAAGGCCTTCTCCTTCCACAACGGCAACGTCCTGGTCACGATCCTGGAAGAGGTTCTGACGCCGGCCGAGCGCAAGCTCGCCGGCAACGGCGAGAGCGACGCCGTCCTGCGGATGCGCAGCCTCTACCAGCGCAACATGGCCGCGGAGCTGAAACAGGCGGTCGAAGCGATCACCGGCCGCCAGGTCCTCGCCGTGCTGAGCGACAACCACCTCGACCCGGACATGGCGGTCGAGACCTTCATCCTCGACCGGCCGCTGAACTGAGGATCGAGGGGTGGGGGGCGGCTAGGCTGGGCCGCACATGGTCCCCCTCTCCATCCTCGACCTCGCCGCCGTCGGGCGCGAGGAGACGATCGCCGAGAGCTTCGCCGGCAGCGTCGAGCTGGCGCAGGCCGCCGAGCGCGGCGGCTACGAGCGGGTCTGGTACGCCGAGCACCACAACATCTCCTCGATCGCCTCCTCGGCCACCGCGGTCCTGATCGCCCACGTCGCCGCCCACACCGAGACGATCCGGCTCGGGGCCGGCGGGGTGATGCTGCCCAACCACTCGCCGCTGGTCGTCGCCGAGCAGTTCGGGACCCTGGAGACGCTGCACCCGGGGCGGATCGACCTCGGGCTGGGGCGGGCCCCGGGGACCGACCAGCGGACCTGGATGGCGTTGCGGCGCGATCCCGCCGCCAGCGACCGCTTCCCCCAGGACGTCGTCGAGCTGCAGCGATTCCTCAGCGACGAGGAACCGCTGCCGGGCCTGCGGGCGATCCCCGGCCGCGGCACCAAGGTGCCCCTCTACATCCTCGGCTCCTCCCTCTTCGGGGCCGAACTGGCGGCCCAGCTGGGGCTCCCCTACGCCTTCGCCTCGCACTTCGCCCCGCGCCACCTGCACGAGGCGCTCGCGGTCTACCGCGCCGGCTTCAAGCCCTCCCGGCAGCTCGCCGAGCCCTACGCGATCGCCGGCGTCGGCGTGATCGCCGCCGACACCGAGGAGAGCGCCGCCGCCCAGATGGAAGCGGCCCGCCGGGTGCGCGCCCGCGCCCTCTTCGGCCGCGGCCGCAAGCTCAGCGAGGAGGACGTCACCGCGCTGCTCGAATCCCCGCAGGCGGCTGCCGTCGACGAAATGCTTGCCTACACCGCCAGCGGCACCGCCGAGGAGGTCGCCGCCTACCTGGAGCGCTTCGCCACCGACACCGGCGCCGACGAGCTGATCGCCGCCCACTACTCGGACTCGGTCGCCAATCGCTTACGCTCCGTGGCACTAACGGCGCCGTCTCAGTAACCAACCAGTCACGATGCCCGAAAGCCCTCGCCTCAGCCTGCCGATTTTGATGTACCACAGCGTCTCCGACGACCCCGGGGGCAGGAACGGCAGGCCGCTGACGGTGACCCCGGCCCAGTTCGCCGAACACATGGAATACCTCGACGCCGAGGGCTTCAGCGGCCACTCGGTGCGGGAGCTGGTCGCCTCCCTGGACGGGCGCGGCGAGCTCGGCCCCAGGCCGGTCGTCCTCACCTTCGACGACGCCTACAGCGACTTCCACAGCGAGGCGCTGCCGGTGCTCGCCCGCCACGGCTTCTCGGCGACCGTCTACGTCACCACCGCCTACATCGGCTCCACCGCCAATCCGCTGACCGGCGACCGCAAGCACCAGCGGCCGGTGCTCTCGCTGGAGCAGCTGCGGGAGCTGGTCGCGGCCGGGATCGAGTGCGGCGGCCACAGCCACACCCACCCCCAGCTCGACGACCTCCCCCCGGTGCGACTCGCCGAGGAGGTGCGGCGGCCGAAAGAGGTCCTCGAAGACGGCCTGCAGGCGCCGGTCGAGACCTTCGCCTACCCCTACGGCTACCACGACCAGGCGGCCAAGGAAGCGGTCGCGGAGGCCGGCTACCTCGCCGCCTGCCGGGTGGGGAACCTCGCCTGCGAGCCCGGCGACGACCGCTTCGCGCTGCCGCGCCTGACGATCCGCTCGCGCACCGACGTGCGCCGGCTCGGGCGCCTCGTCCGCCGGGGCCACTCGACCCTCGCCCGCGCCCGGGCGGGAAGCAAGGACGAGCTCTGGCGCTTCGTCCGCCGCCACAGCCCGCTCGGCGAGAAGACCGCGGCATGAGCGGCGACGGCGCCGCGCCCTCGATCTCGGTCGTGATCTGCACCCACGACGAGCGCCGCTACGACGAAGTCGTCGCCGCAGTGCACTCGATCGAGCGCCAGACCTACACCGCCCTGGAGACGATGGTCGTCGTCGACCACAACCGGCCGCTATTCGAGCGGCTCGGGGCAGCCTTCCCCACGGGGGTCACTGTCCTGGAGAACGGCGGGCCCCAGGGGGCCCCCTCCTCGAAGAACACCGGGGCGCTGATCGCCGACGGCGACGTCGTCGCCTTCCTCGACGACGACGCCGTCGCCGCCGACGATTGGCTGGAGGAGATCGCCCAGGCCCATCGCACGCACCCGGGCATCCTCGGCATCGGCGGCTGGACCGAGCCCGCCTGGGAGCGCTCGCAGCCACCCTGGTTCCCGATCGAGTTCGGTTGGGTGGTCGGCGCCAGCTACCGCGGCCTGCCCGACGCGGGCGGCCAGGTGCGCAACACCACCGGCGGCAACATGTCGGTCGACCGCCGCGCCTACGTCGAAGCGGGCGGGTTCGACGTCAACCTCGGCAAGGTCGGGGTGCGCTCGGAGCCCGAAGACACCGAGCTCTGCATCCGGATCGGCAACATGCATCCCGGGCGCCAGTGGATCTTCTGGCCCGACGCCCGGATCCACCACAAAGTCCCCCAGGAGCGCGAATCGTTCCGCTACTTCCTCACCCGCTGCCGCTACGAGGGCCTCGGCAAGGCGGCGCTGACGGCGATCGCCGGCAGCCGCCGCGGCCTCTCCAGCGAGCGCTCCTACACGCTCCGCATCCTCTCCAGCGGGGTCGCGATCCGGCTCGCCCGCGGCCTGCGCTCGCGCGACTACGCCTTCTTCGCCCAGGCGCTGGTCCTGGTCGTCGGCCTCGCCGCCACCACCGCCGGCTTCGCCGAGGGGTTGTTCACGGTCAAGCTGCGCTCGCTCCTGGGGGGCAACTTCAAGCCCAGCTAAAAGCTGGGAGCGGGCGCGTTCTCCGTGCCTAAGATGGATCGCATGCCGTCACCGAGGAGACTGCTGCCGCTGTCGTTCCAGCGCTGGCCGATCCGCTGGAAGCTGGCGATCGTCTCCGCCTCGCTGACCTTCGTGATCCTGCTCATCTTCGGCGGGATCGTCGGCGAGGTTGCGACCTCGCGGATCCGCAGCGACTTCAACCGCGACCTCGAGGAGGCGGCGACCCGGCTGGTTGGCCGGACGAAAATCGTCGAACGACCCTTCGCCGAACCGAGCGTCTACAGCCCCAACCTGGCGGCGGTCTCGCTGCCCAACGGGGCGACCGCGCGGGTGATCAACTCCGAAGGCGTCGTCCTCGACGAAGCTCCGAAACAGGGGACCGACCTCGGGCCGCCGAGCGCCGGAATCTCCAGCACCGGCTCGCTGCTGGTCGCCACCCAACCGGTCTTCGGCCCTAACAACGAAGTGGTCGGATACATCCAGTACGGCCGCAGCGACAGCCACGTCGACTCCACCGTCACCCGCCTCTGGCTGTTCATCTTCCTCGGCATCCTCGGCGGCACCGCGCTGGCGGTGCTGGCGGGGGTCGCCCTCGCCCGGCGGGCGATGAGGCCGATCGCCACCCTGACCGCCACCGCGCAGGAGATCGCCGCGACCCGCGACCCCTCGATGCAGCTGCCGCAGCCGACGGCCGAAGACGAGGTGGCGGAGCTCTCGCAGACCCTGCAGGAGATGCTGAACGCGCTCGACGCCTCGCAGACCGAGCGCGAGGCGGCGATGCAGAAGCAACGCGAATTCGTCGCCGACGCCTCGCACGAGCTCCGCACCCCGCTGACCAGCATCCTCGCCAACCTCGAACTGCTCGAAGCCCAGCTGGGGAAGGTCGACTACGGCGAAGAGCGGGAACTCGCGGCCTCGGCGGTGCGCTCCTCGCAGCGGATGAGCCGCCTCGTCTCCGACCTGCTGATCCTCGCCCGCTCCGACGCCGGTCAGAACCGGCCGAAGACCGACGTCGACCTGGCCGAGATCGCGACCAGCGCCGGGCGCGAGATCAGCCCCAGCCTGGGCGAGCGCGCGCTGCAGGCCGAGTGCGAAGCGGCGCCGGTGCACGGCAACCAGGACGAGCTGCACCGCCTCGTCCTCAACCTGCTCGACAACGCGATCAGATACTCGCCCGAAGGAGCCGAGATCTCGCTCACCACCAGGCGCGACCGCAGGGCGGGCACCGTTCTGCTGGAGGTCGCCGACAGCGGCCCGGGGATCCCCGAGGAGATGCGCGAGCGGGTGTTCGAGCGCTTCGTCCGCGGCCATAGCTCTTCGGACACCGCCGGCAGCAACGGCACCGGGCTCGGCCTGGCGATGGTCCGCGCGATCGCCGCTTCCCACGGCGGGACCGTTACCGCCGAGCGCTCCGAGCAGCTCGGCGGGGCACGCCTCGTGGTCACGCTGCCGGCGCTAGAGTCGGCCGACAAGCACGAGGAAAGCGAGGACAGGCGAGCATGGCGAAGGACGATTCCCCCGGGCAGCTGATCGACGCGAGGATCGCGGAGCTCGGCGACTGGCGCGGCGAGACCCTCGCCCAGGTCCGCTCCCTGATCAAGCAGGCCGACCCCGACGTGGTCGAGGAGTGGAAATGGCGCAACCCGGTCTGGTCGCATGAGGGAATCCTCTGCACCGGCGAGACCTACAAGGACAAGGTGAAGATGACCTTCGCGAAGGGCGCCTCGCTGGATGACCCCGCGGGCCTGTTCAACTCCAGCCTCGGCGGCAACACCCGCCGCGCGATCGATCTCCAGGAGGGGGAGCAGATCGATGGAGAGGCGTTGAAGGACCTGATCCGCGAGGCCGTCGCTCTCAACTCGGCGGGGGACAGCTGATGGGCACGCTGATCGCGACCGCGCAGGCCACCCTCGACGGCGTCATCGACCCGGTCGGCGAGTGGGTGCAGCCCGACGGAGAGCACGGCGAGCACTCCTTCGAACGGCAGGAGCGGTCAGCCGGGCTCGTACTCGGCCGCAAGACCTACGAGGGCCTGGCCCAGTACTGGCCCGGCAAAACGGGCAGGTGGGCTGACATGGTCAACGCGATTCCGAAGTTCGTCGGCTCCCGGAGCCTCTCCGGCGAGCTCGAGTGGAACGCGACCCTGCTCGAAGGAGAGATCGAGGACTCGGTGCCGAAACTGAAGGCCGCGGTCGAGGGCGACCTCTTCCTCCACGGCAGCGGCGAGTTCGCCTACGCCCTCGCCGAGAAGGGCCTGATCGACCGCTTCGAGATCTACCTGAACCCGCTGGTCTGGGGCGAAGGGAACGTCCACGTGCTCGGCGACCGGGGAACGATCCGGATGCAACTGGCGGACGTCGAGCGCTTCGATTCCGGCGTCGTCCTCCTCACCTATCTCCCGGCTTCCTGAAGCCGAATCAGGGCAAATTTTCCTGATTGACTTGACGAACCCTGATCTTTGATTAGACTGCCGTTCCTGAGCAAATAGTTCAGGCAACGAGCAACCAATCGTTCGCCCGTAGCTCAATTAGGCAAGAGCATTGGGTTACTACCCCAAGGATACGGGTTCGAGTCCCGTCGGGCGAGCTTTTCAAAGGGCGAGGAGGGCGTAACCGTGGAGGCATCTGACAAAGTCGAGAAACAGGCCGAAGCAGGTTCCCCGGCCCCCTCCTTTCCCGACAACAGCGACCGCTGGTGCTTCGTCTCGCTGAGCGAGGAGGAACGCGAGGACGTGGCCGCGGCTCTCGACGACGGCCTCCTGAAGCAGACGCAGGAAGCCGGCGTCCCCTTCGCCACCTCGCAGTTCTTCGACCAGGCCGAGGTGGCCGAGGGCATCCTGCCGCAGTCCGCCCGCTCGGCCCTCTCGTCTCTGCGCCGCGGCACGGCCGACTGCGTCGTCATCCGCGGCCTGCCCCACGACCACATCAAGGGCCAGCAGCCCGGCGAAGAGCACGCGTCCAAAACCGCGCCGCCGCGCGGCAACGCCCTTCTTTCCAGTGTCGTCCGCCGGCTCGGCTTCGAGTACTCCTACGCCAAGGAGAAGGACGGCGCCCTGGTCCACGACATCTACCCGACTAAAGCGGGGGCGACCAAGCAGTCCAACGAATCCTGGAAGGTCGACCTCAGCCTCCACACCGAGAACGCCTTCCACCCGATCCGCCCCGACTTCGTCGTCCTCTACTGCGTGCGGACGCCGGAGGCGCCGCCGGCGACGCACCTCGCCGTCCTGCGGGACATCCTCCCCCGCCTCACCGACGAGGAGGTGGCGACGCTGAAAGAACCGCGGTTCACGATCAAGGTCGTCGACAGCTTTCTCACCGGCGGCGAGGAGAACGCGAGGCTGCAGCTGAAGATCCTCGACGGCTGCTCGCGCCATCCCGTCGTCCGCTGGCACGAAAACGTGCGCGGGATCGACAAGTCGGCCGAAAACGCGGTCCAGGCCTTCAGCGCGGCGGCAAAAGCGGCCGCCCAGGCGGTCCGCCTTCAGCCCGGCGACCTGCTGGCGTTCGCCAACGAAACCTGCCTCCACGGCCGCGACAAATTCGACGCCAGCCTCGACGGCTCCGACCGCTGGCTGCTGCGCTCCTACGTCCGCCGCGACCTGACTCCGCTGATGCCCTTCGTCCTCTCCTCCGCACCTCAGACCATCCGCATGGACTTGAACGCCCGTGCCGTCGGCTGAGACCGCAGGCGAGGCACCGGCAGCTTCCGAGGCAGGCAGCCCGCGGATCTACGCGGGAGGCCTCGCCGACTCGGTCGGCGAGCGAGTCCTGCTCTGCGGCTGGATCGAGGAGATCCAGCGCAAGGGCGACCGCGCCCGGCTGAAGATCCGCGACCGCACCGGCTCGGTGCAGGCGACCTGCGAGGGGGCGGTCGCGGGAGCGCTGGAGGGGGCCGCGCCGGAGTCCGCTATCTCGGTCCTCGGCACAGTCAGGCTGCCGGGGGACGGCAGCCGGGTCGAGTTCGAGGTCGAGGAGGTCACCAGCCTGGCGCCGGCTGCCGCGCCGCTGCCGCTGCAGGGCCGGGCGAACGTCGCCGAACGCCTCGACCACCGCTTTCTCGATCTGCGCGCCCCCGACAAAGCCGCGATCTTCACCGTCGGCGCCACGGTCGAGGCGGCGATGCGGGACTACCTCGCCCAGCAGGACTTCCTCAGCATCCACGCGCCGCGGATCAGCGGCGGCGGCAGCGAGTCCGGCGCCGCGGTCTTCGAGCTTCCCTACTTCGACGGCAACGCCTGCCTCGTGCAGTCGGTCCAGTTCTACGCCCAGATGGCGGTCTGCGGCGGCCTCGACCGGATCTTCGACATCGGCCCCGTCTTCCGGGCCGAGAACAGCGTCACCAACCGCCACGCGACCGAGTTCACGATCATCCACGTCGAGCTCGCCTGGATCGACTCCCACGAGGCGCTGATGGAGCTGGAGGAAAACCTCGTCCGCCACGTGCTCGAGGTGGTCCGCGATCGCCACGGCCAGGAGATCGAACGCCACTTCGGCCTGCGGGTGGAGCCGTTCAGCGAGCGCATCCCGCGGATCTCGGTGGCCGAAGCGGTCGAGGTGCTCGGGGAAGATCCCGAGGTGGCGGAGACCGGCCAGGTCAGCGCCCGCATGGAGCGGGACCTGGGCAAGTACGTGCACCAGAACTACGGCCACGACTTCGTCTTCCTCACCGACCACCCGAAGGCCGCCCGCCCCTTCTACACGAAGCTCTCCGAGTGGGAGGACGATGCGCCGGCGGGCGCGCCGACCCGCAGCTTCGACCTGCTCTGGCGCGGCACCGAGATCACCTCCGGCTGCGAGCGGGAGAACCGCTACGACCGCCTCCGCGCCCAGGCCGAAACCGACCTCGAGCCGGAGGCTCTGGAGCACTACCTGGACCAGCACTACCTGGAGATGTTCCGCTTCGGGCCGCCGCCCCACGGCGGCTTCGGGATCGGCATCGACCGCTTCCTGATGATCCTCCTCGCCCAGGCCTCGCTGCGCGAGACCAGCTTCATCTTCCGAGGGCCCGAACGCTTCATGCCGTAGCCGTGGTGGGCGAGGGCAACAAAGCCGGAGGCGCGGTTCCAGAGGGTCCGGTCCAGCGCCGGCTGCTGCAGTTGCTCGGCGAGCATTCGACCGGCATCGAGATGACGACGAGCCTCGCGACCCGCTCGACCCTGGGGCCGGGCACGATCGCTCTGCGGCCGCTGGGCGAGGCGCAGGACAGCGAGCTCGACGACCTTGCCGCCTGGCTCGGCGCCCAGCCTGGCGTCGAGCAGGTCGCGAGGAAAAAGTCCCAGCTGCACGTGCGGCTGGCGCTCGACGTGCTGCGGGTCTGGTTCTGCGACGGCTGGCAGGAGGAGCTTCCGGCCGAGCCGCGGGCGATCACCGTTGCGATCCCCGAGGCGGGCTCGCCCTGCTCGCTCGGCGCCGCGCGGAGGGCGAGCGTGGCCGGCTCGCTCGCGGCGCTGCTCGGAGAGCGGCACGAGGTCGAGGTGACCGCTTCCCCGGACGAGCACGTCTGGGTCGGCGGCGCCGGGGACCCGCCCGACCAGGGGCTCCAGCGGGTCGACGTCGCCGAGGTCGACCTCAGGCACGACCGGCTGCGGGCGCGGCACGGCGGAGCCGTCGACCTGGAGGACCTGCTCGCCGACATCCGCGACGACGCGATCGCACTCGAAGGCCGCAAGCGCAGCGACCCGTTCGCCGAAGCGCTGGTCTCCTGCCTGATGACGCAGGTGCCGCGCAAGCGCAGGCTCGGCGTCGACAACGAGGCGGTGACCCAGAAGCTGACCGAGCTCGACGAGATCGAGGCCGCGCGGACCCTGGCCGAGGAGAAAGCCGCTGCGGTGAGCCCCGAGATCCTCGACCTCCCGCCCCAGGCGGAGGACAGGATCCGGACCCTGATCCGCCTGCTGGAGGCGACGCTGAGCGCCAGGTCGGCTGCCCGCAGCCAGCTCGATCCCGCCCCGGTAAGCCGCCTCCTCCGCCCCCTCGCCCAGGCGATCGAGGCGGCGAGGGAGGACCTGCGAGACGGCGACCCGCTCTGGCCGGCCGCGGCCGAGATCCTGGAGGGCGCCCTACGGTCGGTCGCCCCGGCGGCGGCGCAGCTAGCTCCGGCGTCCGAGCGCTCGTAGCACCCGGTGCTACAGTCCTGCACATGGCCCGCAACGTCTCGATCCGCGAGCTCCGCAACTCCACCGCCGGCGTCGTCGCCGAGCTGGAAGCCGGCGAGCGGCTGACGCTCACCGTCAACCGGCGGCCGGTCGCCGACATCCTTCCCCACGCCGAGCAGCGCGATCCCTGGGTCCCGTCTTCGGAGCTGCGCCGGATCGTCAGCGACGCCCCCGCTGATCGGGCCCTGCTCGACGACCTCGCCGACGTCCGCGAAGCCGAGCTCGACGATTGAACAAAGCGGTCGCGGACACCTCGATCTTCATCGCCCAGGAGACCGGCCGTGAGCTGGGCGAGCTGCCCGAGAAGATCGCCGTCTCGGTGGTCACCGTGGCCGAGCTGGAGCTCGGCGTGCTGCGGGCGGCCGATCCCGAGACCCGCGCCCGCCGCCTCGCCACCCTCTCCCGCGTCCAGTCGACCTACCCCCTCCTGCCTATCGGACCCGAGGTAGCGAGCTGCTTCGCCCGCATCGCCGCGGCCGAGCGCTCACGCGGCCGGCGCCTTCGCCGCCACGACACCTGGATCGCGGCGACGGCAATGAAACACGAAGCGGCCGTTCTCACCCAGGATTCCGACTTCTGCTCCTTTGCGGAAGTGTCGGTGGTTCGGGTCTAGCCGTAGGATCGCCCGGTGCCGTTCACCCACACGAACCTGAAGGCGGACGTCGACGACGTCGGCTCCAACTTCGACGGCGCCCCGGACCTGGAGTTCCGCCTGGCGACCAAGGCCCTGGAGCTGGAGAGATCCGGCCTCGGCTTCCAGCGCATCCCGCCTAATTACCGCTTCCCCTACGGCCACACCCACAAGACCCAGGAGGAGGTCTACGTGGTCCTGCGCGGGAGCGGTCGGATGAAGCTCGACGACGAGATCGTCGAGCTCGAAGAATGGGATGCGGTCCGCGTCGCGCCCGGCACCTGGCGCGGTTACGAGGCCGGCCCCGAGGGCCTGGAGATCTTCGTCATCGGCGCCCCCAACCTCGGCGAGAACCCCCGCGACGACGTCGAAGGCGCGCGTGACTGGTGGGGCGACCCGGAAGGATGAACGACATGCGCAAGCTCCAGACGCAGGGGGTCCACCACATAACCCTCACCGGCGCCGACCGCCAGACGTCGATCGACTTCTGGGAGGGGGTGCTCGGGATGCCGTTCGTCTTCGAGCAGCCAAACCTGGACCGTCCCGAGGAGAGCCACCTCTACTTCGACCCGGGCGACGGGCGGCTGATCACGATCTTCACCAACGAGGAGCGCAAGCCCGACCCGTCCCCCCGGTCGCAGGACACGGGCCACGTCCATCACATCGCCTTCGCCGTGTCAAACGCGGTGTTCCGCCAGACCGTCGAGCGACTCGACGAGCGGGGGATCGAGCACAGCGGAGTCACGGACCGCGGCTTCATGGACTCGATCTACTTCCGCGACCCGCTCGGGCTGCTGATCGAGCTGGCGTCCTACCGCTTCGAGCCGCCCGCCGGGCATACCCACGCCAACGTGCTGTTAGAGGCACACCTGATCCGCACCGAACGCGACGACTACAACATCGCCCCAATCCACCTTGCCGACGCGATCGAGCGCTTGGTCGAGCGATCGCAGCGTTCCCTCTCCGAGGACCGCGCGCCGAAGGATCCCTACGTGCGCTAACCTGCAACCAAATGGTTGTAGATAAGAACCCGATCCGCGACGAGGACAAAGCCACCGACCTGCTGTTCAAGGCGCTGGCCGACCCGATCCGCCGCGACATCCTGCGCCGCGCCCACGGGGGCCGGCTCTCGGTCTCGGCCCTGGCCCGCGAACACCCGATCAGCGTCACGGCGATGCAGAAGCACGTCGCCGTGCTGGAGCGGGCCGAACTGGTGAGCAAGCACCGGGTCGGTCGCGAGTCGATCGTCCACGTCCGGACCGACGCCCTCGCCCGCGCCCGCACCGCCCTCGATCGTCTCGAGGCGGAGTGGCGGGGCCGGATCGAGCGGATGGACCAGATCCTCGAAACCGAAAAAGGAGACAACTGATGCCCGTCACCGACGTAGCCAAGGACCTCGACGCCCTGACCCTGACGATCACGGCGGAGTTCGACGCCGACGCCCGGCGCCTCTGGGAGCTGTGGGCGGACCCGCGCCAGCTGGAGCGCTGGTGGAACCCCCCGTCCCACTCCTCGACCTTCGTGGAGCACGAGCTAACCCCCGGCGCCCGCACCACCTACTACATGACCGGCCCGGACGGCGAGAAGCACCACGGCGCCTGGCGGATCGAGGAGGTCGAACCGCCCCACCACCTGCGCCTCAAAGACGACGAGGTCGACGCCGAGGGCAAGCCCGAGGACGGAGGCCCCTCAGCGATGACGGTGACGATCACCGAGACCGACCGCACCGCAACCATGTCGATCCAAACCCACTTCACCGACCGCGACGCGATGGAACAGACGATCGAGATGGGATTCGAACAGGGCATGACCGAAACCCTCAACCAGATCGACCCCCTCCTCGACGCCGCGAGGGCCTGAGGACGCCCGATCCGATGGACCTGCTGGCTACGCCGGACTAGGACACGTAGGCCTTGCGCACCATGGCGGCCGTCCATCGGTTCGCACCGTGTGCGGGGGGAACGCCCTTGCGGTTAAGGAACTCGGCGATGTCGGCGAGGGACTTTTCCTTCGCGAGCTGCGTCCGCACCTGCGCCCGCCAGCCCCAGTCCCGCTTGTTGCACCAAGAGTGGGAGAGTCGAACGTTCTCGGCGACGAACCTACCGCCATCCGATTTGAGCCTCGGGTAGTGGTCGCGCGAGGGCGTCCACTTGTCGCCCGGGGTCCCGACCGGATCAAATGCGCCACGCCCCTTGGGGTTGTAGCACTGCGGCATCTCGCACCTCAGGGCGAGGAGCTGGCCGCGCTCGGCCATCCGCACGAGGACATTTGCATTTTTCACGCCGAGCTCGCGGAGTTGGTCCGCAACCGATTTATCTGCCATGCGGCGATCCTGACACAACTGCTCTCGCATGAAAGCCCAGGATTGCCCCAGAACGTTTTTGGCCGATTTGAGATCTCCCAAAAACCCGAAAGCCCGCTTGATAGCGGGCTTTCTCCTATAGCGGGGGCGGGATTCGAACCCGCGACCTTCGGGTTATGAGATTGAGCCGCTGGATCGGCTGGACTAGTGGAGCTAGGTTTCAAGCCGAATTCGGGAGTTCGAGCTACGCGGAGATCGGCTGGAATCTGTGGGGCGTGTTGCCCCATTCGTTGCCCCAGGAGATCGGGGCCGCGAACATAAGATCCTCGAGATGGCCAAAGATCCCTGGAAAGTCCCCGATCCCCAGCCTGGCGACTTCGACGCCGAGCTGGACCAGGCCAAGGTCGCGATCCACGAGGGTAATCCCAACGCAGAGCTATCAATCCTCACCAGCCGCCGAGCCAGCCGTGCGACGGAGATGCGGGCCTTGTTGCTGCGTCACGCTCGCCCTCATGGAGGTAACGCCGCCGAGCATGTAAAGCGAATGCGGCCTCGCAGCACGCGCGACTGAGACCTTCAGCCTCTGGTCGGGTCAGGCGAGCTCAGCCGGCGTGACGACGAACCCCAGCCGATCCGTGCCCCGCCGCAGTCTGCTGTCGAGAGTGACAAGGCGACAGCCTTCGACCTTCGCAAGCGCGACGTACTCCGCGTCGTAGGTCTTCGCCCAGCCGAATTCCTCGGCCACCGCCCAGGCCGCCGTGGAGAGGCCCTCCGGGCGCTGCTCGCCGATCGACAGCTTGCCGGACAGAAAGCGCTGCAGCGCCAGCTCCGCGAGAGCGTCCGAGACTTCGCCGCGGAAGGCCATCTCATGAAGGGCCGAGGGAACCTCGCTCCAAAGGAGCGGCGGCGCGATCAGCTCGCCCCCGCGGTCCAGGTCGACACCAGCCTGCTCGCCAATCCTGTCGACCGACAGCTCGACCGCCAAGCTCGCGTCTACGACCAGCACGCTCAGTGCGATTCGCGAGAGCGCCGCACCGCAGCGGCGACATTCGGCATTGGCTCGCCGGTCAGCGTCTCCCCCCACCCTTCCGGCAGCGACACCATCTCCGGCTCAACAGGTCCGGTGGACACGACGATGCGCGCACGCGCAGCCTCGGCCTCATCGAGGTCAAGGATCTCGCGCAGCAGCTTCTCCTTCGCGGTCACAGTTCAAGGGTACCGACCGAGCCCGCGCCTAGAAATCGGCTGGAGCCCCCAAGGACGGCTTCGCTCACTTGCCGCTGTGCAACATCCCCTTCGGCTTCAATGATCGCGTCGCCGTTTGCTTCCTGTTCGCGGGTGCCCCGCCCACAACCCGCCCCCTTCGGCATTGCAATGCTGGCCGCCTGACAACTCAGAGCTTCGAATATCCGTAATTCGGCTTGATCACCCTGTTCAGGTAGCTGCCCACCGAGTCGGCATTTAACAGCTCTTCAAACGTGCCTTGGTCGGCGCCGGAGTAGACGTAGGTGTCGCCGCTCAGGAAACGAACATAGATCGCATTGTTTTCTGAGTCGTAACCCACGGCTTCGACGTTTGAAGAGTTGACCATGTGCATCTCGGGTTCAGACATATTTCCTTTCAGGTCTCAGGGACTGAGGTCGATTCACCGCGCCAGTTCTTGACGGCCGCGCGATAGAGCTTGGGGTCGGGTCGATCGCTCGAAAGCCAAGCGGCCGGAAGCGGTGGGTCTTCGCCAACGGGCTTTCGAACCGCCTTACTAACGCGAATTCGCGAAGGAACCTGGAGCGCGTCGCCAAGCACAAGCGCCTCCCCGGTCCGCAAGGCAGGAAGAAGCTCGGAGAGGTCGCCGAGGTCGTCGGGGATCGTCGAGGCAACGGCCCCGCGGTCGCGCTGATTGGTAACTCGCAGGGCGATCATCGTCCCGCACTGACTCAGAACCGCCGAGTCGACATCCGAGGGCCGCTGGGTGACCACCATCAGACCGACCCCGTACTTGCGACCCTCCTTGGCGATCCGCGATACGACGCGGTTCGCAGGACCCTCGCCATGCTCGGGCAGGAAGCGATGCGCCTCGTCGAGAACCACAAGCAGCGGCTGCTTGCGGCCGCCGACATCGAGATCCATCGCCCAAAAGAGAGCGTCGTAGACCAAACGCAACATCGTGCCGACGACGGTGCCGAGTACCTCCGGGGGAATCCCTGAGACATCAAGCACGGTGACTGATTTCTCTCCGCCGACCCACTGGGCAAGAAGGGTGTCGATGTCCTTTTCGGTCTTGCCCTCGAGATCAGGGTGGAGTGGGTCGTTGCGGTCGAACATAAAGTTGAAGCGGCTGTCACGCAGACGGCTGTTCAGGAGGTCGAGCTGGCGGGCAATTGGGAGCCTTTTCGCTGGCGCATAGGGAGCGGCCGAACCCATCGCCACGTCAGGGAACCGAGGTAGGCGCAGAGCTTCGGCATCGCCGGGATCAAGAGGGTCTTCGCGATCTGCCTCAGTCTGCGGGCCACTCTTCTTGTAGCTCGCGCGCTGTTCGGTCTCGAGCTCAAGCCAGAGCTTGCGAATGCTGAAAGGAACCGGGGTGTCGGCAGTGATCGCCTCCGGGGGTGGCGGCTCATCGAGATGTTGGGCCGCATCACGCTTCATCTGGGCGACCCGGTCGCGCAAGCCTTCAAGCGCGAGAGGCTGCATTTCCCCCATCGCCAGCTCAACCAGCTCGTCAAAGGGCAATGCCCAGTACGGCACACGCAAGGTCTCGGCGCCCTCGGGGATGCTCGCACCGGTGTGAATGACCCGCCCCCTGTCTCCAACCGAAGACCCATACTCGCCGTGGGCGTCTATCACGAGGATCCGAGAGTTGGGAAGGTCGCCAGAGGAAAGCGCGTCGAGAACGACCGCCACCAGGTTCGACTTGCCGCTCCCGGTAGAACCGACAATCGATGAATGGCGGCTCACTAGCGTCGAGAGCTGCAAGCGCGCCGGCAACCCGCTTGAGCTGGCGATGCGGCCAACGACGATTGCGTCCTCGCCGCCACTTCCACGGTAGATGGTCTCAAGGTCGTCAGAGGTGACGAGATGGACCTCATCACCAACCGTCGGGTATTGGCCGACACCGCGATCAAAATAGCCTCCAACCCCCTCTCCGAAAAGAGAGACGCTCATCCAGCGGTAACTATCAGCATCAGCGTCTTCTTCGGGAGCAGGGATCGGTGCCGGTTCCTCTGCAGGCTGCGGCGGAGCCGCATCAGCGCCCACCTGAGTGCAAATCGCATAGAGATCCGTGTAACCGAGGGGAATTCGCACGAAAGCCCCAAGCTGGCCGACGCGATAGGACTCGCCCTCGACCAGGACCAGCGTCGTCGGTAGTCCCTGCAGGCGCACTCGCACGATAGCGCCCCGAACCGAAGCGACCCGCCCTATGAAAGTCGGGGCGCTGCCCTGCTCCTCACTCATCATTACCCGCAATCGAGTCGAGAAATTGAGCGAGGACGACGAAGTCTCCGAGCCGCATATGCCCAGTCAATGAAACCTTGTCTTTGTCGGGCTCCGCGTCTGAGTCGAAGGGGATGTCGAGCAAGTGCTTCGTGCGGTCAGAAACCTCTTCGTTCAACCGCCACCTCGCCCGTCTCCCCCTTACCACTGCGGTCTCGGGCCCATAGACGATCACGTTGTGGCGGCGCTTCGCTGCCTTGATTAGGTCGTGCTCATCACCTAGCTCCTTGAATTGCAGGGCGACTAGATGGGTGCGGTCACGGGCCTCGAGGGCATCGAAAATGACCTCGTTGATGTGCTCGTCGCCGAACGAATAGCCAGCCGTGACCAGAAGCGTCTCCGTGTCCCGGTCGAGGACGTGGCGAAGATGCTCAAGAATCGCAACGTAAGGCTGCTTCCGTGACTCGTCGTACTTGTGGACGGATGGAAAGATCAACTCGCCTTCGGTTCCTTCGGCACCGCGGACGATCCGTTTGCCGTCGCCCTCCTCCTCCCAGTGCCAGTTGACCGAGCCATGGATCTTCCATAGTCGGGTCCAATGGCGGGCCGGCGCTGCCTCGGGATGGAGCAGGCTGGCCGTGGAAAAAAATGGGCACCTGGAGCCGACAAAGCCATCAAAGATCGGCGCGCGCTCCTCCTCGAAGCCGCGCTCGAGCAACGTGTCATAGTTGGTCGTGAAGACCTCAACCGCGACCTTGCGCTCAATCCGGGTCAGCCAACGGCCGAAAGCACGGTGTGGCAATTCCTCGGGAAAGCGTGCCTCTTCCGGATTGGCGGCCGTGGCGATTGTCTTGCGCATTTCCGCCTCTATTGAGACCAGTTGGGCACGACTGACGCCGGAAAGCTTGTCGACGTCAGTCATCGCGGCAATCTTCTCCCGCACGCTCGAGAGCACGTCCTCGACAGTCGCCTTGCGTCCGTTCCTCTCTGTCAGCTCGTTGCCAATCAGATCGTAGGCGGCGTTCTGCTCGACGCCGAGCGAGGCGACTGCCTCCTTGCAGCGCCGGGCAAGCTCCTCCAGCGCCGGAATTAGGGGGGCACCGTCAGAATCTTCCGCCGCACAGGATGCCCCAGCACCAATCAGAAAGGCCAGGGGCTTGTCGTGAGAGCCGAGGCTCTCACGCAGCTTCTCGATCTCTTTTCGCGGATCGTGGTGATCATCCATTTGGACGGAACTCCTCGGTCGCATGGACAGCCGCCAAGCCCAACTCAATGCGCGAAGGACCGGGCACATACCGAAGCGGACCCTATTTGGTTCCGAATGCGACTGATCCCACGACTGCCTTCGAGGTCGCCGCCCCCACGAAATCGACACCCTTGGGGACAGCGCGAGCACTCCGCTCTCGAACCTCATGTTGCCCCAGGCGTTGCCCCAGGGCCGATTTTGCACCCTGTTGTCTGCATTCCCAGACAAACAAAAACCCTGCATTTGCAGGGCTTTCGTCCTATAGCGGGGGCGGGATTCGAACCCGCGACCTTCGGGTTATGAGGCCAAAACCGCAGTTTTGGGCGTTTGCGGCTGTTCTAGCTTTTGCCTGCAAACAGCGTTTTTTTGGCGGATCGCGATGAATGTCGCTTGTGGCTGTTTTCCAACGCGCTGTTGACCCGCTGTTGACCCGAGCCGGTCCTGCGGGTCCAGTTCGCACGCCCTGCGCTCACCTGATCTTAGGCGGCGAGTTGGTCGAGACCGCCGAGCGGCTCGCCTAGATCAGGGTCAAGCAGGTGGACGTAGGTATCGAGCGTGAAGCTCGGCGAGTGATGGCCGAGCCACCGCTGCACCTGGACCGCGTTGCGGCCTTCTGCGAATAGCCGGCTCGCGACGGTGTGGCGGAACGTGTGAAAGCCCGCCCAGCCAACGCCGGCCTCTTCCACCACGGGGCTCAGCACCCGTGCATAGAGGTTGTCGGGATCGAGCGGCTTGCCCTCGGTGTTGAACACCAGCGCATCGGGCTCGGTCTCCAGCGCCGCCAACCGCGCCGCGACCTCGGCAGGGATCGGAAGCTCGCGCCGGGAGTGCCGAGATTTCAAGGGACCGACGACGAGCCCTACGCCCCGTCGACGGCGGAGGCGCTTGCGCACCTTGATGTGCGGCCGATCTCCCCCAAGTCTCAGGTGCCGACCCTGCAAGGCGAGCAGCTCCGAGCGCCGCACGCCGGTCGCAGCCAGTAGTTCGAACATCAGGCGATGCTCTGAGGGAACGAGCGAGACGACCCGCTCCATCGCCTCGCCCGGAAATGGCCTGGCGCGCTCCTCGTCTTCGGGCTCGGGCCGATGCGGCAGCACCGCCTCACTCGCCGGGTTATGACGGATCAACCCCTCGCGCCTTGCGGAAGACAAGCAGACCGAGAGCGGCCGGAAGGCGTTTCGAACCGCAGAGTCCGAGAGGGTGCCGCCGCGCCGGGAGGGCTGCCGGGTCAGCCACCCGATGAAGTCGGCGACCATCCGGGGCGAGACCTCGGCGAGCTTGAGGTCGGCCGGGAAGTACCGAAGGGTGTAGCGCTCCAATAGCCGGCGATCTTCGTCGCGGGTCTCAGGCCGATAGCCACGCCGACCGGTGCCCTGGTAGCGCTCGATCCAATCGAGCGCGTAGGCGTGCAGCTTCTCCCGGCCGCCCTCGGCGAAGGCACCCTCTGCGACTTCGGCCTCTCGACGCCGCTTCGCCTCCTGGGCCAGCGCCATCGTCCTGTGGGTCTCAGTGTATTGGCGGCCGAGACTCCTCCAGACGATCACGTAGGGGCAGTCACAGCGCCCCTTGCCGGAACAGTCTCTGACGTGCCGGCGAAAGATGCCCGGTTTCGAAGTCTTGCTCAGCTTCGCCATCAGCGCGTCCTCGTCAACTGGGTCATGGCCTGCGCCCGCCTCCTCGCAGCAGCCACTTGTCAAGCTCTGAGCGACGGGCGATCAGCGCCGAGCCGTCATGGTGGACAGGGATGCGCTTGGCCGAGACAAGCGCGTAGACACGGGAGCGCGGAGCGTCGATGTAGGAGGCGATCCGCTCAGCGCCGCGCAGCCAACCATCATCAGCGGCCTCCCTCGGTTGCACGGTCAAGAGTTCGGCGGCGCGTCGGGCGATCCGCTCGACCAACTCGTCGGCGACGTTGAAGCTGATCGCGTTCATCGCAACATCTCCTGAACGACGACGCGGAGGTACTTGAAGTGGCTCCGAGCGGGAGCGCTTTCCAACCGAACGGTTCGAGGTGGCGAGATCCGACGAGTCACAGTCCGTCGAACGTGCGGACTGTGGATGATCCCGTGCTATCGCTTGTTCATCCCTCTGCCGCATAGCGAACAAGTGAACCACATATCGGGAGTGTTTGGGAAAGTTTCACCACTCTTTTTTTAGGTACTTGTCCGACCCCCTGACAAAGGAGAAAGACACCGTTACGTTCGCCGCGCCCGAAGGGTGTTCGGGGGCTGGTAGCAGCGGGAACAGTGAATTGCCAGGGGGATTGCTTCATAGGAAAGAGGGGGAATTGGTGTTCGTAAAGGTCACGAACCGCTAGGTTCAGCCTCGCTGACCTACCTGCCACGGAAGCGCAGCGCCGCTCGGCCGTCAACCCCTAAAGGGGTCGGGCGCGCAGCGCCCTTGACTGCCGAGCGGCGCTGCGCTATTTGCGGGGTAGGTCGGCGAGGGGGTGATGTCTGCGGTTTCACTTGTGTGTGTTCTCTTTCGCACTCTCATACTTGTTCCAGGCGGATGGTCGGAGGTATCCCCTGGCGCAGGTAGGAGGCGACGATCCAGCGCGTGAACAGGAACCTTCGGAACGTCGCCGGGAAATTGACCGTGAATCGGTCGGGACTCCAAAAGTGGAGCGCCCATTCCATAACCGCCCGCTGGTCGGAGGTCCACAACTCCCGCGAGCTCTCGATTCCCTCACGTACAGGATCGAGCGAGCGCTGAGCCATGATTTCCGGGCCGAGCGCCTCCCACACCGAGGGACAGCCTGTCAGTAGGTAGATGGCCGCGTGCCATTCACCAACCTCGTCCGGCTGCAAGATGGATGCTTCGGAGAAGCGCGGCTCAGCGGCGCGCAGTTGGGAGAGAAGGAGAGCGAACTGCCTGCGCTCTGCGGGAAGATCCCAAGGGGTTTCGTTCCACTTGTCCGACATAAGGCATCGCCCCTCAAGACGATGCTTTATGTCGAATGGTCCCGTTTCCTCAAGTAGTCCGTTTGTCCAGTTATGCAGGTATTTGTTATCCGGGGAATTAGTCAGCGTCTTCGTCCCCCGTTTAGCCTTGCTGGCCTCCGCGCCGCCCTTTCCGGGTCTGACTCCAGAGAAGGCCGCATAACTCTTCCGTTCCCATCAAGAAGCCAGACACGAACCTGTCCTCCCGGTCAAAAAGCGTGAAGATCAGGCCGTGACCTTCGGCGCGCTCCGTGTCCTGCGCTTGCAGGCGCAATTTGTAGACGTCGGTCACGGCGAGACCCTCACCGACCGTGGGATGAGGGGCAGTATCGAAGCACAGGTCGTCCTCGTCGCCTTCTGGCTGAACGGGATACGCCCAAGCCACACCTTTGTCCGCAGCCACTTTCGCGGCCATGACAAGCAACTCCAGCGGGGTCGGGGGTCGGTCGGGAATTGGAATCGGACTCATACTCGATCCCCCAGTCCGAGAGCGGCCCGCCCCCAGGCCACCTCGTCGACAAGGGACGTTGCCTCGTAGAAATGCTCGACCGAGCCGCGCCGCTGCTGTTCGGCGACGATCTCGACGGCCTCGTATTCCACAAGGACTCGCACGTGATAGCCAACGTTGGATATGTGCTTCTTCGTGAAGTCCGATAGTTCTTTCGGACTCAACATCCCGTTCTCTTGGACGTAGAGGCGAAGCAGCTGCTTTCGCAGCGGGTGCGCGAGGACTTGAAGCAGCCTGTCCTCCGGGGTGGTGGCCTTCGGCTTCCGCTGCCTTTTCTTCTTCGGCATCGTTACCCCCTCTCGCGGCCGGGGGAGATAACGAAGCTCCCCGGCCGGGTCGGAGCGGGCACGACCCAAACAACGCCCTCAAGCAACTCGCCGGCAGCGACGCCTAACGCCGAGGCGAGTTTTAGGAGGGTGTCAACGCGAGGCAGGCGTTCGCCCTTCTCGACCATCCCCACCTCCGTTCGATGCAACGAGGCGAGAGCGCCGAGAGTTTCCTGGGAGAAACCAGCGCGGCGGCGGGCCATGAACACGTTTCGACCGAGGCGCACGGCGGCGCCCCGGTCAACTCGTCGGCCGTCCATCAGAGTTCGAACAGGACGTAGAACCGCACAGCCGCCCGCGTCGGGATGACCAAATCGTCATCCCGTTTGTAGAGCAGGCCACCCCCGATTAGATCGCGGACGGCTCGCCTGATGCGGTCCTGTTCGCCGAACTCAGTAGAGCCGACCGTCATTTCGTGGGTCAACTCCGCGAGCGTGATCGGCTCGGGGTACATCCATAGAACCTCTTTGAGGACGCTCGCCTGGGCGCGGTCGTCGTCATCGAGGGTCGTAGCCCGCTGGTCGTCAGCGTCAATAACCTTGTCGTGCATGGGAGCTAAGACCTCCTGTGCCACGCCCCCGGCTGTTCACGCAGCGCGGGGGCACTTTTTGTCTTTATGGGCGGGAGCCTAGCACCTCTTTAGGGGGGTACCTAATCCCGGTCGAGAACTTCCCTGACTCGCGTCAGGTGCAGACCGGCCGCTTCGCCAATCTCGCGCAGCGTCAGGCCCGCCTCTCGCGCACGTTCAAACGCTTCCCGGCGAGCAATGCGAGCCTGATCGCGCTCGCTGTCAATGTCCGCGAATTTCGACTGAGCGCGCTTGACCTCTGCGCGGGCCTTCTCCTTGGCGTCCTTTGGCATTGCCGGGAGCCTAAGCGTCAAAGCTATCTTCTGGCTTTCCCTCTCCCGCCGAGGCGGAAGTCCGCTTGAAGTTCCGCCTTGAGATTCCGGCGAATCTCCTCGCTTTGCTTCCCACGATGGCCTCAGCAAGAGAGCAATTTGGGGACCCACGAAACAGAGAATTCCAACGACGCCGAGGAACACCAGCGGGTCTATGCCGAAAGCGAAAAACATGAAAATAGCGATCACCACAAAGAGCCCCGCCAACCGTGGACCCCACATGCGAAGCCAGGGCGGAAGGTCCGGAATCAGTGCGCTCAGTGGAGGGGCTATGACCGGGACAAAAACGAAAAAGGCTGGGAAGGCGACAGCCATCTTCACGAGGCTGTCTTCGAACGCCGCGCCGTTCCGATGGTATTGGAGCGCTTCCAGCGCGCTCAACTCTCCTGCCAGCGCGATCAGCACAACCCCGATGAGCATCAGATTCACGTGCCAAGGAGACTCGTGCCGATTCTGCCAATAGGCAGAAGCAGCCGCTGCGAGAATAAGCACGGGGATAACCTGCGCTACCGTCGAGTAGTACGCCGCATTGAACGTCTCTTGGTCGATAAAGCCAGCCTAGAACGATCCTCGGCGCTCTAAACCGCGTCAACTTGCCTATCTATTGTGCTTGGCCATGAAGTTCTGATATTTCCTGTCTTTCTCCAAGAGCCCGTCGATATGGCTTTGCGTCTTCCGATTGAACTTTCTCCTTGCCAGGGGATGCCACCAACTCGGCCGATGAAGCAGCAAGCCCAGGTATGACAAACCCTGGTTGATGGTGAGGAAGGTGCTCGCTAAAGAATGGCCTTGGGCATCGGAGATCGGATCGGAAAAAGCCTGTCGCTCTGCCGTCTCGGCCGCCGACGCCAGACCGCTGTATCCGGCTGCGATTGCCATGTAGGCAGTGGGGTTGAGAGCGTGACCCAGGATCGCGCGGTTTTCGTCCCATACGTCGCGCCGTCCAAATTCATGGGCGACGCTCAGCCATCCCCAGTTTTTATTCTCTCGGAGGCCGATGAGCGCGGCGAGGGATTGCAGTAGCTCCTCGTTGACGAGCAACGCGGCGACCCGCGCATTCGACCTAGCGGCGTTGCGCGCCAGGACCCACGAAACCAGCCCGTTCAGCACCCCGCCGACAATGACGCCCCCAAGCGCGAATAGTCCAGCCTCCATACGGGAAGCCTAAGAGTCTGTCCGGCGCAGAAGGATCGGAGGGCTACGAACAAGCCTGCGAACTTGCCGGACGAAGCCGCCTCGCTTCCCTGGGCAGAACAGGGCGCGCTCCTTGTATCTGACCCCACCCACTCACGATGTGATTGACCGGGGTCAGATACAAGGAGCGCGCAGGGGCCCAGGGAAGCGAGGCGGCTTCTGGTTGGTGGTGTCTTTCTCCTTTGTCAGGGGGTCGGACGAACAGCGCATGGAGCCGGGAGGGGCTTCCCGTTCCGCCAGAGGAACCGCCTACTGACGATTGTCCTGGGGGTAGGAGTCTCAAGAGCCATTGATGTGGACCGCTATGGCGGCGGGCGCGGGAGAGGCTAACGGGGTGACGGTCGGGAAAGCGGAGGTTCTTACGCCCGCAGCTGCGGATCGGCGTAGAGACGGCGACGGAGGGCGGCAGAGAGGACGCTGCGGCGCGCGCCTGGCTTTCCGGGCGTCTTCGGTGTCGTCACGTCGATCCGAGCCTGAAAGCGGAAACCCATCTGTCGCATCCGGCTACCATGGACGTATGGCAACTGCGGTAAAGAAGCTCGATCTGCACGTCGGCGAGCTGGTCGAAATTGACGGCCGGCGCTACGAGGTGGTGCCGGACAAGACCGGCGGATTGATGATTGAGCCGCCGATCACCCCTAGGGCAGAGCTTCATGCGAAGCGGGGCAGCCGCCCCGCCACCCGCGAGGAGTTTGAGCAGTTCGCCGCCGATCTTCCTTACGACGACGAGGGGTAGCCGAGCAGGCGAGATTCGTCCACCGGGGACGAAACTCCGTTCGTGGCCGAACAAGCCCGGACGACTCGCGGAAGGCTTGCGGGATCAAATCCCGCCGCCCCATATTCTGCGGGCGTGACTCCGACAAAGGGTGATTTGCCAGCAGTAGCGATCAGCTTCGGCACCGAAGAGTGGCGACAAGAGGTTGAGCGCTATGAAGCCAACTCGCCTGCCCGCATCAAAGCCGAAGGCGCCCGTAGGGAATTAGAAAGCGGGCGAGTCAAACGCGGCTGGATGAAATGCCGAACAGAGGGATCGGCGGACGGAACCAGCCTCACCAGCTGCGTCAAGATTTACGTCCCCTTGGGCAAAGGCGGCGCATCAGAGGCGCCCTACGGCTTCGTCTTTGAGCTTGAAATGAGATCTGACGGGACGCTCGGGCTGGACTTCCTTGCCTTTGGTGAGCGCCACCCTCGAAATGAGCGGACCAGAAGCGTCTACGACCGCGCTCACCGGCGCCTTCACGGCCGCTATCCCTGAGGGCCGGCCAATCACGCCCTCGGGCGAGCTGGCACGGAAGGGTCGGGCATCAGGGCGCGGGATCGTCAGGCATAACCGCGTCGCCGTAAAGCGGAAAAAGTAGCTGCGTGTCGGCGACGTTGCCGTCCACGTCGTAGAACAAGATCTTGACGTAGCCCCCGCCGAGGTCGGCCAGGCCAATCACGCCTGAGAGCCCCTGCCCCTCGCGCTGGGCGACGTAGCGGCGGAGCGCCTCGCGCTGTCCCTCGTTTAGCTGAATGTCGGCGGTCACCGAGTCGTCGGCATTCGCCGCCAGCGGGTCGCGCAGAGCCCTCTTCAAGGGATGATTCGGGTGCTCAAGGTGCAGCGAGGCGAGGCACTCCTCGCGCACCGAGCCGGTCAGGTCGCCGAGCGGCCCGACCGGGAAGTGCGCGGTGAAGTTGCAGCCATCGACCGGGCAGTCGATCTCAATGGACGAAGCCATACCCGCGACCTTAACGGCCGGGGGTCTACCTCATGCCTGCACGCTGTTGACCTGGGCGTTGACCCGGAACGAAAAACGCCCCCTCTGTAGGGGGCGTTCTTGGCTCTACATCTGGGATAGCGGGGGCGGGATTCGAACCCGCGACCTTCGGGTTATGAGCCCGACGAGCTACCTGGCTGCTCCACCCCGCGGCGGACTGTCGATGGTAGCAATGTGGCGGTGGAGTCGGGCGTGCTGGGGTGGCTGGTGGGGCGATTGCGCAGAGGTCTTGCGGGGGTCTTCGGGCTCTAGAGTGGCCGGATGGTCGATGGGGGAAAGCGGGTCGCGGTGATCGACGTGGGGACGAACTCCACGCGGTTGCTGGTGGCCGATGTGGTCGATGGGCGGGTGTCGCCGCTGGAGCGACGCAGCACGGTGACGCGGCTGGGCCGCGGCGTGGATCTGTCCGGGCGCCTGGCGAGTGAGGCGATCGAGGACGTTTGCGCGGCGATCGAGGGCTACATCGAGATCCTCCAGGACCTGGGTGCCGGGGCGGTGGACGCGATCGCGACCAGCGCCGTCCGGGACGCCGACAACGGCAGCGCCTTCATCGCCGAGCTGCGGGAGCGGTTCGCGCTCTCGGCCCGGGTGCTCGACGGCGAGGAGGAGGCCCGGCTCACTTATATGGGGGCGACCTCGGAGTCGCCGCCGCGCGAGCCGACGCTGGTGGTCGACATCGGCGGCGGCTCAACCGAGCTAATCGTCGGCACCGGCGCCGACATCACCTTCCACGACTCGCTGCAGGCGGGCGTCGTCCGCCACAGCGAGCGCTGCATCTCCAGCGACCCCCCCACCGCCGAAGAGCTGGAAGCGTTGGCCGCCGACGTCCGCGGCCTGATCGAGGACTCGCTCGGCGCCGGCGTCGAGGCGAGCGCCGGGATCGCCGTAGCCGGCACGCCGACTTCCCTGGCCTCGGTCGAGATCGGGCTCGAGCCCTACGACCCGGCCCGGGTCCACGGCCACGTCCTCCCCCTCCCCTCGATCCAGCGGATGTTCTCGCAGCTCGCCTCCCTACCCCTGGCCGAGCGGGTCGAGGTCACCGGGCTGCACCCCGACCGCGCGCCGACGATCGTCGCCGGCGTCGTCATCCTCGTCGAGGCGATGCGCGCCTTCGGCCTCGACCGGGTAACCGTCTCCGAGCACGACATCCTCTACGGCACCGCCCTCGCCGCCGCTCAAGACCCATCGACGTACTAACTGGACACCCTGTCTTGTCCAAGACGGACAGATTGGTCAGTCATCCTTCGGAAGAACAAGAACTCGGTATACCGCGCTACCGTCTTCTTGGTAATTCTGTCCACCACAGGTAGAGATTGCGGACGCGGGGGTACATACTGGATGAACCGGGGACGAAGTGGGGTTCGCCTCACCTTGCACTCGGGATACAGGGCTTAGGCGATTGCCGCATCATGGCGCCTCCCGCCGTCTGGGCCCACCTAATAAAAGGTCCCTGAAGACGTACCCCTGCCCGTCCTGAGGGGCCACCTGAATCGGCCGTCAGCAATGGCGGCCGATTCTCGTTTTTACGCCTTGCTAAGCCAGATTCGATTTGCGGGGGTAAACGACCTCGGGATCGGTGAGGACGTTGACCAGGGTCGGCCGGCCAGAGGCGAAGGCCCGCTCCAGCGCCGGCTTCAGCTCCCCGGGCTCGCGGACCAGGATCCCGTCGCAGCCGAGCGATTCGACCAGTTCGTCATAGCGCGTCTCCGGGCGCAGCTCGGCGGCCACCGAGTAGCCGTAGAGGAACTTCATCGGGTGGTGCTCCAGCGCCCAGATGCCGTTGTTTCCCATCACCCCGACGACGCCCAAACCGTGACGCGACATGGTGTCAAACTCCATGCCCGCGAAGCCGAAGGCGCCGTCCCCCAGCAGGAGGCAGACCTGGCGGTCGGGGTGGGCGACCTTGGCGCCGATCGCCTGCCCCGGGCCGGCGCCCAGGCAGCCGAAGGGGCCGGGGTCCATCCAGCAGCCCGGCTCGTAGGTCTCGACGAAGCGGCCGGCGTAGGAGACGAAGTCCCCGCCGTCGCCGACGACGATCGCGTCGCGGTCCAGCACTTCGCCCAGCTCTTTGTAGACGCGCACCGGATGCAGCGGCGAGCGGGCGTCGTTCAGCTCCGCCTCCTCGCCGGCGCGCTTCTCGTCCTCGACGTTCCGCAGCTGCTCCAGCCAGGGCCCGCTCCGGGACTCCTCGCCGGCCGCCTCGCGCAGCGCCGCCAGCGTCGCCCTCACGTCGCCGACCAGGTCGACCTCGGGCGCCCGGTTGGCGACCAGCGCGTTGGCGGCAACGTCGAGGCGGACGATCTTCGTCTCCTCGCCGAAGCTGCCGCCGAAGCCGAGCCGGAAGTCCATCGGCACGCCGACGACCAGCGCCACGTCGGCGCCCTGCAGCGCCGCGCCCCGCGCCCGGCTGAAGGCGAGCTCGTGGTCGGCGGGCAGGCAGCCGCGGCCGAGGCCGTTGAGGAAGACCGGGATGCCGAGCGCCTCGGCCAGCGCCCGCAGCTCTCCCTCGCCGCGGCCCCAGTAGAGGCCGGTGCCGGCCATGATCGCCGGCCGCTCCGCCGCGGCCAGCAGCGCCGCCGCCTCCTCGACCCCGGCCGCCGGCTCCGCGGCCGGAGCCGCGGGCAGCGCCGGGACGTCGACCTCGGCCTCGGTGAAGACGACGTCGAGCGGATAGTCGACGAAGGTCGGCCCGCTGGGGGCCGCCGCGGCGCGGTCGAGCGCCGCCGCAGTCACCGCGGCGATCCGGGCCGGGTCCTTGACCGTCTCGGCCGACTTGACCAGCGGCGAGACGAATGGAAGGTGATCGATCTCCTGCAGCGAGCCCGAGCCCCAGCGCATCTCCGGCGCCCGGCCGCCGAGCACGGTGACCGGCGAGAAGTTGGCCTGGGCGCCGGCGATCGCGCTCAGCCCGTTGGTCACCCCGGGCCCCGCGGTAAGCGCCGCGACGCCGACGCCGCGGGTCGCCTTGGCGATCCCCTCGGCGGCGAAGGCGGCGGTCTGCTCGTGGCGCACGTCGACGAGGGCGATCCCCTCCTCTTTGCAGCCGTCGTAGATCGAGAACAGGTGGCCGCCCGAGAGGGTGAAGAGGTGCTCCACCCCGCGCGACTTCAAAGCCTTCGCGACCAGCCTGCCGCCGTGCTCCGCCATGGCCGCAGCCTATTGGCTGGCTGCTCGCATCGGGTTACCATCGCCTGGCCCGGGTGGCGAAACTGGCAAAAGCAGCGGCCTTAAAAGCCGCCGCCCCCTCGGGGGCTTGCGGGTTCGAGTCCCGCCCCGGGCACTCTCCCTCCCCGCGAACTGCATCAACTTCTACGCCCAGGAGAAGTAGAAGTTGATGCAGTTCGGATTGTTGCCCTGCATTTTCCGGGTTTCCCGGCTTCTTAAAAGGGCAGTAAAAATGTTGCAGGGGCGCAACTTCACCCCTGTTACCGTGTCTTTAGTCCCTGGAACCGTCCTTCCACAGGGAGAGCTCTTGGAGGCATCAGCCCTTACTCATGCCGGTCGTCGCGGGCTTCTGGTCCGCCGTTCCCCGCTGCTGAAGCTGCAGGGGGACGAGAAGCTGATCGCGATGGCGCGCAACGGCAACCCCGGCGCCTTCGAGACCATCGTCGACCGCTACCAGGGCCGCCTGCTCGGCTTCTGCCGGCAGATGCTGGGCTCGACCGAGGACGCCGAGGACGTGCTGCAGGAGGTCTTCGTCAACGCCTACCGGGCGATGCTCGCCGACGAGCGCGAGATCAACCTCCGCCCCTGGCTCTACCGGATCGCCCGCAACCGCTGCCTCAACTACCTGCGCAAACCGAAGGCCGAAGCGCAGGAATCGATGGACATGGTGCCCGAGGTCGACGCCGCCTCGACCGCCGAGAAGGTCCACAACCGCGAGGAGTTCCGCCAGATCCTCTGCGACGTCAACAAGCTTCCCGAGACCCAGCGCGCCGCCTTGCTGCTGCGCGAGATGGACGCCCTCAGCTACGAGGAAATCGCCGCCGCGATGGACACCACCGTGCCCTCGGTCAAGTCGCTGCTGGTGCGGGCGCGGATCTCGCTGACCGAGGCGAGCCAGGCCCGCCTGCTGACCTGCGGCGAGGTCCGGATCGAGCTCTCCGAAGCCGCCGAGGGCCTGCGCAAGGCCTCGGCGCCGGTCCGCCGCCACGTCCGCGAGTGCGACGAGTGCGCCGACTTCCGCTCCCAGCTCCGCTCCAACGAGAAGGCGCTGGCGGCGCTCTTCCCGGTCGGGCCGTTGATCGCCTTCAAAGGCTTCGTCCTCGGCAAGCTCGGGCTCGGCGGCGCCGGTGGCGCCGGAGCCGGTGCCTCCGCAAGCGGTGCCGGCGCAGCGAGCGCGGGCGCGGGCGCGATGAGCGTCGGCGGCGCCGCGGCCGCGCTCGGCGGCAGCTCCGCGGCCAGCGGCCTCGGCGCGATCGGCGGCGCGCTCGGGACCAAGGCCGTCGCCGGGGTCGTCACCGCCGCCGTCCTCACCGCCGGCGCGGTCGAGGTCAAACAGCACGCCAACCCGAATCCGGTCGGCCCCGCGACCAGCCCCCAGGCGAACGTCCGCGAGCAGCACCCGACCGCCTACCTCTCCAGCGCCCAGACCGCTCCCATCGCCCACGCCAAGCCGGCCTCGGTCGAGCCGGTCGAAGCCGTCGAAGCGCCCCCCGTCCCGGCGCCGACCGAAGCGCCGGCCGAAGTCGTGCCGCCGCCCGTCGCCGAAGAAGAGGGCGAAGCCGCAGGCGAGTCCGCCGCCGGCGAAGAGGCGACCGTCGGCGACTCCGACACCGAAGCGATCACCGAGGCGAAACCGTCCGAAGAAGTCGCCGGCGCCCACGGCGGCACCGGCACCGTCGTCGTCACCGTCACCCCGCCGCCCCCGGCGGAATCGACGCCGCCGCCGAGCGAACCGCCGCCGCCGCCGAGCGAATCGGCGCCGCCGCTGGTCGAAGTCTCCCCGCCTGTGGTCGAATCGCCCCCGGCCGTCGAATAGGCCCGCCGCCGGCGGCCTAGTTCAGGCCGATGACCTTGAGCCGGCGCGTCAGCGCGGTGCCGGCGAACTGCCGCGTTTCGTCGAGCGAGTAGCCGAACAGCTCGAAGTCGTCGCCCGCGTCCTCCGCCCAGGGCGGCTGCAGGACGCCGTCGGCGACCGGCAGCGCTTCCTCCAGCGTCCGCTGGATCGCCTGCTTGTAGCGCTCGTCCTCGCCCGCCTTCTCGCGCAGGAAGACCGAGCCGAAAGCGACGTGGCGGTGCTCGTCGCGGGCGACGTTGGAGAAGCCCTCGACGAAGGCCGGCAGCGTTCCTTCGCGTTCGTTGAAGTCCATGATGAAGTGCTGCCCGGTGAGAGCCAGCATCCCCTCGATGACCATGTGGTAGAGCGTCACCGCCTCGACCAGCGCCTCGGTGTCCTCCGGTTCGCTGGAGAGCCGGTCGGTGCGCTCCTTCAGCATCCCGTCGAAGAGGCGGCCGAAGTTGTCGTTCAGGTGCGAGGAGGTCTCGGCCAGCATCTCGCTCAGCTGGTCTGACTCCAGCACCCCGACCTCGCGGTAGAAGCGCTCGAAGAAGCGGACGTGGCGGGCCTCGTCGGCGATCTGGGTGCAGAGGAAGACTTTCTGGTCCTCGGTCGGCGCCGCCCGCATGATCGGCCCCAGCTCCTCGGCGACTTTCTGCTCGCCGATGAAAAACGAGGAGAGCCCGTACATCCGCTGGAAGCGCTCCTCCTCGCTGATCCGCTCGTGCCAGTCCTCGCGGTCGCGGCTGAAGTCGAGCTCCTGCGTCTGCCACTGCTGCCGCTCCCAGAGGTCGTAGAGCTCGGCGTAGCTGAGCAGTTTGATCTCCGAAGTGCGGTCGGCGGCCTCGTTCAGCGCCGGATCGGCCGTCGCCTGGAAATCGGAGCGCTCGGTACGCGACTGCGTCGCCATCGGTCGAGCCTAACAGCGGCCTGGCCAGCCGGCCAGTTTTGCCGAGACCGCAGGAATACGTCTATACGACGCTTTTATGCGGTCTCGGCATGGGATTTAGACGGTGTGGGTCTGGCCCGGGGCGAGGACGACGACTTTGCTTGACGTCTGGGCCTCGACCTCGGACTTGAAGGCGTCGGTGTCGGTCTCGATCGCCGGGAAGGTGTTGAAGTGGATCGGGATCACCGTGCCGGCGCCGACGAACTCGCAGGCGACGACGCCGTCGTGGCGGTCCATCGTGTAGTGGCCGCCGATCGGCAGCAGGGCAATGTCGACCGGGTTGCGTTCGGCGATCAGCTTCATGTCGCTGAACAGGCAGGTGTCGCCGGCGTGGTAGACGGTCACCCCGCCGATGTTGATCAGCAGCCCGGCCGCGGTCCCGACCACGGTCCCGTGCTCGGCGCTGAACAGCGCCTCTTCGTGCCCCGGCAGGGTGCTGGTGTGCCAGGCGGGGACGAGCTTGATCCAACCCCAGTCGAACTCGACCGTGCCGCCGAGGTTGGGGTCGCTGAGGGCCTCGATGCCGCGTGCTTTCAGCCATTCCGCCAGCTCGACGATCGCGACGCAGTGGGCGCCGGTGCGCTTGGCGACGGGGACCGCGTCGGCCATGTGGTCGGCGTGGCCGTGGGTGATCGCGATGACGGTCGGCTCGACCTCCTCGGCGGTGGCCACGGCGGCCGGGTTGTTGGGCTTCAGGAACGGGTCGACGAGGACGGTCGTCTCCCCCTCGCTCAGCTCGAAGCAGGAATGCCCGTGGTACTTGATCTCCATCAGCTCTCTCCTCCCGGATCCGCGGTGTCGGTTCTGTCGGTGCTCAGCTCTTCCTTCAGTGCCCAGCCGACGGCGACTCCAACCATCATCCCCATCCGCGCCTCCTCGGCGAGCAGGGCCCTGACGGCGGCGACCCGCTCGTCGGGGTCGGGCGTCGTCGCGACCTTCAGCGTCTCGTTCTCGTGCGGCTCGCCGAACCAGCCGCCCTCCGCCAGCGCCGCCGCCAGGACCTTCTGCAGCTGCGGCGCGGCCTGGGCGACGATCCGCTCGGCCTCGGAGAAACGCTCCGGGGCGAGCAGCCGCTCGATCGCAGCTTCGAGCTCCGTCTCGTCGGGCACGGCCTCCACCCTAGTCGGGGCGGCTACCCGGCGCGTCCGAAGCTGGCGGCGAACCCGGCCAGGGCGCCGACGGCGCCGCCGGCGAGGCCTGCCATCCAGTCGGCGGTGGGGGCGAAGAGCGGCAGGAGGATGACGACGACCGCGCAGACCGCAACGCCGATGACGTCGAAGTCCTCGCCGATCGCGCCGTTGACCTCGGCGCGGCGGATCACGAACCAGGCGGCGATCGCGCCCAGGGCCATCCCGTTGCCGCCGGCGATGACCGTGAAGGCCGAGCCGGCGACCGCGTCGGCGGCGATCATCCCGAGCGTCCCGCAGGCGAGCAGCAGGTTCGCCGTCCGCACCGTCCCCAGGCGGCGCTCGACCCCGGTCGAGAAGATCGCCAGGGCGAGGGAGACGACGAAGAGGAAACCGGTGTCGATGTAGGCGAAGGGGGCGGTGAAGTAGCGCCACCACTCTTCCTGGAAAGGGATGACGAGGCCACCGAAGCTGCCCAGGGCGTACCCGGTCGCCTTCTGGACGACCAGCAGGATCGCCGAGCCGAGGATCACCGTCAGCGTCGCGTAGGGGCGCTCGGCGGAGAGCGAGAGCCGCCCGCCCCCGAGCCGCGGGATCCGGCGCCGGCGCCGGCGCGGCTGCTGAGCCTCGAAGGCGTCGCCGCGCCGCTCCAGCTTCGGCGCCCGCTTGCGCAGCCGCGCCCCACAGTAGGGGCACTCGGTGACGTAGGGAGAGACCTCCGAGCCGCAGTTCTTGCAGATGACGCTGAGCTCAGTCTCGCTCATCTTTCGAGGATACCCGCCGCCCGCCAGAAGCCAATTGGAATGCGATACTGCGGGGGCAACCAACTTCTTTGGAGGAACTGACGTGGAGCTGAAGAGTCTGACCGAGCAGAAATCGCTGCTGGAGGTACTGCCGCCCGGAAAACGGGCTCGCCTGCACCGCCTTCTGTTCGAGTTCGGCCCGGGCAACGGCACCCTGATGCTGCTGCCGATCGACCAGGGCATCGAGCACGGCCCGCGCGACTTCTTCCCCAACCCGGCCTCGAAGGACCCCGATTACCAGTTCCGGCTCGCCGCCGAGGCGGGCTACTCGGCGCTGGCCTGCCAGATCGGGATGGCCGAGAAGTACTACCCCGACTACGCCGGCCGGGTGCCGCTGATCCTCAAGGTCAACGGCAAGACTGACCTTCCCTCCTCCGCCAAGGCCTTCTCGAGCTGCAACGCCAGCGTCGAGGACGGCGTCCGCCTCGGCGCCGACGCAATCGGCTACACGCTCTACGTCGGCTCCCCGCGCCAGGACGAGGACCTCGCCCAGCTGCGCCGCGTCCGCGAGGAATGCGACCGCTTCGGGATGCCGCTGGTCGTCTGGTCCTACCCGCGCGGC
>Ga0164301_10000004_pt1 | contig 75963 bp, 66 predicted proteins | sample Whisoiple_231_MG_FD_109711 | JGI IMG/M metagenome (GOLD analysis project Ga0164301, IMG submission 109711) | Unamended control soil microbial communities from upstate New York, USA - Whitman soil sample_231_MG | ecosystem: Environmental > Terrestrial > Soil > Agricultural land ... | reverse complement strand
CGAAAGCCCGGTCGTCTTCACCGGCGCCAACGGCAAAGAACCCGGCGAATGGAGCAACATCAAGTTCGAAAGCGGCAGCGGCGCGTCGGTGCTCGATCACGTCGAAGTGGCCTACGGGGGATCAACGAGCAATAGCGGCATGATCGAAGTCGTGAAAGTTTCGCCACTCATTGCTAACTCGACCATCCGCAAGGCGAAACTCTACGGGATCAAAGTCACCGAATCCGGCTCGCCAACCATCGAACACGACCGCTTTCGAGGAAACGCCAACGGTCTCAACTACACGGGGACCGGCAAACTCTCAGCGACCCATAACGACTGGGGTTGCGACAGCGGTCCAAGGCCCGCAGGCTGCGGCGATCCGGTGAGCTCGAACGTTAACTGGGAACCAAGCGAAAAGCTTCCGGAACTGAACGGGCAGTGCCGCGGAGAGGAATCGCAATGCCCGGTAGGCGGCGATCCTGTCAGTCTCGCCACTGGCCAGCTCAACTACTCCCATCGCGATCTGTTGCTCTCCAATAAGAGTCGGGTTCCTCTGGAATTCATCCGCTCGTACTCCTCCGGAAATGAATCAGACACGGGACTGGGGACGGGCTGGTCGCAGAGCGGGCTAGCCAGCGCATCCGAATTGGCATCGGGCGCCGTCTTGGTCGTGTGCCAGGACGGACGACAGAACCTCTTCGGCAAAGTCGAAAGCGGCTATCAAGCGCCCTCCGGAGTGACGGATTCCCTGGCAAAGGTCGAAGGGACCTTCCGGCTAACGACCCTCGAGGGAGTGATCTACCGCTTCGGCTCAAGCGGCCGTATTGCCTCGATCACCGATGACCACGGCCTAAAAACGACCTATGCCTATAACGCCGAAGGCCGTCTCGCCACGATCACTGATCCCTCCGCGCAGACCCTCACCTTCTCCTACAACGCCTCCAACCACATCACCCTCGTCAAAGATTCGACTGGCCGCGAAGTCAAATACGCGTACTCGGCTGCTGGCGACCTCGAAACGGTCACCGACGCGTTGGGTGGCGTGACCAAATACGCATATGACGGCAATCATCGGATCACTTCGATCACTGATCCGCGCGGCAATGTGATCTTGAACAACACCTACGATCCACAGGGCCGGATAACCGAACAGCGTGACGGTCTCGAAGACCTATGGAAATACGAATACAAAGCTGGGGAAACTGTCGTGACGGAACCACAGGGCGGCAAACTTAGCTATGGCTTCGACTTCCAGAATCGCGTCGTCTCGGAAACCGATCAGCTAGGGCATGCAACTGCGACGGCCTACGACCTCGCGGGAAACGTCGCTGAAATCATCGAACCAGGTGGGGCTAAATGGACCTTCGGCCATGACACCGCCGGCAACCTGACGTCGGTCATCGATCCCGAAGGCGGCAAACGCAGCTACGAATACGACTCCAAAAACCGGCTTACGCACTACACCGATGCCCGTGGGAGCTCGTGGAGCTACGAATGGTCGACGGCAAACGACCTGACCAAGATCACTGATCCCGAAGGAGGCGAATCGAGCTTCTCCTACAACGCCTCCGGGCAACCGCTGACCGCGACCGACCCCAACGGACACAAATCTGAATTCGGATGGGACACCCGCGGCAACCAGCTCAGCGCAACCGATGCCCTCGGTCACAAAACGAGCCTCGAATACAACAGCCGCAACTACCTGACCTCGAAGTCCGCGCCCGGTCTCAAAGCCGAAACCTTCGAAAGAAACGCTCTCGGCGACCTCCTTGCCCTCACCACCCCCGGAGGCCACAAAACGAAATACGCCTACGACGCCAATGGCCTGCCAACGCAGGTAACCGATCCGGCCGAAGGCATCTGGAAAATCGAACGCAATGCGATGGAGCGGCCGACCGCCTACGTCGATCCGCTCGGCCAGGAATCGAAAGTCAGCTACAACGGAAATCTAAAGCCGGTCAAAGTCGTCAACCGGCGAGGCAAGGAAACCAGCTATGTCTACGACCTCGCCAACCACCTGACCGAAGTCAAACGCCCCGAAGGCGATATCTGGAAATACGGCTACGACGCGCGTGGGAACCGCTCCAGCCTGCTTGATCCGCGCGGCAACGAAACTACCTACGACTACGACCTACTTGACCGGATGAGCGAAGCCCACGAGCCGCTGTCGGTCAGCACCGAATACGGCTATGACCTAAACGGCGACCTCACCTCGGTCAAAGACCCCCGGGGCAACACGACGAGCTATGACTACGACAAACTCGGCCGCCTCATCGAAGTCGCCCAACCCCTGGAAAAGGAAACCAGCTTCACCTACGACCCGGCCGGGAATCGACTGACTCGGACGACCCCCCTCGGCAGCCTCGAATACGGCTACGACGTCGCCGATCGCCTGACCGAAATCAGCAGGGGCGAATCGACGCTTCGCTCCTACGGCTACGACGCCGCCGATCGACGCACCAGCGCCACCGACGCCGAAGGGCACAAAATTGAAATCGGCTACACCGAAGAGGGGCTGCCCAGCACTATCAATGACGGACGCGGCCAGTCGGTCGCGCGCAGCTACGACTCGCGGGGGAACCTGCTCAAACAGGTGGACGGCCGAGGGACGCTCGAATACGGCTACGACAAACTCAATCGGATGACCTCGCTCACCGATCCCCAGGGCAAAGCGCTTGGCTTCGCTTTTGACCCCGAGGGCGATCTGACCGAAGTCTCCCGCCCCAATGGCGTCACGACCACCAACGTCTACGACGATGCCGGTCGACTAGCTGAAACGAACTCGAAAACGGCCGAACCGCTCGCCGTGCTCGAATCGCTGAAATACGGCTACGACGCAGCTGGCAATGTGACGAGCAAGGCCGACCAGCGCCTCGAAACCGAAACGGGCTATGGCTACGACGCGCTCGATCGCCTGATCGAATTCGATCCGCCCGGAGAAGGCACGACCAGCTACGGCTATGACGCGGCCGGCAACCGCACCGAAGCTGGCGGCATCACCTACAGCTTCAATGCCCTGAACCAGCCGACGGAATCCTCCACCGGCACCACCTACAGCTACGACGGCGACGGCCGCCTCAGCAGCGAGGTTCAGGGCTCCGAAGAAACCTCCTACTCATGGGATCTCTTCGACCATCTGGCCAAAGTCGAAGGACCCAGCGGAACCACCACCTACGCTTTCGACGGTTTGGAGCGCCTGAGCGAACGCAACAACGGCGAAGCCCCCGAGGTCTTCCACTACGGAGACCTTGGCGACATGCCCACCTTCAAGACCGACAGCGAAGGCGAAACCACCACCAGCTTCGTCCGGGGCTCACACGGCCTGGTCGAGCAGCGCTCAGGCGCGGAAACCAGTTTCCCCCTCATCGACGGCCACGGCGACGTCACCGCGATCGCCGCCCCCACCGGCGAAGCCGAATCCCGCCAAACCTTCGACCCTTGGGGAGACCAGATCTCCGGCCCCAGCCTCGAAATGGGCTACCTAGGCGCCTGGGAGCGCCCAACCGACCAGGCCACCGGCCTAATCCAGATGGGTGCGCGGTCGTACAGCCCCGCGCTCGGCTCCTTCGCCACGGAGGACCCGGTGCTGGGGCATCTGGGGATCGGCGTGTCCGTTGATCGCTATCCGTATGCGTGGGACAACCCGGTGAACCGATACGACCTGACCGGACGTGATCTGCTTCCCGGGATGCCGATCTGCATATTCGCTTGTTCTCCCCCAGCCCAGGAATACGCCCATGATCGCGCAGCAGACTTCGTAAAGCAGGTGAAGAAGATCTTGCCTGACATTCATTGGGACGGACCGGAATGCGAAGAAAAACTCATCGCTTCGACGAATCCATTTTTCCCGTGTGAGGAAGTGGAAGGAGAACTCGAATATAAGGACAGCGAGCCAAGTGTTGTCGCACCGCCATACGGCCCCTTTGGGGGACCGGGTCCCTCTCCCGGGGATCTTCTCCCGACCCCGGCCCCGACGGGGCCTATATTCACGCGGCCCGTGTTTCCGATCATCCCCTGAGAGCGCCAGAGATTGACTACCGCAATCATCGGCCTAGCGGCGAGCACCCTTTTGTACCTTGCGGCCATCTACGCCTTTGTATGGACGGGCGAGCGCCGGATGAAGTGGGGTGCCCGACACGGAGTTATGCTCGCGCCTCAGCCCAAGTTTCCATCCGCTACCGAACTCTGGAAGCGGCATAGCGTCGAGATGACTGCGATCTACGCAGCTGTCTTTGTTCTACTTGCGTTGATGGACTTCACCATTTGGGAGCGCCTTGGATTTGCTGCTTTGGGCGCCCTGGCATTCGGCTCTCAATGGTTCGCAAACAGACCACGGGACCTAGGACTTCCAGGAGCTTCCTCCACTGCCAAAGCATTCAGCAATTTCGGATACTGGTGCCTAGCCGTCATCGACTGGCTTGGCTACATGAGCGTGCTGTGTTTTGCCACGGCTGCTGTCATGGAGATTCTGTAGCGCCGGACCTATGGCAGGCGGGGCCGTAGACCGACGCGAATCGGTCCAACAATGTGATTTGCAAGGCGTTCTCGATGCGCCAGTTGACCACCTGCCTCACCGGATTCAACCGGCGACAACCGGATGCCCCTCTCCCGTGCAGAGCCAAATCCGGCTCTGCCTCTCCCCTCCCCCAGTTCTCTCCTCCCTGTAAAAGCCGCCGGATCACGTCGGTTGCCCTGGTGCGAGAGAATCGATCTCTTGGATACGGGAGCATCCACGTCGGAAACCCTCTGGATCGCGCTTGCGGGCGGCGCAATCGGCGTCCTGCTGGCGGGCGCCGCCTGGACGGTCCTCAAATTGCTGGCCGTCCCAGGAGAACTCCGACGTCATGACTTTGAAGCCCGCGTAGTCAACGAAGACCTTGAACTTTGGGCCATTGACGAGTATCGAGCACTGCGCCGCGAGCTTCGCCACGCCGAGAACTCACACCCGAAGCAGCGTGACTGGATCTACAGCGGCGCCTATGGCAACGCCAGGAGCGCCGCAAAGACCGACGCCTTACATCGATGGCGAGATCGTGTTCATTCAGCCGAACGAAGCATCGTTGAGATCGAATCGAAAGAGGGCTCCTTTCATCGTCTCCTGCGAAAGCGGCAAAAGTACCGGGGGGGCCTCGCTCTGCGTGCCACTGAGCGGGTGGAGCCCATCATCGAGGAGTTCCGCCGGCCGATCACTAAGCACGGTCAAGACCATCTCAAGGTCTTCGACCCAACCTCGGTCAAGCTGGAGGATGTGATCGACCGGATCAGAGAGAATCCATTGGAGCCGGATGTGTCGCCGACGATCGAGTATGCGAGCGATGGGGCGGGTGGCCACCACCGCCAAGTCCACAATGACCCTCCTCCGGCAACGGACGACCTGCCGGGCCTGAGCGGGCCGATACCCCCCAGGAACGCAGCGCCATGAACGTTGGCTTGGTCTATTGGCTTGGCTCCCTCCTGCCTTTCTTGCATCTGTCTCGGACTCGGGGGCCAGTCGTGGGCCAGTTTCACACCCAGATAATCGCCAACAACCGGATTCAGCCGGACGAAGGAGCGGCCTAAATAGGCCGCGCACACGGCTCTAGCAAGCCAACTATGGCTTGCTAGAGCCGAAGGCGCCTACCAGAATCGAACTGGTGTAAACGGCTTTGCAGGCCGCTGCGTAGCCACTCCGCCAAGGCGCCGGGAGACCGGTGAAGGGTAGCCGGAGTGGCGGGGTTCGGGCGTCCTACTGCTCGTAGTCCTCGACGGTGCCGCCGTCGCGCATGCTGGCGTCGTCGGGGTTGTCGCCGGCCTCGCGCAAGGAGCGGCGCTGGCGGAGGTAGTCCCAGGCCTTGTCGAGCTGGAGTTTCAGCTCTTCGAGGCGGGCGTGCTCGTCGTCGTCGAGCCCCTCTCCCTCGTGGCGGTGGAGGAGCTGCTCCTCTTCCTGGACCAGTTTGTCGATGCGGTCGAGAACCTGCTGATCTTCCATGGCGCCAGTTCTACCCGGCCGGAGAGGTTTCGACAACCTCGAAGGAGATGCCGGCCTTCTGCAGCCGCTCCAGCAGCGCATCGCCCATCGCCACCGCGGTGGTCAGCTGGCCCGAGCGCTCGGGCAGCTCGTCGAAGGCGAGGCAGAGGCCCGACTCGGCGAGCATTTTCGAGGTCTCGCTGTAGCCCGGGTCGCCCCCCTTGACCTCGGTGACGACGCGCTTGCCGCCACCTTCGCCGACGAAGACGATCTTGAACCAGCTCTTTGCCCGTTTCTCCTCGCTTGGCCCCTCGCCCGGAGATTTCATCTTCAGCAGCAGCTTGCGGGTCGGGGGCAGCTGCGCCAGCGCGAAGCCGGTTCCGACTCCGACCCCGAGCGCCCCGACGGTCGCCAGGTGCTTGGCGAGCATGTTGTGGCCGTAGGTGAAGTCCGGTCCGTAGCGATCCAGCGTCGCGGCGGAGCGGAGGATGACCGGGCCGTCGATCGTCGGCAGCGGCACCCCCCAGCCGCCGAGCTCGGGCATGCGGCGGATCCGCCCCGGCGCCGAGTGGATCTTGCGGTCGCTGGGCCGCTGCTCCGCCTGCTTGCGCTCCTTCGCCGCGGCCAGGGTCTGACGGGCGCGGCCGAAGGCGTTGATGGCGGAGTGGAAGGTGCCGCCGGAGAACTCGGCGTTGCTGCGGACGTAGCCGTTGACGGTCAGCGGCACGCCCTCGGGCAGTTGCTTGACCGTGAAATAGGCGCCGAGGTCGTGCGGGATCGAGTCGAAACCGCAGCAGTGGACGATGCGGGCGCCGCTGCGCTCGGCCTCGGCGCGGTGCTCGATCCAGGTGCGATCGACGAACTCCGGCTCGCCGGTGAGGTCGCAGTAGTCGGTGCCGGCGGCCGCGCAGGCCGCCACCAGCGGCCCGCCGTAAAAGATGTAGGGGCCGACGGTGGTGACGACGACCCGGGTCGACTCGGCGACCTTGCGCATCGCCTCGGCGTCGCCGGCGTCGGCCTCGACGATCTCCGGCACCGGCGCCTGCGGCGCGGCGGCGGCGAGACGGGCGGCGACGGCCTCCAGCTTCGAGCGGTTGCGACCGACCAGCGCCCACTTCATCGCGGCCGGCGCGTTGGCGGCAAGGTAGTCGGCGGTCAGCCCGCCGGTGAACCCCGTTGCCCCAAAAAGAACTAAGTCGTAGGGTCGAGAAGACTCCATCTGCGCAATTCTCTCAGGGAAGGGCGCCCGAGTGACAGCACGTGCACGTGCAACGGGCGCCGCAGACGACCAGTCAGCGACCACGACGCCCGTTGCACGTGCACATGGTCAACGGGGCGGCTTTACAAATGTCAGGGCATAGTCAAAAAACCGAAAATGGCTAAGAGCGCCGCTTTATCCGCAAAATCCGGAAGAACCCGGCTCTCGGAGTTCGCCGGATTCTGCGAATCGCGGCTCGGTCGCAGCTTCGAAAGCCCGCAGGACTTCCACGCCTTCTCGGTCGAGCGCTTCCGCGAGTTCTGGCTGCTCTTCCTCGAATGGGCCGACCTTCGCCACGAAGGCGAGCCGGATCCAGTCTGCGCGAGCGACCTTTGCGAGGAGGCCAGCTTCTTCCCGGAGCTGAAGCTGAGCTACGCGGAGAACCTGCTGGAGCCGCGGAGCGAGGAGGACGACGAGCGGGTGGCGCTCCTCGCCCGCCGCGGCGACGGCTCCCGCCGGGAGCTGAGTCGCCGCGAGCTGCGCGAGCAGGTCCGCCGCCTGGCCGCCCACCTGCGCCGGCTCGGGATCGGCAGCGGCGACCGGGTCGTGGCGATCGCCGCCAACGGGCCGGAGGCGATCGTCGGAGCGCTCGCCGCGGCAACCCTCGGGGCGACCTTCTCCAGCGCGGCGCCGGAGATGGGCGCGGCGGCGATCCTCAGCCGCTTCGAGCAGCTCTCGCCGAAGCTGCTCCTCGCCGGCGGCGGCCACGCCGAGCTGCGCGAGATCGTCTCCTCACTCCCTTCGCTGGAGGCGACGATCGCGCTGGACGACTCCCCGCTGCCGGAGGGAATCGAGGGACCAGTCCTCCGCCTTGCGGAGCTGCTGGCCTCTCCCCCGCCCGAGCCGCTGGCCGAGGGCTGGGAGCGCTTCCCGTTCAACCACCCGCTCTTCGTCCTCTTCACCTCCGGCACCACCGGGGCGCCGAAGTGCATCGTCCACGGCGCCGGCGGGACGCTGATCGAGCACCTCAAGGAGCACCGCCTGCACGGCGACCTCGGGCCTGCCGACACGCTCTTTTTCCAGACCAGCGCCGCCTGGATGATGTGGAACTGGCAGCTCTCGGCGCTCGCCTGCGGCGCCCGGATCGTCGTCTTCGACGGCTCGCTGAGCGGCCCGGAGACGCTCTGGAAGATCGTCGCCGAGGAGGGCGTGACCGTCTTCGGCACCAGCCCGCCCTACCTGCAGCTCTGCCAGGACAGCGGGTACTCGCCGCGTCGGCAGGACCCGCCGCAGGCGCTGCGGTCGCTCCTGTCCACCGGCTCTGTCCTGCGGGACTGGCAGTACGACTGGGTCGCCACCGAGGTCGGCCCGGTGAAGCTGCAGTCGATCTCGGGCGGCACCGACATCGTCGGCTGTTTCGTCCTCGGCCACCCCGACCTGCCGGTCCGCCGCGGCTGGATCCAGTGCCGCAGCCTTGGCCTTGACGTGCAGGCGCTGAAGACGGAGGCGACCCCGTCGGACTCGGCCATCGGCGAGCTGGTTTGCCGCAACCCGTTTCCCTCGCGGCCGCTGGGTCTCATCGACGACGAGGACGGCAGCCGCTTCCACGCCGCCTACTTCGCCGCCAACGAGGGGGTCTGGACGCACGGCGACCTGGTCGAGTTCGACGCCGAAGGCCAGGCCCGGATCCACGGCCGCTCCGACGGCGTCCTCAACATCCAGGGGGTCCGCATCGGCCCCAGCGAGATCTACCAGGCACTGAGGGAGGTGCCGGAGGTGTCCGAGGCGATGGCGGTCGAACAGCGGCGCGACGAGGGCGCCCGGCTGGTCCTTCTTGTCGTCCTGCGCGACGGCGACCGGCTCGACACCGAGCTGACCCTGCGGATCCGCCGCGCGATCGGCGCCCGGACGACGCCGCTGCACGTTCCCGAGCTGGTGGTCGCGGTGGGAGCGCTCCCCGCCACCCACAGCGGCAAGCGCTCCGAGCGGGCCGGCCGCGACGCGGTCGAGGGGCGCGCGGCGGCGAACGAGCGGGCGCTGGCGAACCCCGAGGCGCTCGCGGAGATCGGCGCGGCCGTGAAGCTGGCGGAAGCGGAGCTGGCGGCGCGCGAGGTCGGCTCGCTGCCCGCCGGCGCGCCGACCGCAGACAAGGTGCGGGCGATCTGGGAATCGGTCCTCGGGATCACCGGGATCGGCGACGGCGACGACTTCTTCGCCCTCGACGGGACCTCGCTGCAGGCGGTCCGCGTCTTCACCCAAATCCGCGACCGGCTGGGGGTCGAGCTGCCGCTCTCGGTCCTGATGGAGGCGCCGACGGTCGCTGAGCTGGCGGCGGCGGTCGACGATCCCGGCAAGCACTTCGACCCGCTGGTGCCGATGCGCTCCGGAGAGGGCGGGCCGCCACTTTTCCTCGTCCACTCGATCTGGGGCGACGTGCTCGGCATGCGGCAGATCGCGGTGGCGATGCACGGCGACGTCCCCGTCTACGGCCTGCGGGCGCGGGGGCTGCAGGGCGAAGAGCCGCAGCAAAGTGTCGAGGAGATGGCGGCCAGCTACGTAAAGGTGATCCGCGAGCTGCAGCCGCAGGGCCCCTACCGCGTCGCCGGCCACTCGTTCGGCGGCCTGCTCGCCTTCGAGATCGCCCGCCTGCTCGAAGAGCAGGGCCAGGAGGTCGACTGGCTCGGGCTGATCGACGCCGAGCTCAGCACCGAAGCCCACACCCCGGCCCGCCGCCTGGCTCACCGGCTCGCGCTCCCCTTCCACTTCGCCCGCGCCGCCCTGCGCAACCCGCGCGCCGCGGCCGAGGCCGGCCTCAAGGTCGTTCCCAACCTCCTACGCCGCGGCTTCGCCCGTTTCCACCGCGACGCCGCCCTCGCCGAGTCGGAGGCGACCTGGATGGAAGGCGCCTCCCCCCAGCACCAGCGCCTCGCCGCCCACTTCCTGGAGCTCGCCGCCGCCTACCGACCCCGGCCCTACCGCGGTTCGATGACCTACTTCCTCCCCACCGTCCGCCGCTTCCACCTCTTCGCCGACCCCCTGCCGGTCTGGCGCCGCGTCACCGCTGGGACGATCCAGATCGAGCGCGTCCCCGGCCCACACGTGGGGATGGTCTCCGGCGACTCGGCGCCAGTGGTCGCCGGCATCGTCGACCGGCACCTGGCGGCACGTAGCGCCGCCCGCCCGCCGCGGCAGCCGACCGCCTAGGAGGCCGAAGCGGCAGCTGGGGCGCCGCTCTGCACCGGGTGGCCGCCGTCGCGCCAGACGCCGACGCCCTTGCCGACGTGGACGACGTCGAACTCGGCGCGCTGCAGGATCGAGGCGGCGAGGCCGCTGCGCTTGCCGCCGCGGCAGATGGTGGCGATGGTGCGGTCGCGCGGCAGCTCGTCGAGCCGACCGGCAAGGTCGCCGTAGGGGATGTGGAGCGAGCCGGGGATGTGCTCGCCGGCGTACTCGGAGGCGTTGCGGACGTCGAGGACCACCGGGCCGCCGTCGCCGTCAACGCGGCGGGCGAGCTCGTCGGGGTCGATCAGCTCGATCCGGTGCACCGGCAGCTCCTCCGTTCGCCAGGCGGTCATCCCGCCGTCCAGGTAGCCGCGGACGGCGAGACCGACCGAGGCCAGCAGCTGGGCGGCGCGGCGCTCGTCGCCGCTGGAGGCGGCGACGACGACGATGTCGGCGCCCTCGGGGACGACGCGGGAGACCTTGGTCGCGAAGCCGGTGTCGTAGGCGGAGGCGCTGAGCGCGCCCTCGATGTGGGCCTCGTCGAACTGCTCGTTGGTGCGGCCGTCGATGACCACGGCGCCCCCCTCCACCAGCTCCTCGACCTCATGGGTGCTGAGCGGCGCCGGCGTCCCGAAGTCCTCGACCAGCGGGCCGCGGTTGAGGCCGACGATGCGCTCGACGTTCGGCGGTTTGTCGCCGAGCGAGCCGACCTGGTCGGAGACGAACTCGGCCTCGTCGGCGATCTGCAGGGCGCGGTTGTGGCGGCGCTCGAAGCCGATCGTCGACGAGCACTTGAGGTCGAGCCCGGAGCCGCCGCAGAGCGAGCCGCCGAGATGCCCGGGCCAGACCTCGACCTCGTCGGGCAGCGTCAGCAGCCGCTCGTGCAGCGAGCGGAACATGTCGGCGGCCCCTTCGCGCGGTTCGACCGCGAGGTCGGGGCGGGCGACGTCGCCGATGAAGAGCGAGTCGCCGGTGAGGAGCGCCCACGGATCGCCGCCGCGGCTCTTGTCGCTGAGCAGGAAACAGGTGTGCTCGGGGCGGTGGCCGGGAGCGTGGACCGCCTCGACCACGAGGTCGCCGACCTCCAGCTTCCAGCCGTGCGAGAACGCCTCGTGCGGGTACTCGGCCGCGGCCAACTCGTGGACGTGGACCGTGGCCCCGGTGCTGCGGCAGAGGCGCCCGTGCCCGGACACGTGGTCGGCGTGGTTGTGGGTCTCCAGGACGTGCCCGATCTTCACCCCGTGCAGCCTCGCCAGCGCCCGGTAGGGGTCGATGTCCCACTGCGGGTCGACGACGACGGCGACCCCGGATTCGCGGTCGGCGACGAAGTAGGAGGCGCAGCCGAGGTCCTCGTGGATGATCTGGCGGAAAAGCATTTCTCCCTCGCGGATGAGGCTACCGCGCCAAGCTCCCCGCCACAGCTAGAATGCCCCTCGTGCGGCTGTAGCTCAGCTGGCTAGAGCGTCTGCTTGCCATGCAGAAGGTCGAGGGTTCGAATCCCTTCAGCCGCTTCGCACTCTGCACTCTGGAGCCAAAAATCCGATGGGGGTTCGTATCCCTTTCGCATTTGGCTCTAGGGCACGGATCGGGCGGGCCGTCCTCGTAATTCCGAGGAACGAGCCATGAGATGTCGACCGAAGCACCCCACCTGAGTCGCCACAGAGCATTTGCCGGGGCGATGTTTTCCGCTGCGGCACTTCCCTTACGTGCCGACGCGCGAAAGCAAGAAGCTGGCTGGGGCGGCCGGATCGACCTCATCTCGGTTCCTCGATCTCTACGAGGAGCTACGAATGGAACTGACCGATAAGCAGTTGATCGCCGAGGCCATCCTTGTCAACCATGCCGGCGTAGGTAAAGAGGAGACTCGCGAGGAATACCGCGGGTTCATCGAACACTTTTCCCAGTACATCCAAAGCGTCCACGGAAAGACGCTCTACACCGTTAAGCGCAAGCACGTTCTCCTCTTCATGGCCCACTTAGAGCAGAAGGGCGGACTAAAACCTCACGACTCCCGGTTGAGCTGCGAATGGTGCAAGGTCAGGGGCTACCCGGACGGCAGGAGCGGCAAAGGCTATTCGGCTTCGACCCGGAAGGGCTACCTGTCCGGCCTCCGTTTTCTCTATCTGCATTTCCAGGTTGAAGAGGATTTGCCGGACATCAATCCGACGGCGATGATCCCCGCGCCGCGCATTGTTCACAAAATGGGATTCACCCCCACGCAGGATCAGGTCAAAAAGCTCTTTGCCGCCCCAGGCTCTCCGAAGGCTCGGCTGCTGATCAGGTGGGCGTTCTACGCGCCCTCGCGAAACCAAACCTTTGCGGATGCGCGGTGGCCTGACATTGACCTCAAGCTCGGCAAATGGGAAACCGTCGGAAAGGGAGACAAGGTTGACGTTTGGGAGATTGCCCCACCGCTCTTGCGCGAGCTGCGTCGGTTTCGCAAATGGCAACTTGAAGAGTCTGAAAAGCACCCCGGGATGGCGGCCGCTCTAGCCGATCCGGAGAAAGCCTTCGTGTTGATGACGCGCAGCGGCCGACCAATGACGAAGACGCAGATTTACAAGATGGTTCGAAGGGTCGGCGTCCGCGCCGGCGTCGGTCTGCGAAAGGCCCCGAGCCATTGGGATGCGGCGGATGGATGGACCTCGATGGTCACGCCCCATGCGATGCGGCGGGCCTGGGCGACGATTGCGCTTAACGACAAGAAGCAGCCGCTAGACGTAGTCGCAGAGGTTCTACGGCATAGCGACACCTCTACGACGAGGCGTCACTATGCGCCTACTAAGTCCGAGCGGGCGCAAGAGGCGTTGACGAGCATGGTCATTGCGTAGCCCAACACGCCTTCAGGCCAATGGGAAAACCGTGACCCACTCCTCGGGGCCACAAACGACTCCCGGGCAGCTCCCGAACCCCGAGCTCTTCCACGAGACATGCAGGTGCGGGAGACTTGAGTGCTGCGGATCGCCGTGGAGCGGATAACCGTTGTAGCCAACGAACTGAATCGCGGGCACGAGTGGACACACCGGCGCCGTCCCGGAAGCCCCGCAGCCTTCCTCCCAGCCGAGGACCTGGGCGGCGCGTTTCGCCGTGCCGTCCCAGCTTCCACCAGGCGCCGGAACGAGGTCCATCGCCGTGCCATCGCCGTGGGTCTGATGACCGCCCTCCCGAGCTGCCGTCACCCGCAGCTCGTAGTGCTCGATCAGCCAGACGGCATCGGGCCAAATCCGGGCGTCCACCTCCTGCGGCGCGTATCCGTCGGCCATGAGACGAGCTGGGAGTGGCTTGAACTCCCGCGGGCGGAAGAGACGCTGCGCGTGGCGCAGCATCGCCTCGCCGCCGACGGATGGCCCGCAGCCTCCCGCGCTGATCTCCGCGGGTCTCGCTAGGCCGCCCGCGAAGCGCTTGGCGTCGGCGAAGATCCGATCGACGTACCACTCGGCGTGGTTGTAGGCGAAGATCGCTTCGTGCCAGTCGCCCGGCGCCCCGGAGGCGCGCAGGTAGCGGGCGGCGGCGAAGATCGCGTCTTCGGGGTCTTCGGGGTCCTTGTGGCCGTCGCCGTTAGCGTCGACCCCGTACATCGCCCAGGTTTCGGGCATGAACATCATCTGCCCTTCCGCGCCGGAGCCGGTGGTGTTGACGGTGTTCGTGCCGAACGTCGTCTCGTTGAAGTGGATCGAAGCGAGCATCGCCGCCCCGCGGGAACCGAGCCGGTACTTCGCCGCCGCAGCCAGATAGATCGGGGCGAAGCGTTTTGGCACCCCGCCGCTGAGCGTGCCGGTGGTTTCCGACTGGGATCCTCCTCCGCACGCTCCCGCCCCGCCGGCGGCGATGGCGATGCCCATCACGAAGGCAATGAGGACGAGGAGGCCGGCAAGAGGCAGAGCGGCCGCAGCCGGTGAGACGCCGAGGTTGGTGCTCCCACGCATGTCCGTCCTGAAGTGCCGAACCGGCGGTGATCGACCGCAGCGGTCGTCCCCTTTCGCCCCTACGGACGACGGGCGGTAGGTTGATGGCCTTCGGGACTAGCCGATGGCGCGCAGGGTGGCGCGAAGGCCTGGAGCCACCAGAGGTACCGACCTCTTCCCCGGCAGATCGACCGTCAGGTTTCCGCTCCACCGCTGCCCGGCCTTCTTGGTCGAGTCAAAGCGGGCGACGCCCGAGAAGGGCTCCGGTGGGCGGAGGACGGCCCTGCGGCGGCGCCGGTCATACACGAACGCCCCAGGCGGCACCCAGCGTTCGATGTAGCGGGCGATCGCGATGCCGTCGCGGTACTCAGCGGACCAGGCAGCGAGTTCGGCGGCGGCATCCGGCCGCCGCTTTCGCACGTTGAGTTCGGCGCCGAGCCCAGGATTCCGGACATAGAGCTCAGCCCCGGGCGATCCCTTTGAGCTTACTTCGGGGCCACCGACCCATTCTTCTGCGTCGCTGCAGTAGACCGATGCCACGAAGTTCGGATCCCCCGGGATCGTGGTCGCTTCGACTTCGGCGAAGCCTTCCTCGCCGTTAAATCGGAAGGTGCCCTCAAAGGCGCCGGTATCGAAGGGGATCTTCCTTTTGCCGCAAGGCACACGGACGGCCTGATCGGTGCGTTTGAACTCCAGAGCGACAATTCCGAGATCGCCCAGGTCCGCGTGCATGGAGGTTTCGGTGACCGTGCCCGGAGCGATGTACTGGACTCCGGTGGCTCCCTTCCGGACGTAGATGACCAGCTTGGCCGGGCGGCCTCGAAATGCCTGGATGCCGAACACATCGACGGTGAAGCCGTTGCTGGCCGAAAGGCGGAAGGCATTCGGCACATACACCGGATCGCTCTCCCCCGTACGCAGGCGGTCAGAGGAAGAAGAGACTGCAGGGGATGCCGAAAGCAGGCACATGCAAAGCACGAGGAGCACCAGCGCGCCGCGGCGCAGAGCGGTGAGATCTCTCATCGCGAAGGCCGCTTATCTCTGACCAAGATCGGTTCGGGCTGCGCTTCGGCGAAGTCGAAGTCGTGGAGAGAAGATTCCCAGGTCGCGATTACCTCGATGCGTTCGCCGTCGCGGAAGAAGACAGAGCGGTGGCGATGGTCGATGAAGGTTCCCGGGACATGCACCCGAAGCCGACCGCCCCCCTTGGCGTCGGTCCGCCCAGCTCGAAAGGTTCGCCCGGCGCATTCGTCTTCGCAGATGGCGGTCGGGAAGAAGGAGATCTCAACGATCCCGCTTCCGGGAAACCCCTTCACCCAGACGGTCTCGCGGTGCCCCGGGCGCAGGCGCCCGTCGGTTTTCAGCCGAGGATCGCGCCTTTGCCCATCGGTCGCCGAGGCGGGCGCGTCCTGGATGAGGAGGAGGGCGGCAAGGGCGATCCCCATGAATGCGCCCGCCGGTCTCATCGGCGCAGATTAACCGAATGCCTATAGCGGTTATCGCCCGATCGCTGAGTAATATGCCGCCGATGCGGCGCCGCCCAATCGTTGCCCTCGTGGCGGCGCTTTCACTCCTCATCTTCTGCGCCGGCGCCCAGGCGGGCTGCATCGAGCGCCACGGGGTCCCCCTGGCGAAAGGCACGAGCCCGAGCGGCTGGGTCTGGTCGGTGGAAGGGACGATCGGCAACAACTCAAGCTGCGCCGAATGGCTCTTTGGGATGGAGTTCAGCCTGGACGGGGCGGCCCAATGGGGCTGGGGAACCGGCATCCCGGCTGGCGGGCACTTGGACCGCCACTTCAACATCGAGTCCTCAGACGACCTCTTGGAAGACGGCTCCTACCGGGTTGTGAGCGGCGCCGTCCGGGGAGAGGTCGCGAAAATCCTTTTCACCCTCAGCAACAACAAGCGTGTCTTGGTTCGGCCGAAGGCGCCAGCGGCGCAGCTCCGAAAGAAGGTGGTCTGGCTGCGAAACATGCGCTACTTCGTCCACTACTACCCCCCGGAAGGCTTCGTCACCGGGGTCGCCACCTTCAGCGCCGACGGGCAACTCCTCTACCGCGATAAAAGCTACGAAGGTTTCTGAGGCGATGGGCTGGCGAGGGGCAGGTGCGAACGGTGAGCGGTTGGCGCCGTGCCTCCTGATCGCCGGGCTTCTTCTCGGCCTCGCCGCCCAGGTCTCGGGAGAGGAGCGCCCCCTCGGCACCCTTCGCTGCGGCCCGCACTCCTCGGCGGTGAGGACGCTCGCTCGCGGACCCGAGCTACGGGTCTTTGAGGACCGTGACGGGGAGGATCTTCAGAGGGTTCGGGCCTGCGGTCCGGCGCTGCCGCGGACGATCCGCTTCGGACCATCCCCGCCCGGCGGCGCCCGGTGGTCGGCCGCGGTCGTTGCGCCCGTGACGGTCCGGGACTTCTCGATCGCCGCGGTCGAACGCCAACTCGAAGGAACGGACTGGGGATCGACCTGGCTGCGGGTCCTCGACGCAAGATCCCACCACCTCTCTCGCTGCGAGGTCGGCGGCTGGGCGCAGACGCCCGATCAGAACTTCCGCAGGCTGACCCTGAGCCCGAAGGGCAATCTGGCCTGGGTCTACACCCGCCAGGGGCAACGCGTCCTCGGCCTCTGCGACAGGGACTCCAAGGTAACCGTCCTCGCCGAAGGCTCGGATCTGGAAATCCAAAGCGTTGAGATCACCGGAGTTCTCCTCCTGCGGTGGACAGACTCCTCCGGCGAGCATTCGCTGTTCCTCCCCTAGACAGAGACGATGACGGCCGCCTTGCCCGGCTTCAAGAGCACCACCTGTTGCCGTCTTCCTGTGGAGCCTCGGAGGCGGTCAACCCTCCGCTCCGCTGATCTCGCATCGGGAGCTAGCACGACCTAAACGAAAGTCGGGGGGGCGAACTCGTAGGCCCCCGGCACTTGGGGTGGTGTGCGGCAAGGACCACACACCGGCACCGATGCAATTGCGAGCTGGCCTGGAGGCTCGACGGATATACGGGTGCCATCTTTAGAAACCCTTGAGCGACACGGGGTTTTCTCAACGTACGAAATAGCCAGATCGCTGGAACGCCCACTTCCAACGACAGCTCCGCTCCACCACATATGCGGAGCTCACGTTGGCAGGGAGGAAAGCCCAGGCGCTGACCTCGGAGCCCGATCGGCAGGGAATCAATACAGGAGGGACCGTCATGTCCTCTAGATCGCGCACGCCGTTCTCCGGAGCGGCGCTAGTCAGCTACTGCCTGATACTGGCCTGCATGGCCGTTGCCGTGTTCTGCACGGCAACGGCCGATGCGAGCCTCTACCGAATGGTTTTGTGTGGGGCCGGCAACGGCTCCGGCAGCTTCCAGACCGCCACCAACACCGCCTCTTCGCAGAACCCGGGGGGAATCTTCTCCTTCGAGAACCACTGTGGAGCAGGGCTGCCGTTTCCGGCCGGCAACAACGGCTACCTGCGGATCGCCGAGAACCAGTCCGGTGGCAGCGCCGGCTACTCGGCCTTCGGCAGCATGTCCTGGACGGTGCCCGCCTATGTGGACCTCGCCCAGGGCGGCGGCTACACGCGGATGCCGAACGCCTTTAACGACGGTTGGCGCGGCCGCTACTGGCTGGAGGGCTGGGACGGCTCGACCAACAACGTCCTGATGCAGGGCTCCGGTGTCCAGAACGGAAGCTGCGATGGAGTCTGCTGGGCGAACACCTCTACTTTCGCCTCGCACCTCTGGCCGTTTCAGGGCATCGGCAAGTACCGCCGTTTTGTCTTCGAGATGACCTGCTTTCGCCAGGCCGGTTGCGACCGCACCAACTTCAATGCGGTTGACGCCAATAGCGTGGTTCTGACGCTGAGCGATACCTGGGATCCCCGGACCGTCCTGGACAATCCCAAATCGGGCCTCTTGTCGGGGAGTTGGGTCCGCGGTCCGCAGGCTCTTACCTGGGGCGTTTGGGAGGAAGGGTCGGGCATCCGCTTCGAGCGGGTGCGAGTTGACGGGGCGACCGAGTACACGATCGACCACCGCGCCGAGTGCAACCTCGATTCAAACCCGGGCGTCGGCGAGTTCGCGAGGGACTTCCGCCCCTGCCCCACCGTCCCCCACCACAGCTACACCCTCGACACCGCGAAGTTCTCCGACGGCACCCACACCGCGGCGGTCTGCTCGCAGGACTACGGACAGTCTGTCGGGCTGCTCGGAACCGGCGGAGAGAGCTGCGACCAGCGCCAGGTGCGCGTAGACAACCATCCGCCCGCGGCGCCCGCCGGGCTCTCGATCCTCACCTCCAACCCGGCGCGCTACATGCCGAGCTTCGGGGCGGCCTGGACTTTGCCGCCCGATCCGGGGTCGCCGATCGCCAAGGTCCACTACAACATCGTCGATGAGGCGGGCAGGGTTGTCGTGCCCGAGAAGGTCCTCACCGCCACCAACCCGACCAAGCTGGACTCCATCGACGGTCCGAGCGCAGCTGGCGATTATCGCCTTCGCGTCTGGCTCGAAGATCAGGTCGGGCTCGCCGGCCCGGCGGCAACGGTCGCGATCCCCCACGACACGACGCCGCCCGCCGCCCCGCAGGACCTCTCGGTCACGAGCCCAGAGACCCCGCGCTCGGCCCAGCGCTTCGACGTCCGTTGGCGGAACGTCACCGACGATGGGGCGCCGATCGACGCCCTGCACTACCAGGTGCTAAACGGCTCAGGTGAACCCGTCGTCTCTACGAGAGACATCGCCGCCAGCAATCCCGAGCGAATCGGGGAGCTGGAGACGCCGCGAGGCCGCGGCGCCTACAGCCTGAGGCTCTGGCTCTCTGACGCGGAGGGCAATGTCGGAGCGCCGGCCGAGGTGCCGCTCTCCTATGACTGCGCCCGCTCCGAGGTAGCTGGGGGCCAGACGCTTGCCGTCGGCATCGGCGAGCGAGCCGAGCCGCAGCTGATTCTCGCCCAGGGCGAGCCATCGACGGTGAGCGGCTCCCTGACCGGCCCGGGCGGGCCGGTAACCGGCGCCGCGGTCTGCGTGTTCAGCCGCGTCATCACCGATGGCGGGCGAGATTTCCTCGGCCTCGCCATGACCGGCGGGGGTGGGCGCTACGCCTTTCCCCTGGTGGCCGGCCCCTCACGTGAGATCACGACGGCCTACCGCGCCGATCAGCGCCAGATCGAAGCTAGAGCGACTGCGCTGACCCGTGTGGCGCCGACGCTGAAGCTCCGCAGAAAGGTCGTCCACAACAAGCACAAGGCATGGTTCCACGGCGAGCTGCCCGGTCCCCATAACGACAATGTGGTCGTCGTCCTGCAGGTCAAGAGCGGCAAGGGGTGGCGCGTGTATCGGCGCTACCGGACCAGAGCGGGAGGCCGCTTCAACGTCGGCTACCGCTTCACCCGAACCGCCAGCCCGACCAGCTACTCGATGCGGGCCCAGGTCAGGCGCACGGTCGGATTCCCCTACGAGCCGGGGAACTCGCCGACGGTGCGGCTGCGGGTCACGCCTTAAGGACAGAGCAGAGGCGGGCGGGGGCAAGGCCCTCGCTCGCCCTCGCCTGAATCACGCGGGAGGGACGATGAGGGAGAAGAGCGCTGCGAAGACCAAGCCGGTGAGCGAGAGACAGCTGCTCGAAGCCGAAGATGGCCTGATCCGCTTGCTGCACGCGAAGCGATTTCCACGGGAATGGATCGAGCACCATGCCCCCGAAGCGATGGCGCAGGCCCGAACGGATTTCGCCGCTCGCTTGGCGGCCAAGAAACCCGTGGATGCAACGGTCGGCCTACTCGTTGTCATCGCCTACCGCAGGGCGCTGAAGATCCTGCGATCCGAGCAGAGCTCTCCGCCGCCGACCTCGATCGAGAGCTTCTTTCACCTCGCCGACGACTCAGTTCCGACACCCGAGGAGGAGGCGATCGGCCACGATCGCGAGGAGCGGGTCGCCAAGGCGATGAGTCACCTGCCCGAGCGCGAGCAGAGATTGATGTCCCTCGTCTACTTCGACGGGATGAGCATCCGCGCGGCGGGGCGACGGCTCGGATGGGGGAAGTCGGTTGCAAATCGCCACCACAAGGCAGCAATCGACCGGCTTGAGGCGATGCTCGACCGCAGCCTACTGGCTCCTGAAATCGCGATCCCGGCCTTCCTCGCCGCCCGCCACCTCTCCTTCCCCAAGGCGACCGGTATATGGCTGCAAGGCGCAGCAGAGACGATCCGCGAGCTGCCAGTCGTCGGCATCAATCGAGTCGGCGGGCTGCTTGAGACGGGAAACGCCGCCGCACTCGGTGGAGCGGGCCGAACCGCCGGCGGAGTCTGTGGAGCACTTGTCGTCGCCTGTCTGGCGGGAGCGGCGAGCGGAGTGGTCGATCCGGGTGGCGGCGCGCTAGGTGCGGGCCATGCGGTACCCCAGCATGAGGTTTCATCTTCCTCGTCAGCTTCCAGAGCTAACGCCCATCTGGAGGACGCCAAGTCCGAAGTGGCAGAGGTCTTGGCGAAACCTCAGATTGAGCGAGCCGAACAGTCGGCTAACCCCCGTGCCGCGGGCGGGACGTCCCGTACCGGGCGACGACGTGGCACGCAGACGGCGAGCGCAGCGCCCCTGGCAACTACGCGGCAGACGGTCGAAGAGTTCGGCGTGGAGAGAAGCACCGGAGACGAAGCCGCTTCGCAATCGGGCTCACCGGCTGTCGAAAATGCTCCGCTCTCTCCTTCGACCAGCCCGCGGGAAGATCGCTCTAGCCCGGAATCGTCCGAGCGGTCGACCACCACCTCGACGACTGGCGCCAATTCAGAGTTTGGGATGTGAAAGGGCCAGATTGCAGGAACCGACTTCCTGGGAGCCCATGCCTCCCGCGCCTACTGACGCCTTGCTACCCGGTCCCGCGCAAATTCCTTCTCCCGCCGCCGTAGCCGCCCACCGGCCGGACCTGGTGCAAGCTCGATGGCAAGCGCTGCCAGCTCCTCCATCTGGACGCCAAGCCCCTGGGCGACTCGACGCAAGTTTCCCCAAGTCGGCTCCTGTTCGCCGCGTTCGACGGAGCCGATGGTGGGGAGAGTCAGTCCACCCCGCGTTGCCACCTGCTCAGGGGTCATATCGGCGTCCTGTCGCAACTGTCTTACTGCCAGAGCCAAGCCGTCCTGCGACGCCACGTCCTCAGCAGTCTTGGGTCGCCTCGGTGGCACTCGTCAAGCCGGGAGTAGCTCAGCGTCCTGGAGACGGGCGCGGTGGTAGAGAATCTGCCCTTCGTTGAGCTGCCCGATGGAATCTGGGTTCTCGGCGGCAAGGTCCAATAAGAGTGCGCCTACCGCAAGCGAACGTTCTGGATTCTTGGTGAACAGAGCCAGAATGCCCCGCCTGACCGGATGGCTGCGGGCTTGGTCGGCTTTTCTGCGCATGCGGTCGCTCCCCGACTGTGCCATTGGTTATTCCTCCCGCCTTGAGCGGGGGCGGCGACCATCCAACCCTGCGTTCCGCCACCCCCGCTCTTGGCGTCCTACCGCATGAAACGCAGGCCGGCTCGAGGTGAGGGTTGCCGCCGGCCCGAGCGGTGCGGGCGTTGGGGTGATCTTTGGGAGAAAGTTCGTCATGTGCTGGTGTCCGCCGAGTGATGAGGAAATACTTGATAGTGGGCAAGTACCGATGGGGTCCACGGCCGAGGGGCTCCCGCCTCGAATGGCGTAGTGAAGCCCCCGCTTCTCAGGCCGGAGTGCTCAATGGGGGTCCAGCGATCGCTCCAGGAGTCAGGCATCGTTCCGGCTCTTTTCGGAAGCCCGCTCATTTGAACGACCAACGCTGGACCCGGCTGTTGCCTGCGTCCGCAATGTAGACGCTGCCATCGGGGCCGACGGCCATCCCGCTCGGTTCAGAGAACTGGCCCGCTCCGGTGCCGCCGGCGCCGAACTGGAACTGGTAGGCGCCCGAGGGGCTGAACTGCTGGATCAGGTTGTTTCCCCGGTTGGAGATCAGGATGTTGCCGTTGGGTTTGATGGCGATCCCGTAGGGGCTGCTCAGCTGGCCCGGGCCGGTGCCGCCGGTGCCGAATCGAACGACCGGCGCTCCACCCGAGTCAGGGACTTCGTAGACCTTGTTGTCCTGGTAGTCGATCGCCCAGACGTCACCGTCTTCATCGCTGGCGAGCTGGGTTGGGTTCGTGGCGCTGGTGTATCGCCAGGCTTCGAATTTGCCTTCGGACCCCGCGGTGTCGCTTAGCTCGAGGATCACCCCGCCCAAGCCTTGGTCGCCGACGAAGATGTGGCCTTCGCGACCGATGGCGATGCCGCTGGGCGTTTCCAAGGCCGAGCTCCCGGTGACGTCCGAGGATCTGATCCTCATCAGGAATTCGCCTTTGGCGTTGAATTTCTGGATCCGGTGGTTGCCGGCGTCGGTGACCCAGATATTGCCCTGGTCATCGACGGCGACGCCCCGCGGCGAGTCGAACTGGCCGTTGGCGGTGCCGAAGCCGCCGACCTGGCGGATGTAGCTGCCTGCGGAGTTGACCTTCACGACCCGGTTGTTTTTGTTGTCGACGATCCAGAAGTTGCCGGTGGGAACGCCGGCGATCACCTCCGCCGCCATCCCCAACGGCCGGTTGAGCGAGCCCCCTTCGGGCCCCAGCGAAGCGAAGCTCGACGTAAACGTGGCGGTGCCGCTCGTGGTGACGAAGGTGCGATCCTTGCCGTAGGTGGTGCCTTCGGCGTTGGTCGCGACTATGCGGCGGTGGTAGGTGGTGTCGGGGACGAGGCCGGTGAGCGCAGCCGTGACGGTGCTGTCTTCGAACGAGGCGGTTAGCGATCCCGGCGAAGCTGGGACGTTCGAGCCGTAGGAGCTCGTTTTGCCGTATTCGAATTTGTAGGTGGTCGCCAGGCCCGACGGGTTGATCCGGGCGCTCAGCGTCGCGCCGGTCGCCGTCACGCCGGTCGCAGGCTGGGTGACGGCCTCGGGTGAGGTTTTCTGCGTCCAGCGCTGGATCTTGTCGTGGCAGGCGTCGGCGACGAAGATCACCCCCCGCGAGGAGAGCGCCAGGCCGCTCGGTTCGCAGAACTGGCCGGCTTCTTCACCGCCTTTGCCGAAGGAGGCGAGCAGTTCGCCGGTCTGGCTGAACTGCTGCACGCGGTTGTTGCCGCGGTCGGAGACGAGCAACGTGCCCGAGGGTTTGGCCGCCACCGCATAGGGAGCCGAGAGCTGGCCCGGACCGCTGCCGGTGGTGCCGAAGCGGGCGACAGGTCCCCCGCCGGAGCTCGGGATTTCGTAGAGCTTGTTCTCGGCCGCATCGGCGATCCAGACGTCACCCTGGGAATCGGTCGCCATGTTGGCCGGGGTGGTGGTGTCGAGCCAGGCGTTGTTGACGTAGCCGCCGAGCAGCCCGGTTTTGGTCGTGAGCAGTTCGACGATCCTTCCCCCGCTTCCTTGATTGGCGACGAAGATGTGGCCGCCGCGAGCGATCGCAAGACCGCTCGGGATATCGATCGAGTTGAAGCCGAAGCCTCCTTCGCTGTCGATCTCGGTCAGGTATTCGCCTTTGGAGTTGAACTTCTCGATCCGGTTGTTGCCGGCGTCGGCGACCCAGAGGTTGCCTTCGCTGTCGACGGTGATCGCCCGCGGTTCGTTGAACTGGCCGTTGCCGGTGCCGAAGCTGCCGAACTTGGAGACGAACTGGCCTTTGGCATTGAACTTCTGCACGCGATTGATGAGCTTGTCGACGATCCAAACGTCGCCGCTCGGGACGCCTCCCGGCGCATCGGCGACCATCGCGAGCGGGCGGCTGAACTGGCCGTCGAGTTTGCCGCTCGACCCGAACGTGGAGCCGTAGGCGATCGTATTGGCGAGAGTGGTGAAGGTTTGATCCGGGCTGTAGGTCGTTCCAGCGCTATTACTAGCTTTGACTCGGAAATGGTAGGTCGTTTCAGGGGTCAAGCCGCCTATCGACCCGCCAACAGCAATCGATCCCACCGTCGCACCAGTTTTTCCAGCGGGACCGGACAGCCCATAGCTGGTCGTCGGCCCATACTCAAACTGGTAGGTGGTTTCGGCACCTCCCGGTTCGACCGTCGCCGCAAGAACAGTACTCGTCTGGAATCGAGTCGGTTGGGTCGGGAAAGACACAAGCGGCGCGCCAACTGGGGTTTCGAACTGCTTCCTCATGCCGTAGCTCGTTCCGGCAGAGCTCCATGCGACCACCCGATACGCGTACGTTTTGAGAGGAACCAGGCCCTGGATCGTGTGCGAGACCAAGGCGGTATCAAAGCCTGAGCCGGCAGAGAACGTCTGGGATTTGCTTTCGTACGCCTGCGGTTCGCTCAGGGGTCCGTATTCGATCGCGTAGGAGGTTTCCACGCCGTTTGGATCGACTTTTGCATTAGCGGATACCTGTCGGCCTTGCACGTTGGTTGCATCCGTCGTCTCGGCATAGGGAGGAGCGCCGACCTGCGGCCCAACCGAGACCCCGAGGGCAGCGGTATCGCGGGTGACCTCCGTGTAGTAGACCCTCGTCGAGTCTTCCGGCCCGCCGGAGATCAACCCCAGAGCGGTATTTCCGGTCCAGACCGGGCCTCCGCTATCCCCCGGTCCGGCTTTGAGGGTGTTTCCGTGCAGTTCAGTGAGATGGTTGACGGTGCTACCGTCTTCGTAGGTGTTGGTAAAGTCGATCCTGGTGACGGTTCCGCAGCTGGATTTGCTGGCCCATCCGGACATGCAGGCGCTCTCGCCCAGATAGCTTGAGCTTTCGGCCTGAACCGGGATGTTCTGATCGCCACCCCAGTAGACGACCGTCGAAGGAAATCCGGTGGGGCCTTCTTCCCACCAGTCCCCGTAGCCATTGACCCGGATGGCGGCGTAGTCGTCCCCCGGATAGGCCCCCGCTTCGATATGACCGAGATAGTGGTCAGCCAGTTCCGTGCCGTCCCATGCGCGCCAGTCGGCTGAGTCTTTGTAGCAATGACCAGCAGTCAGCATGAAGCGGTTGCCGAAGGTGTTCCCGATCGCCTTGAACCCAGCGGTACAGCTCAGCAAGTTTTTGGCGACACCTGCGGGGCCGATAAAGATTCCCGCTCGTGGCGGTCTGTCGCAGGACGCCTCCGGTACGAAGCAGGCATAGGGCCTGGACGAAAACCGGGAGAGCCCGTCCGCCGTCTCGATCACCACGCTCACCTTCGCCGCAGCTGCAACCTCAGCCGCACTCGATCGAACCCCAGCCTCGGCGTTTGCTGGAACTCGAACCACCACAGCGTTACGGCGAGCGTCGAGCCAGGTTTGTGCGAGCTGGCCCTTGATTAGCTCGCCAAGCCCACTGTTGATCTGCTCTTGTGCCGCTTCCAGCTCGTCCCAGCTTGACCGGACAGCAACGATTCGGCTGCTTGAGTCGATGGTCAGTGACTTCACGAGCCCAAAAGCACGATCTGCCTGAGCTTGTGCGACAACCGGGATTACCAGCTGTCCACTCTTGTCGTCAAACCACACACCGGCGTACCCCCCGCCCAAGACTGCTTCGAGCTGCTGAACGATTCCCGTAGCGGCTGCCTGAACCGAAAGCGCGTGCTCAGCATCCGTATGTCCAAGCCCGTTTTCGGCGGCATAGTCGGCTACCTGCTCGGCCGTTGGGTTGCCGGGTTCGATCGGCGTTTGGGCAGTCTGCGCAGGGGCGCCCGCCGGGAGGGCCATGCAAGCCAGAAAGAGTGCAGCCACCCAGTAGGCACGGACTGCACCTGCCCCGGATGCAATATGAGCCAACGCCTTCCGTGAGAACTGAGCGACCTTGCCAGACACCTTCATAGACTCTCCCCTGCCGAAACGGATGGATAGTTGCGGCGGCGACGGTATGAGGATCGTTGGAGATTCTTCAACTCCAAAACTGGGGAGGAATACACTGAAGCGCCTGCACCTAGCCCCGGAGCTGCCTTTGCGACTCACAGTTCGCTAGGGAACTGAGCTGTAACTTCTAGCGCTCTGATCTTCGGACGCAAAGAACTAGCGTGTGTCCACCGCCGGCGTCACGGTGTGGGCGAAATCCGCCCCAGCGGCGGCCCACTTGTGTAGTCTGGTGGTGCCGGGCAAGAGAAGGGGAGATGATGAAATCGGTTTTGTCGAGAGGGTCTGTAATCGGGGCAACCCTCAGCGTGATGATCGCTCTGAATTGGTCGGGGGTGGCCGATGCGGAGTGCGGCCCAGTCGTCAAGGACTATCTTGCTCCGCTATCGGGCCTACCAAAGATCTCGCCGCCTGCCGCGAAGCTCAGCTTTGCCCCGAATGCCTTTGCAGTCAGGGCCTTCGATCCGGGATCGTTGGTGTCTGGTAGTTCAGTTGAGGTTGGTCTCAGGCTGGAGGCCCGGCGGTCGAAAGCAGTCAGGTGGACCGTGCAGACCCGCCTGGTTCGGGTCGGACGCCGCCATCTGGAACGTCAGATCGAGGAAGTTTCAAGTCGCGTCGGTCGAATGACCGCAAGCGAGTCGCGAAGAGTCGCTCTTACCTCACCGGTCGATGCTGGGCTCTACCGATGGGAAACCCGATTCGTCACCCCATCCGGGAGGCTGCTAGGCCGCTATGGAAGGAACTTCCGGGTGCTGGCTCCGCAATTCGAGGCTCAAATCTCATTCGACAAGCCGAGCTATGCCCCCGGAGAGACCCTACTGCCGTGCTTGGAAAATCTTGGAAGCGAAACGATCAGCTATGGAGCTCCATATCGGATCGAGCGTGAAGTAAATGGCAGCTGGGAAAAGGTTTTGCCCCAAGGCGAAGGGATCTGGACTCTGATCGGCTACTCGAACACTCCCGGGACGGCAGCCACTCACTGGTCGGTAACCCTTCCTTCCGACTTGGCAGTCGGAAATTATCGCTTTGTGGTTGATGCTGAAGTCACTGGGAGCGCAAGCGCCCAGCCAGCCCCAGGGCATCGTAGGCCGGTGACCATCTTCGGCATGTTCAGCGTGGCGACTTAGGCTCTCGGCACAAGCGGGGGCGGAACTCGCCCAGTCGGTCGGCCAAGCGTGAAGGCCCCCACGCAAGCCCCGCCCCTCCAGTGGAGTAACCGACCAACGCCCGTCTAATTCGAGCCAGGCCAGGCAGTCCAAGTCCTGTGCGCTCTGGCCCAACGAGGACCCCGGCCCCGTTCGCCGGGGGTTGACGTCGTTCTGCGCAGCTCTCCTAAATAGATGGGGTCACCCACCTCCCGCGCGGCACTTCCACCGCGCACACGTCGAGCAAACGACAAGGGAGATGGCGCGGTGTCCGCATTCGAGAAGTTCCACTTTCACCTCCTCCAGGCGGCGGAGAAGATCTCGGTCAACCCCAACCCCGACGGCCTTCCCGGCCTCGCCGCCTTCCAGAAACTCCTAAACGGAGCTGCGGCGCTGGCGCTGCTGGCCTGCGGCGCGGCCTTCGTGATCGGCGCCGCGCAGTGGGGCTTCGGCAGCCGCTCGCAGAACTACAGCCAGGCCGCCGACGGCAAGGAGCGGATGCTGAAATCGGCGGTCGGAGCATTCGGGATCGGCGCGGTCGCCGCCATCATCAACTTCTCCTACAAGGCCGGGACGGGGGTCGCGTAGACCATGCGTCGAGCGCTCCCGATCGCCGCCGCCGTCTGCCTCGGCCTGCTCGCGGGCCGGATCAGCGCCTGCGGCACCGCGCACCCTGAACCACACAACCCCGGCTCCCCCGGCCCTACCCGCCAAGCGGTCGGGGGAGTCGGGGTCGGCTACGCCCACACCCGCGCCGGAGCTTTGGCGGCCAACGCCCGCTATCAACAGGCTTTCGCCAACACCGCGATCCTCCGGCCGGGGGAGCTGCGGAAGCGAGTCGAAGCGGTGGCGACTCCCGAGTACGCCCCGGCGATGGTCGCCGCCAACGAACCGGGCGCTCGACGACTCGCGCAGGGAGTCCTCGGCGCCGGGGTTCGGGAAGGCTCGCCGACGATCTACTTCGGAGTGCCGGTCTACTACCGGCTCCTCTCCTACGCCCCGGACCGGGCGGTCGTCCGCACCTGGGGCTTCACGATCCTCGGCAACGCGACGACCGCGGAGCCGGGCGCCTATTTCGGCTCGGGTCGCACGGTTCTCAAGTGGGTCGAAGGTGACTGGAAGATCGCCGCCACCCGGGCAGCATTCGGCCCGACGCCGAAGCTGGTCACGCCCCGGGCGGGCGGCGAAGGGTTCGAGTTGGTCGACCTGATCGAGGGGATGCGCCCTTATGCGGTCACTCCATAAGGTCGCGCTCCTGGTCGTGGTCGGGATCCTGGCAGTGGCGGCGCCGCTGGCCGATCCCGACCCGCCGCAGGCAAAGGCCACGGCCCTGCCCTGCATCGGCCTCTCGCCGGCGGGTGTCGTGGGTGACGCGCTGAACATCGGCAACCCTGTCGGCGACGCCTGCGATGCCGTAACCGATCCGATCCTCGGCGCCGCGAGTGATGCGGTGCTTGGGCCGCTGAAGGACGCCGCATCCTCGATCGGCAAAGGCATCTTCAATCAAGTCACGTCCTGGGTCGCCGACGGCGCCGTGTGGCTGATCGGGGAAGTGGCCGCGATCAGCGAGAAGACCACCTCGCCCGACCTGCTCAGCAAGGGCTTCTTACGGCAATACCGACTGATGGCGATGATCGCCGCCTTCATGGCGGCGTTGATGCTGATCTTCGCCGTCTTCGAGTCGCTCGGTCGCGGCGATGCGGGGATGCTCTGGCGGGTCTTCCTCGTGAACGTCCCGTTGGCCGCCATCGCGACGACGGTGGCCTATGTGGTCGTGCAGCTCTTGATCGCCGTCTGCGACGGGATGTGCGTCGCAATCTCCCACTCGGCCGGGGCGGACTCCAAAGAGTTCTTCAAGGGCGCCATCGAAGCCCTGGCGAAAGCCGGGGCGAGCGGTGGCGCGGTGGCCGGGACGTCGGTCGGCGGGCCTGGCGCCGGAACGGCCGCCGGGGAAGCGAGCGGCGCGATCGCCGTCCCCCTCTTCGTCGGCTTCATCGCCGCGATCCTCGCCGCCTTCGCGGCGTTCTTCGTCTGGATCGAGCTGTTGATGCGCGACGCCGCGATCTACGTCGTCGCGTTGTTCATGCCGCTCGCGATAGCGGCGTCGATCTGGCCGCGCTGGATCCCGGCGCTGCGACGGACCTGCGAGCTGCTGATCGTGGTGATCTTCTCCAAGTTCGTGATCGTCGCCGTCATCTCGCTTGCCGCGAGCCTGTTGGCGAAAAACGACGGCGCCGTCGAGCATGTGCTTGCGGCCGGGGCGATGCTGCTGCTGGCCTGCTTTGCGCCGTTCGTCCTCTTCAAGCTGGTCCCCTTCGCCGAGGAGGCGGCGGGGGCCGCCTTCTCCCGCCAGAGCGCGAGCGGCAGCGCCGTGAGGTCGGTGGAGTTCGCGAACTCGATGATGACGATGAATCGCCTGAGCCGCGCGAACTGGGCGGCGGCGAGCGCGGGAGAGGGCGGCGGCCGAGGTGTCGCCACCCAGGAGAAGTCGGCCGCTGCAAGGAGCGGATCAGGGGGCGGATCGGCGAGCGCGGCCGAGGGCGCGACCGCGGCCGGTGGGGCGGCGGGGGCCGTGCCGGTGGCTGCGGCCGCCACGGCGGCTGAGAAGGGTCGTGCGGCTGCCGGGAGATTGAGCAAGACGGGCGAGGCCCGCGCGGCGGGCGAGACGGGAGGCTCGGCGGGCGAGAGCTCCGGGTCGACGAGCGCGCCGGGAGGGAGCGCGGGCGGCGCCCCGGCGAGGCCGAGCCGCGCAGGAGCCTCGGAGCAGCACCGCGTCGGCCGGGGCGATGCCGGAGTCTCCTCCGCGCCGTCGTCTCCGCCCGGCGCGCGAAGCGCCGAGCCTCAAGACGCCGAGGGCGGAAGTCCGTCGTCGTCGACGAGCGGCAAAGGAGCGCCCAGGCCCCCGGCGCAGAAGCGGGGCGGCGGCCCGGGCGCAGGAGCACAGTGAGCGCGCGTCGCTATCGCTTCGGGCCTCTTGAGCAGAGGGCCGTGGTGGGCCCGCTTCGGATCGGCCAGGTGGCGGTCGTCGGGGTGGCGGGCCTTCTCGCGCTGATGGCTCTCTACCTGTGTCGCAGCTGGATCGGAATGGGCGCGGCGCTGGCTCTCCTCGGGGGCTCGGGGGCGCTCATCTATCTCCCCGTCGAGGGAAGGACGGCGGAGGAGTGGGCGCCGGTGGTGGGGAGATGGATACTGCGCGGCGCCGAGCGGAAGCGAGGCTTTCGATCCGGGGCGCCGTCCGGAGGAGCCTGGGCGTCTGAGAGCGGTGAGGCCGTCTTCTCGGCCTCGCTGCCGAGGGAGCTTGACGGGCTGGCGATGCTTGAGGTGCCCTACGGCTCTGAGTGCGTCGGCATCCTGCATGACCGGGCGGCGGGGACCTACACCGCCGCCCTCGCGGTGCGAGCGGGAGCGTTCGGCCTTCTCGACGGCTCCGAGCAGGAGCGGAAGCTTGATGCCTGGGGATCCGTGCTTGCCAGCATGGCCCGGGACGGGAGCCCGGTCCGGCGCCTGCAATGGATTGAGCAGACGCTTCCTGCAGGCGGCGACGAGCAGGCGGACTACTTCCAGAGCGAGCGCGATCGATCCGTCCCGTTGGGATCGAGCATCGTGAACTCCTACATCGAGTTAGTTGAGTCGACCGCCCCGGTGACGCAGGAGCACGAGGTGTTGCTGGCGCTGCAGATCTCCGAGCGGCGGGCCGCCCGGGAGCTGCGCCGGCTCGGGGGCGGGGTCGGAGCGGCCTGCGAGCTCCTTCTGCGCGAGGCGGAGAACCTAGCCGAGCGCCTGTCGATCGCAGAGGTGACGGTGTTCGGTCTCCTGCGCCCGCGCCGCTACGCGGCTGCGATCCGCGACTCCTTCGACCCCTACGGGCGCCAATCGCGAGCGCGGGCGGGCCTCGGTGATCGCGACCGAGAAGGCGCCGACCCGGCGCTGATGGGCCCGGTCGCTGACGAGGCGGGCTGGAGCGAGTACCGATCCGACTCCGCCTTTCACGCGACCTTTTGGATCTCGGCGTGGCCCCGAACCGACGTAGGTCCGGCCTTTCTGATGCCGCTCCTGATGCAGACGACGGCGTTTCGGACGGTCTCGGTCTGCGTCGAGCCGGTGCCGCACTCGACCGCGATCCGAAAGGCGGAGGCGGCGAGGACCGCGGAGGTCGCAGAGGAGATGCAACGCGAACGACAAGGCTTCCTCACGAGCGCCCAGATCCGCCGCCGCCAGCAGGCCGCCGCCCGCCGCGAGGAGGAGCTCGCCGACGGCCACGCCGAGATGCGATTCGCGGGCTATGTGCGGGTCTCCGCCCGCTCGCGCGCTGAGCTCGAGCGCACGGTGACCGACGTCGAACACGCCGCGGCCCTTTCCCGTCTAGAGCTTCAACGCCTGTTCGGCGAGCAGGAGGCGGGTTTCACCTTCACCCTGCCGATCTGTCGCGGGCTGCGTTGAACGGCGCGAAGAGGGATGGAAGAAGGGGTTATTCGGCCGCTCGCGCGAGCTGAATCCCGAGCGCTCGGAGTTCGTCCTCGGTGAACGCCGAAATCGGAAGCCTTGTGACCAGCCAGCCGCCCTGTTCAAAGGTCAGGGCGGCCCCGTACTGGACGACGGCGATCGGCGGCGCCCTGGTGTCCCGCTGGACAACCCACACGTGATCTTGAAAGCGGGGCAAAGCAGCTCCTCGTTGGTGCGAGGCGCCCCCCTGGCACGGCTGATGATCGTGGCGCGAGAGCAAGCGGTCAAGGTCTAGACGCCGCCGAGCGCCGAGCCCGGATCCCCGGGGACGTCTATCTCCCGCGCGGCATTTCCACCCCGCACACGTCATGCGAGGCAGGAGATGGAGCGTTGTCGGAGGCGCGGAGGTTCTGGCACAGGCTTTTCTGGTCGATCGGCGAGGGGACGGTTCTCCTCGACCGTGGGGGTCGGCGCCGATGAGCCCGTTAGGGGGTCGTGGGCGGCGGCCTTCGGAGAGACCGGGACATTCGGCGACGACCGCGCACTTTCAGGCGGCCTTCCCTTTTCTGGCCGAGGGCGGGCTCGGCGCCCCCGGCGTCTACATCGGGCGCGACGCCTGCGGCGGCGCCTGGGTCTTCGATCCCTGGCGCGCCTACGAAACCGGGATCCTCTCGGGGCCGAACATGCTGGTCGTCGGCCAGCTCGGGCGCGGCAAGTCCGCCTTCCTGAAGAGCTACATCGCCCGCCAGTACGTCTTCGGGCGCCAGGCATGGGTGCTGGACCCGAAGGGAGAGTTCGCCCCCCTGGCGGATTTCCTCGGCGGCACGGTGATCGCCTTGGTCCCCGGCGGCAAGGTGCGGCTGAACCCGTTGAGCTCGCGACTCGGGCGCGAGGGGCAGCTGAGCCTTCTGCGCTCGGTGGCCGCGGCGGCGCTGCGGCGCGAACTGACCCCCGAGGAGGACGCGGGGCTGCGCGTCGCGCTCCGCCTGGTTTCGGCCGAAGAACCGAGCGAGCCGACGCTGCCGGAAATCGTCGCCGCCCTGCTGCATCCCGGCGCCGCGATGACGGCGGAAGTGGTGATGGACGGCGACGAGTTTGCCGGGGCAGTGCGGCAGGTCGCCCTCGCCCTGCAGCGGCTATGCGAGGGCGACCTGCGCGGCATGTTCGACGGGCCGACCTCGCGGGGGCTCGATCTCGACGCCGGTTTCATCGGGCTCGACCTGAGCGCGGTCCAGGACTCCTCGGCGCTGGGAATCCTGATGACCTGCGCAGCCGCCTGGCTGCAGGGGGTGGTGATGGAGCGGAAGCGCTCCGCGGAGGCCGGCGCATCCGAAGCGCCGAAGGTGATCCTCGTAGTCGACGAGGCATGGCGGATCACCGCCGACCTGGGCGTCGCCGAATGGCTGCAGCGATCCTTCAAGCTCTCCCGCGCTCACGGCGTCCAGAACATCATCGCCCTGCACCGCCTCTCCGACCTCGGGGCTGCGGGAGCCGCCGGGTCGCGGGAGGCGCGGATCGCCGAAGGGCTGATCTCCGACGCCGACACGAAGGTCGTCCTCGCGCAGCCGCCCGATCAGGTGGACGGACTGCGGAACCTCCTGGGGCTGAGCCGGACCGAGGCGGAGCTGGTCCCGACGCTGCGGCGCGGGGAGGCGCTTTGGCAGGTCGGGCGCCGCTCGTTTCTGGTCCAGCACCGGCTTTCGACGATCGAGCAGAGCCTCGTCGATACCGATGCCCGAATGGTTCGCAGGAAGGCGCTCGCGGCATGAGCGGCGTCAGCGGAACGGGTCTGGTGGTGGCCGGGGGCCTCGCGGTCATCCTGGGCCTGGCGCACCTTCTCGACGGCCTCCTGCGCTACGGCGGCGGCCCCCGGCGGCGGGTGCAGGGAGCGCGATGGGCAAAGCGGAGTGATCTCCGCGACCTCCTCGCCGGCTCGCAGCGGCGCGGCCGATTGGTGCTCGGTCGCCACCGCGGCCGCCTTCTGGCGACCACCGGCCAGGCGTCTGTCGTGGTGCTCGGGCCGAGCCGGATCGCCAACAAGACGACCGGGTTCACGATTCCCGCGGTCCTCGAATGGGACGGGCCGGTCGTCGTCACGTCGGTCAAGAGCGACCTGCTGCTGGCGACCATTGCCCGCCGCCGTGCTCTCGGCGGTAGGACGATGGTCTTCGATCCGACCGACGCGACCGAAATGGCGACGGTGCAGGCGACGCCGCTGTCGGGCTGCGGGACCTGGCGGGGCGCGATGCGGGTTGCGCACCGCCTCTCTTCTTCGGCTCGATCGGGATCCGGCGGATTGGAGGATTCGGAGTTCTGGTACGCGGCCGCCGAGAAGCTCCTATCCCCTCTTCTCTTCGCGGCTGCGATCAGCGAAGGCGAAATGGCCGATGTGATCCGCTGGCTCGACGGCGCAGCCACCGCCGAGCCAGAGGTGACCGAGATCCTCAAGGAGAGCGAGTCCGCAGAGGCGCTGAGCGCCTGGCGGGCGAACTGGCATCGCGAGGAGCGCCAGCGCAGCTCGATCTATACGACGGCCGAGACGATCGTCATGGCCTTCGCCGACCCGCGGGTACTTGAGGCCAGCTCCCGGGCCGACTACACGCCCGCCGACCTTCTGGACGGGAAGCCGAACACGCTCTACCTCTGCGCGCCGGCCCATGAGCAGGAGCGCCTGCGCGGCCTCTTCGCGGCGATGCTCTCCGAGCTCGTCGGCGTGGTGCAGGAGCGCTCGGCGCAGAGCGGGGAGCCGATCGACCCGCCTTTGCTGTTGGTGCTGGACGAGGCGGCAAATACGGCGCCGCTTCCAGAGCTCGACGTGGTTGCCTCGACCGGCGCCGGGCAGGGAATCCAGCTCGTCACTGTCTTTCAGGACTTCGCCCAGGTCGAGGCGCGCTGGGGGAAGCGCGCGGCGACCATCCTCAACAACCATCAGGCGAAGGTCTTCTCGACCGGGATCAGCGACCCCGAGACCCTGCGCTACGTAAGCGCGGTCGTCGGCGAGGGCGAGTTTCGCCAGCGCAGCGAGACCGCCGCCGAGCGCGGGCGCGGCTCCTCGACGGAGGGGGCCACCTATCGCGCTCTGACCCCGGCCAACGTGGTTCGCGAATCCCAGCCGGGGACCGGCCTTCTTATCTACGGCCACCGGCCTCCGGCGCGGATCGAGCTGAGGCCGTGGTTCAAGGACCCGGAGTTGAAAGGTATGGCGAAGGAGAGGGGCCGATGAGCGAGGAGCGCTCCTGGGCTGAGGAAACGGTCGCGCTCGGGCGAGATGACGATCCCGCCGCGAAGTCAGCCGAGGGAGGCGGCGCGGCGGCGCGCCGGCCGCCGCGCCCGGCGTCCCGCCGAATCGCGCTGGTGTCGATCGCCGCGGCGGTCGTGGGCCTTGTGATCGTTCTCGGCGGGAGCGGCGGCGGAGGGGGAAGTGATCTCCCTAGCGCCGGAGCGCAGCGGCCGGCGCATCGGATCGCTCCTCGCGAGGAGGACGCCGGCGCCCCGACACGAGATCGGGCGCGCCCCGTGAGGGTCGAGCCAGTTCGGCCGAAGCGAAGCCACAGGCGCCCTCGCGCTCGCCGGGGATCACCGAGGCAGGCAAAGGCGGCCGCGGCTAGGCGCCCGGAAGCCAGTGAAGCGAGGACTTACGAAGTGGCGCCAGAAGCCTCCCCTGAAGCCGAAGCTGCGCCGGTCGCGCCTTCGCCAGCGCCGCCGGCCGAAACGCCTCCCGGCGTCGAGTTCGGGATGTAGTGGGCTTAGTCGCGGTGGAAGTCGAGGACCGTCCGATCCCCCTCGCCTCCGACTTCCTGGCTGACGAAGTCAGCGGAGTCGATGTTTTCTTGCAGCCAATCGAGTTTCTCCTCGTCGCTCAGGGACGACCAGCCAGGCGGCGCCTGGACCATCCAGTACTCGGTTAGCTGCGCCGTGGATCTAGCCCGGAAGTGGACGTTCATCGGATTAGCTCACGTCGGCCGAGAGGAGCGCCTTCCACTCGGGCAGGTCGTTGACCATCTCGATCATCTCCGGCCAGCGAGCGACGGCGATGTTCAGGACTCGGCGCGCGTCGGATTTGAAGCGGGCGCCGACTTCCTTGTAGACCTCGATCCGTTCGGACAGATCCCAGCAGGCGTAGAGGTCTTTGGCGACCTGGTGGGCGGCCTCGATCAGGTCATGGCGAGGGGGCGGCGGCCAGACCTGGGACGCCCGCCGGCGCGGAACGTCCTCCCGAACGGGGGAGTCGGCGACGACTTCTCGACTCCGGGCAGGTGCATCGTGGACGGCTTCCTCGGAGGGCCGGACCCTCGGCCTCAGCAACGTAGACATGGACAAACTCCTTGTTCTCGCCCCCGCCCGATGCGGGAGCCGGAGCCCGGATCCGCACGCCGAAGGCGTGCCAAAATCCGGGACCGGCTGCCGCGAGGGGAACAGATCACGACCCTGGCTCCTCGTCTGGAGCAGGGAATGGCTTCGGCTAGACGCTCTCAGCGGCCCAAGTGGAGAGCGGGGACCGTCGCCCGCTCCACGGCCGTGACCCGCTCAAGCTGGAGCTTGTTGGCGGCGACCCGCAGAAGGCTCCCGGGCCGGGGGTGTTCGACGCGACCCGACTTGGAGGATGGCTCGCGCTCAGGGGGCTTTCTCGTCCCGAAGTCGTGACGGAGGCGGTAGCTCAGGACTGCATGAGCGGCTTCCGTTCCAAGGGGTGGCCTTGGGCAGGAGGAAGCACACGCGAGAAGGCCCCGACGCCGCCATCGGAATGGCGACGTCGGGGAACCACATACGGGCGTCTAGCGAGTCAAAGCCGGCGCAGCCTGAGAGCCACCCTCTACATAAAAGGCGTTGCCCTCAAGATTGGCCTTTTCGGGGCCGCGCGGGTTTCCGTCGAACCGAACGGCCGTCACTTGATCGGCAACCAGGCCGACGGTGCTCTTGATCTCGCTCGCTTCGCCGTCGACCGACGGGCTGGCGATGGCGAGATCGATCCCGTCCGCCACCGCCCCTTGCGTGGTGTCGCAGCTGGACGCTCCGCTGCGGTCGAGCTCCACGAAGACGCAGATCCAATCGTCCCCGGGGATGACCCAAACGGGGCCTTCTGCGCCGGGGGGCGTCGCCTTTTGAGCGAGGGCGAGGTTGAGGCCGTGACCCTCGCCGCCGAGCATCAGCTTGACGCTTGCGGGAAGCTCCTCGGGAGTGCCGCGGAAGAGGCCGAAGGCCCGCGCCTGGTCGGGTTGCACCGCGGCGATCGGAGCCACTTTTTCGGTCGGCTGGGACTGGGCTTCAGGCGCAGCAGGGCTAGAGCTGCTGTCGTCGAGTGAGAGCACGGTGGCCCCTACGGCGATGCCGAGCAGGATCAGCAGGAGGGCGGGGATGCCGCGCCGCTTCAATGCGAGAGTGTTCATCTAGTCAAAGCTCCTTGCTTTGCGGATTGCGGGACCGCCGCTTACCGGTATTCCTCGTTGCCGTGGAGGACGTTGTAGAGACGGGTGTTGTTCTTGATCAGGCCCTGCAGATAGCGGCTGCCGTCGTAGTAGTTGGTGGCCTGCAGTCCCGTGGTCGTGCAGACGAAACTGTTGACCTGGACGCCGTTGCCGTTGAGCGCCGACGCGCACCCCTGATAGCCCGGGTAGGGGTCGACGATCACCCGGCTCCAAACGATGTGGTAGAAGGGCTGCGCGTGACACTGGGCGTAGCTGCCGGCGCCCCATCCTTCGCAGAAGCCGTAGAAGCCCGCTGAGGCTTTCGGCGCCACGTACATCGAGAAGGCGAGCACCGCCGCCACCAACGTCGCCAACACGAGCGACAACCGGCCGAGGGCGCTGCGGCCCGCTCCGGAGAACACCCCTGCGATAGACATCGAGTCTCCCTTGTTAATCAGAAGTTTTCAATAGAAACGCCGGGAGACAGTACTAAAGATTTCCTGTTTACGAACTCCAGATTTTTTTGCTGCACCAACTCAGACCAAAACGTGCCGAGGCGCGCAGCTGACCTCGACACCCTCAGTCGTCGCGTCAGCTCGGTCGTCGCGAGACCAAACCGTCAGCCTGATTGAGCCGAGGGCAGCCCTGGGGTCTCGGCGGCCGGGGCAGAGTTGGTGCCGGGGGGTTAGACGTTCTCAGCGGCCGAGGCCGAGATCGCGGACCGCCGCCCGCTCCACAGCCGAAACCCGCTCAAGCTGGAGCTGCCTGCGGGCGGCCTGTAGACGGCTGCTCGCCCGGGCGTGTTCGGCGCGCCCCGAAGCGGAGGAAGGCTCGCGGCCGAGGGGGCTTTTCTCGTCCCTGACGTTGTGACGGAGGCGGTAGCTGAGGACTGCATGGGCGGCCCCGTCCCAATGCGCGGCGAGGGCGGGGTCGGTCGGGTAGGAGCCCAAGACGTCGTAGATGATCTGCACCTCGTCGCTCCGGGCGGCGGCGAGCCGTTTTGAGGTCTCCCGCGAGAAGCGCTGCTCGATCAGCGCCACCTCCAAACGCTCGTGCGAGGTGGGCGGAGCGGTCGGCTGGCCCGGTTTGGCGAGGCCAGGCATGGCTTCGCGCTCGGCGAGGTTTCGTTGAAGCCGCTCGGTCGCGCTCACTTCGGCGGCGGTGAGTCGGGCGATGTCGGTTGCCGGCGGATCGGAGAGCCGTTCGATCGCTTCGCGCTCGGCGGCCAGAGTCCTGAGTGAATCTCGATCCCTGGCAATGGCGCGGTCCAGGCGGTCCTGCTTGCGAAGGATCGGGTCGGTTCCCCGTGACCGCTCGGCGAGGCGGTGATGCCGATCGCTGAGCACAACCAAGGGCAACGAATCGATTTCGGCGCGAACGCTGGCCTCGATGGCGGGGAAATCGGCGCCGTCGCGCTCGATGGCCTCGCGGACATCCTGAAGCGGGTCGGTGACTTCGCGGCGGCCGGGACCGAGATCGGGATCTAAAAGTTCGGAGGAGGCATCGGTGTAGACGTTGGCGACCTCCCGGCCCCGGCTAAGCGCCACCAGCTCCTCGTTTAGCGTCGAGCCCCTGTCGAGCAGCGGGTAGGCGCGGTCGAAGGTCTTGCTCTCCGCTCCGAACTTGGTGACGGCATATGCGTACTCGAGCGCGGCCGTGCCGTGATCGGTTGCGCGATCGAGATATTCAGGGCCGAGAGTGACGCTGCGCCCGTCGCCGCCGACGCGAATCAGAGAGACGGTCCGTGCTGTGGCATCGACGTCGATCACGTCCCAGCGCTCGCGGTTGTCGACGGCCCGGGAGTTGATGCGGGTCTGCACCCGATCGCCGCGGGCGATCGGCCTCTCCCCCACGATTACCTCGGCCTCGCCGAGCCGACCTTCGAGCCGTCGAACCTCATGCGCCTGGTCGTTTAGGTAATCGACATCGCGGTTTCGGCGGGCGATCATCACGGCGTCCGCGCCGGTGAGGTAATCGGCGTGCCAGTCGAGTAGGAGCCCTTGCAGGGTGGAGATGTGGTCCTCGCCGACGACCAGCTTTCCTTCCGTGCGCAGCAGGTCCAGCGCCTCCGAGCCGCGGCCTTCATGCACGAGGGAGACGATCCGCTGATCGGCCTCGCGGGCCTGGCGGCGGATCGTGGTCAGTCTCACGGTGTCGAGGAGGTGGGTGAGGTGGACGTAGGCGCCGCCGGGTCCGATAGCTCCGATCTGCCGGGGGTCGCCGATCAGGACGAGCTTGCCCCCGCACTCCACCGTGAGGGCGTGGAGCTGTTGGAGGTCGAAGGTGTTCGACACGTTGGCCTCGTCGACGACGATCACCGTGCCCTCGGCGAGTCCTCTTCCTTCGGACTTCCAGACCTCGGCCTGGTGCAGAAGCGAGCGAATCGAAAAGGACGGCCGAACGCCGGCGTCTATCAACTCGCCCGTCGCCGTCCTCGCGGTGGCGCAGCCGATGACCGGGTAGCCGGCCTCGCTCCATGCCTCTGCGCTCGCGCGCAGGGCGGTGGTCTTCCCGGTCCCCGGCCATGCCGCCACCGTCGCCACCTGCTGGCCGCCGGAGGTGAGGCGGATCACCATCTCGCGCTGATCGGGGCCGAGATAATCGTGGCGGGCCAGAGCTGAGCCCACCGTGGCGCGATCAACGACTGCAACGCCGGCGCCGGTGCCTTGCAAAGCGCCGTCGATCAGGCGGGCCTCGGCCTCTGCGATCCGCGGGGTCGTGAAGGCATCGGCATCGAGCGGCCCTGACCCTTCGTAGATGCAGAGGACCCGATCGCTGTTGAGGATCCGGTTGACCCCGGCGCTCAGGGCATGCAGGTCGGCGCCCTCGGGCAGCTGGTCGGCGAGCGCCCAAAGGAGCCTGCGGCGGTCGAAGTGGGAGGTCGAGAGCTCGAGCTGTCGAACCGCTGCGTCGAGCGCCTTGTCTTCGATCCGCTCGGGCTGGCGGGGGGCGCCGGAGGCGATCATCGCCTCGGTCGACTGCGGGGTGAAACCGAATGGCTCGGCCTGGGCCTCCCACTCGACTCTGCGCTCGTCGATGTCGATGTCGTGGTCCTTTGCAGCGCGGGTCCGGTAGGCGGCGGTCTGCGCTGCCTTCACGCTGTCGACCCCGTTGCGCTCCATCCAGTCGGCGATTTCGCGGGCGCGGGTGCTGAAGGCGTCGATCAGCTCGCGGGGGAAGCCCTTGAGGTCGGCGTAGCCGTTGCGGACGGCATCGAACTCAAGCCCGAACTCGCGCAGGATGCCGGCGCGAAGCGCTGCCTGAAAGACGACGCCGGCCGACTTGCCGTGCGGGAAGAGAGGCGAGCGCCCTTTCGGGCTGGCGAGGCTCAGCCACTTGCCGTCAGAGGCGGCGCGCGTGAGGTTGGAGATCACGACATGGACATGAAGCGCGGGGTCTCCGGCCCGGCTCATCCGGTGGCGAAAGGCCATGCCGACGAATCCCCGGCCGGGTTCCAGATGCACTCCGCCGGCGCCCCGCTGGACCATGCACGCCTCCTTCTCAAGATGGGCGATTCCCTGCTTCACCGCGTCGTTCATCACGGCGACGATCCGCTCCTGGGCTTCCTTGCTGCCGAGCGCGTAGAGAAGCGAGATCGACTTCGGGGCGCTGAAACGCACGTCGTAGCCGAGGACGGGTTCGACCCGCTTTTCGGTCCCGTTCGGGCGCAGGCGAAAGCGCGTCTCGGGTCGTTTGAGGAGCTGCGCGCCGGAGGTGGGATCCCGCCCCTCAAGAATGGCCCCGTAACCGGCTGGATCGATCTGGCCGTGGAGGCCGAGCTCGTCGGCGAGCTCGCCGACCCACTCCCCGGGGGCCTCGCCGGGCTTCGTGTAGTAGTCGTCGCCCCCTTCGGCTACGGCCGAGAGCCAGTACCCGGCGTTTCCTCGTTGGATCTTGGTGACGCCCACCATCGCCGGAGGAAGTGCCACGCGGCGTCGTCGGCGGCCCCGGAGATTGAGAACCCGTGTTCGGGTTCATAATGTGTCGGCGGTTCGGTGGTGGGGGATGCCGGTGGCGGTGGCGTAGCCGAGCTCTGTGGGGACAACTCAGCGGCAGCTCGCTAGTCGGTCGGAGGAATCGGCTTGTCTAGCGCAGACGCTTAGATCACAATCGGGATCTGCCTGGGAATAGGTAGCGACTAGCGAGCGGCAGGCAACCCGGGCGCCCGCCCCCACCGCCGAGCCGTCGCAATCTGCCTCCCCCGAGACCCGGCGGTCGGCCACGTTCTCGGGGGAGGTCTTCACTCCGTCCTGTGGCCGAGGCGGCGAGCGTTTCACCGAGGCGGCCGGTCTCATGGAGTCGGCCGGGGTGCGCCGCTTCGACCGCGATGCCGCGAGGCCGGCGCCGCCCGAGCGGAGCGAGGGCAGAGGGAGCGCAGCGACCGGGGCGCGAGGCCGAGACGGCGAGCGTGTCGCCAGCGGCCCTCCGTCCCGCGACCGGGTGGACTCGATCCCGCCGCGAGGGCATATGCCGACCGGGCGGGGCGAGGAACAGACCTGGGGACCTATCTCCCGGGAGGGCGGGAGATAGCGATGCCGATTCCGGCGGCGCTGGCAGACGCAGACAGGACTAGCGTGATCATCCAGACGGTGAACGGCGCTTCGATCACCCGCATAAGGAACGAAGCCAGAAGGCCGACGCTGGCGACAACTAACAGAACCTTGATTGAGCGCCTGACGTGCTGCTGTTGCACGGGCGGAATCATATCCAGGGCAAGCGCCGATCCCGGCGCTTTCGACCGCGATGCCGCGAGGCCGCGCCGCCCGAGCGGAGCGAGGGCAGAGGGAGCGCAGCGACCGGGGCGCGAGGCCGAGACGGCGAGCGGTCGCCGATAGCCACGCAGCCCCCCGGGAAGTAAAAAGGGCGCCCCGATTAGGGGCGCCCTTTTTACTTCTAGAGCCGTGTCAGAACAGACGCTGACAGAAGCTTCGGAACTGGTCCTCGCAGTCAAACTGGGAGATGGTGAGATCGCCTTCGCAATACTCCACGGCGCCATAGACGCCTTCGACGGCGAAGGCGGCGACTACCTCCGCCGACCAGCGTCCCCCTGCGGCCAGGGCGGTCCAGCCGCGAGAGGTGAGGTAGTCGATGAAGTCGTAGCCGTCCTCGAAGCCGACGACCCAAGTGTCACCGGCGCCTCCGTCATATCCGCAGAATCCCTGGCAGGTCAAGGTGCCGTCCTTGACGGTCGGTCTTGCCAGGTCGCCGGCGTCTGCGACGTGGCAGAAGCGCTCGATCAGATCGTCCGGAGTGACTACGAGGCTGGTGGGAATCGGTGCGATGGTCTCGGACATGGTGCGTCCTCCTTGGTTGCGGGCGGCCCTCCGTGGAGGGCCGCCCTCGGGGATTTCTCAGGCGGCCGCCGGGGCCGGGTCGGCCTCTTCGGGCGCCTCGCTCGGGGCGGGGTCGCCGCCGTCGCCTGCCGGGCTGCTGTCGGCCTTTTCGAGGTAATGGACGCGCTCGGCGACGATGAAGGTGCGCTGACGCTTCGCCCCATCGGTTTCCCATTGCTCGTGCTCGATCCGTCCTTCGACGCCGATCTTTTTGCCTTTGCCCTGGTAGCGGCAAAGCGCCTCGGCGTTGCCGCGCCAGATGTCGACGTCGACGAAGGCGGCGCCCCGGTCTTCGGATTCCTTGCCGTTGGGCCGCTGGATCGCCAGCCTGGCGGTGGTCTTCGCGAGCTTGTCGGGGCCGACGTGGAGCAGCTCCGGGTCCTTGGTGAGACGGCCGCTGATCGTGATCGTGTTCATGTCCTGCATTTCTGGCCTCCTTCGAGAGGTGGTTCGGTTGACGAGGCCAGGTAGGGCGCGGGACCGATCGGGCGGAACCGAGCCTGAGACGAATGTCGAAGGTGAGGGGAACCCCCTTGTGGGGGTTGAAGCCCGGGAGGCCCGTGCCATCCTGAGCTGAGGAAATCGGGCCCCCTCTCGGAGTCCGCCATAGCCACAAGACATGCAGACCAAGGCAGAGCGTCGGGCGACCCTGGAGAGCACCGCTCGGCGCTACACGACCGGGGCCAGCGCCATCTGCTCCTGATCAAGCTCCTGCCAGCGGGAAGAAAAGGAGGGGCGCCACTTGTCGACGGCACCTGCGGGTCCGGCCACGAAGAAGCGCTCACGGGCCGGCAGCGTGTCGCCTCGGCGGCGGACGTAGCAGCGCTCGAAACCGTCGGCGCGATCGGGCGCCCCCGTCGGCGAACGGCCTCTTCAAATTCCAACCGGCTCTCGAAGCAGTCCACGCGCAGGCACCGGAAAACGGTTCCGGCCTTTCATGCGGCGGCCAGCTCGGTCACGGGCTGCTCAAGCGTCGCGCCGGCGGTGGCTTCGGGCCGAATCGCGCTTTCGATCCTGCGGGCCAGGCGGTCGATGAGACCGGCGTAGCGCTCGATCTGCTCGCCTTCTCCCCAGCTCGCGATGTAGGCGGTGTTCGAGCCGGAGGTGTCAAGGCCGAGCGATCGGCAGACGGAGTAGGAGACACAGGCGACGACGATCTCCTCCTCGTCGTAGCTCAGAGTCGGATCGTCTTCCTCGCGCTCGGCGCGGAGCAGGGCGTGGCTGCACTCGTGAACTCCCGTCTCCACCTGGGCGTTCGGGGAGAAGTCCGCCGCCACGGCGCGCACGACGATGGCCTTCCTGGCCGGAGTGCAGTAGCCGTTGGCTCCGGCAGGGGTCGGCCCGATCTCGAAGCTGAAGCCAATCGAGGCGGCGAAGGCTTGAAGGGTCGGCAGAAGGTCGGCGAGACCGTCGCCGTCGACCGGCTGGATCGGCGGCGGGCTGAGGTCGACGACGTTGGGACAGTTCGGGAGCGGATCGACCTGGGAGCGGTCGAACACCGCGACCATCCGGAAGAACATCCTGGGCCGCTCGTCGGGATCGGCGCCGTCTTCGCGCCACTTCTTAAGCTTCTTCTTGGACGGAGGGCACGGGGCCCAGATGTAGATCGCCTTCTCGCCCTTGCGCACGGCGTAGCCGAGATCGAGCCATTTGCGAAATCCGGCTACTTTGGTCGCCTCGGGCATCTGCCAAGCGATCAGGAGCTGGTTGGTGAGGCTGTAGGTGCGGAACTTGCTCCGGACCCGGATCCATCGCCGCCAACCCTCGCTTCCGCGAAGCCCATCGACGGCTTCAGCCATCAGCCTTCGCTCGGCCTCCCGCTTCTTAGCGCGCTCGCCCTCACTCAGGACTCGACGGCTCTTCCTCGATCGACTCTTGGTTGACATCTGACCTCCTCGGGGCGGCCCGCCCCCGATGGGCGGGCTTGACGCCTCCCAAAAGCGCGGCGCAGCTGCGCCAAAATCGGGAGGCGCTGCCCGTCCATCGGCGTCTGCGGCCGACGCCCGGCATTCGAGCGCGACCGAGCCGTTGCCATCGACGTGCAGCGCCCGTCCGATGACGGCGCCGCGATCGAGCTCGGCCAACACCTCGGCGAGCTTCTCCGCAGCGAGGTCACGGAACTGGCTCGGGTTGTGTCCCCTTCCGGAAAGGAGGTCCACCGCCGCGGCAAAGCTGAAAACGGCCTCGTCGTGGACATCGGTCTCCTCACGGCGGAGCAGGTGTCCGGAGGCGGCGTGGGTGGTGATCGTGAACTTCGAGTTCATCGACTTCACCCGGCCCGTCGGCCGACGCGGCGCCGCCTAAGACAGGCGGTGAAATCCGCGCAGCGGAAGCGAACCCGGCCCCCGATCCTGCATCTGTCGGTGGTCTCCTGGCCGCATCGCTCGCAGCGATCAAGATCCCCGTCGTCCCCGACGGGATCCCGCCACCGTGCCGAGGAGCCGTAGCCGTCGAGCTCTGCCGCCCGCACCCGCGCGGCGTCTCCGCTTTGGACCAGACCGGTCTTTACCGTGGCTACGTCCTCGGCGCGGAATGCCCGGCCTTCCTTCGGGATGGTCTTCAGGCGCGCTAACTCGGCCCGCCCTTGTGCAGCGGTGGCCGGGTAGGCAAAGGTCACGCCCCGCTCCTCTGACATTTGACGGAGGACGCGAAGCAGCCCAGGGGACGGCTTGTTTGAAGTGAGCTTGGTGTTGGTCATGCCCGCCGAAACAGCGGGCCGGAGGAGGACGGCGGAGCCGGCCGGGGGAGGTCTGCTAGGCGATCCGGCATGACCGACACCAAGCGCACGCAAAAAGAAAGGCCCCCGCAAGGGGGGCCTCCCATCCCTTTGTAATCGCGGACGACCTACTTCTTCTTGGCTGCCGCCCTCCGGCGCCGCGGCTTGACGGCTTCCAGCTCGTCCTTCAGCCGCTCCCGAACAGTGACGGTGTTCGGCCGATCACCGTAGATGCGCTTGCTCTGCGGCAACTCGTGTTCGTCGGCATGGACGACCGCGGCCATCGCTTCGGCCCAGATGTCCAATGCCTCCTCCGGGGTCCTTGCCATCTCGACCCGCTTTTCCAACCACTCCCGCGCTTCCTCGGGGGTGGCGTAGTCGACTTCTTCCTTGTCCTTACCGGTGGTTTTGAGCTGGCGATGTTCGACTTCCTGCAGCTGGGACTTAACGAGTCGCAGACCGCAGCCGATGTTCTTGTTGTCGGCGATGTGGGTGAGGATCAGCGCCTTCGCCCGGTTGAGAGCGTTGGCCTTGATGGTCGCGGCGTCTTTTTTGGCGACGAGTTCGTGGCCGACGTCCTGGTTCCAGGTCCGGGCTTCCGCCTGCTTTGCCATGCGGAGTTCGTAGGGAGACGGTCCCGAGTCTTCTTCCTTCCTGGCTTTCTTGTCCGCTTTGCGGGCATTGGCCCGAGCAGCGCGGTCGGCGTCTTCCTTTTCCCTCTGCTTCCGGCTCTCGTCGGCTTCCCTCTCCTTGCGCTCGATCTGTCGTTCGGCGAGATCGGCCGCGACCTCCTGGTCGGTGATGAAGGCGGTCACGATCTCCCGATGGCCCACCTTCACTTTCAGCTCGAGGAGGCAGCCGAGGGCCCGCGCCGCGTCAACCTCGTCGGAGTTGAACTTGATCTCGGGGTTGTTCGTGCGAACCCACGGCACGGCGGCCAGGTAGCGGTCGCCGAGGTCGCGCAGCTTCTTCTCGTTGGTGACGATGATCGAGCTGAGCTGGGTTCCAGCGGTGGCGATCATGACCGGCTTGTCTTTGAACTCCCTGTGGGGCACGGCGGCAAGCAGGTCGGGGACGAGCCGGATGAAGTCGCCGGAGTCGACTTTTTCCCGCCTCGCCAGCTCGCAGATGCACTCGGCGATACGCGGTGACACCTTGGCGATGTCCCGCAGGACGCGCTCCGCCTTGACCGGCACGTCCCCGGCGGCGATGTGGGTCTGAACTCCGGCCGGCAGCTTCAGCAGCCGGAGGAGGTCGCCGACCCAGGAGGCCGAGAAGTCAACCTGCTCGGCGATTTCCTTGTTGGTCCTCAGCTTCTCTTCGGCTGCGAGCTCTCCGAGACCTTCGGCGATCTCGATGTCGTTGAGGTCCTCGCGGTGGAGGTTGGCGATCAGCGATGCCGCTTTGCGGCTCTTGCCTTTGAAGACGACGACCGGGACCTTCTTCTGCCCCGCCAGCTTGGCGGCAGCAAAACGGCGGTGGCCATCGACGACGACGTACTTGCCGCCTTTGGCTTTGCACACCGAGATCGGCTGGACGAGTTCGTGTTGCTCGATGCTCCCTGCCATCCGTTCGAGCGCCTCCTTGTCCATCTGCTTTCGGACGTTGAAGCCCTCCTCGATTTCGATGCTGCTGATATCCAGCGTCGGGGTGGTGAGCTGACCCATGTCCTTCTCCTTAGCGCGGTGCCCCCGCCCGATGCGGGAGCTGGTGCCCCCGCCCCCGCACGCGAATGCGTGCGAAACTGGCGGGGGTCCAGCGCAGCGAGGGCGGCGCGATCCACACGCCTTTTTGCAGCGAAACCCGTTAATCCTTAAGCGAGTCAATCCTCTTGGGCGATTCAAAGGTCGCCATGAAAAATGAAGCGACTATGAATTGCGAACCTCCCGCGATTCGGCGGAGGCATCGCTTTTCGAGATCCATCATTTCGGTGAGAACCCGATCGAAGATTGTTGCCATTTGAGTCCAGCCGATCTCGTCAATCTCAATGGTGTTCCAAGACAGGTGGGACTCCTTGCGCGCCTCAAACGTTCCGCCGTCGATGGCGTCTCCTAGGGCCTCAACCGCGCCGCGCATGACTTTGGCTAGAACGCTTTGCTTGACAATGGGACCTAGCGACTTCCAGATGTCGGTCCAGGCAAGGGCCGTCTTGAGCGGCTCATAGATGTTTTCCGTGGCACCTCGTCGCGGTACTGAGTCGACAAGGGCAATGCATCCGAAATCCTCCAGCTCCCGAAAGTGATAGGCGCAACGGTCTAGCTTCAAGCCTGTTTCCCTTGCAAATTGGCTCGCGGACATCCGTCGTCTCGGAGAGTTCATCGCCATGAGGATGCGGACCCGCGTGGGATGCGCCATCGCTTTGGTCATGATGTGCTCCTCACTCATTCCTTTGCGTAGCTCCCGGCGCCTGAGGCGATTCTTGTCTTTCGTCGGGCGCGGTGCGCGAGGTCTCGTTGTTACGCCGGGGGAAGGCATGGGATCAAAGCGGCGCGGGGATTCAAAGGTGAACATGAAGTGGGAAGCGACGAAAAACTCGTCACCTTCGGCTATTCGGGAGGTACAGGCCTTTTCGACCGCCGTGAGATCCTCCAACGCTCGATCAAAGACCCCCGCCATCTCGATCCAGCCCACCTCATCAACTTCAATGGTGTTCCACGAAAGATGGGAGTCGTCCCTCGATTCGAACGTTCCGCCGTCGATCGCTGAGCCAAGAGTCTCGACTGCTGCCTTGTAAACCGACGTGAGTACGGCCCGTTTGACCTTTGGGCTGAGAACCTCCCACTCAGAGGTCCAGGCGAGCGCAGTATCCCGTGGCTCGTAAACATGCTCGACCGACCCCCTTATGCCAGGTCGGGTTTCGACCAAGTTGATGCACCGCGCCTTCACAAGTTGGCCGAAGTGATAGGCGCAATGGCGAATGTCAAGGCCGGTCTCGTCTGAGAACCGGCTGGGCGTGAGACGGCGCTTAGGCGCGTTCATCGCCATCAGAATGCGAACGCGGGTTGGATGGCCCATCACGGCCACAACCGTTTTGTCTCCCCGCCCTGCGGGCCTGAAATCTTCCATCTGGGCTCTCACCGGAACGCGGAATCAGACTATTAGAAGCCCCCTGTTTACTGCAATCCGAACCAGTTTACACGACCTATTCGGAGCAAAATGCGGAAATCGGCTGGAGTGGTGGAACGGCTTGCACTAAAAAAACTCCCAATGGATCAGCGACTGCACACGAAGGGGGGTGAAGTTCGTGAAGCTCGTCGTCGTCAGCCAGGCGACCCCTGCGCTCCAGACCGTCAAGGGCGCGTAGCGGGTCCTGCTCCGGCTCCCGGGAGCCGGGGCTTCCGACCGACGACGAGATAGACGAACGCGCCACCGCAGGTTTCTCCGGGCCTGCGAGAGAAAAGGAAAGCGCGACGTGCGAGCGGTCTTTGGGGACACACGCACGCCGCGCTCGTCGCTGGGGTGGCAGAGAAGCCGAGGCCCCTAGTTACGCCGCCACTTGGCGGTGCAACTGGTGTGCGGCTCGGCCAAGAGACCGCAACACCAAGCGAGATGACGCTACTCGAATAATGCGAAATGAGCAAAGAAATCGGCTGGAGTGGTCTAGCCAGTCACTTTGTATTGCTGTCAGAAGTTCAGTACGTTCAACCACCTGTGGGCAAGCCATCCAACCCAGAAGATCCCCATTTGAGCAGGAAACCACCGTACGAGCTGGGGGAAGCGGTGGTCTCGCCAGACGGACCCGGCGCAGTCTGCGGGTATTCGCAGATACCGGGGGAATGGCGGGTAAGGGTCGAGCTTGCGGCTGGTGGGCATTGGATCGGCTCGTCCAAGCTTCTTAGGTCGAAGAGCGAGAATGCACACCCCTCAGCCAGAAAGAGAAGGAGTCGACGCAAATCGACGGAGGGGCGCAGCTCGTCCAAATGACTCCGATGGTAAGTGGCGGAGGCATACCGCCGGACGATCGCGATCTTGGTGAAGCACGAACCGCCCTCACCACTGAGAGCGCCCGGCTACGGGTTCTCGAAAAGGTCCGTCAGACCCTCGAAGGCGATAGCTGTTTTGATTCGGTGCTCGACCCCCAGGACCAAAAGGTACTGCGGTTGAGATGCGGAGCGGAAGATGGCAGGCACTACGCCCTTGGGGCAATCGGATTAGAGCTTGGGATGGATGCCGACGGAGTCGGCGAGATCGAGAAGGCGGCGCTGCGCAAATTGAAGAAAGGGGGGCTTTTAGAAAATGACTGATGGTTGGCTGGGGGGCGATCTCGCCGAGGACTCGAATAACCGCTTTGCGTCCGCCTACGATGACTTCAACAAGCGCTACCAAAACACCAGGTGGACCGGCCGCCTGCTGGAGCGAGCCGAAGCCGCTGGCCTCCAAGGAAACCGGCTGCTGGATGTAGCCTGTGGGACGGGTCTGAGCTTTATCCCCATGCTACGGCGCGACTTCCTGGTGACGGGCTGTGATGTTTCCTCCGCCATGCTTGACATCGCCCGAGAAAAAGTTGGTGATTTGGCCGAACTGCGGAAAGCGGACATGCGGGAGCTTCCCATCTTCGGTCCATTCGATCTCGTGTGGGCGGTCAACGATCCGATCAACTACCTCCTCTCGATGGAGGAATTGGTCGCTTGCCTCAAGGGGATGCGCCGAAACCTTGCCGGTGACGGGATCATCGTTTTCGACGTCAACACCCTGAACACGTATCGGACGTTCTTCGCGGAGACTTTGACGGTCGAGGTGAACAGTCGGAAGCTCGTCTGGACTGGTCTGGCCAACCCCCGGGAGGCACGTCCGGGAATGATCGCCGAAGCGCGCTTTGAAGCAGCTGGTGAGGCTGACTCAGTTCACCTCCATAAGCAAAGGCACTTTGGAGAAGACGAGGTTCGGGAGGCGCTGAAGGTCGCGGGGCTGAACCTGGTTGAGGTTTCGGGCGAGGCCAATGGCGATCTTCTTCGCCCGCTGGACGAAGAAGTGCACGGAAAGGCAGTGTATGTCTGTAAAGCAAGGACTCAGGAGTCGCTGAATCCGGCGGCGGGAGGCCGAGGGGACTAGTCCCCTTTCCAAAATGAAAGTGGAAATTTCTCTCAATGCTGGGGGCTAGTCCCCTCGGCTTCAGCCGCTCGGACGGGACCGCGCCTGCGACCGGAGGTTGCTTGGCACTCAACCGGAGGGCCAGCGCTTTCTCTGAACCGGCGAGGATCGAGAGGGGTAGCCGCGGTCGCTGACTGGTCGTCCGCGGTGCCCTCTGGGTTCACGGGCTCCCGTCGAGGGACGAGTGAGGTCACTCCCGTAGGGAGCGGAGAGGACAGGGTTTTCCAATTTCGAGCTAAAGGCTCGCCCTGACAGTTCCGAATTAGCGGACTGAGGAGGCCGATTTGTCCCGTTGAGACGAGTTTTTTGCCTGGCTCAACGGGATGCCTCCTCTGATTCGCCCTTTCCGCCGCCCGCTCAGGTATATTATGACCGTCGTGAGGACGGCATACCGCGGTTCGCAGTAGGATGAAGAACGAGGGTTCGAATCCCTTCAGCCGCTTCGTCATGACCAAGGCGGAGCTTCATCAGCTTGTCGATCGCCTGCCCGAGCAGGCAGTCGATGGAGCGGCAATCCTGCTCCGCGAGGTTACGGATGGTCGGATCGACCCCGACCAGGCTTGGTTCTGGACCCGCGAGTGGCAGCAGCGCGAGCGCGAAGCCGACAAAGACCTCGCTACCAGCCGCGTTACGCGATTCGAGAGCGACGAGGAGTTCCTAGCGGCATTGGACGAGCGCACGAAGCCGCTCGATGCCGACGCGTGAAGTTCTCGCGTCGTTCTGGCGCGACTGGGATCAGCTGAGTCCAAAGCAGCAGCGGGAATTCCGCGATGCGGTGGCGGAATTCATCGCCAACCTCGCCGAAGACAAGCAGGGCTTCCACCCCCGCCTCCGCGTAAAGCGGGTGCAGGGGCATCCGGGAATCTGGGAGATGACTTGGGCCTACGACGGCCGCGCGACCTTCCAGTACGGCGATGAAGTCCACTCCGGCCAGCCGCATGTCATCTGGCGGCGTGTCGGAACCCACTCGATCTTCCGCCGACCTTGATCGTTTGGGCAGGGGCATGATTTCGCTGCCCAAACCCAGCGGAATCGTGCCTGACCCAACCTAATTTCCCGGCTGCGCAGATATCTCATTTGGAACTGGGAAACAGCGACGAGCCGGATTGCTTGCCATGCAGAAGGTCGAGGGTTCGGTCCTTTAGCCGCTTGAAGCTTCGACCGTGGCGTGGCAGGATGCCGCCCACCGGTCAGCTACTTAGGGGGTCAGATCATCTCTCGGCTACTTCGCCTTTGCCTGGCGCCCATCGCGGCGTTCGCGCTCATGGCTCTCTCACTCTGCTCACCGGCGGGCGCCGCCATGAACGTCGGCTCGACCGGCGACAGCGGCGGCTGCAGCCTGCGTAGCGTGATCGAAGCGGTCGAAGCGGAAACCAGCAACGACTGCGGCACGGTCGAAAGCCCGACGACCACGATCAACGTGCCCGACAACACGATCACGTTGACCAACGAGCTCGTCGTCAACAAAGGCAGCATGCGGATCGTCGGCAACGAAGCCTCTCCCACGCAGTCGGTGATCAAAGGCGGCAACGACCGCGTGCTCGAGGTCAAATCCGGCGCGAACGTCACGCTCGTCGGCTTCAAGATCACCAAAGGGCACACGCCCAACGGCGGGCTCGCTCCCAGCCTTTACACGGAAAACGTCGTCGGCAACGGCGGCGGGATCCTCAACAAAGGCGTGCTGACCCTCGAACACGTGGTGGTGACCGAAAACCAGACCGGCCAGGGCGACCTGGGCATGAACGGCCCGGTCGAGAGCAGCGGCGGGAGCGGCGGCAGGGGCGGGTCGGGTGGTGGAATCTTCAACGACCTCGGCGCGAACCTGACGATCAGGCAGTCGACGATCAGCAAAAACCTCACCGGCAACGGCGGCAGGGGCGGCGAAGGCGGCCAGGGAATCAACGCGATCGGCCACTTCCCCAACGGCGGCGACGGCGGAGCCGGCGGCGCGTCCGGTGACGGCGGCGGCATCTACAACGCCGGCAGCCTGACCATCGAAGGCTCGACGATCAGCGGCAACTTCACCGGACAGGGCGGCGAAGGCGGAACCGGTGCGATCGGCACCGGCGAAGTCAACGAATTCAGCCCCGGGGACGGCGGCGACGGGGGTGAAGGCGGCAACAGCGGCATCCAGTACCAAAAGAACACGGGGTACAACTCCGACCTTCTGAAAGGCGGCGGCGGCATCTACAACGGCGGCAGCCTGACGATGATCAACTCGACGATCAGCGGCAACGGGACCGGGGCCGGCGGCGTCGGCGGCGGTTCTGGCGCCGGCGGCGGACCGAACAAATACGGCTACTTCGCCGACAGCGGTCGGGCGGGCACCGGCGGTGGCGCCGGCCGCGGCGGTGGGCTCTTCACCGGCGGCGGGTACGGCGGCAACTCGCCGGTGCACCTGACGAACGTGACGATCTTCGGCAACCGGACCGGCGACGGCGGCACCGGCGGCCCCGGTGGCGGCGGCGCAGACTCGACCCTCGGCGGCGGCGTCGGCGGCTGGGGCGGCGACGGCGGCGGCCTTTGGAGCCAGGGGGCGGAGAGCGGCTCCGAAGTGATCCTCACCCACGTGACGATCGCCGGAAACGGCCTCGGTGCGGGTGGCCTGACCGGCAACTCGGCCGTGCCGGACCGAGGGGGATGCTGCGGCGAACGCGGCGTCGGAGCCGGGATCTCCACCGGCGGCCGCTACGACGCCGGCGGGGCCGCGATCTACATGAAGAACTCGATCGTCGCCAACAACGGCAGCAACCTTGAAGGCGACGCCAACTGCTACCAGCGCTACCTCCCGACCTATACCGACATCGTCAGCCAGGGCGGCAACGTCAGCTGGAACGACACCACCTGCCCCGCCGAAGTCGCGGACCCGATGCTCGGCGTGTTCGGCGACAACGGCGGGCCGACGCAGACGCTGCTGCCGGGTGCGGGCGGCTCGGCGATCGGGGCGGTGCCTGCGGCCTCCTGCAGCGTCCACGAAGACCAGCGCGGCCTGCCCCGGCCGGGCGCGGGGAAGTCCAACTGCGATGCGGGAGCGGTCGAGACGCAGGAAGGGGAACCGCCCTCGGAAGAAGGTGAAGAAGAAGAAGAAACCAGCGTCGAACCGCCGGCTGGGGGAACCAGCGGCAGCCCCGTCGTTCCGACCGGCGCCGGTCCGACGCCCGCACCGAAGCCGCTCCACTGCAGAAAAGGCTTTAAGAAGAAACTCGTCAAAGGCAAGCCGAGGTGCGTGAGGAAGAAAAAAGCGCACCGGCACCACAAACGCTGAAGCGCCAGGGCGCCGACGCTGGTTGTCCTTCGCGCTGAAATAGGCTCGCGGTTATGAGCGGCTCGATCCAATCCCTGGAGAACATCGGCATCGTCGTCGAGGACCTCGCGGCGGTGAAGTCGTTCTTCGTCGACCTCGGGCTGGAGCAGGTAGGCGCGACGGAGGTTGGCGGCGAGTGGGTGGACCGCGTGGTCGGGCTCGATGGGGTCCGCTGCGAGATCTGCATGCTGCAGACGGCCGACGGCCGCGGGCGATTGGAGGTAATGCACTTCAAGAGCCCGCCGGCGCGCGAGGGCGATGCGAACGCAGCGCCGAACACGCTCGGCATCCGCCGCCTCGCGTTCTCGGTCGACGACCTCGACGCCGCCGTCGCCAAGGTTCGGGAGCGCGGTCTGGAGCTACTCGGCGACGTGGTGCGCTACGAGGACATCTACAAGCTCTGTTACGTCCGCGGCCCGGAGGGGATCATCGTGATGCTCGCCGAGCGTCTCGGCTGAGCCCTCCTCACCAATCGGGTACGCCAACGTCTCCCACATTGGCGGCATCCACATGCGTTTGTGCGCCACATCGGCGCACCACGGGCAGTTCGACGCGGAATAGCTTCGGAATCCTGAATCAATACGAGGGGAGACGGGATGCAAGGGTCTTGGGAGGCAGTCGCGGCTGCCGTGGGTTGTAACGTCGCCGGAGCGGGCTCGTCACAGCGGCGACCGGTAATTGCCGTGTCGGTCGGCATCGCTCTCCTCCTGCTGCTGCTCGCGCTCGGCAACAGCCCCGTCGCGAACGCGACGGTCACCAGCTTCGAAGTCTCCAACTACTCCCGGCACTACGACCTGTCCCGTCAGGAGGCACGGCGAAACCTGGCACGGCAGGCCGAGAGCGGCGCCGTTACCGAAGCCCTGATGGATTCGGAGCGGGGACAGTTCGCCGGCGTCTGGTTCGACAACCAGCGAGGCGAACTCGTCGTTCCGACCGTTTCTGGCGCGGCGGCGGCGACGGTCCGAAATACGCTTTCGGAATTCGGCTTCGATCCAGCTTCGCGAACCGAAAGCGCGGTCGCGAGTTGGGCTGAACTCGAAAGCGCACAGGAAGGCATCGACCGGGAGCTGTTGCCGGCGATCAAAGCGGGATACGTGGCGACCTCACTCGATCCCCGGACCAACTCGGTAGTCATCGAACAGGCGGCGGAGATCCCTAAATCGGCGATCGCGGGAGTCGCCGCCGCGAAGGCGACGTCGCCGGTGCCGGTCGAAATCCGCTCCAGCGACAAGGCTTCGCTCGCCGCCGACTTCGAGTCCTGCGGCTATGAATACTGCAGCCTGCCGCTGCGTGGGGGAGTCAATATCTACGACCCGTCCCATCCGACGGAACCCTGCACCTCCGCCTTTCCGGCGATGGGCAACGACGGCAACAGGTACCTGCTCACCGCCGGTCACTGTGTTGGCCACCAATACAGGCAAGAACCGGACTACACCCTCTGGTGGAGCAAGACCGATTCTCTCGCAGCTAACCAAATCGGCACCGCCACCCAGTACACGCAGTACCCGGAAGGGGATTGGGCCAAGATCAAAGTCAGCGGCTCCTATTGGGACAGCAACCCGTGGCGGTCCACGGTCGCCTACTGGGGAGCGCCGATCCTCAACTCCGAAGAAGACGTAATCGGAAAACAGCCGACGGTAAACGCCGAATATCCGATCAACGGAGAATCCCCGTCGGTCGTCGGCGTCTATGCCTGTCACTCGGGGATCCGGACCGGCACCACCTGTGGCCCGATCACCGGGGTGAACGTCACCCACACGGTCGGCTCATGGGTGCTGAAACACATGAACGAACTCGGGAACGTTTGCAGCGAGCCGGGAGACAGCGGTGGACCGGTGTTCACGAACAATTCGGCGCTTGGAATGCTGACCGGCTCAGATCCGAACAAAACCTGTAACGACACCATCTATTACTCGAACATCCAGGAAGCCACGCAGCAGTTAGGGGTTCAGATCGGCGGATCCGGAACCGGATCCTCTCCCCCCATCAAAGTCAGCGAAGACAACACCACCGGCCCCCGCATCCTCGCCGCCGCCAACGGGACCGTGGATACCTACTTCCGCACCGCGTCCGGCAACCTGGGCCACCAGTGGTACATCCCCGGCAGCGGCTGGTTGAGCGAAGAACGGCCGGCCTCGATGGCGGTCGACGCGATCCCCCGGGTGACCAGGCAGTCGGGCGGCATCACCGACATCTTCTACCGCACCGCCGGCAACGAACTGGGCCACGACTGGTACACCCCGGGAGTCGGCTGGGGGCACGGGGTCAGGGCCACCTCGGTGACCTCCGACCCGACCGTCGTCGCCCAGGACAACGGCACCGTCGACATCTTCTACCGCACCTCCTCGGGCTCGCTGGGCCACGACTCCTACGTGCAGGCCAACGGCTGGTCCTATGAAGTGCGCCCCGCCTCGATCGCCGCCGGCGCCGACCCGGTCGCGATCGGCCAGTCAAACGGCACCGTCGACATCTTCTGGCGCGAATCCAACGGCTACCTGGGCCACCATTCCTACGTCCCCGGATCGGGCTGGTCGGTGCAGACGATGGCCGCCTCGATCGCCCCGGGCGCCGATCCGGTGGTGCAGAACGAAGGCGGCGGCGCCGTCGGCGTCTACTTCCGCACCACCTCGGGGGAACTGGGCCACTACTGGTACCGCCCCTACATCGGCTGGGCGACCGAAATCCGGCCGGGGCCGGTCGCCGGCGACCCGCAGGTGACCTACTACAACGGGGTGACCAACATCTTCTTCCGCACCCCCTCGGGAGAACTGGGCCACGAATGGTATTCCGGCACCTGGGAACGGGAAATCCGCCCGGTGCAGATGGCTTCCGCGCCGCACGTGACCTCCCAGGTCAACGGCACGGTGAACGTCTTCTTCCGCACCCCCAACGGTGAACTCGGCCACGACTGGTACGTGCAGGGCAACGGCTGGGCCCATGAAGTGCGCTTTGCCCAGATGGGCTCCGACCCCCATCCGGTGGCCCAGGAAAACGGCATCGTCGACATCTTCTGGCGCACCACCTCAGGCACGCTGGGCCATCACTCCTACGTGCCGGGCAACGGCTGGTCGACCGAAAACCGCCCCGCCTCGATCGGCGCCCGGCCGCCGATCGCGACGACCGCGGCCGCCTCTGCGGTCACGGCCACCACGGCGACGATGAACGGCTCGGTCAACCCCGAACGCTCGCCCACCACCTACTACTTCCAATACGGCCCCACGACCTCCTACGGCTCCAAAGCCCCCGCCGTCGCCGCCAGCGCCGGCTCGGGCCACGATGCGCTCGCGGTCTCCCAGTCGCTCTCGGGCCTCACCCCCGGCGCGACCTACCACTACCGCCTGGTCGCGACCAACCCCGAAGGCACCACCTACGGCGGCGACCAGAGCTTCGTCGCCGCCAACGTCCAGGCCGGGGTCGAATCGCTGCCGCTGATCCAGCCCTTCGACTACAGCGCCGGCTCGCAGTCGAACTTCGCGAGCAAATGGGCCACCCTCGGCTGGGCCGCGGCGAAGGGGGTCGAAACGACCAGCGGCTGGGGGCCCTCGGCGGCCTTCCCCAGCGTCGCCGGCACCTACTACACGACCGCCCTGCCGGCCGGCAAACTGCCCGCGGCCTCGGTCGTGATGAACGTCTCGCCGGGGCTCGCCGAACGCTACTTCTCGCTCTGGCTCGATGCCGGCAGCCCGACCGCGACGACCCGCAGCGGCTATGAGGCAAGGGTCACCTACTACTCGACCAACAACTACAGCCTGGTCCTCTCGCGCTGGCAGTCGGGCACCCGCACCGTCCTCGCCACGATCCCCAGCTCCCCCTACATACCCGGTGGCGCCGTCGCCCTGGTCGACGAAGGCGCCAACGTCTCGGTCTGGGGAGTGGTCTCAGGCAGCGCCTCGAACCTGCTGAGCGCGAGCGACGCGACCTTCTCCTCCGGCTATGCGGGCCTTGAGGCCGCCGGCAACTTCACCCGCCTGACGACCTTCAAGGCGGGGGGGATTTGAGAGAACCGGAGACGGTTCAAAGTTCGCGACGGAGCAGCGCGTTGCCGCGCTCCAGCTGGTCGATGGTGGCATTGGCGACCGAGCGGGTGCGGGTGGCGCGGTTGACCCGGGCCTGGATCTCGCGGTGGGACTTCCCGGTGCGGCGAGCTACGTCGGCGACCAAGGTTCTGCGCTCGCCGCGCAGCCGCTCGCGCCTCGCGTAGGCGGACTCGCGCTCGGGCACAGGGTTCTCCGACGCAGCGGCCGGGGCGGCTTTGGGCCTCTTGGCCGGCACGGGATCGTCGGTCGGGAACAGCTGCAGGGTGGTTTCGCTGAGGATCGCCTCGTCGAGTTCGGCGTCGCCCGAGCTGAGGGCGGCGAACCGTTCGCCCGGCTCGCCTCGCTCGCGGCGGTCGACCTCCTGCTCCTCCTCACCGGTCGGGGAGAGGTCCAGGGCGTGGCGGCGCTCCAGCTCGATCTCGCGGGCGAGGGCCTTCAGCCGTGAATCAGCGGGCATCAGCAGGTAGCTCATCTGGCGCCGAGGGCGGGGGGTGGCGCGGATGAAGCGGCCGACCACCTGGCGGAAGAAGAGCTCGGTCCGGGCTGCCGTCGCGTAGACGCCGACCCGCAGGCGGGGGATGTCGACCCCCTCGGAGACCATCAGGACCGAGACCAGCCAGCGGCGGTCGGAGGAGGCGAACTCGGCGATCCGCCGGCTGGCGCCGGGCTCGTCGCTCATCACCACCTCGGGCTCCTGGGCCGAGATCGAGGCCAGCCGCGCCGCGATCGCCCGGGCGTGTCCCTGGTCGGAGGCGATGACCAGACCACCCGCGTCCGGGTGCCCTTCGGCGCGCACCTCGCTCAGCCTCGCGTCCCCGTCGCGCAGCACCTCCCCCATCCACTCGCCCTCCGGGCTGAGCGCCGTCCGCAGGCGCCGCGCTGCCTCGACCGCCGGCAGGACGAGGTCGAAGTCGGCGCTGCGCAGCCGACCGTCGGAGAGCCACTCCATCTCGCCGTCGTAGGGCAGGAAGGTGATCGGGCGGCAGACCCGGTCGACCAACGCCTGCGGATAGCCGTAGGCGTAGTCGGCCCGGCTGAGACCCTCATCGTCATAGGTGACCCAGGGGATCGCCGAGTTGTCGGAGCGGAAGGGCGTGCCCGAGAGGAGCAGCCGGAACCGGGCGCCGTCGAAGGCCTTGCGGGTCTGCAGTCCCCAGGCGGCGAGGTCGCCCATGTGGTGCGGCTCGTCGGCGATCAGCAGGGTCGGACGGCGGGCGGCGGCTTGGCGGTGCGTCTCCGGCCCGGCCGCGATCGTCTGGTAGGTGACGGCGACGCCGTGGAAGTCGGCCGACTCCGGACCGTCCGCGTTTGGCCTGTTCGGCTCCAGGTCGATGCCGTAACGGGCGGCGTCGGCGGCCCACTGGCGACAGATGTGGGTGGTCGGGCCGGCCACAACTACGCGCGAGACGAACTTGGCGCGCAGCATCCGGTGCGCGATGTGCAGGCCGAAGGTGGTCTTGCCGGCTGCCGGCGTGGCGGACGCTAGGAAGCTGGCGCCCGAGTGGGCGCGGACCGCTTCGGTCGCCTCCTCCTGCCAGGCGCGCAGGGGGCGAGCATCAGGCCAGTCGGGGAGCGACCGGGCGCGCGGGCCGCCGCCGGCCGGATGCTGAGAGGGGTCGTACAAGGGCCGGCCAGAATATGGTCGCCTGCGGTCGGAGGCAGGCCGCGCTCCGGTCATTTGTTTCGCATAGCGGTGCAAATGACCGGAGCACCACCCCGCACGGCCCATCTGGCCTTGCCCGCTTCGGCCTCGGTAGCACGGGTGACAAGGTTTGTGATACCAATTATTGGGTAGTTCGCTGAAGTTCCCCAGATGATCCATCCCCCACCGACGCGAGGCAGGAGGAGCGTGAAGAGCACTAGGTACGGCGCCGTCGTTATCTCCCTGGCCACGGCTGCCCTGTTGCTCCTCCCTGCCTTGGCGTCGGCTTGGGCGCCCGCCGGCTCCGCCCCCGTCCATCCCGGGGTGCAGACCTATACCGAAGGCGCCCAGTGCACTTCCAACTTCGTCTTCCAGGAAGGCTCAACCGTTTTCCTCGGACAGGCGGCCCACTGCTCGGGCACCGGCGAAGCGACCGAAACCGACGGCTGCAGCAGCGGCTCGCTGCCGCTCGGCACCGCGGTCGAAGTCAAGGGCGCGACCCGGAAAGGCACCCTCGCCTACAACTCCTGGCTGGCGATGCAGGCCGCCGGCGAGACCGACTCTGACACCTGCGCCTACAACGATCTTGCGCTGGTGCGGCTCGACCCCGCCGACGTCGGCCGGGTCAACCCCTCGGTCCCCGGCTACGGCGGGCCGACCGGCGTCGGGACCGTCGGCGACCTCGGCTCCACCGTCTTTTCCTACGGCAACTCCGAACTGCGGCTCGGCATCACCAAGCTGAGCCCCAAGCAGGGCACCGTGATTCAGAACGAAGGCGGCGGCTGGAGCCACATCGTCGTCACCCTCACCCCCGGCGTCCCCGGCGACTCGGGCAGCGGCTTCATGAACGAAGACGGGCAGGCCTTCGGCGTCCTCAGCACCCTGCAGCTCGCTCCCCTGGCGGGGACGAACGGCGTCGGCGACCTCCAGCGCGAGCTCGCCTACGCGCGTTCCCACGGCTTCCCGGGTCTGCAGCTCGTCGCCGGCACCCAGCCGTTCAACCCCAGCCTGGTCGGCGCCATCCTCGGCGCCTAACCGGACGCATTAGTCCCCGCATACCGGGGACAAATGCGTTCGCTTACTCCCGCAGCTCGGCGATCAGGTCATCGAGGTCTAGCGGCACGGTGCCCATTTCGACGCCCTCGCCGTCTACCGGGCGCGGCCACTCCTCCCTGGGGCGGTCCCAGTAGAGCTCGACCCCGTTCTGGTCGGGGTCGGAGAGGTAGAGCGCCTCGCTGACCCCATGGTCGGAGGCGCCTTCCAGCGGCCAGCCGGCTTCGCTGAGGCGCCGCAGCGCGTCGGCGAGCGCGCGGCGGGTCGGGTAGCGGATCGCCGTGTGGAAGAGGCCGGTGGTCCCGGGCGGCGGCGGCGAGCCGCCTTTCGAGGACCAGGAGTTGAGGCCGATGTGGTGGTGGTAGCCGCCGGCGGAGACGAAGGCGGCGTCGGCGCCCCAGCGCTGCATCAGCTCGAAGCCGAGGACGCCGCAGTAGAACTCGAGGGCGCGGTCGACGTCGGCGACCTTGAGGTGGACGTGGCCGATGTCGACACCGGCGTCGATCGGCTTGCCGAGCCCCTCAGCCATCGAGCGCTCCGTCCAGCGCCTGGTTAACGAGGCGGTCGGCATCGGCGTTCTCCGCCCGCCGCACATGGCGGATCGACCAGGAGTCGAGCCCGCGCAGGGCCCGCTTCACCTCTTCGTGCAGTTCCTTCATGCCGGGGTTTTTGACCTTGTAGCGGCCTTCCACCTGCCGCACCACCAGCTCGGAATCGCCGACCAGTTCCAGGTCGGTGGCGCCGCGCTCGGTCGCCAGCTCGATCCCCCGCAGCAGCGCCCGGTACTCGGCGACGTTGTTGGTCGCCTCGCCGATCGTCTCCCCCACTTCCTCGACGACCTCGCCCCCGTCGCGCAGGACGACGCCGATCGCGGCGGGACCGGGGTTGCCGCGGGCGCCGCCGTCGACGTTGACGGTGAAGCGGCTCACCGGCTTCCCGCCCGCTCCCCCGCCAGGCGGAGCTTCCCGTCCTCGGCGACCAGGGCGTTCCACTGCCGCGCCGCGGCGTCGAGCTGGTCGATCTCGCCGCCTTTGCCGAGCTCGAAGACCGGCCGCAGCTCGTCGCCGATGTCGACGCCCCACTGGTACCAGGAGAGCTCCCAGGCGACCGTCACCCGGACCTCCCCGGAAGCGCCGGCCGAGGCCCCCACCGAGGCGCGCGGCTTGCCGAGGGTGCGGGTCAGGCCGGCGACGGTGCGCCCGGCCTCGCTGGAGTTGAAGCGGGCGACGGCGCGCTGGAAGGGCGTCGGGGCGGAGTCGTCGAGCGGCGGCCGCGGACGCGCGTGGCGCGGAGCGGAGGCTGGCTCCGGGGCGGCGGGCTGGGGCGCAGTCGTGGCCGGGGCCCCGGGACGGCGGTGTCGCCGTCGCAGCAGCCCGCGCAGCCGCCCTTCGTGGGGGTGGCCCTGGCGCTCGGGCGCCGCCTCGCCCGCCGGGCGCCAGGCGAGCTGTTCGGCGCGGGCGACGCAGAGCTCGCAGACGGTCCGCGCCTCGTCGCCGTCGAAGTAGGGGTGCACGCGCTCGCCGGCGAGGATCGTCCGGCCGCAGATCCCGCAGCTGGCTCCCATCACCCTTGCTGCAACGAGGATTTGAGCCGCATGACCGCCTTGGTGTGCAGCTGCGAGACGCGCGACTCGGTGACGCCGAGGACCTCGCCGATCTCCCGCAGGGTGAGGTTCTCGTAGTAGTAGAGGGCGACGACGAGCTGCTCGCGCTCGGGCAGGCCGCCGATCGCCTCGGTCAGCAAGTCCTTGACCTCGGTCGAAGCGAGCGCTTCCTGCGGATCGGCGGCGCTCTCGTCGGCGATCGTGTCGAGCAGCGAGACCTGGTCCCCGGAGGAGTCCGAGACGGTCCAGAGCTCGTCCAGCGCGTAGACCGAGGAGTTGGCAATCTCCAGCAGTGCGCTCTGCAGTTCCTCCTCGGTGAGGTTCAGTTTCGCGGCCAGCTCGGCCTCGGTCGGCGCCCGCTGCAGTTCGTGCTCCAGTTTGGCCTGCGTGGTCTCGATTTCGCGGGCGCGGGAGCGGACCGAGCGCGGGACCCAGTCCAGCGAGCGCAGTTCGTCAATGATCGCGCCGCGGATCCGGGTCATCGCGAAGGTCTCGAATTTGATCCCCCGCTCGGGCTCGAAGCGCTCGATCGCGCCGATCAGGCCGACCAGGCCGTAGGAGATCAGGTCCGCGTCTTCGACGTGCGACGGCAGTCCCGCGCCCAACCGGCCGGCGACGAATTTCACCATCGGCGAGTAGGCGACCACCAGTCGCTCCCGGGCACCGTCGTCTCCGTCATCCTTGTAGCGGCGCCACAGGTCGCGGAGCTCAACCTCTTTCACGCCCGTTTCCATCAGGCGATTCTACGTTCGTTTGCGGGGGTTTGGTTCATGCGCGGGGGTGGCTGGCAGCGTAAGTGTCACGCAGTCGGGCGGCGTCGACCCGGGTGTAGACCTGGGTAGTCGAGATCGACGCGTGACCTAGTAACTCCTGAATCGTACGCAGGTCGGCGCCACCCTCGAGCAGATGGGTTGCAAAGGAATGCCTGAGTGAATGTGGGGAGACGCCGGCGGCGAGCGCCGCTTCGCGGGTCCAGAGACCGAGCCGGCGGGTGACGTCGGAGTTGGAGAGGCGGCGACCGGACTTGGAGAGGAAGAGCGCCTGCTCGCGCTTGTCGACCGCCAGCGCGTGCCGGCCTTTGTCGAGATAGCGCCGCAGCGCGCGCTGCGCGGGCTCCCCCACCGGCAGCAGCCGCTCCTTCGACCCCTTGCCCAGCACCCGCAGCTGCTCGGTCTCGAAATCGAGCGAGCCCTGGTCGAGGTTGACGATCTCCTCGCAGCGCAGGCCGCAGGAGTAGGCGAGCTCCAGCATCGCCCGGTCGCGCAGCTCCAGCGGGGTGTGGGCGGGGATCCGCTCCAGCAGCGTCCGCATCTGCTCGGTGGTGAGGACGTGGGGCAGCTTCTCCGAGCGTTTCGGGCTGGAGACCAGCTCGGCCGGGTTGGCGCCGACCTTCTCGGTGCGGACCAGGTAGCCGTAGAGGCCGCGGATCGCCGCCAGCTTGCGGCCGACCGTGGCCGGCGCGGCCCCGGCGTTCGAGAGACCGGCGCCGAAGCGGCGGACGTCGCGATAGCGGACGTCGCCCGGAGCGAGCCCCTGCTCCCCCGCCCACTCGGCGAAACCGCCGAGATCGACCCCGTAGGCGCGGCGCGTGCGCTCAGCCGACCCGCGCATGCGCAGGTCCCGGTCGTATGCGGCGAGGGCGGCCTCCCAGTTCATCGAGGCTTCATTCGCCTCGGATCGGTGTCGTCCTTCGCGCCGGCGTTAGCCGATGAAGATCGGGGTGCCTACTTCGACCTGATCGTAGAGTTCTTCGACGTCGGGAATCGCCATCCGGACGCAACCGTGGGAGGCCGCGCTGCCAAGTGAGTAGGTCTCTTCGGTGCCGTGGATGCCGGCGCCTTCGAAGATCCCCATCCAGCGCGCCTTGATCGGGTTCGAGGGGCCGGGCGGGATCGTCTGCCCGGCGAGCGATCCGGCCCAGTCGGACATCGGCACGTGCCAGACCGGGTTTTCTTCCTTTTCCTGGATCGCGTAGAGGCCTTCGGGCGTTTCCAGACCTTCCATCCCGACCGCGACGGTGTAGGTCTTGGCCAGCTTCAGGTGCTTCCAGAGGCGGAGGGTGAAGGTCGAGCGGTCGAGGGTCAGGTAGGACGGGTACTCGGCGGCGACCTCCTTCTTGGTCACTTCCGGGGCGATCGAGTGGACCTTGGCCTTGACCGTGTGCGGCGCGTTGGCGTTGAGGACCGCCGCCTTCAGGTCCCGCTCCAGCATGTTGTCGCGCAGCTTGCGCCCGTCTTGGCCGGCGACGACTTCGAGCGAGTCGCCGCTCGGTTCGACGTCGGCGTTCTCCGGTTCGCGGTCGATTTCCTCGGCCACGTGGCGGACGAAGCGGTTGACCGCGGGCTCGGAGTAGGCGACTTCGGGCCTGATGCTTTCTTCGACCTCGCCGCCGCTGACGTAGCGGACCAGGCGCCCGGGCAGGCCGCCCTCCTGGCTGTCGTCGACCGCCTCCTCGACCGCGGCGTCGAGGTCGGCGCGGATCTTCAGCTGCTGGCCGGTCAGCTTCCAGGTCTTGCCTTCGAAGCTGACCCCGAGCGAGGTCTTCAGCGGCGCGACCAGCTTGCGCTGGACCTTCGCCTTGGCTTCGTCTTCGTCGAGGCCGCTGACGTCGACGCCGCCGATGGTGACGCCGTCGGCGATCTTGTCCTTCTGCGAGCTGTCGTAGGCGTAGGCGCCGCCGACGACCAGAACCAGCAATAGAGCGGCGATCAACGCCGCTATCGAAGTCTTCGTTCCCATCAGGACTGGAGTAACCCTCAGTGCGTCGCTTTGCCGGTTCTGGAAAGTCTAGGCATTCGCCAGGTTCGCCTTCCCAGGTGCTCTTCCCTGCAATTTCGCATGTGCATCGGTCTTATCGGCAGCGCGGCGGGATATCTTTCGCTTGGTGCGCACCAAGGACGAAGTCCGGGCGGAGGTCTGGAAGGCGATGGAACGCGAGGGCGTTTCCCGCTTTCCCGGCGCCGAGGGCCGGATCCCGAACTTCGCCGGGGCGAAACTCGCCGCCGAGAAGCTGGCCGGCCACCGGCTCTGGAAGCGGGCCCGGGTAATCAAGGCCAATCCGGATTCCCCCCAGACCCACGCGCGGCGGATCGCCCTCGAAGAGGGCAAGACGATGATCATGGCGGTGCCGCGGCTGCGCGACCCGCACCCCTTCCGCGTACTGGAGCCGAAGAAGCTCTCCAAGGCGGCGATGAAAGAGGCGGCGACGATCAAGGGGGCGCTGAAGCACGGCCGGGTCGTCGCCCTCGACGACCTGCCGGAGATCGATTTCGTCCTCTGCGGCTCGGTCGCGGTCAACCTCAGCGGCGCCCGGGTCGGCAAAGGTGGCGGCTACCACGACCTCGAGTACGGGATCCTCACCGACGCCGGCAAGATCGACGCCCACACCACAGTTGCCACCACGGTGCACCCGATCCAGATCCTGCGCCAGCACCTGATGGTCACCGACCACGACCTCCCCTGCGACCTGATCGCGACGCCGCGAGCGGTGATCGAGATCGACCGCCAGTACGACCGGCCGCGCGGCATCCTCTGGGACCACCTGCAGCCGCCGCAGATCCGCGAGATCCCGGTTTTGGAAAGGATGGGGTATGCCTGATCGCCCCGCCGAGCCGCCGCTCTTCCCCGCCCGCGACTACGGCGACGCGGACCCCGAGTGGCTGAAGATCGACTGGCGTGGGCACCTGCACCAGGTGGACCTGCCGGGGGCAGAAGCGGTCAACTACGCCGAGATCGGCGAGGGCGAGCCGATCGTCTTCGTCCACGGGATCGCCGGCTGCTGGCGCAACTTCCTCGAAAACCTGCCCTACTTCGGCCGCGGCTACAGGGCGATCGCGCTCGACCTGCCGGGGTTCGGCGACAGCCCGATGCCGAGTTGGGAGATCACGATGGCCAACTACGGCCGCTTGATCCACGACTTCTGCGAGCGACTCGGGATCGACCGCGTCGCGGCGCTGGTCGGCAACTCGATGGGGGGCTTCATCGCCACCGAGGCGGTGATCCAGGACCCCGACCGGTTCGACCGCCTGGTTCTGATCTCAGCCGCCGGGGTGAGCTTCGCCGAGTGGCAGGGCCGGCCGCTCGACGCCGCCGCCCGCATCTTCAAAGCCGCGATCCCGATGATGAGCGGCGAACGCCGCTCCTACTGGACCCGGCCGCGCGGTCGCAAGCTCGCCTTCGGCCGGATCTTCCGCAACCCCAACAAGCTGCGACCGGAGCTGCTCGCCGAGCAGGTGCGGCCCGGCCTGCAGGCGCCCGCGTTCTCCGAGGCGCTGACGGCGATCTGGGGCTACGACACCCGCGAGCGGCTGCCGGAAATCGAAATCCCGACCCTGATCACCTGGGGCCTCAACGACCAGATCGTCCCGCTCGAGGGAGCGTTGGCCTACCACCGCCTGATTCCGCAGTCCCGGCTGGAGCTGTTCGAGCGCACCGGCCACCTGCCGCAGCTCGAGCGCCCGGCCCGCTGGAACCCGCTGGTCGAAGGGTTCATCGAGTCCTCGCAGCCGCTGCGCGCGGCGCAGGACACGGCTGTCGGCTAGCAATTGGTGAACTTTCCACCCCTGATGGTGGAAAGATCACCGAACGTCAGCTGGTGACGGCGCCCTCGGCGGCGGAGGAGACCGTCGCCGCGTACTTCGCCATCACGCCGCGCTCGAACGGCGCCGGCGGCGACTCGTACTCGGCCACGCGCTGGGCGATCTCCTCGTCGGAGAGGGCGATGCTGAGGCTGCGCTCGTCGATGTCGACGGTGATCTCGTCGCCCTCGCGGATCGCGGCGATCGGACCGCCCTTCGCCGCCTCGGGGGCGACGTGGCCGATCATCAGCCCGCGGGTAGCACCGGAGAAGCGGCCGTCGGTGACCATCGCGACGCTCTCGCCGAGGCCCTCGCCGACGATCGCGGCGGTGACCTGAAGCATCTCTCGCATCCCGGGACCGCCGACCGGGCCCTCGTTGCGGATCACGACGATGTCGCCGGCGTTGATCTTCTGCTCCTTGACAGCCCGGAAGCAATCCTCTTCGCGCTCGAAGACGCGGGCCGGCCCGGTCTGGCGGCGGCGCTCGGTGCCGGCGACCTTGACCACCGAGCCTTCCGGCGCGAGGTTGCCGCGCAGGATCGCCAGGCCCCCTTCGTGCTTGACCGGGTTCTCCAGCGAGCGCACCACTTCCTGGCCCGGCGCCTCGGTCGCGGCCGCGGCTTCCTCGCCGATCGTCCTGCCGGTGACGGTGATCGCCTCGGCGTGGAGGATCCCGGCTTTGGCCAACCGCTCCAGAATCACCGGGACGCCCCCGGCGGCATAGAGGTCGGTGGCGACGAAGCGGCCGCCGGGCTTCAGGTCGGCGAACAGCGGCGTGTTGCGCGAGATCCGCTCGAAGTCGTCCATCGTCAGCTCGATTCCCAGCTCGTGGGCGAGGGCGATCAGGTGCAGGACGCCGTTGGTCGACCCGCCCGAGGCGCAGACGGTGGCGATCGCGTTTTCAAGCGAATCACGGGTGATGATCTTGCTCGGCCGCAGGTCCTCGGCGAGGACGTTGATCACCAGCTCGCCGATTTTCTCCGCCACCGTCGACTTCTCGTCGTCTTCGGCCGGCACCATCGCCGAGCCGCCGGCGCTGATCCCCAGCGCCTCGAAGGCGCAGGCCATCGTGTTGGCGGTGAACTGGCCGCCGCAAGCGCCGGCGCCGGGGCTGGCGACCCCCTCCAGCTCATGCAGTTCCTCGTCGGTCATCTCGCCCGCGTTGTGGGCGCCGATCGCCTCGAAGATGTCGAGGATGGTGACGTCGCGGCCGTGCCAGTGGCCGGGGGCGATCGAGCCGCCGTAGAGCAGCACCGCGGGGACGTCGAGCCTGGCCAGCGCCATCGCGCAGCCCGGGATCGTCTTGTCGCAGGCGCAGAGGGCGACGATCGCGTCGAACTGGTAGCCGCGGGCCATCAACTCGATCGAGTCGGCGATCACCTCGCGGCTGATCAGCGAGGCCTTCATCCCCTGCGTCCCCATCGTCACCCCGTCGGAGACGGCGACCGTGTTGAACTCCATCGGCGTGCCGCCGGCGGCGCGGACCCCGGCTTTGACGTGCTCGGCCAGCGCCCGCAGGTGGAAGTTGCAAGGCATCGCCTCGGTCCAGGTGTTGGCGATCCCGACCGTCGGGCGGCTGAGGGCCTCGTCGTCGAACCCGACGCCCTTCATGTAGGCGCGCGCGTGGGCGCGGTCGGGGCCGTCGAAGACGGTCGCCGAGCGGGGGCGGGGCAGCTTGGTCGCGGTCTTGCCGTTGGTGCTCATGGCGGTCAAATCTAATCAGCGAACCGCGCCGGCGTCTTCGGCCTGGCGGCGAGCGAGATTGAGGACATCGACCGGGCCCGGCCCCGCGCCGGTCTCGCGCAGCCCGTCGCGGACCGCTTCGGAGGCGATCTCGCGGGCGCGTTCGGCGGCTTCCAGCGGCGTGTGGCCGCGGGCGAGGAAGGCGGCGAGGGCCGAGGAATGGGTGCAGCCGGAGCCGTGGGCCGCGCCGCCGGGGTGCCTCTCGCCGGGGATCTCCACGACGTCGCTGCCGTCGTAGAAGACGTCGACCACCTCCTCGCTGTGACCGCCGGTAACGACCGCGCAGCCGGCGCCCATTTCGACCAGCGCCCAGGCCATCCGCGCCTGGTTGGCCTCCTCCCCCAGCCCGGTCAGCGCCCGCGCCTCGGGGATGTTGGGCGTGACCACGGTGACCAACGGCAGCAGCTTGTCGACCAGGGCCCCCCTGGCGCTCTGGTCAAGTAGCTCCGCTCCGCTCTCGGCGATCATCACCGGGTCAAGGACGACCGGCACGCCGTGGAGGTAGACGAGCGAGGCGACCACGGCCTCGACGGTCTCGACGCTCCCCAGCATCCCGATCTTCACCGCGTCGACGCCGATGTCGGCGGCGACCGCCCGCACCTGGCCGACGATCATCTCCGGCGAGACCGGCTCGACGGCGTTGACCCCCAGCGTGTTCTGGGCGGTGATCGCGGTGATCGCCGTCATCCCGTGCACCCCGACCCGGGCGAACGCCTTCAAATCGGCCTGAATCCCGGCCCCACCGCCGGAGTCCGAGCCGGCGATCGAGAGCACTGCCGGTACGCGTCCTGAGCTCATGGAATGCAGCCTAGAGAGCGCAACAGGTCGGAGGCGACAGCAAAGTGCGCGAGTAGTTACCCATGTTGGAGCAGCTGAGGTAACCGAGCAGCTCCAGGCGCGAGAGCGCGACGGCGGCCTCCGGGCCGGAGACCCCGACAGCGCTCGCCACGGCGTCGCAGTTGCTCTCCCCCGCCTCCACCGCGGCGAGCACCGCATGCAGCCCAGGCTCGAGGTCCGGGCCACTGCGGACCGGCAGCATCCGCCCCGGGCCGAGCATCGCGTCGAGCACGTCCTGCGCGTCGCGGACGACGTGGGCGCCGCTGGCCAGGAGGGCATTAGGGCCGGCGGAGGCGCGCGAGGTGACCGGGCCGGGGACGGCGCCGAGGTCGCGGCCGAGGTCCGCGGCCAGGTCCATCGTGATCAGCGACCCGGAGCGGGTCGCTGACTCGACCACCACGGTCATCCCGGCGAGGGCGGCCATGATCCGGTTGCGGGCCGGGAAGGTCCAGCGCCACGGAGTGGCTCCCGGCGGCAGCTCGGAGATCACCAGGCCGGTTTCGCAGATCCGCCGCCAGAGGGTGCGGTGGCTGGAGGGATAGGCGACGTCGGGCCCGCAGCCGAGGACGGCGATCGTCCGGCCCGCGTCGAGCGCGCCGCGGTGGGCGCAGCCGTCGATGCCGAAGGCGAGGCCGCTGACGACGACCATCCCCGCGGCCGCCAGCTCCCGACCCAGCTCGCGGGCGACCTCGCGACCGTAGGAGGTGGCCCGCCGAGCGCCGACGATCGTCACCGCCCCGAAGGGCTCCAGACCGTCGAGCAGGCCGGGGTCACCGCGGCCGATCAGCGCCCGGGGAGCGTCGGCGGCATCGCGCAGATGGTCCGGGAAGAGGTCGCCGTGTCGGCAGCAGCCCCAGCAGCCCGCCAGCGCCAGCTCTTCCCGCAGCCGCTCCTCCGCCAGCGCCTCGACCCGCGCCAGCAGCTGCCCGGCGACCTTCGGGGCCGCGACCGCGACCAGATCCTCGTTGGAGAGCCGCAGCAGCTCCGGCGAGCGCGAGCCGACCTCGCCGGTCGCGACCCGCTCCACGTAGGGACCGAGATCGGCCAGCAGCCAGGAGCGCCGCAGGCACTCGACGCAGGCGCGCGGCTCAGCCATGGTCGCGCCTCCGCATCTGCAGCGCCTGGGCCATCTGCTCCTCGCCGATCTCCTCAGCTGCGGCGAGATCGGCGAGCGTCTGCGCCAGGCGCAGGGCCCGGTCGTGGGCGCGGCCGCTGAGGCGCTGGCGGGCGTAGAGATCGGCGAGCAGCGAGGCCGTGCCTTCGCCGAGGGCGCAGGCGCGCGCCTCTGCCGGCGTCATCTCGGCGTTGCAGCGTCCCGGCCCGAGCCTCTGTTCCTGCCGCTCGCGCGCCGCCTGCACCCGCTGGCGCACCGCCGCGGAGTCCTCCCCGGGCGGGCCGCCGATCTCCGCCGCGCTCGGCTGCCGCACGGCGGCGAGGACGTCGATGCGATCGGCCAGCGCCCCGCTCAGCTTGCCCTGGTAGCGCTGCACGTCATAGGGGGCGCAGGAGCAGTCGGGGTCGGTCTCGCCGCGGCCGCAGGGGCAGGGGTTGGCGGCCGCGACCAGCATGAACCGGCACGGCAGGCTGCGCTGGCCGCCGGCCCGCGCAATCGAGACCCCACCGCTCTCCAGCGGCGCCCGCAACGCCTCCAGCGCATCGCGGCGGAACTCGCAGAGCTCGTCGAGGAAGAGCACGCCGCGATGGGCCAGCGTCACCTCGCCCGGCCGGATCGGCCCCGTGCCGCCGCCGACCAAGCCGACGGCGCTGATCGTGTGGTGCGGCGCGCGGAAGGGCCGGCCAGCGGGAAGCGCGTCGAGGCGCCCGCAGGCGCTGGCGATTCGCGCGACCTCGAGCGCCTCCTCGGCTGCCAGCGGCGGCAGGATCGACGGCAGCCGGCTCGCCGCCAGCGACTTGCCGGCGCCGGGCGGCCCGATCATCAGCAGGCTGTGGCCGCCCGCAGCCGCCACCTCCAGCGCGTGGCGCAGGTGCGGCTGGCCGCGCAGGTCGGCGAGATCGGGCGCGCCGGGGGCGGCGCTGAGCCGCAGCGGCAGAGGCTCCGCCGGCTTCGGCTGCCACGTTTCCTCCACCAGCCCGGAGAGGCAGCCGAGGCCGTCGACGCCGATCGGCTCGATTCCCTGCACCAGCGCCGCCTCGGGCCCGTTCTCCGCCGGCAGGACGATCGCCTCCGCCCCACCCTCGCGCGCCGCCTCGGCCATCGCCAGCGCGCCCTGGACCGGGCGGGTCGAGCCGTCGAGCGCCAGCTCGCCCACCAGCGCGACCCGCGCCAGCCCCTCCCACTCAAGCTGTTCGGAGGCGCTCAGCAGCGCGGCGGCGATCGCCAGGTCCATCCCCGGCCCCGCCTTGCGTAGGCTCGCCGGCGCCAGGTTGACGACGATCCGCCGCAGCGGAAACTCGAAGCCGCAGTTGACCAGCGCCGCCCTCACCCGCTCGCGCGCCTCGCGCACGGCAGCGTCGGGCAGACCGACGATCGTGAAGTTGGGCAGACCCTTGTGGACGTCGACCTCGACCCGGACCGGGCGAGCGGCGATGCCGTCGAGGGTGAAGGTGCGGGCGGTGGCGAGCACGGAGAGGACGCTAGGGGGCGTCGACGCACGCGTGGCGCGCAAATAGCCATTTCTTTGCACCAACTGTGGGGCGAATTCGTCGCCCTCACGACTTGAGCCAGAGATGACCGTCGCCCGCCGCCGCACCGGGGAGATCGCCGAGGAGCTAGTCGCCCGCCGCCTGGCGGCCGCCGGCTGGGAGATCGTCGAGCGCAACGCTCGCACCCGCTACGGCGAGCTCGACATAGTCGCCCGCGACGGCGCGGCGCTGGTCTTCATCGAGGTCAAGGGCGCCCGCGCCGGCACTGCCTTCGGCCCCGAGAAGCCGATCCTCGCAATCAACCGCCGCAAGCAGCTTCGGGTCCGCCGCCTCGCCACCGCCTGGATGTCCGAGCGCCGCGACCTGCCCCGCTACGACGAGATCCGCTTCGACGCCGTCGGCGTCACCCTCGACCGCGCCGGCCGCGCGGTCGACGTCGACTACGTCAAGGGCGCGTTCTAACCCAGCTCTAGCTGCGAGTACGCCACCGACTGGAACGAGCGCCGGTGCAGAGGCGAGATGCCGATCTCCTCGATCGCCGCCCGGTGCTCGGGGGTCGAGTAGCCGACGTGCTCCTCGAAGCCCCAGCCAGGGTGCCTCGGTGCGACCGCTCGCATGTAGCGATCGCGGGTCACCTTGGCGATCACCGAAGCGGCGGCGATCGCGGCGCTGGTCGCGTCGCCCTTCACCACGCGCCGGTGCGGGACCGCGCAGCGCGGCAGGCGGAAGCCGTCGACGAGGGCGATCGCCTCCTCACCCGGCGCCAGCCGCTCCAGCGCCAGCGATAGCGCTTCGATGTTGGTCACGTGGAGGCCGCGGCGGTCGATCCCGGGAGCGCTACGCACGACGACGCTGACCCGCTCCGCCGCCCGCAGCACGCACGGGAACATCTCCAGCCGCCGCTCCTCGGTCATCTGCTTGGAGTCGTGCAGGCCGCTCAGCGCCCGGCGGTCGGCGACCGTGAGGCGCTCGTAGTCGATCAGAACCGCGGCGGCGACCAGCGGCCCCGCCAGGCAGCCGCGCCCGGCCTCGTCGGCGCCGGCGACGAAGCGGCTCTGCAGGCCGCGGTCGAAGGCGAACAAGCGGCGGCTGCGGGCGAGCCGGCGCCGGTGGGTCTTCCCACCAGGGCTTTTAGAGCCCGCCGATGCGGTTGGGGGGCCAGTAGGTGGCAAATGCCTCACCGATGATCCAGTCTCGGGGGACGGGTCCCCATTCCCTGCTGTCATCGCTTGCCCCACGATTGTCGCCCATCATGAAGTAGTGGTCGGGTGGAACCGTGATCGGTTTCGGCAAATTGCAGGTCGGACAGGGGTTGGTGTACGGCTCATCGCTGACGATCTTGCCGTTGACGACCGGGTGCCCTTCTTTGACCGCGAGCGTGTCGCCGGGGCCGGCGACGATCCGCTTGATGAAGTTGTCGCTCGCCTCCTTGTCCGTCGCCTTGGGACAGGGTTCACTCGGACCGCGGTTGACGCCGCACTGTTCGCCCGGCCCGCCTTCGGCGCCCTCGGGCGGGTGGAAGACGACGATGTCGCCGATCTTGGGGTCCTTGAAGTGGTAGAGGAAGCGGTTGACGAGCACCCGCTGGCCGATGTCCAGCGTCGGTTCCATCGAGCCGGAGGGGATCTGGTACGGCTTCACCACCCAGGCCTGGATCGCCAGCGCCAGCCCGAGGGCAAGCACGACGATGACGACCAGCTCGATCAGGCCGCCCGCTTTGGATTCCGGCTTCGGAAGCTTGGGGTTCAGGCTGCCGGATCCTCGTCGGAGTCGCCGTCTTTGGCCGGCTCCTCGTCCTCGGCATCCTCGGGCGCTGCAGTGTCCTCGGTCTCCCCGGCCTCGGGCGCATCCGCGTCCGTCTCCGCCGCCGTCTCAGTCTCGGCTTCCGCCTCCGGCTCCGCCGGGGCCTCGTCCGCCTCAGGCTCCGCCGGGGCCTCGTCCGCCTCAGGCGTCTCTGCCTCGGCGGCCGGCGCCTCTTCCTCGGCGTCCTCGGGGGCCTCGACCGGGGCGGCTACCGGGACGACCTCCTCCTGACTGACGCCCTCGGCGTCGACCGCGGTGGACTCGCCGTCGGCCGCGCCGGCGACCGCGACGACGTCGTCGTCGATCCCCCAGCGCCGCTCGGCGACGCGGGCGGCCTTGCCGATCCGGCCGCGCAGGTAGTAGAGCTTCGCCCGGCGCACGTCTCCGCGCGCAGCGACCTCGAGTTTCTCGATCTTCGGCGAGTGCAGCGGGAACGTCCGCTCGACGCCGACGCCGAAGGACTGCTTGCGCACCGTGAAGGTCTCGCGCACGCCGGAGCCCTGGCGCCGCAGGACGACGCCCTCGAAGACCTGGGTCCGTTTGCGATTGCCCTCGATCACCTGGAAATGGACGCGGACACGGTCGCCAGGCGCGAAGTTGGGCAGCCCCTGCTTCAGCTGGGCGCGCTCGATGCTGTCGATTACGGAGCTCATAGGAAGGATCGCTGCGAGAAAAAACCGCCGGGACCCAGTTGCGGGAACCGCGCGGTCGCGGAATGGTAGCTATTCCGCATCTTTTTCGAACTGCTCGGCGCGAAGCCTGCTCTGCTCCAGCCGCCAGTCGCGCACCTTTCCGTGATCGCCGGAGAGGAGAACCTCGGGGACCTCCCAGCCGCGGTAGCTCGCGGGGCGGGTGAAGTGCGGGTACTCGGGCATCCCCTCAAGGGCGTGGCTGAAGGACTCCTCGACCGCCGAGTCCTCATGGCCGAGGGCGCCCGGCAGCTTGCGCATCAGGACGTCGGCGACGACCATCGCCGGCAGCTCGCCGCCGGCGAGGACGTAGCGGCCGATCGAGAGCTCCCCGTCGGCGAGGTGCTGGTGGACGCGGTCGTCGAAGCCCTCGTAGCGGCCGCAGAGCAGGGCGAGGTGCGGCTCGGCGATCAGCTCGTCGGCGATCGGGTCGTCGAGCACCGGCCCGGTCGGCGAGAGCAGCACGATCCGCGGCCGCGGCCCCTCGCCGTAGGCGGCCTGCAGCGCCGCGTCGACGACGTCGACCCGCAGCACCATCCCGGCGCCGCCGCCGTAGGGCGAGTCGTCGACCTGGCCGGCATTCAGGGGCGTCGTCTCGCGGTAGTCGAAGAAACGGAGCTCGTTGCCTTCGCGCAGCGCGTTCTGGACCGAGCGCTGCGAGCGGAACCAGTCGAAGGCCTCCGGGAAGAGGGTGAAGACGTCGAGGCGCACGCGGCGGGCGCGCTCAGTCGAGGATGTCGACGATCACCCGGCGGTCGATCCGCACCGCGGCCGCCTTGGCGATGGTCCGGATCGCGTTGGCGATCCGGCCGCCCTTGCCGATCACCCGGCCGAGGTCGTCCTCGGCGACGCTGATCTCGTAGATGAGGTCGCCGTCCTCTTCCAGCTCCTCGACCGCGACCGCCTCCGGGTCCTCGACGAGGGCCTTGACGAGAAACTCGAGCAGCTCGGTCATCGCTGCGGTCCGGCTAGGTGCCGGATGCCTTGATGCCCTTGGTCCGCAGCAGGGTCGCGACCGTCTCCGACGGCTGGGCGCCGTGCTCGAGCCAGTGGCGGGCGCGCTCCTCGTCGATGTTGATCGTCGAGGGCTCGGTCTGCGGGTTGTACTGGCCGATCGTCTCGATCGTGCGGCCGTCGCGCGGCGAGCGTTTGTCGGCGACGACGATGCGCCAGATCGGGTTCTTCTTCGAACCCACGCGTCTAAGTCTGATTCGGACTGCCATAGGGCCGGGCAGATTAGCGCCTGCGGGCCTTCGGGCGCGGCGTGCGCTGTCCCCCGCCCGCCAGATTGGCCATCTGCTGCGGCGTCGGCATCTGTCCGTTGGCCATCGATTTCATCAGCACCCGCATCTGGTCGAACTGTTTGACCAGCTGTTTGACGCTCTGGACTTTGGTCCCGGAGCCGGCGGCGATCCGTTTGCGGCGGGAGCCGTTGATCAGGCCTGGGTTGGCCCGCTCCTGGGGCGTCATCGAGAGGATGATCGCCTGCACGCGGTCGAGCTCGCGCTCGTCGACGTCGGCGTTCTTCAGCTGCTTCATCGCCCCCATTCCCGGCAGCATCCCGATGATCCCGCTCAGCGGGCCCATTTTGCGGACCTGCTTCATCTGCTTGAGGAAGTCGTCGAGGGTGAACTGGTCGCGCCGCATTTTTTCCTGCAGCGCCTCGGCTTCGTCCTCGTCGACCTGCTGCTCGGCTTTCTCGATCAGGCTGAGGACGTCGCCCATGCCGAGGATCCGCTGCGCCATGCGGTCGGGGTGGAACTTGTCGAAGTCCTCGATCTTCTCGCCGGTGGAGGCGAAGAGGATCGGCTTCCCGGTCACCGCTTTGACCGAGAGCGCGGCGCCGCCGCGGGCGTCGCCGTCGAGCTTGGTCATCACCACGCCGTCGAACTCGGCCACCTCGGCGAAGG
>Ga0164301_10000003_pt1 | contig 85177 bp, 81 predicted proteins | sample Whisoiple_231_MG_FD_109711 | JGI IMG/M metagenome (GOLD analysis project Ga0164301, IMG submission 109711) | Unamended control soil microbial communities from upstate New York, USA - Whitman soil sample_231_MG | ecosystem: Environmental > Terrestrial > Soil > Agricultural land ... | reverse complement strand
GGTGAGTTTGCCATGTCTCTCGTCGCTTCCATGTGGCTTGCCGAGCTGCTCGTCTGACTCGGTCACGTCGAGGATGTCGTCGACGATCTGGAACAGCACGCCCAGCTCCTCGGCGAAACGGCGATAGGGCATTGTCTCAGGTTCGGGAGTCCCCTCGAGCAGAAGCACGGTGTTGACGCTGGCGGCGATCAGCCGGCCGGTCTTCAGCGCGTGCAGGGCGCGTAGCCCCTCGGCGTCGGACTCGGCCCCGATCACGTCGACGTACTGGCCGCCGACCATCCCGTCCACTCCGGTCGCCGCGGCCAGCTCACGCAGCGAGGCCAGCACCCGCGCCGGCTCCCCCGGCTGCTCGCAGAAGAGCCGCACCGCCTCGGCGAAGAGGCCGTCGCCGGCGAGGATCGCGACGTCCTCGCCGAACTTGACGTGGGAGGTCGGCAGGCCGCGGCGCAGCTCGTCGTCGTCCATCGCCGGCAGGTCGTCGTGGATCAGCGAGTAGGTGTGGATCAGCTCCAGCGCGCAGGCGAGCGGCAGGAATCGCTCCGGCTCAGCGCCGAGGGCGCGCGCGGTGGCAAGCGCCAGCACCGGCCGCACCCGCTTGCCGCCGGCGAGGAGCGAGTAGCGCATCGCCTCCTCCAGGCCGGCGGTCGGCGCGTCGATCGAGAAGCTCAGCTCCGCGAGCGCGGCGTCGACCAGCGCCCGCAGGTCCTCTGGATAGCTCACTTCAGCTGTTCCTTTTCGTTCCTATGCCAGCAAAAGGAACAGACGAAGGCCCTCACTCGCCCGCGGCCTGCCGGCGGGCCTCGCGGTTGGCCTCCTCGACCGCCTCGGCGGCGAGGTCCGCGGCCTCGGCGGCGAGCTGGGCGGCGACGTCGTCGCCGACCTCGGCCCCCTGCAGCTGGCCGGTGATCTCCTGCAGCCGGGCCGAGATCTCGCGCAGGCGCGCGCTCACTTGGCCGGCTCCCGCTCGCGCACCACGGCGCCGAGGATGCCGTTAACGAAGCCGGGCGCGTCGGCGCCGCAGTACTCCTTGGCGAGTTCGACCGCCTCGTCGATCGCCACCTCTGCCGGCGTCTCCATGAAGTCCAGCTCGTAGAGGGCGACCCGCATCACGTTCAGGTCCAGCGGCGCGATCCGGTCGACGGTCCAGCCCTTGGCGTGGGCGGCGATCGTGTCGTCGAGCTCTTCGCGATGGAGGTCTACCCCCTCGGCCAGCTCCCGCGTCAGCGGCCGCGCCTCGCCCAGCAGCTCCTCCAGCGGCCGGCCGGTCACGTCGCGCTGGTAGTTGGCGAAGACGGCGTCCCGCCGCTGGTCGGATCTGCGCATGCCCTCATTCTGTCAGCGCAGGAACGCGACGCGGTCAGGCGCGGGAGATGTAGTCGCCGCTGCGGGTGTCGACCCTCACGGTTTCGCCCTCCTCGATGAAGAGCGGCACCTGGACGACCACGCCGGACTCCAGCGTCGCCGGCTTGTTGCCGCCGCCGGAGGCGGTGTCGCCTTTGAGGCCGGGGTCGGTCTGGACGACCTTCATCTCGATCGCGCTCGGGACCTGCACGTCGCTCGGCCGTTCGTCGACGAAGAGCACGTCGACCTCGGCGTTCGGCAGCACCCAGTTCATCGAGTCGCCAAGCGACTCGCGCGGGATCTCCAGCTGGTCGTAGTCCTGGGAGTCCATGAAGACCGCGGCGTCGCCCGAGTCGTAGAGGTACTGCATCTTTTTCGATTCGGTGCGCACCGGGCGGAACTTCTCCCCCGCCCTAAAGGTTTTGTCGATCACCGAGCCGTCCTCGATGCGCCGCAGCTTGGTGCGGACGAAGGCGCCGCCCTTGCCCGGCTTGACGTGCTGGAACTCGATGATCTTCCAGATCTTGCCGTCGATCTCGATGTGGGTGCCGTTCTTGAACTGGTTCGTCGAAATAGTCACGGCGGCGAATCCTAGTGGCGGCCGGCCTCAGGACGCGGCGGCGAGGCGGGCGACGGCTTCCTCGGGGTCGCGGAAGACCTCGCCGCGGACAAACTTGTCGCCGTCGAGGTCCCAGATCCACGCGACCGGGACGTCGCGGATCCCGAGCGGGCGGCTGCGGGCGTAGACGCGGCCGCGGACCAGCAGCGAGCCGCCGCGGCGCTCGACCGCGCTGGGGCTGACCTGCAGCTCGTCCCAGGCGCGCTCGACATCGAGTAGGTACTCGTGCAGCCCCTCGGGGCCGACGTACGGCGCGGTGCGACCGAGCTCCTCGGCGGTGCCGATCGGGAAGAATTCCATTCCCTCGTCGCAGAGCGCGACGATCTCCTCGGGATCGCGCTGGTTGAAAGCCGCGTAGAGCCGTTCGACCAGCCCCCGCTCCCGCTCCGTGGCCGCCTCGATCGCCGCGGAGGCCGGTGCGATCGCGAGGATCGCCGCGTCGTCGTCGAGGGTCCCGCCGGTGAACTCGTGCAGTGCGACCTCGATCTGCTGGGCCGCGAGGGCGGGGCTGCTCACCCCCTCCAGCTGCGCGCGCAGCCGCTCCTCGCCGAACCGCTCGCCGTCGCCGGCGACCTCGGTGACGCCGTCGGTGACGACGACCAGCTGCTGACCGGGCGCAACCGAGGTCGACTGCAGCGACCAGGTCTCCTCGGTGAAGGCGCCGAGAACGGGCGCCGGCTTGGCGACCTCCGTGACCGAGGAGCCGTCCACCAGCAGCGGCGACGGGTGGCCGGCCACCGCCAGGCGGACCGGCTCGGTCGGGTCTTCGGAGATCGCCATCGCGGCGACGCTGCACAGCGCCGCCCCCCGGCGGGCCAGCAGCTCGCGGTTGAGGGTCCGCAGCGCCAGCACCGGGTCGCCGGTCAGGGCCGCGGCGGTGCGCAGCGTGTAGCGGGCGTGGGCGGTGACCGCCGCGGCCTTGGCGCCGCGGCCGGTGACGTCGCCGATCACGACCATCCAGCCGCCGGCGATGCGGAAGGCGTCGTAGAAGTCGCCGCCGAGCTCGTTCTCGGCCCCCGCCGGCCGGTAGGTGGCGGCCACCGACCAGCCCGGGATGTGCGGCAGGGGCGGCGGCAGCAGGCCGCGCTGCAGGGTCTCGGCGATCTCGGCGCGTTCGCGCTCGGCGCGCTCCAGGTCGGAGAAGAGGCCGGCGTTGTCGAGGGCGAGGGCGACGCGCCCGGCAAGGATGGTGACGAAGTGCACGTCGGCGTCGCCGAAACGGCGGCCCGAAGGACCGACGCTGATCGTAAGCACGCCGGTCGGCCGGCCCCGGGCGCGCAGCTCGACGGTCACCCCCGAGTGCACCTTGAGACCGCGAAGGAAATCGAGGTCCTCCTCGTCGGAGGCGAACTCGCGCAGGTCGTCGTCGCTGCGCAGCTCGAAGCGCCGCGGCTGCTGCTGCTCGCGGCTGGCGTCGCTGGCGATCTGCTCCTGCAGGCGCGGGCCGCGCGCCTGCAGCCTGGAGACGACGGCCTCCGCATCGGGGCCGTCGGCCCGCAGCGCCGCGCGGCGAACCGAGCCGTCCTCGATCACGTCGATCGCGCAGATGTCGCCCAGCTCCGGGACGATCGCCGCGGCGATCGCGTCGAGCGTCTCGTCCAGCGACATGCCGCCGTCGGCGACGCGGGAGACCTCGTCGAGCATCCGGAAGCGGCGGTTGGTCTGCCGCACCTTGCGGGTCGAGACGGTGGCGACCACGGCGACCACCACCAGGGCCAGCGCGACAATAATGTCGCCGTAGAGCGGCATCAGCCCGGTTTCGAACCCCGGTCCCGGTCGTTCCCGGTGCTGGTGGTGAGGTTCTCGGCCGCGCCGCCGCTGAGGACCCGGCGCACCAGCGAGGGCGCCAGGATTCGCAACGCCGCCGCCAGCGCGTAGGGGCGGGGGACGTAGCGCTCGGCCTTGCGGCCGGGACCGCACCGGTGGATCGCCTCGGCGACGGTCTCCGGCTTGGAGACGATCCAGCGGGTCGCGGCTTTTTCCCGCAGCTCGGTCGCCGGGAAGCCCTCGGTGCGGACGAAGCCAGGCAGCACCAGGCCGACGTGGACGCCGTGGGCCCCCTCCTCGGCGTAGAGCGAGTCCGACCAGCCGATCAGGGCGAACTTGCTCGCCGAGTAGGCGCCGGTGCGGGCGCGGGAGACGCGGCCGGCGGTGCTGGCGACGTTGACGATCGCGCTCGGGGCGGATTTGCGCAGCAGCGGCAGCAGCGCCTCGGTCAGGCGCACCACCGCGTCGAAGTTGAGCTCCATGTGGCGATGGACGTTGGCGTAGCCGGTCTCGGCGAAGCTGCCGCGCCAGGCGGCGCCGGCGTTGTTGACGAGCAGGTGGAGGTCACCGCCGTGCTCGGCCTCGAGGTGCGCCCGGACCCGCTGCGGCGCGTCCTCGGCGGTCAGGTCGACCGCCACCCAGGTCGCCGGGCAGGGGAGCGACTCGGCCAGCTTGCGCAGCAGCTCCTCGCGGCGGGCGACGAGCACGAGCTCGACGCCAGGATCGCGCGCGAGCCGCTGCGCGGTCGCCTTCCCGATCCCAGTCGACGCTCCCGTCACGACTGCAACTCCCATCCGACAACCATATTGCGAGGATTGGGGAGCATGGAGGCAAGCTCCCATCATTCGCGGTTGAGCGCGACCCGGCGTGAAGGCGAGCGGGTGACGCCGCTGGAGCTCTTCTTCGACCTCGTCTTCGTGCTGGCGATCACCCAGTGCACGGCGCTGATGTCGCACGACCAGACCTGGTCGGGGCTGGCGCAGGGCCTGCTGATCCTCGGCGTGCTCTGGTGGGCCTGGGTCGGGTACGCCTGGTTGACCAGCGTCATCGACCCCGAGGCGGGGATCGTTCGCCTGGTCATCTTTGCCGCGATGGCGGCGATGCTGATCGTCTCGCTCTGCGTGCAGGAGGCGTTCGGCAACCTCGCCCTCACCTTCGCCCTCGCGATCGGGTTCTACCGGACCGCCCACATCGCCCTCTTCTGGCTCGCCGGTGCCGACGACAAGGACCTGCAGCGGTCGGTGATCGGGCTCGCCGTCAGCACCGCCGTCGCCGTCGGCATCCTCGCCCTCGCCTCGCTCTTCGACGGTCGCGCGCAGGGGGCTCTCTGGGCCCTGGCGATCTTCCTCGACATGGCCGGCCCCTACTTCTTCGGCGCCGAGGGCTGGAAGCTCGTCCCCGGCCACTTCGCAGAGCGCCACGGCCTGATCGTGATCATCGCCCTCGGCGAGTCGATCGTCGCGATCGGCGTCGGCGCCTCCGGCGCGCTCGACCTCGGGATCGGCGCCGCCGCCGTGCTCGGCATGTTCCTCGCCGCGGCGCTCTGGTGGACCTACTTCGACGTCGTCGCCCTGATCTCGGCCCGGCGCCTCGGCGAAGCCGAGGTCGGCCGGCAGCAGAACGAGCTGGCCCGCGACTCGTACTCCTACATCCACTTCCTGCTGGTCGCCGGGATCGTCCTCACCGCATTCGGCCTCAAGGCGACGATCGCCCACCACGGCGAAGACCTCCACGACGTCCCGGCCTTCGCTCTGCTCGGCGGGGTCGCGCTGTACCTGCTGGGGCTGGTCGGCTTCCGCTACCGCCACGTCCACTCCCTTAACCGGCGGCGCCTCGGCCTGGCGATCGTCCTCCTCTTACTGGTCCCCGTCGCGACCGCGATGCCGGCGCTTCTCACCCTGGCGATCGTCGGTGCCCTCGTCTGGGCGTTGATCGCCTTCGAGCACCGCGGGTACGGGCCGAAACGCGAGGATCTCCGCCGCGAAGCCACCGGCGCCCACTCTTAGGCATACTCCCCGGACCTTTTGAGCACTCCAGATCTCCTCGACAAGCTGCTCCGCGCCGGCGCCCCCTCCGGATACGAGGGTCCGGCCGCCGCGGTCTGGCGCGAGGCGGCGTCCTTCGCCGAGGTCAGCAGCGACGGCATCGGCTCCTCGATCGCCCGCGTCGGCGAGGCCGCGCCGACGCTTGCCGTCGTCGGCCATATCGACGAGATCGGGCTGATCGTCACCCACGTCGACGAGAAGGGCTTCCTCTGGTTCGCCCCGGTCGGCGGCTGGGACCCGCAGATCCTGGTCGGCCAGCGGGTCGAGGTCCGCGGCAAGGACGGCCCCGTGCCCGGCGTCGCCGGCCGCAAGCCGATCCACCTGCTGGAGGCCGACCAGCGCAAGAAGGTCGTCGAGCTGAAGAGCATGCACATCGACATCGGCGCCGCCGACCGCGAGGAGGCCGAGGCCCTGGTCCGGGTCGGCGACCCGGTGGTGATCGCCGCCGAGCCGATGCCGGTCGCCGGCGAGCGGCTCGTCTCCCGGGCGATGGACAACCGGCTCGGCGCCTACGTCGCGCTGGAGAGCCTGCGCCGCTGCGCCGAGGGCAAGGGCCCCGGCGGCTCCTTCGCCGCGGTCGCCGCGGTCCAGGAGGAGATCGGCCTCTTCGGCGCCCGCACCGCCGCCTTCCAGCTCCGCCCCGATATCGCGATCGCCGTCGACGTCACCCACGCCACCGACGCGCCGGGGGTCGACGAGAAGGAGATCGGCAGCCACCCCTTCGGCTCCGGCCCGGCGATCGGCCGCGGCTCGACCCTCTCGCCGCAGGTCTTCGAGCTGCTGGTCGAGACCGCCGAGGCCGAGGGCATCGAGTACTCGATCAGCGCCAGCGGCCGCGGCACCAGCACCGACGCCGACGTCCTGCAGATCTCCCGCGCCGGGATCCCGACCGGCCTGGTCTCGATCCCGCTGCGCTACATGCACTCGCCGGTCGAGATGGTCGACCTCGGCGACGTCGAGGCGACCGTAAAGCTTCTAGCCGCGTTCGGCGAGCGGCTCAGCAGCGACTGGGACCTCAGCCGTTAGCCCGATCTCGCTGTCGATGTAGACGAGGTCGCGGCCGCCGGCCTTGGCCGCGTAGAGCGCCGCGTCGGCGCGGGCGAGCAGGTCATCGGTGTCGACGAAGCTGGGCTCGGCGACGGCGACGCCGATGCTGAGCGTGACCGGGACGCCGACCGGGCGGCGCTCGCGCACGGCGACGCGCAGCCGCTCGGCGATCTCCAACGCGCCGGAGTGCCCGGCGCCGGGCAGCATCACCAGGATCTCCTCGCCGCCGACGCGGTAGATCGAGTCCCCCGCCCGCAGCGCCGCCCGCATCGTGTAGGCGACGTCCTGGAGGACCGCATCGCCGGCGGCGTGGCCGAACTGGTCGTTGACGCGCTTGAAGTTGTCGAGGTCGCAGAGCAGGAAGGAGTGCGAGAGGCCCTCGACCGGTTCGCACGGCTGGCCGTCGAGCTCGGCGAGGCGCTGCTCGAGCGCATTGCGGTTGAAGAGCCCGGTCAGCGGGTCGAGGGTCGAGCGGCGGCGGTGGGCGCGGTCGGATTCGACCAGTGCGCCGCTGAGGATCACGGTGCTGACGATCAGGGCGGCGACGGCGATCAGCAGCTGCCGCTGGTCCCAGGCCGCCTGCGGGTCGGGCAGGACGGCGGCGGCGAGGAAGACCGCCAGCACGTACGCGGTGCCGGCGATCATCCCGCGGGGCTCGAAGCGGAAACCGAGGGTGACGGCGGGCAGGGCGAGCCAGACGAGCACCGGGCTGGTGGCGCCGCCGGTGACCAGGACCGAGGCGCCGAGCAGGGCCGGCAACGCCGCCCAGGCGCCGGCGACCCAGAGGGCCGGGTGAGCGCTCTGGCGCATGAAGCGGTCGGCGACCGCGAAGCCGAGCAGGCCGAGGACGAGGAGCGCCGCCCACCAGTAGCCGATCGAGCTGCCGCCGCCGACCCCTAGGGCCAGGGCGAGGATCGCGAAGCAGGCGAAGCGGTAACGGCGCAGGCGCTCCTCCATGTCGAGGAGGCGTTCGCGTCGAGCTTCCTCGTGGATCGAGACCAGCGTGTCCCGCTTCTTACCCATGGCCGGGCATCGGCGAGGCCGAAGCTTGGCTTGAATTTGAATGATGAACGCCGCTGTAGCGGAGCTCAGTCGACGATCTGCAGCTCTTTCGGCAGCGAGCTGAGATTGCGGAGGCCGTCCTCGGCGACGACGACCAGGTCCTCGATCCGGACCCCGAGCTTCCCGGCCAGGTAGATCCCGGGCTCGACGGTGACGACTTCGCCCGGGGCGAGGACGTCGTCGGAGCGCTGCGAGAGCCGCGGTCCCTCGTGCACCTCCAGCCCGACCCCGTGGCCGAGGGCGTGGCCGAAGGCTTCGCCGTAGCCGGCGGCGTCAATGGCCTTGCGGGCGGCGCTGTCGGCGTCCTCGCCCTTGATCCCGGCCCGGATCGCCTCCAGAGCCGCCGCCTGCGCCTGGCGCACGACCTCGTAGACCTCTCCGCCCTGCTCGCCGGGATCGCCGGTGGCGAAGGTGCGGGTGCCGTCGGAGCAGTAGCCGTCGAGCTTGGCCCCCATGTCGAAGACGACGAGCTCGCCGCGGCCGATCTCGCGCTCCCCCGGCTCGGCGTGCGGCAGGGCGCCGTTGGGGCCGGCGGCGACGATCGCCGGGAACGACGGGTCGCCGCCGAGCTCGCGGATCCGGGCCTCGGTGGCGCGGGCGACGTCGCGCTCGCGGCGGCCGGCCAGGCCCCGCTCCAGGGTCCAGCGCAAGACCTCGTCGGCCAGCTTCGAGGCCTCCTCGATTGCCGCCAGCTCCTCGGCGTCCTTGACCCGGCGCAGTTGCTCGACCTTGCCGCCGGCGGCGACCATCTCGGTCCCCTCGCCGAGTTTCTCCTTCAATTTGCCCAGCAGGCGGACCGACATCTGGTCGTCTTCGAAGCCGACCCGGCCCTCGAGCCGCTCGGCGATCCCTTTCAGCCAGTCCCCCGCCAGGGTCTCGGTCTCCCAGCCCTCGACCTCGGCGGCGGCGCGCTCGGTGTAGCGGAAGTCGGTGATAAAGAGTCGGACGCCGGGCCCGCAGACGCAGGCCCCGTTGGTGCCGGTGAAGCCGGTCAGGTAGCGGACGTTGGTCAGCTCGGTGACGAGGAAGCGGTCGAGCTCGGACTCGCCCAGCAGCGCCTCCAGGCGCTCGCCGCGGCCGCGCATCAGGCGACGCCCAGCTCGCCGGCCAGCAGCTCCAGCGCCTCGCGGTAGCCGTCGGGGCCCTTGCCGGAGACCTTGGCGAGGACGAGGCCGTCGAAGACCGAGAGCTTGCGCCAGTCGTCGCGGGCCTCGACGTCGGAGAGGTGGACCTCGACCGCCGGCAGCCGGGTCAGCTCCAGCGCGTCGGCGATCGCCCGGCTGTAGTGGGTCCAGGCGCCGGCGTTGACGATCACCGAGTCGGCCAGCTCGGCCGAGCGGTGCAGGTATTCGCAGAACTCGCCCTCGGCGTTGGTCTGGAAGAAGATCGGTTCCAGCCCCAGCTCATGCGCCCAGTCGGAGATCTTCGCCTCCAGCTGCGAGAGCGAGATGCCGCCGTAGATCGAGGCGTCCCGCCGCTCCAGCACGGCGAAGTTGACCCCGTGCAGGACGGCGACGCGGTTCTTGACGGTGGGCATCAGTAGAGCTCCTCCACGGCTGCGCGGACCTTAGCCGGGTCGACGATTTCGCCGGTGCGGGGCTTGCCCGGCTCGGAGAGGAGGACGAAGCCGACGCCGGCGGCGGTCCGCTTCTTGTCCTTGGCGAGGGCATCCAGAACGGGCTGCACACCGAGCGCCGGGTCGAGTCGAGTCGGCAGATCGTGCCGGCTCAGAATTGCCTCAACCTCGTCGCGTAGGTCGGATGCGTCGGAGAGCCGCAGCGCCGCGAGTAGGCCGAGGCCGATCGCTTCCCCGTGGCGGTAGCGACCGTAGGCGGTCGCCGTCTCGATGCCGTGGCCGACCGTGTGACCGAGATTGAGCACGTGGCGCAAGCCGCCATCGCGCTCATCTGCTGCGACTATCGCGCACTTGTAGCGGGCACAGGCGAAGACGACGTCGTCGAGCTCGGCGGGATCGATCCTTTCCAGGCCGCGCACGCGCTGCCAGAGCGAGCCACCGGCCAACAGCCCCGTCTTGATCACCTCGACGAACCCAGCAGCACGCTCGATCTCGGGCAGGGTCTCCAGCGTCGCCGTATCGGCGATGACGGCCGTCGGCATGTGGTAGGCGCCGGCATAGTTCTTACCCTGGGGAAGGTCGACACCGGTCTTCCCCCCGTATGCGGAATCCACCTGAGCGACCAGGCTGGTCGGCACCTGCACGATCGGAACACCCCGCTGGTAGACATGAGCGCAGAAGCCCGCGATGTCCCCTACCACGCCCCCTCCGAACGCGACTACGTGGTCTTCTCGGGTCATTCCAGATTCGGCCATGTCTTCGAGGATGGCCTCAGCTTGCGTCATGTTCTTGGTTCGCTCGCCGGCAATCGTCGCGTCGATACCGAGGAAGGACTCCAGGCGCTCTCCGGGCAGTTGCAGCACGGTCGCGGTGTCCGCGATCAAAAACTGGCGGCCTCCGAGCGGCCACCAATCGCTGCCCAGCACTCCTCTTCCCACAACCACCGGATAGTCCCCGGACGCGCTTGACGCCCAAAGCAGTCGCGTGCCCTCCGGCATCTCCGCCAGCGCCTGGATCGCCGGCAGCGCCCGCTCGATGACGCGCTTGTCGGCCGTCGGCACCACCGCGTCGGCCAACTCCTCGTAGAGCGGCGCCCGCTCGGCGAGCAAGGCCTCGACGTCGGCTTCGCTGGTCGCCAGCGGCCGCTCGGTGCCCTCGATCCGCTGCCAGGCCGTAGCGGCGTTGATCTCCAGCAGGACGACCGTGTGCCTGTCGAGCGCCGCCCGCACGCGCCCGGAGAGGACGCTGCCGCCGCCGAGGGCGATCGCGCCGCCGTCGGCGTTCTCCAGCAGCGAGCCGACGACCTCGGCCTCGCGCGCCCGGAAGGCCTCCTCCCCGTCCTCCTCGAACGCCTGGCGGATCGGCTTGCCGAGCTCGGCTTCCATCAGCTCGTCGATCTCGGTTGTCTCCAGCCCGGCCTTGCGGGCAGCGGCGAGCGCGGTGCTCTTGCCGGCTCCCATGAAGCCGATGAAGACGATCGCCGGCGCGCTCACCGGCTCAGCCCCGGAAGTCGATCCGCTGCTTGTAGGCCTCGACCGCGCCGACGACGTCGTCGATGTGGTCGCCGCCGAACTTCTCGCGGTAGGCGCGGGCGAGGGTCAGGGCGACCATCGCCTCGCCGACGATCGCGGCGGCGGGGACCACGGTCGAGTCGGTGCGCTCGCGCAGCGCCTGCGCTGGCTGCTTGGTCTCGGTGTCGACCGAGCGCAGCGGCTTCGTCAGGGTCGAGATCGGCTTGATCGCCGCCCGCACCGAGAGCGGTTGGCCGTTGGTCATCCCGCCCTCGAGGCCGCCGGCGTGGTTCGTTTCGCGGAAGTAGCCGTCCTTCTCCGACCAGAAGATCTCGTCGTGCGCCTCCGAGCCGGGACGGCCGGCGACGTCCCAGGCTTCGCCGATCGCGACCCCCTTGATCGACTGGATCGAGGCGACGGCGCCGGCGAGGCGCCCGTCGAGTCGGTCTTCCCAGGAGATGTGTGAGCCGATCCCCGGCACCAGGCCGAAGGTGAGCACCTCGAAGGTCCCGCCGAGGCTCTCGTTGGCCTTGCGCAGGCGGTTGATCTCTTCGACCATCGCCTTGCTGGCCTCCTGGTCGAGGCAGCGGACGGAGTCCTCGTCGACGGCGGCGAAGTCCTCCGGCTTCAGATCCGGTCGCTCGGCGGCGCGGACCGAGGCGATCTGCAGCACGTGGCTGTGGATCTCGACCCCGAGCCTGGCGAGGAAGGCGCGGGCGATCGTTCCGGCGGCGACGCGGGCCGCGGTCTCGCGGGCGCTGGCGCGCTCCAGGACGTTGCGGATGTCGGCGTGGCCGTATTTCTGGGCGCCGACCAGGTCGGCGTGGCCCGGGCGCGGCAGGTGGACCTCGTCGGGCGAGAAGCCCTCCACCGGCCAGGGGTTCATCCGCTCCTCCCAGTTGGCGTAGTCGCGGTTGGCGACCAGCAGCGCGATCGGGCTGCCGAGGGTGCGGCCGTGGCGGACGCCGGCGCGGACCTCGACGGTGTCGGTCTCGATCTTCATCCGGCCGCCGCGGCCGTGGCCGAGCTGCCGTCGCGCCATGTCGCGGTCGAGCGCCTCGCGGTCGAGCTCCAGGCCCGCCGGCATGCCCTCGACGATCGTCACGAGCCCCGGCCCGTGCGACTCTCCCGCGGTGGTGAAACGGAACGTCGTCATCGCGCCAAGGCTATCGGCGGAACGATTGGCGAGTTTGGGCCCCTATCGGGGCCACTATTCGCCACCCGCCGCCGCGGCGCGCATCACGTCGATGTCGGGCGTGCGGCCGGTCCAGATTTCGAGCGAGCGCGCGCCCTGCTGAACGAGGATCTCCAGGCCGTCGACGACCGTCGCCCGCGCCCCTTCGGCGGCTTTCAGCAGGCGGCTGCGGCGGGTGCCGTAGACCATGTCGACGATCGTCTGCGCCTCGGAGAAGCGCTCGCGCGCCAGCGGCAGGTGGTCGAAAGGGTCCTCGCCGTCGAGCCCGGCGGCGCTGGTGTTGACGATCAGGTCGTAGTCCTCCTGCCGCGGCACACTCACCGCCTTCCCCCCCAGCTCGGCGCAGATCTCCTCGGCGCGCTCGGGGGTGCGGTTCCAGACGTCGGCGCTCGCCCCTTCCCAGAGCAGCGCCCAGAGCGCCGCGCGGGCCGCGCCGCCGGCGCCGAGGACGAGCGCCCGCCGACCCCGCGGCGGGTCCGGCAGCGCCGCCAGCAAACCGTCGGCGTCGGTGTTGTGGGCCTCGATCCCCCCACCCTTGAAGACCAGCGTGTTGGCGGCGCCGATCTGCCGCGAGGCTTCGCTCGCCTCGCCGGCCAGCGCCAGCGCCGCCTGCTTGTGGGGGACGGTGACGTTGACCCCGGCGTAGCCGACTTCGGCCAGCTCCTTGACCGTCATCTCGAAGGCGTCGGGGGCGGCGTCGATCGCCTGATAGCTCCAGTCGTCCAGCCCCAGCGCCGCCAGCGCCGCGTTCTGCATCGCCGGCGAGCGAGAGTGGGAGACGGGATGGCCGAGCACCGCGAGCTTTGGCATCGCTCATTCTCCGCAGGAGTCGGGCGAGTTGCCGCCGGCCGCTTCGCGGGCCGAGTTGTACTTGTCGACCGCGGCTTCGAATTCGGCTTCGGTCTTGGCGAAGGTGAGCTTGCCGCAGGCGCCGGGCGTGGTCACGTAATAGAGGTAGTCCGTCTGCGGCGGGTGCGCGGCGGCTTCGAGCGAGGCCAGGCCCGGGTTGCTGATCGGCCCCGGCGGCAGGCCGGCGTTGGTGCGGCTGTTGTAGGGCGAGTCGATCGCCAGTTCCGATTCGGTCAGCGGCTCGGTGTAGTTGCCGGTCGCGAAGCGGATCGTCGCGTCGATCCCCAGCGGCATCCCTTCGTGCAGGCGGTTGTAGATCACCGAGGCGACGAGCCCGCGCTGGCTGTCGACGCCGGCCTCGTCCTCGACCATCGAGGCGATCGTCACCACGTCGAACACGGTCAGGTTCTTCGACTTCGCGTACTTCATGTTCACGCCCTTGATCCGGCGCTTGAAGTCCTGCAGCTGCAGCTGGACCAGGTCGGCGACCGGCGCGGTCGGCTTCAGTTCGAAGGTGTCGGGAAAGAGGAAGCCTTCGAGGTCCTTGGCGTCCTTACCGCCGTATTCGGCCGGGTCGAGGTACTTCGATTTGATCGTCGCCTTGGTGTAGTCGCCGGGGACGCCGGCTTCTTCGGCCACCTGCGCCGCCTGCGAGCGCGTGTATCCCTCGGGGATCGTCACCGAGAGCGTCCGCTTCACCGGCGGCACCGAGAGGGCGTCGATCGCGGCGCCGTAGCTCATGTTTTCGGCCAGGGTGAAGTTGCCGGAATAGATTTCTGAGCGCTTGCCGGCGAGGGTGACGCGGACCTGGAACAGGGTCGAGTTGTCGATCACGTCTTCTTCGGCAAGCAGGTCGCCGACTTCGCTGACGCTGGAGCCCTTCGGGATCGTCACCGCCACCTTGCCGGAGCCGTCGCCGTGGAACGGTTGGAAGAGCGCGGCGAGGAACCAGATGAGGAAGAGGGCTGCGACCACGGCGAAGATCAGGAACGGGTGGCGGCCGAGCTTCTTGAGGAAGGCCGGGGGCCGGCGCGGCTCGCGGGGGCGGCCGTTGCCGGAGACGGCGGGAGGCGGCGCGGCCGGAGGCGGCGGTTGCTGCTGCCGCTCCGCCGGCGCCTCGAACGCCGCCGGGGCCGGGGGAACCTCCGGGGCATCAGGCTCCTCGTCCCAAAATTCTTGCTCGGGCGTTCGCGGCGGCAGCGGCGGCTCTTCCGGCGCGGGCGGTTCCGCAGGAGGCGACGCCTGCGGAGGCGCCGGCTTCTCGACCGGGGCCTTCTTCCCCGCCTTCTTCGCCCGCTTCTCTTCGCGTTCGCGGCGACGTTCCTCGCGCTCGCGGGCGGCGGGGTCGTCGGCATCGGCGAAGGGATCCTCTTTGAGCCAGTCCTCGCTCATGGCTCGTCCGTCTCGTCCTTGCCGCCGGGCCGGGATCTCTCCAGGTAGGTCTCGAGCAGGTGCGCGGCGGCGAGCGAGTCGCGGGCCGCGGCGGCGCCGCCGCGCCGGCTGGCGTCGGCCATGCGCGAGGTGAGGCGCTCGTCGTAGGTGTCGACCGGCACCGGCAGGATCGCTTCCAGTTCGCGGCAGAAGCTGCGCGCGAGGCCGGCCTGGCTGCCCTCCTCGCCGCTCAGGTGCAGGGGCAGCCCGACGACCACCCGCTCGACCCCGTGCTCGGCGACCAGCTCGGCGACGGCGCGCGCCTCCGGCGGCTCGATCACCGGCAGCGGCGTCGCCAGGGTGCCGCTCGGATCGGAGAGCGCGCAGCCGATCCGCACCGTGCCGTGGTCGAGGGCGAGCACCCGCATGTCCTCAGGCGAGATCCCGCTCGATCGCCGCGCGGGCGGCGGCGAGCGCCTCGCCCAGCTTCGAGGGGTCCTTGCCGCCGGCCTGGGCCATGTCGTCGCGACCGCCACCGCCCCCACCTACGATCGGGGCGATCTCGCGGATGATCGCGCCGGCCGAGAGCCCGGCGCCGGCGAGGTCCTTGGAGACCAGAGCCACCAGGCCGGCTTTGCCGCCGAACTCGCCGCCGAGGACGACCACCGAGGGGCCGAGCTTCGACTGCACCCGGTTGGCGAGATCGAGCAGCTGCTTCGGGTTCGCCTGCAGGCTCGGGTCGACGGCGGCGAGAACCATGCGGCCATCGCTACCCGGAAGCGCCTCGGCCTCACCCGCGAGCCCGTCGGCGGCGCCGCCGAGCTGCTCGCGCTGGGCCTTCTCGGCACCGGCGCTAGCCTCCTTCAGCTGCTCGGACGCGCGGCGGGCGGCGGCGAGGGGGTCTTGGGGGTTGCCGAGCAGCTCGCCGGCCTCCCGCAGCTGCGCCTCGCGCTCACGGAAGAAGTCGATCGCGGCGGGTCCGGTGATCGCCTCGACCCGGCGCACATTGGCCGCGCTGGAACCCTCGGAGACGATCTTGAAGATGCCGACCTCGGCGGTGTTGGCGACGTGGGTGCCGCCGCAGAGCTCGCGGGAGACGCCGTCGACCTCGACCACCCGAACCCACTCGCCGTATTTCTCGCCGAAGAGGGCCATCGCGCCGAGCTCTTCGGCCTCAGCGCGGTTCATGTTCATCCAGCGCACGGGGCGGCTCGCCTTGACCCACTCGTTGACCCGCTGCTCGACGTCGCGCAGCTCCTCGAGGCTCAGCCCCTGCCCGTGGGTGAAGTCGAAGCGCAGCTTGTCGGGGCGAACGGCGGAGCCCGCCTGGCGCACGTGGGTCCCGAGCCGCTCGCGCAGGGCGGCGTGCAGGAGATGGGTCGCGGTGTGGTTGCGCATCGTCGCGTGGCGGGTCTCGGCCTCGACTTCGGCTTCGACCGCGACACCCGGCTCGATCGCCGCGCCGCTCGGCTCGACCTCCAGCGCCTGGTCGTCTCCGAGGCGGTAGACGTCGACGACGCGCGCCTCCTCCCCGCCCCAGCGCAGCACCCCGGAGTCGGCGACCTGGCCGCCGCCCTCGGCGTAGAAGGGGCTCTCCTCGAGCTTGACCAGCGCCCGTCCGTCGACCGGCTCCACGGCGGCGAGGCCGGTCGTCGCCCGCAGCGTCTCGTAACCGACGAAGGTCGTCTCCGGCGCCGCTTCGGCGAAGGCGAGGACGCGCTCGTGGGTGTTCTCCGAGCCGTGGGCGGTGGCGCTCGCCATCCGCGCCCGCTGACGCTGCTCCTCCATCAGCTCCTGGAAGCCCTGGTCGTCGACCGAGAGGCCGTTTTCGGCCAGCAGCTCCTTGGTCAGGTCGTAGGGGAAGCCGTAGGTGTCGTGGAGTTTGAAGGCAGCGGCCGCGTCGATCCAAGAGGTCTCGCCCTCCTTCGCCTCGGCGACCAGCCGCTCCAGCAGCTCGGTGCCGCGCTCCAGGGTGCGGCCGAAGCTCTCCTCCTCGTCGCCGACCCAGCGGCGGATCGTCTCCCGCTCGGCGACCAGCTCCGGGTAGGCGTCGCCCATCAGCTCGATCGCGCGCTCGGCGAAGCGGCCGAGCCAGGGCGACTCCAGGCCGAGGGTGCGGCCCTGCTGGATCGCGCGGCGCATGATCCGGCGCAGGATGTAGCCGCGGTCCTCGTTGGAGGGGACGACGCCGTCGGCGATCAGGAAGGCGGCGCCGCGGCTGTGGTCGGCCACGATCCGCATCGCCCGGGTGACCGCGCCGCCTTCGTCGTAGCGGCGGCCGGAGAGCTCCTCGGCGAGGTCGACCAGCGGCCGCACGTGGTCAGTCTCGAAGACCGAGGGGACGCCCTGGAGGATCGCCGCCATCCGGTCGAGGCCCATGCCGGTGTCGATGTTTTTCGTCGGCAGCTCGGTCAGGGAGCCGTCCTCGGCGAGGTCGTAGCTCATGAAGACGTGGTTCCAGAACTCCAGGAAGCGGTCGCTGTCGTCGCCGGGCCGGTCGCCCTCGGCGCCGAACTCCAGGCCGCGGTCGAGGTAGAGCTCCGAGCAGGGGCCGCAGGGGCCGGTCGGCCCGGCCTGCCAAAAGTTGTCCTCGCGGCCGAGGCGGACGATCCGCTCCTCCGGGACGCCGGTGGCGCGCCAGATCTCGATCGCCTCCTCGTCCGGTCCCAGGCCGAGCTCCTCGTCGCCGCCGAAGACCGTGACCCAGATCCGCTCCGGGTCCATCCCGAAGCCCTCGGTGGAGAGCTGCCAGCCCCAGGGGATCGACTCGGCCTTGAAGTAGTCGCCGAAGCTCCAGTTGCCGAGCATCTCGAAGAAGGTCATGTGGCGGGCGGTGTTGCCGACCTCCTCGATGTCGGTGGTGCGGAAGCATTTCTGCACGTCGGCGAGGCGCGGCGCCGGTGCCTTTTCCCGGCCCAGGAAGTAGGGCTTGAAGGGCTGCATCCCGGCGGTGGTGAGCAGCACCGAGGGGTCGTGGACGGAGGGCACGAGCGAGGCCGAGGGCACGATTTTGTGCTCGCGCTCGGCAAAGAACGCCAAGTAGGTCTCCCGGATCTCCTGCGCCCTCATGTTAGGAAGCCTAAATATTTCTCGGTCGGGACACCTGCCTCCCTGCCTGGACGGATGGCCAGATCGAGATCTTTGCCCTAACAGGGAGCTCATTCGCGCGTTTCAGGCATGACTGGATCGTTCGTTCGACTTTGTCGAAGGAGGCAAAACGATGAAGCTGCGCATGTTGATCACGATGGCCTTGGCAGTGTTCTCGCTGGCCCTGCTGCCGGCGCTGGGCGTCGCCGACGGGCCCGAATACCACCCCGAAACTCCGCAGGGGCCGAAGTACGAAAACCCCGGGCAGGGGCCGAAGACGGCGCCTCAGGGCAAAGCCTATGGCTACTACTGCCGCGGACAGAGCAAGAAACACGTCAAAGGCGAGAAGGGGACCGCCTTCAGCCGCTGCGTGAAGGCGATGGCACAGGCGGACAAGAACGAAGACGTGAGCGCAAAGAAGGCGTGCAAGACGCTGAGCAAGAAGCACGTCAAAGGCGTCAAAGGAACGCCCTTCAGCAAATGCGTCAAGGGCGTCAACCAGATGCGACGGGAAGAGGCCGCAACGGTCGCTTCCAGCTCGGCCGTCTGAGCGGCTGAGCGCCTAGGCAGCGATGGTGCCGTGGCCGACGATCCGATCGCCGGCCATGAGCACCGCCGTCTGCCCCGGGGCGACGCCGGCGAAGGCCTCGCCCAGCTCCACCTCCAGGTGGGGGTGCCGTCCCGGCCCTGCCTCAACCCTTGCCGGTAGGGCGCGGGAGCGGTAGCGCAGCTTTACCGCATCCACCGTGCCGCCATCGCGGTGCAGGACCGCGTCGCGGACGCTGACGCTGCGCTTCTCCAGCTCGGCCCGGGTGCCGACCGTGACCGTGTTAGTCGCGGCGTCCGTCGCCAGGACGTAGAGGGCCTCCGGCGCCGAGACGCGGATGCCGCGGCGCTGGCCGACGGTGAAGTCGTGGTGGCCGCGGTGGCGGCCGAGGGTGCGCCCGGCGGAGTCGACGATCGCGCCCTCGTGCTCGCGCAGGCCGCCGTGGCGGCGGAGGAAGCCGCGCTTGCCCTGGCCGGCGAGGAAGCAGAGGTCCTGGCTCTCGGCCTTGCGGGCGACGGCGAGGCCGTGGCGGGCGGCGATCTCGCGCACCTCGGGCTTGGTCAGCTCGGTCAGCGGAAAGCCGAGGCGGTTGAGCAGTTCCGGCGGCAAGGCGGCGAGCATGTAGCTCTGGTCCTTGGCGGCGTCGGCGGCGGTGGCGAGCAGGGGGCCGTCGGCGTCCTCGACGATGCGCGCGTAGTGGCCGGTCAGCAGCCGCTCGGCGCCGACCCGCTCGGCAAGGTCGATCATCGCCGCCAGCCGCACCTCGCCGTTGCAGAGGATGCAGGGGTTGGGCGTGCTGCCCTCGGCGTAGCCGCCGATGAAGCGGTCGACGACGCGGCGGCGGAAGTCCGCCTCCAGGTCGAGGGTGAAGTGCGGGATGCCGAGCTGGTGCGCGAGCCCGCGGGCGCCGAGAACGGCCTCGGGCGAACAGCAGGCCTTGGCGCCATCGGTGTCCGGGTCGGACCAGAGCTTGACCGTGACGGCGACGACCTCGGCGCCTTCCTCGCGGGCCAGCAGCGCGGCGACGGCCGAGTCGACGCCGCCGGACATGGCTACGGCTACGCGTCGGGAGGGGGAGGTCCCCCTCCGTCGCAAAAGATGGGGAGGCTCCTCCGGGGGACCTCCCCCTCCCACCTGAGCCGGGATTAGGTCCAGCGACGAAGACGCGACCGCTTGTAAAGCTCGGTGGAGGGCGTCCGTGGCCAGCTGGGCTGCGTGGCGCTTGGCGGGCGTGAGTCCGCCGATTGCTTGATCGACGGTGTCTATGTCGATCAGAGCCGCCTCAAGAACAAAAGAGCCATCGACCATCTCGGCGACCGCAGCGGTGGCTGCCTTGGTGGCTCCACATCCCTCCGAGTCGAAGGAGACGTTCTCGATGCAGCCGTCGGCGACGATGAAGGAGATTCGCGACAGATCGCCGCACGCAGCCCCGCCCGCGGCGCCCGTAAAGGCGCCCTCGGCAGCCGGCCCACGCCGGCTCTCGTCGCTCAGGAAGTGCTCGAAGAGCTCGCGATCCATCGCACGAAGGGTAAAGCGCAAGCCGTCCTTCCACCCCGAGCCGCGCTCACAGGGCCGTCACCCACACCTACTTGCCATGTGGGTGTGGGTGACGGCCCTGCCCAAGCGCCTTCCGCAGATCCGCCACCACCTCCTCCGGTTCTTCGTGCAGTTGCCGCCACGTGACCCGAATCGTGCGATAGCTCTCGGCGAGCAGGATCCGGTCGCGCTGCTTGTCCTCCTCGAAGTGCTTGCTCGTGCCGTGGACCGAGCGGCTGTCGAGCTCCACCGCCACCCGCTCCTCCTCCCAGAGCGCGTCGATCTGGAAGAAGCGCCCCCGCAAGTGCAGGTCGCCGTTCATCCGTGGCCGCCGCAGGCGATGGGCGTCGACCAGCGCCACGAACGCCTCCTCGAAGTCATTGCGCGTGAACCCGACCGGCTCCGCCGCCTCCAAGAGCGCCCGTAGATTGCGAGAGCCCCTTCGCCCCGGATATCGCTCCAGCAGCATCGGCAGCGAGACCCGGTCCCGCAGTTCCTGCACTTCCGCCTCATGCCAAGCCCGCTCCAGCCCCCGCCTGTCCAGCACCGCCGCCAGGTCGAAGACGGTCCGGAACGGCGAGGTGACCGGTATCCCGTCCACGACCATCCGCTCGTCCGGTGCGACCGTTGACTCGTGGGCGACGATGCCTTTCCGCCTTACGACGCGGCCGGGAGAGCACGTCACGTCGATCCATTCGGTCGCCGGCGGCAGGAGGCGCCACAGCCGCGCGGCCGAGCGGTGGCTCAACAGGGCTCCCTCTCTAGCCGCGAGCACCGCAGCCATCCAGCGACCCCGCCGGCTGATACGGCGAGCACCGAAGACGAATACTCCACGGAAGACCTCATGCAGTTGCCCTCGGTGCAGGCGAACATCGACAGTCCGCGCGCTCATCCCGAGTTGAAGCAGCTGACGCCGCGCCACCACTCCGTGCTGCCGGCGCGCCAAGGCCGACATCGCCTTGTCCCTATCGCGAGCCGATGATTTGCCACCTGTGAGGTGGTGAATCGCAATCTCGTTTCCCATGCGCAGGAGGGTGCGTCATCCGGGCGCGCGGGTGGTGCGCAGAACGTGCCGATTCTTCGGCGTCTTTGGGCGTTTAGACGAACCGCCGGAGTGGTAAGTTGAGCCCAGGCTCGAACCCGTACGAGAGCCGTCTCACCGTTTGACCCAACACAAACGGCACGGGAGCTGACAAGTCTCCGGTCCCCTTGGGGGCAGGAGCAGGCACCCACCTTCATTTGAAGGGATCAAAGCCAGAGGCGGCAACGGCGGGTTGGGGCCTTTTTCGTGCTCAGTCGAGGTTCGAGAGGTGCCACTCGGCTTCGCTCCAGCGATCGGCTGGGACGCGGAGCGAGATGTCGCCGCGGCCGAAGCGGTCGAGCGGCCAGTCGGAGGTGAGGACCGCCTCGATGTTGGCCTCGACCAGGGCCTGGTGCCAGGCGCGGGCGGTTTTCACGTCGGCGAAGTCCCGCACCACCTCCCAGCTGTCGAAGCTCGGGTCGTCGATGTGGATCGGCGTCTGCCCCGGCCCCGGAGCCGGTCGCCACCTGCGGGGAAGCCAGTCCCGCAGGCCCATCAGATGCCGGGCCGTCGGTTCGCGTGCGACCGGGGGTGCGCCCGGCCGAGCAGATCAAGAACGCAGGGCGAAGCCTTTGGTGGTGCCAAAGGCAAGCCCGAGGACGCAGAGATGCGAAGTGCCGGGCGTGCCATCCGGGTGCGCGGGAACCGGCGGCCCGGCATCTAGTGCCCAGGGAGTTTGGGCTTGTGGATGCCGATCGCGAGCTCGCGCAGCTGCAACTCGTCGACCGGGGCCGGGGCGCCGGTGAGCAGGTCGAAGCCGGAGGCGGTCTTCGGAAAGGCGATCACGTCGCGGATCGTCTCGGCGCCGGCGAGGCGCTGGACGATGCGGTCGATGCCGTAGGCGATGCCGCCGTGCGGCGGCGCCCCGTACTGCAGCGCCTCCAGCAGGAAGCCGAAGCGCGCCCGGGCGGTCTCCCGGTCGATCCCGAGAGCGCCGAAGATCGCCTCCTGGACGCTCGCCTCGTGGTTGCGGATCGAGCCGCCGCCCAGCTCCTGGCCGTTCCAGACGACGTCGTAGGCCTGGGCGCGCGCGGTGCCGGGGTTGTCGGGGTCGAACTCACCCGCGGGGGCGGTAAAGGGATGGTGCAGCGAGTCCCACCGCTTCTCCCCCTCGTTCCACTCCATCAGCGGCCAGTCGACGATCCAGAGCAGGCGGCTCGCGCCGGGGTCGATCAGGTCGAAGCGCTCGGCAAGGTCGAGCCGCATCTGCCCCAGCACCGCGTTGACCACCGCCGGCTTGTCGGCCACCAGCAGCAGCAGGTCGCCCTCCTCGGCCCCGAGCCGCCGATTGAGGTCGGCGAGCTCGGCCTCGCTGAGGAACTTCGCCGTCGGCGAGCGCCAGCCTTCGCCCTCGCGGAAGGCCCAGACCAGCCCTTTCGCGCCCAACTCCTGGGCACGGGAGATGAGGCCGTCGAGCTCGGAGCGCGGCAGCTCCCGGCGGCCGGCGTTGATCCCGCGGATCGCGCCGCCGCCGTCGAGGACCGAGCGGAAGACCTTGAACTCGGTCTCGCGCAGGGCGTCGCCGAGATCGACCAGCTCCAGGCCGAAGCGCAGGTCCGGGCGGTCGGTCCCGAAGCGGTCCATCGCTTCGTCGTAGGCCATCCGCTGCATCGGCGTCTCGACCGCCGGACCGCCGGCGCGCTCGAAGACGTGCGCCAGCATCCGTTCGTTGACCTCGAGCACGTCCTCGACGCCGACAAAGGACATCTCGACGTCGAGCTGGGTGAACTCGGCCTGGCGGTCGGCGCGGGTCGACTCGTCCCGGAAGCAGCGCGGGATCTGGTAGTAGCGCTCCAGGCCGGAGACCATCAGCAGCTGCTTGAACAGCTGCGGCGACTGCGGCAGCGCGTAGAACGAGCCCTGCTGCTGGCGGCTGGGGACGAGGAAGTCGCGCGCGCCCTCGGGGGTGGAGCGGGTGAGGACCGGCGTTTCGACTTCGACGAAGCCGTCGCCGTCGAAGAACTCGCGGATCGCGGCGACGACCGTGTGGCGCAGCAGCAGCGCCTCGCGCATCTGCTCGCGGCGCAGGTCGAGGTAGCGGTAGCGCAGCCGCGTGTCCTCCCCCACCTCGCCGCTGAAGCCCTCGATCTGGAACGGCGGCGTCTCCGCCCCGGCCAGCAGCTCGGCGCCGGTGACCAGCAGCTCGACCTCGCCGGTGGGAAGCTCGGCGTTGACCGTGTCCTCGGAGCGGCGCACCACCGTCCCGCTCGCGCTCAGCACGTCCTCGGCGCGGAGCTTGTGCGCCAGCTCGAAGGACTCGCCGGAGCTGTCGGGGTTGAAGACGAGCTGGACGATCCCGGTCCGGTCGCGGAGGTCGATGAAGATCAGCCCGCCGTGGTCGCGTCGCCGGTTGACCCAGCCGGCGACCCGCACCTCCGAGTCGACGCGGTCGGGCAGCACCTGGCCGCACCACGAGTCGCGGTACCCGTTCGCGCGCAGCGCCGGCAGCTCGGTGCTCAACTCTCTCCTCCCGTCATCTCGTCGAGAAGCTTGCCGGGATCGGCCGCGCGCTGCTCGCCGGTGCTCATGTCGCGCAGCTGGGCGCTGCCGTCGGCCTCGAGGATGAGGACGCGGGCGGCGCCGATCCGGTCGGCGTGTTTGAGCTGGCTCTTGAGGACGCGGCCGGCGAGATCGACCTCGACCGAGACCCCGGCGTGGCGCAGCTCGACGGCGAGCGCCATCGCCCGCCCGCGCTGGCCCGGGTCGGCGACCGCGATGAAGGCGTCGCGCCCGGCCGCCGGCACCGCTTCGTCGAGCGCCAGCAGGATCCGCTCGATCCCCGCCGCGAACCCGACCGCCGGCGTCGCCGGCCCGCCGAGATGCTCGATCAAGCCGTCGTAGCGGCCGCCGCCGCCGATCTCCGACTGGGCGCCGAGCGCGTCGCAGACGAAGGAGAAGATCGTCCGCGTGTAGTAGTCGAGGCCGCGGACCAGGGTCGGGTCGACGACGTAGGCGATCCCGGCGGCGTCGAGCAGCGCCCGCACCTCGGCGAAGTGCTCGGCGTCCTCGCCATGCAACTGGCCGACGAGCGTCGGCGCGCTCGCCATCACCGCCCGCGTCCCCTCGTGGTCGGAGTCGAAGGCGCGCAGGGGGTTGATGTCGATCCGCTCGCGCACGTCGCCGGAGAGCTCGTCCTCGTGGGCGTGCAGGTGCGCCTTCAGGTCCTCCAGGTAGGCGCGCCGCGCCTCGAAGGAGCCGAGGCTGCCGAGCCGCAGCTCGACCCCCGGCACGCCGAGCTCCCCCAGCAGGTCGGAGAGGAGCATGATCACCTCGGCGTCGGCGAGCGGAGAGTCGGTGCCGATGCACTCGATCCCGAGCTGGTGGAACTGGCGGTAGCGGCCCGCCTGCGGGCGCTCGTGGCGGAAGAAGGGGCCGAGGTAGGAGAGCTTCACCGGCTGCGCCAGCTTGTGCATCCCGTGCTCCAGGTAGGCGCGGCAGATCGAGGCGGTCCCCTCCGGCCGCAGGGTGAGGCTGCGCCCGCCCTTGTCCTCGAAGGTGAACATCTCCTTGCGGACGATGTCGGTCGACTGGCCGACGCCGCGCTCGAACAGCGCCGTGTCCTCAAAGCTCGGCGTCGCGATCGGCTCGTAGCCGGCGCGGGCGAAGACGGCCGCCGCGGCGCTTTCCAGGCGCGCCCGCGCCCGCGCCGCCTCGGGCAGGATGTCGAAGGTCCCGCGGGGTGCCTGGAACTTGCTGGCCATCTACCGCGTCAGCGCGCCCAGGAAGGGATTGGTGGCGCGCTCGGCGCCGATCGTCGTCAGGCCCATGTGGCCGGGATGGACGACGGTCTCGTCCGGGAAGGTCTCCAGCAGGGTGGCGAGTGAGGCGAGCAGCGTCGGCCCGTCGGCTCCGGGCAGGTCGGTTCGCCCGACCGAGCCCTGGAAGAGCACGTCGCCGGAGAAGAGCGCGTTCTCGCCGCGGACCGCGTAGGTGACGTGGCCGGGGCTGTGGCCGGGGGTGGAGACGACGTCGAGCTCCAGCCCCGCCAGCTCCAGCGTCTCGCCGCCGCGGAGCACCTCGTCGGCCTCGTAGCTCTCGAACGGGCCGAAGCCCTCCCAGGGGACGAAGGCCATGATGTCGGCGAGGATCGGGACCTCGATCTCGGGGCAGTAGACCGGCGCGCCGGTGGCGCGGGCGACCGGCGTCACCGCGCCGATGTGGTCGAAGTGGCAGTGGGTGAGGAGGATCGCCTCGACCTCGGCCCCGCTCGCCTCCACCGCCGCGAGGATCCGCTCGGCCTCTTCGCCCGGGTCGACGACCAGCAGCTTCTCGCCGCCCCGAGGCCGGAGCAGGAAGCAGTTCTCGGCGACGGGGCCGACCGTGAGCATCTCGACGTCGAGGGCCATCGGACCCGCTACTCGCCGCGGGCGCGGATGCGGGCGCGCTCCCGCCGCCGCCACATCGCCATGTCGATGTAGTAGCCGGCGGGGACATAGAACGCGAGCATGAAGAGGCCGAAGATGACCGAGCCGCCGACCGGCTTTTTGAAGATCAGGATCAGCAGGACGGCGAAGATGACGGCGGCGAAGAGGCCGCGGACGAACGAGTTGCGCCAGGTCGGCGGCAGGTCCTGCTGGGGGGCGGGTTTGCGTTTCTGGCGGGCGCGCGCTTTCGCTTCCTCGCGGCTGCGGGGACGGCCTTTGCGCGGGTTGGTGTCGACGCGCCCCCCTTGGGTGCCGCGCTGCTTGCGCCGACGCTTCTTCCTCGTCTGGGCCATACCGCCCCAAATCTAGTCGGTCGTGTCGGCGAGCCGCGCCTCGATCACGTGGCGATGCTGGTCGAAGCCGCGCATCGGCACGTCAGCCGGGTAGCCGGCGAGTGCGGCTCGCGGGATCAGCCCGACCAGCTCCGCCTCCAGCGGCCGCGCGCCCAGCGGCGCCGCCAGCTCGCGGACCCGCTCGACGACCGCGCCGAGGGGCACGGCGAGGGGATCGTGGACGTTGGTCGAGACCTGGGCGCGCCCGCCGGAGAGCAGCAGGCCGATCGCCCGCACCCCCGCCAGCCCGCCCCCGGACTCGCGCAGGCCGGCGGCGACGGCGCGGGCGACCTCGACGTCGCCGCTGTCGAGCTCGACGTTGAAGGCGGCCAGCGGCGGGCGGGCGGTGACCAGGGTGGCGCCGGCGGTGCGGTGCGGCAGGTCGGGCCCGAAGTCGGGGCGCAGCTCGCCGGACTCCATCCGCAGCCAGAGCTCGCCGAGGCCGCCGTTGCGGAAGTAGGCCCGCTCGGCGCGGCCGGAGTCGCGGGCCAGCTCGCCGTAGAGGAAGACAGGGATGCCGAGGCCGCCGATCTGGGTCGCGGCTGCCACCGCCTCGGCGCGCGCGGCCTCGCGGTCGGCGAGGTCGACCCAGACGACCGGGCAGACGTCGAGCGCGCCGATCGCCGGGTGGGCGCCGCGGTAGCGGTCCATCGCGACCGTCTCCAGCGCCTCCTCGGCGCCGGCGGCGAGCGCCTCGACCAGCGCCCCGCCGGCGCCGGCGAGGGTGAAGACGGTGCGCCCGTGGTCGGCGTCGGAGTGGCGGTCGAGCAGGGTGACGCCCTGGGCGAAGGCGCGCTCCAGCCGCGCCAGGCGCTCCTGGTCGCTCCCCTCCGAGATGTTTGGCACCGCGAGCAGGGGCGGCATCGTCCCGGGCCTCAGATGAGGAGCTCGCCGCCGGTGACGATCGTCTCGCCGTCGACTTCGATCGTCGGTTCCAGGACCACGCAGTCGAGATGGACCGGGACCTGGACGGTGCCGCCAATCGCCGCCGAGGCGCCGAAGGCGACGTGGCAGGTGCCGAGGATCTTCTCGTCCTCGAGGAAGTTGCCGGTGAGGATCGCCTCCTCGTTGGTGCCGATCCCGAGCTCGGCGACGTTGGTGCCGTCATCGCCGTGGGCGCTCAGCAGCTCCATCAGCCGGGCGCCGTCGGCGCCGGTGGTCGCGACCAGGTGGCCCTCGCGGATAGTCATCGAGACCGGCGTCTCCAGCAGGCCGACTTCGGCGATCGAGCCGTCGACGACGAGGGTGCCCTCGGCGGTCCCCTCGACCGGAGCGATGTAGCCCTCGCCGCAGGGCAGGTTGCCGAACGCACCGCGGTTGCCGAGTTCGCCCGCGTCGACGTTCCCCAGCCTGCCCTGCAGCCCAAGCCGCAGGTCGCTGCCGTGGGGACAGGTGATCCGCGCCTCCGAGCCGCGGTTCATCGCGGTGACGATCGCCCAGCCGCGGCGGCGGATCTCCTCCAAGTCGCCGGTCATCAGCCGCACCAGCATCTCTTCGGTGACGCCGGGGAGCGAGCCGACGCGGACCCCGGCCTCGGTCGCCGCGCGGCGCGCTTCGGTGTGGGAGAGCGATTGGATCGTCGCCGCCAGGACGACGTCGGCGGCGGCCATCGCGGCGGCAACCGCCCGCGGCGGCTCCGCGGCGGCCGAGTCCCGCTCGGAGATCACGGCCAGGGTGGCGTCGGCGCCGTCCCCCTGGGCCTCGATTCGCATCAGTGCGCCGATCTCTTCGGTGACCGGGTTGCAGACGACCAGCACGTCCTCGCCCGGCGAGATCCCCATGCACTGCCGGATGACCGTCTTCACCGCCCTGTCCAGTTCCGTGGTCATCGGGCAACCCTACCCATGCCGACCCTGAGTTGCACCCATATTTCCCCTGCATCCGCGGCATTTGCGCTCAAATGCAAGAGATTGCTCCACTATTCGGCTCTGGACGCGGAAATCACTCGTCATCCCGCCGGTGTCCAATCGCCCACAGCTCGAAGCCGATCAGCCCAAGCAGCACAAAGCCGAACGTAAGAAACGGCGGCAGCCACCCCTCCGGGCGCGCGATCGCCAGCGAAGCCACGGCAAAAGCATCCGCGACGATGAGAAATCCGACCAGCACCGGCCGCATCGCCGACCAGCCAGTTTGGGGAGATCCGCCTCGTCGCTGCACCGCTACCATCATCCCCCCCGCCGGAGTAGCTCAGCTGGTTAGAGCAGCGGAATCATAATCCGCGTGTCGGGGGTTCGAGTCCCTCCTCCGGCATCGCAGCTCGCCAACAGCAAACCCGAATGTTTTTGGTGTGGTTGAGCACTGGGATTAGGATCGGCCGATCTCGGTGGCGAGCTTCATCTCATGGCTTCAAGGCCGGACGCGGGAGGGTATTTCGAGCTTCACCCTGCCCCTGGAGTCCAGCGGAGGAACCACGCCCATTCCCTTCACGCCTGACGGCGTGTACCTGGAGGTGACGGTTAGGCAGATCTGGCTGACCGAGGAGCGCAGACTGTGGCGGGAGTTTCAGCCGTTTCTCGCGGTCGTCACCGACTTCATCCACCAGGGCGAGCCGCGCTCCCTGCCGGCGCTGCTCGGTGCCGGAGAGCTGAGCGGAAAGCTTGCGCTGATCGAGAAGGAGGACGCGATCGAGATCCGCAACATCCGGGTCGCTGGCCCGATCCCCTACGAAGGGGACAACGTCAGCATCCTCGTCGCCCTGTTCCGGACCGAAACGAAGAACTGGCTGAACAAGACGCTGGGAGCCGTCGAGCAGATCGCCGGAGCGCTCGCACCGGGCTCGCTGATCGCCTGGAAACCGGTAGCGGACTCGGTCATCTCCGCCCTCACCCGATTCCTCGACGAGGAGGCGCTCGAGCTTCGCTGCGGTCAATACCAGGGCTGGTCCCGAGCGGAAGATCCCGACAACCCCGGCCCCAACGACCTGCGCCCAATGCACCTCGTGGTGATGCGCAAACCAATGAGCGACGGTGAACCCGGCGCCGGGTTCACCGTCCGGGACGGCCGGCTGCACAGCATCGAGGCCGGCAAGGCGAAGCCGTACACCGCGCACGACTTCGTCCTCCTGGGGATCGAGCCGCGGCTCAAGCGAGACGACTACAAGAAGCTCGACTTCTACAAGTACTGGCAGGCGACCCGAGATTGCCTCAGGGCGGGGGAAACCGACGTCGCCGAGCGCGAATGGCGCAAGACGGCCGGCAGCCTCTACACCGACGAGCTGACCGAAACGCAACAGCAAACTCTCTACGCGGACTACAAACGGCGGTACGACGAGATGCTCGGCCGCTTGGTCGCGGCATCGGTACGAGGAATCGACGCAACTTCAGTAGCGCTGCCAGAGGACCCAGATCCAGCTGAGATCCTCGTCGCCGCCGGCGAATGACCGAGTCTCCGCTGAGCGAGGCCGAGCGGGTCCTTTTCGCGGCCCACAAGATGCTCGCGGACGGGGCCCACAGCGACGTCAGGGCCGGCCTGATGGCGGCTCTGGAGCAGGGCGTGTTCAGCCAGGAGCCGAGCCTGGAGACCTTCCGAGCGCTGCGTCTGCTCGGCCAGGCGACGCGGAAACACGGTGATCTGCCGGAGGCCGTTCGCGTCTACACGATGGCGCGCCGGATGGCCCACAGCCTCGGTCGTCCAGACCTGGAGTCGGGAGCCGTGGAGGGTCTGGCGATAGTCGCCAGGATCGACGGCGAATCGGCCCTGTCGCTGCGCCTCTTCGACGAGTCGGCAGAGCTTGCACAGAAAGCCGGAGATGCTGTCGGCCACGCGGCGGTCCTCTCGAACAAGGGCAACTTTCTCGCCGATAGCGAACGCTTCAAAGACGCCGAGCGAGTCCTGCGCGAAGCAGGCTCCCACCCGAAGCTGCCCTTGATGCTGCGGGCCGCGATCGAAGACAATCTCTCGGTCGCCCTGGCGGGACAGGAACGCTGGAAGGAAGCGATCGCCGCCGGCAGGCGAGCCGCGGAAATGTTCGCCGAAAGCGGCGCCGGATACGACCGCTACGAAACCCTCCGCCATCTCGAGCAGCACCAGCGTGCCGCCGGTGACACCGAGGCGGCGTCGGCGACCTTCGCGGAGGCACACCAGCTGATCGCCCAGTTGGAGACCGACAACCTCAACGAAGAGCGCTACCTGGCCTTTCCCGAGCGCGCTCAGACGATCGAAAAGGAAACCTTCGAGCACCTGGCGGCGCAGCGCCATGACGAAATGGGAGACGAGGTCAACGAGCTCGAGGTCAGGCTCGAAATCGGCATCCTCGCCGAGCGCGCGGACGAGCTCGGCCGGGACGCCGACCGTCATTTCGAAAACGGAGATTTCGAGGAGGCCGAGGCGGAGATGCTGGAGGCGCTCCGCCACTGGCAGCACCTGCGCGCGATCCACATGATGCCCCGCGTCCAACACGCCCTCGGCGCGATCTACACGGAAACCGGGCAACTTACGAAAGCGAAGGCTTACCTGCTCGCGGCCCGCACCCTCGCCCACCAGTTGGGGGATGCCTATCGCGAGATGACGGCCTGCGCGAACCTGTGTCGTCTGGTGCTCGACGCGCCCGGTGAGCTGGCGGAGCTGGACCCCATGCAGCTGGTCGCCAGGGCTCTGGCGCTGCGGCCCCTGGCCTTCGCGAAAGAGGGCGAGCCGAGATACGAGAAGGGAACCGAGCCGGCGATCGATGGCGGCGTGCTGGAAACCCTCGACGCATCGATCTGCCTCAGCCATGAGGCGCTCGACTTGGCAGAGGCGGCGATCCGCCGGGCAATCGAGACGATCGAGCCGATCTTCGAAGAAGGCAACGAGGACGCTGAACTGCTGCGGTACCGTCTGCGCCTGCGGCTGCTGAAGCTGTACACGATTTTGAAGCGACGGGACGGTCCGGGCGATGCCGACGATGCAGCCTCGATCGCCCAGCAGCTGGACGAGATGCTGGGGGAAGCGACGGACCTTCGCGCCCTTCTCTCAATCCAAGCGACGCTGGGAGCAGAGCGGTTCAACGACGGTCTTCGCGACGAGGAGACGCTGGCGCGCCTGCTGGCCGCCTGCGACGCCTACGAGGAGATACGCAAGCGGGCGCTTCCGCTTGGAGAGCTGGGCGAGTTGGGAGAGATCATGGGCGCCCCGTTTCCCGAGGGGATCGAAGTCGCGATCGAGCTCGGCCGCACGGCAGAGGCGGTGCATCTGCTCGAGCGCTCGAAGTCTCGCTCGCTGCTGGACGCGATCGGCGCGAACGGGCTGGCCGACCAGGCGCAGCTCGCCCAGCCGGCGACGGCGACGGAACTGACGGAGGCGCTTACCGCGAGAAGCGGGGATCCGATCCTCATCGAGCTGTTCGTGGGACCGCGCCAGGCCTACGCTTTCGTGCTCGACGGGCAAGGCAGGCTGGAGGTCCGCCCGCTCGCGGACTCCAGACCTGAGGAGTGGCGTGAGCTGAGCGCCCTGGTGCGGCGGAATGCGCTGCGCGGCGAAGACGGCGCCCTGGATGCGCTCCGGCATCCGGTTCTGCGGGAGCTGTCCCGCTTCGTGCGCGAGGTCGGAGACGGTCGGCCGACGTACCTCTGCCCACACTCGATCCTCCACGCACTGCCGCTGCACCTGGACGAGGAGGACGGGGAGCTCGTCCCGCTGTCTGGGGTCTACCACCTGCCGAGCGGATCTTTGCTGCGGATTGACGCCAGCGAGGACGACGCCAGCGAAGCGCTGGTGGGGGGCGATCCGCTCGATGACCTGCCCTTCGCGGCCCTCGAGGCGGGCGCCGTCGCCGGCCGGTACGGCGTCGAGGCGACCACCGGCTCGGCCTGCGACCCAGAGTGGTTGCAGGGCCTACTCGAAGACGGACACGTGCCGTTCCGCCTCGTCCACCTCGCCTGCCACGCCGTCTTTCATCCGAGCAAGGGCGAGCGCAGCGGCCTCCTGCTCGGCGGAGAGGGCGGGGCGTCACTGTTCTCGATACGTGAGCTGGCCGCACTGGACTGGAGCGGCGACCTCGTCTTCCTCAGCGCCTGCAGCAGCGGACAGCAGGAGGTTCGAGCCGGGGATGAGCTTGCCGGCATCTCGCGAACCCTGCTCGGGCGAGGGGCGCGAGCCCTAGTTGCCGCCCTGTGGAAAGTGCCGGACTTGGCCACCTTTCTACTGGTCGAGGACTTCTATTCCCGGCTCGAAAAGGAGGGGAAGCCGGGACTCGAGGGGGTGGGTGTCGCCCTCGCCGGCGCCCAACGCGCGATCCGGGACCTCACCGCCAGGCAGCTGATCGAGGTCGCGCTGCGCCTGCGCGCGAATCCGACCAGCGACGACGACGCGACGTTCCGCGCCTTAAAAGCGGCGGGGGCGGCACACAGCGCTGCGGAAAACAACGACCAGGTCCTGCGCTCTCTCGAGTCGCTCAAGGCACTCACCGGACAAGCGCAGCCCGCACCCGACATCGGCGAGCTCCAGTGGGAGGACCAGACGCACATCGCCAGCGGCCCCGCATACGAGGCGCGGCCCTTCGCCGATCCCGCGAACTGGGCTGCCTTCGTGCTCGTCGCCAGGCGCTGAGCGACGGGCCCCCCGAAGAAAGGTCGAACACGGCATGCCAGCCACGAAATTACGGCACTCTCACTGATGTAAAGGCGCTGATGCGGGCCTAGATTCGCTGTGCAACGTCAAAGCACACGAAATTGGAGGCTTGAAATGCAGCTTTACGGAATCTTTCGTCGCAACGGGTGGCGGACTCCGGCGGATTTGGAAGTGGCCGGGAAGAAGTCGGCCGAAGTCGGCGACGAACCGGGCTCGGGGGTGCGGTGGATCCGCAGCTACGCGCTCGGTGAGGAGAGCGGCGAGGTCGGAACGTTCTGCGTCTACGAAGGCGAGAGCCCCGAGACGATCCGCGCCCACGCCGAGGCCGCTGGCCTGCCCTGCGACGAGATCGTCCCGATCCTCGAGACCGTCGTCGTCCGGCCCGATCCGGTCCCGGCGTCGAACTAGCCATCACGGCCGTCCCGCAAGGCGCTTTGGTGAACCGGTGGTTTGCCAAAGCGCCTTGCATGCGGCCCTCGTGCCGTGCCTAGACTGACTGCGATGAGCGAGCGGACTCCCCTGGTCGGGCGGGCGGACGAGCTCGCCCAGCTGAACGAGGCGGCGGATCGCGCGCGCCTCGGCCAGGGCTCGATCGCCCTCCTCTCCGGCGAGGCCGGAGTCGGCAAGAGCTCGCTCGCCGCCGCGGCGGCCTCCGGCTTCGATGTCGCCCTCTGGGGAACGGCAACGGCCGGGTCCACCGTCTCCTACGGGCCGATCGTCGACGCCCTGCGCTCGCGGCTCCGCGAGGACCCCGACGCCCTCGCCGAGTGCGGCCCGCTCCTCCCCCACCTGGCGCTGCTGCTCCCCGAGCTCGGCGAGGCTGCCGCCGAGAGCGAACGCAGCACGATCTTCGAGGCCGTCCGCTGCGCTCTCGCCCACCTCAGCGAGGGCGAGGCGGCGATCGTCGTCCTCGACGACCTGCAGTGGTCCGACGAGACGACGCTGGAGCTGCTGGCGGCGCTGGCCGACCCGCTGGGGCAGCTGCCGGTCCTCGTCCTCGCCACCTACCGCTCCGACGGCCTACCCCGCGACCACCGGCTGCGCTGGCTGCGCAACGAGCTGCGCCGCGGCGGCCGGCTCGACGAGCTGGCCCTGGAGCCGCTCGACCGCCCCGCCGTCGGCGAGCTGCTCGAGGAGCTGCTGGGCGAGACGCCCTCCCCCGCGCTCGCCCGCACCGTCCACGACCGGACGATGGGCTCGCCCTTCTTCGTCGGCGAGCTGGTCGCCGCGCTGAACGCCAGGGACGCCCTCCGGCCCGGCCGCCGCGGCCTCGAGCTTGCCGAGCGGGACGAGCTCCCGGTTCCCGACTCGATCCGCGAAGCCGTCCTGGTCGGCATCTCCGACCTCTCCCCGGATGCCCGCGAAGCCGCCGAGACCGCCGCTGTGGTCGGCCAGCAGGTCGACCTTGGGCTGGCGGCCGAGCTCGCCCCGGCCGCGGGGCTGGCCGAGCTGGTCGAGGTCGGGTTGTTGATCGAAGAAGAGCCGGGCGTGGCGAGCTTCCGCCACTCGCTCGCCCAGGAAGCGCTCTACGCCGAGGTCCCCTGGATTCGCTGCCGCGACCTCCACCGCCAGCTGGCCGAGGCGCTGGAGGCGAGCGGCGGCCGCAACATCGCGATCGCCGCCCACTGGCGCGGCGCCGGCAACGAGGCCCGCGCCCGCGAGGCCCTGCTCGCCGCCGCGCAGGAGTCCGACGCCGTCCACGCCCACCGCGACGCGATGCGGGCGGCGCGCAAAGCGATCGAGCTCTGGCCCGAGGACGAGACCGACGACCTGCGGGCCGAAACGCTGCAGCGCTACGGCCGCTGCGCCGAGCTGGTCGGCGAGATCGGCGAAGCGACGAAAGCCTGGCGCGAGCTGGCCTCCAGCTGCGACCGGCACGGTGACCGGCTCGGCTACGCCGAGGCGCAGCGACGCCTGGCCGCCGTCTACGACCTCGGCGGCGAGCGGGACCAGGCCTTCGCCGCCCGCCGCCTCGCGGCCGAGTCCTTCGCCGCCGCCGGGTGCCCCGCCGAGGCCGCCCTTGAGCGCCTGGCGATGGCCGACCACCACCGGCGCGGCGGCCGCTACTCCGAGGCGGTCGAGCTGGCCGAGCTCGCCGCAGCTGACGCGCGGGCCGCCGAGCGCGTCGACCTCGACGCCCGCATCCTCGGCCTGCGAGGCGTGGTCGAGGCGAAGGGCGGGGACTTCGACAAGGGCCTGGAGTCGGTCCGCACCGGCCTCGCTCTGGCGCTGGAGCACGACCTCACCCCGGTCGCGGCCGAGCTCTACCAGCGGCTCAGCCTCGTCCTCTACGACGGCGCCGACTACCGCCAGGCCGAGGAGGCACTCGACACCGCGCTCGACCTCTGCCGCACCGACGGCGACGCCGGGACCGAGGTCGCCTGCGTCACCTGCCTCGTCTACGTCCTCCGCGAGCGCGGCGACTGGTCGCGAGCGGCGGAACTCGGCCGCGAGCTGATCGAGGCCGACACCGCGGTCTGGGTCGCGGAGGGGCTGATCGGCGCGATCCACGCTTTCGAAGGCAAGTACGCGGCGGCACGGCGGATGCTGAGCGCATCGCGCGCGGTCTCCTCCGCGGTCGGCCACTACAACATGTACGTCGACTCGACCACCTCGCTGGCGATCGTCGCCGCCGCCGAAGGGCTCGACGACGAGGCGGCGACCCACTGCCGCGAGCTGCTCGCCCGCTGGGAGCAGAGCGAGGACCACCATTACGCGGTCTGGGGCATCCGCTGGGCGACCAGCTGGTTCGCCCAGCAGGGCCGGCGCAAGGACGCCCGGCTTTGCGCGGCGGCGCTGGGCAAGATGGCTGCCGAGGGCGGCCACGACGACGCCGTCGCGGCACTGGCCCAGGCGGTCGGCGAGCTGGCGCTGCTGGAAGGCGACGCCGCCGGGGCGGCCGAGAGCCTCTCCCGCGCGGTCGAGCTGCACCGCAACATGGCGACCCCGCACGAGCGGGCGCAGGTCGAACTGCGGGCCGGGGTCGCGCTGGCCGCCGCCGGCGAGCGCGAGGAGGCGCTGGAGCGGCTCGGCGACGCCTACCGCTGCGCCGCCAAGCTCGGCGCCCGACCGCTGGCGGCACGAGCCGCCAAAGAGGTGGCGGAGCTGGGCGAGTCGGTCGCGCAGCGGCTCGGCAGCCGCGCCGCCGCGGCCGCCGACGGCGTCCAGCTGACCCGGCGCGAGCTGGAGGTCCTGCGCCACGTCGCCGTCGGCCGCACCAACCGCGAGATCGCCCAGGAGCTCTTCATCAGCCAACGCACCGTCGACATGCACGTCCGCAACCTGCTCGGCAAGCTCGACTGCCGCTCGCGGGTCGAGGCCAGCCACCGCGCCGGTGAGCTCGGGCTGCTGAGCTGAGACAAGCGGGTTTTCTGAGCTGCGGTTAGGGTCGGGACGAAGATGCCCGACTACTCAACCTCTCCGCTGCAGGACTGGGGCGAGCTGATCTCCTTCTCGCCGGCGACGGTGCTGCGACCGGCCGACGTCGACGAGCTGAAGGAGATGCTGGAGAAGGTCCACCGCGGCGAGACCGGCAACGGCCGGGTGCGGGTGCCGGGGAGCCTGCACTCCTGCTCGGAGATCGCGGTCGGCGAGACGATCGTCGACGTCTCCTCGCTGCCGAAGAGCATCGAGCTCGAAGCGGGCGGGGGCGCGGTGACCGCGACCGCCAACGTCTCCCTGCACGAGTTCCTCGCCGAGCTGGGCCGGCACGGCAAATCGGTCACCGCCACCGGCGGGACCGACCACCAGACCCTCGCCGGCCTGATCTCCACCGGCACCGCGCCGGCCAGCTCCCGCCACGGGCTCTACGAGAAGCTCGAATGGGTCGAGCTCGTCACCGTCGACGCCTCCGGCCAGGCGGTCGAGCGCCGCATCTCGCGCGGCGACCCGGACTTCCCGGCGGTGATCTGCTCGCTCGGCCTGCTCGGCGTCATCACCCGGGTCAACTTCAGCCTCGTCGAGGAGCTCTTCTTCGACGTGACGATGAAGGTCGTCAGTCTCGACGAGGTGCTGACCGACCTTGACGCGACCTCGCGGCAGTACGACTTCTGGCGCGTCAACTGGCTGCAGAAGAGCGACAAGGCGCTGCTGTGGGCCGCCACCGCGGTCCCGCGCGAGCAATCGAAGCCCGACGGCGACTACCCGGAGGAACGCTCGGAGCAGATCCTCGACGTCGTCTTCGCGGCGATGGACAAGATCGCCGACACCGGGCCGCTGCTGAACCCGGTCCTCGACGGGATCTACAACGTCCTCGCCCTCACCTACGACGAGACCCGCTTCACCGGCCCGCTGCGCAACATGCTCCCGGTCGACCGGCGGGCGCCGCTGCGGGTGGCGATGGCCGAGTGGGGCTTCCGCCCGCAGGACGTCCAGCGGGTGATCGGCGAGTGCGAAGACTATTTCGGGGAGGCGGGCTGGCCCAACATCCCGACCGAGATCGAGCTGACCAGGGTCGACGGCGCGCCGATGTCGGCCTGGAACCGCGACGACGTCCCCTACGTCGTCAAGTTCAACTGGATGTACCTGACCGAGGTCTGCCGCTCCCCCGGCGAGAAGGAGCAGATCTACGCCCACCTGCGCGGACTCTGGGAGCACCTGCGGCGCGCCGGCGTCCCCTTCAAGGCCCACTGGGGCAAGGTCAACTTCATCGACCCCGAGTTCGTGCGCGCCAACCACGACTTCGACCGCTTCAAGCCGCTGATCTCGCCGATCTTCCTCAACGACTACCTGACCGAGAGGCTGGGGCCGCTGTGAGCAACGGTGCGAACGACGCCTTCCCGGGCCTGATCGACATGCACGCCCACCCGGCGATGAACGCCTACTTCTGGGGCCGGGACCTGCGCAAGCACTACTTCGCCGGCAGCACCTTCAACCCGCTCGCCAGCCTCACCGACTTCCCGATGCTGCGCAAGGGCGACGTCCGCGTCCTCTGGTCGGTCCTCCACGTCCCCGAGGAGGAGCAGCTCCACAGCCCCCCGCTCCGCCTCCTCGCCCGCCTGGCCCCGGGCGGGCGCAAGATCCTCAAACTGGACAACGCCTGGGAGGTCACGCTGCGGATGATGGACGCGATGGAGCGCCAGGTCGCCCGCGCCGGCGACGAGTTCGCGGTCGCGCGCTCGAACGCCGAACTCGACGCGGCGCTGGCGGCCGGGAAGCGGGTCTTCGTCCACACCATCGAGGGCGGCCACCAGCTCAGCGCCGGGCTGCCCGCGGGTGACGTCCAGGCTCGTCTCGACCGGCTCGACAAGCTCGCCGAGCGCGGGCTCGCCTCGCTGATCCTCGCCCACCTCTTCCCCAACGACATCGCCGGCCACAGCGAGTGCATCCCGGCCAGCCAGCACAAGATCCTCTTCTGGCGCCTCGACACCAAGGTGGACGACTCGCGCGGCCTGACCGAGACCGGCAAGGCCGTGGTCAAGCGGATGGCGGAGCGGCGGATCATCCCCGACCTCACCCACTGCTCGCCGGCCTCGCGGCGAGATGTCTACGCCCTGGTCGGCAAAGAGATCCCGATCGTCGCCAGCCACATCGGCGTCCAGGCGCTGAACCCGGTGCCGGTCAACATGAGCGAGGAGGACGTGCGCGAAATCGCCGCCTCCGGCGGCGCGGTCGGCGTCATCTTCATGCCCTACTGGCTGGAACCGTCGCATCCGAAGAACGGCCTGGAGGCAATCTGGCGGACGATGGAGCAGATCAACGCCTGGAGCGGCGGCGAATGGCAGCACGTCGCGATCGGCACCGACTTCGACGGCTGGACCGACCCGCCCGACGACTGCAAGAGCGCCGGCGAGCTGGGTCGGGTGCGGGAGATGCTGGAGGCCAAGGGGCTGTCCCGGCCGGAGGTCGAGGCGGTGCTCGGAGCTAACGCCCGGCGCGTGCTGCGCGACGGCTGGAGGTAGCCACCACCCGGTCCCGTCTGCGGGATCCGCCGGGCCGACCGGCGAGGAGACCGATGCCGACGCCGGTGAGAACTGAGATCAGGCAGAGCGCGGCAAATCCAGCGCCGGGCGCAGCATCGACCTGGCCCAGCAAGATCGCCACCCCCACCAACACGATAAATGGCACAACGAGCAGCAGAAGTTGACGCATGCTCCGAGTGTAGGTCACCTCATCGCCTCCAAAAGTAGGACAAACCCTCCGAGCCCGAGGCCCGAAAAGAAGCCAAGGGCCGTTGCCCGTTCGACCCCATCATCATCCCCGCCCGCCAAGACAGCCGCATAGCGAGACGCAGCGCCGGTAAGGCCGGTGGATGCGACCAGCGAGGGAACGAGGTCCGAACTCGTTTCCGTAAAGATTCCCGCTAGGACAAGTATTTCCATCTCAGACATAACATTACCACGTGTTTCAGACAGAACATCTCGGCAACCTCAAGGCCCTCTGGGTCAGCGTTTTCGTCGCAGCAGCGATCGCCGGTTGCGGCTCCGGCTCAGATATCTACTCCCCCGCCGCCACCGACGCCAACCGCTACTTCGGCGACCACCCGGGTCAGGCGGCGACGCAGGCCGCGATCGGCCGCGGCGACTGCCACGCTCTGCGGCGGGCGGTCGAAGGTCGAAGGGACGGTCGGCTCAGCGCTCAATCGGAGCCCTCTCCCCCGTCCTCCCGCTGCCTGCTCCGGGGCGGCGACCTGCGCGTGTCCGTCTACCTCGACGCCGCTTACGCGGCGCGGCAGCGCTACGCCAACCGGATGGTCGAGCAGGTCCAGTTCTACGGCGCCGACCCGGTGAAACGGCCGCACGCGGTGGCGGGCGTCGGCGACCGCTCCGCCCACGAACACACCGCCAGCTGGATCCCCGCCTTCAGCACCCTCTACGCGGTGCGCGGCAACCGCTGGCTGACGATCGCCTACTCGGACCCGAGCCTGCCGCGCCCGCAGCGCGCGGCGGCCGCCGCCGCGCTCGCCCGCGAAGCGTTCAGGCTGACGGCTCGGTAGCCGCGGGGACCTCGACCATCAGCGTCACCGGCCCGTCGTTGACCAGCGCCACCCCCATGCAAGCGCCGAAGACGCCCTTCTTCGCCCTCAGCCGCTCGCAGAAGCGGTCGTAGAGCGGCTCGGCGACCTCCGGCCGCGCCGCCTCGACGTAGCTGGGCCGGTTGCCCCGGCGGGCGTCGCCGTAGAGGGTGAACTGGCTGACGCAGAGCACCTCGCGCTCGCCCAGCGGCTCGTTCATCCGCCCCTCGGCGTCGTCGAAGATCCGCAGCTTCCGCACCTTCTCGGCGAGCCTGTCCGCCTCCTCCGTCCCGTCGCCGACCCCTACCCCGAGCAGGATCAGCATCCCCGGCCCGATCTGCGCGACCCGGTCGCCCTCGACGTCGACCGCCGCCTGGCTGACGCGTTGGACCAATGCCTTCATCGCGCCGAACCTAGCGCAGGCGCGCCAGGGGCTCAGCGGCCGTGGCGGAAGGTGGCGCGATCCCGGACCGGAGGGCGGCCGTGGACGTGCCGGTGGCGGTGCTTAGGCTTCTTCTTCACGCACCGCACCTTGCCGTGCACCCGCTTCTTGCGGAAGCCCTTCTTGCAGCGCTTGCGATGGTGCGAGATCGAAGGCGTGAAAGCCGGCGGCGTCACCGCGGGCGGGGACGGCGCCGGACCCGGCCCGAGATCGCCATCAATACCGGTCGTCACGCTCCCAGTGCCGAGGAAAAGGGGATTCGCCGTTTCCCAGCTTGCCTTGTGGTCCCAGAACTGGACCGGCAGGGATTCGTCGTAGGGCCAGAATTCGACCTTGTACTGACCGGCGGGCAGCCCCTCGATCGCGTAGCGGCCATCGCCGCCCGGTTCGACGCAGCGGAAGGCCCCTTCGGGATCGGTGCTCCAGGCGCAGACTTCGACTTCGGTCAGCGGCGAGCCGTCGCTGGCGCGCCGGACCTGCCCCTCGACGGTCGCCCCGGCCACGAGGTCGGCGTCGATGCCCGCTTTGATCGCGCCGGAGGTCACCACCACCGGATCGGATTCCCACCAGTGCGCCCGGTGGTCGTACCACTGCGGCAGGAAGTTCTGTTCCAGCGGCCAGAATTCGATTTCGTAGGCGCCGGCGGCCATCCCCTTCAGCGCGTATTCGCCGAGGAAGTCGCTTTCGGTGCAGCCGCCGAACTCTTCACTCGAGATGGTCCAGGCGCAGACGAAGACTTCTTCGAGCGGGTTGCCGCTCCCGGCTTCCTCGACGGTCCCTTCGACTTTGCCGCCGAGGACCATCTCGGCGTCGACTTCGGTGACGTCGAACGCTCCGACCAGGACCGGGTCGGCTTCTTCCCAGGCTTCCTTGCCGTCGAAGTACTGCGGGACGTAGTTCAGGGGGCGGCCCCAGAATTCAACCGTGTATTCGTCAGGGTCGAGTTCGCCGATCGTGTATTCGCCGCTGGCGTCGGTCTCTTCGCAGATCCAGGTTTCCCCTTCTTCTGAAAGCGGATAGGCGCAGACTTCGAGCCCTTCGATCGGTTCCGCCGTCCCCGCGTCGGTGACGGTGCCGGAGATCGAGCCCGCGAAGGCGGCGGCGGGCGCGAAAGCCGCGAGGCAGAACAGCGCCGCCAGCGCCAGAACAGCGGCCCGGCCGCGTCCGATCAAGGTCTCCCCAGAAGTCAAGGCGGCGCAGTATATACAGGTACGGGAGAAGTACCCGTTTAGCCGTCGAGCGCCTCGACCAGGGAGCCGGCGTCGTAGGCGCCGAAGAAGCGCACACCGTTGACGAAGAAGGTCGGGGTGCCGGTGGCGCCGCTCGCCTCGGCGGAGGCGCGGTCGCGGGCGACGCGGTCGCGGCAGGCGCCGGCGTCGACCTCTGAGCCCATCCGCTCGGCATCCAGACCCAGGTCGGCCCCCACCGCGAAGATCGTCTCCGGCGAGAGCCGGGGCTGGGCCGCGAAGAGGGCGTCGTGGTAGTCCCAGAAGCGGTCCTGCGCCGCCGCCGCCTCGCTCGCCTCGGCGGCCAGTGGGGCCAGCGGGTGGCGCTCGGGGATCGGCAGGTGGCGGAAGCCGAAGAGAAGGCGGTCGCCGAGGCGCTCGCGGACCCGGCGCAGGACCGACTGGGCGCCGAGGCAGAACGGGCACTGGAAGTCGCCGAACATCACCAGCTCCAGCGGCGCGCCGCGCTCGCCGCGCACGTGGTCGAGGTCCTCCAGCGGCGGTGAGAGAAGTTCGTCCACGTCTCCCTTGATGTTATGTGGCCCGTGAACGACATCGAGTCGATCCTCGTCCTCGTCCTCGCCGCGGCGCTGCTGGTGCGGCTCGCCGACATCGGCAAGATTCCCGCCCCGATCGTCCTCGTCGTCGGCGGCCTGGCGATCGCCTTCGTCCCCGGCCTGCCGAACGTCGAACTGGAGCCGGACACGATCTTCCTCGTCTTCCTGCCGCCGCTGGTCTACGCGGCCGGCTGGCGCGCCTCGCCGCTGGAGCTGCGGACGGTGATGCGACCGCTGGCGCTGCTCTCGGTCGGGCTCGTCTTCCTCACCGCCGCCGTCGTCGCCCTCGTCGCCCACGCCACGGTGCCCGGGCTGACCTGGGCCGAGGCCGCGACCCTCGGCGCCGTCATCGCCCCCACCGACACCGTCGCCGCGACCTCGATCTTCCGCCGCCTCGGGGCGCCGGAGCGGGTGCGGCTGCTGGTCGAAGGCGAGTCGATGATCAACGACGGCACTGCCCTGGTCCTCTACCGGATCGCCGTCGGGGTTGCGACCGGCAGCGCCTTCAGCTTCGGCGGCGCGGCGCTGGAGTTCGTCGGCGTCGCCGCCGGCGGCATCCTCGCCGGGCTCGCGATCGGGGTCCTCTCCGACCGAGTCCTGCGCCGCCTCAGCGACTCCGACCTGACGATCATGCTCTCGGTCCTGACCGCCTACGGCGCCTACATCGGCGCCGAGGAGCTGCACGTCTCCGGCATCCTCGCCGCCGTGGTCGCCGGCGTCTACGCCGGCTACCGCTCCCCCCAAACCCTCGACGCCGACGTCCGCCTCAACGCCGTCGCCTTCTGGAGCGTGCTCGTCTTCGGGCTGGAGATCACCCTCTTCGTCCTCCTCGGCCTGCAGCTGCCGGAGATCGTCGACACCCTGGAAGCGAGCTCCACCGGGGTCGGCGATCTGGTCTGGCCGATCGTCGCGATCGCCGCCAGCTCGATCGCCGCCCGCCTCGCCTTCGTCTTCGCGATGGGCTCCGACGCCGGCGAAACCGCGGGGCAGCGCTTCGCCGTCGGCTGGAGCGGAATGCGCGGCGCCGTCTCCCTCGCCGCCGCCCTGGCGGTGCCGCTCAGCGTCGACGGTCGGCCGGAGATCATCTTCCTCACCTTTGCCCTGATCCTGGTCACGATCGTCGGCCAGGGCCTCTCGCTGCCGTTCATCGTCCGCGCCCTCGGGCTCGAGAACCCGCGCCGCTGGTCCGACGAAGAGGCGGTGGCGCGGATGGAGGCGGCGCAGTCGGCGCTCGACCGCATCGACCAGATGGAGGACGACGAGCGCGCCGGCGAGAAGCAGCTACTGCGCCTGCGCGACCTCTACCGGGCCCGCTTCCGGATGTGCCAGGCGGTGCTGGCCGGCGAGGACCAGGAGACCGCCGTCCGCGAGCAGCGGATCGTCGACTACGGGCAGCTGCGGCGCGAGCTGATCGGGGTCGAGCGCGAGGAGCTGCTGGCGCTGCGCGGCGTCGGCCGCCTGCGCGACCAAACCCTGCGTCAGATCGAGCGGGACCTGGACCTGGAAGAGGCCCGGATTCGGAGCTAGGTGGTTAGGAGGGGGTCGGTGGGGGGTGCCTGGGAGCACCTCCGCCGAGAGAAACGGGGATTGGCTGACGCCTCAAGTCACTTAGCTTTATGGAAAAGCTTGTCCCGGACGGGCCGTCTCTTGATGCGGATCGTGGAGGGGGCGGGGCACCCCTCCCGGGTACTCAGCATGGAGCTGAGCCAACGGCGCCTGAGGCGTCAGCCAATCTGCGTTCCTCTCAGCGGAGGTGCTCCCGGGAGGGGTGCCCCGCCCCCTCCCCACCAACCACCTACCGAAAGAACTCCCGCGCGCGTTCGGCGACGAGGTCGGGCATCTCGTCGGCGATGAAGTGGCCGCAGTTGTCGACCAGCTCCAGCTGCATGTCGTCGGCGTGGCGCTCGTAGCCGGCGAGGAGGGTGTGCTTGAGGGCCTGGTCGCCGGTGCCGAATAGGAGCCGGGTCGGCACGGTAAGGCGAGCGTCGGCGTAGCGGCCGCGGCCGATCTTCGGCGCCTCGCGCAGGTTGAAGACCCGGTACATCTGCACCGCCGCTCGCGCCCGGGCCGGCTCGGTGAAGGTGTCGGAGAAGGCGTGCAGGGTGGCGTCGTCCCAGACCTCGCGCCGGACCGAGGCGCCGGCCAGCACTTTGGGGACGAACTTGCCGCTGGTGTGCAGCCGGTAGCCGATCCCCGGCGCGAGGATCAGCCACTGGTACCAGAAGCGCCAGAGGTGGGGGGCCATCGCCCGCATGCTCGTCCACGGCGGCAGGATGTTGAGCGAGAGGTAGCGGTCGACCCGCTCCGGCGCCCGCAGCGCCAGTAGGAACCCGATCCAGCCGCCCCAGTCGTGGCCGACCAGCTTCACCCGCTCGATCCCGAGCTCGTCGAGGACGGCGATGATGTCGTCGACCAGGTTCTCCTTCTCGTAGCCGCGCGCCGGCGCCTCCGACCAGCCGAAGCCGCGCTGGTCGAGCGCGATCACCCGGTGGCTGTCGGCGAGCGCCGGCATCAGGTGCCGCCACTCGTACCAGTGCTGCGGCCAGCCGTGCAGGCAGAGGACGACGTCCTCGCCGCCGCCTGCTTCGGCGTAGTGGAACTGGACTCCGCGGGCGCCCACCGTGTGGTGGGAGACGCCCTCGACCTGGGGCAGTGGCTGGCTCACCAGCCAGACCCTATCCGTCGCTCAGCGAACCGCGGTGGCCGCCGCGCGGCGGAAGTCGTTCAGCAACTCCTCCATCGCGCCGACCTCGCAGGGGACCCCTTCGGGCCAGTCCTTCTCGGGATGCTCGTGCAGGGTCTTCAGGCCGTTGCCGCTGATCACCGCGACGACGGTCTCGTCGGGGCCGATCTTCCCTTCCTGCGCCAGCCGCGCGGTCGAGGCGATCGTCGTCCCGCCGGCGGGCTCGGTGAGGATCCCCTCGGTCTCCCCCAGCAAGTCAATCGCGTTCCAGATCTCATCGTCGGAGGCGGTCGCCGCCGAGCCCTGGCGCGAGCGCACCGCGTCGACGACGAGGTTGCCGTCGCCCGGGGCGCCGATCGCCAGCGAGTGAGCCGCCGTCTCCGGCGTCTGGTGCTCGATCTCGCCGCCGCCGACGATCGCGGTCGCGATCGGCGAACAGCCGCTGGCCTGGGCGATGTTGATCTTCGAGCCGGTGGTCTCGGCCAGCCCTACGGTCTGCATCTCGACCAGGCCCTTGTGGACGCGGGAGGAGAGGGTGCCGCCGGCGGCCGGAATCACGAAGTGGTCCGGCGGTTGCCAGCCCAGCTCCTCGACGACCTCGAAGGCCATCGTCTTCGCCCCCTCCGCGTAGAACGGCCGCAGGGTGATGTTGGCGAACTCCATCCCGGTGGCCAGCGCCAGCTCGCGGCAGGCGCGGTTGGCCCCGTCGTAGTTGGCGTCAAGTTGGATTACCTGCGCGCCCATCGCCCGGCAGGCCTTCGCCTTGCCCTTCTCCATGTTGCCCGGGTAGAAGATGTAGGGCTTGGCGCCGGCCTGGGCGGCGAGCGAGGCGACGGCGGTGCCGACGTTGCCGGTCGAGACGCAGCCGACCTCGTCCTTGCCCAGCTCCAGCAGGCGGGCGATGGCCATGCCGACGACGCGGTCCTTGTAGGAGAGCGAGGGCCGGTTGGTCGAGTCGTCCTTCAGGTAGAGGTTGCTGAGGCCGAGCTCGGCGCCGAGCCGCTCGGCGTGGATCAGCGGCGTTTTGCCGGCGAACTGGGCGACCCGCTGCTGGGCGCGGCGGTTGAGGATCGGCAGCAGCTCCTCGAAGCGCCAGATATTCCACGGCCGCTCCGCCATCGGGCGCTCGGCGATCCGCTGCTTCGCCAGGTCGTAGTCGTAGTCGACGTCGAGCCCTTCGCCGCAGGCCGGACACTTGAAAGCCCGGTCGAGCAGGGGCGTGCGGTAGCCGCACTCGCGGCAGGTGAGTTCGGTGGCGCAGGAGTGGGTCCGGAGCCCGTAGGGCTCGGTGCGATGCGGATCTGCCGCGTCACTCATAGCTCCTCCTTTGCCGCCGACTTCTCAGCGCGATTGCAAGTTATCTCGAACAAGGTAGCGGACGGGGCAGCCGGCGCAAGCTAGGATCGCGGGATCTATGACTCCCCAGGAGCGCTTCGCCGTCAACCTCAGGAAGGCCCGCACCGCGGCCGGTGTCTCGCAAGAAGAGCTCGGCTACCTGTGCGACCTGCACCGCACCGAGGTCTCGCTTCTGGAGCGGGCCGGTCGCGAGCCGCGCCTGGCGACGATCGTCAAGCTCGCCGGGGCGCTGAAGACGACCCCGAACGAACTCTGCGAGGGGATCTCCTGGCTGCCGAAAGCGCGGCGCTTCGACGTCAAGCGCCCGCCGCGGAGCTAGGAAAGCACCGCTGCAGCTCCTCCGCGTCGAGGCAGCGCCCCCCGGGCGCTGCCTCCATACCCCTGGATGAGAATCGCCGGGCCAGTAAGTGAAGGGAGGCGGGGCGACGCCGGCCGAGCCGACGTGACCAGGATCCGTCATGACGATTTAGATCCTGGCTCAGGATTGGTCCTCCTTTGCCACCCCAAGGCGGTTTCCCATATCCGAGAGCCCCGCCTCCTTCACCGGTTGATCGCCCGGCTGGACCAATTCATAACAGAGTTCGTTGTAGCAATCAAGGGTATTTGCTCATTCGCCGCGGAGACGAACGAACAGGCGCTCAGGAGGTGGTTGCGGGAGCCGGCGAAACCGGGATCTCGGCCGTCGCCGGCCAGGCGCCGAGCGCCTCCGCGCCCTCTCCCACGCCCAGCGCGACGAGCAACTCCTCGGCCAGATGGGGCGCGAACGGGACCAGCGTGCGCGCCAGCAGGACGAGTGCGGCGATCTGCGCCTCGGCGTCGGCGCGGTCGAGCTCGCCGCGGCGTTTGATCACCCGCTTCTCGAAGTCCTGGATCCGCTCCAGCAGGCGGGTGATGTTGCGGACCGCCTTGTGCATCTGCAGCTGCTCGACGTCGGCCGTGATCCGCTCCAGCCCGTTCTCGCACCATTTGCGCAGCCGGTCGCGCATGTGCTCGGTGTCGGCCGCCGCCTCGGGATCGTGCGCCAGCCCCTCGAGGCCGGCGAGCCGCTCGTGGCTGTAGTTCCAGAGGTTGCGCAGGAAGCGGGAGGCGAAGCGGACAGCGCCGTCGCTCCAGTTCAGCGTCTTCGCCGGGCCGGCCGCATAGAGGACCGCGAGGCGGACGGTGTCGGCGCCGTGCTGGGAGACCAGCTCGTCGGGGTTGACGACGTTGCCGAGGTGCTTGCTCATCTTGCGGCCGTCGGCGATCACCATCTCGTGGAAGAGGCAGCCGGCGAACGGCTCGCCCCCCCCCATGAAGGCGAAGGGGCCGATGTCCCGCAGGGCCTTGGTGACGACGCGCTGGTCGAAGACGAAGCCGCCGCTGTCGTTGCCGGCGACGAGGCGCTCGGACGGCAGCCACTCCTGCAGGTCGGGGTGGGTGAACATCTGCTCCTCGCGACCCTCGGGCGGGACCGCAGCCGGGACCCAGAGCCAGAGCGCGTCGAAATGGCAGTCGAGGGTGTCGGTCTCGCGCTTGGCGGCGGCGCCACACCTGGGGCACTCGACGTCGGCGAAATCGGGGCGCTCGGCCAGCGGATTCCCTTCGCCGGTCGGCTTCAGGTCGCGCGGGAGGACGACCGGCAGATCCTCGTCGGGCACCGGCACCGGGCCGCACCCCTCGCAGAGGATCACCGGGATCGGCGTCCCCCAGGAGCGCTGGCGGGAGATCGAGAAGTCGTTGGCGCGGTAGCGGGTCGCCTCGCGGGCGCCCTCCACCGGCGCCGGGGCGGGCCCGTCCTCCTCCTCGCCGCCGGCGGGCGCCTCGACCCGGTCGAGGCGGGCGGCGATGTCGCGGTCGGCCTCGTCGATCGCCGGGATGCCGAGCGCGGCGGTTGGGCCGAAGCGGGCGTCGACGAGCGGCGAGACGATCACCGGCAGCTCGGCGCCGTCGGGGCCGGCGATCGCGGCGCCGGTGTCGAGGACGGGGACCGAGCGGGCGTCGCGGGCGCTCCGCTCCCAGCCGCCCGAGCGCATCTGCTCGAGCTGCTCGCGAATCCCCTCGCCGGAGATCCAGGCGTCGACGTCGGGATGGCGGGGCGAGAGCAGGACGAAGCTCGCCAGACCGGCGAACTTGCGGTGCGGGGTGAAGACGGTCAGCGCCCGCTCGCCGTCGCCGAGGTCGAGCTCGACCCCGTCGGAGCGGCCGAGGATGTAGCGCTGGGTCGCCAGCGAGAGGTCGTCCCACTTGCCGCTCTCGGTAAGCGCCTCGGTGTTGCGGTCGTTCTCCTCCAGGTAGGGGGTGATCCGCAGAAACCAGGTCGGGCGCCGGATCAGCCGCACCTCGTTGTGGCAGCGCCAGCAGCGGCCGTCCTCGACCTGGATCGAGGCGAGGGTGGTCTGGCAGGTGTCGCACCAGTCGACGGTGGCGTCGTCGCGGTAGATCAGGTCGCGGGTCCAGAGCGTGTTGAAGAGCCACTGCGACCAGCGGTACTGGCCCTCGTCGGAGCTGTAGAAGACGCGGTCATAGTCGAAGGAGAAGCCGAGCCGCTTCATCTGGCCGAGCATCCGCTCGCCGCACTGGGCGACCCACTCGGCCGGCGGCTCCTGACGCTCGATCGCCGCCAGCTCGGCCGGCAGCCCGAAGGCGTCGAACCCGAACCCGAAGAGGACCGCGTCGCCGCGGCCGCGGCGGAAGCGGGCGTAGGCGTCGCCGATCGAGTAGTCGCGGACGTGGCCCATGTGCAGGTTGCCCGAGGTGAACGGGCTGGAGGGCTTGACGTAGACGCGCTCCTGGCCGTCCTGCGGCTGCGGGGCGGCGAAGTCGCCGCGCCGCTCCCAGGTCTCCTGGCGCGCGGCCTCGATCGCCTGCGGGTCGTAGTTACGTCGCTCGCTCATCAGACCAATCATGCCTGAGGCGTAAAGGCGGCCTGCCCCTAGCTATCGAAGGTCCACAGCTTGTTGCCGAGGAAGTTGAACGGCATCGCGACCGCGACCGCGACGGCCTGGGCGGGGAGCTCTCCCATCACGCCGCCGGAGAGGAGGAGTTCGAGGACGACGAGGTTGATCCCCAGCGAGGCGAGGCTGACGGCGAAGAAGCGGACCGCCTGGAAGTGGGCCGGGCGTTCACCGGGGCCGAAGGTCCAGTGGCGGTTGAGGAAAAAGTTGTTGCTGACGGCGACGACGAAAGCACCGATCGCGGCGGCGATGTGGTGGATGCCGAGCGGACCGGCGAGGAGGGCGAAGACGACGAGGTTGATCAGGTAGCCGGAGCCGCCGACGATGCCGAATTTGGCCAGCTGCCACCAGCTCGCCGGGCGGCGGGAAGCGGCACGTATCCGGAGGGCGAGTTCGGTGGCAGGCGACATCCGAACGGCGCAGGTTAGCGAGACGAGCAGGCGTTTCCGGCGTTCCGCGTAGTCTTCCCCGCCGTGCGCGCGAAGAACGCAACCGTGGCGGCCGTCGCCCTGGCCGCCGTGGCCGTGGCGCTGGCGCTCGCCTTCGGCGGCTCGCAGAGCTCCGACGACGCCAAGGCCGCAACCGAAGCGCATCTCGGCGCGCCGACCGTCGAAATCATCTCCCCCCGCAACGGCGCCCGCCAGGTCAGCCACGCCGCCGTGGTCAAGGTCGCGGTGGACAACTTCCAGCTCGCGCCGCGCCACTTCGGCGGCGAACCCCAGCTCGGCGAGGGCCACCTGCGCTTCAGCCTCAAGCGCGTCCCCGACTGCGTCGAACCGAAGAAGCTGGCGGACGCGATCAAGAGCCCGGTCGGCAAGGGCCGCCTGGTCGGCAAATCCTTCGACTACGCCAAGTACGCCGGCCCCAACGGGGTCCTCGCCGAACGGATCGGCTCCTCGGGGTCCTACTCCCCCGCCACCCGGCCCGAGATCTACTACCACGCTCTCGTCCCCGGCTTCTACCGCCTCGTCGTCAACCTCGCCCAGAACAGCGGCATGACGACCCAGTTCCACGACGTCACCAACTTCCAGATCCTGCAGAAGCCCGGCCACCACGCGAAAAAGTGCGAAGAGGGCAAGGTCCCCAGCGCCAAGGCCGCGTCGCGCCTGGAATAGAACAATGTCGACTTTGTCCCCTACGGGAGGACAAAGTCGACACGGAGGTCCATTACTTCACTTTGTATAGTGGCTAGGTGCGCACTTATCGCCGTTTGATGGGATTCCTGCGCCCCTACCGGGCGCAGCTGTGGGGATCGCTGGTCTTCGCCTGGGCGGCGATGGGGATGACGGTGCTGATCCCGTGGCTGATCGGCAAGGCCGTCAACGCGATCGAGGACGGGAACAAGCCGGACCTGCTGCCGCTGGCGCTGGCGATCGTCGGCGCCGGGATCCTGCGGCTGGGGCTGACGGTGGTGCGGCGGGTGGTCGCCGGCAAGGTCTCGCTGGCGGTCGAATTCGACCTGCGCCAGCAGTTTTACGCCCACCTGCAGCGGCTCGACCTCGGCTTCTTCGACTCCCAGCAGACGGGGCAGCTGATGTCGCGGGCGACCGTCGACCTGCAGTCGATCCGCTTCTTCCTCGGCTACGGGCTGATCTTCATCACCCAGAACCTGCTGACGATCACCCTGGCGGCGGCGGTGATGATCGTCGTCAACCCGCTGCTGGCGCTGGTGGCGCTGATCCCGGCCCCGTTCGTGATCGTCACCGCGACCAAATACAGCCAGATCTCCCGCCCGGCCCAGCAGGAGGTGCAGCAGCGGATCGGCGAACTGACCGCCGAGGCAGAGGAGAACGTCTCCGGGATCCGCATCGTCAAGGCCTTCGCCCGCGAGGAACACCAGCTGCACCGCTTCCAGCGCGTCGTCGCCCGCGTCTTCGACCAGAGCATCTACACGACCCGGGTCCAGGCTTTCTTCAGCCCGCTGATCGGGCTGCTGCCGCAGATCGGGATCGCGCTGGTGCTGCTGGTCGGCGGCCGCGAGGTGATCAACGGCAGCCTCAGCCCCGGCGCCTTCGTCGCCTTCTACTTCTACGTCGCGATGCTCGCCGGGCCGATGCGCTCGCTTGGCATGGCGCTCGGCATGGCCCAGCGCGCCGTCGCCAGCGGCAACCGCATGTTCGAGATTCTCGACCGCGAACCGGCGATCCAGAGCCCGCCCGGCGCCCCCGCCCTGCCGCCCGGCGACGGCTCGATCGAGCTGCGCGGCGTCACCCTGCGCTACGGCGACGCCGCGCCGGCGCTGAGCGCAGTCGACCTCGACGTCGAAGCCGGCAAGACGGTCGCGCTGGTCGGCCCCTCGGGCGCCGGCAAGACCAGCCTGGTCGGCCTCGTCGCCCGCCTCTACGACCCAGACGAGGGGACCGTGCTGGTCGACGGCGCCGACGTCCGCGAGATCGATGTCGAGTCGCTGCGCTCGCAGATCGCCTTCGTCGCCGACGACAGCTTCCTCTTCACCGCCTCGGTCGCCGAGAACATCGCCTACGCCCACCAGGGTGCCTCGCTCGAGCAGATCGAAGCCGCTGCCCGCCGCGCCCAGGCCGACGCCTTCATCCGCGAGCTGCCAGAGGGCTACGAGACCCGGGTCGGCGAGCGCGGCCTCACCCTCTCCGGCGGCCAGCGCCAGCGGGTCGCAATCGCCCGGGCGCTGCTCGCCGACCCCCGCATCCTGATCCTCGACGACGCCACCTCCTCGGTCGACGCGACGACCGAGGCCGAGATCAAAAAGGGCCTGCGGGAAGCGATGGCGGGACGGACGACGTTCATCATCGCCCACCGCCTCTCGACGATCTCCCTGGCCGACGAGATCGTCGTCCTCGACGACGGCACGATCGTCGACCGCGGCACCCACGAGGAGCTGATGGCGGGCTGCGGCTTCTACCGCGAGATCGCCGAGCACGGCCTCGCCGACTCGGTCTTCCTCCAGCACGACCTCGAGGAGCGCGAGGAGGTGGCGCGCCTGTGAACGAGGGCGGCGGCAGGATCGGCAACATTGGCCGGCTCTTCGCCGACCTCTGGCGCCTGGTCCGCGGCGAAGACCAGCGGGCGCGCAAGGTGCGCTGGATGATCGGCCTGCTGCGGCCCTACCGGCGGCGGGTGATCCTGATGTTCGTCGCCCTGGTGCTGGAGACCGGCGCCGCCCTCGCCCCTCCCTACCTCCTCGGCAAGGCGATCGACAGCGGCATCAGCGCCGGCGACGTCTCCACGCTCGACTGGATCGTCGCCGCCTTCGTCTTCGCCACCGTCCTCTATGCCGTCGCCACCTACTGGGAGACCTACCTCGTCGGCTGGATCGGAACGCGGGCGCTGCAGGACCTGCGCGAGCGGATCTTCACCCACCTGCAGTCGATGTCGATCGGCTTCTTCACCCGCCGCAGCCCCGGCGTCCTGATCTCGCGGATGACCAACGACGTCGAAGCGCTGAACCAACTGGTCACCAACGGCCTGGTGACGATCTTCTCCAGCACCCTGACCCTGGTCGGGATCGTCGTGATCATGCTCTTTCTCGACGTCAAGCTGGCGCTGATCACCTTCATCACCTTCCCGCTGCTGGCGGTGGCGAGCGTCGTCTTCCGGATCGTCTCCGCCGGCACCTACCGCGCCACCCGTGAGCGCATCGCCGCGGTCACCGCCTACCTGCAGGAGACGCTCAGCGGCGTGCGGGTGGTGCGCAGCTTCGGCCAGGAGCCGCGCCACGTGGCGACGATGACCGACCTCAACGAACAGAACCGCGACGTCAACATGAAGACCGTCTACCTCAACGCCTCCTACTTCCCGGCGGTCGAACTGCTGGCGGCGGTTGGTACCGCTGTGATCCTGCTCTACGGCGGCAGCCAGGCGATCGACGGGGCGCTCGAAGTCGGCGTCGTCGTCGCCTTCGTCGGCTACCTGACCCGCTTCTTCGAACCGATCCAGGAACTCTCCCAGCTCTACACGACCTACCAGCAGGGAATGGCGGCTCTCGACAAGATCTTCGACCTCCTCGACACCGCGCCCGACATGGTCGACGCGCCGGGGGCGATCGACCCGGGGACGCTGCGCGGCGAGATCGAGCTCGACGGGGTCTGGTTCTCCTACGCCGAGGAGGGCGAGTCGGCCGCCGACACCTGGGCGCTGCGCGACGTCGACCTGCACGTGCCGCCGGGACAGACCCTGGCCCTGGTCGGCGCCACCGGGGCCGGCAAGTCGACCTTCGCCAAGCTGGTCGCCCGCTTCTACGACCCGCAGAAGGGGATCGTGCGCGTCGACGGCCACGACCTGCGCGGCGTGCAGCAGCGAGCGCTGCGCCGCCAGCTCGGAATCGTCCCCCAGGAGGGCTTCCTCTTCAGCGGCAGCGTTCGCGAAAACGTCGCCTTCGGCCGGCCCGAGGCGTCCGAGGAGGAGATCGAAGCGGCGATCGCCGCCGTCGGCGCGACCGAGTTCGTCGCCGCCCTGCCCGACGGCCTCGGCACCGAGGTCGGCGAGCGCGGCATCCAGCTCTCTGCCGGCCAGCGCCAGCTCGTCGCCTTCGCCCGCGCCCTACTCGCCGAACCGCGCATCCTGATCCTCGACGAGGCCACCTCCAACGTCGACGTCCGCACCGAGAAAACGATCGAGCGCGGCCTCGAGCGCCTCCTCCACGGCCGCACCGCGATAGTCATCGCCCACCGCCTCTCCACCATCCGCCGAGCAGGCAAGATCGTCGTCCTCGAAAACGGCCAGATAGCCGAGCAGGGCACCCACGACGAGCTGATCGCCGCCAACGGCGTCTACGCCAAGCTCTACGGAGCCTGGTCCGAATCAGCGGCCTAGCTTCGGCTGGTCTTAGGGAGGGTCGGGTATCCCCTTCTCTCCCTGGGATTTTCGCCTCTAAGTGCTCTGTCTCTCGCTAAGTCGCCAGTGCGAAAATCAGGACGCCGGTCGTTCAGGGGATACCCGACCCTCCACCCAGTCGAGCTGTGAGATTCGACGAGACCGCAGAAAACGTCGATATACGACGGTTTTCGCGGACTCGCGCAAAAGGACCCTCCCCCGCCCTTCTAGGCTTGCTTCATGGATCACCGACTGACGGAGTTTCTTCGTCGCCTAGGAGAAGCCGAAGCCGAGATAAGGCGAAGGGAAGAAGAGCGACAGCCATTCCTTCTCATCTATGCCGCCGGTGGAAGCGTTGGCATAAAGCATCCGGGTTGGGACGCGAGCTGGATGCGCCCGACGGCTGAGGACGTTGATGACCTCGCGGAGCTGGAGTTTGTTCGAAACGAACCCACGAAGCAGGCCAAGCGGGTTTTCAGCTTGACGGTTCGAGGCCGGCAACAAGCCGAAGGACTTGCGAATCGGTCGAACTCTTCTCCTCCTCCTGGCCACACGCCAAATATCGACGCTACTCTTCGTTGGCTGGCCACGCTGGAGCAAGAATCCCCTGGGGCACTCGACAAGCCTGGAGATCTACCGTCCCGAGCCGTAGGCGAAGGGCTAGCAGGGCCTGGCTCGGAGGAAGCCTTCGCACAGCGGTTCATTGATTTGCTGTCGCAGGGATTCGTGGAAGGAGATGCGCCCGGCTTTGATCAGGCAAATCCGCTGCAGCGACTTCAACTTTCCGATGGCCTCCGGTTGACCATGAAGGCACATGATCAACTGAAAGAGGAACGCCAGCCAGCCCCCGCCATCAACTTTTATGGCTCAGTAGTCGCCGGCCAGATAGCAGCAGGCGACATAAGCAACTTTGTGAGCTTCGGTGACCTTCTGAATCGAGCGGAAACCGAGATTCGCGGCCTTCCAGAGATCAACGCCGAAGATCGAGATGAAGCGTTGACTCTGATCGATGTCCTTCGCGGCAAAGCAGCAGGAGCCGGCGCTCAGGTCTTAACCGGAGCAGGCGGCGGGCTCCTAGCCGACGTACTCGCTCGCCTCATCGGTCTGTCCCCACCGATTTAACGAGTCATGGGATTTCTTGGCCTGTCCGCCGCCGGAAAACTCAGAGCTGATCTCTAGCCAGGGATGGCGTCCGCGCGCCGAGGCCGCAAGAACGGTCCCTCAGGAGCCGTTCTTGCGGTCTCGGCGGACAGCGTGAGCTGGAGCATGGAGCCGAGCCAAAACGGTTGGGCGACAGCAGTTCCCGCTTCTCTCGGCGGAGGTGCTCCCAGGGACCCCCACTGACGCGCCCTCATTAAGAGGCTGATCACCCAGGTCCGACGCCGCCGGATTCGCCGCCCGTTTCGGGGGCCGGTTCCGGTGCTTCGGGGCTGCCGCCGGCGCCGCCGGTTTCGGGCGCCACTTCTTCTTCGGGGGCGGGTTCTTCGTATTCCGGTTCGACGTATTCGGGTTCGACGCCGCCTTCTTCGAGTTCGCCTTCAGATTCTTCGCCGCCCGGCGTCGCTTCGCCGCCCGCCGAGGGGGTCGGCAGGCCGGGTTCGTCGCTGCAGTCTTCGAAGCCGTAGATCGCCGCTTCGGACTGGAAGCTTTCCAACGCCGCCGCCGCTTCCTGGCCTTTTTCTTCCATCGCCGCGACGTCTTCGCGTTCGGCCGCGAGCTTCGCTTCGCCCTCGACCTTGGCCAGCTCTTCGCCGGCTTCCATGAACTTCGCGTAGTCGGCTTCTTCGCCTTCGGGGGCGCCGAGGTCCTGCAGCCGTTCGATCATGCCGACGTAGAGGTTGGCGACTTTTTCGGTCGTCTCGCCCGCCGTCGTTTCAGCCGTTTCCGAGCCGCTCAGCGCGCCCACCGCCGCGTTCACCTCGGCGCAGATGCCGTCGCCCTGCTGGATCAGTTCGTCCTTGGTCAGCGCCACCGGTTCTTCCACCGTCGGCGTCGAAGTTTCGCTTTCGTCCCCCCCACCGCCGCCGCAGCCAGCGATGACGAGCGCGACCAGGGCGCCGAGGATGAGCAGGATCGTCTTGTTGCCGGGGGTCTGCATTGGGGGGCGACGCTAGCAAAGCGATTCGACGCCTTTGCAGGGGAGTTAGGTGACGCTGGCTTTTACTGCGGCCCAGGGACTCGAACCCCGACTACCTCGTCCAGAGCGAGGCGTGCTGCCATTACACCAGGCCGCAACGGCGTTCCTCAGGATAAGGGACCCGAGCGCTGTTAGTCGGCGAAGGGGGTTCCCTCGGCGATCATCTGGCGTGCCTGCGCCAGTTCTTCGGAGCGGCCGACGCTGAGGCAGCCGGCGACCCGGTCGCCCTGCAGGTACCAGACGGAGAACTCGCCGCTCTCGCGGTCGCCGCGCCACACCTCACGGTCCCACTCGTAGGCGGGGCCGACGTACTCCAGGCTGGCCCAGTCGGCGAGGTCGCTGAAGAAGTACGGCACCACCTCGTAGTCGGCGTCGTCGCCGAGCATGTTGCCGGCGACGTGGCTGCCCTGCTGCATCGCCACGTCCCAGTGCTCGACGTGGATCCGTTCCCCGTGGACGACGCTCTCGTACGAGCAGCAGTCGCCGGCGGCGAAGATCCCCGCCGCCGAGGTCTGCAGCTTCGAGTCGCAGACGATGCCGCCGTCGCCGACCTCGATCCCGGCCCGCTGGGCGAGCATCGCGTCGGGTTTGACCCCGGCGCCGACGACGACCGCGTCGCACTCGATCGCCAGGCCGCTCTCGGTGAGGACCGCGCCGACCCGCCCGTCGCCCTCGAAGGCGCTCAACGTCTCGCCGCCGTGGAAGCTCACGCCGTGGGATTCGAGCTGCCCCTGGAACCAGCGGCCGGCGTCCTCGCCGAAGGTCCGCGAGAGCGCCACCTCCTCCATCGCCAGGATCGTGCACTTCGTCCCCCGCGCGGTCAGCGAGGCCGCTACCTCGCAACCGATGTAGCTGCCGCCGACGAGGACCACGTGCTCGGCGGCCTCGGCGTCGGCGCGGATCGCGTCGGCGTTGCCGAAGGCGCGCAGGTAGTGGATGCCCTCGTTCTCGGCCCCCTCGACCCGGAGGATGTTGACGTTCGCCCCGGTGGCGAGCAGCGCCTTGCCGAACGCCACCTCTTCGCCGCCCTGGATCTTCGCCGTCCGCGCCTCGGGGTCGATCCCCATCACGTTCTTGCCGGTCGCCAGCTCGACCCCGTTCTCCTCGTACCAGGAGCGGCCGCCGTTGACGTGGGCGTCCTCACGGCCGGCGTCGCCGCGCAGGTACTCCTTCGAGATCGGCGGCCGTTCGTAGGGCGGCTCCGGCTCGCGGCCGACCAGCAGGATCGAGCCCTCGGCGCCGCGGCGGCGCAGCTCGGCGGCGCAGTGGGCGGAGGCCATGCCGCCACCAATCAGCAGGAAATCGACCTCGCGATCAGCCATCGAGAGCCCGATACCCGGATCTAGGCGCCGTTAGCCCCGTTGCCCTCGGGACCGAAGAGGGCCTTCAAGTCCTCCTCCTTGCCCGGGTCGAGGACGGCGAGGATCTCGTCGCCTTCCTCCAGCACGGTGTCGGCGTTGGGGACGAAGCCCTTGCCGGAGCGCAGGACCGAGATCAGCAGGCTGCCTTCGGGCATCTGCAGGTCGCCGACCCGGCGGCCGGTGACCCCGGAGTCCTTGCCGAGCAGCATCTCGATGATCTCCAGCTGCTCCTCCTGCAGGTCGAGCAGGTGGACGAGCCCGTACTCGGGCACCTCGTGCTCCAGCAGGCGCAGGATCAGGTCGGTCGCCGAGACCGAGGGTTTGATCCCCAGCAGGTCGAAGTGGCGGCGGTTCCGCGGGTTGTTGACGCGGGCGATGATCTGGTCGACGAGGTACTTCTCCTTCGCCACCTGGCAGATCAGCATGTTGTCCTCGTCGTCGCCGGTGACCGCGATCACCATGTCGGCGCGCTGGATCCCGGCCCGCTCCAGCACCCAGAGCTCGGAGGCGTCGCCGTAGGAGACGTTGTGCTCCAGCTCCTGCTCGACGGTCAGGTAGCGGCGGCGGTCGTTCTCGACCAGGGTCACCTCGTGGCCTTTGTCGAGCAGCTCGCGGGCCAGGTTCCAGCCCACCTTCCCCGCGCCGACGACGATGATGTACATGGCTCTCCAGCTCCCCTACGCCGCCGCCGGCGCGTCGTCGGGGGAGCCGCCGCGGGCCCCGGCCGAGCGGACCGCGTCCTCGAGCATGTCGATCGCGACCCGGGTCGGGCAGACCGTGTTAAGCCCCTGGCGCTGGTACCACTCGGCCCGCAGCGGGTCGAGCACGCGGGCGATCACCGTCGGCACCTCGTAGCGGCGCTGGGCGATCTGGGAGATGACGATGTTGGTGTTGTCGCCGTCGGTGGAGGCGATGAAGACGTCGGCCCCCTCGATCCCGGCGGCCTCCAGAGCCTCGCTCTCGAGGCCGGCGCCGACCGTGAACTGGCCGCCGAGGTCCTCCCAGCTCTTCTCCAGGCCCACCTCGAGGCGGGCGTGAGACTCGGGGTCCTCGTCCAGGCAGGAGACCTGATGCCCCTCGCGGAGCATCGCCCTCGCCACCGAGGAGCCAACCCGGCCGCAACCGACGATCAGAACGAACATGGGCCGGATACTAGTCCGGAGCCGTGAACTCGGCGGGCTACTCCGGTTCCGGCGGAGCGGTGAGAAGAACCCTGCAGGGCGCTTTCTTCAGCACGTACTCGGTCGCGGCCCCGATCTCCGCCGGCTTAGCGGCGCCGATCCCGCCGAGGACGCCGCCGCCGCGGATCTTGGTCGGCTCCTCGCCGCCGATCACGATCGCTTCGGAGTTGCTGCGCCGCGCCGCCTCCAGGATCCCGGCGCCGACCTTCCGCGCCCGGATCACGTCGGTGACGACCTCGACGTCCTCGTACTCCTCCCCCACCTCCCGCGCCCGCTGCAGCGCCCGCCGCGCCTGGTCCTCGCGCTCCTTCGGCAGCTTCGCGTCGAGCGGCAGGGTGAGCGGCACCTCGATCACGTAGACGACGTCGAGCCGCGAGTCGTGCCCGCCCTTCGGGGTGCCGGCCTCGGCCGCCGCCAAGCGCCCCGCGGTGGCGACGATGTCGTCGTCGAACTTGGTCCCGAAGACAGGGACGAGGATGTTGCTGAACTCGATCTCCGGCACCTGCTTGGTCAGCGCCCGCTCGGTGACCGAGACCCGCTTGGTCAGCGTCGTCCCCTCGAAGACCTTGCGGTAGACGACGTAGAAGGTGAGCCCGAAGAGCATCCAGCCGAGCCCGACCCAGCGCGCGGTCGAGTGGTAGGCGAGGACGCTGACGAAGGCGAGGCCGCTGACGATCGCGGCGACGATCGCCGGCAGCGGCAGCTGCGCGGTGCCCCAGGCGAAGCCCATCGGGATCTTGAACGGGCGCCGCTTGTCCGGCTTGGTGATCCGCAGGCGGATGATCGAGAGGTGGGCGATGGTGATCGCCAGCGTCGCCCCGAAGGCGTAGATCCCGGCCAGCAGCTTGACGCTGGTCGGGACGACGAGGCCGATCGCGATCAGGCCGCTGAGGACGATCGCCACGTAGGGCGTCGCCGTCCTCGGGTGCAGCTTGCCGAGCCAGCTGGGGATCTGGCGGTTGATCGCCAGCGTGTAGATGTGGCGGGAGACGCCGAGCATCGAGGTGCTCGCCGCCCAGATCAGGACCGGGGTTGCAATCGCCGCCACCAGCCAGCGCATCGTGTCGGCGACCCAGGCCGGTTCGTAGGCGGAGACCACCCCCAGCACCGGCTCCTCGATGAACTCGCCGCCGAGCGCGGTGTGCGGGCCGCCGGGGCCGCCGACCACCGGCACCGCCATCAGCGCGATCGCCGCCATCCCGGCGTAGACGAGCGGCACGCCGAGGGCGCCGACGCTGGCCACCCGGCGCAGGTCGCGGCGGCTGACGTCGATGTCGGGCGCGAGGTCCGAGGCGGCCTCGATCCCCGCGTAGGCGAGCATCGCGATCACCGCCGCGTAGACGATGTCCTTGAAGCTGGGGTCGGTGAAGAGGTCGAGCTGGGCGGTGAGGCGGTCCGGGTGCATGACCGCCAGGCAGCCAACGAGGATCACCGCCAGCTGCAGCCCGAGGTCGGCCAGCGCCAGGAGGGTCAGCGAGCCCTGCCGCTCGCGGCCGGTGACGTTGAAGATGTTGAGCACGCAGACGGTGACGATCACCGCCGTCGCGATCCCGATCTCCCAGCCCGGCTGGGCGAAGTCGCCGCTCACCGGCTCCAGGTAGTGCGGCACCGAGATCGCCGCCAGGGCGATGACGATCAGGTAGTCGATCAAGATCGCCCAGCCGGCGATGAAGGCGATTAGCTCGTTGAAGGCGTGGCGGGCAAAGGTCGAGGAGCCGCCGCGCTCGCGGAACATCGCCCCGCCCTCGACGTAGGTGAGCGTCGTGAGACCGAAGAGCAGGCCGGCGGCGAGGAAGATCAGCGGCGTCAACCCCAGCCCGCGCTCGGCGACGACGCCGAGGGCGAAGTAGATCGAGAAGCCGACCGCGGAGTAGGCGGCGGCGAACAGCGCCGGCACCCCGAGCCCACGCATGATCACCGGTTCGGAGCGGGGCTCCGCCGGCTTCGCGCCCTTGCCGTCCTGCGGTGGCACCCCCTCCGGAGCGCTCACCGCTCCATCCTCATGCCGATCCAGAGCCGGCCGACGCCGACCAGCAGGAACGCGGCGCCCATCAGGAAGCCGAGCGAGGCCGGCCCGCCGCCGTTGGCGAGGGTGACCACCAGGACCAGGAGCCCGATCGCGACGAAGACCAGGGAGAAGGCGCGGACCGCGCCGCGGTAGACCCGCTCGCCGCTCACCGGCTCGCCTCCGCCAGGGCGGCGCCGGGGATCGCCGGTGGCTTGTCGGTCGGGTCGGAGACGACGATCACCCGGCACGGCCGCTCGCCGAGGATCGTCTGCAGGGTCTTGTCGTAAAGCGGGACGCCGTTGCGGTAGCGGAGCCCGACGACGATCGCCTCGGCCTTGATCTCCGCCGCCTCGTCGGCGACCGAGTAGCCGGCCTGGCCGGGCCGCACCCGCGCCACGTGGCCGGTGACCCGCTGGCCGCCGATCAGTTTCGCCTCCTCGATCTTGCTCTGCGCCTCGGCTTCGCGTTCGGACATCTCCGCGTTCAGCGGCAGGTTGGTCGGCACCGTCATCATCGAGTGGACGTGGATCCCGCGGCGTCGCTTGCCGGCGAGCTTGACCGCCGTCGCCACCATCTCCGGCGAAAGGGTCTCCTCGTCCTCGAAGGCGACGAGCACGCTTCGGTACTCGACCTCCTCGACCCCCAGCGGCTCCGGCAGCACGACCTTCACCGTCTGGGTCAGCGGCAGGCCCTGGTTGCGGCGGTAGAGGACGTAGACCGCGATCCCGAGCGCCATCCAGCCGAGGCCGACGACGAGGGTGCGCGGGTTCAGCGCCATCACCACCAGCCAGGCGATGAAGGTGCCGAGGCCGCCGAGGACGGCGCTGATCGGCACCGAGAAGCCGAAGGCGCGGAAGTTGAAGGGCGGCTTCCAGGTCCGTTCCACATCGGGCTTGTTGCGCCGCAGCTGGATCACCGCGACGTGGGCGATCGTGAACGAGAGCATCGCCCCGAACGAGTACATCGTCGCTAGGAAGTCGGTCTGCCCCGGCAGCAGGGTGATGATCGCGATGACCGAGAAGATCAGGATCGCGATGTAGGGGGTGCGGTACTTCGGGTGGACCTGGCGCAGTCCCTCGGGCAGCTGCCGGTGCTGGCCCATCGAGTAGGTGAGGCGGGAGACGCCGATCAGGCCGGCGTTGGTGGCGATCAGGAGGATCACCGCCGCGAGGATGCCGACGTAGTAGCGGAGGATTTCGGTCGGGGCGCTGGCGAGCCCGAGGTTCTCGACGATGCCGAGGATCGGGTCGTCGGCGAAGGTCGAGCCGAGGGCGGTCGAGTAGTGGCCGGCGGCGTCCTGGGTGACCGGCATCGCCGAGAGGGCGACGATCGGGATCAGCAGGTAGAGGGCGAGGACGGCGACGACGGTGAGGCCGACGCTGCGGGGAATCGAGCGGGCCGCTTCTTTGGCCTCCTCGGCCATGTTGGAGATCGTCTCGATCCCGGTGTAGGCGATCATCCCGACCGCGATCCCGAGCAGAAAGTCGCTCCAGGTCGGGGCGACGCCGAGGTGGACGTTGTCGACCAGGATGCTCGGGCTGAGGACCAGGACCACGCCGATGCCGACGAGGATCACCTGCGTCGCGAGGTCGGCGACGGCGAGGACGAGGTTGAGTTTCGCCGACTCCTCGGTGCCGCGGATGTTGATCAGCGCCAGGCCGACGATCAGCACCGCGCCGCCGATGATGTCTCCCGGGCTGTCGCCGAGCCAGGGCCAGAAGACCGCCAGGTAGTGGGGCACGAAGAAGGCCGAGATCGCGACCGTGATCGTGTAGTTGAGCATCTGCCCCCAGGCGGCGACGAAGCTGACCATCTCGTTGAAGGCGTGGCGGGCGAAGCTGGAGGAGCCGCCGGCCTCGGGGAACATCACCGTCGCCTCCGCGTAGGTGGCGGCGGTGGCGGCGAAGATCAGGCCCGAGATGACGAAGGCGACGGGGGTCAGCCCGAGCGCGAACGCAGCGGTGACGCCGAGGGCGTAGTAGATCGAGGAGCCGACGTTGCCGTAGGCGGCGGAGAACAGCGCTCCGACGCCGTGGACGCGGCTCAGCGATTCGTCTCTGGGGATCCGCTGGGCCATTTATGAGGGACGAGAAGCGGTCACTCAGACCGAATATACGGACGCGAGCGGGGCTCTTCGCACGTGCGTGCGGGTCAGCTCGGCCGGCGAGGTGCAGCCGCAGAGGCCGAGGGTCAGTTCGAGCTCCTCGCGCAGCATCCCCAGGACCCGGGCGACGCCCTCTCTCCCGCCCGCGGCGAGGCCCCAGAGCGCCGGCCGGCCGACCAGGACCGCGTCGGCGCCGAGCGCCAGCGCGGTGGCGACGTCGATGCCGCGGCGGATGCCGCCGTCGACCAGGACCGTGGCGCGGCCGTCGACCGCCGCGACGATCTCCGGCAGCGCCTCGGCGGTGGCGATGCAGCGGTCGAGCTGGCGGCCGCCGTGGTTGGAGACGACGACGCCGGCGGCGCCGTGGTCGAGCGCCAGCTCGGCGTCCTCGGCGGTAACCAGGCCCTTGACGAAGACGGGGACGGCGCATTCGGAGGCGAGGTCGGCGACGTCGGCCCAGGTCAGCGCGTGGTTCATCAGCGCGAAGGTCTCCTCGATCGAGAGCGCGCGTTCGCCGCCGGTGGCGGCGGTCAGGCTCGGGGTGCCGAGCTCCTTCGGCAGGGTGAAACCGTGGCGGCGATCGCGCTCGCGGTTGCCGCCGGGCGGCGCGTCGGCGGTGACGAGGATCGCCTCGAAGCCGGCGTCGATCGCCTCGTCCATCAGCGCCCGGGTGACGCCGGCGTCCTTGAAGGCGTAGAGCTGGAAGAGGTGCCGGCCCTCGGGCGCGGCGGCGGCGACCTCGGCCGGCCGGGTCGTCGAGAGGGTCGAGAGGCACATCGCCGTGCCCGCCGCGTCGGCGCCGGCGGCCATCCCCCGCTCGCCTTCGGGGTGCGCCATCCGCTGGTAGGCGACCGGCGCGACGAGGACCGGCATCGAGAGCGGCCCGCCGAGCAGCTCGACGGCGGTCGAGACCTCGCGCACGTCGTTCAGCACCCGCGGCCGCAGCCGCCAGTTTCCCCAGGCGGCAACGTTCTCGCGCAGCGTCAGCTCGTCGCCGGCGCCGCCGGCGAAGTAGTCGCGCGGCCCGGGGTCGAGCTTTGCTTCCCCGAGGCGCTGGAAGTCCGCGACGTTGATCGGCCCGTCGTCCACGGGCGCGAATCTACCCTTCCTGACCCCGGCGGGGGCTCAGCGGCGGCGCTGCGGGGCGGCGATCGAGAAGCGCCCGACCGCGGCCGATTCGTCGAGCAGGCCCGAGGGCGCCAGCGCCCGCACCCGGAACGCGTGGCGGCCCGGCTTCAGGTGCTTGTAGGCCTTCGGCGAAGTGCAGGGCTTGAAGGCGCCCTTGTCTAGCTTGCACTGGAAGGCGCTGCCTTCGACGGTCGAGGAGAAGCGGAAGCGGGCGATCCGGGTGTGCTGGTTGAAGGCGCTCTTGGTGATCGCGGTCTCAGGCGCGGGAAGTGGCGGCGCGGGCGGGTTCTCGCCGCCGCCGGGGGTCGCGGGCGGCAGCGGCGCCAGCTCGGCGGTGACGTTGAAGCCGAAGTTGGCGACGGCGGGCTCGTCGGTTTCGGAGTCGCGCGGGCCAGAGATCCGGATCCGCACCGTGTCGCCGGCGGCGAGCTCGATTTCCGGAAATTCGACCCCGACCGCAAGCGGGGTGAGCTGGTCCAGCGCGTCGCCGGTGTAGAGGTCGCGGTGGAGGAAGAAGGCGGACTGGCAGCAGGGCGCGCCGAAGTGGTACTCCGCGTCCTCGGGGGCGGTGAACGAGTACCAGACCGAGGCCCCCGTGGTGTCGGCTTCCGGCTCGCCTTCCTCGGTGGTCGCCTTCCAGTTGAAGCCGCGCGTGTTGGTGAAGAAGAAGCGTCTACCGCCCGGTTCTTCGGAGATCGAGCCGGTGAGGGTCGCAGCGTCCGCGAAGTCGTCGTTCGACGGCAGCGGAGTCTCCTCTATCCGCAGGGCGATCGCGCCTTCGGTGACCGGTGGCGGGCTTTCCGGCAGGTGGAAGCCGTTGCCGTCGACGGCGATCTCGTATTTGGTCCCCGCCTCGGCTTCGAAGCTGAACTGACGTCCCGAGAAGGGGCAGTCGGGGCCTTCCGAGCCGTTGCCTTCGGCGACGACGGTGAGCGCGTTCACCGCGGTGCCGGTGAAGACCGCCAGGACGGTCGGGAACTCGTCGTCGCAGGCGCCGATCGTGACCCAGCCGTCCGCTTCGGCTTCCCACTCGAACCAGACCGAGTGGCCGGCCGGCGCCAGGCCGGGGATGAACTCGCCTTCCTCCTTGGTCGCTTCGACGTTCGAGCCGGCGACTTCGATCGGCAGCGCGCCGCTGACGAGCTGCCGGTTGGCGAAGTCGTCGTTCCCGGGCGCCGCCAGGGCGCTCGCCGGCAGCGCCAGCAGAACCGCGATCAACGCGCTGAATATCCCCCACCTCATGGCGGAAATCCTACCGGGGGCCTGGGCGGTCGCAGGTAGTCTGGCCGGCGATGGGCCGTCCCCGCCGCCCCACCGCCGCGCAGATCCGCAGGCGCCGGCGGGTCGCCGTCATAGTTCTCGCCTTGCTCGCCGCCGGCGCCGTCTACCTCGCCCTCGCCGCCACTGTCTTCGCGCCGGTGGACAAGGACGGCGCGCGCGTGGTCCACCTGGACGTCCACAGCCAGGCCGTCGGCCGCCGGCTCGGCGTCAGCGTGGTGGTGCCGGCGCAGACCAAACCGCGCGGCAGGCGGTCGCTGCTCGTCTTCCTCCACGGTCGCGGCGGCTCCGACGAGACCTTCACCGGCAACGAGGCGGTCTACGACGGGCTGGCGCGGTTGGGCCGCCGGGCGCCCCTGGTCGCCTTCCCCGACGGCGGCACCCACAGCTACTGGCACGACCGCGACGACGGCGCCTGGGGGCGATACGTGATGCAGGAGGTGATCCCGACCGTGGTCGAGCGCTTCGGCATCGAACCGCGGCGGGTCGCGATCGGCGGCATCTCGATGGGGGGCTTCGGGGCCTACGACCTGGCGCTGCTGCACCCGCGGCGCTTCTGCGCCGTCGGCGGTCACTCTCCTGCCCTCTGGTTCGAAGGCGGCGAAACCGCGCCCGGCGCCTTCGACGACGCCGCCGACTTCGAGCGCAACGACGTCGTCGGCATGGTCCGCGAAAACCCCGACGCCTTCGCCGGGATGCGGGTCTGGAACGACTACGGCGACGCCGACCCGTTCCGCGTCTACGACGAAGGCTTCGTCGGCTACCTCCGCGAAGACGGCGCCAACCTCAGCGCCCACACCGGCAGCGGCAGCCACGACGGCGCCTACTGGGACCGCCACTGGGGGCGGTACCTGCGCTTCTACGCGAACTCGCTGGCGCGCTGCTGAGGCCGGTCAAGGTTCTCGATGTCGAGTTTGTCTCCCTATGCGAGACAAACTCGACACTCAGCCGCTGGGCGAGCCCGCGGGGGGCGTCCCGGGCGGTGGATCCTGGCCCCAGCTTTCACGACCGTCGGTGGTCGCGATCGGAATCTTCGGGCCGGCCAGCGCCGGCGAGTCGAGGGTGACGTCGGCGATCGCCTTGACCCGCGAGAGCACCTCGCGGACTTCGCTCTTGCGCCCCTGGGCGCCCCAGCCCTGAAGGTCGGCGGTCAGCCCGGTGGCGTCGATCCCGGCCGCGTCGGCCAGGTACAGCGCCCGCGGCATGTGGAAGCCCTGGGTGACCACCACCGCGTCGCGGACGCCAAAAATGCTGCGCGCCCGCACCATCGTCGCCCAGGTGTCGAAGCCGGCGTGGTCCTCGAAGATGTCCCGCGGCGCGACCCCGTCCCGAACCAAGGCCTTGCGCATCGTGTCCGGCTCGTCGTAGCGCCAGGTGCCGTGGTCGCCGGAGACGAGGACCTTCTCCACCTTCCCGGCGTGCCAGAGTCGCGAGGCCTGCTCGACCCGCGCCGCCAGCATCGCGCTCATGTCCCCATCCGGCTCAACCAGGGCCCCGGGCACGATCGCCACTTCGGCGGCCGGCACGTCGGCGACCGAATCCGTCGAATCGCCACCATGGGTCAGCACGTAGGCATTGGCCAGCGCCACCAGCAACACCAAGACGACGGCGCCACCAAGCGCCAGCTTGGTCAGCCGCGGCCAGCGCCGCAGTGGATAGGTCGCCTTATGAACAAGACCCCGCACGGCGGGAACGCTAACAAGCCCGGTCCGCACCAACCCCTACTTCTGCTGGGTGTAGGGGTTGGTGCGGACCGAGTCGAAGCGGATCTACTCTTCAAAGATGACCGAACAGGAAGCAAAGGAACAAAGCGAGCAGCTAGCGGCCGAGCACCCCGACCGAGAGACCCATCGCTGGGTTCCGGTCGAAGGCAAGAACGGCGAGTGGACGGTAGCCAAGATCAACCTCCCGCCGGCAAAACCACCGACCGGCACCGAGACCCGCGTCACCGAATCGGAGAGCGGCGATGACCCCCGCGTCCTCCCACCCTGGCTGGACCCACCCCGCGGCGGCATCGTCTAGAGCTGGAGGAGCGTCAGACCATCCCGGTCGGCACCACCCGCAACTGTCATGGAGGGGGTAGATACCCCTTCCACGAAGGCTCAAGAAGCAGCAAAGGCGCCCTTACGGACGCCTCAGCTGCGCGACGGTCTTCGGGGAAGGGGTATCTACCCCCTCCCCTCTAAGCCCGTTTAGAAATGCACTATCGGGATGATCAGAATCGCGACGATGTTCGCGACCTTGATCATCGGGTTGATCGCCGGGCCGGCCGTGTCCTTGTAGGGATCGCCGACCGTGTCGCCGGTCACCGACGCTTCGTGCGCGGGCGAGCCTTTGCCACCGTGGGCGCCGTCCTCGATCAGCTTCTTCGCGTTGTCCCAGGCGCCGCCGCCGGCGGTCATGCTGATTGCCTGGAAGAGGCCGACGACGATGACGCCGATCAAGAGGCCACCGAGCGCGTCGACGCTGAGCAGACCGACGATCACCGGGACGATGATCGGGATCAGGGCCGGCGCGATCATCTCTTTCTGCGCGGCCAGGGTGACGATGCTGACCGTTTCGCCGTACTCGGGCTTTTCGGTCCCCTCCATGATCCCCGGGTGGTCTTTGAACTGTTTGCGGACCTGCTCGACCACCTGCCCGCCGGCGCGGCCGACGGCCTCGATCGCCAGAGCGGAGAACAGGTAGACCATCATGCCGCCGATGATCAGCCCGATCAGCACGTCCGGGCTGGTCAGGTTGAAGAGCCCGTTGAGGTCGTACCCCTGCGGGGCTTCGTCGGCGAGCTCGCTCTTGAAGGCGGCGAACAGCACCAGCGCCGCGAGCGCGGCGGAGCCGATCGCGTAACCCTTGGTCACGGCCTTGGTGGTGTTGCCGACCGCGTCGAGCGGGTCGGTGACGTTGCGGACGTCCTCCGGCAGCTCCGCCATCTCGGCGATGCCGCCGGCGTTGTCGGTGATCGGCCCGAAGGCGTCGAGGGCGACGATCAGACCGCAGAGCGAGAGCTGGGCCATCACGGCGATGCCGATGCCGTAGATGCCGGCGAGCTCGTTGGCGCCGAGGATCGCCAGGGCGATGACGAGCGCCGGGGCGGCGGTCGACTGGAAGCCCTGGGCGAGGCCCTGGATGATGTTCGTCGCGTGCCCGGTCTCGGAGGCGCGGGCGATCGTCTTCACCGGCCGGAACCGGGTCGACGTATAAAATTCGGTAATCACGAAGAGCAGCGCCGTGACTGCGACGCCGATCACCGCGCAGAGCCAGAGGTCGGCGACCGAGATCGCGGCGGAGGCCGTGTCGAGCACGCCGACCCGGAGCGGATCGCTCATCAGCCAGTCGGTGATCGGGTAGAAGGCCGCGATCGAGATCACGCCGGCCAGGATCACGCCCTGGTAGAGCGCGCCCTCGACGCGGTCGGTTTTGGTCCGCACCACGAGGGCGCCGATGATCGAGGCGATGATCGCGACGCCGCCGATGACCAGCGGGTAGATCGCGACCTCGCGGGCGAAGTCACCGTTGAAGGTGAGGACGCCGAGCAGCATCACCGCGACCGAGGTGACCGCGTAGGTCTCGAACAGGTCGGCGGCCATGCCGGCGCAGTCGCCGACGTTGTCGCCGACGTTGTCGGCGATAACCGCCGGGTTGCGGGGGTCGTCCTCGGGGATCCCCGCCTCGACCTTGCCGACCAGGTCGGCGCCGACGTCGGCGGCCTTGGTGAAGATGCCGCCGCCCAGCCGGGCGAAGACCGAGATCAGCGAACCACCGAAGCCGAGGCCGATCAGCGCGTCGACGGCCTCCTTGTCGGTGCTGCCGATCAGGAGCAGGAAGCCGTAGTAGCCGGCGACGCCGATCAGCGCCAGACCGACGACCAGCAGGCCGGTCACCGAGCCGCCCTTGAAGGCGACGTCGAGCGCCGGCGGAACGCCGCCGCGCGCCGCCTCGGCGACGCGCGAGTTGGCCCGCACCGAGACGTTCATCCCGATGAAGCCGGTGGCGCCCGAGAGCACGGCCCCGATCAGGAACCCGACCGCGGTTTCCCAGTTCTGCAGCAGCAGCAGCAGGATCGCGATCGGCACCGCGAGCGCGGCGATGATCGTGTACTGGCGGCTGAGGTAGGCCTGGGCCCCTTCCTGGACGGCGCCAGAGATTTCGCGCATGCGGTCGTTGCCGGCCGGCTTGGCGAGCAGGCGCTGGGTAACGAGAAGTCCATAGAGAACGGCAGCGCCAGCGCAGACCAGCGCGACGACAACTCCGTAATCGGTCAGAAATTCGGTCAAAGTTCCTATTCCTCCGGTGGTTTTAGCGGCGCGGGAGTCTATAGACGAAGGCGGCGACGAGCGCCGAGACCCGCTCTGGAAGGTGATTTGCGCCCGCCGGCAGCCGCTCAGGCGGGCTCGGAGGCGTGCGCTCCCGCATAAGTTCGCCGCGTCTCGGCGACCGCGTCACGGTAGACATCCTCGATCGAAACCCCCGAATCGAGCGCCTCGCGCGCCCGCTCGGCGCCGTTTCGCTCCGGCAGCCGCAGGTCGAGGCCGAGCTGCGCCCGAGCCGGCTCGGCCCAGACCAGCACCTGCTCCAGCAGCGAGCGGGTCGGCAGCTCCTCGCCGCGGCGCCAGTCGATCATCCGGCCGCCGGCGCCGTGGCGGCTCGCCCGCCAGAGGTTCTCCTCGATCTCGCGATCGGCGAGGGGCGCCCCCCGCCCGTCGTAGCCGTGCTCGTCGTAGTCGAGCGCGGCCTGGGCGATGCAGGCGGCGATCAGCCCGGCCATCGCAAAGGACTCGTCGCCGCGGGTCTGCGCATCGCAGATCCGCACCTCGACGGTGCCGAAGCTGTGGTGCGGCCGCACGCTCCACCACAGCTGGGTCGACTCGACCACCGAGCCGAGCCGCTGCAGCGACTCCACGAAGGACGCGTAGGTGGCCCAGTCGCCGAACGGCGAGGGCACCCCGCAGCGTGGGAAGGTGCGGGTGAAGATCTCGGAGCGGACGCTGTGCAGGCCGCTGTCGCGGCGGTCGAGGAAGGGCGAGTTCGCCGAAACCGCGAGCAGCAGCGGCAGCAGCTCCCGCAACCGGTCGCAGACCGCGATCGCCCGGTCGGCGCCGCGGACACCCATGTGCAGGTGCAGGCTCCAGGTGTTGTTGCGCTGGGCGACGTAGCCGAGTTCGTGCCGCAGCCGGTTGTAGTGGGGGGTGTCGATGATCCGCTGATCCAGATAGTTCGCCCAGGGATGGGTTCCCATCGCCCCCAGGGTCAGCCCCATCTGGCCGACCGTCTCGAAGAGGCGCGCCCGCCGCACCCTCTGGCGCTCCATCGCCTCGGCGAAGGTCTCGGCGCGCCCGGAGCGGATCTCCACCTCCGAGGCGATCAGCTCGCCCGCCGCCGCCTCCGCCAGCTCCTCGTCGCGCTGGCAGGCGGCCATCACGTCCTCGAAGCGGTGCTCCAGCTCCAGCGTCCTCGGGTCGAGGATCGCGAACTCCTCCTCGAGGCCAATCGTGAAGTCCTGCGAGGACTCGAACTTCTCGCGGGCGAGATCGAGGTCGATGGACAAGGGCGGCCTCTAAGCGAGGTAGAAATACAAGGCGTAGAGCAGGTCGACTGCCGGGCTGGAGGTGTGGACGGTGACCTCCGGCGGCACCTGCAGCAGCTGCTCGGAGTAGTTGAAGATGATCTTCACCCCCGCCTTGACAAGGCGATCGGCGACGTCCTGGGCGGCGTCGGCCGGCACCGCCAGCACCCCGACGACGATCTCCTCCTCGGCGACCACGTCGGGGAGGTCGCCGATGTCGCGCACCGTCAGCTCGCCGATCGGGTTGCCGACGACGCCCGGGTCACTGTCGAAGACGGCGACGACCTGGAAGCCGTGGTCGGCGAAGATCGAGGAGGTAGCGATCGCCTGGCCGAGGTTGCCGGCGCCGAAGAGGGCGATGTTGTGCTGGCCGGAGGTGCGGAGGATCTTGCGGATCTCCGAGACCAGCGACTCGACGTTGTAGCCGACGCCGCGCTTGCCGAACTTGCCGAAGCCGGAGAGGTCGCGGCGGATCTGGGTCGGGTTGATGTGGGTGTACTCGGATAGCTCCTGCGAGGAGATCGTCTCCCGTCCCATCTTCCGCGCCTGCGTCAGCACCTGCAGGTAGCGCGAGAGGCGGGCGGCGACGCCAAGCGAGAGGCGCTCGCCTTCGACTGGGAACGCCTCCGCGGCGTCGAACTCCTCGATCACCTCGACCATGCCCCCACAGTATCGAGCCTGGCCTTGAGGGCATCGCGGTCGAGGATCAGCTCCGAGACCTCGATCCCGTCGACCTCGACGACGGGGATGCGCTCGAGGTGGCGACGCAGCAGCAGCTCGTTGCTCTCGATGTCGACCTCGTGAAGCCCGAAGCGGTACCCCTCCCCGTGCAGGGCGACGATCTGCGCCAGCGCCTCCTCGCAGAGATGGCAGCCCGGCCGGGAGTAGACGACGACGTCGGCCATCGGGCTCAGTGGGGGACGGCGGCGACGGTCTCCCCGGTCGCGAAGGCGTCGTAGCCGAGGTAGTCCGGGTAGGCGATCGGCTCCGCGTAGCGCGCCGCCGAGCCGATCATCGCTGCGTTGTCGGTACAGAGGGCGATCGGGACCAGCTTCAGCCGCACCCCCATCTGCTCGCAGAGCTCGCCCACCGCCTCGCGCAGGGGGCCGTTGGCGGCGACCCCGCCGCCGAGCGCGACGGCCTCCCACCCCCTCTGCTTCAGCGCCCGTTTCAGCTTTGTCGTCAGCTGGCGGATCACCGCCGCCTGGAAGGAGGCGGCGAGGTCGGCGCGCCGCTCGGCCACCGCCTCCGGCCCGAGTTCGCGGCAGCGATAGAGGACCGCGGTCTTGAGGCCGCTGAAGCTGAAGTCAAGGCCGGGGTTGCGGGACATCGCCACCGGCATCTCAAACGCCTCGGGGTCGCCGCCCTCGGCCTCGCGCTGGATCAGCGGCCCGCCGGGGTAGCCCAGGTCCAGCAGCCGCGCCGCCTTGTCGAACGCCTCCCCCGCCGCGTCGTCGAGCGTCTGCCCGAGGAGCTCGTAGCCCTCGTGGTCGCGGACACCGGCGAGCAGGGTGTGGCCGCCGCTGGCGATCAGGCAGAGGAAGGGCGGCTCCAGCGGCTCGGGCTCGAGGAAGTTGGCGGCGACGTGGCCCTGCAGGTGGTCGACCGGGATCAGCGGCAGCCGCCGCGCGGCGGCGATCCCCTTGGCGGTGCTGATCCCGACCAGCAGGGCGCCGATCAGCCCGGGGCCGGCGGTCGCGGCGACCGCCTCGATGTCGTCGAGCGTCACCCCCGCCTCGGCCAGCGCCGCCTCGACCACCGGCGTCGCCAGCTCCAGGTGGTGGCGGGCGGCGACCTCGGGCACGACGCCGCCGAAACTTTCGTGGGCGGCGGCCTGCGAGGAGATCACGTTGCTGAGGATCCGCCCGCCGTCGAGGACGGCGGCGCAGGTGTCGTCGCACGAGGTCTCGATCGCCAGCAGCATCAGTTCCAGCTCCCCATTCGAGTCATCAGTCCAGCCACATGATCAGCGCGTCCTCGCCGTTGTCGTGGTAGTAGCGGGGACGGACGCCGGCCGAGCGGAAGCCGAAGCGCTCGTACATGCCGATCGCACGGTGGTTGGAGACGCGGACCTCGAGGGTGAACGGCAGCTTGCCCCCCGCCTCCTCGATCAGCCGCCGGATCAGCGCCCCGGCGACGCCGGTGCCGCGGTTCTCGGGGTCGACGGCGATGTTCATCAGGTGCCAGACCTGGTCGTAGCGCGAGCAGATCACGTAGCCGAGCAGCTCGTCGCCGGCGCTGGCCGCAAGGCAGATCCCCGACGGCTTTGAGAGCTCGAGGACGAACATCGCCAACGACCAGGGGGTCGGGAAGGAGCGCCGCTCGATCGAGATCACCGCCGGCAGGTCGCTGTAGGCGAGCCTGCGGACCTGGACCTCCCGGCTCAGCTCATCGTGCTCTTTGTGAAGCGTCTCGCTCAAGCCACCGCTCCGCGTCGGGGGGTCTCAGATAGATCGGGGCGAGCCCGTCGGCATCCTCTCCCGGCCCCGCCGCCGCCAGCGCGCAGACGTGGCGCGCGGCGACCCGGTGGACGGGATCGGAGTCGTCCGGGATCCGGACGCCGCCTCGGGTCAGCTCGTGACGAAATCGTACCGCCCCCGAACCGGCGACCGAAGGGGGCGTGTCCAGTGCACCGAGGCGGGCGGCAAGCCCCTCGGGCCGGTAGACGGCCGGCTCCGAGATCCGGGCGCCGTCGGGCGCGTAGAGGGCGGCGAAAACCTCCCCGCGCCAGCCGTCGAGCACGGGGAGCACCATTCGTCTGTTCCTTTTCGTTGCTGGAGGCGGATAAGGAACAGACGAATTGCCCGCCTCGTCGATCCCGGCCGCGACCGCGTCCAGGGTGCAGACGCCGCGCACCGGCAGGCCGAGGCTGGCGGCGAGGCCGCGCCCGGTCGCGATCCCGATCCGCAGGCCGGTGAAGCTGCCGGGGCCGACCCCGACGGCGATCAGGTCGACCGCGTCCCAGCCGCCGGCGGCCTCGGCCGCATCCTCGACCTCGCTCAGCAGGCCGGTCGCGTGCCGGGGCCTCCCGCTCGGGGACAGCCCCAGCTGCGACTCGTGCAGAACCTCGCCGTCGCGCCAGGCGCAGGCGACGGTGTCGACCGTCGCGGTGTCGAAGCCGACGACTATCAGCGGTGCGCTACCCCGTGACCCGGAAAGCCCAGGAGCCGACTTTCTTGCCTTTGACGTACCAGCTGACGACGTGCTTGCCAGGGATCGTCGAGGTGATCTTGTTCACGTAGAGGGTCCCCTGTTCGGCTTCCTGAGCCTGCGCGCAGAGGTTTTTCCCGCTCGGGAACTTGACGCAGACGCTGTAGGCGACGTCGCCGTTGAGGCTTTTGAAGAAGGCGCCCTTCTTGGCCTTCTTCGGGCAGGAATGCGAGGGCTTCGCGTTGCGGGAGACCCCGCAGCCGACGTAGTGCTTGTAGGCCGCCGCGCTGGCCGAAGCGGGTACCGCCGTGATCAGCAGTCCGCTCACCAACATGGCCGCTGCGAGTGCCTTCAGTCCCTTCATCCCGTCCTTGCCTTTCTAAATCGAGTTCCGAGCGCCGATGCTACAAGCTGGGCGCGCTACCCCCTGAACACGGTCAGGCGGCGAACGCTGCGCTTTTTCCCTGCACCCCCTACCCAGCGGCGAGGATTTCGATCCGGCGGCGGTCCTCGCCGAGGTGGGCGAGCCGGAGCTCGAAGGCCGGGCGGTCGAGCTGCCCCGAGCCGGCCCCGGGCCACTCGACGAAGGCGACCCCCTCGGGCCGCAGGTAGTCGGCGAGCAGCGCCGGGTCCTCCCCCTCCAGCGACTGCAGGCGGTAGAGGTCGAGGTGGGAGACCGGCATCCGGCCGCCGCCGTAGGTCTGGCCGATCGTGAAGGTCGGCGAGGTGACCGGCTCGGTGACGCCGAGCGCGCGGCAGGCGCCGCGGACCAGGGTCGTCTTGCCGGTGCCGAGCTCGCCGGAGAGGAGGACGACGTCGCCGGGCCCCAGGCGCTCGGCGAGGCGGGCGCCGAGCGCCTCGGTCTCCTCGGCGCTGCCGGTCTCGACGACCTCCGCGGCGGGGGCGCTCATCCGAAGAAGCCGAGCTGGTCGGCGGGCGGCGGCGGGGGTTGGTCGTCCCCCGCTTCGGCCTCGGCGACCTCCTCGGCGCTCGGGACCGGGTCGGGCAGCGGCCGAGCCAGCAGCTCGGGGATCGTCGCGAAGTCACCCCGCAGGGTCTCCTTCACCGCCGGGGTGCGCAGCGCGGCTGCGGGATGGAAGAGCGGCAGCAGGAAGACGGTGCGGCCGCCGAGCTCGTGTACCTGCGGGGTGCCGCGGACCTTGGTGATCCCGGTCGGGCTGCCGCTCAGCAGCTTGGTCGCGAAGTTGCCGAGGGTGCAGACGACGCGCGGCTCGATCAGCCGCACCTGCTCGAACAGGTAGGGCTCGCAGGCGGAGATCTCGTCCGGCATCGGGTCGCGGTTGCCCGGCGGCCGGGACTTGAGGACATTGGCGATGAAGACGTCTTCGCGCGCGAGGCCGATCTCCTCCAGCATCTGGTTCAACAGCTGCCCGGCGCGGCCGACGAAAGGCAGGCCCGAACGGTCCTCTTCGGCCCCGGGCGCCTCGCCGACGAACATCAGGTCGGCGTCGGCGTTGCCGGCCCCGAAGACCGCTTTGGTGCGGGTCTCGTGCAGGGGGCACTTGGTGCAGTCCGTGACCTCCTTGTAGAGCTCGACCAGGCACTGGCGCCGCTCCTCGGCGCTCGCGCTCACGGCTTCTCCCCCGCCGCCCGCTTCTTCTTCGCCGCGGCCAGGCGCTCGCCCCGCGCCGCCTCGCGCTCGCGCCGCCGAGATTCGTCCGAGCGCACCCCGGCCCCGCGCGGCTGCCGCCCGGGCGGGGCGACGGTCGAGAGCAGTCGCCGGGTGCGCTCCGAGCCACAGTTCGGGCAGGCAGCGGCCTGGCCGCTCGCCATCAGCTCCTCGAACCGCGCCCCGCACACCTCGCACTCGAACTCGTAGATCGGCATCCGCCCCAATCGTAGTTCGCCGCATACCGGTGCCGGTGGTTCCGATACTCTGCGCCGATGAAGGCAAGGGGGCTGCTGGGGGTTCTCGTCTGCGCGGTCGCGCTCGTTGGGCCGGCGACCGCGTCGGGCTTCACTTCCACGCCCCTGCGCTACGCAGACATCAGGGTCAAGGCCAGCCACGGCTACCACCTGCGGATTACCGCCTTCGATACCAACGTCAATGTCGAGGCGGAGAACGGAGACCGGGAGGTCGAATACACCGTCCTCGACGGCAGCCTCCGCAAGGACCGGATCGACGCGCGGTTGCCGGGCGTCGGCTGGATCAACCTCCGCTTCGAGGAGCGCAAGCGCTACCGCGCTTCCCCTGCCGACAACTGCGAGGGACCCGGCGACCTCATTCGGGTCGGAACCTTCGAGGGCCGGATCCGGATCAAGGGCGAAAAGGGGTACACCGCCTATGACCGACCGAAGGTCGCGGGAAAGATCGAGTTTTCGCCCGAACAGTCCTGCAGCTGGCGCCCCGCCCGAGCCAGCGCTGCGTCCGACGAAGCGCTACTGATCGCGGCGGGACCCCGGGGGCGGGGGACGCTGAGCTTCGAAGCGAACCGCGTGGAGCCTTTTGCCGGATTCACTCCCCTTTTGTTCCACGCGGGTCTGTTCCGGCAGCGGCAGCGGATGTTCATCTCCAACAGCGTCGAAGGGTTCAGCGAAGACGCCAAGCTGATCGAGATCGGCGAGAAACCGCTTTCGGCTGCGGTCGATCCACCCGGGCTCTTTGCCGGCAGCGCTGAATTCCTGCAGCAGGCCGAGGACTTCACCTGGCTCGGCGACCTGACTGCCGACCTGCCGGGAGTCGGTCCGGTGGAGCTAGCCGGCCCACAGTTCGAAGCGATGCTCTGCCTCGGTCGCCGCTGCAAGGGCGATAAGAAACTGCGGGAAGCCATCGGGGTCCGGCCCCTCGGGCGAATCAAGGCTCTCGGCAAATGAGGCTGGCAAGAGCGCTCTCCCTGCTCCTCTGCGCAGCGGCCTTGACGTTGCCGGCCAGCGCATTGGCGCGCGCCCCGGAGGGCATCACGCTCAGCACCATCGAACTCGACGAAAGCAACGGCTACGAGGTCGATCTCGGCGCCATCCGCTTCAAAAAAGGGAAATCCACGGTGGCTCTGACCGCGCAGCGGGAGACCGCCAGCGCCAGCTACTCGGTCCGCACGCCCCGGGGCGCCGGGATTCATGCGACCTTCGGCACGCTCGGCCAGGTGGATCTCGGTTTCCATCGAAAGAAGAAGGTGGTGGAACGCCCAGAACGGAACTGCCGCTGGGTGATCGAAATCGGCGTCTTCCGGGGAAGCGTGGACTTCGTCGGCGAGGGTGGCTACGTAGCCACCGAAGTGCGGAACCCCAAAGGGGGCGTCTTTCGTCTGCCGGACGGTTTCTGCGGGCTGGGGAGCTTCCGGCCCGGGCTCCCGCCGGGCCTGCCGCGGGAAACGGTTCTCGCGACGCGGATGAAGACCGCGGCGCGTGAGGTCAGCTTTCGGGCATCGCGGGAGCGCAGCGGCCGCCGCACCATCCAGTTCACCGCCGAAACCTCCGAACGCGTGGAAGGGATGCGGATCGAGCGCTCGGTCCGGGTGCCGGGGGAGCAGGGAGACTTCACTGCCACCGGTGCCTCGCGCGCGGCGGCCTCCCCTCCCTCGCCCTTCAGCGGCTACGCCAGGTTCCGCGATCCGAAACCCGGCCCCGTGACCTGGGAAGGGCCGCTCGCGGTGACGCTGCCGGGGCTGGCGGCGCTACCGCTGACCGGCGAAGGCTTCACCGCGCGCCTCTGCCCCAACCTCTCGATCCTCGCCAGCTGCCTGCCGCAGCGCGAACGGTCGCGACTCCGGAGCCGCTACGGCAGCGGCTCCCACTCCCAGCCCTTGGCGCTGGCCAGGCTCTCCTCGCTGAGGTAGCGGCGGAACTCGTCGAGCTCGGCCGGCTCGACGCTGTAGACGTGCTCGGGCTCGGGGAAGTGGCGGCGGCGGACCTCGTCGCCGTAGCTTTTCACCGCGGCGACCATCGTCTCGTGGACGTCGGCGTAGCGCTTGACGAACTTGGCCATGTGGCCGGTGGTGATGCCGAGCAGGTCGTGGAAGACGAGGACCTGGCCGTCGGTGCCGCCGCCGGCGCCGATCCCGATCGTCGGCACTTCAAGCTTCCCGACGATCTCGTCGGTGATCGCCGAGGGGACGGCCTCGATCACGATCGCGAAGCAGCCGACCGACTGCAGCGCGAGGGCGTCCTCCAGCTGCTTGATCGCGCTCTTGGCGCTCTTGCCCTGGGCCTTGTAGCCGCCGAGGGCGGTCGCGGTCTGCGGAGTGAGGCCGATGTGGCCCATCACCGGGATGCCGGAGTTGACGATTGCCCGGGCGCGCTCGACGATGACGCCGCCGGCCTCCAGCTTGACCGCCTGGCAGCCGGTCTCCTTGATCAGCCGCTGGGCGCTGCGGATCGCTTCCTCGTTGCTCGCCTCATAGCTGCCCATCGGCATGTCGCCGACCATCAGCGGCGTTTTCAGGCCGCGGCGCACAGCCTTGCCGAGCATCACCATCTCGTCCATCGAGACCATCTCGGTCCCGGGGTAGCCAAGGACGACGTTGGCGGCGGAGTCGCCGACGAGGACGATGTCGACGCCGGCGGCCTCGGCGACCGTCGCCGAGGGGTAGTCGTAGGCGGTGACCATCACGATCGGTTCGCCGTTGGCCTGCATCTCGGCGAGGCGCGGCAGGCTGACCGGCTTGCGGTCGGAAGTCGGGGCGGTGTGGGAACGGCCTCCTGAGCTCATTTCAGCAGCACCTCCGGGTGGCTGTCGACGGCGATCGCCTTGTTGTCGTCGTCGACGTGGACGACGACCGGGTCGTAGCGCTCCAGGTCGCTCTCGTCGTAGGCGCCGAACGAGGCGACGATGATCTTGTGGCCGGGCTCGACCAGGTGGGCGGCGGCGCCGTTGACCTGCATCGTCCCCGAGCCGGGCTCGCCGTCGATCACGTAGGTGACGAAGCGGGAGCCGTTGTCGACGTCCCAGACGTGGACCTGCTCGTTGGTGATCAGATCGGCGCCGGCCATCAGCTCGGTGTCGATCGTGATGCTGCCGATGTAGTCGACGTCGCAGTCGGTCACCGTCGCCCGGTGGATCTTCGACTTCAGCATCTGCCTTTGCACAGCGACCCCTTTCGCGGGCTAGGTGTTCGGGACGTTGGTCGGGTGGATCAAGACGTTGTCGATCAGGCGCGCGGCGCCGACGCGGGCGGCGACGGCGACGAGCACGGGGCGGTCGCCGAGTTGGTCGACCGGCTCCAGGGTCTCGGCGTCGCGGGCCTCCAGGTACTCGGACTCGATGCCGGCGGCGGCGAGCTCGGCCTCGGCGGCCGCGAGGCCCTTTGCCAGCGAGCCGGCGCGGGCGCCGCGCTCGGCGGCGGCGAGGGCGCGGGAGAGCGCCGTCGCCCGCTCGCGGTCGGCCGGCTGCAGGTAGGCGTTGCGGCTGCTCATCGCCAGCCCGTCGGGCTCGCGCACGGTCGGCATCACCTCGATCCGCACCGGGAAGTCGAGGTCGCGGACCATGCGGCGGATCACGACCGCCTGCTGGGCGTCCTTCTGGCCGAAGTAGGCGACGTCGGGGCCGACGAGGTTGAAGAGCTTGGCGACGACAGTGGTGACGCCGCGGAAGTGCTCGGGGCCGCGGCGGCCGGCGTCGCCGTCGAGGACGCCGGTGAGCGGGCCGGCGACCTCGACCGCGGTCGAGGCGTCGGCGGCGTAGACCTCGTCAATCGGCGGCGCGAAGACGAGGTCGGCGCCGGCCTCGGCGGCGAGCCGCAGGTCGCGCTCCTCGTCGCGGGGGTAGCGGTCGAGATCGTCATTGGGGCCGAACTGGGTCGGGTTGACGAACAGGCTCATCACCACCAGGTCGCACTCGGCGCGAGCGGCGCGGATCAGCGAGAGATGCCCCTCGTGCAGGTAGCCCATCGTCGGCACCAGGCCGATCGTCTGCCCGGCGCGGCGGGCCGAACGCAGCGCAGAGCGGAGCTCGCGCTTGGTTCTGATTGCGGGCGCGGCCACGGGGAGGCGACGGTTATCGGTGAGGAGAGTGGGAGTCATAGGTCCATGCCCTAGGGGTCACGGCCGTGCGAAACCAAATTATAGGCACGCTTCGTGGCGGTTCTGTGACATCCGGCCGGAAAGTCTTTTCGATCTGTTGATCCGTCCATGGCCCCCTTTCGCAGGGTGGGGAAAGACACCTATGGGAAGGAAGCCATGAGCTCGGAGATCAAAGACGTGGTGCAGGAGGCAGCGCACGAGGCGACGGAGGCTCTGGAGGGCGACACCCGGCTCGGCTTCCTGAAGAAGGCTGGACTTGCGGGCGGCGGCCTGGTCGGCGGTGGCGCCCTGCTCAGCGCCCTCACCCCGGCGGCGGCGATGGCCGCGGGCAAGGGACGTCCCCCGGCGAAGTTCGGCAAGGGCGACATCGGCATCCTCAACTACGCCCTCACGCTGGAGTACCTGGAGGCCGCCTTCTACAACGAGGCGACCGCCAACAACAAGAAGAAGACCTTCCTCAAGGGCGCCCAGGAGCAGGCCTTCCTGAAGCGGGTGACCGCCGACGAGAACGCCCACGTCGCCTTCCTCAAGAAGGCGCTCGGCAGCAAGGCGATCGCCGCCCCGAAGGTCGACTTCGGCAACACCACCGCGAGCGAGTCGGCCTTCATCAAGACGGCGGTGGCGCTGGAGAACACCGGCGTCGGCGCCTACTCGGGGCAGGCGCTCAACATCGTCAGCCCCGCCTACGCCGCGGCGGCTCTGTCGATCTGGTCGGTCGAGGCGCGGCACGCATCGGTTGCGGGCCTGCTGCTGAAGCCGACCTCCAAGAACCTCTCCCCCAACGGCGCCTTCGACGAGCCGAAAACGGCCGCGCAGGTTCTCAAGACCGTCGCAGCAACCGGCTTCCTCCAGTAGTCACCCCCCGGGAGCGGCGAAGTCGATCCTGCGGATCGGCTTCGCCGGCGCCCCGGCTGCGATCGTCCCTGGCTCGACGTCGCGGGTGACGACCGAGTTGGCGCCGATCACGCAGCGCTCGCCGACGCTGACGCCGCTGGTCACCGCGCAGCTGATCCCGAACCAGCAGTTGGCGCCGATCCGCACCGGCCCCTTGGTCGTGAACCCCTGCCAGGTGATCGGCTTCTCGCGGTCGTCGAAGCGGTGCTCGGCGTCGCCGACGAAGCAGCCGTTGGCGAACATCGTGTGGTCGCCGATGACGACGCTCTCATGGGCGGCGATCATCACCCCTCGGTTGAGGAAGCAGCCGGCGCCGATCTCGATCCGGGCGCCCGGCGCCAGGGTCAGCCAGCAGCCCGGCTCCAGCAGCGTCCCCTCGCCGATCGTCAGCCGCCCCTCGTCGAGCGCCTCCAGCACCTCGCCCTCGACCGGGTGGCGGACGAAGAACCCGCCGCGCGCCGCGTGGCGGTCGATCCGCCAGCGCCGCAGCAGGCGGTGGTTGCGCTCATACCAGCGCCGCTTCTTCCACCAGAGTCGCCAGCCTTTCGTCGCCATTCCGGCACGTTATGCCACCGGCGTTCGTCCTTTCCCCTACATATGCCTAGGAAAGGACGAACGCCGCGTAGACTGCGGGCGTGGCTGACCTGCGTGGCGGCGTCGACCTCGGCGGCACCAAGATCCAGACGGCGATCGTCGACGGGCGCGGCGAAGTGTCCGGGCAGGCGCGGCAGCCGACGCCGACCAGCGGCGGACCCGAGGACGTCGCCGCGGCGATGGCCGACGCGCTGCGCGAGGCCGCGCAGGAAGCCGGGGTCGAGACCGCCGACCTTGCCGGGATCGGGGTCGGCTCGCCCGGCGACGCCAACGAGAAGACCGGGGTCGTCTCCTCGGCCAGGAACCTTCCCGGCTGGGAGGGCAGCTTCCCGCTGGCGGAAAAGCTGAAAGAGGCGCTGGGGGCCGAGGTCAGGGTCGGGAACGACGTCCAGGTCGCAACCGAAGCCGAGTTCCACCTCGGCGCCGGGCAGGAGTTCCAGAGCCTGATAGGCGTCTTCTGGGGCACCGGCGTCGGCGGCGGCCTCGTCCTCGACGGCAGGCCGTGGCTCGGCCGCGGCGCCGCCGGCGAGATCGGCCACGTGGTCGTCAAGCGTGGCGGCGCCAAGTGCCCCTGCGGGCGTCGCGGCTGCCTGGAGGCCTATGCCGGCCGCTCGGCGATGGAAGCCGAGGCGCGCCGCCAGCACGAAGAGGGCCACAAGACCGACCTCTTCAAGCTGATGGAAAAGCACGACAAACCGCGGCTGAACAGCGGCATCTGGGAGCGGGCGCTCGACCACGGCGACCACCTCGCCGAAAAACTGATCGAGCGCGCGGTCGAGGCCCTGGGTACGGGGATCGCCTCCGCCGTCAACCTGCTCGACCCCGAAGCCGTGATCATCGGCGGCGGCCTCGGCGTCCGCTTCGGCGAGCGCCTGATGGACCCGCTGATGGAAGAGATGAGCAAGCACCTCTTCGTCGACGAGCGCCCGCCCGCCGTCCGCGTCGCCTCCCTCGGCGATTTAGGCGGCGCGATCGGCGCCTCGTTGCTCGTCTCGCGCTAGACGCGTCCGGACGTCTGGCGCTGCTGGCGCGCGACCGCGTCGACCAGGACAGCCAGCAGGAGGACGCCGCCGGTGACCATGAACTTGACCGCCGAGGAGAGGGCGAGCAGGTCCATGCCGTTGGAGATCGAGCCGATCACCAGGGCGCCGAGCAGCGCCGTCCAGACCGAGCCGCGGCCGCCGAAGAGGCTGGTCCCGGCGATCACCGGGCCGGCGATCGCCAGCAGCAGGAGTTCGTTGCCGCCGGAGTTCTGGTTGACCGCGAGCAGCCGCGAGGCGGCCATGATGCCGCCGATCGCCGCCATCGTGCCGGCGATCGCGAAGACCGCGATGCGGACCCCGTTGACGCTGATTCCGGCGCGGCGCGCCGCCTCGGCGTTGCCGCCGACGGCGAAGACGTGACGGCCGAAGCCGGTCATCCGCACCAGATACTCCATGCCGACGACGAAGCCGACGAGGATCAGGACCGCCAGCGGCAGGCCGCGGTCGGAGTTGAAGACCAAGATCGTGGCGATGACGACGACCGCGACGAGGACGAAGCGGACGATCAGCGAGGTCGGGTTCTCGGCCGCTAACCCGGCGTCGCGGCGGCGTTTGTAGCCGATCGCCAGCACCGCCCCGTAGGCCGCGATCGCCAGGACGGCGAAGATCCACCCCACCGCATCGGAGTAGAAGGTGTTGGCGAGGCCGGTGATCTTCGGGTCGTTGATGTTCAGCGATCCGGTCGATCCCAGCACCTCTAACAAGGCTCCCTGCCATGCCAGCAGTCCCGCCAGGGTGACGACGAAGGATGGGACGCCGAAGCGGCTGAAGAGGAAGCCCTGGAGGAGGCCGATGGCGGTCCCGACCAGGACCGCGGCGACGATCGCCAGATAGGGGTTCCAGCCGTGTTTGACGTTGAGGACGGCCATCACCGCGGCGGCGAGACCGCTGACCGCGCCGACCGAGAGGTCGATCTCACCCAGCAGCAGCACGTAGACGATCCCGACCGAGATCAACCCGACCGCGGTGATCTGCAGCCCGAGGTTGGTCAGGTTCTCCGAAGAGAGGAAGCGGTCGTTCTGGGACTGGAAGATGATCCAGATCAGCGCCAGCCCGATGACGACGCGCAGCGAGGCCAGATCGCCCTGGATGATCCGCCGGATCGTCTCGCGGCGGGCGCCGTTGTCGCCCTTGTCGGCTTCGGGGCCCTGCGCTTCGGCGCTCTCGACCGTCTCGGTCATTCCTCCTCCTCGCGTTTCTCCGCCTCCAGCTCCGCTCGCTCGGCCTCTTTGCCGGCGCCGCCGTTGTCTTTCTCCCCGACGCCGGTGATCGCCCCGACGACGTGCTCCTCGGTCGTCTGCTGGGCGTCGAACTCGCCGCCGGCGCGGCCCAGCCGCAGGACGAAGATCCGGTCGGCGACCTCGAAGACGTCGGCGAGGTTGTGGCTGATCACGACGACACCGAGCTCGCGCTCGCGCAGGCGGCGGATCAAGTTCAGGACCTGCGCCGTCTGGGCGACGCCGAGGGCCGCGGTCGGCTCGTCGAGCAGGACCACTTTCGGCTCGCCGAGCAGCGAGCGGGCGACCGCCACCTGCTGGCGCTGACCGCCGGAGAGGGTTCCGACCTCGCTGCGCAGGCTGGGGATCGTCACCGCCAGGTTGGAGAGCAGGTTGCTGGTCTCGTGCTCCATCTTCGCCTCGTCGAGCTGGCGCGAGATCCGCCCCGGGCCCGGCGCCACCTCCTCGTGGCCGAGGAAGAGGTTGGCGACGACGTCGAGGTTGTCGCAGAGGGCGAGGTCCTGGTAGACGGTCGCGATCCCCAGTTCGGTCGCGTCCTGGGGGCCTTTGATCTTCACTTCCTCGCCGTCGAAGCGGATCGTCCCCTCGTCGGCGGAGTAGATGCCGGCGATCGTCTTCACCATCGTCGACTTGCCGGCGCCGTTGTCGCCGACGAGGCCGACGACCTCGCCGGCGTGGACGGCGAAGTCGACCCGGTCCAGAGCTTGGACCGGGCCGAACCGCTTGCTGACTTTCTCCAGCTCCAGGAGTGGAGCGCCAGTTGCCACTAGATCACCCGGAGATCCCTGCTTCCGCGCAAGCGGACTTATAGGCGCCGGTGCAGAGTTCCGAGGGGCTGACGAACCCGTCGGCGACGACCGTCGACTTGACGTTGTCTTTCAGCACGGCAACCGGTTCGAGGATGGCCGACGGCACGTCGGTCTTCCCGTTGTTGATTTCTTCGGTGATCAGGTCCTTCGGGGCTTCTTCGCCTTCGGCCAGGGCGATCGCGAGTTCAGCGGCGATCTTGGCCTCGGGCGGGATTTCCTTGTAGACCGTCAGGTACTGCTGGCCGGCGAGAATCCGCTGCAGGCCCGCGACGGTCGCGTCCTGACCGGTGACCGGCTTTTCTTCGGGGTTGATGCCGGCGCCTTTCAGCGCTGCGATCGCGCCGCCGCCGGTGTCGTCGTTAGCGGCGTAGATCCCGGCGAAGCCGTCATTGCCGAGCGCGGTGATCGCCTGCTGCGCCTCGCGCTGGGCGTTTTCGGCGGACCAGCCAGGGGTGTCGTACTCCTTCGCGACCTGGACGCCCGCGGCGTCGAACCCCTTGTGCGCTCCCTTTTTGAACAGGGCGGCGTTGGGGTCGGCGGGGTCGCCGTTGATCATGATCACGGGGCCGCTGGCGCTGCCGTCTTCTTTCAGTTTTTTCGCCAACGTTTCGGCCTGCAGTTCGCCGACTTTTTCGTTGTCGAAGGAGACGTAGGCGTCGACTTCGCCGTTTTCGATCAGCCGGTCGTAGCTGACCACCGGCACGTTCTGGGCTTTCGCCTGTTCGGCGATCGCCGCGGCCGATTTAGAGTCCATCGGGTCGACGACCAGGACTTCGGCGCCCTGGGTCAGCGCCGCTTCGGCCTGGCTCTGCTGTTTGGAGGCGTCACCGCCGGCGTTGCTGTAGAGGACTTCGCAGTCTTCGCAGTTTTCTTCGACAGCCTTTTCGAAGTCGGGCTTGTCGTTGGATTCGTAACGGGGCGTTTCGTTTTCGGGGAGCAGGAGGGCGATCTTCGTCCCGCCTCCTCCGCTGCTGCCGCCACAGCCGGCCACCAACAGACCTACCGCGAGCAACGCACAACCGACACCTACGAGACGCCGCAACAACGCTGGGTTGGACATAACCCTCCTCCTCGGGGATTTGGCATTTGGACCACTACCCCTTTGCGGACATTTCATTCACCACTCCATGCCGGGAGGGGCAAAGAGTGGCCGTCTCGCAGCAGAAAGAGTCGGTGAGTTGGCCTAGGCGGCCACAGGTTCGCGCCTGCGGCGCTTCGGCTTCGCCGGCTGCACCAGCTCGGCCAGGAAGCTGCCGGTGTAGGAACCGGCCGCCGCCGCGACCTCCTCGGGGGTGCCGGTGGCGACGATCTCGCCGCCGCCTTCGCCGCCCTCGGGGCCGAGGTCGATGAGCCGGTCGGCGGTCTTGATCACGTCGAGGTTGTGCTCGATCACCACCACCGTGTTGCCGGCGTCGACGAGGCGGCCGAGCACCTCGAGCAGGCGCTGGACGTCGGCGAAGTGGAGGCCGGTGGTCGGCTCGTCGAGGATGTAGAGGGTGTCGCCGGTGGCGACTTTCGAGAGCTCGGTGGCGAGCTTGATCCGCTGCGCCTCGCCGCCGGAGAGCGTCGTCGCCGGCTGGCCGAGGCGGATGTAGTCGAGGCCGACGTCGTGCAGGGTGCGCAGGCGGCGGGCGATCTTCGGCACGTTCTCGAAGAACTCGACCCCCTCCTCGACCGACATCTCCAGCACGTCGGAGATGTTCTTGCCCTTGAAGCGAACCTCGAGCGTCTCGCGGTTGTAGCGTTTTCCGTGACACTGCTCGCAGGGGACGTAGACGTCGGGCAGGAAGTGCATCTCGATCTTGATCTGGCCGTCGCCTTTGCAGACCTCGCAGCG